>Ga0209297_1000017_pt1 | contig 196038 bp, 221 predicted proteins | sample S_130805_MF_Meta_FD_187322 | JGI IMG/M metagenome (GOLD analysis project Ga0209297, IMG submission 187322) | Freshwater microbial communities from Lake Simoncouche, Canada to study carbon cycling - S_130805_MF_MetaG (SPAdes) (version 2) | ecosystem: Environmental > Aquatic > Freshwater > Lake ...
CAGGAGCTGCCACAGGCTCAGGAGTTACCTCAGCTGCAGGAGCAGGAGCTGCCACAGGCTCAGGAGTTACCTCAGCTGCAGGAGCAGGAGCTGCCACAGGCTCAGGAGTTACCTCAGCTGCAGGAGCCTTTTTCTTGAACAGCTCCATAGCGCCAGCTGCAATCTTCTTAGATTGAGCTTTGATCTCTTTTCTGTATACCACTGCCGCCACCGTCGCTGCCACACCTACTGTCACACCTACTACGATTGTTGTTTTTGATGCCATAATATTAATTTGTTTGTGGTTGGTTTACTGCTGTTTGTTTACTGCTTGTTACTGCTACCGTCATTTCCGTCTGAGGGAGAGTTTTTACCCCACAGGCGGTTTACTGCTTCACTGATCTTTTCACTATTGGCTTTCGCCACTTCTGCCGCCCCTACACCTACGGCGACCCCTGTAGCTATTACAGCTACTCCCACCACTGCGCTCCATGGTGATATGCCCACAGATATTGTTAGAGTCATGCTAGGCTCCTTTCTTCTGTTGCATTTTGGCTACAGCATAAGTGACTGCACCGAGTGCGTACCATGTCACCCACATCAACATCATTACCGCCCCTACCCTGGGACTGAGGAATGCTGATATTAACGTCTGCACCACCGCCGTGGTGGACGCACTTATTACGTGAGCTTTGGCAATTGCTTTGTTGTTGTATTGCAATGCCGCACTCAAAGGTGCAAACCTCCAGGTTACCATCATTGCCACGACACTCAGACCGACGCCAGCATAGGCCGTCCATTCACCGACTTTCGAGATCATCAAATACCAAAATACGTTGGTGATGATTGCCGAGATGATTACATACATGTTCATATTTTTGTTTGTTTGTGGTTGGTTGTTAACTGCATGAATATACCCTGTAAGCTATAGAGTACGTATTCATGTTATTATCCCACAAACCCCGTTAATTGTCGTGAGGGGGCGGGGAGGGGGAGGGGGAGGGGGAGGGGTAGCTAAAAAAGAGGGTAGGCCTAGACCTACCCCCTTCTGTTTGATGTAGCTGTTACCAGTTATAGTAACTCTTCATCCCTCTCAGGATCATACCTACACTCCAAAGAGTAAGGCATGTACCTATCAAGATATTCACCCTATCAGGCTTTCTCTTGTTTTTTGGTGCGTTTGGAACTAGAGGAGGATTTGTGTCGAGCATTCCAGATGCTTTCTGTGATTAACCAAGGTTGCTCTGCTAGTATTGCCTGCCAATCTTCCAACTCTATAGATGGAGGGTTGGTGATTGTAGGTTTACCTATGGTTTGTCCGTGTTCGTTGATTAACGGAGACTCCAAGTCTTTCATGGTTGGTATAGGTGCAACTAGCGGAGGAGGTCAATCGCTCCGCTAGTCTCATCATAACCTAGGCAGCCATTTCAGGCCGTCTTGCTGCTTTCTTGTTTGCAGCGCTTCCTCCTCTCCACGGAGATTTTCTTTTTGTGTTGGGATTGCGCACCTGCTGTCCACCCTTCACAACCCAAAAGGCTGTTTCACAGGCCTTCCCGTGAAAGTGCTTCTTTTCTTTCCGTTCTGCTGCTGTCCGTGCGCGTGTGTTTTTGTTGGCCATATTACTCTCCTTTGTGTTGTTTTTCTCCACAATAACTGCATGTTGCTTCTGCAGCGTCAGCCGCAATTCGATATACCCCGATACTGCAACTTGTACAGTGGGTGTATTTGGACCCACTCATTCCATCTTCTCCTGAAAGCTCTTGCTGTAGGCGCTGCATAACACCTCGGTCTGCACCAATCTGTAACGCCACAGGACAAAATGCTTCTGGTTGTACATGTCCCCTATCGACAGGCACTGTGATCTCGAAAGAGGTAGAGTACCTGGGTTTTTCTTCAACCTGCTTTTTACAGGCAAAGATACTGCTCATGGCTGCAGTCATTGCAACCATTTTTATAATCATAGATCTATTCATTTGCATTTTTTACTGATTTTTCTAACTCAACCAACAGCTTTAACCCAGCCTCTGTAAGCATATATGGGCGACGTCTACTGAAAGCTACACTCTTAGGAGGATATTTTTTATCCTGGGTCAGATACTCAGTACCTGCAATCTTGTTTGTGTACATCCATACACTAAGTGCGCTTTCGTTTTTTGCACCAACACCCTCTACTATTTCAGGGCCGTATATTCTAGCTTTCTCAGGATTGCTAGGGTTTTTAAGTCTAAACAGATTTAGTATCTCGTGAGTCTTGCTATGTACCAGTGAGTAGCGTCCGTCTTTCTTTCTTGAATATTTTGGTGAGCATTTAACACGCACCCTATTTTCTGAAGAAAGGTCGTTTTTGGCCAGTATCTGATGAGCCATCTCTAGGCCACAGGCACTCAGCTTATATCCTGGTCGATAGTCTGTGCCGTAGCACTTTAATATGGGCGATTCTGCATTTGCCCTATCTAACTCAATAATCCATGTTGAGATATAGTTATGCTTTCGGCCGAGTGCTGCGCAGAGTTCCTGATTTGACATATGCACTGCTCCAGGATTGTCTGGATTTTGCTTGCAGAAAACTTCCACAATTCTATGTCCGCGCCTGCAGTACATTGAAGCTTTGTTCTTTTTGTCAGGACCCTCTAAATCGAACAAGTCGATCAGTGTGTTGGTCATTTCCACCAGCTTGATTGCGGTTTCCCGCTTATGTGTAAGTTCATCGATCTGACGAGTGAAGTCATCTCTGAGCTTCTCATACGTCTGCAGCTGCTTCACATGTTGTTTTGCCAGCTGCTCTAGATTTTCTTCTCCAGGAAGATTAACGTTTAGCGGTTTTGTAGGTACACCCAGCAAATCAAATATATCGACTTTTGTTTTAGTTTTCATTTTTTAGCTATCAGATAACCGAACACTCCGTATGTTGTTTTGCCGTGTTTGTACACATACGGAGTACAGCACGGTACCATATATTTGGTCCCAAGTTTCTCTATCATTTTTACGAGGATTGCACTTGTAACAGCTGCTCTTTCTGTTCCAGGATTAGCCTCGTATACTGCACGAATATAGTGCTCTCTAGAAAGCCCACGTATCGCATGGTCTATGGCCAGTGTGATAAACATTATGCTGCCATGGGCAAACATATTCGATACACAAGACTGTATATCGATTAGCCTTTGATTCAACAAACCTCCTGTCAAATCAAACCATGCTGCTGTAGGTGCCTCGCCATATTTCCTCTTCAGCAACCTTCTAAAGATATCCGGACAGCGCTCATGTCTCCAGATTCTGTGCGGATTTATGTTCGTCTCTGTTGTCTCATGACGGTCGTCGAAAGTCAACAGTTTCAATTTTGTTTTACCTTCTGTTTTCTCTATCGCACGAATGTGCTCCAGAATCATGTTTTCTTGCCGCCCGCTGCTGGACGGCATGGTTACTATATAACCAGGCTTGTGAAAATTTAAACTAATCCATGGCCAGAATTTGCTATTGATGAGACTGTGAGATTCATACTTTTGAGAAGAGGTAAGTACGAACGGCTCATTGTTCACGTTTATAGCGAATCGTGGCTTTAAGAATAAGGATCAACAGCAGTGCTGCTGTCCAGCTTTCGACACTGTATGCTGTATTTGTGTGCCACAACACATTGATTACCCATACCAGCACTAGAGGTACAGCTGCAATAGCCGCTAGAATCAATGCTATAACTACGGTCAGAAAAACTAGGTATTTCATAAATGAAGAAGTGCACCCGGTTGGATTCGAACCAACGACCGACGGATTAGAAATCCGTTGCTCTATCCAGCTGAGCTACGGGTGCATTGAAAACTATCTCTGGTTTGCCAGTTTTGGTGCAATCTCCAACGAGCCCTTTTGTAGTCCGCAATAGGTGCACGTTAATTTGTTGTATTTTCCGTGCGGCAGATATACCCCATACGAACAAATACTGCAGTGGTCGTATACCACTATTTTACCGTTACCTTCATTAGAGAAAGGTACGTATTTCTTGTCGGCTTTCGGTGCGGCTGGCTTGGTTGATGTGCAGCCAACAGATACACTTAAGATTAATGTAAGTAGGATGTTTTTCATGTTTAGTTTTAGGTTGGTACCCAGAGTGGGACTCGAACCCACACGAGGATTGCTCCTCAACGGATTTTAAGTCCGTTGCGTCTGCCATTTCGCCACCTGGGCATCGATCAGTTCAAAGGTTTGAAAACTTGTAGTGTAGTTATATCGCAAAGTTTCACGTATACAGTCATTTCATCATCTTGTGGTCTTTCAGGGAAAAATCCAACTTGCAGCGCTTCCACGCACCCTTCATCCGAGGAATCAAAATGTCCAGTAATTGCCACGTCGTGCACGATACAAGGTCCTGCTCCAGGACGATAGACAACAAGTCCAGTATACTCTTTTTTAATTTTTTGCTCTAGCTCAACAAGCATGCGTTCTGCAGCATGCGTCATCTCTTTAATCTCTTTAATTGCTGGTCTCATGTTTGTGTTGATTGAAAAGTGCGTCTGGAGGGATTCGAACCCCCAACCAAGGCATTATGAGTGCCCTGCTCTGACCATTGAGCTACAGACGCATGAAAGTTTTAGTTAGGCTTTATTTTCTGCCGAAGCTTTGCAGTTGCTTTACTCAATATGAAAGCTACGTTTCCTATAGACAACCCTGTAGCTTCGGATATCTCTATGTAGCTTAACCCTCCCCAGTATCTGAGCTCAATAACTTTTCGTTGGTTGGGTGATAGTTTTTTAACCCGTTCTCTCACCTGTGCTAGAACTTCTTCTCTATCCATTTGGCTGGATGGTATAAGGTTGTATTCTACTAGAGTTTCGTGATTGTCATGCTCTTCTTTCCATTCACAAAAACGTGACTTTTTCTGTAGTATTTTTAGTGAACAGTTGCGGCAAACAGTGAAAAGCCACTGCGCTAGATGATCCTCGATTGTTTCCTGCTCCTGCTTGCACAAGCGCAAGAATGTGTCTTGTACAGCATCGCGTACGAGTTCTATATCTCGAACAATGCTGTAAGAATATGTTTTTAAAGGATCCTCGTACCGCTGCATTGCGGCAAGGATCCACTCTGCTGTTGCGGTCGACATATAGCAATTCAATAGTTTACCTATTCAAGATATTATACCACAAATATTGAATTAAATTTGCCAGCTACGCGCCTTGCTTATTGTACTTTGTAGACCTGCACAAAACATATCCCTTATGTGCTTCGCTATATTCTAGCGCATACGTCTTTTCATTTTCTTTTTCTACCACAGCTCCTGCAAATATTCCGCCCTTGGCTAGCACAAAACCGAACCTAGTATCAGGGACATTATTAATGGTGCCATAGATCTTGAAATATGTTTCTCCATCTTCAATCTCTGTCACAGTACCTGTATAGCAAAAGCCGTCTGCCCTATATATTCGGACAGACTTCCCGATAGGTGTCTGCACAATCCTTGCAGGATCTGCCTTACCATATACATCTGTGAGGTAGGCTTCCTGGCCCAGTTGTAATTTGAAACCTGTAACTACACCAGACTCCTGTTCTTGCGTCATTCCAGCGAAAACCATATTGGCTACTATGAAACATAGGGCGGTTGTTGTTTTTTTCATGATACTAGTGTACGGCTATTCTTCGATAACTTTCTGTACAGCTGTTCTGCTCGGCTGTATTCAATCTCTGCTTAACTTCTTCAAGTTCTCTCTGTACTTCAACAACCATACCTCTCAATTCATTAATCATGTTTGCTGCCTCTGTAAGCTCATGCATATTTAGAGGCCGCATAGATGTATGATTGTTTAGATTTGAATAATGCGGCGTGTTTATATGCTGCGATGTATATCCGCTAGATGTACCTATCGAATATTGCATCTGTCCTAGAAAAGCGTCATTGAACGAGTGTGCGTATATGTTTGCTGCAGGTGCTCGAGACATACTTTGTGCAGCCTCAGAGTCTCCAGCCAGTTGCTGGAGACTGTTCAATAAATCTGCTAGTTCAGGCAAACTAGCTCTGCTTTGAGCCATATGCTCTCTTTCTGTTTCAGCTATCCAATCTTCATTTTCCATAGCAGTATACAATTTCTTTGATTCCTGTACTATCGATTACGAAACAACTCTGCCTTGCCTTGTTGTTGAGTCCCATGGCTTCTGAATGCTTGTCCCCTTTTACTGTGGTGGACAGCATATAATGCTCGAACTCACTATACTCTTTCATTTCGAGGTGATGCTGATCTGCAGTGAGCAGTACCTTCTGTTTTACTCCAATCAGTGACTCAGGGGAAGAAAGAAATAAGTTGGCTACATAGCTTTCTCTAGCTTTCCCTGAAGAAGGTAGTCGCCCCTTATATTCGGCACTATAGCCGTGAGATGCGATAAACAGAGTGTCATATACTTTAAAGATCCCGTGATCTGTTTGAAAAACTTCAAATACGATACGCTCATCTTTGTTGTAGTATGCTTCTAGCGTCTTGAACAGCACCCAGTCACCGAAGTCATTGTGGTTGCCTTTAACACTTTTAACTCGGACCTGTGGAAACAAACTCAACATCGAATCTATCAGCTCTACAATACTGTTGAAAGCTTTTGTGAACTGTTCTTCTTTAATGCAGTCGTGCACTAGCATTGTTCCCTTGGTGGTGAATCCTGCCCCTGTAGTATGCAAAATGTCGCCAAGAGAAACTAGCACACATTCAGAAAAACCATAGTTTCTGTCTTTGACTATTTCTGCAATACTTTCTGCATAATCTCTAATGCTCTGCACTGCTTCTTCGGTGCTATAGCCTTTGCCTCTGAAAGATTCTTTGCTGTTCGTTTTTGCTCCGAAATGGACATCAGACAAGCCTACCAGCAAGGCTTTGTTCTTTGTGTATTTAGTGGGTCCTGTGTACTTGACTATCTTGTGTTCAGGAGGACGCCAATTAGCGATAAATGCTGCGAAGGGATCTAGCACACCTTCTTGCAGCTTAAACCATTTACCTGCAGCTTCCTCAGTGTCTTTCCAGGATTGCTTTTGAAACTCTTGGTATAATTGAAATTTTTTCTTCTGTAGTAGCTCTCCAGCCACATCAAGTACGTCACGATCTTTGAGTTGTTCGTCTGTAACTGGCTCAGAGTCGTGAGTGATTCCTAGTATGCGTAAAACTTCAACCATGTAGTTTCTAGGAATCTTGTAGTTCCTACAGATCTGGTTGATTGTGTGATCGTTCCCGCACCAGTTACTATAGTTTTCTTTGATGCCTCTAACCATGTCTCCAGGCAGAACAACATTGCTGTTCGCCGCTTTTAGATACATCACATACTTGTCGTCTTCCTTGTTATAGATGTACTTTTCTTTGAACTTCAGTCCTCTTTCCCAAGAGCTCGTATCTTCTTTGTCGATGACATATCTATGCGGCTTAGCAGCTTCAGCGCCATTTGATTGTAGCGCTTGCTTGACTTCTTTGATAGCGCTGACCCCCAACCCTTGCTTTCTCAGATAGGTCTCTACGCCCTTTTTCTGCTCCTTCAGTTTGACGCACTTTTGCAGTAATTCAGGAGTCGCCCAAGAGTGCTGCCTCGATGTTTGTGCTGTTTTTTGCATTTTCAAAACTACCGATTTCTTTTTTGATTTGACCATAAGCTGTTGTTAAAGAGTACTATACGACTTGAACAACCTCTGTACAATTTTCGATGTTTTTTGAAATTGTACCGAACTGTTCTCCGTCACTATACCCAACTACACAGCCACTGCAAACAAAACATTACAGATAGTAGCCAAAAAATAGCTCTCCGTTTATGGTTGTGGCAGAGCCTATTGCACTAATCTCTACGATCAAAGCTGTCGATTGCCCAGGCACTAATCTTCCTGCTGCACCAAAATTAGCAGGATCATCTGGGTAATAGTCGAACACCCCTGAAGGCATATCGCCAGAAGGTACAGTTAACACTGTTACACCGTTCCATTTAAATGTCAGCTTGCCGTGCAACGCACCTGACAGGTTCCTGATATACATGTACGGAAACTGATTTCCCGAAGAGTCGATACCTGGACGGTCTGGGTCGGCGGCGTTGTTCTTGTAGACCACAGAGAGTATGGCCTTGGAGTCAATGTTGCTTACATTTGTTAAAGAGAACAGTATCCCGTCGTTTTCATAGGTAACCACTCCATTATTTTCAAAAGAGTAAGGAGTGATGGTCCAGCTGGCTGCATTACCTATGTTAGCTCTCACCATATTGGTTGCAAAATCAGACAAGTCCACAATTTCAGGAACATTCCCTGCCACTGATGTCGAGGGCAGCCACAATGTAGGGGCTGCTGGTAATGTAGGTGCAGGTATGGTAGGTAGCGCTTCTTTTTGTAGGTCTGTGAGCTCAGCCTTTTGAGATTCTGTCAGGGCGGCAGCTTGTGGTACTGTAAACGCGGCTAGCTCGTCTGTTGTAAATGCGCCTACTTGTTCTGGTGTCAAAACATGTATAGCCTGCGGAGCTATTGCTGCCACATCCTCGGGGTCCATCGCAGCCAGCTGTTCTGTACTCATTGCACCCACTTCTTCTATAGTCATTCCTGCTACACCTTTTGTAGAAAAGGCAGCTATTTGCTCTGTGCTCAGAAGAGCTATGGCTTCTACTTTGATAGCTGCGACCTGCTGCGCATTCAGTACGTAAAGTTGCGCTGGTGTGAATGCTGTAATCTGTTCAACACTCATTGCAGCTATCTGCAGCGGCTTTAGAGCAGCTACAGCACTAAGGGCTAATGCAGCCACCTGAATCAGCGAGAATCCGGCTATTGTATCAGTACTCAAAGAACCTAGCTGACTAGCAGTCAATGCACCCATCTGTGCTGTTGTGAGTGCTGCAAGTTGTAAAGGGCTTAGATAGTCAAGTTGTGCTGGAGAGAGTGCAGCTACAGAGTATTTGTCGAGCTGCGTCACCTCTGCTTCAGTTAATGCAGCCAGTTCCGCCAAACTTAGTGTACTTATTTCGGTAAGTTCTATGAGCGGACTTACATTGTATAGTTGAGGCTGACTCAGGTTTTCAAGATCTTCGAGATCGATCACCAGCTTTTTAACCTCATAAACTATCGAGTCGAACGCAGTTTGCAACATCTCTGGGGTTCTTGTAACTATCTCTATAGAGTTAGTTCTGTAGTATGTAGATCCTGGAGCAGGTGCATCTTCAGGGAAATCTTCTAGTTGGACCGGCGTACAAACAGCAGCGAAAGTATCTTCCACAGTGCCTTTGGCAAAATTCCGAATTCTCTGGTTGACAAAAATTTTATTCGGCATACTCTCCGCATTGACAGCTTCCAGTACCAGCTTGTATGAAGAAATATCAGGCACCTCAATCGTGCTCCGTTTCAAGATTTGAATATTTTTTGCCATTAGGTAAAAAGGTTGCTATCCCTGTAGCTTAAACTCCCAGTTAGTTAAAATCAATAAAATTATGGAAAACAAAACAGACAGCAGTATGTATAGAGTTGGAGATATCGTAATCGGTAGCTCTGATCCAAGTAAATCAGTATATTCAATTACTGGCACAAAAATAAACCCTGATGGAGTGTCTCTATATGGCAGCGATGCAGATTTGACGGCTAGGGCAAAAGATCTCGCAAGATCTGCTGTAATGGCCGGAGGTATTCCGCTACCTGTGTCTCCTCGAGGCAACAGTAACGAGCAGCCTAAAAAGCAAAAGAAGAAAACAGCCAAAAGTGGGAATAAGCAGGCAGCTTTTTCTCCTGAAAGCTATGTATCTTCGTTGTCGCATGAACATGGTGTAGGTGTATACGATTCAAATGCTGTTACACCACAAGATACAGCTTATGTTCGCCCTCAATCTACTGTGCAATTCGAAAACGATTTTGGTAAGATCAAGTCCAAAGTAGAAACAATCATAGAGCACGATCTAGCTTTTATGTTTGTATATTCAGACGAAGACGCTGTAGTGTTCGAACCTAAAATAGGTGAGCTTCTCGCTGTGCATATGCCTGACAAACGACGCATTGAAGTCTACTACCCTGGAGTTACTTTTGACTCGCCAGATAACACTAAAAAGTTTATGATTCTATTCAAAGTACCTGAGGAAAATCAAGAATAATTTATGGAAAAAAATGGAATGCTTACAGATAAATCACAAAGTGATTACGACAATACGAAAAAAGCTGAATACTACGATGCAGAAGGCTTCAGTGTAGCCGACGAAAATAACAAACATAAGCTCAACAAGCCTGAACCAGTCAGCAACGTGCAGCCTACTCAAGAATAATTATGATTTCTCCAGACGATCCGCAGAGTTACTTTAAGATAGGAGATAACGGCAGAGACCGCTATTCTAATCCTTTCTACAATATTCCACTTCAATATCTCCCGATGAACATCGAGGGAATGCTCCTGTGGGCCGAGCATTTCCTATATAGGAACGGATTCTATAAACAAGCTTTGAACCGTATTGCGAACTACTTCATCACATCGCTATCTATTGAGTGCGATGATGAAGAGGCCAAGAAGGAATATCATGAGCTCCTAGATAAATTGAAATGGAAACAGGTGTGCGCCAAGGCAGGCCTCAATCTGTTGGCTTATGGTAATGAGTTTGTCACTGTGAACCAGGGCTTCTATAGATACTTGAACTGTCCCTCTTGCGGCAAATCGACGAATATCGACAAACTCCAAAACTATGAGTTCCATAAGAACAAGTTTAACATGACTTGTTTGAAGTGTTCCTACAAAGGTCAGCACAAGGTTGTAGATAAGCCTGCAGCCAGCGTAGAAAAGATTCATGTGGTTCACTGGCCTGCTAAAGAAATCAAGATTCGCTATGAGGAAACTACCGGAGAAGCAGAGTATTTCTGGGATATTCCTCAGCAGTATGCAAAAAAGGTAACTACTAAAAACAACAAGTTCTATAGTAAGAAAACTCCACAAATTGTGTTCGAGTGTGTTTTTAATAAAACGATGCTCGCATTCAATGCTAAGAATTTTCTACATCTAAAGCTTGATACTCCTAGCACGATCAGGACAGATGGTAAGGCTGTGCCTCCAAGTATGTTTATTTTTGAAGATCTCTTCATGCTTCAGACACTGAAGAGATACAACGAAGTAATTTGCTTCGAAGACATTGCACCGTTCAGGGTCATTAGCATGAGTGACGGCACCAACCCGGCAGCCAACCCATTTTTGAACCAGAGCGGGGCTGTGTGGTCTAGTGCAGTAGATTCGATGATTGAAGAACATAGACGAGACCCTGGATCGTATCATAAGTTTCCATTTCAGATCAATTATCAGCAACTAGGAGGAGAGGGTTCTAAGCTAGCTCCTACAGAAATGATGGAACAGGCTAAGAACGGCATATTGAATGCCTTGGATGTTCCTGTTGAAATGTTTCAAATGACGTTTCAGCAGCAGGCAGCAGGCCCCATGCTTCGTATGTTTGAGAACGCCTGGAGCGTAATTCCTAGTAATTATAATGTTCTATTGAACCATATGGGTGAGGTGCTTGGTAATATTATGGGACTACCCAAAGCTAAGATCTCTTTGATACCCATTACCTTCTCTGACGACATTGAGCGTAAAGGAATCATTGGTCAGCTGGTATCTGCTAATGCTATCGCCAGAAGCGAACTGCTCAAACTTTACAACTTTGATTATGAAGATCAGGTTCGTAAAAAGCTTGAAGAAGATCGTATCGCTCAGGATGTGCAGACAGAAGAACAAGAAAAACAGCAGCTGGCACAAGCCACTCAAGCTAACCTTATGCAGATGCTTCAGGGGCAGCAACAACAACAGCAGCCTGGAGGAGCGCCAGCAGGTGGAGGAGGCGGAGGAGGTACCACACCGCAGGATGCTCTAGCTCAAGCACAGCAGATGGCTCAGCAGCTATTCCCACTAGATGGGGCCCAGAGAAGAGCGCAACTGCAGCAGATCAAGGCTACAGACCAGGATCTGTATGCTCAAGTCAAAGCCCAGCTAGACCAGATGGGCTCTCAGGCTAGATCTCAAGGCTTGCAGGGAGCCAAACAGCAGGCGGCACAGGGACCTCAACAATAAACTAAGATGATGGATAAAGTGTATAACTGTATTGTGAGCGGGAAGCCAATACCTGCAGAAAGAGTCGAGGCCCTGCAAGAGCTAGGTATACCCGAGACCAGATGGACATGTGTGGAGCATGCTCTGCCTGTCCCCAGGAAAGGTATATATCTTGGAGAAGCAGGCACAAGTCAGCTGCTTATTGTAGATAAAGTTTATGACGACTCTGTACGCTCTGTATTCAGAGGAGCAAAAAAAGAATCCTCCGAAACCAAAGAAGACGACGAAGTAGAGGGACCAGGCTATAATGAAAAAGAGTTGAACTATTACGCCTCGAACGATGAACCTATTGAACCCGAAGAAAAAATATAAATATGGAAGAAATACCTGAACCTCAATTCACTCCACCTGTACCAGTATATGTGCATGTACCGCATGCAACAGCTCCTGAGTTTCCATCAACTGAACCCAGCCAGCCTCTAAATGCATATATACCTATATTTCATGCCGTACCAACACCTCAAACTCCGAATAAAAAAGAAACATTAATAGGCAGACAGCAGCAAGCATCCCAGGTATAATAGTCTAACAATCCTTATCTTTATACTATGCAAGACCACGATCACTCGGTTTTAAATTCTGACGGTGTTATTACTCTCCAAGAATTGTTCGAGTCTGTGAACGACTTACAAAGCGATAAAAAAGTTACTGTAGCCGAGCTTGAAAGTATAAAGATAAGGTTGGAGTCTAACGCCCTAACTGTACAAGAGCAGTTGCGTGCCTTAGAACGTTCTGTATTAGATATCAGAGACATGGCCAGGGATGCCAAACATATCAGTGTAGGTGTGGACGGACAGAACGGGTTAAGAGGATCTATCGCAAATCTAACCAGAGATGTTAACAGTATGACACAAGATTTTAACTTTCTAAGACAAACTGCCCACAACTATACTGAAACTAAGAACCTCCTTATGCGGCTTTTTGTCACCTCTGCGGTTGCTGTAGTTGTACAGTTCGGAGGAGCTGTATGGTTTGTATCGTCGCTACACAGCAAGCAAGAAAGTATCAGGGAAGATTTAAACAGGGTTATCCGTTACATTGATAAGTCATACGATAGTCAGGGTAAACCAAACATACCTTCAAAATAGTTGAAACTTCGGGAATATAGAAACGAACAAGGAGAAACGCTGGGGTATATGTTCGTTTGTCCTGGGTGCAAAAATTATCATGCACCGAAAACCCTTCAGGACGGGAAAGGGTACTCTTGGGAGTTTAACGGCAGTTTAACCTCTCCCACATTCACACCTTCGCTATTATTTACAGAGCAGCGACAGGTTTGTCATTCCTTTATCAAGGATGGTGCTATATACTTTTGTCCAGATAGTACACATACTCTGTCTGGTCAGACAGTACCTCTGGCAGATATCTAGTATGCTGCATAGATATTAATCTTTACTCGACACATAGCTTGGTGAGGTATAGACTATGTGTATGAGGAATATTTTAATACTCATGCTCTTTTTGACTAGCTGTGCTTCTCGCAATCAGCATGTACAGCCGTTGGCTAAATTACCAAAGCCCACGACCACTTCCACATCAGCTATGGAGACAAATATTGCGGAACTTGAGAAATCTGTAAAGAGTGCCTCTTCTAGGGCCGAGCGCATCAAGCTGCTGATAGATGCTATAGAATAAGTTATGAACCTACAGAAAAGCTTTTTAATACTATTTTTGTTTGTTTCCTCTGGGTTATGTAATACAGAGCTGAACACAACACTCAAACAAAAGCTGCAGGTTGAAATAGCGGGCTTACAGGAAGAGATAAGCAACGCATCTAAAGATATTGTACAGCTAAAAGCAGACAAAGCCTCTCTTGAGGCTGCACTCAAAAACATGGAAGAATGGGGTACGTCGCAAGAATCTGCCAAACTGCAGTATTATGAAGAAGCAGGTAACCTAGAACTGCAGGCAGCACAAGCCTCCGAAGCATTAGCTAGCGAAAAGAAACATACCGAGGAAACGCTTCGTAAATATTATAGGTTGAAACAGATCATGGGTTATTTGGCAGGAACACTATTGTTTGGACTGTATCAGTATTTCGGTTCACGAATAGTTCTATTCGCCCAGCCTGCGCTTGGTCCTTGGGGCGCACTGTTGCAGTACATTGGCCCTGTCGCAGCTTTCGGTATAGGCTATCTACTGGTCAAAATGTTCTTCTAATATGATCAACCTGATATCAAACATAACAAAAACAGCAGCTTCCTTCTTACAGACAGGTACAGCCCCTCCAGGTACGCCACCTAATCAAAAAGAAGATATGGAGAAAGTGAACCATCTATCTTCTAAAAAGTTCTTTCTAGCCTTCTCAGGATTTATTGTGCTGGGTATTTTCTATTTTTCCAGTGTGGCTGTACTTTTCGCACTACATAAGTATCCTGAGCTCGTAGCATCATATTCGGTCATCTTCACAAAAACTATAGAGGTTTTCGCCACTATTATGGCTGTATATTTAGGTGGTCAGGCCGTAGTGGACTTGAAATACAACAGCTCTAGTAACGCTACAGTTGAAGGTAAAATCGACATTATAGACAACACACAAAGAGTTGTAGGTAACGAAAAAGAACACGATTACGTATTGGAGGAAGACTCACATGGAACTAAGTAAAAAAGGAGTAGACTTCATTGTTGAGGAAGAGACAGGCGGCAAAGGCTATTACGAAAAGGTCTACAAGAGCACTTTTATCTGGCCGGGAGGCGCTAGCGGAGCTACGGCAATGGTAGGCATTGATATAGGCTACTATTCGCTACAGGAGGTTGATCTGTATTTTAAGCCACTTACCAGCTCTGAAGAGCTTGAGTTGATACAGGGTGGACGCAGCAAAAAAGGTGTGATTGCTGAAGCCTATGTTAAGAAGTATTTAAACAAAATAACCTTTACATGGGAAGAGGCACTACAGACATTCCAAGCACACATCCTACCTAAATTCACAAGATACACATTGACAGCGTTTCCTGGTGTAGAAAACCTTGGAGAAGCTACCCAGACAGCCCTAGTTTCCCTAGTGTTCAACAGAGGTATGTCGATGGCTGGACCTTCCAGAAAAGAAATGTTGGAGATCAAAGGGCTGGTAGCCGCCAAGAATTATAAGGAGATTGCAGCGCAATTACGCAGCATGAAGCGTTTATGGGATAAAACTAGCGGACTTGTAGGGCGAAGAGAAAGGGAAGCTAAGCTGGTAGAAAGCTGTAGCTAATCCCCATCATCGTCGTTTTCGTCACTCTCGTCGTCAAACCCCTCGATCGTTTCTTCTTCTTTAAGTGCCATATTATGCATATGCTTTAGCGCTGCTGTGATATGCATATCTCCGAAGTTGATGAGTCCTAGTTTAATTACAGGATTATCATACGATTCGTGAGCATAAAGCTCACCCTTTTCATTACAGACTAGCAGCATATACCCTCGAGTATATTCACCCAGTTGTGTGATGAAACTGTTGGGGATCATGAACCCTGGGTCTTCTTCGTCGTGTTTATCCATGTATAAATTATAGCACCCTAGTAGCTAAAAAAAAGGAAAAACCCCCGAAAGGATTTTTCCTATTTTTTTAAAAGCACATAGCTTTATACTCTATAAGCTCAATATCGCTTAATGGAGTCAATAGAATGGATTCATCGATCTTGTTCGCAGGCTTGTATTTTTTCGTTTTGTATATTGTTCGATAATGGTACACCCATTTCGTCTCGATAGGACTCACTCTGTTTGTGGTGCTGCTATACAGATTTAATATTTTGTATATCTGAGCATTAGTGTAGTCTTTTAACCGCACATAGACTTTCAATATAGCTTTATCAATTTCCGGAGGTAGGTCATGAAAAGCTACATCGATATACTCTTTTTCCTTGAACTCTCTGCTTCCTAGGTTAAATCGTATCAAGTCAGTGTAGAAGTCTGCATTATCTATACATTCACGCAACAACGAGCATATCGTCGCGTATACTATACTTGCCTTAAATAGATCTTTATTACTGCTCAGGGCTAGAAACAGTAGAGGATCACTAACATTTTTCTGGATGTTTGGTTTCTCCAAGTTGTGCTTTTAAACTATTTATTGTGTCGCGCAAGGTCTGCTCTCTTTCCTTACGCATCAAGTCTTTCTCTCTGTAGACTTCTCTGAAATCGCGCATGTGTCGTGAATTGTATTCCGTCAATCCACCTATAGTGACAAGCACAAGAAGCAGACTACTTAGAAACACATACACAGCACACAGCTCCTCCAACCACATACTAGCTGCACCCAGCACAGCCATCAAACCTGTAACAACTATTAAGTATTTTTTAGTCTTCATAACGAGTTTTCCAATCTATAGGTAAAACACAAACGTATGTGTCTGTAGATCTACCAATAAGATAGATACTCACACTATTATACCATCATTTACTAGGTTATACGTTTCTGCTTTTGCAAGTAATTGTTTTGATGTAAGTGGGACAGAGACTATGGTCGGAGTTGTTTCGAGCGTCTCGCACATGCATTCGCAGGCGCTAATTATTTTTCTGAGGTCGTCCTGATTTTTACAGTGTTTTGAGATAATTGTAATTACAAGAGAACTATCATAGAAATTAGGAATCATATTCGTTGTAGTTAGCTTTCGGGTACCTTCCTTCAAGGTAGTGCGCCATAGGTTCGCAGACATAACTTTCACCTCCTCCTTTTACAAGAATTCCCCCTACCCCATTATAGCTTTGTGCTTCATGCACCGCTATCAGTGCGTTCCCAGAATAGAACGCCAGCACTTCCGCCGGAGAGTTAACGAAGGCGTTCAATATATCAGCATACAACGCCTGTTTCTTTAGCTGCGGCATAAAGAACATGTGCTTTAGCCCTATAGTATTTTTAGAGCACATGATTTTCAACGATACTCCCAGCTGCTGAGATAGGTCCAGCGCAAGCACAGGATGATTTGAGCCTAGCTCCTTGAAGTACTCTTCAGCTACTGCTTTAATTGCAGCTTTAGTAGTATTGAAATGTCTAGCTACCGCAATACAAATACCAATCTGAACTTTTGTCATTTTCTTGTTGTTTATCTACTGGTTGTTTAATGTTTACTACAGTAAGTTTCTATATATCAGGTTCTGTAGTTTTGACGTTTTTTCTGAAACAATGCGACATAGTCCGGCAACTTTTCGCCAGCCCCATCCCCACCCTAAAGGTATCAATTTACGTTTCAGTGTAGGCCATGGTTTTATACTTTCTCGCTGTCTTCTAGCTTCCCACTCGGCTGTGTGTAGTCTGTGAGCCTTATGTTTTTCCGCATTGTTCAGTTTTATTTTATCGAGCGTACCATATATGAAGTACGCATCAAATTCCAGCCAGTAGTCCTCCTCTTCAGAGAAGGGAAGAACGTGATAGAAGTTGATTACACCGTGATGGCTCACCAGCTTGTTATATCTGTTTTTAATGACTATATCCTTTAACCCGAAGCTTAGAAAAAGCTTGCGCTTATCTTTCTTCAATTCTTGTTTTTCCTCATCAGTAAACTCCACATACTCGCGCTCCACGCACTCCTCTATAAGTAAGCCGTCTGCTGAGATTCGATACGAACCTAGACAGTTATCTAGACTTTTGGTCTGAAACACCTCTTCTTTCCAGTCCGAGGATAAGCCTACCGCATCGTCAGGTAGAGGAAGAGGTGCACTGCATGTGATATGGTCGTACATTCCCATGGTTATTTTTCGTTGATGCTGCGCTCAAACCTTTCAAAAAATGCTTCCAGTTCTGTATCTTCATCAGTATTGAACACGATGTCGAACAGATAGTCTACAGGACTAGACGATAGATCTGTCTCGACCTGCTTCAGATATCCTGAAAGCTCCAACTCTTTCACCAGTTGCAAAAACACATTATCGCAGTTATTTTGCAGCTCAAGTACGATTCCTCTAGCTTTTAGAATTTTTTCTTTTTGTTCAGTGGTCAGCATATTATTACAGTAGATCTTTAATTGTTTTGTTCACCAGTTCTTCAGGCATGTTCAAATATGTGTATTTTGTCCAAGGAAGACATCTAGGTGCCCAGCCGGCTGGAAGGTCGCCCTCATCATTTATAGGGTCTATATGGTGATGCTCAAACCCATCCATAATGATTTCTCCTCCATGAGTACCCATGATATCTTTGACGCTTGCCTCAGCATCTTTGCTATCTTTAGCTGCGAATACGAAAGTGTATTCTACGGTTGCTTTAAATAGTTTTGGTTTATCGTTTTGCATTTATCAGTTGGTTAATTCTTTCAAGTTCGCCGTAATTGCTTAGTGTACTTAGTGCCGATATAAATCCTCGAAGAGTTTGAGAGTTATTGAACTTCCTGGCGTACGATGTGGCTCCAGGATGATATATCTGGTCAATGGGTTGCATACCTAGAATAGCTGGAGGGTTGCAGTCGTAGTTGCTGCATACAAGTGTTACTTCTCCAAACCAAGATTTATACAACCGCAAATGATCAAGCCTTCCGTGTCCTCCGATATTTCTCAATGTACACAGATACGAAGCGTTACTGTTTTCTGAGACTATATCGTGTTCAGCTATGAACGCACGCCTACTATCTTCAAGTTTAGTGCGCTCTGCTTCGTTTAATTTTGAGCATATAGGATCCCGACTGAATATCTTATGCATATAATTTTGATCTTATAAGTTTATTTACAGTAGCGTTCAATTCTTCAATGCTTTGCTCAATATTTTTAAGTCTGTCTTGCAGATTACTTGTAGGTAAACCCTGTACAATACTGGACGCTTCGGCTTGATTCTGCTTACTCATGATTTGCCGCACACTATTCAATGCCCAGAAATCGACATGCAGCGCCCTATCACTGTCCACAGGACACGTATCCCAATCCCAGCCCTCAGGCACGTCATCATCTTTTTTTATTTCCTTGATACCTGCGGTGTTGTCAACTAACCACATATCATTTCTATCGATCGTAGTCATGGCGTTCAACGCGAGCTGTTCGCTATGGGCCCACACTAATGTTTTTGCACGTAATACGTATAATTTTTTCATACGGTTTCTACTGTTGTTGTTTTGGTTATTTTTACAATTCTGTACTCCAATCTGTACTTTGCATCAGTATGAAGTTCATCAAATTTTTTGAACTTCTCTATTTTTGCGATAGCCTTTGCATATGCTGCGGCCTCGGCTCCAGGTACCTCACTACTGAATACGTATTTGCTTCTAGAGCAGCGAGAATAGTGGCCCCATTTAGGTTCAGGTACCCAATCTAACCAGGTCCTGCTCTGTACCTGAAATGATGTTTCTATCCAGTTTCTCATAGTCTTTTCATAGGTTCTCAAATGACTTCTCCTTCATTTTGAATTCAAAGTCGATGTCTACTGTTAGCCCATATGTATCGGGCAGTTTAGTTGCATAATCAGCATGCTTCCTAGGATTCTTATCCTCAGGAATGCTCTCGCTATAGTGAAACAAGGGTACATGTGTCCATGACTCGTAGGCTAGCGATAACGCATATCTTTCTTGTGCAAATGCCCCTGTACCTGGGTGGCACTTGTGATGGAGATAATCGAATGTGATCGGAATCTTTGGCTGGTTGAAATTATAGAACAGTTGGGATACCGTCCAGCCTGCCGGCTTGTCGTCGTTTTCGAGTACAAGCCTGGATTTTACATCTGTAGATAGTTTATCATAGTTTTTGTAGAACAAATCTCTGACTTCCTTACGAGCGTCATCAGAACTGGCGCTTCTATTAACATGAATGTTTATAGGCGCCTCGTAGTTATGAGGACAGCCGATCCTGGTCATAAACCAGCCCTGGAAATTCAGCTCACGAATTGTGCGTTCTACCGCCTCTTCGTTCTCACTAGCCAGTACATTGAACTGATCAGGGTGTGTACTCAGTCGTACACCTGTCTTCTCTCTTTTCTCTGCAACCGCATCCAAGGCTAGTAGTAGCTCCTTGTGCTGAGGTAAACAATACAGGTCTAGATTAGCCTTATCATAGGTAATCAGGGGAAAGACACTGCTGCTTAGCCTGTAGCAGTGGTTGTGCTGCCCACAATAGTCGATAGCTGCCTTTGTCACCCATAGATTATGTAGAATGATTTCCCCCAGCTTGAACAACGCTTCTTCTCTAGGAAGAGAACTGAATCGCTTATATGTGATTGTTTTAAACTTACAGAGTGGATCCTGATCTTCTAGAGACAGGACTATGCAGCATACGCCTTTATTCCTTATCATTATTTTTATTTCTTTTACTATTCGCTTTCAGCCAATGATATTGCGCGACTGCTTCTTCGGTAGTAGGATGCCTCTTCTTTAGCTTGGCTATCAGTTCTGCCGCTTCCATTGCTAGTGTGACGGTGACATGCTCACCTACACAAACCCCATCCTCTTCTGTTGCTCCTGGGAAGTTAGCCTGATCGTCTTTAAACAAGGGGTAGCCTAGAGCCTTGCCTAGAATCTGGTCGACCTCTGCAAACTCTTTCAGCATTCTAGCGATCTTTTCTTCAAGGGCTTGTATCCTCAATGCTGCTATCCCTTCTTCTAGCTCACTCATCAGATTTCTTTGCATTTTTAAGTTTGTGATGTGCTTCGATAGCATCCTCTGCACGCATAATCTCTTTGTCGTATCTGTTGTATCCCTTGCCCCATGTACTTAGGTGTGCTAAAAATTCATGAGCATAGTCTACAAGATCGTCTGCACACTTTTCCCAGGCAGCTAGTTTAGCCTGAAGCTCTTCTATCTCTTTGGTGAGACACAGAATAGCGTCTTTGTCTGTCTGTTTGATTTCAACGTCCATCTTTGTGTGTTGGGTTTGAATTGTTCTCATGAAGCATACTGAGTTCCTCTAGCTCATTTTCAAGAGTCTCTATATGCTCTCGTAGACTGTGTATAAGCTCGGCGTCACTATCTAGCATAACCTGTATACTTTGTTCGATAATTGAGGCAACTATCTCTACCATCTCTGGTACCTCCAGATACTCTCGATAGCCTGCCTCATCATTTACCTCTTTGATCTTCTCTCGAACCAGAGTATCGAGCTTGGTTCTATTGAATTGCATATTCGTTCTCCAGTCTAGTTACAGCTTCTTCTGTGATCTTAACAACAGCGGCTGAGGCGATATTAGAAGTCTGCTTGAAGATAGCTTTGATCTTCATTTCGGCTGCCGCCTTCGAAGCAAACCTTACAGGTCTACTATAGTCGTCACTATAGTCCCAACTGTCTACTGTGTCAGACAATCTGGCTAGATAGTATGTTTTCTTACTCATTGTGTTCGGTGATATATTTAAACTTAGGGCAGCCAGAAGGGTAGCTAGTGTAATAAGCCACTCCTGCCTTTACTGCATCTCGCCTTTCATTGGATGCACCGATACCTACACCAATAATAACAAACACGATACACGCTACTATAAGAATTACAGGTATTATGATGTCGTCTTTCATAGTTATTCAATATCCTCGTGTGTCCATTTTCCATCTACAAATCTGTAGATATACTCGCACCAGTTATTGTCGGCAGCCTTCTGGAGCTTCCCATGAGGCATACCGCACCAGTTCTTGAGCTCTTCTCCACGCTTAGTATAGAACTCACATTTGTCAATTTCAGGGGCAAGCATAGTCATGCTGCCTCTGCTGATCAGTGCCCTGATCTTTTCAGGATCAGTATAGTGATCTTCCAACTTCCTTCCTACTCCTTCAGGATAGCCATCGAAATGGCAATATACTGCGTCATAGGTACCGTCAGGGTTTTCGATTGATATAAGTGAACGTGTTGCCATATTTTTATTATTCTTTCCATTTACCTAGTGTTCGGAGGAACGCCTCCGCACGTTGCCGGGCCGAGGCACGAAAGCTAAGTGCCCCACTGTATGGTAAATTATACGCCATAGTCCAAAGGTCGTGTGCTAATAGGGTTGTTTCTGCCTCATACATCGCGTTGAGGTCCGTGCAGTAGTTTGGAATAAACTCACTGCCTACATAGCTGGCACCTGGTGCCCTACCCGACCTATGGGTTACGTTTACCTCTGTCCACCCACAAGACTCAGCAATACTCGCATTGATTTCGTCGTCTGTCATACTCGGATTGGTTGTCTAGTTTTCTCTTTACCGTTGATGAGGAAGATTTGTTCCTCAGTTTTAGGGTCGTACTTCACAATGAAGTTATACTCTTTGTCTTTATCTAGCGCATGTCCATCGCTACCATATCTAGGAGGGGTTTCGAGACAAACCTGTCCGTCATACTTTCTCCATTCAGCTTCATCTAGAGGAAATTCCTGGAAGTCGCTGAAATACTTACCATCTCCACAGCTGAATTCGATGTCGAAGGCTTTTTCTACCGCCTCGACACATCCCAGCAATTTTACCAGCCCATCATATGCCCACTGGAAGTAGTGAGACTTGGATACTGGGAAACCAATATAGGCGTCATAGTGTGTATGCATAATGCTTAAACTTTCGCTACTGACTCTTTAATGATATAATCTCGTTTAACTAGCCTGAATATAAATTCGCCACCTTGGTCTACATAATGTTTATCAAAGATCTTCAAGGCTTCTTCTAATGTGTCCGCATACTCTGTACCGGAACTATGCCAGTCGTACCACACTGAGTCACTAAACGATTTATATCTAGCTTGCACCACATATTTGGGGTATTTATTTTCCATATTGGTTTAAAGAAAACGCTTACATATAAATTCACCAAACATAACTCCAGCTATACAACTCAAACACACTGTAATAAATGAAACTCCAAAAATTACAGTGAATAATACAACGTCAATCACCAAACTTAGATCATTTTCCATAGTCTAGGTCTTCACTAGTCATTTTATAGTTATCGTCAGAGCTGGTTTCTTCTCCTGTTTCAGGATCCAGGGTAGCTATCTCCACTTCTATACCCAGCTTATCAAGTACCCTGATTAGTATGTTCTCTGTACTGGCGTCTGGTCCGTCGAATATTTCCTTTCCGTCTAGTGTCCAGGTTTCGCCATGCCAGCTGCAACAGCTGTCACCACACTCATAGTAATACTCACGCTTTGTTATCTTGTGCTTCATCTAGGTGTACCTGCTTGAGTTCCGAAGTGCGGCTAGCGCATTTGTTCTCCTGCTCTCGCACTTCTTGTGTTGTCAACTCCGAGGGATACTTGAAAAAGCCTAGAGCATATTCAACGTCTCCTGTTTCAACTAGCTCCACCCCACACCAGCTACTTGCCAGATGTAGTCGAGCTACTGTGTATTCTTTTCCTTCCTCAAGATGCTTTTCAGCATTCTCGATGATATTAGTGAACCAAAAGGCTTTGTTAGCGCCTTTGTAGGTTATCTTGCTTCCAATCTTGGGCCACATTTTCATATTATTCTTCTTTTTTTAGTTTCCTTGTCGAATAACGTACTTTGATTTCTGCTGTAAGCTCGAAATCTTTGAGGCAGTGTTCGCACTCATACTCCATTGGTGCTCCGTTAAGATCACACATCTGAAGGTTATTATCATAGTCAGTGCCTCCACAATATGGGCAAACTATCCTGTCTGTGGCTATTGTGTCGAATTCACTACTCATACATATTTCTCCATGCATGTTCATGATTTCGTGGGCCCTGATCCAGCATTGAGCCTGCATGAGGTTGTCTTGCTCTTCGACGGTCTCTTGATCTCCGTCAAGAGCGTACAATTCTCCATGATATGCGTCGGTGTTGCCACTAAACCAATAGCTGTATCCGTAGCCGTTAGGAAAATGATACGTGGTTATGTTCCTTCTTCCATTAGGTGGACCAGGGAAACTAAACTTGGCTAACTCAGCCATCCCTTCATCCTTGAGAAGCTCTTGCTGCTCTTCCGGAAGACTGTTGATATAGTTTAAAGTGTCTTCAATGGTGTGTTTCATATTATTCAGTAATCCAGTGAAATGTTACTGACCCGCTTTCCCAGTAGGCCACATTAGCTTTAACCGCTTCCCTTTGCATTTGAGCTGCACCACTTATCCAACCGACAAAATACATAGCGAACAGTGCGAAGGCGACACAAATTATACGTGTTAAACTTTCTGTTTCCATACTATTATTTAATTGTTGAGTAGATGCCTACTTCTTTGGTTACTCTATAGATCAATCGTGCGTCTCGCCTATCAAGCATATGATGGTGAGGTCTGGCTACCATATCCTCATATTGTTTAACCGACTTTTCAGCATTATTGAAAATCATATAGTCTCTCCAATCGCTGTTCTTCCGCTTAGACTTTACCTGAATGATGTGAGCTTCTTCGTTAATTACGTCCATAGTGATTAAAAAATGAGGGGTAGTTAAAGTTTGGTTTTAACTACCCCTCAGGTTTTAGATATTAAGGCTCGTCGCTATATCGAACCTCTTCATCTTCGTCGAGTTTTCGACAAGTATATTTCTTCTTCATCTTCTTAGCATGATCGCTCCAGGGTCTGGGTCCCAAGGCATCCAGCCATGCCGCTTCTTCTGTAGCACCACTTCCAATAGTGCAGCTCCTGAACATGTTTACTCCACTCTGTCCTTCAATTACGTACATACTATTCGTCGTCTGTTGAGATTAGTTCGTTGTTCTCCAAATCATATAACCGATATTCTGCGCTCTTCCCTCGAGTGGTATGCTCTTCAATAGGTGTGAGCAATTCTCCATCATATCTTACACCTGTGACGAAATAGATCTCGTTGTCCATACCATCTGTGATGTGGTCGAAATCAATCAGGAATTTCTCAGGATCGAAGTTTTCAGTCTCGAACCGATAATCGTTATATATTCCTCTTTGAATATCTAGTCCTAGAAATATGAACGGATGGTCGTCAGCCAGGTCACTCAAACGTAGGCGCATTTCATATGTTCCAGGCAGCTCATACTCTCCATCTTCTCCATCCTCGACGAGTGCTCCGACAAATATTTCTTCGTCAGCTTCATCTTTCACTGAGATGTAAGAACCTTGAGAGAAGAAAGGCCCGAACATATATAGAATATCGTCCGGTGGATTGTCCCTATCCAGCTCATCTGCGATATCTTTTGGAGCTTCCTCATCATGGTTCATATAATCCATGAGACTGTGGGTTTGAAAGTATTTGAATACTTTCTCTGATACTGCTCCAACACTGAGTGCTCCTCCTAGTCCTGATATTGTTGCTGTGTATTTCATTTTGCTATTACTCCAAATAATAATATTGCCGACACTGTACCCGCAAACGCGGCTATGAATGCTCCAACAAAAAGCAGACTATATCGAAGTGCTGGCATATCTGTGGAAAATAATTTCAGTGAACAGCATTTTTCTTTTTCTTCCATTTTGTTATCTGTAACTTGTTATGTTTTTTACTATTTCTTCTGCGGTTTTTTTCGAGATTACAGGCTCGAAGTCCTGGTTCTCTGTATAGTTGTATCCTGCTAGCTCGCAGGCTTTCTTTACATCTACCTGACACAGACAGCTCTCAGGGATGAGTTGCCCGTAGTTGTTGTCTACAGGCAACTGTTTCACTGCTAGTCCCAGCATCTCTGCCAGCTCTCTAGGGTTGTCTGTACTCTCTTTGGTATCTGTGTTGTACACCCGTATACACATATTAGCTAGCTTCTGGCGTTACAGCCGCACATTCTTCAGGGATAGCTGGATAGCTGCGATATTCCCACCACTCACTACCATCATATTCGGCCCGCTCTAACCAGCTTTCATTGCTGAGCCACACGGTACCGAACAGTTCCTGTGACCCATAACCACTGTGATAGTAGAAGTCGAGTTTATCCAAAAACTGGCTCCAGTCGTCTGCTGTGTAGCCGCACTTCAACACAATCTCTGTCTCGTGCTGGTAGTTCCTGTAGTGGCGGATCTGGGCACATCTAACCTTATCCAGCCTACCGTTCCTTTGTAGCACTCCAAGCAGCTCGTCTTTAGCGTGCATGTCTTTTTTAAAACTCATGAGGTTATTTTGTTGTCGGTTCGGTAGCTAGCTCGAGAGATACCGTCTCAATTTTATTGTTTCGGTGGTTTTTGTTTTGAATGTTAACATAGCACATTACAACAATAAGCATTGTAAGCACCAGTATGACTAGAGATGCTCCGCTTTGGTCGTCTTTACTCATACTACTCTTTGATTTGCTTGTAGAAAGCTACTCCTTTAGGGAATGTTAACGGAGTGAACCAAGGACCGTCAAACCCATCTAATTGAATCTTTAAAAACTTATAGTCTATGTCGTGCAATGTTCTAAGAATAGTTTGACCCGATCCAGGGAAGTTAAGATCAGGCCAATCGATCTTAGAGTTTTTCAAGACTACCTTGCCGCTAATTACTAGTATTGTGTCCATTGTCTATTAGTTCTATAAATGCTGGGGTGTTCTCCCCGACATATGCTCCGATTACGTTAAACTCGAAATATTCGTGAGCATCTTCCTCACTCATATCTCGCATCAATATCTCTATACATTTCTGCCTGTCATATACAGCCATTACTCTGTCGAATTGTGTAGCGACTCCAATGAAAGCTTCGCTAAACCCTACAGGTAATAGTATCTCTGTATCTGGATAGTTTTCAACAATCCAATCATCTACTCTAGATATTGTGGTGGTGATCATTTCGTCAGGCTCACCGATATGATCTGCGTCATTATTCATTATTTTCTTCCTCCTCAAATAGTCTTGCATCGGCTTCGGAGTCCAGGCGATCCATTTCTTTCTCTTCCTCTCCACCACTAAACATATCAGTCCACTCCTGCTCAGTAATGCCTGTCTTTATAAACTCTCTTTGCCCTGCGGAAAGATTAGGGAAAGCGTTCTGGAGAAGCGCTCCACCATAATACTTTTCCAGCTGCTCTTCGGTTACAGGCAACTCCATTGTGTTAGTGTTGCCGCTGATCATTGATACTCTGGTAATTCTCATATGTATAGTTGTTTAATCTCTGTGGTCTTTCCAGCTGTCGTCTAAATTACTTAATACATCAGGATACCTGCTCACTATCTCATCTTCAATTTGTTCAACTATGTGTATTTTTTCTTGAGCAGTTGCTTTGAGCATTTTTCTAAGGCAAGTATCACACAGCATATATGTGCACACTAGTTTAGAATAATAAAACCACGGACATATTGCCATGCTGCTCGTAGCATGCTTCTTATCACACATCAGACACCAACATTTGTTATGTCCAGTTATATTAACCGCCTTTTCCTGCAACTGCACTTCAGCTGTTACGTCTCGCATATTCTAGATATTTACTTCCTCAAGATTTCTTGTTCTTATCTTAATTGTGTTATTGAATCGAGGGATACCATCACTGCTTAGATTCTGATACTTTACAGTTGCCTGCAAACCCAGGATATCCTCACGACGAGTCCATAATCTCTGTTGATATTCGATACCTCCTACAGGGACAGAGTCGAATTCTTTACCGTCAGGCATAGAGAGCCGTAGGATAATGCAGCCTTCACGGCTACCTTTACCTTCCTTGTAACCTACGATTTCATACTCGTTCTCGTGGAAATCTTTCCGCTTGAGTAGGTCTTTCGTACGCTTGTGCTGATACAAACTATCCCAGGTCCTGATCATTTGACCCTCGTAACCCTCACTCATGTACTCTTGATAAGCTTTATCTAGCTCTTCTTGGTTCTGCGCACAGAGAGTCGTAACAGCACAGATATAAGGGCTGTTAATTTCTCGAACGAGTAGATTGTAATCAGCCCGCCGTTGTTGGAAGCCGAGCTCTTCTTTTGTGATGATGTCGTACACATGGTACTGTACCGACTTCTTACATTTTTCAATATCCGCCAGTGAGGCTTTTGGTTGCTTAACAATACTCACAATTTCCTCGAACTTATCTTTGAGTTCGTGTGAGTACATCTCTCCGTCAAACGCAATAAGCCCAGGATATTTATCGAAAGCAGACTGCGCGGCTTCACGAATATGCTCCAGTGTACTAAACGGTTTCCACTGTCTACTGAATACACCATGACGGGTAACAATACATCTTAGCCCATCCAGCTTTGGCTGGTTATATACAGGGAATTTAATCTTATCCTGATAATCACTATAGTCTTTAGCGAGCATAGGATTATAGCGGAGAGGGTTCGCTCCATCCAAAGCATCGACATCTTCAATATACCCCTCGTCACGCTTTTTTTGCCACTTAGCTCTGGCCTCTTTCTCTGCCTGCTGCTCGGGGGTAGTCTCGTTAGCGTTCCCTACGTTTTTATTAAAGCACTTCGTAGGTGCGTTGGTGATTTTCTTTCCGTCTACCTGTCCGCTGATTGTATGATATTCATTTTTATTCACGAATATCTGCCACTCTTGAATGGCTCCTGTGCTTGTTATTTTGAATAGTTTCGGCAGTTCCATATTACTTGCGTGTTCTAGTAACTGTTACGTTACCGCTTTTGATTGTCTTTACTCGCTGGCTAGTTGTTTTTTTCATTAGATGTCTTTCTATATGTGATTTCGTCGTAGAATAGTTTTCTGACTTCGTCTGTTATCTGATACTGTGTCTCAAGAATCGCAGCGATGTGATCGTCTGTAAGATCTTTCAACTTCTTTCTGATCCGCTCATTATTAGCATCTGTTCTGTTTGTACCCCACGTAAAAGCCTCACGTTTCAGCTCGTGACTATCGTCTGTGTATACAAAAGCATCAGTAGCAGGAATATTATTCAAGCTGCGTCGAACATAATCCAGACCACCGTCAATGCTGTATGTCTCGCCATTAGCATCAACATGAGATCGGTAATCATGTCTATGTGTAGACTGTAATCTTGTACCATCGGGGGTAATTATTGCACTAACTAGTAATGTTCTCATAATTATGTCAGGTGCATAAAGTACCTTTTGAATTCTTCATAACCTTCGTATACAAGGTCTATTGCAGCTTTTTGAATATCGGTGTGCTGCTGCATCTGCTCGTGGGATATGTTTGTTAGATCTTTTGACATTTGGGTATAAAGAAACCCGTTGTTCCAGTTGTTGTATGTGCCGCTAGCTGCAACATCATAATTTAAGTATGTTCTGTTAGGTACATACTCTACAACTCTAACACTGGCATTGATGATGACAGCAAATTCGCATTTAAAATATTTACCACTGCTGATGGCCTTTGGATCCATTTTTAGTGTGAGTCCAGGTTCACTAAAAAAGTCTAGCGGAGTATTGTGAACACTTTTGTATGGCCAAATATTAGGAACATGTAGTTTTCTAGTGTGTCCTTTGTTTACAAAAAATAATCTATTCATACTATGTTGTATTTGATTGTGTATAAATAAAAACACCCAGCACCTCTCTCGGGATGCTGGGTGTATGTTGTCAGAGATGTAGCTACACCTTTGCAGTTTCTCCGTAACTTCTACCTGCACGTTCGGAGCATTCTTTACACCTAGTGACCCACCATCCTCCAGTGAATAATTTTCCAGGAGCCCCGCAAGATTCACAAGTTTGTTCGCTCAGTATGTGGGCTATACCGAGCACTCCATCTATCCTACCCCAAGCCCTTTCCCTGGCAATGATGATATCTGCAGGGTCAAGGTGTTTAACATCCTCAGGCTTGAACTTGTCTTCGAAATTGTGGTATATACGCAATGTTCCGAACTTCTCTTTGATCTGCGAAAACCTTATCGCAAAACCGGGGAACCGTTCATATGTCCTGTGCTTCGCTGTGTACAATGAGGCGTATTTGAGACCTAGCTTCTTTTCAATCTTTCTACATAGATTGTGAAACCATACAGTAATCTCGTCCTGATACGGAAAAGATTTCTTTTGTCGAGCCAGTGCATAATCTGTTTTCAATACCTTGCTTACATTTCGAATAATTGGTTCCCAGCCATCGCTGCATTCTATACCCCAGCACATACAGGTTTCTGTCATAGGGTAGTCTTTCTCTTTGAACAGTTCCGGGAAATCTTGATATAGTTTTTCTTGCAGTTCTTTATTCATTTGTAAGTCCTCTTACTTTCGCTAAAACTACATCCACATCTTCAACTATACCAATAGAATGACCTCCTTTAAAAACAATCACACTGTTTTTAAAGTTTAATCCGTGCTGAATGTAGCTGATATCCTCTACATTGATATATACTGGTTCGGTAGGGTCTGCCGGACCAAAAAACTCAGTTAATGCTATTATTTTCATAATCCAAATGCTGCTATTGTGTGTTTGAATGGGTTGCCTGGTATTTCGACATCGTTCATTTTAACCTTTCTTCATGTCGTAGGGTTGATTCATTACTTTCAAGCTCCAATATGGCTTCTGGAGCGCCATGCTTCTAATTGGCGTGACCGGCATAATCACGATACCTTCAGCATTAGCTCTACCATGATCGTATTTGGTATTATTTGCCATATCCTGTAGATCCTCGTTGCTAGGAACATTAATGGATGAGAACACGAACCTGGTCACCTCCGGAACGTGCTGCAAGCCGCTGGTAGCACAGAACAGCTTTAGCTCGTCCCAACCAAGGAACTTGTGTGTCTTTAGATTTTTTACTCTGAATACAAATAACTCCCTAGAGTCTAGTTTCATAGGATTCTTCTGAATCCCTGGTCCACATATCTCTCCCTGAATCGCATAGTCGTCTTCTAGGTTACCCTCAAGCTTATACTTGCGAACCATTTCCCAATGAACATTTCCTGGAGTATCGGCGTATTCTTTATTGCGTCCACAAGCATGGAAGTTCCCTTCGTAGCGAATGAATGTGGCGCTAGTGCCGTCACACTTAAGTGTAGCAACGAACTCCGCATTCTTGAACATAGGATCTGTTCTAGCTTCGACAAGGGCAGCAGGCTCGCTCCTAAAATTGAGCTCATCCGTTCGACTGATGAACCTTGTAGGGAAATCCCCTAGTTCATCTCCTCCTGTACTCATACCTACCGGAGCTACCCACTTTTCAATACCAAGAATTACGCTTACTTCCATACCTTCCTCCCAGTCACTAGGAGGATATGGTGACGCAAGTGAGGCTGCTGTAAGCTCACACAAGGGCAGTACAAGCCCTGCGCTATACTGCCCTCTCATTTTAACTGTCTTAATCCTGGTCTTTTCGTTCCCAATATATGTCTCATCTACGTATCTCTTAGGTGCAAGCGAATCAGGAAATATCATGACAACCTTATCACCCACTACATATAATCCCTTTTTAACTACGACATGCCAACCTAACACAGTGGCACGTTCGATTCTATCTGCCCCTTCAATAGGGGACAGCTCAAGTATTCTTGCTATAACAGCTAGTTTTTCCATATTGTTGAAGTTATTCTTCCCAACAAAACACAACATTATCGTATTCCTGTAACGCAACTACTAAATTTGGTTTAATTAGTAGTTGCCAGATATAGTATTTGTTGGCGGCACCAGAACCTACTTTACTGATGTAGAATTTCTGGTGCGGCGCGTTCTTTATTATGTCTTCCAGCTGTTTTAGCTGCTGAAAGAACGGTTTTATGTATTCTTCAGGTTTGAAGCACTCAGACGGTTTGGTGCCTGGTGCTCTTTTAGTTATCAAGCCTATAGCTCTTGGATGGTGCCTCAACGCTGCTGCTCCTGCTGTACCTTGCCTACTTTCATTGTCGCCATAGACAAAGTAGCTACCTGTGTCTTGGTCCAGTAGTGCAGCGTCGACTACCAGTTTTTGATATGTTGCAGGCATACGGCTAGTATTCGATACTGTATTTATCCAGACGCTCGATTTCTCTAAGCAAGCACCACACCGCCTTGCTATAGTCTTTTTGTGCAGGCTCTCCAGGTTTTCTGCCCGCTCTGAAGATATACTGCATAGCCTGAGCGACGTTACCTGGAAAATGTTCACTGATATCTATGCAAGATATTCCTGTCGGATGCCAGTTATAGTAGTCAGGCTGATTGATTGTGCTATCGAATTGCAAAGGATCAAAATTTTGACTTTTCATCTCTAAGTATTATACCAATTATTCAGCTAGTTAGTTAATGCCGCTAGTAAGCTTTTTCTAAGCAGCGACAATTTGTTGTAGTATGTTCTAGGCGACCTTCCACGCTTAGCGGCGACATCTTTAATGTCTTCACCCTTAGTGTACACGTCATGTATTATTTGCGCTAGATCTGCTGGGAGATCAAGCACAATTTTTTCTAGCATCCGCAATTTATCTTCGTGCGGATTCGGAGGAGCATGTACAGGGTGGTACACCTCTTCAGGTATCGAGGCTAGTAACGTAGCGTTAGCTTGCAGTATTCTTTTGGTTTTCCTTAAGTGGTTGAATAGCTCGAATTTTGCTATTGTGCTCGCCCAGTTAAAGAAGTCTGTATCTGGCTTAAATGTGTCGTACTTGTTCCACATAGTCAATGCGGCTTTCTGTACAACATCCTCCATATCGCTGTTACACGCCGACAGACTGCATAACAGTCTCAAGATGCTAGGTCTGTATTTTTTAAAATTTTGACTGAACTCTGCAATCCTGCATGCTGATTTATCTGTCGTACGGACAGAAACCTTCACAGTTGTCATAGTCTTTTTCGGGAGGGTCTTGTTCTTCTGTGTGTCCGCATTCCGAGCAACTAGCAGAGTCGTCACTCACATCTAATATATTGCCACAATCAGGGCACTCATACTCGCGCTCAGCGTACGCAGGATCTTCATCTCCGGGGAATCCCATACAAGCCATATTAAACCTCCTCCTTTTTTTCAAGTAAACCTTCTAGGAAACATGAAGCACAGATATATCGCGTTTCCTTTAGTGGATCATTTTCTGGTCTGGATGTTTCCAGTAATTCTTTAGCCCACATGGATATGTGTTCTAGTTTCTTTTTAAGTTCAGCCAGTTCTTGCTGGTCGATTTCTGTGTCTGTAGACATAGCTATTATATTATGTTGTAGTGAACCTGTTGAATGCGTCCTGCATCAACCCTAGGTAGTTTTGGTGATTGTGACATATGTCTGAGTAACCAGACCTCTGCACACATAATAATTCGTTGACTATATAGCAGTTGTTTTTGATTAGATAATCTTTTGCCAGATAGATGTCTATTGCGTCGTATTTGGCAGATATAGTGTCTCCCCAGTAAGCTGAGGAATCGATGCCGCTAATTAAGGCATCAAGTCCTTTCTTAGAGTAGGCTATTGCATGGGTAGTGAACGCACTAATCAGTCTCAAAAGGTCCTGCGAATATTTCTCCACAGGGCGTGCATGAAACTGGTCGGTTAGTGTTGCTCCGAGATATAGGGCATCCCAGTCGCTAGGTAATTGCTGCAGTGCAGCATTTAGTTTATTGTTGGTGTGTTCTGGATCTCTAGGGAAATGAATATCGTCCTCGCATATAAGTACAGATTCATATCCAGCAGCCAGAGCTTTCTCGACAGAATTACATATCGCTCTAATGCATCCTACCCTGCCAGAGGAGGCCACTACACCAGGAATACGTTCATAGTTAGTTATACCTACAGAGGCGAACGCATCCACACTTTCTTGCCATCTATCAGGCCTAGATTCTAGATTGATGCAGTAAACTTTATCAAAGTACTTAAAGGCCTCCATCATATAATAATACTGTTTTCGATGTAGATGTCTTGCCAGTTTTGTGGGCCGCTAGACCCAAACCATCTAGCAGGGAAGATTATCTGCTTATCTAGATTGTCCGAAAGGTAGGCAGACCACCAACCAAATGTGGAATTTGTACAGATAAAGTTACTACACAAAGAGGCCAACCATAACTGTTTCCAGTCAGCACCTACAACGTTAGTAATTTTACCTCTAGGTATAAGCCTAGGTAACACATCGTCACACCAAGCATAGTCGTCTGACACCACAAGATAGTGCTCTGGATTAGTTGCACGATTGATCTCCAACGCATCCACAATATACTCTAGTGTGGTGGGAGGATGTATTTCTGGGTATTTAAGATAGTCTCCTCTGCGTACAAATAAGGCAGTAGTGTTTGCTTTGAGTTGAGGAAACTCAGCTAGCAGTTCTTGCTTTGTGTTGGCTGGGGCTCCAAACAAATCCACAATATTGTTTCTATAGTCTTTAAAGTATTTTTCACTTTGGAAGTAGCCATAGAATTTTATAGACCTGTCCCAACTTGGAGCTATTTCCCTATAGCTGAATCCTGCTTCGTGCAGATTTGCCCAACCGATTGGGTAGTTTTCTACAAAGTTAATATTTTGCAGAATATTCGATGTGTATTTCGATGCCTGTCTTTCAGGGAACTGTTCGATGTGTGCAACATGCAGCTCAAACACGGCCGACACATCGACTCCTGCTGCTTGAGCTTTCCACGTTTGTGCGTAAGCGTGAGCGAGCTGAAACATTTGATTACCTAGCCCACCCATCAATTGTGCTGAACTATACATGTTACCTGTTTTCTAGATAATTACCTATAGCCTCTTCTGCTGCTTTGTATTCACTGGCATGTGAAGCTATACGCTTTGTGTCGTTAGCCCAAAAGATCTCTCGATCGTCCTGGTCATAATCTACTACCACAAATTTACCTTCATCAATATTTACGTTATAGGCCTGCACATTGACAGACCAGTGCACACACTCGACTTCTTTGCTTTTTGGTTTTTTAGACATGAATTTCTATGGTTTACTGGCTTCCATCATTACCTCTTCAGCGTAATATACACTGAGTACCATGTTACCTTTAGGGTCGGGATGCTCAAACTCATACAGTGGTTTGATCGGTCGCTCTTCAGTATCCTTATCGAACACTGCGACACATCGGGCTATACCGAAATAAGAGCCTTCTGGCTCTGCTTTATCTTCGTAATTGATATAGTAGAATCTTCCTATTTTGGGGATCATAAGAGTGGTGGGTAGTGTGGGTATCGAACCCACCCAGCCTTGCGGCGCCAGATTTACAGTCTGGACTGTGTCCTTAACAGTATAACTACCCAACTAATTAAACCTGTACGTAAGTATGCAGGTCAAATAAATAAAGTTGATCGCGTGTAGATCTATATACCTCGCATGGTTTGTTGTAGGCTGCCATAACTACTGACCCTCCAGAATGCTGACACACAAACTTTTTTGCACTGGTCGCAATATCCACCCATTCAAAAATATTGCTTGAGTGTAGCGCATTGTTTATACAAGGATCAATACAATTTACATAAATCGCATCTGGATACTTATGTTTTATGGTGTTAATCGCTGAGCTGCTGTTTGCGGCCGCAGCATTGAGGTCCACAACCACCTCAGAAAAAACCCGCTCTATTTTTTGCGGAGAGTAATATAGTTTTGGTCGAGAATTAAACACTTTCCCGAACAGTTGCTGCTCCCACTGCTGTACAATATTTCCTCCAAATGTGCAGCTGTATACTGTGTTGCCTGGCATATCCAGATAACCTTTCACAAATGGATTAGTATCCCACACTAGTTTCTTAATGTCAGTATTCCTATAGGTATTGTGGTTAGATACGTATACATCTATACCTAAAGAGTGCGCTACTTCAGGTATAGTGCTTAGCTGCAAGTTGTCTCCTAACCCTCCCCAAGGCTGAGATATGATAATCATACCGCTCTGAAAAGCCCTGTAAGTATGTTGGACAGTTTGCCGTCACCTTTGCGAATAGTGTCCTCTATGTTAGATAGCGCTACTGGTTTAAAATCTAGCTCAGCCATGAAGTTAATCAAAGCTGTTCTATTAAAGTGCCACAGGTGTTCGTCAGGGCGCCGATGTTTCCATTTTTCAAACCACTCATCAGAAAGATAATGACATTCCGGAACAGATATATAGATATACTCTGTGTTTAATTCAGCTATAGTGTAAATATCATCAAAATGCTCAAGTACGTCGAAAAAGCAAACTGCATCATATGTACTATTACATATATCAACTACCTCCGTACAGTTTTCAGGTATTGGGTAGTTATTAACCTCGAAACCGTAGCAATTAGTTATAGCTTTGGATGCAGCTTTTAAAAAATCTCCGTTACCGTAACCTACATCCAATATCGAAGATATTCTAGACTTGCATGCACCTAGCAAATACCCTAAACGCAAATACGCCATATTCTTAGATAGCTCACCATATGCATCGTATCTTTTCGCAATGTAAGGTACGTCGTATTTCTGTTTCTCGTGCAGTATACTGTCTTGCTTGATTATGCCGTTAGCTAATTTACTATAATTGGTGAGCATGCGTTGGTGTGTTATTTGGTCGTGACGGAGAGACTCGAACTCTCGATACCCTGCTCCCAAAGCAGGTGCCATAGCCGCTAGGCGACGTCACGTATAAATATTGTATTGATGGTATCTCTAAGCACAGGGATTTGACAAGATGTCGACACATTGTACATAATTATTTCTTAAAATACACACCAGCTAGTGTACCAAAAAACGAACCAATGCAAGAAGGTATGATCAGCCAATGGTTTTCAATATAGCCTATAGCTGTGATACTGGCAACCAAATTTATTAAAGCAGACCAACCACTGGCCGCAATATATCTGCTTTCTTGTGCGGCTCTAATATAATACGCATAAAACACATTGACTGTAAATACCGACACAAATGTTAGTAGCCATAGTAACATAAGACAATCAAGCGTTATAGGCCTCTTCAAATGACAAATAGCGACGATAATTAGGATCCTGTCGATGTCCTCCGTTGGGACCAGGGCCGTATGTAGGAGCTCTGTATAGTAAAGCTAAATCATTTACACCGACGAAGTCTGTAGTGTGTGTTTTTAAAATATTGTTGTGTACAAAGTAACAGTTGGTTCCAGATGAGTCGCAACATACTAAAGAATAGTTGTATTTTGCTGTTAGTTTGGACCAGGAAAGCAAAGATGCTCCGAAGTAGTTGCTATATCCGTCCCAGCTACCCTGAGAAGAATACACTACAATTTTATCGTCGGCTGTGTCGTGTGTACCATTGTATTCAAAAATTAAAATATCGCATGTATAGTACTTAAGTATCTCTTTAGCGCAATAAAAGTCATTATAGTCGATATCTATCGAAAGCAGATTGATATGCTTTGGTACATTGTATTTTTGAAAAAGGGTGATCACATTCTCTTTAGTGACCACCTCTTTTTTGAGGTTTAGCGCAGGATCTTCATAGCCGCCGTCCATCAAAAGTCCTTCCCAACCTGTACATAGTTGTTTGAGTATTCTTGTATTACATTCTGCTCCGCTCTGTACGCCGAACTCTACATAGTATTTAGTAGAGTAATTTTCAGGATACAAACACTCAACCAATTTAAGCGTTATGCCATCTTCCCCGTGTTGAGAGAATACTTTTCGTTCGTAATTATTTAAGTCGATCATAACTCTCAACGTCTAAAAAATTGGAGCCAGCACTCGGGTTCGAACCGAGGACCTACGGTTTACAAAACCGGTGCTCTACCACTGAGCTATGCTGGCCTTTTGCCCCCAGCCATATTAACGGGCTATGGCTGGGGGCGTGGGTTTCGGCCTATAGTAGGCCCTGGTCTTTCATCTCTTTATACTGCTTGCGCGCCAGCACTAATCCTTCAGGAGTGTATTTATATACTCCAGGAGTGGCTGTTCTTTCAACAAACCCCTCTAGTTCAAGATAGTGCATGGCTTTCTTGGCTCTCAAGTCTACCGCAGCCAGCATCTTTTGGACTTCCAGAGCTTCATCACTCTGAGCGTCTTCCTCTTCTTCTTCAGACCAGCTGTCGTACTCATCATTGGACATATTTGAATTATTTCGAAAACTGCTCACGAAGTAAAGAATTATTGTTGCGTAACTATCAAAACTTCAAGGCAAGCATTGATATGTTTGAGACTCATTTAGTTGCACTTCTGCGAGTCGCCCATGCTTTGTGGGCAGCTGCAGAACGGCGTGCTGCTCTACTATTATTTTTTTGTTTAGTTTTAACTGCCTTACATGCAGCTTCCTTTCGGACAGCTTTGAGCCTAGCGTTTTTGCGTCGGGTTTCCCATGACTTATATGCGGCCTCAGAGGCTTTACTTCTAACCGCAGCTTTCATAGGCTTAATCTTCACCTTGGTAACATGACCCATCTTAACGCCGTATTCCTCTTCCTTAATTAGCCTTTTGGCTAGGATCATACCTGCTTTGACCATGTCTGTGAGGATCTTAGTTACTGCTTTTTCGTGTGTTTTTTTCATATACTTAATCTAGTTCACTATTCTAATACATGACTCCAGTAGCGGCTGTCTGTATATCCTTGCTTTACATCCCAGTATATGCATCGCGCAACGTATGGAGGAATCTGCCACATATTACACATATCTAGCCAATGCCTCTCGATTTTCTCGTATTGCTTTGCGTCTTTTGTCTGATCCAGGCCATAGGCCTGAAACATATGGGTATCCAGACAAACAAGTTTCGCCTGTGTGGGATAGCACATTTCTACGGCAAAACTAGTCTTTGCAGGTCCCAATCCTAGTGTTATACGTTTAAGTCTGTTTCTGAAATCTACCCAGGATTCTCCTGCCGCCTTCTTATATGCGCTAGGGTTTTCCCAGAATTTGTATACGAATTCAGAAATGAACTTGACTCGCACATTATGCATACCTACCCGACTATTCTGTATAGAGTCGAGTAGATTGTCCCATTTATTCAGCCATAGCCACCACTGCTTGATGGCCATGTAACCTGTGATGTTCGCCTTCCATGAAGTGTGCACACTCATGAAAGCGAACAGCCAGCGCTGAAGCATCTCACTATCATTCTTTGGAGCTATACTATTCCAATAGTCCGTGTAGGTCGGAACCATAGAATAGTCCATCTCGTTAAAGAACTTTTCAATCGTCGAATATCGCCACGCCTCAGTTTTTTTAGCTGCGTGTCTTTGTTCGACGTCCCATAGCTCTAATTGAACTTTTGGTGGGGACACTGAAGTGCCGTCATAACCGGTAATAAAGTTAAGCTGCATTTTTAACCTTAGTTAACTGGTTTTGATTCTTCCTGCGAAGGAACTCTGCAATCAGTAGTCCGTCTGCATCTTTTTTGATGTTTAGCTGCGGGAACAGCCTTTTACCTATATCTAGACTAGCTTTTTTAAGCTCGTCGCTACCTTTAATGCCGCTAGGCAAAAGGTGTTTCTGCCACTCTTTACTGTCGATATACTCATAGGCCCATTGTGAATGCTCTAGAGCAATCAGTGTAGCTTCAAGAGCACGGATAGCGCTCATAGATGCATTGAACCTTGTACTGTTTACCATAGGTCGCTCAAGACCGACTTTTACAGTAGGTTCGTTGAAGTCTGCTATGATAGTTCCGAACAGTTCACAGATAGCAGAGAAATCTACCCTGGTTATGTGTTTTGCTTCTTTGGTATAACTCAACTCTCTTTTTACCGGTAAGGGATAGAGTTCGGCTACACCTTCACTATTGATGACACCTATACCATTGTTAGTTACTCCGTTGTCGATTCCAATATATAACATAATATGTAAGGCTCTAGACCTGGGATCGGACCAGATCTAGAACTGAAGGTCAGACAATGCTGTTAAGCAACTCCATTACTTTATCGTAATTTTTATGCTTTGCATTTCTTGACGTTAAGTTGTTTTTCAACCATCTAGCGTCGTCATTGTGCTTTACAGTTTTTCGATAGGTGGGAAGGTCCATCTTAGCAATGAGCTTCTCAACTTCCGCCAATTTCTGTAGATACTCACTAGCCATAATAGCTACTATGTAGTCAGCAGTTTGATTTCTGCAGCAGACAGTCTGTCTAGAGCTGCAGCAACTCCTGCAGAATAGCAGAACGTATCGTCTTCGGCACATTCGCTAGATACACAGATATAATTGCCTGATTTGTGTTTGATCACTACGTGCGTGTATCCACCCTTCGGCAGAAAAACATACATAGGATCTTTGCGAAACGTAGAAGGCACCACGATAGCTCTACCCTGGTGATTTCTGTTCCCCCACACATTGAACTGAGGCAGATATAGAGACCAGCGGAGATGTTTGACTCTCACACTGTTCCCTGCGACCTGCAGCGACTCTACAGTTACACCATTTTTGGAGGCATATGTAGGTTTGGTGGGCCTTTTTCTGGCAGACCATTCCCATGTGCGCCCTGTGGCTGTTTCTGTCTTGATGTATTTCTGTCGCTGTTCATCAAACACAACAGTGTACTCTGTACTCGGGTTTTGCTCTAGGCTACTCATTTAAGTAATCGATTCCTCTTACGTTTTCTACTTCAATCTCAAGGTCGGATTTTTTCTTTCTTCTAACCTTGTTTGTTTCGGCGATTGCAGCTTCTACTTCAGCTGTAGGCATATCAGGGATACCGAAAGCTTCCCTGATCTTTTCTCTGGCTTGTGGACTACTCTTGATCAACAGTGCAAGGTCTTGCTCCCTGAACTTTTTCTCTGTATCAATAACGCCTACAATAGGGGCATCCTCAGTCTCGAGGGAGAATTCCATATTAGGAACCTTCCATGTGTACCAGCCACCTGTTTTACCTACGATTGCCGGATACTCTTCACCGAGTTTTCTAATCAGTGGGCTGTACCAGTCGATACCTCCCTTGATATGGATGTCGAACTCGATCTTCTGACTGTTACCCTCACGGCCAAGTTTATTACGCTTTACCGTTAAAGTATGGGTGGAACCAGCCTTACGCTTTACACCCATATGGTCTTCCTCAAGGTTATCCTTGATACGGGCAACCTTGAACTGGTATGTGCTGTTGAACCTCTGAGCTTCGCCACCCAGCAAAGCCTCAGGTTTCTCAGCGCCGAAGCCTGTCATACCGCCAATCTGCTCGCGTAGCTGGTTGGTAGCCACAAACACCATATTCTCGCACTCTAGGTACGGAATGATATGTCTGTAGAAAGCAGCCATCAGTTTTGCGTGTTCGCCAGGTTTAGCCTGCCCGATCACATCCTGATCGCGCTCGTAGTCTGTGGCACCGCCAGCAATAGAGTCTAGAGCAATCAGTACAGGAGTTTTCCCGTCGCTGTGCTTGCTATAGTTCTCGATGATCATCTTACACAATGTCAAGGCCTCTTCGATGCCTCTAGGATTGTGATAGATGACGCGGGTTGGGTCGACTCCCTGTAGTTCCATATAGCGGAAGTCAGGCGCACTCTCGGTCTCGATCCAGAACATATACCCTCCAGCTTTCTGGAATATTTTAGCAAGGTCGAACAGCAAGGTAGTCTTGCTGCAACCCTTCTTCCCGTAAACGAGGTAGCACCGACCGTAGGCCATAAACCTACGGTCAAATGCATACTCCATTAGGGGGTTATCCAGCACAATGCCTGTAGGAGGAAGCTCCTTGTCTACAGTATTGAGATCTAGATTAACTGCTTCGTTTTTAAATGTTTTTCCGAAGCTTTTTTTAACTGCACCTAATAGGCTGTCTATGTTCATATGTTATTAGTCCTGTGCCATGAAACGCTGAGCTTCTTCACGACTCAGCAGCCCAGACATAGGGTTTTTTGGTAGTGAATTCAGATCCGCAGCGGCTGGAGGATTCACAGCCGCAATCGGAGCCGAGATATTTATCTTAGGGATATCGATCGCTGCAACAGGTACAGGAGCAGCAGCCATTACTGGCTTAGCGATTTCCTGTCTAGCTGGCGCCACAGAGACTACTTGTTGAACTTCCCTAGCAGGCGTCCTATCTGCGGCGAAGCTAGCTCCCTGTACACTATTTCTAGTCAGTCCAGGGAAACCATTCATGCAATCGTCGAACACATCTGGCGCATACATCTCCCTCAGCTTGGCCAGGATTTCTTCCTTGCTCTTGGGAACAAAGATATCATCCAGGTTATAGAGATAGTCGCTGTCGGCCAGCTGGAGTGGTAGTTGCACTGCCTGATTGTTCTCGATTTGAATCATCCACGGATTCGCAGAATTCTCCTTCAACTTTACAAACACCGGCACGCAGCGTTCATGGTCGTTGATAGGTTGACGAGGATTGCCGTTGATGTCCTTGCCGTCAAGCCAGCTCATCAATCCGTCTGCACCGTTACGGAGCGGCAGATCTAGTACATGGGCACCTGTAGCTAGGTTTTGCGCAAAAGCTACATTGTAGACTACGCGCTCAGCAATACGCCCACAGAGGGGGTATTTTTTGAACTTCTTGCCGTTGCTCTCTACATCAGTAACACGAGCGTCGTCAGGATAAAGAATCCTGAAGTTGTTCGCGAAATACTCTGCAGGGTCTTGTGCCCTGTTCGCTACATAGTATTTTTCTTTGAAGTTCGCGCCGAAGTTGTCGCGGATGTTGATCTTTTTGAACCATACACCGTTGCCGCTATCGTCTGCTTTGTATGCAGGCAGGAAATACAGGTAAGCGCCCTCCTGGTTGGTTGTTTTGTTGAATGTTGCTTTTCGTACGCCTTCTTTGATGTATGGGGAAGAAGCTGCACCAAGGTTGAGTTCAGAGCCTTCGAATCTAAGGGATGGTTTGATGATTGCCATATGTATTTGTCTGTTTTGTTTTTGTTTTTATCTATACTGCGATTGTTTGTACTATACCATGAATACTGACTTGAAGGTTTGCTGCCCTCGTAGCTTATTAAGAAAGGCCTGCACCATCATGCCTGCAACTATTGTGGGCAGGGTATGACTGATGTTTTGTTCTTTCTCGTAAGCTAGTAAGCAACCTCCTTCTTCCTGACTACTGTCTACGTACGGTTGAAGCTGCTCCTTGGGTAGGTCGCTGTTGAATAGTGCACCCTGACGGCTCGTGCATCGCCCGTCAACCCAGAACAGCTTATCTTTACCTTTTTCCCAGCCATAGTCGTAGAGCGACTTACGGAAGGGCATACTATCGACACAACTAAAGATCATGTCGTAGTTTTTAAAGTCCTTCGCTGCCATGCGTTTCTTGATGCCGTTGACCACGTACTTCTCCTCTAATACACTTACCTTGTAGCGGCCCACATCCTCAAGCTTGAAATTCTGATGCAGTAGATTTTTTAGGTCCACCGTATCGTCATCATAGATGTCTACCTCAAGGTTAGCATAGTCGAACTGCTTGCGGTTGAAGCCATAATCGAAGAATATTGCGAGAAGGTTCGATCCGATACCTCCCGCTCCAGCAATACCAATTTTTTTGAACATGTGTTTATGATTTAAGTAGTGATTGTAGTGTTTTCTTAGGGATATATTGCATGACGCACCTGTCTTCAACCCACTCAGCGTAGCAGAATGTGGCCGGCTTGGGTGCGAATATTACATTGTACTTGAAGCCCTGGAACAGTTTCTCCAGATCTAGGCTACTTGGAACAGGCGACCATTGAGGATGGGTATGGAAGCTCGCATGGAACTTCCACCCCTCACCCATCTTTGAGAATACATGCTCTCGCAATTCTTGCTGATCAGTCTCATACAGCCCTGCAGCTACACTAGTACCTGCATGAATGTTTTTGACTTTTACGAAGCAGTACTCGTTGTTTTTGGATAAGATTATACCGCCCTGCTCTTCAACAGGGTCGGTACAGCTATCCGCCGCTTCTAGCATGGTCTCCATTAGATATGCATTCATGCTATTAAAACCGCCTTCTAATTGCGTCGATTGCATTGATCGTGCTAGTTAGCTGCTCTCCTGCATGGTTTGTAGCGTTGTGTGCGTCTGCTGCACGTAACTTATAGTACGGCTGAGGATTATCCATATAATTGATACTCAACACTTTAGTAATTTCTTCAAGTGACTCAGGATGGCTAGAGCTGCCGCATGCCCATATTTGGGCAATATCAAAATGCAGCCGATGGCCTTTTTCCCCAAAGAACACATCGAAGAAGTTGATACCTAGTGTCAAGGCTCTGCGACAGATGAATGGATATACAAACTTGAGCCCTCTAAACGTATATGTATGTGCATATTCAGGCTTTGTAAGCATATCAAACAACTCAGGCAGCAGGTCTTCCTCAAACTCTGAGTTAACAGACTGCACCTTCATGTCCGATATATCCATCCAGGCTAGTGCACAAATCTTCGCAGTAGCTGCATTGTATGCTGCTTCTTCGAAGTATTTATTTTTTCTCTTTTCGATATCTTCTTCGATCTTTTTAGGATCCTTTATGTTCGCTGCCGCCCTGAATGTAGGGGCGGCAGTTATCAGCTGCTCCATAGGTAAAGGAGCAGTCTCTATATGCAGGATGTATTGTTTACGCATTATTTTCTACTTTGTTTGTATATATTTTGTTAATGACTTCTACCAGTCCGTCAGTCACATCGCGTTCGGGTACATAGTCATTGTGTACATTCTCGGCTCCGGGTTGCGCTGCTCCCTTGAGTGTATTGATATGCGCTTGCGTGGTACTATCGTTCTTCAACGCCAGCAGCCTTGCAGCAATATCGTCATAACCTGCGCCTGCATAATGCCTGTCGTTTACAATGCAGCGATATTGCTTTGTAGCATAGTCGTACACTTTAGCATTTTTGATAACTACCGCATACTCTCTGAGTGTACCCTTGACGTGATATGCACACTCGCCCAAAAACTCTATCAACTTAGCGTCAGTAAGTTTTACGGCAGTAGCCAGGAACTCTTTTGAACGCTCGAGGATTTTTCGTTTTTGCTCGTTAGCCATATCCATCAGTTTGAGGATATCCTCGTTACTGATAAGCACATCAGGGACTGTTTCATCCGTACCGTCTTCCTTCTTTTGCGTTTTCTGGAAGGTGCAGCAATCAATCAATACTGCCACCAGTTCTTGTGCACACCAGTTATAGTTACGCACACTGGAACGCTTATAGAAGTAGCCTGGTACTGTCTCGAGATAGCTCTTATTGTTGGTCTTTCTGTTAAGGGTCTCTACTTTCTTGATCAGTCTACCTAGGTTCACTCGAACCATACGGTCTTTGTCTACCTGCAGCTTGAAGTATTTGTCTACTGGATCTATGCACAGCTTGAGGGCTGGTGCAGACTCTGTAGGTTCGGCCTTATGATATTCTTCTCTACTGATGGTAGAATGAATCTTTACAGGCAGTCCGTTAGAGATGATATCATGGTACTTGATACTCATCCTGCTGATACTCTTCAAGAACAGCTTATAATCATCTGCGTTGTGATAGCAGCTTGCTCGGCTGATCGCTTTTGCCAGCTCGTCTTTATTGATACGCACCTTGTTGATACGGCGCTGGAATGTATCAGTCAACGTGGCATTGATGGGAATGCCGTTGATCTTGACCTCCGGCAGCACAAGACTGTCTGCTCCTGCAGCCTGTACTTCTTCCTCAAGTGTATCCTCGGCATCTTTGGTTGCTTCAGTTTCAGGACTGCGCTTGTTCAGGCTTTTCTCCATGTGTGCCGCATATATGGCTGTGATAGAGTAGATATCAAACTCACCATTGAAGTTAAGCTCTTTGTACAATACGTCGAGCAGGTCTTCTGCCTCTATAGAGATCTGATCATATAAGGCAGAGCTCTTCGTGAATACAATGTTATTGATTGTAGTCTTTTCGATCTCTCCAGCCACCAACTTCCCTACAACCTGCAGCGTACTATTCTGTCTATAGTCTTCTTCAATCGCGTCATGAATGTGTGTTGGAAAAGATTCTTTCTTTTTACCACCATCATTCATTTTTTTAGCCATCCTGAGTCGTGTAATTTCGGCGGTGTGTACGTTTATGAAACACCCGTGTTGCAACATATCGGCCAGTTTTGGATCGACTGTACACATGGCGAAAATATGTGCCACGTTTACATCATATTCGTTAGCCACGATATGTCGGTAGGTCTTTTTAAACCCAACCTTTTGCTCGACGGTATGTACATAAAATCCCTTATCAAGATAATCGTACATCTTATCATCATTTCTGCAGATGATAGAAATTATATAATTGCCTACATACCCAGGCTTCTTGGCAGTTATAAACCTGTACGTGTAGTCTCCTTCCGTAATTTCGAGAGGAGTATCCTCAATTAGTTTAGGCTGATACGAAGACGGTGTTTTACACGGCGTAAGCTTCAGCGTCTTGAATGATTTGGTGTGGTTTGGATTTATATCCACCAACACATGATTCTTGGTCAGCCCGGTACACAACTCAGCGATCTCGTTGCGTACTCTTGCAGCGCTTGTCAATAGATTCCCATGAATAGGAATCGCGCGCAATTTACAAAAGGTGTACATCTTAGCCACAGATCTAAACTCTAGACTTGTGTATTGTGTACTGTACTCCATCTCATAACCTGTATTGTATGTGTACTCTAGTTTTACCTCACTTTTATGAAAGCACTTTGATAAGGCTATATATTCTTTAACAATGTCTTTGAATTTATCGGATCTAATATTCATAAATATGATACGTGTATGTGTATAAAATAAAACCCCCTGACACGCATGGTGCCAGGGGGCTGTAGATTCAGGTGGAAGTAAAGCTTATTCAGCGATACCCAGACCGCCGACGAGCATGCCTGTCAGCAAGACTGCGGGGTCATGCATTGCCTGAAGTTTGGCTTGCAGCTTCTGCACGTTTTCCTGGCTGCGGAAATTGCCTCCAGTGAATTCAATTTTCTCACCATTGATGAACACCCAACGAGCTTTCTTTTCTGCATTCTCGAGAATGTTCTCGGTGGCCTGTTCAAGGCTCAGATCTGCGACAGTGCTGTGACCTGTCCGATCAGCGATCTCAATCTTGTACTTCGCAGGAGCTGCAACAATGGCTGCAGTCACAGCTTGCAGGTTTTCAAGAGCGACGTTGAGGTTTTCGATGGAGGAGTTGTTTGATGTGGTCATACTATTATTGTGTTTGTGGTTAACTGACTGCTTTGCTGTGACCATTATAGCTCTTAATGAGCCGCCTGGTCGATTGTTTTGTTCTGGGGATACAATTACCTATGAATAGGAAACTGTATGTGGCGGATATTGCCGGATTTTAAAGGCCGGTCAATGCAAGCTCGGCATCTTGAGCATGCTCCCTGTTTGTCTATATTTTTTGTCTTTCCGGTTACTTCAGGACAGACCAGTAACGATCTATCCCTAGGAAACAGCGGAGGGACATTATCACCCATCCATGCAACAGATATGTTTGGATGGGTTTTAAAGACGTCGTATGTTTTAAGTACTTCATCTTTATTGTCTTCGTCGCAACTCAATAACAATGTCAGGTTTCTGGTTCCTGCAAGTATAGGTACGGCGAAAAGGCTTCGGGTGTATACCCAAAAATGTATCTGCTGAAAAGCATCGATGACTGTCTTCCAGGCGTTGACGTAGTTCTCGTTAAAGAATTCTCCGCCTGTATGTATTCGGAAGTAAGGCTGTATATGCCCAGTATCATAGTACCATTTTTTGACACTATTGTTGATCACTTCAATCTGTTCCGCTACGGGCTTCTCCCATACAAGGTCTTTGTTATAGTCCTCGTTAGCTTTGTAGTGCTTATATATCCTACGCAGCGTAGCATCATAGCATACCTTCAGGCAGGCTTCCGTGGCATGTACACATGTACCACCATCTTCTACCCTACCTTGAGATATACTGAACGTATTGTTATGTTTGTCGAAAAATCTGACTTTGCTGTTATTAGTCAGCTTAAAGCTTGGACATTTATTCATATCAAGCTTTCCACTCCCAGGTACTCTTTTCAAAGTTCCAGGCAGTTTCTTTTTCGAACACTTTTTCCTTACCCTTCCAACGATCCATAATAGCTAGCTCACAGCCTACGTTATCGCCTGTAGCCAGCTTTGTCTGGTGACAGAAGACATGCTTCAGGACTTCCTGGATATAATTATCTTTGCACAGGTCTTTGTGTACTGCCCAATAGCCTGCATCATGTACAGTATTTATCGGGTAGATATACTTCATCCACAGTCCTTCCTTTTTAAGGACGTTTTTCAGATTTACCGAAGCCTCCCACATGAACCAGGCAAGTTCACTAGCTACAGGGAAAGCCAGGCTCTCATTCATCCATCCTGCAAGGATACCGAAGTTATCAGTGGACTCATAGTTCAATACAAGCCCTCTAGCATTCGTGATACGCTGATTGTTTTTTACTTCATTCGTGCATCTATCACGATATTGCATATACCTCTTATATCTGCCCCAGGTTTCCAATGCATACTCTAGTGTAGCCAGACCTACATGTAGACCGTTCTCTGCATAGATATCAGCCTGGATAGGCATGGCGGCAAACTTCAAACCGGCAGTATAGGACACCCTGAAAGTAATACTTTTCGCGATAACATACTTACTCACGTCTTTTTTAGTGAGAGTGTGATCGTTAAAGTATTCTCGCATCTTGGTCTGATGGAAGTTGCCTGCTCTAATGTCATGGATGAAATCTTCATCCTGACTCAGAAACGCCATAATCGCCAAGTCTGCCCCGGCGACGTCAAGCTCACACCAATGATAGTCTGGACTACCTGTGCAGAATATGTTCCTGATGTTCTTCGGTAGTTTATGCTCCAGCTTTTTCTGTTCGTCACTATTGAGTTTTCCATATCCAGGTATGAAAATATCTGGAATATAGGCCAACACTTTCGAGGCAGGATTTTGTACATTAGGACTGCTACTCGCCCTGAAGTTCTTCAAGCATTCAAAGAAGCTTGCATGTACTTTACCGTCATTACATATGGCCGCCCAATAGCTCTGCTTTAACGGCTCATCCATGTCCTCGTCAAGGTCACTATCAGTGTCTAATACCACACCTTTCCTGCTGAGGAACTTTGTGGCGAAAACCCCTAGTCGACCCACACTGAGTAACAACTCAATAGCTTTATATACTGCCTGAACAGGCTCATAGTCAGGCTCTTTATCTAGTAGCTCCTCTAACTGGAACTTAATAGTGGCCAAACTTTTGCTGTTTGTGCTTGGAGCATACATCTGTTGTGTTTGAGGCTTTTGGTTGTCGTACCAGGCCTTGCTTTTTGGACTTTTACCTGCCTTTGTATAATAGGCAGGCTCCACATTTAAGACCTCAAACAGCAGGTGTTTCTTCTGTGCAGAACTATTCGGATTAAAGTCCTCAACATTGAACCTGTCTTTCAGATAGTCTACCAGCGTCTTCTTTAGCTCCTCGTATTTGACGCTGTACTTCTCTGTGATATCGTTCAGCACATTTTTATCTACAGCTATACCTGTCAACTCCATGTCTGTGAAGTAATGGGTTAGCGGCAGATAAATATCGTAGTATACGGACTTCAGGTGTTCGGGGAACTGACGCATCATTCTAAGACACGCTTCTCGGTGACTCACAGCGTCACCAGCGCAATAGTAGTAGTAGATCTCGGGCTCCAGGAACTTCATCTTGGCCAACTCACTCTTGGCTAGTTTATGTTCCTTCATTTTCCTGTTTAGCGCTGTGTAGTACGGAGGGTAGTCTGTAAACATCTTGATACCTGTCTCCAATCCTTTACTCAGACGACTATCAAAAAACGCTACAGCCTTCATGCCGTCGAAGGCCAGCGTTTCGTCAGGAAGTTTGAACCCTCTGTGTCGCAACCTAAGGTCGTCAGCACGGATATTCCAGCCCAGTCTCTTTGCATCAGGATGCTCTAGCAGAAGCTTCATGGTGTCTAGAAGCTCTCTATTCTCTGTGACTCCGTCCTTGCTGATATTCAATACTATCGCCAAATCTTTCTGACAGCAGTACTGAAACTCGTACATTACTTCATCATCAGTGAATTTGCTACCGAACCACTCAGCGTCATAACCTACAGTAAGCATTCCCTTATCTATGTACTGCTGCAATATTCTAGTATTTTCAGCAGGGTCATCGACAATGATATACTTATACTCCTCGTATTTCAGGTTGTTATCCAGTACCCGTTTTGCGAGGAGAAAGTTCTCTCTGAACTCAGGACGTTTTGTAGGGTCCATCGCCACCAGCATACCAGGCGCATAGTTAGCTAGCACTTTGCCGTACGGGGTGTCGGTAACTTCTCCAATATAGTCTCCCATCTTTATATTAGAGCGCATGATACGCTTGAAGACTTCTGCACCTAGAGGAATAATGAGTTTTGGTTTAATTGCCTCAATCTCTCTATCCAGCTCCTCGCGCCATTCCTCAATGTCTTCTGCAGAAGGCTTACTCTTGCTACCTATGCCGTGCTTGACCATGCCTGTGAAATGTACATTTTCTAACGGAATACCTGCGGCATTCAGTGCATTGTGCACTTCATCGGCAGCAAAGCCTTTCTTACCAAAAGCTCTGGCTTCCAGGTCGTCCTTATTAGGATGACTGAACACTATCAGAAGCTCTGGTGAGCAGCCTTCAGCTACGGGTGTTTCTATCTTTACTTTAATAGCCATATTAAGTTTCCATACCGTCGAAGGAGAGACATCCTGCGACAGTGTCTATGATATAGTTTCCGAAGGTTAGTATTCCATCCCGAGTAAAGCACAATGTCTCTTCAGGGAAATCTACTAAACGCCCAACATTAGCTATATCTGCTTCTGGAGCGTATTCGTGAGGTACAAGACCTAATAGTCCTGAGTCTACAGTATAATTACCGCCCAGTTGATCTGTATAGCCGCCATCTCCACAATGTGTAGAGAACGATAATACTTTCATTCCGTTAGGCAGCGCTGTGTAATGTCCATTGAGTGTACAGTCTAACGCTGTAGTCGTTTCCTGTGCGCCTAGCGATTTATATTCTTCGCTTTCTAGCGCACATGCCTGTAAATAAGCAGACCAATCAGCACTATCAGTGATTACATAGCACGGATCAGTCAGCCAGTATTTTCCTGGCGGTACAATGAACGAACGATATACATTTTTCATATCTATACTAGTGAATGGAATCCTGTACCCGGGGAAGGTAGGAAATCCGTGTTTTTAGCTGGGATATTTTCAAAATTGCTTTTACCCATCTTTTGTTTCTTGTCCGCAGTTTCCTCTTTTGAGCGGGCTTCGGCTCCTTTTTCCTGATACTCAAAATTCATAAATTCCAGCTCTGCTAGATAGTCGAGACGGAAGTTTTTTGCGTGTCGGGATTTTATGGAGAATATACTGACTATACTGTCCTGAGGACTGTCGCGACCTATAGCCAAAACCATATCTGCAGGACGCAGAATGCCTTTGAAGCCACTGATCTCGTCGTTACTGAACGACCTCTTCATCTTTCCCCCTGCCTGATGAAGCAACCACACACTGAACATATGTTTACCACCTATCAAATGGTTCGATAAATCATCCACCTCAAAGGCTACTTTACTATATCTTTGCCAGTCTGCATCAAACTTAGCAGATGTGGTGAGATAGTCCATCTGATCAATATATACCAGGTCTGGATGCCAGCCTTTTTCCTCGTAAAGCTGATCAAGATAATTGGCTATATATTGTGCTGTGACTGGTGCAGCACTACGTAAATCATGCACTTTTAAATGTTCAGCAGCCAGTTTATCGTCTTCTGTTCTGTTTGCATGAGCTGTCCTAAGATCTTGTTGCGCGAAAGTGCAGCCTCTATGTAGAGAGGTATACGGTATTCGATACAGGTTGCTATATATGCGGTTGCAGATGTTTACCGCAGGCTCCTCGATACTCAGATACAGCACATTTCTTTTCTGTCTGGCGTTTTGTATTGCACTATATGTGCCCATGGCTGTTTTGCCGCTGCCTGAGTGTCCTAGAATTATCCCGTATTCCTGGTATCCTAGCCCTTGAGCAACAGCGTCAACCATGCCAAAACCTGTACCCATGGTTTCTCGATGCTCTACGAAAACCAATTCCTGCAGAGGGCAGTACTCTTTGATACCTTCCGCAGAATTTTTAAGGTCTAGATCGTTTACCAGCTTCGAAGCTGCACTAACCAGCTCCCTAGGGTTATTGGCTTTATCTATTTTTAGAGTTTGGAACCTTCTGAACGCTATAAAGTCTGGTAGGTTTTTTAAGACATACTCTGCACCCAATGGTACAGCATCGTCATATAGGTATTCCCAGAACCCTAGTACTTGCGACATATCAGAAATGCCGCTTCCTCGTTTAGATAACTCCGGTTTTACCTCAAGTAAACATACCTGAGGATTGATAGGTGCATAGCCTATCTTCATAGCTGCAGCTACAAAAGCGTTGTAGATATTAAGTGTACCGAAATCCTCAGGTACGACCTTGAGATCTATAGCCTTCAGCATCACGCTTCGATCCCTATACAGGCATTTTATAACCAGCTCAATATATTCTGCTTCGTTGTATTTTTCCATATTAGCCGAGTATTCTATCTATATCCATCCCTCTTCTTTTTGCGAAATCTATAATTTCCGATGTCAGCTCTTCCCTAGCAATATGCTTATATTTAGCTATCACGGGCTCATACCTGTCAGGCGTAGATAAAATTCTGAACCATGCGAAAAACTTCAAGCTAGAGTTCATCAGCACTGCACCAGAATCTTCTCCATTTCTGATATAGATCATCGCCAGGGATTTTTGCTGATTCCATATATCTTCAGGTTTTATAGTGGCATTGGTTATTTCCACTACATAAGTACTGGGTTCTTTTTTCCTGTTCTCTAGAAGATGTATGGCTTTCGGTCCCTGCAAATGCATAGGGGCAAAAAACTCGCGCTTGTCACCCATCATATCATACATCATCTGCACATATGAGCCTGCATCTAACTCATATTGCTTACATAGAGTCGCTGCGTTCTTGAACAGCTTGTCTTCAGCGGTGCTGTTGCAGTATCTAAAATTTTTCAGCGACAGTCTTTTCTTTTCAGAGTAATGATGTATTAGGTCTTCTATCAGTCTTGGATCAGTTTCTTGAATATCCATGTTCTTGTTTGATGATTTCTTGGAGCTGTTCCGTAGTGGTGTCGTCTGGAGATTCAAACCCATATTTTCGCAGGTCGATGTTTACACATTTCCTACCGTTAGATTTGAACTCTTGCTGAATTTCTCTAGCCAGCTCCTGTGTCTTGTCTTCGCCGTCAAGCACCAGAGTGATTGTGCGCCATTCTTGGATCAGTTGTTTTTGATTGGCTGAAATACCTTTCCCCAGTGTTGCAACAGCGTTTGCCAGCTTCAAAGCCTTTTTTACACCCTCTACAACCACCACATCCTTATACTGTCTCGCGAAATGGTAGTTGAAAATATGATCCCCTTTAGGGAACAGGTGCATATAGCGCATGAATTGAAACCTGTCGCCGTTCCATGTACCTGGTATGAAACGTAGCTGCCAGCCCGCATAGCTCTGATCTTTACCAAAAATCGGGAAGAACAAACTGTCTGCGGTATTCACTGTGAACCCGCTGTCGAACTCAATGTTCATTCCTCCTGTAGATGGAATGTAGCGAATACCTAGACTATCGTAGTAGGCAGTATTACTTAGGTGATCTTTGAGCATGAACTGCATTACTGGGCGGTTTTCAGCAATAGAGCTCAATTTAACTGCCTCATTGTACGGCAGTATTTTAGCATACTTATATTCTACTTCCGGGCTGTCGTCAGCATTGTCACGCTCAAATATAACACCTTCTCCTAGCAGCTCGGCTATAGGTATAGTTTCCTCGCATATAAAGCAACGGCTTTCACTCCAGCCGGGGCTCAAATAGCGTTTCATTTTTTTGCCGTTTTTGGGATCGCAGGTGGGGCAGGGGATTCTGTAACCCCCTCCCGACACTGCTTTAACTTTCCCAAACTTAGTCTTTAGCAGATCTCGAACTCTTTGATTCATCTTCGATTAGTTCTAGTAATCCCTCCCGAAACTTTCCATCAGTGAGATAATATATGTCATTTATTTCAGGCTCTGGGTTGCGTTTGTAATCTGGATGCACTCTCCAAGCATTGCTTAGAATTTGTCCAAGCCTCAGATATGGTCTCTCTACCCAATACTCACGCAAAGCGGCCATAGTATGCTCAACGTTTTCTAGGTTTCTCCTCAAGGCTTCTGCTTTCTCTTCTTTGGCACACTTGTTCATTTTTTCGTGTAGTTGTTCCAGTCGATCTGTTGAGGACTGTCTACGATTTTAACTGTCCAGCCCTGCTCTTCGTAATACTTTATACGCTTCTTGGCCATACCTTCGAGCATAGCATCATGGTTATCCATGAAGTCTACAAGCACGAAATGTGTTTTCGGAGGGAGACTATAGAGGTCCATATATTCTTGTGTCAGAATACGGCTACCTCTATAGGCTTCCTGCAATACTTCCACTTTGCTGGTTCCTCCGCTTGCCTGCACAACAACCCTACAATTAGGGATGTCTACGCCTGCCCTGAAAGCATCACTAGCTATAAGTATCTGGAACTCATTATTGCTGAATTCTTGGATAGTCTTAGTCTGCTGCTTAGAACTTAGCGCGAAAGCACCGACCGCCTTCTTGCTGCTTTCCCTGTGTAGATATCTCGTGTCTGTTGGCATATACTTGAACATGGGTATGAGATGATCCTGCACATGATCAATAAACACAATTGTCTGCCATTCCTTAGGTATTAGCGCGCAAGTTCTACCTATCAGCTCGTTGCGCTTCTCGCACTTCTTTAGGTTATGCTTGAATTTGCTTTCGATGCTTGTGTAGTTTTCAGCTATCATGTTTTCAGGCATGCGTACCATATATACCATGCCTGGCACAACCGCACCAGCGTCCTGCGCTTCCTCGTAAGGGAAGTAGATCAAGTCTTCACCGAACAGCCCTTTCAATAGCTTGTCTGAGTTGTTAAACAATCCTTCTGTGGTGGCGCTGTAACCAAACATCCTATAGGGACGCATCTGCTTCAAGCAGTTCTGAAAGGATTCTTGGGAAGCAGACTGCATCTCGTCAACCAAGAGCATCTGACACTTCTCAAGGGCACAGCTTCCTAACGACCTGAATGTAGTTATGGTGATGTCGTTACTTACGTCATGATTACCATCTCCAACCAGACCAATATGCTTGTCCGGGAAGAATTTTTTGAACTTCTCGTACGTCTGCAGCACCACCTGCTTTAGAGGAATAGCTAGAATAGTGTTCAGTTTGTTCCATGCGGCATAGGTTATGGCTTGAATATGTGTCTTACCAAACCCGCCAGTCGCATTGATTACCCCACTATCTTCTTTGCCCTTGAATATCAGATCCAGGGCAGCCTCTATCTGATAGTCTCTGAGCTTGATCTGTTTGATCGCTGTCCAGTCAGGTTCAGGCATCGGTGTGCGGTAGTCCATAATCTCCACCACATCCATATTCTTATGTATCAGTTTTGTCACATCCTGATAGAAGCCTGCAAGCGTATAGGCTGCACCTTCTGAATCTGAGGCATATAACAACTTCTCAGTGAATACAGTCTCTCGCTTGAAGTTCTGCGTCTTCATCTCCCTGTGATGGTACTTAAGGAAGCGATGCAAATATATAGGACATGGGGAGATCTTTAAGCCGCCATCGAATCTAGTCAGCTGTATTTTCATTTCTTGGCTCGATGTATCCTTTTGCGTGTCTGAGGTTTCCGCTTTGGGCGATTTTTCTCAATCTGCTTATCTACCACCTCGACCAAGGTTTGCTTGGCGAGATCTTTTACATAGGTTGTCACCCCGGAGATAAGCTTGTCAATGAATGCGTTCTTATTTGTCATAATTTCCTAGCTTGTGTAGGCTACAGGTTGATTGTGTTGTCCACATATTCACTCAACTCACTGTGGTGGTCGATCACGATGACCTGTTTGAATTTGCTGCTTTTACCGAGAGTTTTGATGATCTCAAAATACTTCTTGGCGTTTTCGTTATTTAGACCGTAGCTACCTTCGTCAATAACCATGAATGGGAATGCCCCTACAAACATATTGTGGAGCGCCAAACGTAAGCTAAAGCCGACCATTACCTGCTGACCGCCTGATATACTAGGCAGAAGCAGCCCTTCTTCATTGTAGATATCAATGCCGAACGTTTCATTTACCTGCGCAGTGTACGGGAATTCGAAGTTTTGAAGAACATCGTTCATATACTCTGTCACAGTGCTGCTATAGGTCTGGATCAGTGCTCTCGGGAACCTTCCTGTATGGAACAGGTCGTACACGCTTTTTAGTACGTGCACATATTCCTTACGCTTATTATTTTTCTCAATATACTTGTTACTGTCTTCGATGTCCTGCTTCAACATCTTAAGTTCTTGCTTTTTAGTAGCGATCTCTACTTCGACATTTTTCTTATTCTCGCGCAGAGTTTGAAAGGCTTGGATTTTTTCTCTTATTTCTGCAACTTCAGCCTGATACATAGCTATGTCTTTATCGTAGCTGGGTTGCCCAGCCAGTGTAAGCTTTAATCGCTGAAGCTCATTTTCAGCAGCCTTTTGATTTTCTGCTGCAGCTTTTGCCTTGAGTTCAAGTTCGGTATACTTGTCTACCACACCTGCCCACAAGTCATATTCGCTTTGATCGAATTGAACATGTTTAATTGCATCGAGGGATGCATCGATTTCAGCCAGCTCTGATTTGTATCTATCGCTTTCTTGCTTTGCCTGCCTACCCTTACCTATCCGAACCCTTAGGAGGTCCATTTCTTCTAGCAGCTCCTGATGACTGCTCACCAATGGTTGTTTTTCACTGGTGAGATGAGCAATCAGCTTTTCTGGATCTATACTTGATCCGCAGGTTGGACATGTATCGCCCTCGAGATTTGTATGATAGTTTCTAATCTTAAGATCAATATCTGCTATCTGCTTGTTTTTTAGGTCAGCAAGAACACGGTATCCTTGGTCCTTTGTCTCAAGCTCAGCAAGCAAGGCTTCTTCCTTTTCTCCAAAGACTAGCTTCGGAACAACTAGCGCTGCTTTTTTCTGCGCATATGCGAGCTTCTTATCATATAGAGGCTTGCTTGCCTTTAGTGTGGCGAGAGTGTTTCTGTATGTAGCAATATCGATAGCTTTTAGTTTTTCATCGTACCTAGCACATGCATCTTGCGCATCGACTAGCTTACTTTCAGCTATCGGCAACGCTGCACGAATATTGCCTGTCAGCTTCTCAGCGTCTTCAACACTCTTTAAAAAAGCCTGCCGAGACACTAGCGAAGTATATACCTCTTCATCTACAATCAAACCATTCGACTCTTCTGTACTAAGTCTGATTAGTTCTTCCACGCACTGCATATCGCTTCGAAGAACTACCATGTCTTTGACAGGGTATTCTGGAGGAGCGTCCTTAATATAGTTGTTCCAGATAATATCTCTGACCTTGGTGGTATTAGGCACCATGAAGATTTTCTGAAACAGTTTCTCTTTCGTGGCACTGTCCCCATTGAAGAGAAGGGCTATCTCGCCCTGGTTACTCACGATCACATTCTGTACGATATTCTTATCGATCTGAAATAGCTGATTCCAGATGTCATTAACCTCGCTACTTTTCTTGTAGGTCTTTCCGTCGTATATGAAGTTTACCTTGGCCGTGTCGATGTGTCTTTCTAGTACAGCCTCTTTACCTTCGATGATCAAGTGACCGATAACATAGCCGCTAGTCTGTCCAACTGTCAGCATGTCTTGTTTTGTTTTGCCGTACCCCTCACCTGTTAGAAGAAAGATTACTGCCTCAACAATACTGCTTTTACCTGATCCGTTCTTTCCAATAATTCCTGTTACTCCTGTAGGAAAATCAAAGGCCGCGTTTTTGTGTGTTCTGAAATTTTTGAGTATTAATTTTGCGATTTCCATTATAGGTCTTCTTCAGTAGTTGTTTTTGTGACCAGAACTATTTTGTATTCTTGTTTTCCTTCCAGTGTAGGGTGCGACTTACTCAGATATCTCAACCTGGCTTCGGCACGCTCTAACGCTTTTTGCTGACCACCTTCTTCAGCTGCAGAGAAGGTATAGGTAAGATTAGGGAACGTAGTACCCCATCCATATTGTGCTGGATTTCTTTCGTCCAGCACCCAGCGGGAACGCAACTGATAGCTCGTTTGTATCATAATGTACTATTGATTAGTTCGCAGCACTCTCGATAAGAGGCCTGCAACTCTTGCACATACTCCATCTCCATTAAGTTATTTTCGATAGATGCTCTGTAACGAAGGTTACTATACACCTCGAAAAATTTTGCAGCCACCGTGGTATAGTCTTTGTGTCCTCTTTTCAACCACCCAGGCGGCAGACACAAATACGAATCGTTCACATATAGCGGCATCGGCAAACCATAATGCAGAAGCAAGTCCTGCATATCTTGATGAGAAATAACTCTCGTAAGTTCTGTTTCGCCTGTGCGCCAAAAACTATTATTTATTCTCTGTTCTGCCTCAGCTAGTAAGTGCAGACATTCTTCCCTAGTCTTCGTCATCATCATACTCATTTACTTCTACAGGTGTGTAGGAATATATTGTACTTTCCGTGGTGGTTATGTGAGTGGTACGTGTGCGTATACGGTGAGGTACACCATAACTATGAGACACAGATACCTGCATAGAGTACATAGCGTCGTCATAGTTGTCATAGGTATCGTTAAACTCTATCCAATGACCAAAGTCGTTTTCACTCACTGTGTTGAGTTCTGGATCTTTCCCATTATCGTAAAACTCTACAACGTATTTAGTGACAGTTATATCCATATTAATAATCTTGGTCGTCGTGATCGTCTTGGCAGCATTCGCAACGGAATGCTGACAGCATTGGGTCCACTGTGTTTCTTTCCACTATGTATAGGTAAGTACCGTCTATTACCTCCTGTCCTGTAACTGTGTCGTTGCAGTCGTTACATTTAAACTCCATCTCCGGCTTTACACCTTTTTTGCTAAGAATGCTCATAATTTATTTTTGCATCTCGCTGTATATTGTTTCTTTGAAGTTATCTAGTACAGTTTTTGGGTCGCTCTCGGTGAGTAGTTTATATGCAATATTGAATACTTGCTCGCTGTCTTCCATGTCTCTGGTAAGGTCACGAAGCACGCTCTCAAACCTGTCTGCGGTCTTTAACTCAGAACGAATATTTATAAGTTCTTCGTTACCGTCTTTTTGTTGTTTAACTTTCGTCATCTTGACGAAGCCTAGCTCGTACAAGAAGTTGAATTGATTTCCAACATCAACATTATCGTACAGCTTTATAAGAAAGACTGGACGCTTTGGACCTAGTTTGTATGCAGCCTGTTTACTGTCCGTCACAACCTGCTCAAGATTGTCTGGTTTTATCTCTATGGTTATATACTGTCTAGGTAGATCATATTTCAGGTTACGTAATTTTTCTCCGTCATAGTAATACAATCCATCTTTCTCTGTCTCGTTGGCTGCTGTAACACCAAGACTGCCGCAGTAACCTACAAACAGTTCTTTTTCACAGCCTGGGTCGTGGTAGCGCATCTGTCGCCTAATGTGAATATCCCCAAGAAATATCCCACGAATACTGGCACACTGGTTAGTCAGATCCAGCTCCTTGAGGCTGATTTTTTTCTTTTCCTCACAGAAAGGCCATAGTTCTGGAATTTGCTGATGCATGAATATAGCCAGAACAGAGTCTTTTTGCTTCTTGTTAAGCTCACTGTTCAATAGCTCAATTACGTCGTTAGGATTGTCGCTATAATCTACGCCAGCAAACTCAGGCACACTGTTTACAGGTTTAAACCCACAAACTGTTTCCCAGGTTGCACCATTCACAGGCTTACTATGATCGCCCGCAATAGCCACAGGTGTAACTTTCCCCGACAACCGCTTTAGCTGTTCTGTTACGAAGCGTATAGTGTCGCTACAGGGCTTATTATTATCAAATAGGTCACCTACGCTTACAAGATAATCTACCTCGTACTCTAGAGCCTTATCGATGACCATAGAGAATAAGTCGCGGTTATCTTGCTCAAGGTCAGGAATGTTGTATAATTTACTTTCTAGATGTTGATCGCTAAATACTATAAATTTCATACTATTGAGTTTTGCCTGGCCATATTTTGTTTTGCTGGTCTTTCCATTCTTTCACCGGCGTGAATACGTCTACCCCAAGCCGCTTGCTGGCATATCGTAGCATTCTTAGGTTAGGCCAGAGTTCTGGTCTTACATCACGGGTCAATTGTAACGCTTCGCTTGGAGATTTACCCTGCATTACCCAAACAATGATAGAAAGTGCCGTACTGCGAGATATGCCTGCAAAGCAATTAATCCCCAGACTATAAAGCTCACTAGTAGCCACCAGAGGGTCCATGAAACTAATGATGTTGTTGATGTGCTGTTCTCTGGGTCCTTGCTCATCGATATTGTTCACAATAAATGGCTCTTTATCTTCGTCGCTCCAGTCCCTGAAGTATTGCGCGAAGTGTTTTACTCGAATCTTACGGAACCTTTCTTTTAATTTTTCTACTTTAGATTGGTCTTCAGGATCTACTGCAGTAAGCCACAGGTTTTGCTGAAGGTCCTTTTTAAACGGTTTGTCTACTGCCTCAGACAGTGATGTAACTGTGATGTCTGTGATCATACGATTAGGCGTCTGTGCTCTAGTTCTTGAGTCAACCTGGGTACACTTACAGCTTTACTATATGTAGCGTTTTTAAACCCTGGAATACGGATGTCGCTACCGTTAGGTACAGGACTAAACCCTTCCTCAATCTTATCTGTGAGTAGTGCTTGCATCGCAGCTTCAGCTTTTTCCAAGTCTTCAGTGGTTAGGTGAACCAGCCTCTTTAGCTCAGTATCCTTAACGAGCCCTCCATACGACAATACAACATAGTCGTCATCGAGTTGTTGTATTTCTGTGATGTATACATTGTTTCTACGCCCAGATTTACGGAGCAATATTTCAATATTTATTCTTTTCATTTTAATAGATAGCATAAGCCCCCTACCCAATACTCTCAGGTAGGGGGCCGTTTGCCGCTGGGGGTTACAGCGTTACTGCAACACTGAAAGCGTCTTCGATCAACATGTTGAGTCGTCGACGCTCTTCAGCGATAACTTCACTCCTGACTTTACCTTTAGCGATCACATAACCTGATAGGTCTGTGGCCGTCCAGCATTGATGAGTGTGGTCGTACTCAACGTTAGACACTCTATGCACGCTTTTCACGCCCATATCGTGTAATCTGTCCAGGGTATCGTCAGCCAGTCCAGAGAGGTTGCCCTCTTTATCAATGTATATTGTGGATGGCATCAGTATTCAATTTGTCCGACAATTTCGTGAGTAGTACCTTCATTATACTCCTCAGTCATTTTGCGAGAGCTTTCATCTGCCTTACCCAAAGCACGCTCAAGCATTTTAGTGGCGTCCAAACAAGCATCACCATAGCCTTCAAGCTTGGTGATACTAACCTGCCCATCTTTACCTACACGGAATGTAATTTTCTTAGACATACTCCATTGTCTCGCGCAGAAACTTACCAGACTTATCGTAGTTGAATTTAATGAAGACTGTGTGCTTCTTCTCTGTAGGGCAACGCACAATGTACGTTACTACTGCTGTGGCTGTATTAGGTTCGTCTTGGACAAACTTAATCTGATGGTATGGGATGTGTACCTCACAGTCTACAGGCTTCTCCCCAGCAGGAGGCAATGCCTCGTGTGACAGAGTTGCTTTGAGTGAACGTGACAATTTTGACTTTACTTCTTCGATGTTTTCGATGTTCATGAGGTATTTTAATTTTCTGCAGTTATGATCAATTCGCCCGTAGGGAGCTCGTTAATACTGTAGGACAGGTCTTCTTCATGCATGAACTTTTTGAGCTCATCCAGTGCATAGCCCTGTTTTATATTTTTAAGGTTATCGCCTAGCTGTCGTTCGATACTTCTATCATAGAAGTCGCAAACGAAAAACGCGTTACCTTCACTGTCAATGTCTATACCTACGTCAAATCCCCCACTTGATGGATTTTTTGCCACATATTTGTGAACCTCATTTTTTCTAGGGTCACTATAATAGGTGTGACATACAGTATTTTCTACAATCCCCCAACCAGCTTTTTTGAACTGGTTGAGCAGATTGCTGATGTTCTTAAACTGCGTTTTGATGTTTACCGCATGACTCATAATATTTTAGTCAGGTCATAGCTCCCGGCGAGTTGCACCGAGAGCTCAGTTATTCCTTTAGTGTCAAATGTCTTTTCAACAAGCTCTACGAACTTACTGTAAACCATTTCCACTGTTTCTACTTCACCATCTCTAGTTACTGCTATTTTGATTTGTGTGTTTTGGGTGCTGAGTATGTCGCCGTTGGCTACCTCACAATAAGGCAGCAGCAGACTATGGTTATCTCCCATAAACCTGATCGTCAACATATCGTAGTTAGGGGGTTCTAACACCCCCTGCTCATCATTATCATAACTCATTATTTTACGGTTAGTTTCCTGAAGTACTCCCCACTAACATTAGCTACATCAGTGAGGCTCTTGGCCTCGTTGACTACACTGTTTAGATGCTGTTGAAGCATTCCCAGGGCATCCTTGTTCTTAGAGAAGTCGTGATCGCCTGTCAACAGGTTCTCAACCTTGCTCAACTCGGCCTCAACCGCCTTGTCGTCTACAAAGTTCATATCGCGGAATTCCTTGATATGTTTGAGCAATGTCCTGATGTTAGCGTCACTGACTACCTCCTTCTTATTGATTTTGTTCAAAGCTACCGAGCAATGCTCGACAATCTTTGTACGCAACGTTGCAGTTACTTCTCCTACAAAATCGCTGATCTTACTCATATGAGTATCAATCTGCTTATTGTAGGCAGTTTTGTAGCTTGTCAACGCTTCCTGCTTGGCCTGATTGGTTACCTGCTCGCGAAGGATTTCCTCCTGCAGATTGACCTCTTCGAACTGCGCAGGTAGCGCAATTTCAAAAGAAACAATATCGAAATAGAATTTCTTTTTGATATTGGCCAATGAGGGATAGTAGCTTTCCAAGTCTCCTACCTCTACAGTGTCCGAATGCTCTTTGTAATACTCTAGAGCCTCTTTTTTGTAGTCTTCGTACTTATAAATAAACTCAGCAGTCATCAGATTAAACTCCTCACGCATTTCGTCGAGTTGTTTATAGACAGCCATATATTTAGTCTTAGGTACAAAATGTGCCTGACTGACAAGTGGGAAGTCGAAAGAATTTACGTACAAGTATTTACGCACCCTCTGTTCGTAGTTTTTAAACGTGTTATACACAGCAGGCTTGATAAGCATTTTCTTGCCGAGCTTGATCGTCTCCGGCAGCTGCTTATCCAGCTTAATGTCGGCCTCTGTGAGGTTATAGCTCATACCCCACATACCGATATGTACATTGACTAGTTTACCGTCCTGGAACACCTTGTCATAATACTGCTGCAAGGTATCGGTTATTTTGTATTCGTTGTTATTCATAGGACTATTCTTCGTTACCGATTGCGATACTGAGCTTACGCATATTCTTTTCTACATCTGCGATTGGGTCGCCTTTTGACGTAACCATCACAAGCTTTCCTTGTGCCTGTCTACGCATAATTTTGAGATCCTCCTCGTGCGACACCGCAAAAGGAATGAACTCCGCTAACACTTCCATAACATGACTGTCATTGACTTCCTCACCAGCATCAAAAGCCTTGTATAAGGCATCTTTGAATACTTCTTCGATTTCTGCGCCAGTGAAGTCTTCTGCTCCATTAACCAGTGTCTTAATACTGAAGTTTTTGGGGTTGCGTCCGTACTTCCTGATTACTACATCGAATATTTCTCTGCGTTCCTCGGCGGTAGGTAAGTCTACCCAGAAGAGTTGATCAAAGCGACCCTTGCGGATTAATGCGCTAGGCAGCAATGTATGATTATTTGTTGTAGCTACAATGAACGCCGGGTTCTTTCGGTCGTTCAGCCAGCTCAAGAATGTGCCGAAGATGCGGCTGCTGACACCACTGTCACCAGAGCCACTAACAGCACTGTTACTAAGAGCCTTTTCGATCTCGTCGATCAAGATGACGCACTTGCCGATACTTTCGACAGTCTTGATCATTTCCCTCATATTCTTTTCGCTATTACCTACAAGCGAGTCGAAGATGCTGCCGATGTCTAAGGCAAACAAAGGACAGTCAAATTCCTTTGCGATAGCTTTACAGATCAGCGATTTGCCGGTACCAGGAACACTGGCAAGCAGCATACCCTTAGGCATAGGGAGGTTATAGTCTCTGGCGTCCTTTGTATAGGCTTTTTTACGTGTGTTCAACCAGCTCTTTAGTCCCTGCATACCACCAACATTATCGAAACTAATGTTAGGTTCCATATAGGTCAAGAGTCCGTTCTTTTTCAACTGGGCAATCTTTTCATGGAATACCCACTCTACAAACGAGGTATCGAACCTACCTACCGCTGTATAGGCCAGGGCAAGAGCATTCTCCACCTCGTGGGCGGTCATGCCTTTTGCTGCTTCGATTGTGCCCTCGCTAATACTCTGAGCAATCTCGATAAGTGGCTTGCCTGCAGCTGCGAGTTCGTTATTGATACTGTCTTTGATGAAGTTGATGCGCTCTTCGATGGCTGCCGCGTCCGGGAGGTCATAATCGAGTAACTGGATTTCTTTTTGAAGTTCACCAGGCACTGAGTACTTGTGACCTACGAATACAATCATATTACGCTTACGCTTCAATACATTGCAAGCATTGCGCAGCATACGGATGGTGAGCTTGTTGTCGAAGTGTAGATGAAAATCCTTCAACACAAAGATTGTATCGGTCAACTTATAGGTCTGGATGTGCTTCAATAGTTCGGCAATACCTTTTGTATCGTCTGGATGAAACACCTCCACAGGGCCGGATTTGTACACCAGACCATTCTGAACGTCCCACTCATTCACTGTAACATCAGGATTCTTTTCCCGAATGCCGATAATCTCTCTTACCAGCCTAGCCTCCTCATGAGTAACCACGAACAGAATAGGATAACAGGCGTTATGATAGTTTATGAGCTTATTGATGAACGACATATGTAGTGTTTGTTGCGATGAAGTTATTCTTCTTTATCTGTTTACAAATCTCAGGATTTTGGACATTAAAAAGTCCCAAGATATCTGAGGCCATTGCGACGGGCAATGACACTCCCATTTTGTTTGCCCTGTTACGATAGTATAGCATCTCGGCAGGGTGCATATATTTCTCAAGCCATTTTACTGCCTTGAGTAGAGGGTGCTCCTCTAACTGTACAGACTGTACAGATTTCTGTACCTCTACAGGAGGTGCAGCAGTTTGCGGAGACTTGAAGGGTCTACCGCGTTTTTTAGGTGCAGTTTCTTTCTTTTCCGGTTGCGGAGAAGATTTGGGTTTGTTTTTTGAACCCTTTGGCCGCCCGCGCCTAGCCTGCTTCACTACCGATTGAGTAAGTTGAACTAGTGCGGGCGGCGTTTTCGGTTTATTCTTTGCGCCCTTAGGGCGACCACGTTTTTTAACTGGTAGGTTATTGCTTACTATTACCGGTATCGGCTGAATCTTCCGAGAGATTCTGCGGTTTGTTAATTTTTCTGTCATGCGATTTTGCAACGTGCATATAGTAGGCGTCTTCCAGCTTTAGCTGTTCGATGCGTTTATACTTATTGCCACTATCTCTGATCAGGTATTTTCGAATAGTTCTGCTCATGATGCTACAATTGTAGCATCTTTACCTGCGTTTGTAGACTCTATAATGCTTTTTATTCTTGCTAGTATTAGGCCTATTGAAGATACTGACTAATGCCTCTATAGAGGAGGCAAAGAAGCTAAACAACTCGGCTACAGGACTGCTGGGTCCTTTTTGGTTTACTGGTTTTCTGCGATTATGATGGCCCATGATAAAATTAGAGATACTGTAGAGAAACTCCTCCATAAGAAAAATCCTAGGAGTATGTTTCTCGCTCGACAACTGATATTCTCAGTTCTTCCGGCTTCTCATTTTGTAGAAAATTATCTCTACGACAACGAAGGCCGACTTCAAAAACTTGAAGCTTTTCCAATGCTTAAGCAGATCTACGACAACATACCTCAGAAGATGATTCTGAAATGTAGTCGTAAAACACTTAAATCTACTCTCTTGTCTAATTTTATATGCCTGAACCTTATCCGATGGAATTATTTCAAGATGATGTATGTGGGCCCGCAGGAACTAACTACCAAGTATTTCTCAAGTAATTATATTCCACCACGGTTTGATAGCCCTAAAGTTAAAGAATTACTTATTAAAGGATGGTTCAAAAATGATGTTTTTGAAAAGATATTGGATGATACTCATTCTAGTGTATTATTTAGATATTGCAGTGATGACGCTACTCGTACTCGTGGACCGGCTATCGATTGCGTTGTGTACGATGAAGTACAGGACATTCAATACGACCAGCTCTCCATCATTCAAGAAACTATGGCTATGTCTCCGTATAAACGTGAGATATTTGCAGGAACCCCGTTAGATTCTACAAACACTATTCACAGAATTTGGTTGGCTAGCAATCAGCTTGAATGGATGATGAAGTGCGAGGCTTGCAACCATTGGAACTCATTAACTGAGGGTAACGAGCCTCTTCAAATGGTAAGGCCTCACGGATTGAGCTGCAGTAAATGTGGTAAGGTTATTAGTTCTAGAACGGGTGAGTGGGTGTCCACTAGCCCCAAAGACTCACATCTACTCACGGGGTATCATCTGGCGCAGCCTATATTGCCGCACTTTAACGAGGACCCTAAAGAGTGGAAGGAGATCTACGAAAAGGTACATAGTGGTAAAAACGAATTAAAGGTCGTAATGAATGAGACGTTTGGGTTGTCCTATGATGTAGGATCCAAGCCTATCACACAAGAAGAGCTTGTTAAGCTTTGTGTGCTAGGGCCTCAATTCAGCGACAGTGAAGGTAAGAATCTGGCGATCCTCGAGAAGAACAGGATGAAGTATACAGGTACATATACAATGGGTGTGGATTGGGGTGTTAGCATGGCTCAGTCGAGAACTGTAGCCACGTTGGGAGCTATGCGCCCGGATGGTGTGTATGAGGTACTCATGGCCAAAATCTATAGAGGCTACGACTATGAGGCCCATATACACGATATTGCAGCGAAAGCGAATGGGGTACAGGCCTACTGCGTATCAGACAGCGGACCGGACCCTATTCGAGGCATCAAACTATGCGAGCTTACATCACCGCAAAGATCGCAGCTAGCTGCATATAGGCGAACCAAGATGATTCAACACTTTGAACCAGGTACATACGACTGGAGACAGAACCGCTGGGTCTTGCACAGATCTGATGTTATATCACTAGTTATTCGTCAGCTTAAAGCAGGGAAAATATTGTTCCCGCAATGGAGTGACGTTGCAGAATATATGCAAGATCTACTGAATGTATTCATCGAGGTCAGAGATGGTTTGTATGGCCAGGAGCTTGTGTATGACCACCATCCAAAACAACCAGACGACGCTATGCATAGTCTAGTGTTCGCTATATGCTCAGGCTATATGGCGGCAGGAGACATGAGTCTATTGTCAGGTAGAAGCTCTACTGCAGGTCCTGAAATTGAGGGTTAGCAGAAACCTATACGTCCTTCTTGAGGAGGTGTGTAACCTGGATCCTCTTCAAAGTTATATATTTCTGCCAAACTCATATCTGCAGTTATCTGCAACGGATCTATACCTAGTGAAGTGGCGATCTTTTTGCAATTATTGACCGACAGTTTCTTGAATTCGTGGCTCAATTTTAGTCTACCTTTGCGCAGCAGAGCTTCATCAAGCTTATCTTTTTCTGTATTGAATGTGGCAACAATTGAGATGTTGATTGCCTGCCCGATAAAGCCGTCAGTAAGGTTCAATATGGTAGACACTATGTCAGGGTCTTGAGAAACTTCTCTAGACAGTAATGCTTTCTCGGCGTCCTCAAGGATCAAGATTATGTTCTTGTTGCTCATAAGCAAAGGAAGCATGTCCGGATGAGTAAGCTTGTTGATAAGCCCTACAGGGATATAGGCCATCTTTCTATTAATGCCTGCTGAGAGCAGATATTTGATGTAGGAAGATTTTCCGGTTCCTGGTTCTCCGTACAATAAATATAAGCCTGACGACTCATTGTTAAGACTAGTTACAAGCTTCTCATGCACCTGTAAAAAATCTTCACCATAGTTGAGGGCAAGATCCATGTCTGTTGCAGGCATCGGTAGTGCAGTGAACGATAGATCACCATACTCACTAGCCAGCATGTAGATTTTACTCTTTTGTTGGAGTTTGAATGGAGCCATCAGCTCGATCAATAGCCTTGCCTGTGCTGTGTTTGTGCACACGGCTCTCAATCCGACATGCAGGTTATCTGCCTTGGCATCCATGACGAGATGGTCCACAGACCTAAACACATTAAGCACGATCGACGAGTCGTATCCCATATGCGAATCTTCCTCTGCTTTAAAAGAGGTATGAATCATCATTCTTTCATAGGGGGTACCTTCCTTACCTACCCATATACCTTCCTCCATAAGGCTGTCGCCTAGCTTATTGAGGTTAGAGCATACCAAGTCGAAATACTCATTGATTGTGGAGATGCAAGACTTGTCGAACTCTTCTGAAAACCCAAGACTTGTAGGTATAGTGCTATAGGCCTTGTTATATAGATACTCAAGCCTCAAGGCATGAGAGTGTGAAGGAGCCGCATAGAAAGCGTTCCCTATTTTTTCAGGAATGTTTAGTTGTGACATTGTTTTAGATAGTCGTTTACCAATTTTACCTTTTCATCGAACAGTTCCTGAAGAGCTTCGTTTTTTTCATCGTCGTTACCTTCAGACTCATTCATGATGGCCTGCGGAAACAGCTTCGGTGATTTATGCATTCCATAATTATAGAATACTACACCAGCATACACTCTTACCTCGGGAGAAAAATTCATTTCTTCGGCTTTAATCAAATAAGCCTCTGTCATTCCGATAATGAGTTCTTCTGCTTCCAGCGGGTCCATCTCGTCCAGATCTTTCTCCTGATGATTTAGTAGATGGTTTAGAGTCTCGAACACAACGATATTTCCTTCGTATTGATCTGTAGTAAGTACGGTTATCGCTGCTTGAATTTTGTCGGATTGGAGGTCAGAAATCTCGCACTTATAGTCCTCTTGCAGCTGAGCCTTCAGCGTCATCGGGTCCCATTCATAGGCTTCTGAGCCGTAGGTTTTCGTTACAACCGAGAGCAGGGCAATAGCCGGAGCCTTTTGGTCTTCTAGTATTGTTTTGGATGACTTCATATGGTATATAAAAGCTGAGGCTGCCTATTTCTAGACAGCCTCGTTATTCTTTCAACTCATGGTTGATGAACTAGATGGGTCTCAATCCAGTGATTTCCTCAAGCAACTTCATGTCGCTTCTAGGCATCGTAGGCAAGATATCTGCAATTTTTTCAGGGTCAGCTGGATCGATGCCGCTGTCTCCAAAGGCTTCTTCGTACTTATCTTTGCTGATCTTGGTCAGATCTTCAAGTCTGTATTTGTCTCCATGCACTTCGACAAAGCTTAAAGCACTAGCAATCTTAGCTACGGGCTCTGTGAAAAACATATCTACAGGGTCACCGAGAAGTTTTGCAACTTTAACGTTATCATAAAGCCCTTCCATGTTTTCAATATTAAAACATGTTTCAGCAATCTTCATAACGTCAGAAACACTATTCATGTTTTCAAGGTCGTCCCTGATCTGTTCGTAAACATCTACATGAGCTTCTTTCGTAAGTTTGCTGCCTCTCCTCCACAATTCAAAATCGAGATTGGTTAGGTCGGGGTAATACATGCCTGCATATTTCATGAGGAGGTCAGGCATATCATCTACGCCTAGCTCGCCTGCAGCCTTCACAAAGTTTTCTGCCGCCTGTACACGCACATTGAAAGGGAAGTTGTGAATATTGCTTGCGAACGATTCCGCAGCCATAGCCAGGTCTGAAGCGGTCTTTACAGGATACATCTGTACAGGTGCAGCCATACCCTCTACGTTAAAATCCACCATGAATTTTTCTTCATAGTCGGAAGCAAGCTTGATGTTCAACGTGCTGTTATAGTCTTGCAGATCCTCTGTAATCTCTAAAATTTCTGCAGCCTTCTCAATGTTGTTTTGCAGTTGACTGGCGTAGTCTTCGCCATATAGTTTAACAATATCAGCACGTTTATTGATGAAGTGCGCATTCGATATGTATACAGTAGCAGGACTATTGATGGGGTATATTCTACGATCAGGATCAGCAAAAGCGGTTTTGGGTAAACTCTCTACTGCGTACGCGTCCTCGACTTCAGCCGTCTTCACGTACTCAGGCAATTCTACGTCCCTAAACATGCTATACATCTCTTTTCCTGAGTAGTCAGTCTGTTGGTCAAATGCAATTTTCATAATTATTATCTATTCTACCTATGTTGTTAAACAGTTTCAATTCTAAAATCAATCTACCCAGTGTAGTGGCAAAGCTTGGAGGAAATACATCCGACTATGAGTTTGTACGTATTCCTTTGTTCGGTTGGTACGCAAAATCTAAAACAAACGACTTTGTAGGCAACATTTTTGATTTCTTTCCTATCGAGGACTGGCGCCGACTTTATGGTATTGTATGTAGAGATTTTAACGACTGCTTTGATTTCAGTCTACCATATAGTGAATATGCTGAGAAGAACCTTTTTAAAGACCAGACAAAGATCATGCAGTATCAATCTGTATGGCTGTTGAGTGTGCAGGAAGCACATACCGCCAGAGCTAGAATGCATGATAAGGTTGTACACTTTAAAGACGTACTTGACGAGGCCGGAATGTCTGAGCTTCTTAATAACAAGTTCGGGTATCTGACTGAGAAGGTATTGAAAGCTTTTCCTAAGCTGTCACTAGATAGTAAGTACCGCTATAAGAAGACCGTGATGATTCCGTCGTTCTGTTCACCTAAACATATCTGCTCATTAGAGCTAGCTAGGCTCAGCGATTTAAACCAGCGCGAGACGGTGTTTCTTAATGGGGAATATGGATGGTATGGTCGTCAGGGTGTTGAAATTGTCCGGGATTTTAACGAGCTCAAAGTCAAGACAGGCAATACCTGGAACTATAAGAACGACCATTGGAATACATCGCCTATCCAGCTATCAGATATGCTAAGCACAGAGCAGCTCATCAGAATCTGGAGCGAAGCAAAGCACGCTAAATTCAATGTAGATATCCTGGAGCTGATGCTGGGCAAGCAGGGCAACGACGATCTTAGAAACCATGTAGCTGCATTAAACTATAATCAGCTACTAGAGCTGGAAAAAAAGAGCGGACAGCAGCTAACCGACTTCTGGATGAAGAGCCGAGAGCAACAATTCACTGTGCAGGGCAAAACATACCTCAAACGGGACAAGGCATACTATCTCGTTAAAAAGAACGAGGAAGAGCAGTTAACAAACTTCACGCTAGACATTCAGCAGATACGTAAAAAAAACGACGAGGAATTTATATGGTGCGGAATGGTGTATTACGAAGAACATGCTGTTCCCTTTGAGATGGAAGACAAATACTTTATGTCTTGCCATCTGTTCACCAAAGGGATCAGAAAGATGTTTTTAGGTATGGGGCTAGGCATACCATTCATTAATGAAAAATATGTAAGGCAGTTAATCACAATGATTCAGATGACCTGCCATAATGTTAAAATCGTGACAGCTGCCGAATAGCTAAAGAAACGGTGTATCGTACTGCATGCCCTCCTGCCACCATTACAGTGACAGGAGGGCGGTTACTTACAAGCAATATGAACAAACTAACACCAACTCTACCACAACAAGCGGCAGAGTTCGACAGGTCGAGTACCGCGAGAGATCACCTGCGTACAGGTGCTTCATGTAGTGCTGCGGGCCAGTGAGAGCCCTTACACACACTTAATCAAAAGGTGTGTTAACTTGAAGAAGTCAAGTAGCCTTACTATCTATCTGCCTGAATACTTACTCGTTATTGAGCCATGCATTCTTTCCGCAACTACTAATTTCATTGCGGCACTTAACAACTTCAACCTTAAAGGTCTATAAAACCAATTATAGTTGCGTTATAATATATTGTTCTTTACAGCGAACACTGCTCAACTGATTTGCTGCTTTTTCTTTCTCGATCTTAACCTGCCGAACGCTGCCGCTAAATCCAGGTGACTAGAAGTCTGACGGGCCTGGTCTCCGAGGGCGCAAGATTTCTCCTGCGCCTCCACCACCACATTTTTAAACTTGTTGTGGGCAAATAAGCGTCTCCGTCGTGGTTAGACGAGTTGCTGGAGACAGGCAACCTGAAACTTTCTAGGTAGCTTTAGCCAGAAAAGCCATGTAAACACGACACACGTTTACCCCAGATACATCAAAACACTCACGACTTATTTTTTCATGCGTACCTATTCATGAAATTTATTTCCTGGTCGGGAATCGAACCCTACGGCCGCTGCTATATCCCTGCGTTTAGGTCCTTCACCATGAGGGAGCAGCGCTCTACCACTGAGCTACAGGAAAATTGGTTGCAAGGGGAGGATTCGAACCTCCGATCTCCAGCTTATGAGACTGGCGACTTAACCACTTGTCCACCTCGCGATTTAACTAAGCGTAACCAATCAAAGAGTTGGGATTACTCTTTTGCAAAATTCCGTGAGAATTATACAATGTCACTGCAGGCAACAAATGCGTATTCTGTTGCACAGTGCCTTCTGTGTGTGAAGGTAATGCATTTCTCTGTCTGTGATCGTTTGCGGCCAGCATTGTGGCGAACAAAGGATCTAATTGGAATTGTACTGATGCGATTGGTTGTACTGTGCTTGCCATAAGGTTATTAGGCTAGCAGAAAGTGGTGGAGGTGAGGGGAGTTGAACCCCTGTCCTTAATACTTCAATATATGAACTTTCTACAGCTTGTTCTGATTATTTTCTATAAGTGCCCCGGAAGTCAACCAGAAAAACCGATTGTTTTTGCTAATGCTCAACAATCTTCTCCCCTGCAGGCATATTATCAGACTTTTAACGAGGTCTGACCATATAATTACTCGATCTAACGTTAAGGATTTTGTGGTGTTTCTCAACCACTAGGTAACCCCTATCCTAGGTCCTGACCTGCGAGCAAGCTCGCTGCGATTAAGCAGCAAGCAAAACTTCAGCGTCCTGGTACCCGAAGGAGGCCAGGATTGCATCAGCTTCTGCCACGCTAGGCGCGAATTCGTTGGAATTGGCGTTTAGTTTTTGCCCAGAGATTTTAACGAGGCCCACCAGGCTTCCTCGGCTGAGTTCATATACTAACTTACTAAGTCGAAACCAGATCACCCCCAAAAGGCTAATAGATTTCTACTGCAACATATTATACCAGTGTTTTGATAAAAAGTACAAGAAGTATGTGGGCCAGGGAATTTACCCTGACCCACGTCTCGTTCGCAAACTAGGAAGGAAGCAGCATGAGCGGCGTAGTCGCATTGACCACCTCTAAATAAGAGTCAATCAACGCAGGAAGCGTTTTAGCTCTCATCAGTAGCTTGTCGCGCAGCACAGGGTCATAGTATCTGCGCACCTGAACAGTTTCAGTGCCTCCGGCGCTTGTACGCACCTCTTTGTCCTTAAGAGACCTGTCGCCGATCGAAGAAAACAAGAGTTGCTTGATTGGGGATATTTCCCTGCGCAAAAGAATCCACTCCTCAAGAGAAAGAGTTAGATTGAACGAGTCATCCATAGGAATTGTGACGGGTGTCATCAAATTAGTGTATTTGACTCGCAAGGACAGCCGTGTATAGGCCTGCAGCTTGTCTTCAACGCTTTGCATCCATGCACTGATTTGTTGTTTTTGTTTTTCCACAGTCTCATACACCGGAGACTCATTAGAGTAATCTGCACAATGCGCCGAGATAAGCTGGCGTGTGGCTTCGACTTCTTCTTTCAGGCTCTTCATTTTTTTGAGTGCCTGCACAATCATGTAGCTTGACTGAATTGAATTATCCATAATACTTGATGTTTTGGTTTACTGATGGGTAACAATTTCCCATGCAAAGTATTATACCAAAAAAATACAGCAAATATTAGGTTACTCTGTCGTGAAGAATGAAGTGTCTGTTTTGAAGTTGGGTCTACCTATAGTGTTAGGTGAGTTAGGCCAAACAGATTCGAGAGATGTGCGCAACCCTTGGTTATTGCGCGACTCAGAGTTAGTTGAAAAATTGCTATAGTCTATGTTGAAGTATGTGGTCAGCAATACAAACTTACGAGGGAAACGTCCCGCTCCAGTTTTTTCTACAACCTGTATCTGCAAATAGTAAGTGCCTGCAATGAATTGTTCGGTAGCTACCGAAGGTATCCATAATTCAAAAAAGCCGGGTTGATCCGGTACATCGTAAACACCATCGTCCTGTGTTCCTTGCCATGTGATTGTCTGCGCCCTGGGACTAGATTTAACCACGGCCGAAATATCATAGACGCTTGAAGACACCGGAGTTCCGTCGTGAACCAGATACATATCGTAAACTACATCTTCTCCTTGATAGAAAACGTCGGGATTAGGTGCACTTCTCTCAAAAGGTATACCAGGGATTCCGTCCAGCATCAATGTGTTTACTGGAGACACATTGAACTGCCTATTCCTGGCCTTTATCTCTGAAGATTGCAGAGATTCTAGGTTGTTGATTACATCCTTGTATACAGTTGCACTGTCGCCTGTGGCTGTGGGTGTAAAATACTGCGGTGTTGTTTCGTCAATCATAGTTAGACGCAGGTCAATTCCAGCTTATTCTGAGTTGTGTCCCTACTATAATAACACAACTCATCTAGCTCTAAAATACTTTTCATCTGCATAAAATCTTCCCTCGTGAGTGAAGATAGCAGGTTTTCAGTCATTTGCTTATTTACGTCCGGCGTAGTAATGTTTTGCTTTCCTCCGCAGTTACATGATTTTTTAGGTGCAGTACTCAGCGGAGTGTCAATTAGCTTGGCGAATCTAGGCATTTTTTCTGCAAGTATGGGATGGCGATTAACCAAAACCAGTACTTGATTGACGCTGGTCAAAACCATCCGTCTTACCATCGGTATAGATTGAGCGCTTGGTTCGTTCATATGTGATATTAAATTGCAGGGGTTACAGGTATAGGAGCGCAAAGATCAGTAGCCTGGAAAGTTAGACCTACAAATAAAGAGTGCTCATTAGCTTGCTCTGCTAGTTGATCATTAATTGGGGACGGTATGCTTGTTCCTGGAGTAATTAATACGTTGCTTCCTGAGAGCAGTCTAAAATTGCCTGAGGCGTCTGGAGGAATACCATTAATGTACGAAACTAATTTATCACAATCAAGACATTCTATAGGTAAAAATGATGTACTACAGTCCATAGTTAGCCCAAAGCTTGCACCCACCTCCAAGTCTATTAACTCGTTATTGATATTTATGCGAAAGTTGTAACCTTCTAGAAACTGGATGTCTCCGGTCATATAGGTTGTACTAATGGAGTCAGTTAGTGGTAATTTCGGGTGATAACGATTTGCAGTATTGCTGTTCTCCACGTCACCTATCTTTTCTGGCTTTGTAGCAATTGATGATACACCTAGCCAAGCGTTATTAAATTGTACACATAACGCCGGCTCAATAGGAATACTTAACGGAATATTTGTGGCGTTGTTAGCTGCTGCATATAATGCTGCAGCCCCAGCACCAAAGACCGCCAGGCAGCCATTAGAATTTCTTACGTAGTAAGGATACGAGGGAATAGCTAGCGCTCCTACTGAGGCAGGTAAAACAAATGTAGCTATCGTGGCTGCAGGGGACAACGTACCGAATGAAACAAGTAGGGATGTGGATGTCCTGGTGATGTTAGTCAATGCAACTATACTGGTTCCTAGCTCTGTATATGCCACCAGTTGTAGGTCTAGTAAAAAGTCGTCCGGTATTTTTGTCAGCGTACCTACACTGATAGCTTTGCTGGCATAAGTCATCAGTGGGTATGCCCTCAACTCATTTTCATTCAACCAATCAATGACTTGTTCCATAATTCTATGCTGTGAGGGAAGGTATTGTGAATGCTGTGGTAGGTGTTCCGGCAGCAAGTCCTATAGACAGTGATGTAGCACTTGTAGGAGTAATTTTAATTACATCATTAGATACAAGATTGATGTTATTGGCTACAGGACCGACAAGGTTTATTTTACGAAGACCTTTAGCGGTGCGACCGCTTATAGAGCCGCCTCCTACAGCGTTAAAAGTAATTGCATTTAAACCAGCTATTCTGGCTGTATTATAAAACATAGAGGTGTCTTCGTCGGTGCGGCCTAGCAACACATCACCATAGCTGCCGTCAAAAGTATACACAGCGTCTTTTTTAGGTATACTTCTTACAGTCTCCGTAGCAAAGGGTAAGTTAAAAGTTACAGATCTACCTACAGCGGTACTCCAAAGATCTCCAGGGCCTGTTCCGAATGTGAGTGTACCTAGATATCGATTGGTGTCCGGTTGATATATTCTTAAATTTTGGTAAGCTTCACCCTTGATGTAGTCTGATTTAAGTAAATTTACAGCGCTGTGTGTTCCGTAGTCAAACACTATGGTTAACGTTAATCTATCAGAGTACACAAACAAAGAGTTCAGTGTGGGTACAAAATTATCAAACTGTATAAACTTCGCATCCACCAACAGCGATAGGTAATCTGTTTCCTGACTTAGAGGATACCCAGACAATTCGTTTTCATTCTGCCACTCAAGAGGGTTATATGCTGACATAGATTAGTTGAGAGTATTCCAGTATGTTGTGTAGTATTCTGGTTTTACAAACTGAGGCCAAAAGTAATACTCAGGACGCGTGGTGCTATAGTAGCTTCCGTCGGGCCTGGCTGGACGACCTGAGCATGCATCAGATCCTGTGGCGCCTAAGGCAGGCTTACTATAGTAGGTGTCTGGTGCCGCTGTATCTGTGAATCCGCAAATATCTGTAGGAGGTAATAGTTTATGTTTTTGAGTACACAAACTATCCAAAGATACTCCTGGTGTCTGTACATTAAGTGCTCCTGGTACGCCTGCAGGTTTTGAGGTACCTGGCGTAGTAGATATAATGTTTAGTGAAGTAGTTCCTTCTACAGTGGATACTGTGCCTGACCATGTGGGTTCGTAGCCTAATACATCTAGCGGGTAATCACTAGAACCTATGCCTTGTGCTGGTGTTATAGTGTATGTGGAAGTATCTGTAACGTCTGTGATGTATGTATCTGCGGCTATACCTGGTCCAGTAATTAGATCGCCTGCAGCCAACGTACCTAACTCGGTTGAGTTGACGTATAGGGTCTCTCCAGCCAGATAAGCTTTCCCCTGCCAAGCTAATCTAAACACCTTTGCAGGTATGTCTGTATTTGTGGTTTGAGCAATATTGACTTGCCAAAAATTTCCGTTACCTGACACTACAAACGTGTTTGGTTCTATACCTGCCCCCACAATCATGTATCCGGTTGTAATCGTTGCGGGAACACCATAAAAAACCACAGGGCTCACCCCTACAATATAGATATTGCCGTCATTGCCTGGCAGGTTGTTTTCGCCACCTATAGGATATGGAGCTACTTCATTAATTGTTTTGATGATTGGGTTTGGGCAGTTGTCTAAGTAGGTGGATTTGTCGGCAAGATTAAACACAGCTGCTGGATTGGATATTGTGAACTGTGTTGTTTTAGCGACAGTATTGCTTTTTTTGAGGTTAGTGAGTATTCCAAAGTTTACATCGCCTCGAAGTTCAGTATTTTTTTTATCTAAAATACTACTTACAGCTGGAGGGGTATAACAAAAAATAGTGCTTTCTTCTAATTCGGCAGAATCTTTCGTAAAGTGTAATGTATTGGTAATTGAAGCCAGTGCTACTGCGGATCCTACGGTTATACTCCCAGATAAATTACGCACAAAAGGTATGAGCGGCAGTGTGGTAAAATCTGTAGTAACATCACCAAAAAACATACCAAGCACAGTGTCGTCAAATACTGAAGCTATTGTAATTCTAACAGCCCCGCCGTTATGATAGATTTGTCTGATGTATAGTCTATGTTTACCGTACAAGGTAGTAATTGTACAGTTTACTATCAGATCGTCGGGTACAACCGTGCTGTCGTCGGCCTGAAAAGGTAGCCCCTGCTTGACAGGATATTTCCTGAACTGGTTTTTATTCCTAAACTGTAGTGAAGTTATGGCCATAAGTAATTATTTTTGATGATGTCGTAATTCATTACTTAGCTACTACAGTCATTGTGGATGACGTCGCACCTTTGGGTGCTGCGGAGAAGCCTGTCACCGCTCTTATCTTTACAGTATAGCTTGTGTTTGTGACCAAAGCTGCTCCAGCAGAAGTTTTATTTATTACTATAGGGCTGCTTGCATTAAGGACACCGACACCAAAATCACTTCTAGCCACCCATGCATCAGCCGCTGTAGATGGTGTGACTGCGCTGTACTCATAATTAACTACACTAAATCCTCCAGTGTATGTTGGAGGGGAAAAGGTTACGATTATACTTTTCGCTAATGTCGCCGTGATTGTGGTTGCGGCTACTGTCTTAGTCACAGACACTGTATATGTCCCGCGATTACCTGCCGCATAACCTGCAGCTATACTTAGCTGGTTCACTATAGTAGTACCTGTGGCTACATTTGTACCTGTCAGTGCTTCACCTACAACAATTACACCACTAGTCACATTTGTTACCGTCAATATATTGCCAGCGATAGCTCCGGTAAAAGTTGCTCCTGTGTAAGCTACGGGTGAAACTACTGCACCTGCTTGAGCTCCTGGAGCAACACCTACCGATGTTTCGCCGGGGCCTGGGCCTGCGGTGTTAGTTCCTCTAAGACTTATGTCATAGCTTGTACCGTTGATAAAAGTTGCTGCTCCTGAAGTTTTGCCTGATACAGCATCATATAGATATGTTTGTGTGATTATATTATTAGCAGGCAAAATAGACCATATACCTGACGAGTCTACAGAGTATTGGTATTGCGTTACAGCAGGTGAGCCTGTAGTTTGTTTGATGTTTGAAAATGTGAACTGCGTATTTCCTGGCGTCAAAGTATAGCTAGGTAGCGTAGGTCTTGGTGCAGGAATGGCGCCGGCCGGAGCATCTGCCCATGCACCTATACCTATTGCATTCTGCGCAGCGATTCGGACGTAGTAAGTTGTCCCGTTAGTTAATCCTGTTATGACTGAATTGTTCGGTAGCGTCACAACTCCAGCAAGAAAACTACCTGCCACGGTAGAGATCATGTAGAAATACGCACCTATAGGGTAACCTCCATTATTTGCAGGATCGGTATAAGATACGATTATACTCTTATCTGCAACAGCAAGACTTACATTTTGAGGAGCTGAAGGTACTGTACCAGGTATAGATCTGTAGCTATTTGATGGTGCGCCAGGCCCCACAGCAGTCACTAAACGCACCCTCACAGAGTAAGATTTACCATTAACTAGGATAGGTCCGGTAGTACTGATTTTACGTACAGTATTGTTCCATTTTTCTAAAACAAACAAATTATTTGCTAGTGTTCCTGAACCTAGAACCATGCTCGTAGGTCCGTTAAATAGTGCAGAGCTGCCCGAGCCATCATCCGACCCAGGGGCCCCAGCAACACCACAAAGTGTAGTTACTGTACCTACCAAAGTACCTGAGATGTATATTTTTCTAATTGTATTATTCCCATAATCTGCAACATATATAGCTGACGCATCTCCAGCTACTGCCATAGGCTGATTAAACGTGGCTGTAAGCGGGTCAGGGGTGGTGGCCGGAAGGATCGGCGGCGATAATGTGGTGTCGGCAGATCCGGCTGCATTGGTTGGTGAGCCTGCATAGCCATTTGCATTAAAAGATCTACCTACAGTGTAGAGTAGTTTGCGTATCTTGTTATTACCTGTATCTGCGACATATAGAAATGGCGGGACCATATGTACGCCTCTGGGAGAAGAAAATGATACGTCTGTATTTACGGTAGTGCTTTCTGCGCTTCCTGCTGCCCCTGTACTACTCCCTGAAAGGAGCGCAGCGAATCCAGTAGTACCTACTTTACGTATTTGATTGTTGCCTGTATCTGCTAGGTATATTATGCCACCATAATAGTGCATGCCTGTGGGGCTATTATATAGCGCAACTGTATTTGCTCCATTGGTCATGCCTGCTACACCGGCCTTGCCGGATAACGTCACAACTGTACCAGCCAACGTACCTGACAAAGTTATTCTCCTGATTGTATGGTTGCCTGTATCTGCCACGAACAACATAGTTACTCCGTCTGTACATATCCCTTGCGGAGAATTAAACCTGGCTGCGGCGCCTACACCGTCAGTTGTGCCGGACACACCCACAGTTCCTGCAAACGTAGTTACAACACCTGTAGATGATATTTTTCTAATGACATGATTGGCTGTATCTGCAATATAAAAATTGTTTGTATTGTCTTTGGTTATAGCTGTAGGGAGATTGTATGTAGCTAGCGTGGTACCATTGATGCTGCCTGTCACCGTGGGACGCCCAGAATATAGCAATGTTTGTCCTCCATACGTCTCATTGAATATTATTTTTGCCCAGTTTGTGTCGACCGCTCCGGGACCTAGTAGTACTGCTGACCATTGTTCATGATTATCAACATCATATTCATATCTATTAACTGCAGATGCGAGTGTGCCTGTAGGTAGTGTTATGTTGGTTAGTCCCAACTGCGCACTAGCTGGAGTGATTGTGACTATGGTGGGAGCAGCTGCAGGTTTTTGGGGCGTGGCAGAAACACCTCCGCTGGCGGTTCCCGCTAGTTGCGTACCTCCACTTAACGTAACTGCACGCACATATACTGTGTAGGTTGTACCATTAGCTAATTGAGGGTTACCTGCAGATGTCTGCGATGATATGCTGTAGCTAGGGGCAGGTACAGGCAACCAGTTAACTTTATTATCTGTACTATAATCGTATCTTAAAAACGATCCCCCACCTAACGATACACCTGTGATACTTAAATTAAGACTGGCATCACTTGGACGCACAGCTAATACCGGTGCGGAAGCGATGGATATTGGTATGCCTGCCGTTGAGGTTACGGCCCCTGAGGCATTAGCGGTACTTACTGCCCGCACAGACACATTGTAAAATGTTCCGTTTGTTAATCCTGTAATAGTATAGCTGTATGGTGTATACTGACCTACAGGTGTACCTGCTGTAGGTGTGAAAGCGACCCAGCCATTATTGTTATAGTTGTATTCAAATTTGCTTATGTATGGGATATTTGAAGTTAATACATTAAAAGACAATTTAAGTGTTGTATTGCCTGTGGTGAGTGCTAGGTTTGAAACAGCTGGCAATAGTCCTACATACGTGGCTGTAAAATCTGCAGTGGTGTTTAATGAGGAGCCGGCAAGCAGTTTGTAGCTCGGAGAGAATACATACGTAGTAGATAGCGGGGTTATAGTAGTTGCTGCGGAAGAAATTGTAAGTGAGTAATTACCTGAGCCGTCTGTGTTAGCTGTACTTATTCCGTCGGTGACCGAAATGTTAGGTACCGCTGCAGGAGCTGCAGTAGTTATGCGTCCTGTGACTTGCCTAAACCCTGTAGTGCCGGTGAAATCAACTACAACATCCGCTACAGATACACTGAAGGTTTTTGGAGAGCCTGCAAAAAAGTATCCTGTCTTAGCTGCAGATATTTTATAGGCTGTACCGGTTATAAGTCCTGTAATCGTATATTTGCCAGCGATGTCTGTGTTCACAGATTTGTTATCTAAACTTACTGTTACACCGGCTATAGCTGCGGACGTACCGCTATCTTTAATAGTGCCGCTCACTGAGTAGGTTTTAGTTACTACGTTGAGTATTATATAGCGCGTTGTGGTTCCTTTTGAGGCTGACGTAGAAGTCAATAAACAGGTAGTTGAACCTATGACTGATGGGGTGCCTGTAATTGTTTGGGTCAACCCTGTCCCCACTGCTGAGGAAGCAGTTGCATTATTTAACGTTAAACCTATAGGTAAGGCTGAGGCTGTAATTGAATTAACTGGGCGTATCTCACCTATAACGCCGCAAACACCAACAGCTATAGGGGAAATTGGGGTATTGACCGTCAGCGAATACACTGATGAATTGGCTGGCTTGGTAAACGTATACAATACTTCAAAAACGCAAGTAGCGGGAGGCCCAGCTCCAGGTGACCCATATGTGGTCGTGGGCCTATAGTTATAGCCTGTTATTGTGGTAGTGTAATCTCCAGCTACTGCAGTTGAGCTGAGCACTGTCCCAATTATACTTCCAGAGGTTGTTATGGTCAGCCCTGGAGGTAGTGTGTGAGTAGGTAAGCCTGACGCAGTATCCAAGAAAAAAATTGGACCGTTTGTGGCTGTTAACTTATATAACGGATTAACCGTATCATATACTCTGTCCTTTATGACCGTTAATTTTGAAGGTAAATTAGTTATTATCGGAGTGTCTATGGTACTAAACGTAACCAATACATCTATTACAGCGTACCCTATTGTGTTACTGACGGATAACTGTATCGTATACTTTACAACGGAAGCTACTGAATTGTAGTTTGCAGGATAAGCCGAAGAAAGCAGTTTGCCGTAGAATTTTCCGGAAGCTGTATCTAATGTAAATCCTGGAGGCAAAACTGAGGAACTGTAAGTTAATGTGCCTCCTCCTGTAGCCGTGGCTGTAAATAATGGAGACGCCTCTGGGTAATCTGAATAGATGCTGGCTGTAAATTGTGCAGGAGCTACTGGAGTTATAAATGTGGGTGGCGTAAGTATCGTGGGATAACTGATCGTGAAAGTTACCGAATTGGACGCACCATACCCGTTAGCTGCAATCACCGAGATAGTTTTTTCTCCAGCCTGCTGCTCAGTTAATTTACCTGATATTGCGCCTGTAGCTTCATTGAATCTGAGGCCTGTAGGTAATACACCTTCAATCAGTGTGTATTTAAATATCGGCGGGTTTGTAGCTACAAGCGGAACTATGTTTGCGTATATCGTAGCATTATCTATTTCGTATGTAGTTTGCTCAGGATTAGCTAGAGCTAGCTCTGGAGCAATATCGGACACAATATGTAAAAATACCGTAGCTACATCTGTACCTGCAGGGTTCGTAGCAAAAATATTGAGTTGGTATGTGCTACCTTTGGGTAGTGTTGGATTTAACGTGCCGTATACTTTACCGTTAGTTGTATCTACATTGAGGCCTAGTGCTTCATACAATGGGACTGGGGAAGTATCCCCAACTGTCACATTGTAGGTGTAATCCGTTTGCTTAGTTAGACTAGACAGAGCCACCATGTTATTTGCGGCAATGGTGAACAATGAGGCGGTAGAAGTGTATATGTCGGTCAGTTTTATAGATAAAGGTGTATTTGCTGTATATACTGATGGTGCAGCTATTACAGGCTTAGCCACAAAGTCTATAAAAATCTGATAGTATACATAGGCCCCTAAAGAATCAGTCACTTTATAGCTCAACGTATACAGAGCACTATTGATTGCTGCAGCTAAAGGTACTGCACTTGTCGTGAGACGTACCGCTTTTCTATCTGGAGGGTCCACGACGACGTAGTTATTGTTATACAGCAACCAGTCAGGAGCATTGCCTACCAACGAGGGACCTGCAGTATTTTCAATAGGTAGCAACTCTACACCTTCAAACAAGCTGCCGTATTCGTCAGTAGTTTGCTTTATCAGGTATGTGTGAAGCACATCCGGTGTAGCCGGTGTACACTCTGCCCCTGTAATGTTAAATATATTGTAAGGACCGCCAAGCAAAACGGGCGAGGCGGCATCTGTTATGTCAGAGACCGCTATGCTCAGTGTGCCTCCTGTTACACCGCAACCTATAGAATATATGGCTTCGACATAGGCATGACCATGGCAGGCTAGTTTTGTTTCTATATAAGCGGGGGCAACCAGACTTGTAGTTATCCCACCATTACGTACTTTAACGTAGCCCAGCAATGACAGCTTTGAGGAAGGTGTGAATACAACCTTTAGATTGGGCAATGTCGTGGATGGGTTGTATAGTATGACAGCTACAGCTAATAAAGACAATGGTACACCTGTAGCTGAATAGCTATCACTCGTGGCGTATTTCACCTCAAAATATGGTTTTGTTCTGGCTACATAATTTGAGTTATACGACAGAGCTGCGCAATTTAAATTACTGATGACGCCATTGTCATTAACTTTAAAAAACAACTTATCTGCTGCGGGAATGACTGGTAGCGGTGTGCCTGCTGCGACCTGCACGGTATTAGTATCGATAACTCTAGCTATGGTATAGCTTTGAATATCTGTTTCAGATATATGCAACTGAAGTGTCCGACCTTCATGATAATTTTTTAGAAACCCATTGTTTACTGTGATTATACCGAAACAGCGAGAAAATGGGTTGAGCGCGTCGTCAACCCCAAAATCTCCTTCATCCACATGAAAAATATACGAGCCTTCTGTGTCTGCGCTATAGCCCTTGCCGCGTGTTTCTGTACTGGAGGTCACTATCTTATCTAAGTCTGCAGCACCATCAGTTACCCTGTTTAAATAGTGCGCAAAAGCATTCATTGTCTCAGGCGAACACTTAGGCTTGCAGTAATTCTTGAATACCAATGAATGGTCTATCTCAACCACATCACGCATTGTTATCTGCGTAGGAGAGTCATGCACAGCGAACGAATAGTAGTCATCTAATTGATGCGCTGCAGTTAGCGAATCTTTTAAAGCTAACGTGAGAGGCTCTACTGCGTAGCAAGTAGATGGGTTTAAAAATAAAGAGCCTGACGCATTGGGCCTTACCGAGTTTATTGTATAGACTGAGGGGTCTTTTTCAGGACAATCGTTATACAGCCCTGCACCGGCGCCAGCAATCACAGAAAGCCCAACATAATTACTGGCTTCCTGTTTAAACGAGATGTTATGCATCAGTTGCAGCTTCGAGGGAGCCGTTGAGTCTGGGTATATAGTGGCTACAGGGTATATTGTGTAGTCACCGTTACTATCCTTTTCCCCTGAGTATGCGTTAAAGCTAACACTAGTTACTCTAGGAGTAGATAAGATGAAAGCTGCGTTAGCTAGTTCTGTTTCAGCTTTAGTGTATGTAGCTGAGAAATTGGGAGCGGAAGGCAATCCGGGACCTAGAACAACTTTAACTGCGTATGAGCCGCTGACACCTCCTGACGCAAAACAGACATTTTTATTGCTGTGATGGTTGATGATATCTGTCGCAGCTATAAATACCGAAGCTGCAGGAGCGGAGGTTTCGCTGTCAGCAAAAATTATCTGCAGTCCTCCAACATATTTTGATATACTGGAAATATAAACGCTTCGTAGTGTAGGAGAATACGATACGAATATGATGTCGTAGAACCAGCTATCGTCAATAGGGTACGGATTGGAGAGGCCCGCCTTTCTAGATTTAAAGGGGTGCGCAATAAGACTATTAGCTGTCAAATACTCCAAAACTGCCATATCACGTTATTGTAGCAGTTAACCCTAGCAGGCGCAATTGGAGTTTACCGTAGTTAGGTATGTAGATAGCTGCAAATTTGTGTTTGAGTAGCTGGTCTTCAAATCTAAAAATTTATTTTCAAGAGACGTAAGTCTAGTAGTTAAAGTCTCAAGATCCGAGCACCCTGAGCACGGCGTACAGCAGGTGTCTGTAATATCCAGCGTATACTGCACACTGTTTGAAATTTTCATACAGTCTATCCCCAGCAAATTAATGTTGCCTTCAGAGTCAGGCAGCACGCCATTAATACTTTGAATCGGGACGTAGCTTGTACATTTTTTGTTGAGACCTAGATTGTCGCCGGCATCAAGAATAACTGAAGGCGTTCCTGATGTATATGAAAAGCGTAGATTGTTCCTGGAAGTTAATGTGACTGCACCTGTCATGGAGTATTCCCCATTCGTGGAGTCTACAAATACAAACCTAGAAAGACCTACCATTCCAGGGATAATTGTTCTAGGCTCAAATTCTGTAGATGTGTTTTCAAAAATGAATAAACCTACAGGCTGTGTAACCAAATCATTCAAAGTACCTATAGTTATTTTGCCGTTCGCTCCTGCGTAGCTAGCTGTGGGTGTAAGGTAATAGTCTTGATCTTCAGTATGTGTCGATTTTTCAATATTTATAGCCCCTACTACAGCAGCATTGTCGTATTTACTTATCTCGATATTGACCGAAGACAGTTTATTAAATATTTTAGATATGTAGAACCTGTCTGTGACTGTGCTGGTGGCACACAGTGTAAAGTCAACAATTAAGGTGTCAGGTATGTTGAAAAGCCCGTCTGTGCTGGTGGCGCTTGTACCCTCTCGTAATGGATACCTACGAAGGCTGTTTAAACTCGACCAATCTAAACTATCGATCCACGGCATAAAAAATTAGGTTGCGGCTGAAGGAATACTCCAGTACGTCGCAAGTATTCCAATATTGCCTGTATAAGCTGATGCGATCGGAGCCACTCTAGTTATCTTAAAATTAACTATCGAATCTTCACTGACTGCCGCGCCAGGGATAACCAAAAGACTAGGTGAAACTTTGGTGGAGGTATAGGCGTTATATGTACCCATTGAAAATGTTGCAGTCACCGGAGGACTAGCTAACGTACCTACTGAGGTGCTACCTATCACAGGATATGCTCCATTTATTGCTGAAACTGTTGAGTACTCAAAAGTCATAGCGACGTTGCCGTTGCCTCCAGAAGCTACAGACACATCTCCAAATAAATGAAACACTATATATAGATCCTTGCCGGTGAAATAGCCTTTAGGTAACACAATTTTACCTACGAAGCCGTACGATGTAGTGTACACCGCCGGTAGTTTTAGATAGCTTGATAGCCCTCGGAACTCGAGTCTAGCGTTGACTGGCTCAATAGAATCCACTAAACCCACTGCCCCCTCTGACAGATAACTAATCTGCCACACACCTGCTCCAGTATCGGTGACACCGATACCTTTTGTACCTGTGAGCTTAGATACCACGGGGGTAACAACAGCCTTGAATGCCCCGTCAGTTTTAGAGTAAGCCATCGCTGCCAAGGCCCTACCTGCAGTATATGTGGCTGTGCTAGCTGTTGGGTAATCTGTAAGTGTACCTAGTGTCGAGGCAGCATAGCCCACTGCACTAATAGGTGCGTCTATATCTACCAACAGGTCGCCTGTAAGTGCTTGCTGGGTCGGATTATCTTTACTATAAAACTTGATAAAATTGCTTACCGGCGACGTCATCGGAGCCAGTGAGCTAACCAATTGTGTGCGTAGCGCTGGATTAAACTTTGCGAAGCTTATGAATGTATTAACCCTAGATGTGGTACCTAAAGTTGTCTTGATGCTTGCCCAGTTAGCGGGTGCATTAGACGTTGTCGGATATGACTGAGACCAAGGCACTTCATTCTGCTTATTGGAATACCACCATATTCCGTAGCTGTCTATGGAATATCTACCTAAGGTATCATACTGGTCATTATATCTAGCCAAGACCCCATTAACATATAATTGATTAAAGTTGGCTGGAATAGGAGGAAGGTTTTTTGATAACTCGGCTGCTTCCTGCTGCTCTGCGGTAGTAGTATAATTATCTAAAGTCTGCATTGTGTCTGCAGACGGTATATTATATCGGAACAATGCGCCTGTGGGAAAACTACCAGTAGCAGGCACCCATCCTAATGCATTTAAATTTACATTAGTAATTGTCCATGTCGCTGTTCCTGAGTTATACACAGGCGTCCCAGCCACACGATCCAAAATATGGAACCTGTAGTTGATGAAGAACTGCGAAAATTCATCGACATTTGTGTGCAGTATGAATTTGGTGGTGCTGATAGCGTAACCCACATAGACAGGAATACCTGCGGGGTCTCTTGTGATTTTACCAGGACTCTTTGCAGATAGGTAATACGGCCCTACAGCAAAAGTTTCTACTACACCATTAGCGTCTTTTTGAATAAGTCCTAGTGTAGAGTCATTCAGTGCTACATCCAACTCACACAAACCTTCAATAAATAGATCTGCTGTATTTTGCAGAGGATTGACAGATTTCACCAAACCGAACGAGTAGTTCGATGTGTTTGGTGTGAACATAGATGAAGAGGAGTTTGAAGTAAATCCTGTGGTTCCTTTGGCTAGCCCCGCTCCATCACTATCAGATTTATAATACGCTAAAGACAATTCTCCTGTAGCGAACGATGCTTTCGGGTGTATCGGCTGATCTGTCACCACCAACACGCTTTTGTTGGATAGTTGCGCGAACTTATCATACAGATGCTGATCTCTCTGTGTAAGCTGGTCGATTGGGGTGTTTAGTGTAGCTTGATCGATGATGTCACCATCACTGATTCTTGTTACAGTAGGTACCCAGGGAGTAACGCTCATAATTATATAGGTTAAGGTAACAAGATTCTAACTCCCCAAGTAATGGTAAAGTTGTAGGTGCTGTCGTATTTGATTGGATTGAAACTAGTCCTGGAAAACACCACATCGCCTGAAGCAGTGCCTGTGGGTGCTGAAATCAAGGCAACTTCATAAATACTGCAACTGGTATCAAAGTTTGCGCCGCCTGCTTTGGTGGCTGAAGTAACCATCGTAGAAAACAAAACTGTGTTTGAATCATACCCTGACGCAGACATATAGCTAGGGGTGAACGTTAACGGCTCACGCAAATAGCCAAAAGGGCTAACAAAGCTGGAAAAGGGGTAAGTATAGTTAACGTCGATCGTAGGGGCTGAAAAAGAACTGGTGTTGTTATAACCGATATACATTCCCCATATATTCCAATTGGTGCTGCCTCCGAGTGTCTGTGCAATAATCTTTGTGCCGCCTCTGAGAATCATGTTTGGCTTATCCACAACTAAAAACGATTCTCCTGTAGACGGATCTACTTTCCAAATCTTTACAAACCCTGCCAGAGCTTTGTCGGCATCTAAAATTTCTGTAGTTGACATATGGTAATTCTATTTCTTTTCTATCTAAAAGTCTATCAGTAAGATCGTAGGAATCTCTCTGTTAGTTGGTCTCCTGAATACAGATTCACCTATAGGCTTTACGCTCAATGGAATGTCTGTGCGCAGAAGTCCACATTTTATACTTCTATTTGCTGCTCCGGTGGCTCCTTCTACAATTACTGAGTCACTCATGTACAAAGTGTCCAGATTCAACGTTCCTCCGTATCTAGTTGTACCGTCTGCATACAATGGATATCCTGATTTTAAAGGCCCCTTGGATACACAGAACATGCGATTGACATAGTCCTTGTAATACATAGTATCTGCCGGGAATACTCCAGGTCTGACTCCTGTATTCGTGGAACCATCCGCACAGAAAGTTACTCCCGGGAAAGCTGCTATAGATAATGAAGAGTTTAAATTATCTAGTTCCTCTGTAGGTCTGTACATGTTCACGTACAGAAGCAAGTAAACATGAGGAGAGAGATACTGACGTATTACTCCAAACAAATTAAAAAATAGGTTAATCTGCGTGTCTGTATAAAAAGTCAGCCGGATAAACAGTGTGTTGTTTTTAAAAAAATGATTGAATACGAAATCTAACGGATTCACTACCATGGTTGTGGATGTGGCAGACAATCTAAGCACAGCCATGATCTCTTCTTTATTTTCTGGAAGATTAATATAGTCCTGAAATGACTGCACATCTTCAGCATTGCCTTGCACAGGGAACGTAATGCGTCCTGTGTTTGAACTATACGTGATGATTGATGCAGTATTCGCAAAGAACAGCTGCCTTGTAAGGCTCGCCGCAAAAACATGACTGGCGAAACCTAGCTTATCGGTGGCGACCTCTCGCTTCCACCAGGACGGGTCTACGGCTGTATCGTACAGGCTTGCATTATCTGTCAGAATGTCGCCGGCATGTAGCTTGGCGCCAACAATAACATAAGATTGCAACTGATAATCTACGGGTGCGCGATACACATTTTTGTCAGTGACTATATAGGTGTGAGTCGCCAAATCGTAAATGTCTTCTACCGTCTCTGTAGGCTCTATAACTATCGGCACATCCATCAATGCTGCAATAGCCTTGTTTAAGGCAGTTATAGTTGGTCCCTCTACCGCGAGGTTCATCAGCGCCTTCAATAGGTCTTTATAGTTCTGAGAGGTTGGGAGGTATAGGTCAAACAAAACTCCGAAATTATCGTATAGAGCTTCATGGTCTTGCTCAACATCATATAGCCACAATACTATGAATTCGTCATCCTGTGTCTTCCCTGAAGTATCTATATATGTGGCCTGAACACCTGTATCAGTAATAAGCTTTGCTCTAGGTATGCTAGGTTCAGCAAAAAGGTTTCTATTGAACAGTAACGCATCGTCTTTGAAAATTATATCCACTCCTGGAAGAAGTAGAAGCGATGGTGACAGTATACGATTGGCTAGTGCACCAAATCTTTTAATACTGAATGGTGGTTTGAAGCTGTAGGCGCTAGCGCTTTCCTTGGGGTAACCAACACGAAAAAGTTTGCTAGCATATAATGGATCTGCTGCAGACTGTAGACCAAACACTAGATTGTCTCCTGCCTGCACAGGCAGTGCGTTAAATTCAGATTTTTTTATAAGTAACGCCTTCCACTTTTCTCTATGAAAGATATCTATCTCTTTTACGGAAAACTGCTTCACTACCTCGACCAGGTTATAATAGGACTGAATCAGCTCTTCAGCCATACCTAATGTGTAGCCTCTCAAAGCCTCCTTATCTGTGAACAGCTGCGTCCAGAATGACCCTAGAGAGCGGTACAAGAACTGTCCGTCTGTTACTGTATTGGTCGGATAGTCGGAACTGGGAAGAAAATCCAGGGTCATATTATGCGATGTTTAACCCTATGTTATCCTGAGGATTTACAACACCATCCACTGTTTTATAGTAATCGATGAAGTATAGTGTTGTTTTTGGTGAAACTCCACGTGCCAAATTTTTAGGAATCTCCAATACGTCCGTGTCTGTTAATGTAATAGGCGCACCTGCGTCAGGGCATAAGATTTGTCCTGTCATAGTTATGGGAAGATCTACGCGCTTAATGTCGTAGTTGTGACAGATATCTACAATATTGGAAGCATGTAATTCTCCACCAAACGGTATAGAATTGACATACGTAAATATATCTTTTTTTAGATTTTGGAGATTAAGCGATTCGTAAGTGTCAGTACTTCTTTTTTTGGTCAAGTTTATGATCAATGACACCATGCAGGGCACAGCTGCCTTCACAAGATAGTCTGCGCAGGCCAATCTTTCCTCATCCTGCAGTAGCAGATCCTGCATCTCTAGAATATTGGGCTGATATGTGGCACTGATCTTGAACTGTGCAGTTCCGCCCACAGCGATCGCTGGAGTTTCTGTATATGTGAAGGTGACGACTGCGGATTGATACTTTGTGAATCTAGAGTCCGAGTTAACAGAGATCTCATTATTCCTGGCGTCTTCATAAAAAGCAGTAGAATAGCTTACAGACTTTGCCAGCAGCAACGTTCCTCCTAGGTTTAAATTAGCCGTCACCGGGATAATAGATTTGATTTCATAGAACCCAGGGATGTCGGTATTTTTTATAGTAGTCTGCCAAGTATCTGTGGATATTTTTGTAGCTGTCTTTACTATCTCCAGGGTCTCTGGCCCTAGGCTGCTTCTAACATAGACGTCTGCTTTACCGAAAGTGGAGATACCTAAAACATTACGTTTTGAGCGCATCATCTCGTCGTCATTTGCGCCACATACAGACAGCGTCTGGAAGCCAGGGAACAAAGTACTGAATCTACTAGCTATGCCTGCTGCAGTGGTCAGACGACTATTACCTAGCTTGTACTGTATTTTAGCCACCAGCTCTTTGTCAGTCTCAGGAGATTTACCTGTAGCAAAATTTCCATAAGCTTCAGCTTTTACAAAATTAGATATGTAGTACTTTTCCGCAACATCGAAAGTGGTTCCTGAGGACAACTGGTACTCAGGACCTTCAGTCTCAGCTACTACAGGAAGGATAAAATAAAACAACCCATTATCAGAGTATAGCTGCAATTCGCCAAGTGTAAGGGAAGGTGTCGGGCTTATTCTTACATCCGAGGTGAGGGTGTAATTCAAATTGAGTGCTGGCTGTACAAAGGTCAGACCGGATCTAAGCGTATAGCCTACGTTGTCCGATACAGACACTTTGATTCTTCCTGTCACTTTTATACCCGCGCTCCTTGAGGTATTATAGTTGGAGGCGATATAGTCCAGTACTGGAGAATATGTTGCGGTCACTGTAGAGTCTAACACAGCCTTAATAGAGGCGCCCTGCGACAAACTAGTGATTGTGTTATACTGATCGTTTTGAATTTGCGCAGCAAGCTTGAGTAACAGTTCACTGATGACTGAACCTGGTCCCGTCTCAACATCTGTATAGGTCTGCTCAATGAAGGCTGTGAGCCTGCTAAGTGTGTCTGCTATTGTCTCAGCCATAAAATTTATTTTGGTAAGGGTATAAGGAAATTCATAGAGCTACCCGCTTCGGTGGCTATAGCTACATCAAAAGAAGCAGCTCCGTTGTATAGAGTGATTGCTTGCAGGGTGGCTGATACAATCCGTTCGTCGTCCGGAATATCATTACGTGATGTTTGGTAGTTCTTTAAAAGGTTTACAGCATCATAGCTGGCTAGATTAAAAATCTGTGTAGCACGCAATCTGTCTACAGAGGAAACACCTCCCTGCATTGTGGCTAGAAAATTTGTACCGAATGTAGGGTAGTTCAACTGAGTACCTATATTGGTCAGCAGAACAATTGCATACTTTTGAATGATTTTCTGCAGCCCTGCACAAAACTGCCCATGCTTACCGAAAGCTAGCGTAATGTTCTGAGGTCCCGCCATCATCGCGTCAGGCGAGTGCATAACACTTATGTCTTTTTTCCTTCCGGTGTAATTTGTACTGGTAGAGACGATCATATTATTAGCTCATGTTTTTGTCGAACTCATCGAAAAGAGCTTGGGCTTGAGCACAAGAAGCCATATTCCTTACAGCTTTTTGAGATAGGTCATCTCTATAATAATGCATTCTTCCTTTATACCGCTGAACGAAACATTTGTTAAAGCTGTACAGCGCACTGATCTCCACCTTAAGAGCACTAACTCCTTTAGCAGATTTAACATCTTTATTCTGGTAGCGCTCCTTAAATTGACTGTTCAGCTCTTTTCTGTCTGTACATTCCCTGAGGTCTTCAAGCTTCAGAGTTTTGTCATACTCTATAGAGCTTAAGAACCATGAGCGTCCGGTTGAATCATTTTCCTGTACCCGTCCAGCAGGAATCTCTGCCTGCATCCAGACTTCGAATTTTTTGAGCAGATCATGGAATTTTTTAATCATCTATTTCCAGCCTTTCGCGAGTGTCGTGTTTATCAACTTTATTCTATTATTTAACGTGCTTGTAGACAAATTTAATTTCTTAGCTATCGACTTATTATCAAGTACAGGTTTTCCTCCAAAGCCTGTCATGTGTTCAAAAATTAATTTATCTGTATCCGCTAGATCATGGTATACAAAATGTACCCACTCATCGTTTTCGCTATGAAACAGTGCAGGTGCATCAAACATAGCAGACAAGCCTGTGGTAGTCTTTCTTGTCCTAAGCATGCTTTCTACAGCTTTCATGCTGAACCCTGAGTGATGCGACAGCTCTTCGAGTGTAGCTTGTCTGCCTAGAGTATGCTCCAGATCCTTTTCAATTTTCTGCAGCTTGTTGACCCCGAATTGCGTGTTCTCTGGAACTCTCAAGACGCTACCATACTGTGTCGATAGTCTTGACAGCTTCTTCAAGCTATTAACCAGGTGAGTGCTAAACTTGTAGCCTGAATGTGGGTCATATGTCTTGGCAGCCTCTCTGGCCAATCTGTGAGCTTCTAGCTGCACAGTAATCAAGGGGAGGTTAGTCGCATATCTAGAGGCCTCCAGATCGATCAACTTCTTATTGTCCTTAAGTAGCTTTTCAACGTCGTTCATGCTATTTATTGTCCTCGATAAAAGCTTTCTGTACAGCTTTTTCCTTATCTAGATCATAACCCAAATACTCGTCTTTTTCAACACCTAGAGGCTCTACACCCATACGACCACAGCAAAAGTTAACTATAGTTATGGCTGAACCTGAATTAGCGGGAGACATCTCTACCCTGTGTGTGACCTCAGTGACATAAAAAGCTATAAACATCTCTGTCTCTCTGATGTATAAGGAGCCGCTGGTACCAGGCACCCAATCAGGATTGAAGTCTAGCGTGATCGATCCTCTACGATCGTGAAATCTTTCCTGATAGAACTTGGTCTCGGCGTAATTTTTGAGTGTATCTTTTAAATAGTCTTTATACACTGTCTTCTTCTTCTGTTCGCTTTCTCCTAGCATTGACGATATCTGTCCTAGGTATGAAGAGTATTGGAGCTCTCCGATATCAGGCATCATAGATTCGTCGGACTGATCAAACTTTTGCCTACCTTCTTGTGCGTCTTCAGCTATAGGCGCTGTGTCTGAAAGCATCATGAATGGGTTAGCATTAACTACGAGCACTCCTGAAGCGTTGGATTGTTCTTGCGGGGCTGTATAGTGTACTGCTGCTCCTCTTTCGAAAGCTAGACTGCCGATGTATGTGCCTCCAGTATAGCCTTCGAGCGTGACTACCACGCTCGCAATATCTCGATAGCCTGTATCGTTATACATGTAACTGTTATAGTCTGCAGGATAGGCAACGTTCGGTCTATCTTGTAGCTGTCGTTTATTCGGTGGAGTATATTCCTGGTTAATCACAGAATTAACAGGCACCACAAAAATCTTAGTGTTGCTGAAAATCAATGTGCATCCTAGGTAGGCTAGGAAGTTCATGTAGTTTTCCAGCAATATGTTTGGCCCGCTAGCAAATATCTTACCCATCTGCTCCATAACTAGACCTTTTGCAGGTGTGCAGTTTTTTGCTGAACCGTCGATTACTGCAGAGTAGTCTACGTTTTTGAAAAGTTCCTTAGCCTCGTTTAAGGCTTTCTTGTATCTAGGGTCATCATAGATTTTAGCAAACGGGAAATTTCCATCAGTCAGTTTTTCATCCTGTAGGTAATTCCTCCACTTCTCTTCCTGCTGAGTAATTATCCATTTCATGATCTCCGTATACACTTCTATCGGAGATTTACTAAAGTCTACTTCGCCGCCGCCCTCGATTGCAGCCCAAGACCTAACGGCGTTATTATCTCCCTGGTCCGGATCAGTAGTTACTCCCCATAAAGGCACTTTGTACACATTGATGGACGCCGGGTGTAGTCCTGGAGTCAATGTGGTAATCTCAAGCAGTCGCTGGGCCTTATTTTTCAAAACAGCTTGGTATGTATTCCCACCTACCACGTTACCTATAGTCAAACCATCAAGCATACCTACAAACTTGAGGGTTGAGGTTTTGCGCTCACCTATCTGCCCTGTGAATGTTTTCACAGATATGTCCACAGTGATGTCACGCTGTCTTTTCTGGGCGTCAACATCTTCTAATATTCCTGTAGGCTTACCTTGTATCTTAATCACCCCTGCTGAAGCAGGAGCCAAGTCTACCGTTGCCACAGGTACACCCCCAGCAGCATAGTGGACTGTCACACCTATTGGTGTTACACCATCTAGGCCTGTAAGTGTGAGTGTTACGTCGCTCTTTTTTGCCATACAAGGTTAACTCTTTCCACATAGGCTAGCAGTAGTCCTGCCAATCTATATGCAGGGTTATAGTGCATATTCCACATGTTCTGATATGTCTGCGTACAACTAGACTGCATATATCTAAACATAGCGTCCACATTCTGCCAGTAAGTATCTAGTGGCTTAATCTTGTCGAGAATGTTGAAGCTGACAGGAGAGTCTACAGAAAATCGCCAAAATTTATTCGGTGTTGCGGTGAGAACTGCTTTACCTGCAAGTATACATGTCAGTCCTGTATCACCTATAGTTATAGGTAGTGAAACTAGAGGATCTGCGCCACTAGGTGTAACAGACACAGTCATATTATTGGCTGTCTTAGATGATGACTTTAATGGGTGGTAATACAATTCTTGGGTAGGTGAATGTATTAGTACTGTGGATGTGTTGCTTTGCTGAATGACGTCGTACACTGTAGTAAAACTTCTAGAATATTCATTACTCGCACCTGAGCCATAAACGAGTATGGTGTAGTTTGTATCGCTAGAAGCATTGATAGCTATGTTTCTAAATTTAAAATACTCCACCATGTCATCTAGCGAGTACGATATTCTACTGTCTACCTTTTTAACATCCTCCGCCTTATCTGTCAGAGAGATCGTTCTTAGGTAGGAGTATAATAGGAACTGTTTGTAGTGTGTGGTTATTGTCGAGGGAAACAAGACATTGTAGACCCTCTGTAATTCCTGTGGCAGGTCTATTTGAGTATAGTTCCGGTCTACTAGAGGAAGAAGCAGTCTATTCTCTCCTACTGCAGTGTAATCGCCTACACTGAGTACTCCTCCGCCGGCTGAGATACTCGATGTTCCGCCGAAAACCAATTCGTACTTCTGCACCACAGATTCTATAGCGCGCAGGTTGATATTACTCAATAGAGATGCAAAATGATTAACCATAATTATAATCCGTGGTTAACTACAGAAAACGCGAAGTTGAATTGTGCCATGGTATCTGGGTCACCTACAAGATTGACTTGGGCGCTCGTCATTATCGCTGTCACCACGATGCCGCCAATATCTACAGGCTGCTCTTTTCCTCTCAAGTTACCCAGAGCGGCTTTAAATTTCGCCAAGCCAGGTATACTACCATAACAATCTCCATACAATGTGCCCTCCACAGTGAGTGCACCTACACCCTTACCGAAATGAATAAACTTGATTACGTCGTCGAAAGTTAAAAAATACTGAATGGTTTCACCTAGCTGTAGGCTAATAGTGTTATATACTGCCAAACCATCCTTTTGAACAATATTGTCCACTTCAGGTATCGAGATTAAAGATTGGCCTCCCCCAATATTCTGTTTGAATACGTCGTTATTACTTAATGCAAAAAAAGCGGCTGGCATATTATAGTTGCTGTATAGCTGTTATGAGTGATGTTAGTCCTCCCCCCAGGACGTCGCCGCTGCTGAGAGTTTCTGTCAACTTATTCATGGCGTCACTCAGGTCTTTCCTGGACTGCAACTCAGGGCTGGTTTCGTTTAATGCTCCTGCACGTTGGGAAGCGATATTTATCTTATCTTGCGTAGTGTTGAGTGCTCCTGCCGCAGTACTACTCGACCAATAATCTCCCCACTCATCTTTATTGAAGGCTCCTTCTCCTTTGTTTTTATCTTTGAGCATCTTCGTCAAGTCCACCTTGCCGTCATTAGATGTATAGTAGTTCTTGAGATATTGCGCATCCCAACCGCCTCGTTTGCCTGAGGCTTCAAGTGCATTCAGTTGAGAACCTAGTTGATCTGTAAGTTCAGTCCTCTCGGCCTCAAAAAGCTTTTTATAGTTTGCTCCTGCAGCCGCCTGCATTGCTGCCCCTGAAAGTGCGTTGACTCCTCCTCGCTGGGCAATGTTCAAGGCTCGAGTATCGTCGAGTACTCCTAGCTTTTTATAGGCCCGTAATGTAGTTAGTCTATTTCTACTGCCGGCGTATTCTCTCGAATTCCAATTTTTATTCGAGGTGGATTCTTTCTCAAGCTTTTCTAACTCAGCCAAACCTTCTTCAGAACTTTTTAAACGCATCTGTCCGCCCATCTTTGAGGTAGTCAGTAGTTCCTCTATGGTTAATGTGCCAAGATTTTCGGTAGAGGCAGTATCTCCAGAGGCCGTTCCTGCTGCTTTTCTGGCGGTTATAAATTCGTTTAAAGCGTCTTTAAATCCGCCACTCTTGATCTTGGTCTCGTCCGACAAACCCTTCTTACCTACCACCTCAGACATTTTTTCGCCGGCCTTCTGTGCGGATTCTAGTGCAGCATTGGCATTGTCGGTGTTTTTGTTACTAGTGGCGAAAATATGTGTAAGTGCGCCGGTAATGTCTTTAGATGTTGTTCCTGAACTCAGAGCGTCCACAACTTGAGTAACTATAGGGGCGTATTTCGAGCCGTACTTCTTATCCATTTCGGCTTCGTCTTTAGCGCTCTCATCTCTAAGTGCTTCGAATTTTGCATACGCAGACTTCTCGTCGTCAGTACGCGTACCATTCTCCAGCATTTCTTGCACACCTATTTTAGAGTGCTCCCATACTCGCTTATCTTGAGCAGTAACCAAATATCTTCTAACCTTAGCATCTACCTGGCTAAAGTCCCCTTTAGAATTCTTGTACATTTCCTGCATCTGTTCGGTAGATAAACCTACACGGTTCAAATGTTGAAACATTGCAGATGTAAGGGCTGGCTTAGCTGCATTGAACACGGTATTCGCCGTGTCCTTATCTTTCATGGCCTCAGCCAATAATTCAGGATTATCAGAAGAAAGGCGGTATAACTGACCCACACTCATGCCTCTTATTTTGGCCATACCTGCACGAAGACCTTCATCTAGAGATCTGCCAGTAACTGGTTTATTTTTAAGTAGCTCCTTCAATTGAGCTTTTTCTTCGTCGGTAGCACCATAATATGCGGCAGCAATAGTTGCACCTACCGGACCAGCAGCAAATTCTTGTGCTGTCTTCATTTCTCGAGAAGCTATACCTTGGGCGCCTCCAGCTTTACGATAATCGGCAGCAGACATTGTAGCGCCTAGCGAGGCTGCAGTACCCACAGCTTTCATACCTAGTTCAGCTATGGCTGCACTGCTGGTGGATTGTAATGCAGGGTGATTTGCAGCCAGCTGTTTACCTGCATCAATAATAGATAACATTGTCTTGATGCTTATGCCAGCTACGCGCGCCGTTGCATTTACTTTGCGCAGCAAACCTTCTACCTCACCTGCACCTTTTTCACTACCTAAATCTACCTCTGTACCGGCGATATTACTTATCTTGGACACTAATTCAGCTCCTGACTTATTACCGAATACTGCTCTTGCTGCAGACATTGCTCCTCCCGAGGCGCTAACATAATCAGCCATGCTGGCAGCCATGCCTGCACCCTTGCGATCCCCGAGCATGCGCAGATCCGCCGCTTTAATGAAGCCTGATGTAAAATCTTCCAGTTTAAAACCTCTGGATTTTTCAAAATCAAATCCCTTGACGGCTCCTCCAGCCTTTTGGGAGGCTGCTCCTTTTTCCTGTAAAGCAGATAACGGAGAGCCTGACCTCAAGCCCTCCATCTCTTTCCTGAAAGCGTCCACATCTACTTCACCGAGGTACTTCTGTGCTCCACCCACTGTACCTCTTGTAGCCTCGGTCTTAAACTTGTCTAGCTCCCTATCAGATATTTTGAGTACATCTTTTACGCGTTTGAGTAGCCCCTCGCTAACGTCCTCTGTAATCTTACCTCCCCCCTCTTTAAGAGCTTTCTCTAAATCCGCAGAAAGCATGTCTGCCTGTGCGCTCTTAGCTGATGTTTGACTAGCTATTCTCTGCGCAACAGGATCGTTTTCATCTACTACATTAAAATTTTTGATTAGTTCTTCGCCTTTCGCATTGAGTTTACCTTCCTTATCGGCCTCAATACCTTTAAAGCCCATGTCTCTAAAAATCTTATTAGCATCAGGACCCTTGGCAATATTTCTAAGAACTTCCTTACCTTGAGCATTAAGGTCTTCTCTTACTCCGCCTGGGCCTTCGTAGTTTTGCCTCTTATAAAACTGCTTCTCTAGAGACTGCATTATTTCTTCTGTTTCGCCTGAGGATACGGCACCCATCCTACCGAAATTACCCATGACGCCTGCACCAGCCAATCCGGCGTACAACTGCATCTGGGCAGCCATTGGGTTGCCCCCCATGAACGGAGACATGGTGCGAGCCATCGCGCTGTCTGGTGTCGCAAATTCTCCCAGTATCCCTAGTAAAGGATTTCCGCCAAGTCCTACCCTGGAGGCCATCCCATTATTCATGAGACCTGACCTCTGCAGGTTTAGAAACTCTGTTGAGCGGTTGCGCTGCAACATAGCTTCATACATACTCTGTCCATTATCGGACGCAGGCATGTAATTTTGCCCAAACATCATCCGCATGGCCGTATTCATCCATGGGTGACCAAAATTTCTACCCAATGGAGAATACGACGAATACAGATTATCGGAAGAGTCGAACGAGTCTACATCATTATACATTGCTATTTTTTGTTAGCGTGCTGTAAGAATGTTCTCCATTCGTCTAGCTCGTCTTTAGATAATTCTTCTTTTTTCTTTATTGTATCTTTTGGAAGAGCAGAAGGCAATTTTAATCCTATTAACGATCTAGAAGTATCGAATATTGGAGCCAAAACGTCTTTGTTTCTGACGTCTAGCGTAGCGCGCAGCACAGTTTCCATTAGCAGCTTGTGCTCTAGCAAAGAATATAGTCGCTCATCTTGAACATAGTTCAAAATGAGCTCTTCTCTAAGATATGAAGATGGTTGCGGATACTCAAAAGTCAGCCAGCCGCGCAGGTAGCCTTCAGTGAGGCACTTTACACGCTGGCTTTCCAAAAATTTTGGGTATGTACCTCTTTAGAAAGCTTGAGAATCTTGGCTTCAAAGAGCTGGAAGGCGTCCAGGTATGCTGAGAGTTTGAGTGTAGGCCAATTAAGGGTTTCTTTGGCTCTAGCTCTTACATAAGAGGTATTATCGTCTAAAGCAATGAACTTGTCTTTGGTGATAGCTGAAAACGGCCTGTCGTCCACAGAAACCAAAGACAGTGCCAACCTATATGTGGATATCGTGATTAGATAGGCGTCATTGTCTGCAGCCACACCGCTAGACCTATCCATGACAATCTGGTTTACCACATCTGTATTTTCCTGCACAGTCAGCGCCTTAAACTTAAGGGTGAGTTGCGCATCAAACAAAGAAACTTCCTCAGTATAGGGAGTGTCTGCCAATACACTTTTCAAATAGCGCTCTTTATCCCCGGCGGACAGTTCAACATTTTTAACTGTCTCTGTGTTTGTCTCTATAGATGGGTTGATGATCGGTTGCTCTTCCATATTAGTTGTTGTATACTTTGTAATTTTGCAGTGAGTCTAGTGTAATTTCACCTGGTTTTTTGTCTGCATCGGCCTTACTGAAATAGGCCTCACCTGACTCATTAGGTTCCAGATTAACAGGCTTTGCTGCAGAGTAATAGAAGTTTTCAAATAAATCTTTGCCTGGATATGGTAACGAGGCATTGATCTCCTGTTCCTCCCAGGCTTTCAGATCATACATTTGGGTGAGTAGATCGTCTTGCTGCGCTAGTGTCGTCGGTATAGCGTCCTGTTCAGGAACAAGTGTTCCGTATTGATATGATGACAAAAACTTAAACTGTAGGTCTGTAAACTTAGATTCTTCCTGGAAAACAGTTTGGTTAAGAATGTCTTCCTTAGCAGACCTAATGTCTGAGAGCTGCTCTGTTAGCTTGGATACCTCTAAGCAGCCATAGAGCACATCAATGAAAGGATTTGGTGTATCACCATACAGGTCATATCCTACCCCTAGCGGTTGGTCCTTCTGCCCTATAGAGGTCGATACAGCGCCAGCCAATACCACAGCGCTGTCAGAGAGCAGCTCTGTCACATTCGTAGAGTGTAACAGTATGCTCGTATCAGCGAGCATGATTGTGTTAGATTTACTGTGCGTGATTAGTGAATCATGAGCAATAATGTCTATGTTATTTAGGGACTGAAACAATAGGCTGTTTTTTGCGTAGTTCACTATCTGATTTTCTGCATAATTGTAGATACTTAACTTCGACTTTAATACGATGCCTCCGATGTCCTCTACTGCAGCTTCGGTAGGATCTGGAGAACCTGGTGTAGCTGTTTCTCCGTTAGACTCTAGTATTATCCCTGACTTATTACTGTAGCAGTACAATGCTTTCTCTGCCTTAAGTCGCATGCCTTCTTCTGAAGAAGCGAGATCTAGATGCTTCTTGCAGGTCATGTTTATGTTTCCACCAGCCTTAACAATATTGTTTCTCAAGGGCTGAGACACAAGGTCTTTAGCGGGCTGCAGATAAATGTTTCCTCCCTCCATGACGATTGCAGAATTCCATGCATCTCGTATAGTGATTCCGCCGTTGGGCATTATGTATATACCTGCTGTACGCTGGACATATTCTTTTAAGTTTAATGGTGTCTCCTGATCTACCTGATCTAGATCCTTTAGGCTAGTTTCAGAGTCAATTTGGTCGTTTACGTAGAAATCTTTCTCGTGCTTTTTAAAGTTCTGATACCCTAGCTTTTCATTCACGTAAGCTACATAGTCTCTGAGCTGTAGTGCATAATTAAACGGATTGTCTTTAAAGTTATAGTCGTTCTTGAATTCGAACGGCTCCTTCTTATCATATTTTAATTCCTCTGCATTGTCACCATTGGGGTCATCTGGTGCAGCCTTTCTTAGAGGTACACGAATCCAGTTAGTCTTTTCTATGAAGATTTCTTTCACGCTGCGTAGATGAAAAGCCCCGTCTGTACCTATATGAGCGTCCCATAGGCCTGTGTCTGGCTTCTCAGGAGTGTATTCAGGATCTAGCTTGCGTACTTCTTTCTCATCCGGACATACCAGGAACACATGTAAGAAGTCTCCCAGCCCTCCTAGAAACCATTTGAACCGTTCGATAGCTTTAACCCGCTCGTCTTCTTTGATTGAGAAATAATCGGATTTGTCGTCAACAGTATGTCCACCCTTCTTCTCAAACATAGGGTCCTGTGAGTCGGTCTTTACTGCAGGTCTACCATAAGATTCAGCAGGTTTGTGAGTGGCTCCAAACTCAGCCATTATACTTTTACCGTCGTGGTAAACACTATACTCTCCTAGCGCTGTATAGTGTTGAAAGTTATGACTAATCACTCTTACGAGATCGTCCAGTAAGTGGCATTGAATCTGTGCTAGTTCAGAGGCTTTTAGGGTAGCCAGCTGCTGATACAACCCTAGTAATACTCCAAACTCATTACTTACAACATGCTCACCTTCTACTACGTCTGATGGTCTTCGATGATCGTATAGGTCCGGCGTATTACGCATGTGACCTGCCTTATTGGCTTCGTCAGAAATTGCGTTACCTGCACCAATACATGTTCTAGCGGGAAGCGCGACTTTCTTAGTAATAGTGTTCTGTGGAATCATTCCCACAATAAAACAACCTGCACCTGTACCATCCTCAACACACAACACTCTAGAACCAGGCTGAGGCATTGTAGACTCTTTGAACCCTAGGAAAGCAGATAGAGTCGAGACCACCATGATGCCTTGCATGCGCATGCCGCCATCGGCTGAGTTTGCACCAGCATAAGACTCTCTGATGACTGTTACTGCATTAGATCCTGCATTGGATGTGATTACGAATCCAACAAAAACACCTGATGACTTTTGTTTAGTTAGCGACATATATGTACGTGAAAAGACCTCAGTCTTAATATACTAGACTGAGGTCTTTTAGCAAGTAAATAGCGCTTATGCTTAGCCTGCACTCAGCTGCAAGAATTCAATAGTCACATTGTCCATGACTGTAAGACTTTCTGCCTCTGCCTGGATAGAGAACTGAGACACGATACAACCCGAGGCTGTATATGTGCTGGATGCACCTCTGTCGCATCCTCCGGCAAGCTGCAGTGTGATAGTGCCCGGCAAACAGGCCTGCCATCCTGGAGCAGAGAACAAACCAGCGCTGTCTGTAGTCAAAAGGCGCTGGATAGAAATTTGACCGTTAGGCATAGCTGCCCAAATAACAGCTGCCTTGTTACCGATAGTACGGCGGCGATTAACCTGCTGAGCATAGGTAACAGATACCTGAATAGCTCCGGTTACGACCTGCCCCCAAATGAGTGTGGCCTTGTCGGCTGTAATCGGCGTGGCCGGTGTGTATGCATTAAATCCAAATACGTCGTTTGCCATATATTTTTATGTGTTGTTTGTTTTTACTATTATAACCAAGATAAACCAAAGGCGCAATATTCCAGATAAACTATTTTAGTAGCCCTAGAGCTGTAGCTATTTCGTTAAAATTAGGGTCTTCTCCTTTGGTGTACCTTATCCAGCCTTTGCCGTCTCCCACAATACGATAGATCACGTTGGGTTTACCGTCATCTGAGTATATGAGAATGCCTGTAGCTTTATCGGTATCTAACAGTAACGGCTCTCTAAAATCCCCAGTGACGACAACTTTCATACTATAACTGAATCTTTTTAGCTGCAGTCTCCATATCACTATGAACCAAGTGCTGTTTGAGTAGGTCCGTCAAGGCAGCTAGGTTATCAGGAGATTGGTTATGTTGCTCCTCATCCAGATCTTTAAACATTGCTTGCGCTCCTGGATATTCCATAGCTCGCTTGAGTATGTGGACTCCCTGTTGTTCGGAGAGTCCACATTCCTCAGCGTATTTTATGAAACCCGCCTCGAAAGAGTTCATAATTAGACTCCACCGATAAGCTTCAATGTGAGGTAATTCAGCGGGTAAGGGAGATGCAATCTAACCGACACATTCACCTTATCTTTGCTGACCGGGTCAGTATCGAGGCTCAAGATGTCTGAAGGACTGAAGCTAGTGAGCTGATTACCTGCACGCACAGTCGCTGTACTGGTAGCTCTATAGTTCAACTCTTCTGTAATAGCTGCACGAATCACTGCGAGGTTTTCTACGTTAATGTTGTAGCGTCCTACGAAAGGAGCCAACACGTCACGCAGAGCGTAACTCATACTGTCCACATTCGTAGTGATAGAATCTTCCGAGGTATTCAAGCTAGACTCATCTGTAGTGAGCTGATGTCTAACATACGGAGTACTGCCGATAACAGACTGAGTAATGAGCCAGATACCTGCAGCGGCCATAGTGTCGAGCTCATCCTGACCAAACTCAATAACCACTTTGCTGAGGTCGTAGGCACCAAGGAACTCACTGTTAGTTAAGCCCTGGTGAGGTACGACACCCGAACGGAGGCCGGCCAGTGCTGCAGCTGCAACATAGCCAGGCTTGGACACACCCTTGCTGTCCTTGTAATAGTCAGGAAACACCACGCGAACGCGGCGATTATTGTATCCTCCACCGATTCCTGCGATGTTGCGCGCACGTTCAGCTTTGGTGTAGCTACGCACGAGCTGGACCTTCACAGAAGTGTAGGTCTGCGGGGTCGGTGTAGCGATAACGAAAGTAGTGTTGGTTACAACATGATCGACCAGATATTCATCATAAACAGGTACACCGTCAGCGTTGATGGTGAAATTAATACGCATCATGTCGTTAGGGCGGAGTTTAGTTCCACCAAACCCGTCACTTGCTAAGAAATCTGCACCTGGGACAGTAACGTAAGTTAGCTGCGTACCTAAAGCTGCAGGATTGGCTGCAACTGTAGCTGTATAGTCTGCGCCATTAGCTTTGAGGTTGTATGTAACGGCAGTAGGTTCGTCTTTGACTCCTAACCAAGCAATTCTCCAGCGGGCCACTTCAGGCGTACTGAAAGCATTTACGTGAGACACCACAGCTTCCTGAATTTCTCTATCGAAAGTCATGGGGACAAAGCTATAAACCTTATCACTCTTTTCGGCGATCTTCAAAGCAGCTAAATAACCATCCAGATCATCTGTGGCTACAGAAATGAAATAAACGCGCTGATTGGTAGAGTTTAAAACTGCATCATATACGCCCTGAGCGATAGGGTTATCTGGATCAATAGTATTCAGCTTAGATGTAACATCTGAAGCACTATCAACATAATTAATAGCGTTGACGTTGTCCTGAAGCAAATCGCGATGTTCAACATACAGATCACCAGAAACAATCGGCAAGCGTGCAGGAAGCGCACTCGCAACCAACTTAGAATCGTAGGTTGTGATACCTGCCTTAATAGTGATTTGATTTGCGTTCTGTACCCAGTTCTTGGTCTGGTAGAGCTGACTACGCACAGCTGGGACACTGACAGAAGTCTGCTGCAAATATAGTTTAGAGGACAAGGAATTCTTGGCCGCTAAAATTGTAGCGTTTGTAATTGTTTCTGCCAGCACAACTGTCTTCACTGCGCCTGCTGCAGAAGCGGTAGCAGCAATATAATAAACATCACCCTTAATCAGGGCGTTATTTGAACCATTCACAATGCTGCCTGCGGTAAACTTAGCACTGACACCGAAGCTACCAATGCTGAACACTGTATCTTTCTGAGGAAGCACAACTGTCTGTGTGTCCAGTGCAGAACCTGTGATGATAAGGCGGGCGCAGGTGTCGGCGTTTGTGGTGTCGTAAAGGGCACCACCACGATCAACAACCAGACTGTAGACCATGTCTGTGGGTCCTGTGAATGTGCCGGACTTAACTAACGTAGAGGACGTAACAGGTACCACAGCTGCAGTTACGGTTACTGTCCAAGAAGAGCCATAAACAAATGCTCCTGTAGCTGAAGAGAAGTCGATCTTGACGCTATTTGTTCCAACGCTTTCGACAGAATTGTCGAGAGTCAATACGCCCGAAACCAGAGCCTGATCTGTTTTTGTGGCGAAGGCCCCATTCGCAGAACTGATAGAGAACCTGCAGGTGGTCTTATCTCCTGCCCCTGAAGCTGTAGTGACTGTAACAGTATATGTATCCGCAGTAATACCTTTGGAGGCATAGCCATAATAAGCGTTAGCTGCAGAGACATAGGTAGGTGTAACATTGGTGTTGCTACCAGAAGACGCAACATAGGTAGGACCTGTATGTGCAGAAGTTAAGGTGCCTACGTTGGTAGATGCAGATGTGGCGTTGGCAATAGAAGAAGCAGTTACATCGGCAATCAGTTCAGTGATTCTAGCGCGAACTGTGCTAGATCCGCCGAGCACATCGATATAATCACCCACCTGCACATCGCGACCATAAAACTCTGTAGATCTAGAGTAGCCTGAAGTGGACTTAAGAACAGCGTTGGTGAATCTTACACGATTAGGGTAATAGACTCCAGAACCCGTGAAAGTCTCGATAAGAGTAACTGTATCGTGACCTACAGTAACTCCAAGTTCAGCGTTCGGGAAATACTGAGCGATGGCGTTTTCGACGTAAACTTTAGTATATGTAGGATCTACAGCACCACCAAGAGGAATGTTAGGAATGTCGTAGTTTGTATCTACAGCATATTGATAAGCATTGGCTGTAGTGATTGCCACACCGTTGAACAGTGTTGGGGCAGTTGTGAGCTTCTCTGCATCCACACTATAGCGAGCCAGATGATAATGTGGCCCGATAATGAACGCAGCCAAAGCGCGTGTGCTGTAGACTGGAAGCTGCTCGAACTCCTGCTGAATCTGAACTCTGGGTGTGATGTAAGACATATGGTTATTATTCCTCTAATTTGTATTAAGTTTAGTTGAAATTCTGACTGATGGCAATTCTTTTTAGAACATTTATTGACCTAACAACTGACTAGTCATGCAGTTTGTGAACACTGCGTACGAGACAGTCTTAAGCTTCAAATCATCCCCCTTAATCACTGCCCCCATGTCAAATACTGACTGTAGTAGGACATTAACTACGAAGTGATCTTTACTCTCTAAGTATAATGTAGGTTCGCTTAGCGATACCAGCTTTAATTGGCGCAAACAAAAGTCATTTTTTATAACTTCTTGATAGCGTAAGAAGACCTTGAAAACATACTCTGCAAGCTGTTCTGTAAAGCCTACGTTGGTAGCAACAACAGCAAGATTCACAGGCATCTCCAGCATGGCATATCTTGACTTCTCCGACTCCTTGGGATTGCTACCTATCAGCTGGTTGAGAGTGGGAAATCTGAAAGTTGTTTCGCCTCTAGAAACGTATATGCCTGGTCTTTTCTGGATAACTGTATCTTTATAATGATAAGCTATTTCTAAAGAAATATCTGACTCTAAATCGTCTGGATTATATTTCTGAGTAAATGCATACCCTTCGTTTTGCGGAGGGTTTGCGGTCATGTAGTTCTTCAGAACCTCATAACAGATATTTTGCACCGTCCAAGGGGTCAATACCATTTCATGCGCATCTCTCGCATCCCATTCTCTTTCCTGAGGTGTAGGTTCAATGCCTGGCGTACAAAGCAACGTAGTCATATAGCTAGACTGGAATAGGGATGGGTATGCTGTAGGTCGAATCTGTGTTAGGTATCAGATTGATTGTTGCACGTTGCGTTAGAGTGATATTTGTTCCTGGGAACTGCTTGGCGCCTCTTGACTGAACGCTATACCTATAGCCGTCTCGTGCTTCACATATAATATCTCTTACTTCAATGATAGGATAGCCTGGCAGGCGTATTTGAGATACATAGTTTTCTTTAACTCCAAGACCATGAGGGTCGAGCTGTTTGTCTTGTGTAGAATTATCTACATAGAATAGACACGGAACAGGTGCGAAATATCCTCCGTCTACACCCACCCCATAGTCTTCATTCTTTGTATCTGCTATAGGTACGCCTGAGACAGGATCTACATATTTTGAAGTAGAGGCGCTCCTTGTGCCGTAGGACTTTCTGCGTAACAACCAACCTTCTGTACCTACATACCTAGCTAGAAGTATTTCTTTCCTAGTTATTTCTGCAGCCATCGCATATTTGCGGGCGTCATGTCTGGTAGAACCAAACAGGACAGGCTGGGAATAGTATTTCTTACCGTTAGCTGTAGTAAGCCTTATCCTGTACAGATAATTGGGTGTCCAAGACTGTTTGATTTTTGTATCGTCTACAGCAAAAAACACATCGCCCAGATTGTCTTTAACTGCCGCTATTTCTGAAAAATCTATAGTTTCAGATATTTCTAGCGCAAAGTTATATGGTCTAGTTCCTCTAAAAAAAGGATCTAGCTGCCATTGTATAAAATGCCCTCGTACCCAGTCGGGTATTACATCAATTTTTCTAAAGACTTTTCTAGGATCGTACATCTTGGTTCCAGTTGACCAGCTTTTTAAGCTTTCTACGTTGTCTGTAGAAAGTTCTCTTCAACTTAAAAGTAGTCTTATGCTTAAGGGTAGAGATTAACTCTCCTAGCGTATTAAGCTGCTGCGTTAATGATTGTTGTTGCTGACTCATTAGTATCGACGTCTGTAGATATATTCCGAGTGCTTGACTCCATAGATCTGGGCAATGTTTTGATTCATTTTGATCTGCTGCCCAAGCTCTTTAAATTCCTGCTGCAAATCTTTTGAAAGAGACATGAATATCTGAGCCTTGTCTTTGTCGTTTACCTGTACCCCGTCCGCTGCGTATGTAAGCTGATTGGCTGCCTCGTTGATAGAGCTAGAGCGCAGTAGATAGGCGGCTGTACCCAAAAGTAGCAGTGAGCGGTATGGAAAGTTTTCCAGACTATACATCGTACCTATAGGCGGATTCATCAAGTTATAGTAATCTACAGTATTGATCATTGCCTGCTCGATCATTTCTGGAGTGAACCTAATACCTAACAGCAAAGTATTCAATTCTTCTCTGTCCTGCAAAAACAGCCTAACCTCTTCACTAGTTAATATAGGGCTAGCCATAATTTATTTTTTTGTAGAAGGATTGAAGCTTGTGGCCTTCATCGGTTTGCTTGTGTTTGTGCTAGGTTTTGGAGTCTGAGTAGGTGCGTAATTATTAGCCTGCGGTAACCCACCTATCCTAGGAGGACTAGCGGAGACTACGGTAGGAGATACTAGCGATGAGGTTTGATTTTGGTTTGTGGCGGTAGTGGGCGCCTGCATTTGAGGTGCAGCAGTTATGGTTGTGGCTGCTGGGGGTTGCTGCACCTTAGGTATTGCTGCCGCTGTTGGAGTTTGTTGTGCTCCTGACATTACTGAGGGTGCCGGAGCTTGCACCACTACCGCAGACTTCTCAAGAAAAGCTGTAAACTCCGCCAATATATTATCGCTACTCATGTTCATATTATAAATAATAAACTCTACGATATCAAGAGCCATGTAGGCAATAAAAAGGGGACCCGAAGGCCCCCTTTTTGTTATCTGAGTAGTTATTTAAACCTTAGCCGTTGAAGTCGACCTTCACGACACCCTTCACGTTACCGATGGCAAGTGAGAGGTTCATGTACTGGAAGTATTCCAGGAAGTAGGCTTCATTCTTCATGAACACGGTGAGCGGCTGCAGTCTGTAGTACTTGCCGAAGAATTCTTCGGAAGAGAACAGGTAGATCACGCCGTCAGGAACGAGATCACGCTTGATCGTGTAGATAGGCTTCACACCCAAGAGAGTCTTGGAAGGAAGACCGTTTACCCACATTTCCTGTGCGAGATCGCCACCAACTTCGCTACGGCTCATCTTGACGAAATCGTCAGCAGTAACGTTGTTCATGAGCATCACACCTTTGGTTTCTCCACCATCAGGCTGAGAAGGACCAAAGGGAACCTTAAGGCGCTTGATAACCTTAAAGGCTTCTGCGACGTTTTCGCGGGTGATGCCGCCAGAGATGCCGACGTGCTGGGGAAGGTTGAGTCCGTTGATGGACACACCGTTCGCCATATTTACAGCGTTCTTCGTGCCGACGATGCTGTCGACGCGGGCCATGAAACGCGTATCGATTTCAGTTGCGATGTCCTTGGTGGACAACTCAAGCATGATCGCACGGATATCATAGTCATAGCTGCGGAGCTGATCGATATCCTTGTTATACTTCGGACTCGTGATGCGAGTGAAGTAGGAAGGATAACGTGTACCATTGAACTGATACATATCAGGCACAACACCGAGAGGGATAGTTACTGCAGGGGCAGTATCAGGCTCACGGTCATTCCACTTGACGAGCAGTTCAGGGTTTTCAGCCTTGTCGAGATCATCATTAGCGATGTCGATAGGGGTGAGGATTTTTTCAGTGAAGCTTTCTTCACGAAGCTTCATGCGGGTGAAAGACTGCGCGCTGACAGCGGCCTTCTTTTCTTCACCAGCCTTTACCATCTCAAGGAAGGTATCATTAAACACTCTCTGATTTGCAATTTTTTCCATATAATTATTCCTTGTTTAAACTTAGATAGCCAATTTGATGCTGATGACGCTGACGGAGGTCTGGAAGTTACCGGTACCGAATGCGGCGGTTGCTTTGTTTTCAAGGACGTGAGCAGCTTCCACGACCTGACCAATGATTTTGGATGTAGGGTCGTTTGCAGTCTGTGCGTCAGCAACAGAAGCACTAGCATCTGTAAGAGCCACAAGCTGACCAGCAGCATTTGTGGTGACATACTGACCTACTGTAGGTGTGCCAGTGTACTGATCGGTTTCGATCACGGTAGCGCCGTCAAGGGCATAGATACCGATTTTACCAGATTCGATAACATCGCCAGATGTGCTGCTGTTGATAGCGATACCATAGACAGCGCCAGAGGCCAAGTTACCTAAACCTGATGTAATTGTGCCGCCGGAACCATTGCTGAATCCGCGATAGGCCAAACCATCAGCTGCACTAATTCTAACTACCATACCAGCCGTGATAGACTCAGGGCCGACAGGTGCCACGTAGTTTGTCTGATGCAAACTAAGGGCAGATCCTTTTTTGAAATTAATCATACTAAATTACTCCTTATTGTTTTGTTGTTGATTTTGTTTTTGTGCTTCCCACCCCGAGCACCGGCCAAGGTCGTTTCGGAAATGTTCTGCGAAAGTTATATTAATATTGTCGGTAAAAAAGCTGCTTTAGTCAACAATATTTTTAAAATTCATTATCTGTATCCAGCAGATTGTAGTTACCTCCAAGACCGAAAGCTCGACGCATGACTGGGTCCTCAGACTGCGTGGAAGATTTGACGGTAGCTACTTTACCCATATAAGCCACATCGGCAGCATTACATACACGTTCAACTACCTGAGCCAAATATTTAGAATCTTCCTTGGCCTTCTTCACAAACAACGACTTTTCTTCTTCGTCGTTAATGAAGTCTGAGTTGTACATGGCTTCTGCAGCCTTTTTAAGTACAGCGTCTAATTCACGATCTTCTTGAGCCAAATCTGCAGCTTGTTTAACTTGAATTGAAGTTAGCTTGTGTTGCAGATCTGTAATTTCTGCTAGAGCAACTTTAACAAACTCTTCAATCTTGTGTAGTGCTTGTTTGGTCATTTTTTGCGTTCTCTAAAGTTATTAAACTGGCGATGTATTCTAGCACCTTACGTTTATCCTCATCATCAAGATGAGCTAGTGCTTTAACTGACTGTTGCTCCACAGTAGGCATATAGTAACTATGGAGCAACAGCGGTTAACACAAACACCAATACAAATTACTTAGCGTCGCCTGCGGCGATTTCAGACTTGAGCTTATCCAAGACTGTATCGGCAACAGAAGAAGCCAACTTGGCCTGATAGGCCTCAGTAGCCTGCTCAGCTTCGGCCTGCTTGAAGAAGCTTTCGTATTCAGCGAGCTTAGCTTTGAGCTGCTCATTTTCTGTGGCTGCTTCTTCGAGGGCGGCCTGCTTCAAGATGTTTTCAAAATCGGAAGCACCAGCGGCTTCGGCTTGTTCAAGAGCAGCCTGCTTTTCAACGATTTCGTCAAAATAAGCATAACCAGCGGCTTCGGCTTCTTCGAGAGCGGCCTGCTTTTCAGTGCCTTCGAGATCTTCAGCAGCCTGAGCGATCAGGATGTCAAAATCACGACGACCTGCTTCCTTCATAAGCGCGATGTCTTCAGAATCTTCCTGTGTTCCGGCGGCTTTAAGTAAGGCGGCGCAGAATTGACGACCCAATTCATAAGAAGCAACCTTGGCGGCAAGGTCTTCAACTTCAGAAGCCTTTTTAGCAGAAGCTAAAGGCTTCGAGGAATCAGTGGAGTCTTTCTGTCCATAATCCTGCTTGTTTTTGTCGGCTTTCACAGAATTTTTGTCGACCTTTTCCTGTTCATCACTAACGCTTTCTGCGTTGTTTGTGTTAGGTCCACCGTCGACAGAAGACTGAGCTTCGGCCTGCTTACGGATCAAGTCGAGAATCTCTGCACCGAGATCGCCAGCAGACTTGGTGCTGGAGACAGGCTTAGAGGGGTCGTCGGAGGGTTTCTGATGATATCCCTGGGCAACATTCTCAGGACCGACAGAGTTCTTGTTAGTGGTTTCATGCTCGTCACTCACGCTGGTAGGTTTTGTATCAGCGCCTGGAGTACCAGAAATGTTTTTCTGGGCTTCTTCAGCTTGCTTCTTCACCATACTGTGAAGCTGTGTGAGTACTGCGGCATGTTTAGTTAATTTGGCCATATTTATCTCCTAATTTTTTGAATTTTATATTGGGTTAGTGTTGTTGTAAACTATTTTATAAGTTAGCTTCGGCTTGCTGTGCGAACTGAACAGCTTCTTCTTCAGAAAAGCCGTAATCCATTGCACGCTTGAATACACCTTCAAGGTATGCAGCCTTCTTTTCTTTGTCGGAAGATTTTCCGGCAGCATGTCCAATAGCTAGACCTGCGGCCCCGGCACCGATTCCGGTGTAAGTAGCTTTATTTGATCTCAGGTGCTCTTGTGCTCCTGCGGCTGCACTGGCTGCACCTCTTCTAACACCTTCAGTTTTCTTGCTGATGTAGTTTTTGGCACCTTCAGCTTTATTACTGACGTAATTTTTAGCACCTTCAGTTTTCTTGCCGATATAGTCTTTTGCCCCTGCAGTGGCTTTAGATGCAGCGCGCATAGTCTTTTTGCCTGCGATTCTAGCTAACTGCTTACCTTTATCATAGAGCCCTTTGTTAGCTGCGTCTTTAACGATAGCTGCAGCTTCATCTTCTGAGAAACCGTAAGCCAAGGCTTGTTTAAACATACCTTCAAAATAAGCTGCTTCTTTTTCATTATTGGAAGATTTTCCAGCAAGATAGCCTGCGCCGGCGGCAGTTCCAGCTGCACCTAGAGCAACGGCTGCGGTGCGTCCTGGATGAGTACCAGCACTTAAGGCAGCATCTTCGTAACGCTTCTTTGCTCCAGCCCTAATATCTTTTGCCTTATCACCAACATACTTAGCAGCTGAGTTGGCTTTGTCTGAAACAGCTTTGCCTACTGCTCTAGACTTGTCTGTAATAGACTTACCTACTGCTTTTGATTTATCCGTGACATATTTTCCTGCTGTGCTGGCTTTACCTGCAATATAATTTTTAGCTCCTCTGAATGCGTCACCAATACCGGCTTCCTTCTTCATAGCGTCGACAGTGGTGGTGAGTGCGTTATCGTACATACCCACTGCTTGATCTACATCAAGACCATAATCTAAAGCCTGCTTAATGAAACCTTCGATGTAATGCGCAGACTTAACAAAGTCCAAAGCTGCAGCTTTTTCTGGTTCTGCGCCAGGCACCTGAGCTTCTGGGTTCTGAGCCAAATGAGATTCAATGTCTTGAGAAAGACCGGCGACATCATCGCCGCCATGGTCAGGGGCGCCTTCTGTAGGATGTCCGCCAGCAGACAGCTGAGAAATCAATTCCTGCAGTTCTTCAGGAGAAAGCTGAGACAAAAGCTGTTCAACATCAACACCACCAGGACCATCGCCATGGGGATGTTCTTCGCCGCCCACACCCATAGCATGCTCAAGCTCTTCAGCGCTTGGGGTTTCGGCGGCCTCATGCCCAGGACCTTCTTCGGCCTGTTTGGAGAGGTAGTTAGCGATCAATGATTGGATTTGGTCTTTTGTCATATGGGGTCGAGTTATTGTTTAAATGTTAGCTGAATTTTCTGACTATTCCAAGTGTTTTTTATCGATTTTGAACCAGGGCATTACACATGGTATCATAATCGAGCTTATCTTGAGCGTCAAGATAGCGTAACGCAGCGAGTTTATATGATGCGTATTGTTTAGCTAATTGCTTGATTGCTGCCTCCTTAGAAATTTCGTCCTTGCGCTCTAATTTAGCGTGAGGGAGCCTCTTGACGATAGTGATCTTCATAATACGGCCGTGAACAGGCTTATCGAATAATGAATGATCATCGAAAAGATTGCGAACTATTTTTAGTAAATCTTTAGGTACACTGTGACTGTGTGAGGGTTCATATTTATCTTCGTTGACTTCCTCATCACCATCTTCTTCCATGTCAGAAAACATAGAAGGAAGATGTTGGCGTATTTTACTAAACATGTCTTCAGATTTATGACCCATCGATTTAGCGCCAAACAGGTACTTAACAAAGTCTTCAGGGGAGAAGATAATTCCTTGATCTGCAAGAGCCTTCAACAACTGTGAGGGTTCAAATTTACGCAACTCACTCATTGTATCTTCCGATATATTATCAGAATGCTTCAGCTTCGATTTTTGTTCAGCAATATACTTCTCTGAAGAATCTTTAGGTCCCTGTTTAGCGATTCCGTCGATATGCTTTTCAATAGCTGCAAGTTTTTTAACCAGGTTACGTTTCTCTTCCGCATACTTAGATATGCGCAGCACACCTTCATCATCGTCAGGTACTACAAATCCTGGATATAGGGTTTTATAGTCGCTAGCTGTTTTGATGTATGTATTGTCTGAAGCCAGTTTAAGTGACATACCTATACGATCTGCGGGACGCCCTACGATAGACAATTCGAACCAGCGTGGATTAATGTTATCCATACTGCACATCTCTCCCTGCTTGTTTATCTCACCAAGACTTTTCGGGATATGTTCACAACGATGATTGTCTGTCTTGGCTTCGTGTCCGCACCAGGTGCACTTATCATAGGCTACCTTAGCAGCCATACTCACATTAATCTGTTTACCTTCAGCCAGTTTTTGAATTTCTTCTGCACACTTGTCGTTATCCATTCCGATAACCAACTCAATGCGCTTCATCTTACTATTATATGCGGCGGCCTTGATGTTTCCGTACTTAGGGTCTTCAGGCTTATTCTTGTGGTGGCGGTTTAAAGCTCTACCATCATACTTACCGTCTTTCTTGCTTCCGGATTTGATGAATGTTTTGTAGTGCTGAATACAGGCGGCTTCCTTGAAGATGTCGCCATTTCTATTTGCTCCTGTACCCTCATACGCCCCCAAAGCGATAACCAAAGCATCTGTCTGGCCTGCAGTCTTCTCGACGCGAAGCTCGGAGTTATCTGAGCCTGCCTTGGTTAGGGTGTTGACGTTATGAATCAACTGAACAGGATCCACATCCCAGTTCCAGTCTTGTGTGGCACTGAATTTAATTAATCCTTTGTACATATTTATTGTATCTTGTCTGCTCCTTCAAAATCTCCTCCAGACTGAAGCAGAGTCTTTTTCCAGTCCTTAATCTGATCCTCAGAATAGGCTTTGTCCTGGATAGCTTTGATTAATTTGTAGAGGCCTGCTCCTCCTGCGGCGATACCAGCTCCCGCCAATAAAGGTGTTCTATGGCGAACTAAAGATCTCCTCAATCCTGATGCCTGATGTTTAAGGTCATTGGCTCTGGCATAACCTGTATCCATGATGGCACGCATACGAGGACTGTTAGGATCTATACCTAGATTGTGAGCTAGAATATTTTTTGTCAGTTCTCTATCTAGCGGTCCAGAGGATGACATATGTCTCTTCTCTAGAAGATCCATAGCTCCCTGGTCTTGACTAGGTGCAAAATATTTACGGAACCAATTTTGTAGGCGGCCTCCTTCCTTACCTGCAGTATTCAAGCTCTCTCCCCAATATTTTCCAAACCCTCCTTTTTGCTTAGCGTCCTGCAACGAGTGATGTAGGTCTACATGTTTACCTAATCCCTGGAAACCCTGACTAGCATGCGCTTCATCTACAATTTTTTTAATAGCTGCTTCGCGCTCAGCCAGCTGAACTTTATGCAATGCTTCGGCAGAGGCTCTTTGTTCTTTGAGATGGCCAGATCTAGCTTGTTGAACTTTAGGGTCGAGGTGCGATACTTCGGTAGCGCTGTCGATAGCCTGCATCTTACCTTTATGTAGCTCCTCTAAATCTTTTTTAGCTTGGACTGCTGCGTTATACTTGGCGCTGAAACTTTCTGGAGTAGCAGGGTCTAGTTTTTCTAGACGGTCAATCAAGTTTAGTCTGGTTCCAGGAGTCTTTTCCATATCGCCGAAAATATCAGCGATATCAGGAGCAACTGGACTGTCTTTTTTAGCATGCAACGCATCTAATGGATGTTTGCGGTCTACACCAGGATTCTTTTCCCGAGACATACTGGCCGGCTCGGTTTTCTTCATGTTTTTGTGCTGAGTAAGCAAATTAGAAGCTATTCCCAGACCGGCGACACCTGCACCAATACCTGCAGAATTCTTCAATGCGTCTGTAATTACAGCCTGGGCAGGATGAGCATCATAGAAGGTTTCGCCAGAGTTTTGCTTCAACCCTGTCAGATACTCCAAACCTACCAAACCCTTACGTACATCTTCATTAAGACCTTTTATATTTTCTGCGTCTGCACCTGTAGCCTGAGCATCAATATCTGAAGAAATCAGGGGCTTGACCGCCTTGTACAGGTCTGAGTTTGTGCCTGAATCTGGGTCGTTTAATGCTTTCCTAAATTGAGTATCTTTGAGATTCATATTTATTAAAATTGCGGGTTACTGCTGTGTGCTAGGAAGCAACCTGCTAGTCACAGCATCTGTAACCGGCATCATAGCCATATGCAATCCTGTCTGCGCAATATTTCCTTTAACTCCAGGAGCAGCTAATACATTGTTCGCCTTTGTTGCGACATTCCCTAAAAGACCTTTATTCTTCATAAGCCTAGGTAAAAGTCTAGAGCTGACTAGGCTTGAAGCGACCATAGGGGCAACCATCTGAGTTAATTGAGGAATGAAAGCTTCTTTCTCAAGAGCGCACTTGCGCATGCCTCGCATAAAAGCTTGTTCAAATTCGTTATCCATACTCTTAATTCAGGGTTACTACTCTTTCTCCGGAAAATGTATCAGTCAAGGAGCGTAATGCAGTGAATGCTGCTTGATACCTGGAAATAAAGGTATCTTCATACAGTAATGCTTTGGCCTGTGTGTTAGTCATGAAGTCAGCCGACTTCGCATCAAACAACTGAGTATAGGGCATGTCTGTACGTACAAGAATAAATGCTTCAGGTAATGTATAAGAGAAAGCAGTAGGGTAGGTAGGATCTGCAAAAGTTCCACCTACATTGATTGTAGGTTCCCCGAACTTACGCATCAACTCTTTATCGCTTTCGGGAAGAGCCGCCAGATCTAGCGAAAAGGTGATGCTCCAGATTTCATTAACTATAGATCTTTTGATTCTTAATAGCGTAGCCATACATTAAATTCTAAATTGTTCGATGTTGCCTTTGTTAAACTCGGTAGTTGCGATGCGGCGTTTAAGCATACCTACATCCAGCTTGGTCAACTGATCTGCTTCAAAAGTGCTAAGAGCCTGTGCAGACACCATTGCTCGCAAGTTAGCGCGAACAACTTCCTTCTCTTTAGAGATCTCTGGAGATAATCGAAGAATCTGCTCAAAAGCTCTAACCACTTTAACTGGGTTAACTTTAGAGAGGATTGGATCGGTGTGCATCAATTCCTGTAACAGAAGCTTACGCTCCATGTTGTCCAGGGTTAGATTAGTTGATGCGCCGAACGGAGCCTGTTTTTTTTTAAACCCGGCGTTAAATGCCTCGGTCACAGGCTCCCGTAACAACTCCCCCAATAAACTACGTGATCCCCCAAAGGCCTCCTTTTCCATGGCCTGCTTAACGACAGGATCTTCAGTATAGCTTCCTCCGACAACATAAGACGAGTCGGCTGCCTTTTTCTGCATCTCGACTAATACAGGGTCTGTATATTCTTCGTCGACCTGCGCTACAGCTGCAGCTTTCTCAGGCATGCTTGCTTTAGTCGCTGTAATGTTGCACAAAGAGGCAGCTTTACCCATAGCTATGTGGCAATCTTTCAGGTAGGCATTCTCAAACGCTAAATTTTCGTCGGCTTCTGCAGCCTGTTTTTCGGTAGTTACAAGCGCCTCGCCAGCCTTCATCAATTCATCGAACATTGCGGCTTCTTTGCACTGATCAAACATCATATAGCCTGAATCGTGAACGCCGCGCTCTTCGGTAGGGCAGGCTAGCTTATGAAGAAGGTCGAGATAGGGTTCTGAGGCAGAACCGTGCTTTGCAAAAACCTGCGATTCAAATTCTTCAAAAGATGTGCGGTGCCCTTCATCTCTCCTAAATGTGTCCGACAAATTACAAAACTTCTCATTTAGAGAAATCTCCGCAGCTGTTTTATCTACAGCTGCCTGAGCTGCAGTTTTTTGAAGTCGATCAATGTAGTTGGCAGATTTCTGATAGATTGTGTTGAGCGTCACGCTATTTGGTTCATCGTTTCCTTCAGCTGAAGCAATCTCCAAAAAAGCGCGCTTATATACAGGGTTGCTCAACATACGGTTGTAGTTAAACACCGTATCTGTCAAATCACTGACTGAAAAGTTCTCTGCAGCATATTCTGCGGCTGTCTTTTCTGTGCATGCAAAAGTATCTTCTATGGCTTTACCGATATCAGCAATTTCAAACTCAGCAGAACGATCGGAAGCAGATTTAAAGTGCTTGTAGTGTAATGCAACGTTTAATGCTTCTCCAGTGCGCTGAATATAGTTCGGATTAAGATCTAGTTCATTAGCCACCTTCTTTAATGCCTCTGTTGGAGACACCCCCGAATTTACCTGCTGCACTGCCTCGGTCAGTGCTGTTTTAATGAGAATATTTGGCTCTTCCATAAGTTATTGTTACCATTTATAGCACGTTTCGGATACTAGTTCAATTCTGTAATTAATTTATATTCCGGAGTGGGGTTATCCTTCAATGCAAGTTTGGATATGAGCTCCATTGCAATTCGATCTTCTTCCTGCAGGCCTGTGTCGTAGTCGGTACGGTCATTCACAATTCTGGCAGTGCTAGCGTCCAGATTTCTAACTTTAGACCTATAGTAATTGATCTCTTCCCTCTTGATAAAGAAAGAGGCTAAGTTGTTTATCACACCATTATATGCCAGAGCGTCCTTCTTGTCCTCTATTGCAAAATACAACGAGGCAACATTATCAACCATTGAGTCCGCGAGATACGCATTCAATTTATCTTTCTCGTCTATCGACAGACATGAGGGATCTACCCCGGCCTTAAGACCTAGCTCACCTAGAGAGCCTATAATTTTGAAATACCTCCTATCGACATCACTTATAATCTGATTGTCGGCTAGCTGAGTGAAATATGCCGACCTCGCTACCACATCTGTGGGAGCGCTAGAGAAGTCAAAAAACAGCTCACGAATAGCTTTTACTTGAGTAGGGTAAAGCTTGTGTCTGTAAGCTATAGCAACATCCGATAAACCTGCAAATATGCAATAACCTATAACACAAAAAGTTCTCTGGTGTTCTGGTGAATTTCTATATTTGACTGCAAACTCGTACTCAGGAGAATACTCTAGCTTTATCACGTGACGCAAAAAATTCTGCAGAGGCTTATCAGTAATCAGTGCAATATGTTTCTCGTTCCAAACTTCTACATCTTCGTTATAGGTAGGAATGAAAATTTTTTTATCTCCCTGCTGACGAAGTTTGTCATTAAATAGCTTGTAGAAGGTGTGCTTTTGCTCAGCGGTCATTTTCTCAAGAGCCTTCTTAAAGAAAGGGGTGAATGAGAATATCACCGTGGATCTTTCGGCCAGTTCTTTATGATCGTGCAGGTAACGCTTCAAGCATCCTGCACCACTGTCTGGTTTTCTGCGGCAATAGGCTAGATTAGCTCTATGCGGTTCCAGATAGATCAAATAGCGCCAATTAGGGAAGTTGTAAAATGACCCTACCTGATTAAGTCTAATGGGGGCCAAGGTTTTCATACTCGTCTACCAATGGGTTATTTGAGGACAAGGCTCCTGCTAATCCTCCAAAGCCTGCACCCCAAGCCGTAGCCATCGGAACGTCCTTTTTGATATGAGAACGTATCGTGCTCCCTACCCCATTCATTAACGGATTAGTATTGGCGTTAGCCTTCAAAAAGCTATTTATTCTAGCTGAGCCTACGTTCGGGATCTTGGAGGCTAATCGTCCTAGGGCATTTGCGGAAAACTTACCTGCGCCTGAAAGAACTGCAGGAATTATGGCTGTTGGTAATGCAGTGAGTGCTCCTAGGCCTGTACCTAACAAAGTGTTCTTTATTCTTTGCGTGTTAGTTAGAGGTGTTTCACTTTTACGCTGACGAATAGCGCTCAACATTTCGGCTGCAGGCAAACTAGTAATGTATGGGTCTTTTTGCATGACCTGCTTTGCTTCCTGCAGGGCATCATCGGATAGCTCATAGTTACCTGCAAGCATAGGGACAGCTACACCAGCTGCCCCTGTCAAAACACCTGAGGCCAGGGCATTATTGGCTACATCTTTTACTGTGTTTTTAAGGTGGGCTTTATGCCTTGCTTTAGCCAACCACCACTGGTTTGCACCAGGCAGCTGGTTTTTTCCGTATCCTCCAGCATTTGGAAGTGCGTGCGCTTTTGTGGAGATAAGCTTTTTAATTGCCTGAATCGGGGCAACGGGGGACTGCAGCTTCCATGAGTTTTCTTTAAAGGGGGATCTAATACCTAACAGTGCCGAAGCTAGACCGAAAGTTAATCCTGCTTTAGCAGATTCCGGTACAAGATGTGTAACGTTGTGCCACATCTCTCCAAGCAATTTAGATTTAGACTTCTTGGAGGCTTTGATCCTTTCGATAGCTGCATCAATCTGCTTATCTCTTTCCTCTGGATCTTTTGAAATGATGGCTGCGGTAGGAAGAACGTTTTTAAGTATTGGAGCTACAGCTCTGGCTGATCCTGGTAAGTCTTCTGCGATATCTGTATAAGCGTACCTTTTAGGGTCGCTATAAAACATGTTCTCCCGCAGCAGCTTCAAGGCTACCAGCCTATCCTGATATGATGTTCCCTGTGGTGCTTCAGGCATACCTTAAGATATGTTAGACGTCTAAGCTGTCAGATTTAGCCATGTTGATGGATAACTCTGGAGACTTGCGTTTAAGGAAAATAATAAGCTCACCGGTGTTTTTAAATACGTTTGTAACCAGCTCAACTAGTTCAGGCAAGTCACCGCGCCCATACATTTCTTTAAACTTGTCGGTTTCCCAATGCAGCAAGAAAAGGATGCGTCCAAGGCGGTCCATAGACTCGACCAGGGATGGGAGATATTCTGAGATTTTGTCGCCCACAGAAACATATTTTGCGAGAGCACCAATAGTGTGCGTATCGAAAATTTCTTTCTGTCCGTTCTGTGCGAGCGCCACAGCCTGCTGCACAATTTTTGGGTCAATGCCTTTTACTTCAGACATGGTACCTAAATCCTGACGGGTTGGGTTGCCTACATAACTGTCAAAGTTAGACAACGTGTTTTCTTGTCCAATTCCTACTGTAGTAGGTTGACCGAACTCGTTAGTGTAGGGCTGTTCTTCAAACGGCTGAGGATATACATCCCCAGTAAATGCCAATTTGATGTGTCCTTTTTTAGTGAAGCTAGGTACAAGAGAGTCGACCAGCTCTGAAGCTACTTTTTCATCCAAGCCAAGGTCCATAACCATTGCAATCTTGGCTTGTAGAGGATCGTCGTATCTTTTCTTAGCTCCGTTGATATCTACGAAATATTCGCTTCCGTTTGTATGCACACTCATAGGGAACACATTTTTGTGTGCAAGGAAAGCGTTTAACGATGCTGGAGAACCTGGTTCAGCTTTAAAGATTTTTTCTTTAGCTGTCTCAGCCTCACGTTTAACTTTGTCCTGATCCTTTTTCTCTTTCTTGGATGTGCCGAAATCCATCGAAGGATACGTGGGCATGCTGCAGCAACCAGAGACCACAGGCGAAAGCTTAAGCAGCTTATAGCCTACAGGGACATAGATCATATTGTCTCTGTATTCAAGCCGGTCGCCCTGACGCTTTGTCATCACCAAACAAATCTCTCTCGCCTTTTTTGGGTGAGTGTAGAAGTTACCTCTGGGAAGGGCATGCACACTGCCTGGGCGATCTGTCTTACCAGCATACTCACGATCTCTACCTTCAGCATGTTCTGAGTACGGCTCTACACAAATTCTACGGATTCCTGAAGCATCTTTAAAATTAGCATTAATTCTAAAAGGCTGTGTTACCTTCAGGTTCTCGTTAATTAATACGTAGGTGTTTGTATACCCTGGCTGTCCTTCGGCCGCATCAACCATCATCTTATGTATGGCAGAATAGTCCTGTACCTTGATCTGATCTTTAATGAATACCTGCTTCTGATCTTTGATGAAGGTTGTGCCTTCGTTACCCTCAAGGTCAACCACTAACACGTCATCTACAGAAAAATCCTGCTGCAGTTGTTTTGGACGTACAAGAATCAACCCGTAACGTAAACCTCCAAGTCTAGTGATATATGAATAGAAGCCTGATTCGGTGGGATTGGCGAACTTCTTAACGTAGTCTACTACCCCAAAAGAAGATTTTTCCCCAGCGTCGCGATCGTCAATGATTACATACCCTTGTGTGAGGAGTTTTTGCTTATCCTCTTTACCGAGTTTTTTAGCCTCGGCAGTATCTGTAGTCTTAACCAGTTTGAGTTTTTTTGTAGCTTCTGGAGATTTGCGATAGTCATCTCCGTCATCAAGAGCAATTGCTTCAGCAATTTTTTCCAGTGTATAGAAACGTAGAAGAGCTTCACAGAACTCGGCATCCTTCTCAATCAACTCTGTGAAAGCTTTTTTGGTAGGATTACCCACATCTTTCACATAATCAATCACAGAAGCGATAGCGTAACGCCCTGTTCTAGGAGGCACACTCATCTGGCGATAGTCGCCCTGAGTAGCGTCTCGCATAATATCTGTCCTGTTCTCTTTAGAATTTTCACCCAGACCCAAGAGCTCATCCTTGATAAACATCTCAGCAAAATCTTCATTTAAGGGGTAGAACTGCTCGTTATTCTTACTATACAACAAATCTAGATTTTTAACCTTACCGTTAATAAAAAACGCCGGCACAAACAAAATTTGCCCATTCTTGGATCTAAAGCCAAAAACTCCTAAAGCTTTAGTATTGCCCTCGTTCTTTTTAACAATCTCAAACCCTACAAGGTAAGGAATCAAGTTTTTAAGTGTGTCTTGCAACCGCTGATACGCGAGCTGAAAAAACGCGCCCTCGATCTGGTCGTCCGCTGCGTACTTGGTTAAATTAGGTTTGCGCATAGTATGTAATCTGAGATTTACTTAATTTTATGAATTTTCTCCTTGTATATCAAGAACCATCTCGTTTTTAAAAAGGTTAACTCTTTTCTCCAAAACCTACACCATACGCTAGTCCTGGAATGGGACTGGCGCCTTTTAAGTCTGATGTAGCGCCTTTATTAACCATATTAACGAAACGTTTGGCTAGATTGGTGCTGTTTAAAACATGCATCCAATCGTCATGGTGCTCTGGAATATCTACAAGACGCACCATCACAGGCTCAAAATTAGGATGCTCGTCATGAACAAGCACAGCTTCGATATTATGCTTTTTAAGCTCCGAGATGACGGCTGAGGTGACCTTTGTACCTATAGTGTAGTGAAGTTCGGGCTTTTCTAGATATTTACCATATGCCAGATCAAGCCTAAGCATCTTTGCCGCAGGTCTAGGTACATAGTCTTTTTCTATCGCTGAATAGGATACTACCTGGTCGGGGAGATAGTCACCCATTCCTTCAGGGTCGGTGATCTTTACATGATCGATAGCTGCCTTAGCTATCAATTCAAAATTACGCCTGTTGACTGGAAGTTTGCTATCGTCGAAAGCTTTCTTCATAGCCTCCATATAATACTTCCTTCCATCACCAATTCCACGGTACTTTACCACTTCTCTAGGGTCTACTAGACCAGAACTGAGTACTTGTCCTTGCTCTACACGGTCACCCAGTTTCACAGTAGGAGTTTGATCTATACCTATGTAATGTTCATGGTCGTTTACCGAAATAAAATGTCCACCTGCAGCTGCTGGCGCAAGCTTGGTGACAAAACCATCTTCCTGAGCTAGAGGCGCTCTACCTATGAATGTTTTGGGTACATTCGCAAGCTGATTAATAAGCTTAAAGCCCTGCTGACCCCCTAGACTGGTTGCTGCCCCTCCAGAATGCCTAGCTTTCATGGCGCTTTCTGTGAGAGGTTCTGCCACAGCCGTACCTGCAACTAGACCTATATAACTGTCCATCGCAGCCATACCCTTTTCACGCTTACCTACACACATCTGACATAATCCGCCGGAATGATGCTTTTTATTTGACTGACACGTCATCGGAGAACGTATGAATATGTGGGACACTCCTTTGTTTTTAAGGTCTGCCAACATCTTTGCGGTAACCTCATTGTTACGGTTGTGTCCGCCCACAGTTTTGGCTAGATACGCTCCTATAGACTCACGATCACTTATAGGGATATCTATACCGTTCAAAGTTTCGCAGTCAGCTTCAACGATCTGCAAAGGCATTAGCGCTCTAGCAAACTGTTTTGATCCGTAACCTCCTTGAGCTACCGAAATTTTCTTCAGTACCTCTCCAGATCTAGTACCGTAGGCTGTAGTCAAATATTCAGGAAGAGTTAGGCCTTCTGCGAAAGAGCTCTTGATAGGTATATCCATCTTGGGCTTACCTGACGCATCGACAACTATACCTTGCGTAGCTATAGTGCCCCTATACTGTGCAGGGGAGCCTCGGGAACCTGCCAGAATAATCTTAGCCAAAGATTTATTATCCTTGAGTCCTTTATCCAGGATGTCTCGTTCAATACTAGACATCATGTTATTGTAATGATCAAAAATCTGCTTATCTTTTAGAGCCTGAGAATCGTTGGAAGATTCTACTGTGGTTTTAAATTTCTCAAAATTATCCCATAGCTTGTTCTTGTCTATCGGGGATATCAGATCCTTGAGCGTTATAGATGTACCCTGTCTGGTGGATATTTCAAAACCTAGCCTTGTCAGATCAGATGCTATCTTACTGTATTCGTTTGGAGCCTTTTCAGCCAGCTCGGCAAACAACTTGGATATGCCTTTCCCGTCAAGCATAGCCCCATCAACAAGCTCATGAAATTGATGAGGTATGAAGAATTTCAATAAGACTCTTCCAACAGTCGTGGTTGCCATTATCTTTTAAGCCGGTTTTGAAGTACATCAAACAACGATACTTGAGCAGTCTTACTTACCTGGTTATGCACCTGGCCCACTCCAGGAAAGTCTTTAGAGTCTGCGGCATCTAGAGAAAGTTTCTTAGTGTCCTGTTGTTTGTTAGGAAGGACTATTTCTTCTTTTTCTTTCTGCATCTTATTCAGTGCATCAAATTCCTTAAACGCATCACCCATCAATTCTCCCTCAGTATTAGACTCAGCTTGTTGGTCGGGGGTAGCCATAGTAATATCGTTATCACCAAGCTCCTCATCCTCGGAGTTATTGATTGTTCGGGGATCTGAAAAATCCTCAGCTATCTTTGATTTGATAAAACAGGCAAGATCATAATTTTCATCCTCGCGAGCGAAGGAATCCAAGTAGGATGCTAGTTTTGTAAAGTCCGGCATACAATTAAAGATTATGAGCCCATTGGGGTAGGGTATATGCCTCCTCCACCCATCATGCCTTGCTGATCAGTTTGCTGCTGTTGTTGCGCCTGCTGCTGGGCAGCGTCTGCTTTCTGCTTACTCTGATCCATTTTCTGCTTATGAGTGTCCGCTAATTGTTTAACCTTCAACAAAGAGGCTGTAGCTGTGCCCTTACCTACAAGGTCTAGCAGCTCGCGAACAGTTAATGTAACCTTAACGTTATCCAGCTCATTCTTTGCTTCGATGGCCGAAGCTTCCGCTTGAGAAGCGTCTTCTTGCGTCGCGTCTTGCCCCTGCTGTGCAGACTCCTGTGGCTGCTGAGGCATACCTTCTCCGCCGCCCATCATTTCTGGGGAATATCCTCCACCTCCACCCTGTAAAGCTGCATATAAATCTTCTTCAGTAGATGCCTGCGCAACCATCCCTCCTTGCTGAGGCATTCCCTGCTGCGGCTGAGGTTGTCCTTGCGGTGCTCCTCCCTGCTGAGCCATTTGGGCTTCTTGTGCCTGTATCTGCTGCATCAAGGCCATCAATTGCTGCTGCTGCTGGTCAGGGGGCAGATTCTGTAGCTGCTGCAGAGTGGGAGCAATCTGCTGCTGAACTTCAGGAGGAAGATTTTGCGCCTCAGCCATAACTTGACTCATCAGATCTTGACCTGCAGGCTGCTGCGCTTGCTGCGGAGCCTGTGCAGCTTGAGGCGGTTGTGCTGGTGCAGCTGCTGCTTGCGGTTGAGCTTGCTGCTGTTGAGGTGCGCCCTGTTGCTGAGCCTGTTGCTGTTGAGCCATGGCATCAGGATTAGGCACAAATGCTTTTTTTACCACCGGCTTAGAAGCCTTTTTAGTGATATTGTTATAGTTTTCGATTAGTTCGGCAATTTTCATGTAGCGTTCTCCAGTTCAATTATCTTAAAAATTTTTTCACGTAAGTCTTTTCTTATAGTAGACAGTTTGCCTTGTGCTGCGGTGTTACTAAGTTCATGACGGCCTTTTTCAATAGCGATAAACGTATTTAAGTACATCTGCAACTCATCAAGCTTTTCATTTTCACTCAACTGCAGCCATATATTTTCATCAAGCATAACGCAAACCTAGGTAAGAATAAAGATTATTATTGTGCGCCTGCTCCGCACAACTAATACTTATACATCCACCCGATCGCCAACATCAAGCTTTCCCGCTAAAAAATCTTTCACAACTTCTTGAGCCGAAGAATATTTCTTGGGAGTATTTTTCTTGTCTTCGAAACTAGCTGCAAACAATCCGGTCGCAGATTCGTTTGATGGGGTATACATCGGACCAAAAGTCCTGTGATAGATTAGGTTTTTCTCGGGCAGCAATTTCTCTTTAATTTCCTCCTTGGCTTCATCCGTAGCCGGGAGCTGCACATTGAGCTGGTCTCCGTCAGAGTCTGCTCCATAACCTTTAAACACTAGTGGACTCATCTTTATAGAGAAGTCCTTGGGATCTGGGTTCATCTTCAGGTACATTCCCTGAAAATTGTATTTTGATAGCTGTGGATCTCTAGTCACGATACCCGGCCGATCTTCCATCTCTAGATGTAGAGCAGTCAAGGCTAACGGATGCTTTTTCTCGAGATATTCTCTAGCTTTTGTGGCAGGTACTCCTTGGCGCACAAGTCGACGAATAATGAACGGTCCAAAGATATTCCAGGCCAGCGGCTGAGGAATACTTGCCTGATTAAGATCTAGTTTAGCGTCAGGTAACAATACAGCTCTACCTACCAGGTCAATAGGTTTGTTAACAACCTTCGCCTGGAACATAGACTCTTTCGCTGATCCGCCTTGAAGGCCTAGAGCCGAAGCAAGCAACCCTTTATATTTTTTCTCAATACTTTTCTGTTTGATGGGACCGCCGAGACCATACACAGCCTTAAGCCCGTTATAGATTTGTTTTCTTGCGGTGTGTAAATGCTCCGGATCAGTGTCTGGATTGTCTTTTGCCTGTCCTAGCGAGTTGTTAACAAGCATAAGATCTTTATACAGCTCATTAACATCTGCAGTTAATGCCTGATCTCCCTGAACCATGACAGGGCGATATTGGGCAGGAATGACCGGGATGTTAGACAACAGTATGTCATCTAGCTTAAGATTATTGCTCTTAAGCATTGTAAGGAAGCTCAGACTTTTAAGTGCGTTGTCTCTCCCTGTCTTGCGTTTAGATTTTACCAAATTCTTAAGCTCTGTAATCTTATGATCGATATCTATACGTTTAATTTCTTTCTCAAGTTTGCCTGAGGCAATAGCTTCCTCGAAAGCGACTTTTGTCATGTTAAGTAATTTACGCAAATGATCTTCAACCATAGGATTTGGGATCCTATGGTGTAATGCCACATGATTGTAATGGTCGCCATGAATACCTACAAGGGTAGGGTCAAATAGTCCGTTGTCTTCTGGAACTAGCTCATCTTTTTTGATTTTATAGCTGAGAGGTTCTTTAATTTCTCCTCGAGACATAGCTACAATGTCTTTGTCTGTCTGAGGTAGAATATGGAATTTAGAACCTTCTTGCTGCACATTTACACCTGCCCCTTTAAGGTGACCTATAAATTTTCCAAAGATAAACGGCACTTTAGGGGGAGGAGGAGGCTGACCTAGTTTTAAAGCAGTCCAATACTCGTCATTCTTTGTAGCCCGTACTGTGGCAATATCTCGTAGCACAGCTGTAGCATCATTAGATAATGCCACTGTGGTAGCTAGATTACCGACACGCTTAGCTTTTTCGTGAGAGCCTGCCTTGCTCGGCTGCATATTAATATCGTACGTAGTGGCTGCAGACCTCGTAGATACTTTGTCTTCTGCTATATGATGTAGCCGGTTAAAATATAAAGGGCCTGTCAAAACATCGATATGCTTACCTGATTGAGGGTCATAGAGTTTTTCTGTATCTTTGACTCCGTGCTTATCGAGAATATCTATGACTTTCTGTACGGCTGAACCTTCTGTGAACCCTGTCATCTTAAGAGGTTTGCCTAGCTTTTGAGCGAGTTTGCCTAGTCCGATAGTGTTAACCAATCCTGGAGCTACACGAGATGTAACACTCATCGAATTAAGCATTACATCTATGGGCTTACCGTCCTCTCCTTGAGGCATGTGAGTATCTGGAATGATATGTACGACACCTTTTGCACCGAAAGGCATATTAAGCTTATCTCCGAAGCTCATCGGTCTTTTTGTTTTAACAGTAACAGCAATCAGCTTACCTGAGTTAGATACATCCGTTACCTCTCCATCATATTCATACTCCCAGGGGATGGATACATCCGAAAATGCATTACGAATTACCTTTGCCAGCTTACCTAGCTGGATATCTACCGATTTAAGTGTCTTTGGCTGAAAAGCCAGAATGACAGGGTCTCCGTGCTTTAAAATAGTTCCTTTTTTGGCTACACCTGCCGAATCTACGCTGACCAGCTGATCATTATAGTACTTGTTTGGGAACAGTGATACATACTTATCCTTGTCGACAATCACTCCACGGGCAACCTCCATTCTCACAGGTATCAACTGCTCTCCCTCTAGCTTTTTTGCTGCAGATTCGGAAATTGCCAGAGAATCTTCAAAGTTTAAAGATCTGAAAGGCATAATCGCCGTTTTGAGGTTCATTCCAAGACTTAAAGAACCTTTGTGGTCTGAATAGTTTGAAGTAGCCAGCAACTGTCCTGTCTTTACCTTATCTCCTACTTTTACTGTCGGTGTATGGTGGAGATAACTCTCTCTGCCAATAATGTAGTTACTGTAGAGATCGTGATGATGCTCTTTTCCGTCAGCATCCTTAATTATCAGCGAATCGTCACTAATGTGATGTACTGTACCTGTTGTTTTGGCAGAAAGGCTGACCAGCTTACCGAAAGATTCGTTGAAGCTCTGCTTGCTTCCTTTGGCAGAAGACTGAACAAGTGGAGCCTCCCTGTTCACAAGAGTCATGGCCTGCAATGAAGATTTGTCGCCAATTAGTACACGGGAACCCGACACAGAGCTGAGCCCAGGGATTAGATTTGTAACAGGACTGAAAAACTCTGAAGGATCAGGAATTCTGTACTTAGCCTTTGTAGATGCTGGGACTTTGGTCAGCTTACCGTGCTGAAGTATATATTTGTGACCTTGGGTAGACATAGAAGTGATCGTACGGCACGAGATAAAAAATATCAATCTGCTTATTCAGATCTGTTAAGAGTCTGACTCATCCTGGAAGCGTAGCCCGCATCTCCACAAAGCTTCAGCCATGTCGTCGGAGATCTCATCCACGACGTCGTTCTGTATTTCCCACAGTGCGCAATGAATGAACTCGTCGATGAGGGTAGATAGCAGCTCTTTGCCTTTTTCCCTCTCGTCGATATAGACGGTCTTATTCTTGGTTTCAGGATGCTCGCACATCCCACGCGCTCCTTTGAGGCGAGTAACCACAAAGTTATACCTCTTTCCTCTGATGGTAATGGTCTTGATCTGCTTTAGGGCCTTTGCGCTCATAAAAAACATTATACCTGGGTTTCAGAGGCTTGGCAACACCTCCCAGAGATGGTGGGGTGCGCTAGGCCTGTATTTAGTTGATAGTCCTCCAAAACTCCCCAACTCATTCTCATCTTTACTCGTGACATTCCCTACCCCATCGTACATCTCTAGATAGTTCTCATGATCATTCCAAAGGCTAGAATCTCCAGCGCAGATGTAGACGCTCTCATAAGCTGCGCAAGCATTGACGACTCCTATAGCTTCTCTTCTGCTGAAACTGAGGCTCATGATGTCTCTCTCACTCCTGACTCTTTTGACTACGACTATACCTATGCGAAAACTGTACCTGCTCCCTCTGACAGTCTCATAGAGAAGTTTAACTCTCACTCTAGTGACCTATACAATGCTGCTTGTAGTGTTCGCTCCTCTAGGAAGGTTGTCTCTAGATATGACATTAACTGGACTAGCATCGAAGACTATACGATGCACTGGAATCTCCTAGATAAAGAGTCTCAGGTCTCTATTCGCTCTCTGGTTCTGAGTGACCATGCTAACGCTAACAGGTTTGGTCTGAAAAAACGAAATCTAGAATCTCATCTCTTGCTTCATATAGGCTGTGACATGGACAACATTGTAAACAACGGCGGTGAGAGTGTTCGCTCTAATCTCAAGTCTCCAGATCCTAAAAGCCCCAACAAGGGCTATTCAAGGTCCTGCCTGCACAACCGTACTGTAGACGCTAAAACAGCTCTCAGGGCATACAAGAAGTTCGACAAAGAGTTCTCTCCTGCTCATCTCTTCAAACTAGGCTTTGTTGCCTATCAGGCTGTAATCACTCCCAAGAACTCTCTAGCTCTGGATATTGACCCTCACAAAACCAAGGAAGCTATCCACAGCTTCTTTCGCAAGAACACAGAGTTCCTGAGCAAGCTAGCCAACAAAAGGCGCAAGATCATGAGCTATGCCTACAGTCATGAAATCAGTGTAGATTCTATCCTCGACAGTGTGTACCGGCCTCATACCCATGTACTCTTCTTTGTGAAAGCAGACAGATATGCTATCGAGGAAAGCCAGCGCTTTGTAGAGAGTCTAGAGGAATCTATCAATCTAGAGCTAGCTGACAGAAACTGGAGCACCCACAAGCTGTCTGTAGACGGAGAGATGCTTCCATCTGTAGCCAGAAAGTATTCTGAGATAGAAAGAAGCTTCGAGTACTTCCATCGCGCATACAGTCTAGCTGACCAGTATATGCGTGAAATCAGAGAAGACAACGTACGAGAGCTCAACAAAGCCACAGTAGAAGCCTATAGAAACCTGATCTGGTTCTTCAGGGGCGAGGAGGGTGGAGCTGGAAGAAGAGGAATCGCCAGATTCAGATCAAGTCACATCCCTAGAAAGGACGAGACTAGCAATTACCTACATCCACTATTGTCAAAAGCTAAAAAAACCACTACAATCAAGAAAGAAAAATTAAAAGTCAAGAACTATGCCCATAGTGTGGCTGCTTCTACAGTTGTAGAACCATCTATCCTAGAGGCTAAAAATACTCTACCTAGCTATGCAAAGACTGAACGAAGAGCCTCAAGAGCAGGAAAAATCTGCATCGCTTCAAGAGTATCTGAACTACTTGCGCCTAGAACTACACAAGCAGGCACAAGAGCTTGGAGAAGACTGCCCATACAGCAAAGAAAGAATCGACGAGATCACCAGCAGTGCCGAGAGCTTCGAGAAGGCTGCACAGGAAGAGGCTCAGTGTGTCTGGGCAGGAATCGAAGACGTCTTGCGCAAAGAGGGAGCAGATCAAGACTTCATTGACGGATTCAAGAAAGAAGCTTTCGTAGGAGCTATGCTCAGGGGGGCAGGAAAACTAATTCCTGCCGCAGGCAAAGCAATAGGAAGAGGACTAGGTAAGGTAGGCCCTGCACTAGGAAGAGGTCTAGAGCACGGCATGTATGGTTCTATGGTAGGAAGCTTGATTCCAGGAGTAGGAACCACTGTAGGCGGGCTTGCTGGACTAGCTGGAGGAACTCTAGGATATGGCAAAGCAGGTCTGCTTGCCGGAGGAGCGCTAGCTGGAGGAGCTATGCTAGGAAGAGGAGCTTTTGGAGATTCAGGAAAAGACACTACAGGACTAGAAGCATCCAGAAACAGAGCTCTTCCTTTCGCATCAAACAAAACTACTGGGGCAGTAGGAGGAGCATTGCTGGGTTCGCTGCTTGCCAACGAAATGGGTGTGAGCGGTGCAGGTGCATGGATGATGCCTGTGCTTGGAGGTCTTGCAGGCTATCATCATCTTCCTAACCTGATGGACAAATGGAAAGATCCATATGGCTATGGTGTGAACGCTATAGGTGCTGGTGCAGCAGGTATGAACAGAGCAATGCCACTAACAGAATAATATGACTGAACTATACCTTCCTGCATTCTATCTCGGAGTTTCAGAAGAACTAGCCAAGCAGGCAGGCATGCAGGTTGACAGCATGCCCTTGAACGAGAACATACTTCCTACTATCTCAAAGCAGACCAAGTGGCGGTATGTTCGCACAAAAGACGGACTCAAGCTTACTGACGGAAACCTGGTATACAGCTTCGGAGGACTTCCTGAAGAGTTTCCTGCTGAAGACGCTAGAATCAGCAGACATGCCGACGACAACATTCTAAACTTCGACAAAGACGCTGTCTCTAAAGGCACAGCACAGATCCACAGGGCCAGCCCAGATAACATCTATATGACTCTGGCCAACGGCAGTCAAAACCCTACTTTCATGCTTCAGCACGAGGGAGGCAAAAACTGGAGATATTCTCCTGCTAAAAAGTTTGTGCAAAAATTAAAAGCTCTTCAGGAAAAAACTCCTCTTCCAGAAGAGCCAGTGAGTGTAGATCCTACTGCCCTGATCGAAGGAGCTCAGGACACAGTCAAGCAGGCCTCTATGCTGAGTCTTCCTGGTCTAGGAGCAGGAATGCTTACAGCAGACACTGCAGCGCTAGGACTCAACAACATCGGTCAAAACCTACTGCAGGCAGGTCAATGGATGGGAAAGCATCCTGTAGCTAGCGGGCTAGGTATGTATGGACTGGCTAGAACGGCTGTTCCTAGCTTTAGGAAAAACATACTCTCTCATCCTGAGCAATATTATAGAACTAGAGATACTCTGCTGCCTATAGCTGCTGCTGCAGTTCCTGCTACTCTAGCGTCTGCAATCATGAAATAATATGGATCAAGGAATGCTCACATCTCTACCTATCGCTGCCTATTCGCGCAGAGGTATGAACATGTATGACCCTAGAATAAGTCTGCATGAGCAAAACGTACTAGATGAGCATACCAACATATTGCATAACCTGGTGCAAAAAGATCATGGGCTGGACAAACATCAAAAGCATCATCTGACCACAATGCTCAACAGTCCAGAGTATGTAGAGCATCTTTTGGCTGGAGGCACAGGCACAATGCTCATGCACTCTATCCATCACTATTCAAAGCTTCCCCGCCCAGTACAGACACTATTGAGCTTGGCTGGTTTTGGAATAGGTAATATAATCTATAATGAATTTCACGAAGACAGATTTTCAGAGCATCATCCTCATTCAGGCAAATCTAGAATAAAGTATTAATATGGAACTTTCAAAATGTGCACAAGCTATTAAAGACGAGCTGATCCTCGAGCTGCAAAAAGCCGGATCTTCTCTTCGGGAATTCGAGGAGGGACTAGCCAACATCAACACTGGAGAAGGAGTATACAAGATTGCCAAAGACGGAGGCAGTATATTGAACTCCTATCTAGACAAAGGAATGGGTATGGCCGGAAGCATACCTGAAGTAGCACTCAAAGGTTCTCTGGCTGGCGGGGCACTGGCAGGACTTACACTGGATGAAGCAGACAAATCTGTAGACGTACTCAACAAATCTCTTGATAGAGAAAGGGAGAAGGTTAACCTTGTTCGCAGGATTACCAACAACCTAAGAAGAGAACATGGACTTATTTAATTCAGACAGAGACGTTAAAGCTACCGAGCACTTTGATTTTGGCGCCAGCGCCAACGATCTTTTGATTACCGGCAGCAAAAAACGCAACGTACGCAGCGAGATCACCAACAAGGGTTTTGATCCTGAAGTGGTAATCGATGCGTTTGAGCAGGCCAAAGGTATCAAGCGCAGACCCAAAGTCTCAGACCTGTCAGACTACACATTCAAAAACATCGTCCTAGATCCTGAGAAACAGATGGATCAAGACATGCTGAACGAGCTCATGAACAACAAAAAGTACATGATTGCTCTATGGAAAGATACATGGACACAACACGGCAACTTCAGAGTGTTTGTGGTCTACGGTACGAAGAAAGAAAAAGAAGAAAGTAATCAACCAAAATAACGCAATGAGCTATAGCCTAACCAAAAAAGCAGCCACCCCTATTCCACTGTCTCCAGACGAGCAGTATGAAGCCTCTCAGCTTTTCGGTAAAAGCTTGTTCAGCGCTCTGCAGCTTGTGAGAGAGCAGCAGAGAAGAAAAAACATGTTGATGAGTGGCGCAGAGGGACAGGGAGGAGACGATAAGGTTTTGAGAATTCCTATTCCTGAGCATATGATGCCTAGCAGCAAAACAGCTCAGGACGAGGATGCTCCTTACACTACTTTGCAGGATCCATATGAACCTGTAAAAAATCCAGGCATACTTGCACACATCAAAAGAAATCTAGGCAAGTACATCGGCAGTTATGGTGGCGCACTAATCGGCGGAGGACTAGGCGCTAGAAAGGTTATGAAAAATAATCCTGCTGCAGGTGTGATCGAGGCTTTGAAAGGTGCTGGTAGGTCTGGAGTTAGAGGAGGTGTAGTAGGAACGATAGCCGGATCTATGATGGATGATGCGGTTAAAGACAGCTATCGCGAAGATCTAGTGAATGCGCAGAGACAGCATGACATGATGCAGAACATGTACGGCTATAAGCAAGGTAGCGAAACTGACGAACCTGCTCCAGGACTTCTAGGTAGAGCTTTCAAAGCGCAGCAGAATCCTATTCGCTTGCTTGTAGGCGGGCAGTCAGGATTCAGAGACGCTAAGCAAGACTATTATATGCGTCAACGTCACCTAATCAATCAAGAGCTAGAGAATGCTCAGCGTGAGTATGTAGATCTACTCGGCAAGATCAAGAAGGGCTCGGACGATAGTGAAGAAACACCATATACGGACGCTTTTTGTAACGGTATCGCATATGCTACACTTTTCGGTAAAGAAGCTGAGGCTGAAGATGTGGATATTTCCGACGGTTCCATGAAACGCTTGATGGGTGGTGTGCTTGATCAGGCCAAGAAACCCTTTCAGCCTGTGGTAGACACCGCCGCTAGCGGGCTACTAGGTACAGGTACAGGTTCAGCATACCTTACATATCTGTTGAGGAAATCTATGCGCGAGGAACCAGACAGATACATGCAGGAAGGTCTTCCTACCCGCGTCGAACTTCAACCCTACACCTAGCATGAAACTAGATATAGACCAACTTAATAAGGGTATTGAGGCTGAAATGAGTAAGACATCGATGATGTCTGTAGGTATTCCCGCCGCCGCCAGAGCTGCAGCTCCTTCAATTGCTGGTACAGCTGGTAAAACAGTAGCCAAGTATGCTCCAGTTGTAGGTGGACTTGTACATGGAGGTCTCGCAGTCAATGATGCTATGAACGGAGACTGGACCGGCGCAGCAATGAATACCGGGTCAGGTATAGCCTCAGGCCTAGGACTTACACCATTATCTGTCGGCCTGGATGTTGCCAATGCTGGAAGATCGATGGTGGGTAGTGCAGGTAACTGGGCAGGTAACGCTATAGGTAACACTGTAGGTAAATATGCGCCGTTGGCTATGGCAGGCATAGCCGCTTTGGGCGGCGGCAACAAAGCGCGACAGTCTCCGATGTATGCTCTACCGTATAATGGTCCCAGACCTCAGTCTATTATAAATCCGTCCTCAGACCCTCACTCTCTCGCAGCACCGCAAATGTTCCAGGAAAGTCTTGCAGGTACTCCACAACCATATCAAGGAAAGCTGGCTTCTTATGTAGAGAAAACATCCGGGGTCATGGATGCATTTGCCGGCGCGGCTGCCCGTAAAGCTGTCGATAATGTTTTCAATGCAGCTGTTACGCCTGAGCAACCTGCTCCAGCAGAGCACAAAGAAAAAGAGCTCGAGATTACTTCACAGTACCCTGAGATTGCAGAGCTTCTTAAAGACGAGCAGAACAAAGCCTACCTCCAAAAGCTTTTAAACACATAAATCTTTGCTTGCTTTGCTAGCGGTAGACTATTAGGGTAGGACTAATTATGTCAGCCGCAAATAAACAAATTTACATCCCTGAGATCAGTATCAAAGGCTCATTCATGGAAGAAATTGGTAGCGTTGAAGATAAAGTTATGTATCCAGGCCCTACGTTTGACATTTCTTTATCTGCAGACGACTTTGCAAATGCAGAGGAATATCATACCACATGGATCAACATCACTAGAGCCGTAAAAACTAAACTCAACAAGAATGCATCAGTCCGAGCCTCCTAAAAATACTCGCGCGTTTTTCGATCCTGAAAAACTGCGGCACATGCTATTCAATACGGCTGTCGATTCTTTCGGTAAGAAGATCAATTCGATCGAGACTCAGGACTATAAACTCAGTGTCAAAAACCTGAAGATGGACATCCCTCATGTCACATCTACAATGCAAAAAAAGCTGGTGCTTGAGAAGAAGGATTTGACTGCTCCACTGAAAGGTACAGTAGAGCTAATACACAAGGCTTCAGGTAAAGTAGTTGAATCTAAACACACTACGATAGCTCACATTCCGTATGTTACTAATCATAATACTGTTATCTATAATGGTTCTGAATATGAGGCAGTAAATCAGCAGCGGCTTTTACCTGGCATCTATTCAAGAATTCGTCAAGACGGTATACCTGAAGCGCACATCAATCCTGAAGCACGTACAGGGCAGTCGGGCAGAATTCTTTTCTTACCTGACAAGCAACTTTTTGTACTAATGGTGCGTAACTCTCAGGTTCGATTATATGGCATCCTTAGGGATATGGGTATAACTGATGCCGCATTAAAAGACGCGTGGGGTGAGCAGATACTGAACGCTAATCGGACACAATACAAGGGAGACGAGATCGACAAACTTTACACAATCCTAATTGGCGATGAATGAGATCATTATAGATAACGATGACGCCCCTCACACATATGTGAAGGAGAGCACAGTTGAGGGCTATGGGCTTTTTGCTGCAAAAGACTTTATCAAGCATGAGCTAGTCATTGACTACAGGCTTTTTCCTAGAGACTGGAAGAAAAAATTGTTCACAGAACTCTCAGAAGAGCAAATTAGAAAAAACTGGTACGTGATGCTGAGCGATGAGGAATGTATCGCTAGCGATAAATGGAGCAAATTCAGCTATATCAATCACTCCAGAGAACCAAACTGTGCTTGGGTGCTGAGCATTCACAAAATTATCGCTAACAGGGACATAAAGAAAGATGAAGAGCTATTTATTGACTATCGGCTTGAGCCCAGACCAAACAGAGTATGTTACCCAGAATGGATTTGACGCTTGCCTTGTCTGGGACTTTATGCGATTATTAGCCTAGCAATGGAGTAGATCAGCGATCCTCTGGAGACTTACTAAAAAGTCTCTGTTGCATCCCAGGCTTTCCTTGTAACTTAGTAAACAACAAAACAAAACAAAAGTATGCCTACAGCAGTAACTACAAAATACGTCAAGAAAATGTCCGCATCCTCTTCCGATGTTGCAGGACTCAAAAGCACTCGCTATGAAAAGCTTCAGGTGAGCTACGGCTCAATCGAAAGAGGCTTTTCGGGAACAGGCTCTATCGCAGGCACCGTTCTCACGGTAGCCACAGTCACATCAGGGTCCATCCAGATCGGCACGGTAATCTCCGGCACAAACGTCACACCTACTACCCGTGTCGTTTCTTTTGGAACAGGCACCGGTGGAGCTGGAACCTATAACATCGTGACTGCCGATACCCAGACTGCTGCCCTCGGTAATATTTTCGGCACCTCCTATGCTTTCGGAGACACACTTGTGTTTTCTGAAGTGCCCAGCCAAGACATCGTCAGGGCTACTATCGTCGCCCATGCTGGTGCCGCTGGTCCTGCCGTGCTCGATATCTACCCTGGTTCAGATAACTCTGGAACATTCACATTGGGGCTGACTGACGCCACTGGAGCGAACACTACTCCTCCGAAGATCAGCTATATCATTGAATATGTGCGTGGTACAGGTAGAGTAGGTCCCAGTACCTATGAGTCTGGTGAAGGTGAACTCCTCAAAGTGATCATCGCCAATACTGGCGGCGGCGCTTCAGACGCTATCGCTGAAGAGCAGGTTTCTGCATAATTAGTGGTTAGTTTAAAAATCGAGACGCATCCTTAACCGGGTGCGTCTCTTTTTTTGCAAAAATTCGTTGCACCTTATCTTGGTTGCAGCGTATATTGGATACCTGACGCCAACAAGCGTCTTTAGAAACCCTATATATGTCTGAGCAAGAACCATCTAAAGAAGAAAAGATCTACAACCTGGTGATCGAACTTGAGATTGCCAAACGCAACAAGCGTGACGTTGTAAAAGCACACAACGAAGAAGTGAAACGGATTCAAGCCGAGATCAAAGAACTTTTAACCGACAACCAAGAACTAAACTAATATGAGTAACCGAGTAGAACTACCTATTGTGACAGAAACTGCCCCGGAGAATACGCATGTATCTTTGCTGCTCATTGCGGACGGATTGCGTCAGGCTGAGCAAAATCTGAAAGAGCAGGAAGAGAATGTAAGGAAATTGTCAGAACAGCTCAATCAGCTGCAGCAGCTACGTGTTGCTACTACTGCACAAAGAAACCTATTATCTGATCTTCAAAACAAAATTATAGAGCTGTCAAACACGCAGCCTCCTACTAAATAGCTTATGTTTACGATTGTCGCTGTAGCTTTCATCGTAGGTTATCTTATGCTCTTATGGCTCAAGACAGATGCCTTTGCAGAGTATATGAACCTTTTAAGGTTGAATGATTGGTTGCACCTGGATGAGTACAATCAACTTCATCGTGAAGGCTACAGCGGCAACTATCCTGATTTTTTGTACGAATACTACAAGGATAAGTTTTTTGTAAGATTGGTTACCTGTCCCATGTGCTTAAGTTTCTGGACAGGCATTATCTCAGCACTATACATAGACTCATTCAGTGGGTTGCTGTGCGCTCCTTTGATCTTGTTTTCTTACTTGTTATTTAATAAGATGCTTTAATGTCGCTAAAAATTGATCCTACGTCGGTACATCTAGGTAAGAACGCTGGAGGAGCTATAGACAATGTTTATGTCGCCAGTTACGTTCCCACCGATCCTGCCACGTTACCAATTACATGTAATCTTCCGCCTGCATTAAATTACACTCCAGGCAGCGCGACACTGATACCGCTTCAACCATCTTGTACATACAATTTTGCTGATGTGTTGGGAATTCCCCCAACTCCTCCTCCCCCTAATCCTGTACCATATAAAGCTTGTGAGTCGCTAACAGCTACTTCAAATATTATAACCACAGAGGCTACCAAAAATTCTTCATTAAGCCTCGTTGCCAGTGGTCCTATTATATCTGAAACCGGTACAGCCGACTGTACAATAAAGTTGGTGGGTATTTTAGATATTTCCGCCTGTAGTGACTTTTCAGCCAACTCTATAGTTTCTTTCAGCAATGCAGCTGCAGGTTCTTCTCTAGCAGTAACTGCAGCTAGTGCTCCTCATTGTGGAGTCACTCTTATAGGTAACATAGATATTAGCGCTTGCGAAAGTTTTACAGCTACCTCAAAAATTACATACGGAGGAGCACTGCAAGGCTCGTATCTGAACTTTGTTTCTCGAAGTATCCCAGATTGTGGTTTCGACCTGACCGGCGCATTCAATATTGATGCGTGTGAAACGTTTAACGCTCAATCGAATATTGCCATCACTGGGGCAGCAGTCAAAAGAAGTATTTTTGAAATATCTCCTCAGTCTACACCAAATTGCGGATTTGTGCTGACCGGTGACGTAGTCATTGACGCCTGTACAGACTTTACAGCGACAGGAGGAATTAACTTTTTAGGCGCCGCAGTGAAATCTAGTTCGGTTAAAGTTGTTGCTGCAGAACAACCTAACTGCGGACTGGTATTATCTGGAGATGTAGTCATTGATGCTTGCGCCACGTTCACAGCAGTAAACAACTTTAAAATCACTTCATCTAGTGGTGTAGTGAATACGATTACACCAATATCAATCGTATCGCAAAGTACTCCAGACTGCGGGTTTACTCTCAACGGTGAAGTCAGTATTGACGCTTGTGCTAGTGCAAACGTAAGCATCATTCCAGACCCTCAACAGCTAGGTTTTATAAACTTAAGGATAGGTGTGCCTCAAGGGCAACCAGCTAGTGCCGGATTGATATATTCTTCAGCACCATTGTCTTTACGTAGTAGCACAGTCTATCAGGAAGGATGCAATACGACCTTATCCATCTCGATGGACTCTATTGACCTCCAGCTTCCTGGATACCCTGCAGTTATCGACTATACTCCGGGTGTTCTGGATGGATGTATGTGGGAGGAAAATACGGACGGTATATACCTATATCAAGATCCGTACAGCGAAGCTTTATACATCGCTGGAGCTATACCGAAACCTTGTTTTGTATGCGATTCGAGCAGCTATAAGCAGGCAGATGGGCAGGTTCGACCTTTTGTTTATACTGACCTAGAACTGAACACTCTCAGCGTTAATAAACTTGTTGCTCCGCAATGCTGCACGATCAATGCAGATAATCTACTAGACCTCTGTAACGGGTATTTTCAATTCCTAGATATTAACGGCGCTCAGGTAAACATAGAGTCCAAATCTATCCAGATATCTTCAGATGCATACAACTATACGCAGATCTATCCATCAGATATTCGTGTAGCTGACGCCTACCGTAATGCTCAGCTAGAGTCTGGGTCACTCACACTAGACGATACATCTCTGCCCAACTCGTTCATGTATGCTACCGCTCATTCATTGAGCTACTCTGATGCACTTAACGATGAGTTTAATCTAACTGCGCAGCAGCTCTCGTTCACTGCTCCGGACTTGAGCAATGTCATTGTTAATACGGAAGGTGTGTATGCTAACTCTTGTGCAGGCAACTACGCCGCGATGCAGGACAATGCACTCACTATGGCTCCTTTTGTTGGTTCGGCCACCTATATGCAGTTAACCAGCAGTATTCTTAGTCTAGTGTCGAGTGGTACAACCTACGCAAATCACGCACCCAACTACTCGTACCTCTATACACCCACGTATTACAACTACATGGATAGTTACGGTTTAATGACTAACACCATAGGTACAGGTCAAATCGCAAAAGTCCGCCCTACAGGGTTTTATGTGGAGACGGATGTAAATCATGGAGCCTGGATGCAACCTGACTATATGGGTATAAAGGCGTCTAACGAAACTTGGACCAGAGTTGATCCCTACCAGGTGGCTGTATATGGGCTAAATAGTTTAGGTGCAGCATCTGCTGCCAACATAACACCTACTAATGTATATGTTGGAGGTCACTCTGGAGGCTACCCGTACACATATATGGCAGACAACTATTTTTCTGCCAATGAGTCAGATCTTAAATATTCAAGCATTACGCCAACCACGCTATATATCCAGGCTGACAACAATACATATTCCTATGTTTCTCCGTACGACATAAAAGCGGTTAAAATTGACGGTAATGGAACACATCAAGCATACCACAACCCCTGGGAGTTCAGAGTTACAGCAGCCAATAACATTAGATATGCTAATTTATCTGAAGGCAGCGTATATGTACAACAGGACACTAGCAACTATTCCTATCTCGCTTCGGGCGAAATAAAATCTGTCAGTGGTGTATGTTATACGTACCAAAATCCTTGGGAACACAAAGCCTCAAGTACCGACTCTACCGATTACGGTTCTCTAGGACGCACGTGGGTGCAAGTAGGGAAGGACAGTACTAAAGGTACCCTAACTAAAGACACACTAAAATTAGAAACCAGTAACATATCGTATACGCAGATGACCCACGGCACGATAACTATTAACGGTAAAAACGTATATCTTGAGCCCAAAAATGCTAATAACGCCTATTTCAGAGCTCTAACTGTATGTACAAACGTATCTACTGGTGCAACCGCCACTATATACGTATTGGCTCACGACTAAAACAATAAGCTTATGCCTCAGCTACCGGCAGTCGGAAATTCCTGTAAGTGTGATTGCAAAAAAATAGATCCGCCTGTAATCACTAGCGCAGGAAGTGCATCTGGTGAAGCTAAAAAAGCTTTTTCTTACACCATAACTGCAACAAACAGTCCGACTTCTTATAATGCTACAGGCTTACCGGCAGGGCTGAACATCAACACATCCAATGGAGTTATTAGCGGAACACCTACAACAGCAGGTACGTACACTATAACAATATCTGCAAAAAATGATGGAGGTACAGGAACAAAAACACTTACACTGACTGTAGCTGCTGCCGTAATACCTGCGACTTGGCTACGCATCCAGGCTACATTCGACCTCGGCGGCTTATCAGCTATGGCGCGCCTGAGTAGTGTAGCTGGACAATACGCTGGTGCCGAAGCGGTGAGTAACGGCTATCGCGATTGTATGCAAACTTCTCTTCTAAATAATTCTACATATATTAAATTTACAGGTTACACACCGGCCTGGACAATAACATGGTTAAACGGACGCACTTTTTATGACTCAGAGCGTTATTCAGGCAATCTTGCTTTTACTGCTGATGCTGCTCTTTACAAAGAGGTACAATTAGGCGGGTACCCAAATTACAGCTGCTCTTATCTATGGGATATAAACGTAGCCTTATGGCGACAATATAACCCAACTGTTCAATTCATGAACGGTACCATACCTGGTATTTGGCGCCACGACGCAGGAAACTATGGGAACCCAAGCCTAGGAAATTTTAATATATGGTCTGCTTTTTATACAGCGGCACCATTAACAGGTTATGATAACCCTAATGGAATTAGGCAGCCCAATGCTTCCGCCAGTTGGATTAGAGGTACCGAAAAATCTTTCGGTGTACCTTCAGGTTGGTGGTCTGGAAAGGGTAGCTGGTGTTACTATTTTGTATATGCCAGAAATTTTTCGTTTTCCGGGAACAATACGGCCGCATTTTCAATAGATACCTGGAACAGTACTTACACATTGAGCTAATGCTCTGGTACGTCCACTGTAGAGCTTAAAAATTCCTGATGATCAATCCATACAGGTTTTCCTGTAGAGTTATCTATCACTTGTCTGTATAACTTACCGTCGTCTCCTTTACGGATGTTATTCACAAAGAAATTTACTACACCGATTGTGGTGGCTTCTACAGTTTGAATAGGGTCCAACAAACCAAATTGAGATTCATTAACCTCTCTAGAGCTATCTGGAATTGCCTCAGTAGATCCTATGCCTCCAGCCCCCATCTTGGTTACTTTGTGGGCTAGCATATATTGCTCCATAGGATTAACCCCTTCGATGTTTTGAGCCAGTGAGTTTCCTACAAAAACACTCTTTACTTGGGGAGAAAAAAACCCTGCATGTAACCAAGAAAGATTTCTTTTCTGCCTAAGTTTGCTCTTAGCTTTAAACTGTACCTTACCTGCATCATGGTCGATATGCTCTTTCAGATAGTCTTCTGCTCCTAGAAATTTAGAAAAAATTACATTGTCTCGATCGTCTGCTTCTACATGACGTCCAAAGACTTTTAATAGCTTTTTTGACGCATCTAGTATCAGTTGAGGAGTTACATAGCTGATACTATTGCCTAGTGTGCGTCCCATGACCCCTGCATCAAGCTTCATGTTCTTGAAGTAGGTTTTCAACTCATTTATTTTTTCTTGTTTACTTATAGCCATATTTAGCTATAGTAGATGAAAATTAGTATAAACTCAAAACAAATGACGTTCGAATTTGACTACAACCTAGACACCGACGAAATATCGATCGTCTATGAAGGCTCATTCGTTCTTAAGGCAGAGTTTGATGGCGAGCGTCCAACTTTTCGTAATTTTGAAAAGGTTAAAGACGAAGAGATCGAAGCTATGCTAAAGAACCTTTGCCGTGCTGCGTTCAACGTGCTAGCCTAGCACCGTATGAATAACACAGAAAGGATTCGTCCCAACTGGGATCAGTACGGTATGGTTTTGGCTTATGCTGCAGCTACTAGATCTCCAGACCCTTACGTGGCGGTAGGCGCAGCCGCATTTAGAAAAGATAGGTCTACTGTGGCTACAGGCTATAACGGAGCACAAAGCGGGGTGGAAGTAGACTGGAGCGATAGAGATGCTCGCCGGCCTTTCGTAATACATGCAGAGTGCAACTGTTTGAAGTATTCCAAGCCTGGAGAGATATACTACCTATACGTTACACTTTCTCCCTGCTCGAACTGCATGGACTTGATAAAAGCTCACGGGGTACAAGAGGTCATATACGACGAACTGTACGAGAGAGATACAGCTGCATTTGAAAAAGCTAAAGAGTATGGCATACTCCTAAGGCATTGCTCCCTACCAGATGATTACGAAAAAACAATATAGCCTAGGTCCGAAGGCATATGTCAGTGCTGTTTCGTTAAAAACGAACATAGTTCTGCATGGCTCTTTTTCTAGAACCAAGTACAGTTACAATTCAGTACAGTCGGCAGAAACTTGCTTGATGGATAAGTGGAACACTACCGCTGATGCTTGCGGAGGCCACTATGTTATTGGACGAGACGGTACAATATACTCGTGCATTGATCCTCTATATTGGTCGAGTCATGTAGGGGCAGGCAAATATTTTCAGCAAGTCAACAGACGTACTATAGCTGTATTCCTGGTTAACGAGCTTTTTCTGGAGAAGTCTAACAGTCAGTATTATGCCTTCGGCTTTAAAGACCTGCATAGCAGCTTATACAAAGGTAAGGTGTTCGAGTCCTCGTTTAAAGGATACACATACTGGGCAGACTATGATGAAGCACAGATACAGTCGCTTGCCCAATTACTCAAAGAGCTGTCTAGGGAGCACAGCATCCCTCTGACCATGCTGGGTAAATCTGCAGGGTATATGCAAGACGCTGACCTTAAAGCAGGTATAGTCTCGGGTTCAAATCTGAACAAATCTTCATATAGTTTGCCGCTACCTTCATGGGCAATTTCAAGCCTTGAAATGGAAGGCATTCAGATATTGAGATAAAGGCAAGATTTAAATTTTCGCACCAGAAATTTAAGTTCTTGTAGGCAAAACCTAATTTTTGTTACTATATTAGGTCTACTAGGTGGCTAGTAGACAACCAAAAATAGTACACATATGAGCAAAGACTTTTTAAGTAAATTGGTGCATTACAGAACGTACGCAAAGTACCTCCCTGAGGAGATGAGGCGGGAGAGCAAGAACGAAACTATTAAGAGGAACATGGATATGCACATCCGTAAGTTTCCTCACCTGGCTGAAGCTATCGAAAAAGCCTACGAGCAGGTTTATGCAGGTCGTGTAGTTCCTAGTATGCGTAGTTTCCAGTTCGCAGGAGAGGCTATCGAGCGTCGTAACAACAGAATGTTTAACTGCAGCTTCATCAACATCACCAAGTTCAGAGATTTTGCAGACTTGTTCTATATGAGCATGAGTGGTGTAGGTGTGGGTTTCAGTGTTAAAAAAGCTCACATCAAGCAGCTGCCTGCTATTCCTGATGGTGCTGTAGAAGCTCCGTATGTAATTGCAGATTCTGCAGAAGGCTGGTGCGACAGCTTGATGGAGCTTTTCCGTAATCCTGACCTACAGTTTGATTATACTGCAATCAGACCTATGGGTGCCGCTTTGAGTACAGGAGGCACAGCCAGCGGGCCGAAGGCACTGATCAAAATGCACGCCAACGTTCGAGCTATCCTTAGAAAAGCTGTAGGCCGACAATTGACACCTTTTGAATGTCATCGTATCTCTTGCCTGATTGCTGATTGCGTTGTTGTGGGTGGTGTACGTAGAGGAGCACTAATCAGTTTGTTTGATGTAGATGATGAAGAGTTGTTGAACTGCAAGGCAGGCAATTGGTGGGATAAATATCCTGAACTCGCCAGAGCGAACAACTCGGCGGTTCTACGCAAAGACGATCCAGCGTTTAAGGAAAAGGCTGGTAAGGTAATCGATGCTTGTTTTGCTGGAGGGCAGGCTGAACCTGGCCTAAGCTTAACTAACGATGATGAGATGGGCTTTAATCCCTGTCATGAGATCGCACTCAAAAGCATGGGTGTGTGTAATCTTACAGAGATCAATGCTGCTCAGTGCTTTAGCAAAGACGACTGGCTCAAAGCTGTGGTAAGTGCGACAATCATAGGCACTCTTCAGGCTACCTACACAGATTTTAAATATGTGCAGCCTGAGTGGAAAAAGAATGCGGATGAAGAGGCTTTGCTGGGTGTGAGTATTACTGGTCAGGCTGAAGCTCAGGCTATCCTTACTCCTGAAAACCTGTCCGAGGGAGCCAAGGCAGCTGTCGAAGTAAACAAACTCTGGGCATCGAAGCTAGGAATTAATCCAGCCAAGAGAATTACCACAACCAAACCGTCTGGCACCAGCAGTAGTTGGTTGGGTACAACTGCAGGCGTACACGCAGGTCATGAAATTAGATATATCCGCAGGGTACGCATGGATAAAGGCAGTGCACTAGGTAAAGCATTGAGTAAGCGTTTCCCTGCCTTTGTTGTCGAAGACCCATTCAACAACAACGACATGATCATGCAAGTTCCTGTTAAATTGTATGACACAACATTGTTGCGCAATCAGGAAACTGCTGTACAGTGTCTTGAGCGTGTTAAGTCACTATATGACAACTGGATTGTTCCTGGCCATGTAGAAGGACCTAATACGCATAACATCAGTCTAACGATCAACTATCACGAACATGAAAAAGACGCCATCAGAAGATGGATGTTGGATAACAGAAATTCTTATTATGGTATTAGTCTTATTCCATATGATGGGGGTGACTATAAGTATTTGCCTTACAGCCAGCCTCCGCATCCTGAAGTATTTGAGATCCTCGATAAAGCTTTTGCATTGATTACAGAAGACTTCCGTTTCGAAGACATCAAAGAACGTAAAGATAACACCGATTTTAAAGGAGAGGCTGCATGTGCCGGTGGAGCTTGTACCCTAGAAATCTAGCCTGTTTAATTCGACGGGATTAGCTGATAGCTAAAAAAAAGAGCCGCTTGCCCAATACCCTGGGCGGCGGCTCTAGTTTTGTTAAGGGTTACATTGACGGGTCACACGTGTTCTTGATCACGCCCGGGATTGCGACAAGGCGCTCCAAGAGCAACGGTGCTTTCGCAGCCATCGCTCTACCTGTCTCTCCCTCGTAAAACGCCGTGATCTCCGCAATTTCCAGCGGTGTGTAGATCTCATGCGCTTCCATGATCAATTCCCACGTTTTGAGTTTAACTTGCTCAGGCAGCATGCTGAGCATCGGCTTCAGCATATCCATCATCCCTGTCGCCTCCATCAGCTTTGTTACGGCAGAGGCTGAGGCTTTTCCAGTTGCAGGGGCCAGAGCAGGAGCAATGATCACCTTATCCTTCCACTCGTCCCATGACGCCCTGATCATCTCCAACTTCTCCTCAGCAGTCTTATTTTCAGCCACCAGCGTACCTCCACTACCACCAAACAGGTTGTAGAGTAAGCCGTCTAGCGCCTGAGGCTGATTAGGATCACTTAACGCCCTGAACGTGACAATCTCCCACTCTGCCTCCGTAGAAGCATCCTGCTTGAGCTTTTCATGGGTGTACAGGATCACATCTGCAGCCACCACCGGGTCAGGTGTCAACGAATGGTGCCCCCGGATGTTTTTCCTAGGATCTTCCTGAACCCCTTTCCGGGGCTCAAAAGAAGCCACCAAGGTTTCGCCTCCTTTCAGTGTTACCAGCTCTCCTTTGACCAAAGCAGGGTTGATTGGGACAATCAATATTCCCGGCTCTTTGCTCACCCCCTTTTCCCAGTTAGACTGCACTTCGGTCAGGAGGTCGCTCCATGTGCAGTTCAATGCATGTTCACGTTTTTTAGCGTAGTTGTTAATCTCGATCATGTTTGTGGTTGTGGTGGTTGTTGTGGTTGCCGTCTTCATGTTCATGTTATTGCTTGGTTGGTTAACAGCTAATTAGCTAGCCAAATTATTATCCCATTTTTCGACTGGTTATTGGGGGAGGGGAGGGGTATCATTCTTTTAGATATGCCGAAGCCGAAGCCTCTGTTTTTAATATATGCAGAGCACCCGATGTGTAGCATAGACTGCGTGGACGGTGTTCGCGATGTGCTCGAAAGCTCGAGAGAATACTCTGCTTTGCTGGTAGGTCCTCATAGCTTCCCGTACATGGAACTTACGGAAGATATACTTGCTGAAACAGCGTGTTTGGTAATTCCAGGAGGACTAGGAGATTCAGACCAATACGACACTTCGGAATTGAGACCTCACGCAGCACTAATAAAAAGCTATGTAGCTTCAGGCGGCAGGTATCTGGGTATATGTATGGGAAGCTATCTAGCGGGATATCACTACCTGGATATTCTCAAGAAGAACACTAGAGCGGTGCAATACGTTCAACGTAAAGGTCGCACAATAAACCACGAGAAACCTGATGTGGTTGAATTGATGTGGGGAGATAATATAGAACCGATGTATTTTTTTGATGGGGCTACCTTTGTACCCAGAAAAGGCTACGCATCTATCTCTGGAGATATTGTTGCCCGCTATCTTAATGGAGATCCTGCAGCCGTAATTCAAGCCTACAAGAAAGGAAAGGTAGGTGTGATTGGGCCCCACCCAGAAGCACACAAATGGTGGTTCTATATAGAGAAAAACATACGTGACAGATGGCAAGATTGCGTAAAACACCATCTTCTACTAGACTTCGTAGAAAAGCTGCTGTAGTTTGTATGCATGAGTATTGCAACAAAAACAGGAGACAAAGGAACAACTGGAATGTTGTTCGGCGCAAGAGTAAGTAAGTGCGATCAACGCATTGCAGCTGTGGGAGATATCGATGAATTGAACGCGGCTATAGGTTTAGCTAAACGTCAATTATCTGGTAATGAAAACTATACCTGGACCTGGGCACTTGACCGTCTCAATAAGATACAACGGCAACTGACCTGGCTTATGGGTGAAGTAGCTACTGAGCCGGATAAGCGTGCAGAGTATGTGAACAAATATCCTTATGTAAATCTAGCTCATCTAGAAGAAATGGAGGATGCTCTGCACAATTACGAAAATAGTACTAACACTAAACAGACAGACTGGGTTATGTATGGTAACAGCGATATTGGTGCCTCGCTCGACTACGCTTCTAAAGTTTGCAGAAGAGCCGAAAGAACTTTTCTTGCAGCCAAAGAAGCAGAACAGCTAGAGTCGGTCGATTGTCAGTATAGACCTTTGCTCACAATGTACTTGAACAGGTTGAGTGATTTGCTATATGTAATGGCTAGGTATTTTGATTTCGTTGTAACAACCAACTAGTAAAATATGCATTCAACAAACAACAAAAAACAAACAGTAGCCAGGCAGTTGCAGCACTTTAAAGAAAGTCTCAACACCATCAAAAAGTTCCTTCAGAAAAAAGACGTACAGCAAGAAGGATGCTGCGAATGCGGCAGTCCTGCATGTATCTGGAGCAAATACGATCAGTATGTTAACGAAGATGTGCGATCTGAAAATAGCCCTATTTCTGAAGTAAGCAACGTTATGTTTACAGCGGGAGCCACTGTCGAAGACGCGGAGGTTTTTGTCAATAACACTAAAATTACAGGAGTAACTAAAGCCGCCCTAGAGTACGATCCTGAATTTGGGCTTCCTGTGCTCAAACTCGAGATTGTGTCACCACAAGTTCGCCTCTAGTTAAAGCATTCCTCCCAACCCAACCAGCCCATAGTCCTAGTGATTATGGGCTGGTTTTTTGTTGCCGTATATAGTATTATAGTTTAATGATATTTACAATACTCGTAGCATTTTCAGCGTTATTTGTTGCAGGTTGCGCAGCTTTTTTCAGTATTAAGGGCCTAATCGTCCTTTTTTCGGGCAGTGCGCTAGCGATAGGTATAATGGCCAGCTCGCTTGAGATAGGGAAGCTTGTGGCTGCGTCCTTTCTACACACCCACTGGCACAGAATTAACTATCTGTTAAAAACATATCTGTGTGTGGCTGTATTTGTGTTGATGTGTATTACCAGTCTAGGAATATTTGGGTTTTTGACCGGGGCCTACCAAGTACACTCAGCAAAAGTCGGAACTTTTGATACTCAGATCGCAGCTCTGGCTAGTGAAAAAGCTACCATAGAGGCTGAGATTCTCGAATACGCTAATCGTGTCAAAACACTGACAGATTTACGCACAACTCAAGAAGAACGACTGCAAGCTGCAGGTAATCTCAAGGCTCCTAGAGAGCAGGCCTATAAAGCTATTGCTGAAGCCAACCAGGAAATTCAGAAAAAAGAAGCTGAGATGTCTCAAGGAAGACAGCGCAGCATAGCTATTGAAAAAGAGCTCTCAACTCTCAAGATTTCATTAAACACTACAACAGATATAGGGTCGTTTAAGTTTATTGCTGATGCTTTACACACCTCAGTAGATACGGCAGTGCAATATTTCATATTCCTGCTTATATTTGTATTTGATCCATTGGCAGTTACACTCGTCCTTGCATGGAATAACCTAGTGGAATACAGAAAAGTACTAAAGAGACAGGAAGAAGAGGAATACCTGGCAAATCTACGGAATGTTTCGGTCAGTGCAGTGATAGACTCTGTTGCACCTGCTTCTGTGTCGGCCCCCATAGTTGTTGCCAGTTCAGCTCCTGTGTCTCCAGCAGTAGAATTGGCTGATATGGCTGTACAAAAAGACGTCCATGTACATGTATTGGCGCAAGATGAAGTTGAGTCAGCTGCCGTAAAAATTGAAGAGGTTTTAACTTTACCTAGCATTGCACCAGCCTCTATCGAACCCGCAATAGAGGTTGCGCAACCTATATCAGCTACAGCGCCTGTAGTATTTGCTACAGATTTTGAAAACGACCCGAATTTCTTAAAGCTCACTGAAGAGCAAAAGAATATTGAACGTGCCCGCAGACGAGTCAAAACAGGCAACAACGACTCGGTAGTTACTGCTTAGCTGCTGGATGCAACATATTAGCGTTGTCGTCGAACGTTTTGACAATGAACTTACATAGTTCAGACCTCATAATGTCGTCGTTATTGAACGCTAGGCTGTAGATACCAAATGCTGCTGCTGCGTCGGTATTAAACATGTGTGAGATCTTCTCAAACCCTCCCTGTTTGGCTTTAGGTAGATCAGACTGAGCATTATCTGCACACAAGATCATTTTAGTAAACTTCCCTATACGAGTAAGCAGCGTTTGAATTTCATTGATTGTCAAATTCTGTGCTTCATCCACACAAATGAACCTAGCAGTCCAGCTCGCTCCTCGACAGAAATTGACAGGCTGGTACGTTACTCTATTTTCGCCCTTGAGTCGCTTTACTTCGCCTACAGGCAGCAGTTCTTCAAGCTTATCCTCAAACGGTCCCATATAGGGTTCGTACTTTCCCGCAATGTCGCCAGGCAAATAACCGAGCTTAGAGTCCGCAGACTCTACAGCTGCTCTTACGAATACAAGATCGGAGACTTTCTTCTTATTTAGCAACTCTAGACCTATACGTACAGCTGTGAGTGTTTTACTACTCCCTGCAGGACCAGACAGAAAAATTATACGACTGTCTTTGTTTGCCCCCAGATCAATCAAGACCTGCTGCTTTTCGGTCCATGGCAGCTCTCGGATATGTAAATCAAAGTCTATTTTTTCCCTCTGATATACTTTAGGACTGTTATCTGGTTTTGGTGTTTTAGGTTTAGGCATAAGTTGATTATATGGTATCTTTGCTTTGTCTGATAGTTAAAAAAAGGCCTGAGAACCGAAGTTCCCAGACCCATATGATTATTTTTTCTTGCTAGGGTGACCTGCTAGATGTTTACCCAACTCTATTCGCAGATCCTCTAAATCGTCCTGAACATGCATCAGTTCTGTGCATGTATTTTCAAGTTGTGTTAGTCTTGTTTGTAGTTCTGTGAGGTCTTTTAATCTTACGTTTACTTGTACAGATTTGAAGGATCCTATTGCTCCTGCCGTCAAAACAATAATTAAAACAATATTATCAAGAATCTGTTGTTTGACTTTTTGTAACATATTTTGTGTATTTACGGCTTAGATTTTCAGCCAGTATAATGTTCACGTACATGCCTGCTTTTTGTAGAGCCTGTTTAATTTTGTATGGTCTCCGGAAATTACTTCCGTCGTCTAGATACTCACTTTTAAACTCTAGGTCATATAGAGCAAAAATCTCTAGCCATACTTTTCTACGGTTATAGAACTCTTGCACAGCCGCCATACACCCCCACAGATAGAAGTCTCTACCTGTGCTTTGATATATCCACATAGCTATCCCGAATATTACTTGCTGCAGCTCCAGATATGCTTCAGCTAGTGCTAACCTACTCAAGGCTTCAAGCACCTCAAATATTTCTTTCACACAATGCTTTACGTAATAATCTGCAGTATGCTCTTTTCCGCCAAGAATATCCCTGTACACAGTGGAAGCTCTGCGAGAAGGAATCATTTGATTAGTTTGTGTGCTGCAGGACCCATATAGTCTGGTCCATGCATCGACGTATGTTCTAGAGTTATCACTGGGTCAGATCCGAACGTAGATTTATAGCTACCTGGATGTATATCGTGATCAGTAAGCTCTAGATAATGCTGCCCGTCGTGTTTGCCTAGGTATCTAAAAGCACTGGGATTTACTTTGGCTCCAATCTCCTCATGCAGCTCTCTGGTAGCTGCCTCGATAGGTGTTTCGCCTTTTTCGATTCCTCCCCCGATATGTCTAACCTTACCAATATTAGTAGGCCATTGAGGATTGTTCAATCTTTCAAGAAGATATTGCCCTTTATAAGGCAATACAACTCTAACTCGTTCCTGAGCTGCTGTTTTACTACTCATACGTTTTTCAACATCGATAGGTATTAGCATCTTGGGGGCATGTATTTTAAACCCGCTAGGTTTGTGTGTAAGCCCTACATACTTACCATCAGCTGCAGTGCTGTCCACCTTGAACTGTTGCGGATATTTTTGCATGAGGCTAGCTAAAATCTCATGCTTACCTCCATAATCGTTTTTATCGGAAAGCTCCTTGGCCTCGATAAGCTTTTTTAATGCATATGACTTAGCCAGCTTTACTAGGTTTAGTGGGAACACTAGCATAAGTATTTTACATTACCGTAAGATTATACCAATTTATAGTTATAATGTTCTGGAGCGTATGGAGCCTATCCTCCACAAGCTGCAACAGCTTCTTCCTGGCTAGAATAAAATGTGCCGCCGCACGCCCACAGCGAACCATACGTTCCACCGGTCCAAGGATTCTGATTTACTCCGGAGTTATTATTTGCCCAAGTCGAAGATGCTGAATCATATGCAAGTCCCTCTGAACCATACCAACCTGTATTACCTATAGCCCACTGTTCTGTATATGTCCCACCATAAGGATTTTTCTCAATTGTGTAGCCATTTTTACCGGCTAACCAGTCACTTGCCGCGTTGTCCCTGGCCTCCAATTCAGAACCCATCCAGTTGTTGTTGTAAGCCCACTGACTAGCGTGAATGCCGTAGGACGAAGGAAACTGGCGTACTCCACCCATAGCATCATTTATCCAACTGTTTGCGTAAGCGTCAGCGGCATCGTTTGCTGTGTCGTACCAGCCATTATTGAACCAGACCCATTTATTGTTGTAGCTTCCTCCACCTATCCATTGATTGATGCCTAGATTAGTATCTTTCCAAACGCTTGCCAAACCATCATCGCGATAGTTATTCGCATCAGTTTCATTCTCGAACCAGCCTTGATTAGAGTACGCCCACTTTCCGTTATGTGTACCTGCTCCAGAATATTGATGCACACCTGTATTTGCAGCTAGCCAGTAAGCTTCGTTTGCTTCTTCTTCGGTGCTATACCATCCATGATTGTTCCATGCCCACTGCGAACCGTATGTACCCCCGGTCCAAGGGTTCTGATGTACTCCTGTATTACTGGTTAACCAGGCCGAAGATGCTGCATCATAAGCCAGTCCCTCGTAATAATACCATCCATGATTGTTCCATGCCCAACCATTCGCACCTGCGTAAGCAACACTTCCTGCCCAAGGGGTTTGCGCTACACCTGAATTTGTAGTTAGCCACGCTGCAGATGCAGCATTTCTAGCAGCATCTTCAGAATCATACCAGCCGTGAGTATCCCAAGCCCATTTATCTCCATATATTCCTCCTCCAGTAAATTGATGTATACCTGTATTAGCATCTAAAAAAGCCGTAGCTCCTGCGCTAGCTGCTTCTGTAGCTGCAGCTTGAGAAGCATACCAACCATTATCATTATAGGCCCACTTATTGTTGTTGGTTCCTCCTCCAGTAAATTGATTTATCCCTGTGTTTGCTGCTAGCCAAGCCACAGAATACGCATCCTGTGCATCCGTTAAGCTATTATACCAATCGTGATTGTAAGCATACTGGTTGTTGTGAGTTCCTCCTCCAGTCCACTCATGCACACCTGTATTAGCGGCTAACCATGCCGCAGCATTGGCGTCGTTCCAAGAATTATACCAATCATGCATATATCCCCATTTAGTATAATAGGTCCCATTGCCCAAAAATTGATTGACACCGTTATTGCTTCCTATCCAGGCGTCAGCATAAGCGTCTTGTGCCGCTCCTTGACTATCGTACCAAGACTGATTAAAGGCCCATTGGTTTTGGTGCGTTCCACTTCCAGTAAATTTATTGACTCCTGTATTTGCCGCTAACCAAGAAGCTGCGGCAGCTTCTTGGTTAATGTCCCTGTCGTATACAGCATCCCACATATAGCCAAACCATCCATGATTATCCCAAGCCCATTTCTCGCTATTTGTTCCCCCACCATGCCATTGGTTAACACCTACATTAGCAGCCAGCCACAACCCAGCGTGATAATCATTATAAGCCAATAATGTATCGGCTTGCTCTGCAAACCATCCATGATTATCCCATGCCCATTTATTGTTATTGGTTCCGCCGTAAGGATTCTGATGTACTCCTGTATTAGTGGTTAGCCATGCCTCAGATGCGGCATCTCTAGCCTCTAACTCTGAGATATATGCTATACTGTTGTAGGCCCATGTAGCATTATAGCCCATATCATTATTCGGATCGTAAGGAAAATGGTTAAGTCCCACATTATACTGTGTCCAATTACTATAGGCATCGGCCACCGCCATGGCAGCAGCCTGAAACCAGCCGTGAGTGCCCCAGGCCCATTCTTGACTGTGACTTCCTCCTCCCGTCCATTGATTTACGCCCACATTTGCATTTAACCAGCTATCCTGGGCAAAATTATTTGCTTCTTCCGCACTATTATACCAACCATAATTATCGTATGCCCATTTATTGTTGTAGTCTCCTCCCCCAGTCCATTGGTTTGTGCCGGTATTAATTGCACGCCATGCCTCAGCTGCGGCGGTCCCTTGAGAGTTATACCACCCATGGGTATCCCAAGCCCACAGACCAGCATATGATCCCCCTTGCCAAGGGTTCTGATTTACTCCACTGTTTTGAGATAACCATGAATTTGAATAATCTGAAGCTGAATTATTGGCATTAGCTTCGCTATCATACCAACCTGTATTACCTATAGCCCACTGATTGTTGTAGTTTCCTCCACCTGTCCACTGATGTACTCCTGTATTTACATTATATAGCCAGTCGAGTGCAGCTGCATCCGCAGCGAAATTATACGAATTGTAGAAATTTGAATTAAACGCCCACTTATTATTGTCTGGACCTCCACCCGTCCATTGATTTAACCCTACATTCGACATAAGCCAAAGGGCAGGAACGCCATTATTTGGGTCGTTCTCAGGAGAATACCATTCATTGTTATACGCCCATCTATTAGCGTATATCCCTACAGAATAAATATTTTTGTGTACTCCTGTATTGCTGGCAAGCCAAGAGAGTGATGCGTAGTCATATGCATTTGACTCAGAAGCCGTCCACGTATTGTTGTAGGCCCACTGCCCGTTATGTGTACCTGCTCCAGAATATTGATGCACGCCTGTATTTGCAGCTAGCCATTCGGCAGCATTAGCTTCTGCATCAGAAGACATCCAGGCATTATTATAAGCATACTGGTTGTTGTGTGTTCCTCCTCCAGTCCATTGGTTTGTGCCGGTATTAGTCGCCAGCCAAGCTGCTGCAGCTGCATCTTGCGCAGCCGTCTGACTAGTGTACCAGCTTGTGCCGTAGGCCCACTTATTGTTGTTGGTTCCTCCTCCAGTAAATTGATTTATCCCTGTGTTTGCTGCTAGCCAAGCCACAGAATACGCATCTAACGCCAGTGTTTCTGTCGCATACCAGACCTGATTATACGCCCACTGATTGTCGTGTGTTCCTCCTTCAGTAAATTGATGTATTCCTGTGTTTGATGCTAACCAAACAGCTGCATTAGCGTCGGCTTCTGAGTCATACCAAGTGGTACCATATGCCCATTGATTTGCATGAGTGCCACCATAGGGATTTTGATGCACATTTATGTTGGCCGCCAACCAAACAGCCGTAGCGGCGTCCCTGGCTGCGAGTTCTGATGAGTACCACGTTGCGTTATACGCCCACTTATTGTTGTTGGGTCCGCCGCCTGTCCATTGATTTACACCCGTATTTGCTAATAGCCACCATTCTGTAATGGTTACTTCTCCGGCACTGTTAGTATCAATATCTCGCTCATACTCTCTGAATGACTTTGAAGCGGCTACTGTAGGACCAGAGGACGTAGTATATAGTATCGAATTATTCACCAAAATTTCAACAGCCGCAAAATAGTTATTGTGTGGATATGGGTATGTCGAAACTGTGCCAGAAGTTCCAGAAACCGTAGCAGCTACCCAAGCAGTCCCGTTCCATTGAAGTAACTGTCCAGCTGTAGGTGTAATAGACGCGATTGGGTTGCCTCGTAGATAGTATGCATTCGCATTAGTGTTGGGATGCACGTGATCTTCTCGTGCATACTTGACAGAGGTTCCTACTGCAGCTGTTCCTGCCTCTGAAGGCGTCGCAGTACCTGCAGCATCAAGCATATATCCTGTTGGTTTATTTAGAGAGTTTGACATAACTATTTAATATATTCTAGCACACACCTATCTGGATGGAAATGGAAAACTAGCCAGTCTCTAGACTACTGCAGGTAAACATAAGAACCGAAGCTCTTGAAGATTTTCTATTTTACGTCCCTTATATACTGCAGAATACGTTACCTCTTTTTCCTGATTAATTGTTGCAGAGATGATGTTTGTGGCGAGTACATGCTGCGAGTTATAGTCCGCTTTCATCTGTATGTATTTGACAGGATCCTGGAGATAGTCCACAATTTCGTTCAATTTATGGTAATTTATTTTTTTACACCTAGCTGCAACATCCATAGGTAGTGGTTCAAGTTTAGCTAGATGTAGCTCAACAGTGTCCAGATCATCTAAAGACAGCTGAGTTAGTATTTTCTCATAGTTAGAAAGCCTACGTTTTTTGATGATGGACATGTTGCCAGTCATTCTTTTCCGTAAGTCTGTTTTATCTAGATGAAGAATTAATAAATTTGGTAGTGCCTTTACTCCGGGCACATCTTTACTATGGCAAAGATTTACTCCTGGACCACCAGCACTATTGAATACATTTGCTTTGGAACTGACTACAACTTTACCGTGACGCACACACTCGCTTAGATTGTATGGATTTAATTTAAAATGCTTGAACTTCTCGATGCTCGGCTCAAACAGATCCTCTAATCTAGGTGAATTACTAAGCCACAAACCACTCAACGCAGAATTACCTTCGTGTTTCTGTAATACCTCCAAAAACGAGTTGAAGCTGAAGCTGTTTAGTGCTGGATCAAAATACGCTATAAATTCGTCGGTATCTAAAAAGCACAAGAACTTAGCGGTAGCTCGCACCAAGTCATAAAAACTTTGATTGAGTTTGGTGTCGGGGAGTACAATGGGATTACCTTCGAAATTAAATAGTGTATATGGCTTGTCTTTGTACTTTTCATACACAGCCAGCGTATATGGGCAGTCGCTACCATTATCTACAACCACTATATTATGCCAGCCGACCAAAGCTGCGTGATACTGTAACCAAGCATCAAGTAACGCACCTTCATTTTTTGTTTTGAGTATTATCTTGAGCAATGAACGCTCGTCTTTTGCTGCAGGTGTACTGTTCACTGTTCTCAACGCCTGCTGAATCGCAGCATCTATATTGCTGTATTCAATATTTTTTATTTTTGATACTTCTGCCAGTAGTCCACTTAACCTGTTCGTATGTACTCGATCATTTAATTTTGCAGATACAAAAGAATTGAATATCTTCGGAAACGGAGAACTAAAACCTCTCAACTTTGTAGTGGGAGACCTTCCGTCAATAGTGGCTTGAATGACATCAGTGTATAAGAAAGGTTGATCTTTTGGAGTACTGAGGTTGAGTAGATACTCGGCAGGATTTTTGTAATACTCTGAAATTTCTCGGTTGTTATGCTTCCAGTTCTCTTTGATAGATTCGTTCTTATCAAAAAACTCTGCGATACTCCATTCAGGATTCTCGGACATGACGTGATTTATCTTACTTTTAATTCTATCTTCAATCTGTGTTTTATGGAGGTGTAACATCAATAGTTCCGGACAATAAGTAAGGTCGCGGCTGATGCTGTTGTGTGTACGCATACTGTTCTCCGTACTATTCAAGAAAATTGCTTTTCCTTTTACAATATCCCACCAAGGGTTGGTTACAGAAAAGTCAGTTACATCCACTATATTCTCGTAGTCTTTCCCGTAGTAGTTATTGAATATCCAGCTTGTAGTCAGTGTGTGATTATTCTTATTCTGTTTTAAGAACGGCACTAATTTAGAGTTATCTATTACCTCTCTTTCATAGTCATAAAAACAAAGATACTCGTCGGTATCTAGAATTGCATGGAATAGACTGCATTTTTGTATGTCTTCGTAAAAGTTTAAAAACCTGCGAGAGTTACACAAATGCTCGTGGAAGCCGTCGAACGGATATACAAGTACATTGTATTTTTTATAGATATCCTGCACCTTTTGACTAGTGCTGTTGTTGTCTATTACTATGATGTTATGGTTACCCACAAGAGCTATGTGGTACTGTAGCCAAGGCTCTAATAAAAACTCTTCGTCTTTTGTTTTGAGTACCAGTTTTAAAGCTGTGTGCTTATCTGGAGCATAAAAGCTACCTGTTCTTTTGCCTAGATAAGATAGCCAGTGCTTGTAAGCAGCTCTATCGTCGTTAAATTTTATGTTTAGGCTCTTGCTGTAAAAAACCGCATCAAACTCAGGGTCTACACAGTCTACATAACCATAACGGTCTACATATAGTTCCTTTAGACCTTTAGCTGAAATATTGAATTTTATTAAATCTGGATAAGCTCTAGGACAGTACTCTGGGTCAAATATAAAATCCTGCAAATACGTGTTCGCACCGTCTAGATTCTTAGTGGATTGCGGTTGTCCGTACGTACCATAAACGTATGTACCGTAACGTGCAGGGTCATCAGGATTTTTACGATTTAATACTCCCTCCATGTACGTATACGACGTTTCAACCGAACAGTCAGGGAACACCACAGTATTGTAATACTCTTTAGAGGTTAGATGGTTTTCATCAGACCAGGCCAGTGTTTTACATACCTTGATCCCATCAAATTCTAGTTCTCTAAACGCTGCAAGATATTCTTCTGGTTTGTAGCCTGTCTGTCCTCCATCCCAACCTTTTGGTAAGTTTGGAGACCTGTTAAACCTCAGGTGTTTTACTTCTTTGTTGTTGATCATCATCGCCAACAAAGCATATATGTCTATGTTCACTATAAACGGCAAGTCGTGTTGAATGAGTAAAACATAGTCTGTAGTTACATGAGAAAATCCTGTCTGTACGGACTTTGTCAAATGTCCCCATTCGTCGCGTTTAACTATCTGTACGTTTTTATACTTACACTCACTGACACAATACTCATGCAGGTTCTTAAAGTATTCGGAAAATCTTTGCTCTGCTTTGGTTAATGTAGCTTTAATGTCCGGCTTAATTTCATCATGAGCCAAAACAATCTTGGTATTAAGGTCCAGAGACAATAGATCGAGCGAGTCTATTACGGTCTTAATCAAGCTGATGCTTGGGTGCGAAGGTATCAGGTTCGCTGTAATTACTACAGTTAGTTTGTCTGCTAAATTGTTCATTGTGTTAAAGTTCTTACAGATTAATTGAACTATTCAAAACATCCGCTATGTACTGATTTGTTGGTTTTGTAAAATGCTCCAGTACATATTCTCGTCCTTTTGCATTATACTTATCTTTATGTTTTACACACAGCGACAGTATTGCTTGTTTTGCCGTTTCAAGGCTGATACTTCCGGGCAGCTCAAAATACATCTCGGAAGATGAGTCTAGGTTATGTGTAGTGTATATGTTTTCTTTAAATACCAACACCGGAATATTGTAGTACAACGCCTCCACGACTACATAAGGACAAGGGTCAATTTTGGCGGTTAGCGAGAAATAATCAAAAACTTGAAAATAGCTGTAAGGCTCTGCAACGTTCTTGACATGATACAGGTTATTTATTTCTTTATTTGTAATTTCATCATACCCTCCAACCCATAAGAAATTGTAATCAGGTAGCTCTTCAGCCAGTTGCATAAACAAATCAGGATTCTTCCGTTCTGAAAGATTTCCACACATACCTATAGTTAGCTTGGATGTGTCCAACACACCAAATCGATTAGCTACCTCTACTGTAAACTGAGGGGCACGCTCGAGCGCCTTTAGTACTGCCTCACTAAAAAATGGTGGTTGTACTTTTGGTGTGCCTGCCCACTGATCAGCTATTCTGTGTGACACTACATAGTCTGGTGTAACTCCAGGCATAACCACATCAAAATGCTCTTTAACCTCGTGGCTATGGTATATGAGTTTGCCTGGGAAAAACCCAGCAATTGCATTAATTGCTGTAGGTGTTGAGTTCACCAGTACTTTAGTTGGGTTCGATTTTTTAATTATATGATACAGTAGTGTGCAGTCATTGAGATAATAATACATGTCTAGCTCATTTAGCTCGTACTTGGCTAGCAGCTCGGCGTTTATGTATTTTTCAGCTATTTTTACTTTTACGTTAGGATAATTTTTCTTAATGTATGTGTACAGCGTGTATAAATAATGTGTTGCGCCGTACAGAGATGTTTCGTGGCTTACAAGAAGCAAGTCCAGTTCACACGCTTGAATACTTTCTACTTTTTCAGCAATACTTGCACTTTTTAACCGCCTTGGGTCGCTCAAATAATCCTTATAGTCCTTTAGCCCTTCTTCGCTATATGTTCTTGAAAAATAATCTCGGTCAAAATACTCATCTCTATATTGTCTTCCTTCTCTACAGCCGTGCTGCACGTAGTGTTTTTCAGCCTCAGGATCGGTAAAAACCAATAAGTCTGGGTTGAGATGTTTGTACTCGGTAACATCAAATCCTGTAGGAAGATCTAGCTTATACACGCGTCCTTCTTTTTCTGCATGCCGGACATAGTGCGCTTTGACATAATCGTCAGGAAGATCCACTAGATCTTTATTATATTTCTTGTAATCATTTACGCAAAAATCTTCAGGCAGCTCTAGCTTGTATATTCTGTTTTGTAGTCCTGCGGAATACATGTAGGCTTCTTCTGCATTAATGTCTCCTATAGGGCTACTAAAATAGTTTTGAATCTTAAGCGTATGTAGATCGCTATTCAGTTCAATAAATTTCGATATACTGAAATCGTCAGGCACAACCAGCTTGTAGCTTAAGTTTTTAGCTTGGCCGTAGTCTAAATAGTGCCGTTTAAGCACAGCGTCCATATCACTAGAAGAATATACAAACTCATGCTCAATGCTTCCACGATTCAGCCAGTAGTAGTCCTGGCTACTGAAATCTTGAGGTAATTTGTGTTCATCTAGATCGCTCATAAGTTTAAAAATGATGTTTGCAGTATAGCCTGCCGTCGCAGTATTGTTCCCATCCTAGTTTACACCAAACCTCCCCTGCTGTACCATCCCAACCTGTCATATAATATGCTCCGTTAGGTCTTTTAAATGTAAGTTTATATGGTAAAGCTTCGGCTAGAGCGGTAGTGCTGTATAATGAAAACCCTCCTCCTTGCATCTCTACGCGAAAAAGCTCCGCAGGCAAGTCTTCTATTCTAGGCGTATCTCCCCACAGTTCAGCACGCAAAGACAGACATGGAATGGCTGGATCTATTTTTTGTCTATAATAACCGGCCACGCAAGCCACTTTACCTCGCCGCCTCTCCAGATCTTTCATACTTTTATAAAGGCTCAAAAGCCCGTCTTTGGGAGGCTCTATATCGTCCTCTACTTTCAATATGTAGTCGTAATATTTAACCGGCTCTCTAAGCAGTTTTGAATATTTTACGGCTATGTGTGCATGCTTGTACATCTCCAGATAATGATCTTCTGGCTTAACAAAGTAAGGCGCACCAAGGTCCACAATGTGTATTTTTTGGTATTTTTGAGCAAGCTTCCTGTTTAGTGTGTCGTGCAGTCCTCTAACTTGCTCGTTGCCGCTATTGTCTCCCAAAATAATATCCACCGTTACCCCTTCAGGGACATCCATAGCTTCCACAAAAGTACTCCAGCTGCTTTTAAATGCTTTTGGAGAAAACATTGTCACCAAGGCTATATGTGTCTTGGCTAGACTAGTGAATTCAAAAGCCTTCGAACACTCCGGCGTATTGTAAGTTTTAGATTTCACTGTATATCCCGCATCTACAGCGTCCTTGAACAGCTCCTCAAGAGAGGACAGCTGTTTGTTAAAATGTCTTATGGAATTTATATTGATTATGTGCACGCCGGTTTCCGCCTCAAGCCACATAATTCTAGGGTCGCTAGGTAACTCAGACTCTCCAGGCTCTCCGCTACCCCACAAAGAAGAATCGACTATTTTTACATATTCAGTCGATACATTGTCTATCGCATAAGAAAGAGTACTTAGTAATTTTTCTTCACAGATCATAACACTATCGTAGTGCTGCCTGCGTTTGTAGAGTTTGGAAAATTACCTATACTTCTCGAAGTTGATGAACTTGTGTATGTCTCTCGTTCAAGAGCAGCAAGCTGTTCTGGTCCTAGTGCAGCTTTTTGCGCAGGTGAAAGTGCCGCAATTTGCTCTACTGAAAGTGCACTTAATTGTAGCGGCGATAAAAAAGAGACCTGGCTAGGAGATAAAGCCGCCAAGTTTTCTGGACTTAGGGCAGCAGACTGCTCGTTAGACATAGCCGCTAGCTGCTCTCTAACGATAGCTGCTATCTGCTGAATTGTTAATCTGGAAGGGAACGTAGCTGGAGGCATCCAAGCTATCTGCTCAGGAGTAATGGCCTCGACAGCCTCTACAGACAACAATGACATGTTTGCTGCAAGCATCGACGCCAGAGCAAATGGATCAATTGCCGCTATCTGTTCTGGTGCAAGGCTAGTGACCTGATTACCACTAAAACTTTGAAGCTGTTCTGGTGTAAAAAACTGCGTCTGTGTTGTCGTGAGCCCTTGTAGCTGTGCTGCAGTAAAAGCGGCCACCTGTTCAGGGGTAAGCGAATTAATCTGTGATCCCTGAAGAGCAGAGATTTGATCTACAGGAATAGCGGCAATCTGGTTAGGCGTAAGCTCACTTAACTGTGTTGGCGTGAGAGAAGCCAACCTATTACGCATCAGCCCAAGTATGTGCCTGGCCTTTAGATGACTCTTACTTCGTACTAGTGTAGATGGTACATAACCATTGCCCGTCTGGCTCCACCGGAGTACGATAAGGTCTGTGTTGTCCTCAGGCATACTACCATGTGATGGTTATGGTCGCATCTCCAGCTCCGCTAGTTATCTCAATAGCCAATTGACCTCCAGCAAAACTAGTCAAATCGTACGGAATATCAACAGAAGCGCCTGCTCCCTGACCGCCGGCAACAATAGTTACATTATTTACTTTAATAGCCCGGCCGTCTGTACCTCCGCTACCTGTACCTGCGGTAGCTTGAACTCTAGACCACCTAGTTGAAACAGGCACACTAAGATAGCTGACTCCTGGTGTGGTGTACGTTTCAGTGCCTCCAAAAATACCATCAATAGTGATAGGTTCCCAGGTGTTAGTTGTTCCATTCCATGCAAGTACCTGTCCGTCAGTTGGTGCGGTGCTAGCTACAGACTTGCCTTGAATAGTGACTGCGTCGGTAGTGCTTGTTGCGCCGCTTAAAGCACGTATAGCCACTATCGCACCCTCCGGAGCGCCAGCACTCAAAACCAATGCCCCTGTACCGCTGTTTGAAGCAATGGTGTAGTTAAGTGTGGGTATCTGATCCTGTGCACCGACACTGACTATGTACGCATCCGCATTTGTAGTCGTATAGCCGTTAATTACAGTGAACGTAGTCTGGTTAGCTGTAGCAGTCCAATATGTAGACTTACCTTCGGCTATAGTAGTTCCTCCGCCTCCAGAACCGCCGGAGCCTCCAGCTCCAGTAGCCCCGACGGACGCCATCAATGCCCAATTTGCCGTAGTTGTAGGTACGATCCCTGTAGCTACGGTTGTGCAAATATATGTAGAACCGAGATAAGCTACTACGTCATTAATCTTATACGCTATAGCGTCAGAATAAGACCCTTTCCAGATAAACGATACTCCAGTCGCTCCAGCAGTCCCTGTAGCTCCAGTTGCTCCAAACACACCAGTGGCTCCGGTAGCTCCATCAATTCCTCCAGAGTCTCCAGTAGGTCCTTTTACGCCAGTTGATCCTTGAACTCCTGTTGCTCCAGTTAATCCAGTAGCACCAACTGATCCTGTATCCCCTGTTAATCCAGTAGCTCCACTAACACCAGTTGATCCTGTTAATCCAGTAGCTCCACTAACACCAGTAGCTCCAGTTAATCCAGTAGCACCAACTGATCCTGTATCCCCTGTTAATCCAGTAGCTCCACTAACACCAGTAGCTCCAGTTAATCCTGTTGCTCCTGTTAATCCAGTAGCTCCACTAACACCAGTAGCTCCAGTTAATCCAGTAGCTCCACTAACACCAGTAGCTCCAGTTAATCCAGTAGCTCCACTAACACCAGTAGCTCCAGTTAATCCTGTTGCTCCACTAACACCAGTAGCTCCAGTTAATCCTGTTGCTCCTGTTAATCCAGTAGCACCAACTGATCCTGTATCCCCTGTTAATCCTGTATCCCCTGTTAATCCAGTAGCTCCAGTTAATCCTGTAGCTCCAGTTAATCCTGTTGCTCCACTAACACCAGTAGCTCCAGTTAATCCAGTAGCTCCACTAACACCAGTAGCTCCAGTTAATCCAGTAGCACCAACTGATCCCGTGGAGCCCGTGATGCCTGTTGCTCCAGCAACGCCGGTAGCGCCAGTGACCCCAGTTGCGCCGGTAGCTCCAACTGAGCCTATGCTCCCTCCTATGCCTAGCTCCTCCCAGGCAGTTCTGGTAGCATTTAACTTATAGGCTTTGTTGTCTTGAACGCAAGCAACTATCTGTCCCGCATATCTCAACGGGTTGGTAAGGTAGGCATTTAGCTCAGCGGTAGTTTCAAATACACTATATATGTCGAGCGGTCCTGAATATTGCCTTAAAAATTGAAGTGGGAATAATAGCGTAGCCATTTTATTAGTGTATTAAATATCTAGACTGTTACATTGTATGTGTTCGTAGCCGAAAAAGCTGTAGCCGGAGTATAGCGATATACTCTATAAGCTGTACTGTATCCGCTAGTTGCTCCCTCAACTTGTAACGTCGAACTGACTAAAGTGAAATTGTCTACATTGTCTGATCCAAAAGCCTCTACTACAATAACGTGGGACAGTGCACCTATCGTTGCAGGATAGGCAATCCATACACTGGTTGCTCCAATAGGAACGTTGATTGTGAATGTTGTTCCTGTAGAAGGATTGTCTCTTTTACCGGACAGTGCACGTAAAAAGGCACTAGAGGCAGTTGGAAGAGGCCCTGGATCAATAGGAGTTGAGTCTGTACCATAGAACAGTTTTCTAAATCCTGAAATAGATATAGTGTTCGTGGTGATTGTGCCTCCAGCTTTTGGAGTTTGATAGTTCGCGCCCGTACTATCTACAGGCTGTATGCTGCCTGCAGCATAGTCGACTGATGCGGAGTAGCTCAACGGAGTAGTGTTGTAAACTATAGCTCCTACCGATTTAGTATTGTTGGTTCCCAAATCTGTACCGCCAATAGTGTACTTTGTAACATTCCCTGCATATGCACCTTGCGATGCTCCGGCAACCCATACACCTCCCTGAGTTTTTCCATTAATACTTCCTGGACTGTAATTTACGGATAAACTCAAAGTGCCTGTTGTCCCGATTTCAGCAGATAAGGCCAGATTACTATTCAAACTTGCGCTAGGCTGAGTGAATGTTGGATAGAACGTAGATACCAATAATTTTGTAATAAAGGACTCTAACGATGTGCCGCTAGCTATGATAGTTCCTGCGGTTATTGCTCCAGCCGCAACATTTGCTGTAACAGTATTTGTTGTATATGTTAAAGATGATCCCGGAGGAACATCTATTGTCCCTGGTGCCCCGGTAGCTCCAACTAAACCAATCCCAGTAGCTCCAACTGCACCAGTTGCTCCAGTGGCGCCAACACTTCCACCTGGATCGCCAGCAGGTCCTTTGTCGCCAGTTGCTCCCAGCTCTCCAGTAGCTCCAGTTACTCCTGTAGCTCCCTGCATACCGGTAGCGCCATCCACTCCTGTAGCTCCATCAACACCAGTTGATCCTGTTAATCCTGTAGCCCCTATTAATCCTGTAGCCCCTGTTAACCCAGTTGATCCTTGAACTCCTGTTGCTCCTGTTGCTCCTGTTGCTCCTGTTAACCCAGTGGCGCCTGTTTCTCCTGTAGCTCCTGTAGCTCCATTAACGCCAGTTGATCCAGTTAATCCAGTAGCTCCGTTAACTCCAGAAGCACCAACTGCACCAGTTGCTCCGGTAGCACCCGCGTCTCCTTGAGCGCCTGTCCATCCAGTATCGCCCATAGGGCCTTGTTCGCCTGGGATACCTGTAGCTCCAGTTAATCCAGTAGCTCCAGTTAATCCAGTAGCTCCGATGATACCTGTCGCACCATCAAGACCTGTGGCTCCCTGAACACCTGTTGCCCCAGTTAATCCAGTTGCTCCAATTAATCCAGTAGCACCTGATAATCCTGTTGCACCATCAAGACCTGTGGCTCCGGCAGCGCCCGTTGCTCCTGTTGACCCTGTTACACCGGTAGCTCCATCGACACCAGTTGATCCTTGTACTCCGGTAGAGCCTGTAGCGCCCGTTGCACCCGCCGCGCCGGTAGCGCCAATCTCCCCAGATCCTTTAACAACCAGATTAACATCAGCTATACCATCATGAAACCAGTAATCTGTAACAGTCCCGCTGGCAACAATACCCACAGTTAGACCAACATAGCGTTTAGAGGTTACAATACCTGCAAGCGCTAGAACTAGACTGTCGTACGGACCATATCTAGCATCAGTAGGTTTATTTACAGCTACATTTAAATTATCGTTCAGTAGAATAGACATATATTAAATTATTTAACTTAGTTGATATGTTCCACTGGTTTCAGCGACCACGGCACCACTAATGTAAATTTTAAAAGGTATTCCAGTCCAGTACCCTTCAGACGAAGACACATTTGCTTGAACAGGTCCCAGAATAAACTGTCCTGGTCCAATAGCGTTCTGGTTTAGAGCTGTATTATACCATGCTGTTTTAGTTGAATAGCTGGCTGCATGGGCAAACCAAATATATTCGCTAGATGCGTTAAACACTATGCTCAAGGTCCCTGCAGCCGAAGCCAAAACCTTTGTAGCTGTTCCTGCAGCTATGGCTGCAGCAATGGTATTTGCTGTAGGTTGCGAAGACGACTTGCCCCAGAAATATGGATATATGCCAGTGATTGTTGTGCTGCTTGAGTTGAGTGTATTCCCGGCAGCATAGGGATTACCTGTATCTGTTGTACCTTTATTAGTTTTCTTAGGCAGCGCACCAGCCGCATATGTTCCAGTACCATTCCAAGAAGCACTGGCTGCAACTGTATAACTGGCAGAATACTGAGCTATTGAATATGTATGATTTGGATTATTGGGATCAGCTTGACCAAATTGGTCCGCAACATCAGTTGCACTAGCTACTGTTGGAGATGAAGTCTCGCTTACAACAGTTCCGTCCTTTTTAATAGCTAGATAAGTAAACTCAGCGGCGTCATTCTTCGTAGCACTCAGATTTATTACCTGAGTTACAATAGTGCCTATCTCCTTAACGCCTGACTGAGTTGCAGAAAAGCTCAACGCAGGTGCCGTGTATGTAGGACGCACTACAGGGAATAAAATAGCATCGAAACATTCCACGAGTGTTCTAGTTTTCCATACAGAAGCCGCCTCGGCAGCAGCACCACCAACAGCCACACTAATATCAGTATCTGCAGCTGTAGAAGCATAGGTTGCACTGCCTGCTCCACCATCAGGACCTTTTTCACCTGTTGCTCCTTGTACGCCGGTAGCGCCAGTAGCACCATCAACACCAGTTGATCCTTGAACTCCGGTAGCTCCATCAATACCTGTTGCTCCTTGAACTCCGGTAGCTCCATCAATACCTGTTGCTCCTTGTACGCCGGTAGCGCCAGTAGCACCATCAACACCAGTTGATCCTTGAACTCCGGTAGCTCCATCAATACCTGTAGCTCCGTTAACTCCAGAAGCACCAACTGCACCAGTTGCTCCGGTAGCACCCGCGTCTCCTTGAGCGCCTGTCCATCCAGTATCGCCCATAGGGCCTTGTTCGCCTGGGATACCTGTAGCTCCCACTGCTCCTGTTGCTCCAGTTAATCCAGTTGCTCCAATTAATCCAGTAGCTCCAGTTAATCCAGTAGCTCCAGTTAATCCAGTTGCTCCAATTAATCCAGTAGCTCCATCAACACCAGTTGATCCTGTTAATCCTGTTGCTCCGGTAATACCTGTCGCACCATCTACACCAGTTGCGCCAGTAGCTCCAGTTAATCCTGTTGCTCCACTAACACCAGTCGATCCTTGAATACCGGTAGCGCCTGTAGCTCCGGTGGCTCCAGCTGCCCCTGCACCAGAAGGACCGCTGAATGCCACAACTGTCCAGTTAGCTATGCCGTTAGGTAACGCTCCAGTACTTGTAGTTCTAGCTACACCCAATGAAGAATATTTATAATAGGTATCTCCATCTCGTACAGTGGTTGTATCTGCCTCGGTATAGTTTGTCTTTACATATACAAGCATCCCTTCAGTTAACCTAGAGCCTGGGATATTAACTAGCCTGTCGTTAACGTCTCCACTAATACTTTGAAGTGTACCTCTGAGCTCTGTATCTAGGGCAATTGGCCAGTTGCCGCCTGGAGACCAAGTTCCAGGCCATTGATTCCTTGTTAAGCCATTATAGTCCGTACTCATTATGATATACTTACGTAAGTTGTTCCTGGTTGCAGCGTAATACCCCAAATTCTATAATTCTCTGCACTATATCCTACAGGAGGAACAGTAGGCTGCAAGGCTACTGTACCTCCATCTGTAGCAGCAACTATAGCTAGTTTGTCTGCAGCAATACCTGTTTGGAAGGTAGACGGCGGAGATACGGAAGCTTTGTGAGCAAACCAAAATGCTCTAGCTACAGCGTCAGTATTATTCACTGTCTGTGAAAAAGAAGTAACCTGATTGCCTAGTACCGTTACACCGCCAGCAAACCCATCACTAAGAATTATATTACCTACAGTAGGCTTAACAGCCACCTCACTTGTCCAGATATAGAAAGATGGGTATGTGAACGCCGCCCCTAAGTTAACACTAGTGGATGTCAGCGGTCCTAGAGTTATTGTATAAGGTGAACCTGTCACTGTTATAGGTCTATTGCATGTAGTGGTTAACATTATGTTCGCCGTAGCTGTACCTGCATTTGTTTTATGGATAGGTGTGGCGAACGTAAATGTTCCTGCTCCAGTAGCACTACTCAAACTTCCGTAGCTGGTAGAGATTGCAAAAGATCTATTACTTGGACTTGTTATAGTAGAAGCCGATGGTGAATAGGTTGTATTGGTATACTTCTGCAAGAAAGTATTTCCTGTAAGCGGCGTTATGCTTATAGCATGAGTAGCGTCACTCCAGGTTGTTGTAAATCTGGCAGGTGTACCCCAAGTAGTAATAGTTCCACCATTTGAATAATTCAGTGTCAGATCTGCTGAAGCGGTTCCTCCTGCAGCTGTGCTAGACACAGGGCGTATATATGCGCCCGCTTTAACCGTATATGTTTTGTTAAGGTTGACGCCAGCGCTACCAACTGTACCTGTATCTGTATAGTCTGCCAATGTGGTTGTTACTGCTCCTGTAACCTGAGAGATAGATGCAACATCAGTAATGAACTGTGTGGGCGTATCTGTAGGATTGACTGCATTGATCGTAAAGTAAGAGGCTGGAACATCCCAGTTCAGTGTCAATGACGAAGCAGTTATAGTAGGATTAAAGGATGCCAGCGTTAGCTCCAGTTTACCTGCTGCGAATGCTGCAGACCTAATAGGCACAACTACTTCAGGAGAACCAGGATCGCGATAGCCTGTTAATCTTCGTATAGACCCATCTGTAGTGAATACTAGATTACCTGCAGCAAGACCAGGGGCACCACTAGCTCCAGTTGCACCTGTGGGCCCTCCAGCAGGACCAGTCGCACCCATCAAACCTACACCTGTAGCCCCCTGCACACCGGTCGCTCCAATAGGTCCACCAGGATCTCCGGTAGGTCCTTTATCTCCAGTTGCACCTGTTGAACCGTACACACCAGTAGCTCCAACTGCACCTGTTGCTCCAGTAGCACCAGTATCGCCCTGCGAACCAGTCCAGCCAGTATCCCCTTGAATACCTTGAGGACCTTGATCTCCAGTTGCTCCCTTTTCGCCGGTAGGTCCCTTTTCGCCAGTAGGTCCAACTTCACCAGTATCTCCGGTTACGCCATTGGGTCCAGGATCTCCTGGAAAACCTCTTTCTCCAGATGGTCCAATTAATCCTGTAGGACCTATTTCTCCTGTAGGTCCTGTCTCTCCTGTCCCTCCGCTATAGCCAACATCCCCTTGAGGACCTTGAGGGCCTGTTTCCCCTGTAGCTCCCTGACTTCCTGTGGCCCCTGTTAAACCTGTAGCTCCTACCCCAGTAGCTCCCTGCGGTCCAGGTTGCCCTGTGGCACCACTAGGCCCAGTCTGTCCTGTTATTCCTATACCTGCGGGTCCCTGCGGACCAGTTGCACCAGTAGGTCCTCCTGGAGGGCCCTCAGGACCAGTCGCTCCAGTGGGACCTTCAACACCAGCAGAACCTGTACGGCCTTCAACACCCTGCAGTTCAATAGCGTATAGAGAAGGAACGTCAAACTCGCCAAGTTTAATGCCTCCAGTCCCAGCGTGAACCACCCTCAATGAGTATATGTACGTCCCTGCCTCAAGCGGCGCATCTATAACAGTAAGTGCAAATGCTTGGTTTACTAGAGTTGCTTGATTTTCAACAACTATTGTTGTACCTAACGGTGTATCATCTCTGTACAGTCTGAGTTTTGCATTAACTAACGGACCTGTATTGCCTACAGCTTCACCATAACAATATACTTGAACACCTCCACCAGTGGTAGTGATTGCACAAGCAATGACTGTAAAATCTGTTTGATTTGCAGGTAGAACTATCGGCGGCTCAGCTGAGCCTATAGATAGATTGGCTGCTCCTGTTGGTCCTGGGTCGGCTGATGGTATGAAAAACATATATTACGCTTCAAAAGCTACAAACTTTTTAGTTGCGATAGTGCATATCACATTGACTGCATTAGTCGGTACAAAAGCATCCCAACCTAAACATCCTCCATTTTTAGGAACTAAAAGGCCGCTAGTTGTGGCTGTTTCTCCGATACCCAAATACATATCGGTATCTGAAATATTTTGAATCAAAAGATACTTCCTAGCTGTATTGGCTGCAGTAATCTGTTGAGATGTATTACCTACAGCAATAGCCCCAGACCTTTTAATAAATAATCCGTTGCCTCCGCCACCTCCACCACCACTAACACTGCCGCTGATCTTAAGTCCGCCGGTAGAGTCTAATCTAATTGGATTGATCGAACCGTCGTCAGAAATACCGCAAATAATCTGAGATTCTGTTTCTGGAGGAAGATCGGTAGTATCGATAGGTTTAGCTACCCACTTTTCCCCATCAGAATAGTAGTAAGTGCTATTGTCTATGCAAAAATAGTATGTACCGTATATACCGTTTGCATAAGGTAGAGGTCTGTCGGCTAGTGTTCCTCTAGATGTACTTTTGTTCAGCATAATAAAAATTAGTTAATCTGAAATAATTATACCAAAGCAGAATCCATTTGTCACACTTATCCTATCAGAAGATTTAGCCACCTGTCGAGCGAGTAATTCCAGTCAAAATGATCTTTAGCGTACTGTTGTGCTTTTTCACAATGTTCTTTATATGTTCTAGGGTCCTGACAAACTGTTAAAGCTGTGCGTGCATCTTCGATAAACCCAGCTTCGTCCGTTCTACACAATATGCCTGCCTCTCCATTAAAATATCCTACCTCGGTTGAAACTACTAATCTTCCGCTGGCGGCGGCTTCCATAGATGGTAAGCCAGCAGTCTCGCTAGATGAAGGTACGACGATAGCATCTATGGTTGGATAGTATCCGGCCATGCAGATGTGGTTATAATATTCGTGAGGTCGAAACTCTAGAGCTATCCCATCCATTACCGGACGAATCAAATGTGTTCGTTTACAGTCTATGTTATGGACGGTTTTATGCTCCTGCTCTCCTGCATATCCTACAATCTTTAGACTTTCTCCAACAGGAGCATAGTAGTGATCAAAGTCTATTCCTACCCGTACAACTGTAGGAACTCTAGCTATTCCTCTGGCTGCAGAAGCCACAGCCAGATCCTTATGAACTACGCCATAACCCTTTAAACTATTGAAAGCTTCAGCACCCATGCTAGCTATGCCGCCAGCAATATCTTTTTCTGCATGAGCGATGGTCACAATCTTACCTGGAGATATTCCGTAGTTTATTAGAGAATACACTGCCTCTGGTGTAGTGAGAAACGTGTCATACTTAGAGTTCAACAGCTTAAACTCTTTATGTGAGTATGGCTGAGTCCAATCCAGCAGATGCGCAAAAACTCTATGCTCCCATAGCCTTTTAATAAGAGCATGATGTATTTGTCCGAACGCCCATCTATTCTGTGTATAGAACAATACTGAATGTTGTATGCTCATAATATAAAGTAGATGGGCGGAGAAAGCAGCCACGCGATGCGTAGCCCTAGGAAGGTGATTCCCGACCGGTGTAACACCAGTCCAACTTTCTCCGCCCGAATTTACCTAGACGTATAATGCCCTGTAGTTCAGTCCTACTCCAGTAGTCAATGGTCTGTTATGGTCCTCGTACCAGCCTGCCTTATTGAAAACATCCGAGAAGTCAGCAAAGGCTCTTTCAAACTTTGGACGGACAGCATCCAGACTAAAGTTCTCTTGTGCAAACGTAATCATCTTTGATCTATCGATGATGTCGACCAGTCGCATAGCTCTTTGAATGTCTCCCATTGTATTACAGCGGAAACCGTTCATTCCATCTACAATATATTCTGTCATTGCTCCTACATCAGAGCAGATAGGTACGCATCCACTAAGCATCATCTCTACCGCAGTACCGCCGAACGGTTCCCAATAGGTAGACAATAAGAATCCAAACTTTGCCCTACTCATCAAATCTTTTCTTTTAGCTGTGTCTGCATACCCTAGGTATTCTACATGATCAGGCCAGTCTTTCATGTGAATATCTTTAGGAGAACCCTGTCCGCAAACCTTCAGCTTAACACCCATACGGTTGCATGCATCGATGGCAATATCCAATCCTTTATTTGTACCAATCCTGCCAATATACAATGCAAAATCATCACGCTCAGCTCTAGACTCAAAGTCGTTTAAATTAAAATAGTTCGGCACAACCCTCCAGTACCATTGAGGATGACAGTAAGAAACACCGTTAGTTCCTACAAACGCTGCTCTCAAAGGATACGACTCATAGCATCTAAACTGAGCAAACGCCCAGCCGCAACCGATACCAGGTTCAACAATAATAAGATCTCCCTCATTAGCTCCTTCTGCGGCAGCCTGGGTTCCTCCCCAGAAACATAAAACTAGATCGCCTCTCTTCTTACGTTTTTTGATTTCCTGTGCAGCTCGAGCGTTAAACGTAACATGTGCATGATCGCTAGAGCTGTGTTTAAAGAAGTTCTTCTTCCAGTCATAGTCTCCATATGCTTCAGCGAGCACACTATTATCGGTTACGTCGACCTGTTCGTGAGCATCCGTAACAGATTCGTTATGTCCGTAATGGATAGTGTGGTACTCTTTCGAGTCCTTGAACATTGTCAGAAACTTACGAACTTTCTGAGTAAATGCACAGGCAACGTATTCTTCGTTGGTAATTGTATGAGGTAGGGCAAGACAGTGAATGTTAGTCATAGAATGTATCCTATAACTAACATTTAAAGTATTGCAACTATTTTATATTAGAAAGTAGACAAAGCTGTCTTACGCCATTGATTCGCAGCAATACAGATGTATAAACTCGTAGCATCGAACGCCATTTGCCCCGGGCGACCTATTGCGGTAATAGAAGTCGGAACACTGCCGGTAATACCTGTTGCACCATTGATAAATGTACCAACTATTGTTCTGATTGTTCCTGTAATAGATGTGGAGGCAACTGTCTGACCTACAGAAACCGTGTAGCTTCCTGTTCCCCCTGTACCGCTCACTGCAGCAGTGATATAAGTACCGGCAGTAACATTGGTACCAGTAAGCAACATACCAACTTGAATGACTCCGTTTGTGACAGCGGTCACATTCAGTGTAGTTCCTCCAGAAGGAATATTGCCAGCAAACAAAGCTCCTGTAGATATGTATTTGGTGGTTCCATCCCACTCAGCACTGTGTGCCTGTGGCGTTGTCATCAATACGCCAGCTTGAAAGGCAAATGGCACTGCGCCGGAACCTAATGCTCCTGCTTGAAAAGTGTTTTTGCCGACAAAAGTGTTGCCACCTAAAACTGCATTTGTGTTGCCGCGTGATGCAATAAGTCCAACCGTCAAAGACTCAGTTCCAATTTGCGTGCCAGTTGCGCCTGCTGCCAATCCAACTGTTAAAATTGCGCCTTGTTGGTTCGTTCCAGAGATAATTGAAACTAAAAGAGGAGCAGTTATATTGCCTGTAAACCAGCTTGGACGAGCAAGAGAAACTCCAGTGCCAATGGAAGTTACAACCCACGGGCCACTTTGCGCCAACGCCGTTTGACTCAAAAGAACGGTGTCTCCAATCGCCAGCGCTTTTCCATCAACTGTCAAAAGAGATGCCGTAACAAGCGTGGTGAGCGTTGAATTGTAAAGAGTTATTGCGGATGTCCCAGTAGTCCCTGCCGCAATCGTCATAGTAATCTGAGTCGGACTATCGACTGACTTAATGACACCGTTAATTACAATCGAATTGATGCTCATCCCAACAACAGGCGTTATTGAGGAGCTTGCAAAAGTGATGACAGCCGAACCCGATGTGTAGGATGCCGCTGTAAGCGTGCCAGCAGTTGCTGGAAGCACGTTGCTCGTCTGCCTGACGGTAACAAGTTGCGTCCCTCCAACCGCAGCCCTAGCATCTCCTGCGTTATTTTGTCCAGTACCGCCTCGAGCAATAGCCAACGTCCCACTAATAATATTATCAGCATTAGTAGTATCAGTTGTGGCAGAGGCAGCTAAACCGGCAATCTTACTATTTGCAATAGCTGCATCACTAGCGACATCGGAGTTAACTAATTTAGAGGCAGGACTCTGCATTACCCCATCAATTGTTTTAACCAACCCAGTTCCAGCCACAGAGGGTATTGTAGTATGCACGTGGGCAGGTCTTTCTGGTGCAAAATAAAATCTTATTTGTCTAGATTGACTTACATTTTTTTGTGCCCAAAACTCAATGTAAATACGATCTGTTGCCAAGAGTGTAGTTTGCGGCATAGTGACATTCGCAATATATTGCGCTGTCGTCTCTGGATCATATATGTAAACATCATCAGATGTTGCAAGTAATGTGGGTGTCGTAGATCCGTTGTATTTATAAACTCTTATCTGAAACTGTGTTTGATTAGCACTTCCATTATTACCATAAATATCTACCCAAATATTAAAATCCCAAAGACCTGCAGGTATATTTGTTATCTCAGGTGTATTTAGAATTGTGACAAAGCCTGCAATTAATGTGTAACTACCTTGTGTCAGATTGGCAGAAACTAACGTCTGTACAGCGGCACCATAATTAATACCAAGTAACGAGGGAGCAATTGGGCTGGTGGGCAAACTAGTAGTTGGAGAAATTCCAGTAGTATTTTGATAATTGAAAAAATACGTCTGTCCTCCGCCCCCGCTACCACCCACAGCTGATGCCCCAGGCACCCACTCGGCACCGTTCCATGTAAGCACCTGCCCACTATTAGGAGTTGTTCCACTTATAGCATGACCATTTAATTGAGTTACTGTTGTAGTTGTACTACCAGCATCTTTGGTTACGTCTCCGGTTAATTCACCTATTACGCCTGTAGCTCCTGTTAATCCAGTAGGTCCAGTTAATCCAGTAGCTCCTATAGGTAGATAGAGCTCCCAGAAATCCGGATTAATATCTGGAGAAGGCAATGAACCAGCTTCGTCGCCCGGCGCGTATTGAATACATATATACAACGAACCATTATAGGAAACTACATCATGGAATTCATATGGAAACCCAAAAACTGGGTCCCACACCCCGCGCCATATAGAACCTTGGCCTGGGTCTCCAGTAGGGCCTGAAGGCCCCATAGGGCCAACTTCACCAGTTGCACCTACAGGCCCAATTTCTCCTGTAGCGCCAGGAGAACCAGGCTCTCCTTGCATACCTGACGGACCTATATCTCCAAGTGGTCCTGTAGGTCCAGATTCTCCGCTAGGCCCAATAATCAATGATTCGTCTGTAACGTCACCGACGAAATGATAGCCGTTATCTATTCCAAACTCAGCCATTCCCTCACCCATGTACACATAGAGTTCTCCACCTCTAACTAGAGCGAACTGACCTATATTATAATCTGGCAAATTTGTAGGCAGCTCGGCAGATGAATTGGCTGTTGTGAATATAACAAATCCTAACCCAGTTGGGCCTGTAGCGCCTATATCGCCTGAAGGTCCTTGAACTCCTGTTGCGCCAGTTAATCCAGACATCCCGGTAGGGCCCTGTTCTCCGGTAGCTCCATCCAAGCCGTTACTTCCTGCCTGTCCAGTCGCTCCTGGTTCTCCAGTTGCTCCTTGCGGTCCTACATCTCCGCTAGGTCCAGTTAATCCAGTAGCCCCAGTTAATCCTTGTTCTCCTGAACTACCAGGATCTCCGCTAGGTCCTGTAGGTCCAACTTCACCTGTTGCCCCCTGTTCTCCAGTAGCTCCATCCAAACCATTAGCGCCGGTTGGGCCAGTCGGTCCTTGATTACCAGTTGCACCAGTCTCGCCAGTCGGTCCCGTTTCTCCAGTAGATCCACTGAATCCGGTAGCGCCTGTAGCACCCAACACAGTAACACCATTACTGTCTACAACGTCTCCACCGACAGGAAGCATCAATCTAGCGTCAGTTCCAAAGCGCCACTGATTAGTGTTGCTGTTGTTACCAATAACGATATCTCCATTGTTTCTACCAACTTTTATATATTGATAGTCGTCACCCAGATATAGGTCTATATTTTCAGGATCTGCTGCAACAATATGCAGGTGACCTGTATTGCTTTCAGCTACAACAGCGCCTAGCGTCAGTGTAAGTATCGGAGGAGTAGGGAATCCTGGATATGCGCTACCGATAGGATCATTTAAAGTTATTGTAAACCCTGTGGCTGAGCTACCTATAGGAATATTAAACGTTTTAGTATTAACCCAGTTACTATAGCTAACCACCCAGTCCTCTGCAAAAAAAGTTCCTGTGAGTGGGCTGCCTAGGTTCCCTGCAGATATACCTGTTATAGTATATCCCCAATTAGCATCTTTGCCTCCCTGGGTTGTCCAGTCTTCAGAGATATGTGAACCAGCATCTGTAAGGGTAACAGTTATGGTTGCTCCTGGCGCAAACGGAACGTCGTTAGTCAAACTAACGCCGACAGTAGGTCTAATAACTAGACCTTGTCCTGCTGTAGCATTAGGAGGAGTAAGTGTTATCGAACCTTCTCCAGCACTAGAATCTTCTATTGTTCCTCCAAAAGGAAGAGTGATTACACCAGTATTATCGAGTGTTACTTCTTTAGAATAATCTAGGCTAACAAGCCTGTTTGATACGCCAGTAGCACCTGTTTCTCCTTGTGGTCCAGTAGCACCTGTTAATCCAGTCGGACCAGTTTCGCCAGTAGGTCCGAGCACCAAAGATTCATCTGTAACATCTCCAACAAAATGATAACTATTATCTGGGCCTATATCTCCAAACCCATCGCCCATATATACGTACAGTTCTCCACCTCTAACTAGAGCAAACTGACCTATATTATAACCTGGCAAATTTGTAGGTAGCTCAGCAACTGAGTTGGCTGTAACGAACACTACAAATCCTGTTCCAGTAGGGCCAGTCTGTCCAGTGGCTCCAACTAAACCATCAACGCCTGTTGCTCCAACTAAACCATCAACGCCTGTTGCTCCAGTCAGTCCAGTTTCTCCTGTTGCTCCCTGAATACCTGTTGCACCAGTCGCACCATCAAGCCCTGTAGCTCCAGTCCAGCCAGTTTCGCCAGTCGCTCCAGTTTCACCAGATATGCCGGTAGCTCCAGTTTCGCCAGTTAATCCGGTTGCGCCTGTGGGTCCTATAGACCCTGGCTGACCAGGCAAACCTGCAAACCCTGGCAATCCGGTCGCACCAGTTAAACCTAGTTCTCCCGTAGCTCCAGTCAAACCTGAAGGTCCTATAAGTGTGAAGACATCGTTGATGCCTCCAATTAGACTATAAGTATTATTTGGTCCTGTAGATCCGTAGCAAGAACCAATATATATGTATAAATCTCCTCCGATTGTCAGAGCAAATTCTCCAATATGCTCAGCTGTGGCTACAGGCAAATCACTGCCGGTGTTTACTAGGGTGAACACTTTGAATCCTTGACCTCTGTCTCCAGTAACTCCTGTTGCCCCCTGTACTCCGGTAGCGCCTGTAGCACCGGTAGACCCTCTGGGGCCGATTAATCCTTCAGCTCCGCTAGGTCCTGTAGGTCCTGTAGGTCCTCCAGCAGGTCCCTGCGGACCAACTATAGTTATAGGAACCCAAGGCGATTCAACTGACGGACCGTTTGACGGATTGCTTCCAAAATTGTCAGTTATTGCTAAATAAAACACACCTTCATGTGTAACGTACTGCTGATAGTGATACAGAGTAAGTGCAGTCCATTCACCAGCGTAATCGCTAAGATTTGGAGCTACTGGTCCAGTTGGTCCTTGTTCTCCAGTTGCTCCGGTTTCTCCAGTTGCTCCAGTCTCACCATTCAGACCATTTGTACCGTTAAAACCTGCTATACCTCCAGGCCCTCGCTCACCAGTAGGTCCTCGCTCACCAGCTGGTCCTTGAATACCAGTTGCCCCTCTTTCTCCTACTCCTGTTGCCCCTGTTGCACCAGTAGGTCCTCCGGCAGGTCCTGTAGCTCCAGTAAGTCCGGTTGTTCCTGTTGCTCCAGTTGGACCAGTTTCACCAGTAGGCCCTATCGGACCTTCCAATCCTGTTGCACCCTCTCCAGTAGGGCCTACTTCACCTGTTGCGCCAGTTAATCCTGTGGCACCAGTATATCCAGTAGCTCCCACACCAGTGGCTCCAGTTACTCCAGTTTGGCCAGTAGCTCCCATTGCCGCATATTCACCAGGAATACCCTGAGGCCCAGTAGCTCCACTCGGCCCTAGTTCACCCTGAGGACCAACCAAAGTAACTTGTACCCAATCAGTACTAGACGGTCCAGGCAAAGTATTACCCAAATAGCTATTTACCCAGATATATAAACCACCCTCAAACCAAACAGCATTTCCTGCAGAATAGTCTACCGTAGGAACATACTGCCCAATAAATAATGTTGAAGCAAAACTTCTACCTGTCTCGCCACTAGGTCCCTGTTCACCAGTGGCTCCCGTCTCACCAGTGGCACCTAGTTCTCCAGTAGCTCCCATTGCCGCATATTCACCAGGAATACCCTGAGGACCAGTTAAACCTGTAGCTCCGGTTTCTCCTGTAGCACCAAGCTCACCAGTAGCCCCTAATTCTCCAGTTGCTCCAGCTGGTCCTTGAATACCTGTAGCTCCAGTTATACCAATACCAGTAGCTCCTTGAATGCCTGTTGCTCCTGCAACACCTGTCGATCCTCTGAGTCCAGTTGCACCTAATCCAGTAGCTCCTTGTGGTCCTGTAGCTCCTTGAATACCTGTTGCACCCATCCCGCCTGTTGCACCAATGCCTGTTGCGCCACGCAATCCTGTTGGTCCAGTTGATCCTGTTTCGCCCTGAATACCTGTGGCTCCACTTGGACCAGCTAGTCCAGTAGGTCCTGTTAATCCTGTATCACCAGTAATGCCTCGATCACCTTTAAGTCCTGTAGCTCCTTGGGTACCAGTAGCCCCAACGCTACCGCTAGTACCCATTGCTCCAGTTAAACCAGTAGGTCCAGTCTGTCCGGTAGCTCCGGTTAGACCTATTCCAGTAGCTCCAGTCTCTCCAGTAGCTCCAGTTGCACCTGTATCACCTAATTCACCAGCGGGACCTTGTTCTCCAGTTGCACCAGTCTCACCCTGTTCGCCAGTTGCTCCTTGAATACCTATACCTATAGCGCCACTAGGTCCCTGAATACCAGTTGCCCCAGTTAATCCAGAAGGTCCCCTTGTTCCAGATGCACCCACAAGGCCAGATGTTCCTATCGGACCTGTAGCCCCCTGAATGCCGGTTGCACCTCTAGCTCCTGTAGCACCATCTAAACCTGTAGCTCCAGACTCACCAGTAGCACCCTGTTCACCCATGGGTCCTGTAGCTCCACCCGGACTTCCAGCAGGTCCCTGAATACCAGTAGCTCCAGTAGCACCATCAGGAGGACCTTGAGGACCAACTGGTCCTTGCACGCCAGTGGCACCAGTCTCTCCAACACCAGTAGCCCCAGGTTCACCAGTGGCTCCAGCTTCACCAGATGGTCCTTGTGTTCCTGTTGCTCCGACTTCCCCAGCTACGCCAGTTTCACCGGTAGCTCCAGTATAGCCCATCTCACCAGATGGTCCTGTGGGTCCTGTTAATCCAATCTCACCTGTTGCACCAGTAGCTCCACCCGGATTACCTTGAGGGCCAACTGGTCCTGTAGCTCCTGTTGCACCATCAGGAGGACCTTGAATACCTGTGGCTCCCTGTAAACTAGCCGCAGTATATAATAGGTTCCATTCGGTTTCTCCTGAATAGCGCCAATTTAATCCTGTATTATCTGCAGCTAGTTCTATTTGTCTTCCGTCAGCACCTGTGAGTGTAGACAGTGGAATTAATTCTCTCCACCATGTGTCGCCTACATACCTCCATAAAATACCAGCATCGTTAGCATACAACTCGATAGTTTTGATTTTAGCATCAATATCAAGACCAGATACTATCGTGTCTCTAAGCAGATCATATGTAGCCTTTAGTGCGACTCCATCTTGTTCTACCACGAACAAAGAAGATCCAGCTAGAAAAGGGGCCGGATCGAGAGATCCGATAGTTGTCTGTTGAGTGGGCGTAGCCATAGTGAATATACTATAGCACCCTGTATGAATTTACAATATCATTCATTCTTGAATCCTACTTAAAGGAACCAAGTTTGGATTTAGCAAGAGCTGTATAATAATCACTTCTTTCGACTAGATGATCTTTAGCTATTTCTTTAGCAGTATCGTTGTCGTCGGTATGCTCATGCTCATGCTCTACACCCTTACCGAGTTCATTCTTGTCGAATAGATTGTCAGGCTTGTTGTCGCCTTTACCGCCTTTTAGTTTTTCTGCAGCCTGCTTGATTGCTAGTACTCTAGCTATAAACGCAGCCTTCTTATCAGGCAAACCATCATGCTTTGTAGCTGCAAAATCATGAAGTTGTTTCTCGCTCATACTATTGGCAAGCTCTTTAGCTTTACCAGACATATGCCCATTGCCTCTTTTGGCGGCTAGAGCCATGCCAAATAATCGTTGCTGTGCTTCAGATTTAGCAGGCATGCTATTTAATTGTTAAACCAATTTACCGGCATCGACCAACCGCTGCCTAAAAAGTTTTTTAACCATAGGATCGGCCAGATCTTTTGAAAGTCTTGTGCCCACTCCTAGTCCTGAGCCCAAACCTATACCGCCTCCTATGCCAGCACCTACAGCAGTACCTTTAAGCCCACCTGTAAGCATAGACATAAGTCTGCTCTTGTCTACAAGCTTTCCTGTCTCTGGATCAATTTCTTGTCCAGGGTTCATAAGACCATTAGCACCGCCAACAAGTCCTCCTAGTGCTCCTCCAGTAATTCCCCCTGTAGCTGCTCCCACCGCTCCCATTGCTCTAGTCGGTTTTTTTGCCATACCTGCCAGGAAATTTCTTATTGCCTTAGCCCCCGCAGGTAACGATGCGCTTGGAGGCAGATTAACAGCTTCTTTTAAAATTCCCGCAGCCTCCTGTTCACTATAACCATATTCGCTAGCTTTCTTAACGAATCCATTGATGTATGCTTGTTCTTGTTGTGTTGTCATATAGGTATATTCTACGAAATTCTTTAATTCGATGCAAAGAGTATTTAAACTAAAGCTTTTTTGTTACTCTACGCTGACCATAGATATAGGCAAGCTTCTCTAGAACTCTAGGCGCGTCTTCGTTAATTTCTTTTTCCTCGAGACGAAGTACAACATAGCCTCCTTTGACTAGCTGTTTTGTTTTCTCACTATCTGTGTACTCTTTTTTAGTTCCGCTGTGCCAGTATGTGCCGTCAGCGAATATAGCTACATTAGGGTAGATAAAGATGTCTGCTATTGTCACTCCTAGCAATGGCTTCTGCGTTACAAACTCTATCCCCATAGCAGCTAGCATCTCCTGCAACTTAAGCTCTATACCAGTTTCTTTGCGATCACCACTCAAGTAGCCCTTGATACTCGCACACTTGGGGTTGCAGGTCTGCTTGTTGATTAACCGCTCAGTTTCCTTATTCCACAGCCTACCACATATACTGCACTCGTATCTAGGTTTCACTACTGATAGTATCTGTCGTGTACAACCATTTTACGCTTGGGAGCGTTCTTTTTTCTAGGCTGCCTTTTGGGCGGAGTCTTTTTCATTTTTTCGTGATGCTCTTGCATTTCTTTGAACATCTCCCACTGCCACCAACTCAGCCAAAAAAATGTAATACTCATGCCGCAGTTCAATACAATCTCTGATGTAGCAGGAGTGCTCAGAGTAAGCACATTAGTAACTGCACCACATACAAGAACAGTCAAACCTGTTTTTGCAAGCCATGCTTTGATCTGGTTGTCCCATACTGAATTCTTTGGATCACCAAATATATGTATCAATAGCCCTAGAGCCGAAAAGGCTGTGGTGCAGTTCGCAACTGCGTTGACGATTGCTGATGCAGTCATTTTATTATTTTCTAGTACGAGTCTTTCCAATCATCACCGAGGTCACTGTCTAGACGTGGACGACTAAACAGGTTGTTCTTGGTTACGTATTTTTGCAGATCTGAAGTATTGTGCTTTGTTTCTGCCTGTATCAGGTTCGAAAGTCTGTTCAGTGGTGCTTTGGGATCTTTGGCCACCAGCTCTTCAAATCTAGGAATGATTTTATCTTTCATGTAATTGTTGAGAAGCTTGCGCTTATGTACCGCTCCTGAAATTCCGCCTGCAGCAAGACCTAACCCACCACCAATCAAAGCTCCCTTTAGGCTGTTAGCAACAGACTTATCCTCGCGCTCTTCTCCAGCATTTCCGCCAAGTAATCCCAGATATGCCCCACCTACCCCACCGACCGCCAATCTCTGCTTCATATCTGTCTGAAGCTTTTTATCTTTGAGCAGCTTCATCAAGTTTTTCTTTAATCCTTCAGGCATATCAACTGCGCTTTTAAGCAGCTCATTTGCCTCTGTGCAAGATAGACCATATTCACTGGCCTTTTTAACAAACCCTTCAATATACGCTTGTTCTACATTCATACTGTTTTCTTTCTTTTAGGTCTTCTAGGTCTTCTGTTTTTAACTGTCGCAGTATTTGTTTCTGGATGGTCAGCTACTATGCTTGCTGGAAGTATTTTATTACTGAAATATTCTATACCTTTTAACCCTAGAAATCCAAGTAAAAACGCTATGCCGTAGTGGTAGTGTGTATTGTCGAGCTTTGTCATGTTCACCACAATAGGGGTGATATAATTAGCGCTGGCTGCTCCACCTATAAGACTGCTTACAGTCCTAGTCAGGTTCATCGCAGTGTTTTTTGAGGTGAGAAGTATAGCGCCGAACAACCCACTGATGAGCAGGCCTACGTCGATACCATATTCTTTTAAATCTATATTAGGTCTTTCCATACTATATGCTAGGAATTGTGGCTTTTAATAATGTTGAGAAACTGGTTATTTAGCTTTTCTTTATCGTCAGCCAGCTGTTGTAGATACTCGTCAGTGCTTGTGCTCTTTTCTCTCATTATCTTCTGCAATAGAGAAGGCTTCACTGCCGATAGATATCGCTGCACCAATACCTTTCTCTTTTCAGGACTCAAGGCTTCGTGAGATTTATATCTAGCTGCTCTACCTATTACCTGTTTTAGTTTCTCGTTGTTGAAATGGGGCTCGAGCAGCTGCACAAGCCTTGTACCTTTAAGATCTAGCCCCTCTCCTCCTGCACTACTCACAATCAATGCACGAATCTTGTTATCGTTATAGTCTTTCACCAGCTGGTTTCTGAGGCTGTCTTTAATAGCTCCAGAGAACTCGCCATATGGAATCTTGTGTTCGTCCAATAGCTTTTTATATGGATTTACGCCGCTGTCGAGATAGTTGGAATATATCAAGGCCTTGTACTCCTTGTCTTTCTCCATCTTGTTTTTGAGATACTCGAAAGCTTTTTCAATCTTGGGAGATACTGCTTTTGATGGATCTTTTTCGAAACCGTGTGTTCCGTTACTGATCATTCTTGCGCCTGTAAGAAAGTGCACAAGCTTGTCTAGCTCTCTTTTTTCTGGAGCAAGACCCATCTCGACCTTTTTACGAAGAACCCACGGAAGCTCTTTCATCATCGTTCCATAGATGGCTTTCTGCTTGTCGTGCATAGGAACATGCACAGTCTCTGTACTCATGCTAGGAAAGCCTTCGCTATTGCCTGCATGATAGTCTACATACTTGCCAAAAATACCCTTGAGCTCATCTTTGTTCTTAAGGCTTATATGCTCACCAGGACGAAGCCCCATGATTCTGTTCATCAAGGTGTTTGGAACCTGTGTTCTTTTGATATAGCGCTCTTCGAAGTTTCTTCTGCTCTCTGGCATCAGTTTCTGTCCAGAGGCCATGTTTACAAGCTTGGCAATATCTCCAGGATGATTGTATATAGGAGTACCAGACAGTAACACGCGCTTTTCAGGATGAGCTTCAGACAGTGCTTTGTATAGCTTCGAGCCTTCGTTACGCATTCTGTGCGCTTCGTCTACCACAAGAAGCTTGCCCGCTAGATCGTCTCCCTCTAAGCCTTTTCTAGCTATTTCTTGCTGAGAATGAATCTTCAGATTCTTTGGATCTTTGCCTATCCATTTTTTTAGCTCTTTGCGATAGTTCTCTTTTAGTGCTGCAGGGGCTACCACCTCTGCAGGCAACCCTAGTGCCTTGTATGCCTCGATGCTGCTTCTAGTCTTACCGCTCCCAAGACCATGCATAAGAATCAGCCCCTCCTGATCCTCTTTCTTAAGCTTGTCCACGATCCTCTGCTGATGAGGCATCAACCCTTCAGTGGGAGCAGTAACCTTTTTCTCTTTCATGGCTAGCCCTGTATAGGTTGTCCTATACTATTTTTCTTTTGCTTAGATTCGTTCATAACAGCATCTAACATATTACCAGAACCTGTGATTCTATGCGATATATACTTGTAGGCTCCAGGAATTCCTTCTGTAGCTATATGAGAAAGCCCACTGACTACAGCCTCTGGAACTTTTTCAATAGGGGCGTTTCTCAGTGCCATTGTGAGGCTAGGATGCTCGTCCTCATGCATTGTCCAGTGATCTCCGTGAGAATGAAGATGAAATAGATTGTTTGGATTTCTATATGAGGCAAACTCGTCTTGCCCTGCCTCAGGAATAGCTATAGCCACAGGCTCGAAACCCAATTGCTCTAGATGCTCTTTAGGTAGTCTATGTTTTGGAATAGCTATACGTTTATGATATGTGCCAGCCATAACACCGTGCTCGCGCATTTTTTTAGCCCAATACTTGAAACGGCGTTTAAGTTTAGCTTCGTCTATAAGGTTTTGTTCTTCAGAAGATTTTGACATGTATCGTTTCATTGCCTCATCCGCGATTTCCTGCATGGGCTTGTATAATTTATCTATCTGTCCCGGATGAGTGACGGATGGATTTTCTACACTGTATGCAGGTGACCTTTTGGATGCGCTATTCCAGCCCATATGTTTTCTGTAAATTCCAAACCCCGGTTTAGCGAAATTTTGTTTATAGTTATCAATCATATGCTCTGGCACAGCGCTTGCACGCATATGATTAATAGCGTTGTTATTTGCTATTCTTTCTAAAGCCAAGCTTTCAGAAGGAAATAAGTGAGGATTTTGAGTTATTTTTGTATGTAAAGGATGAGGGTCATCAAGATAATGCATCGCGTGACCTGCACCCTCATGCATGATAGCATCAGACATTCTGTATTTCTTTTTTAAAATTTGTGTACCTCTTGACTGATTAACTAGTGATTCTGGAAGCCTTTTAGGAACATACACTACTTTATCTAAAGGATTGAAGCTTGGGGGCATATTCTCAATCTGTGAAGTTAAGTCAGAAATGTTATTAAATACTCCAGGGTGTTCTTTGCTTAATCTGTTAAAGATTTTTTTTGAATATTCTACAGGATCTTTCGTAACAGTGATTCCTCTTGCTCTAAGAGTGCGTATAATACTTTTTAAAGCACTTATAGTTGTCGCTTCTTTCTCTAACTCACTTTGCTTACCAAGATATTTGTCAGAATTTAATGCGTAAGAAGGATCGAGATTATGCTTTAATACTTCGAACTCATGTGAAGCTGCAAACGGAAGCATGCCCTGAGCATTCGCAGCAGGTAGATCAACCGATGAAGCTATCTGTTTAACAGCTGCAGATCTAGGCGCTCTAGGTCTTCCTACTCTAGACGCACTCATTCTACTTAGACTCGCGCTACTATCTTTACATCCTTTAGCTGCCTGCAGTATAAGCTCTCTTATTCTTTCAGGTGTGGCTCCGGCTTCTTTCTTTAGTTTAGGCTTCTTTTTCTCTGTTTTAGGTCTGCAGCTGTCGTTGCTATATGGTTCTTTGCCAGGAACAGGCTCATAGCCTTCCCAGCATCTGCCTGAAGCTGTTTTATCGCCTAATAGTCTGTTATAGATATCGTTCAGTTTGTTTGAAATCTTATCATCTATAGGACGAGGAGGATTGTGATTACGTCCACTGATGAACGTTTTGATATCTTCTGCAGTTTGATTTTTTAATGAGGAATTAATAAACTTTTCTCGAGCTATGTGTCCTTTTAGGAAACCTAGACCTCCACCTATTCCTGCCCCTACCAATGCTCTGTTCCTAGCAACTTCAAATCTATTATTAACATCGGTTTCTCCAGAGCTAGCATCGGTTTTATCGCCTGGAAAAATCAACCCGGACAACCCGCCGACTGTAGCTCCAGCAATTGCGCCAATACCGCCTCTCAAACTACGAGCATGTCGGTTGTTAGCTCGAACTAGGCTTTTATACAGCAATTGCTCAGGTGTCATAGCAGTCTTTTCACTAGACTCCTTCTCAATAATAGGAGACTGTATAGCAGACTGCTCTTGCTTCCTTTTATGTAGATGATAAGCAAGTGCAGCTAGCCCTGTCACCCCTGCACCTATCCCTATTGCTTTACGATAAGGTTTGAGGTTTTGGAGAAGCGAAGTTTTTGGTGCGTTTACAGATTTATGCAGTTTTTTAGCTTCCTCAGTAAAACTGTAATAAGGTCTAATTGGATTAGGGTGTGGAGGAGCATCGACATTAGCACCCATCTCTCTAAACCGGTTTTTAATGCCTGCTGTAATACTTTGTTTTACACTTTCGTCAACAGCATCATGAATATTTAAATGTTTTAATCTTCTAGCCACCCCTGAATCTGGTCCAAGCCGAACAGCTTCTTCAGCCAGTTCTTTTTTAAGTTTTTCAAGTATTTCATCAACATTTCTCCCGCTAGGGTTTAGTGCTCCTCTCAAAATAGCTTCATGTTTGTCTCGACCAAAAGCATTCACAATTTCTTCTGCAAGATTTTCAGGTAAATTAGGTTTAGGTTTAGTTGGGTCGTAAAAATATTTAATAGTGTGTTTTGTTCTTCCTGAACCAGGGACGGTTTCAAATATAGTACCATCATGAGTGCTGCTTTGAAAAAATGGAATATTTTCTCCTTTTGGTCCTTTAGCTGTATAATGTGCTCCTGGAGCATAGGAATCTGCTTGCGCTGATAAAGTGGAACTAAATTGTTTTGGTATATAATACTCATCATAATCGATCGTCCGTAGAGGCCCTCTAAAATTCCAAGAAATGCGATCAAGATCGACAGCTTCCCCATTACTCAATCTAAACATATTAGGCGCCAGTGGCTCTTCAGCCTTCTTCTCAACAGGGTAACACAGATCCCCTTTGATCTCATAACCCTTTGGCACACTGTAACCCATATCCTTTAGAAACGAACCACTGAAAGCTTCACCCTTGTCTACAGCTTTACTCACAGCCTTGGGTACCCCTGCATACTTCTCTATGTACGAGTACAGATCCAAAACCTCACTAGTTTTCTCTAAATTACTATAATTTGTAACACTAAACCCCAGCTTACCCAATAACAGAGTATCATCATTATTAACATAGCTGTTGCCGTCCTTGTCCACTATCCCTGTGTATCTAGCTTCTTTCAAGCTTCCACGAACCTCACGATTACGCAGATTCATCCTATTATTCTTTTCAGCCTGAATGTTGACATTCCTCATGTTGTCTCTAGCCCACTGTATAGCGTCTGGTACAACAGGAACTACAGTAGCTGCACCCTCTAGAACTGCACCAGGAATATCTTTGTTGAATGCTCTGTCGGCTATTCCAGCTATATGCGAACCAAAATTAACTACGGGCAATTCTTTTTTAGCTATAGCTTTCAATCCTTCCAGATAGTTGCCATGAGCCATATCATACATAGCTCCGGCAGTATTGGCCACCCTACCCATAGACTTTAGAGCAAACTGAGTGTTTGGTAGTGAAGGAGTCAATACATTGCTTGATGCTGGAGTCTGTTGATTAAGCTGTAATGGTTGATTTCCTCTAGTCTGAGAGTTTTGGGTAAAGTCTACTACACCTGCAGCCCCAGGCTGAGTAGGCGCCGCAGCTCTATTGGCTCCGGCACCTATCTCTCCTGTGGAATATGGAGTAACCCTATTGTCGTTACCTCCACCAGATATTGTTCCTCCCTGTCTAGTTCTAGCGTTGTTAGCTATGGGTGTACTAGCTGCATTGCTAGACGCCTGCTGTTTTGGCTGAACTGGACTAGCTGGAACTATCTGTTTGTTTGCTGTAACTGGACCGTTGGTGAGAGGCTTGTTGTCTGGTGCCTCTACCGAACCCAGCTGTTGCTGACTATTAGCTAGTGGCTTTTGCTGATTCTGTACAGCTGTTCCAGAAACCTTTAGTAGGATATCAGATAATTTTTCTTTTTTCTGATGTGCTGAAGCCTTCTCTAGAAGTTTTTGGAGGTATTGTACAGGGTTATGCATAAGTATAGTTAATAGTGTGCCAATTCAGCACACATTCAGTTATTCGCCATTCTTTACTTTGTCGATAGCTGCCTGCAACTTTTCGTTGTATCTATGTGCTCCATATCCGCCACCTGCATGAGCCGCTAGTTGACTAGCTGTTCTGCCGAGGGTAGGATTTTTAGTTAGCATACCCAGCACACTTCCACTCAGCATTCCGCCTGCAGCAGGAAGTGAGATATTCGCGAGTCTAGATGGTGCTTCACTAGGACTCATCATATCTCTTGCCCCATGATACAGTGGTAATCCTCCTCCAAATATAGCGTTCAAGGGCACATTAGCTTTTTGACCTTCCAGCTCTTTTAAGAGCATTGCTTTAGCCATGCTGCTATCTACTCCCTGTTCCGATGCTCTTTTAAAGAAACCTTCAACGAAAGCATTTTCTTGTTCTTCTGTCATATGTTGTTTTTTGTTTGTTTTTGTTTACTGCGAGATTTAGCCGGCACTAGTGTCTTCTCATTGCCTGCTGATATAAAGGATTATTATACACTTCCTGCGCTTTCATGCCAGGATGATACATCTGTCGAATAGCTTCGGCTTTCGCTCTATCTAGTCTAGAATTGGCGTTATAGCTTCCCATGATTCTTCTTAGTTCGCTAGCACTAGGTCCAGGAGCTGCCTGCTGATATCCTACTGCTCCTCCCATAGATCTTGGAGCATTCAGGAATTGAGCGTCGTCCATCTGGGCTGGAACTGCACTAGCTAGTGGTCTTGCTTGTACTGGCTGCACTGGTCTTGTTTGCTGAACAGGTTGAGCTGGCTGAACAGGTTGAGCTGGCTGAACAGGTTGAGCTGCTTGTCTTGGCCAGCTTATACCAGAATATGGAGCTGCTCCTCCAGTATTTGTTTGCTGCACTGGTTGTACTGGGCTTGCCTGTTGGACAGGTTGAGCTGCTGGTTGCATAGGGCTAGGCTGTACAGGACGCTGAGCTGCCTGCTGCTGAGGAGCTACAGGGCTAGCCTGATTTACATGATCTGCTAGGTTTTGATAGTATTCTATCGGTCTTTTGGGTGCCTGCATCTCTGAAGGCTTTTCAAAAATCAGTTGCTCTGATGCAGGTAATACTGCACTAGACATAGGTCTAGGTTTAAACGAGCTTGTAGGAGCGGTAGGCATCTGCATATTAGTTACTGCAGATTTGTACAGCTCAAGAGCTCTACTATATTCCACTCCACACTGATCTGCTCGTTTAACAAACCCTTCAAAGAATGCTTGGTCTTGGTCTGTCATATTATGCTAGATTATTTAACTACCAAGTTTGGATTTGTTTGAGGAGGACCTTTGGACACAGGCTGCTTTGGCGCCAGTGTAGGCTGACCTGTTTTCCATTCATTCCACATTTCTCCAAAAGTTTTAACTCCGTTATATGGAGCTAGCTGAGTTTTACTAGGTAGTGAAATTGCTGCTGGCTGAACTACACCTGTAGTAGGTCCTGCCTGCTTGAGGATATATAGGGCTTCATCTTCACTATAACCATATTCGCTAGCTTTCTTAACGAATCCATTGATGTATGCTTGTTCTTTTGTCATATGTTTTATCCCTGAGGTATTGTGTTCTGTTGTTCGAATCTGTTGTTTGCTGCTGCTTGCTGATTGATATGTCTACCTACGTCTCTAGCTTTATTCAGATAGCTGAGCCCGGTAGATGGAATGATGCCGGCAGGTCCTCCCATCAAAGCAGCATTGCTGAGTGTATCTATGCCTGCCCCTATAAAATCTCCTTCGGCTGCTCTTGCTACAGGGCCTGCAACATGTCCTAGAACAGGAACTGCACTAGCGATTGCTCCTCTACTCATAGGTACTGCTGTATTGGTAGGAGTATACGGGCTTGTTTTTTGCACAGGCACACCCTTCTGAGGAAAGTCCATGATTGCTGCGCTTCCTGGTGTAGGGTTAGGATTAGCATTCCTGGTAGCGATTCCTGCATTGATCTGATTGTTGGTTCTGAAACCAGGGCGAACTGGTGCTTGAGCCTGTTTGAATATATTCAGCGCTTCTTCTTCACTATATCCGTACTCATTTGCTCTTTTTACAAAGCCAATTAGAAAACTTCTATCTGTACTCATATTATTTCTGGTTGTTTGTTTTCAGCTTTTCTTTCCAAACACCAGCGTCTACTACGACGTTTGGATTTATATTTTTATAGCATCCGTTGTGTCCTATAAGCAAGTGGCAAATAATTCCATAGCTCTTAGATTCACACATAGTAATAAGATTGCTAGGCTCTAGTTCTAGTTCTGGATGCTCATGAAAAGGTTTGATGTGATGCACCTCGAGCTTGTTCTTGTCTCCGCACACAGCACACTCACTGTTCTTTTCCAGATGGTGTTTCCTTACGGTAGGCCAGTGGCTTGATCTTTTTGCTCCGCTAGGAGCCTTGCCCTGCAGTATGTCTTTTACGCGCTTGATCATAGTCCTAGCTTTTTAGACGCTCTATAAGCTGATTATTGAAAGCTTCATCCTCGGCAATTTCACTGAGTGTTCTAGAATCTTTTGCAGTGGTAGCCTCTCGTTTCAGCTGCTTCACCAGATCTTTTGCAGGTTTTCTAGACTCTTTTATTTCTTTTCTTATAGCTTCAGATTTAGCTCTCCAGTGTGTAGGTTGATCTAGCTGCGTTCTTGTCTGCATGTCTTTTAGATGAAAACGTAACGCATCCCCTGGAGATATAAATTTATTATCGCTCAATTGCTCGTATTTTCGCCCAAAATCGCTATCCATTTTATTCAAGTCAGCTTCGCGTTTTTCCAGCCGTCTATATTCAGGACTTGCACGATGTTTACGTATATCTTCAATTTTTCCTCTACCATCTGCAATTGCATGATTTATCGTGCGATTATCTGGGTTGTCTGGGAACATTTTTTTGACTTTAGCTCTATAAAAATTATCTGCTTTTCCTGCATCTCTCATGTTGGCACACATTAATCGGAGGCGTAGTGCCTCTACCTTTGCATCGTCCATGAAATCAGGCAAAATCCTCTCAACTTCCTTTTTGTGATACTTTTCGAATATTTTTGGCTCTTTGGTCGCATGTAGTGCTTTGCCTCCTGTTCTACCTAAAATACCTCCAGCTGTACCAAAAAGTAATGCGCCTTTGAGACCAGCTTTTAATTTTGACTCTGCTGGTTCGCCAGTTTCAGGATCTTTTGCAACATTTGATACCCCACGTATTCCTCCGTATATTCCTCCAATTCCTGCTCCGGCCAGAGTACCACCATTTATGTAGTTTTTTTCTACGTCAGCTAATGTTTTACTTAGTCCCTTAGACCTGTAGGCCTGCGTATGCGCTTTACTTAGATATTTCTGCTTTATATCTTCAGGCACCCTTATGTTGAAAGCCTGCTTGTCTAGGCTTCCAGCCTTTAACTGAGGTATATTGTCTGAATAGACTCCTGTAATCGGGTCCATGTTTACAGGCTTTGCAGTCCTTTTCATATGCTCAATTTCTTCTTTTGAGAACTTTGGAGCTGGCGCCTTGTAGCCGTTAACAATGACATCGTTCACACTGTCTGGTTTAAGCTTAGAAGCATTTCTCGCCAGATCGTTTGCAAGTTGATGTCCTCTTCTTCCTCTAGACGGCCCCATACTCTTTAGATGTACATCCTCAATTCCACTACTGCGAATTCCGTGTTTTTGGCGATAAGCTTTTCTAAGCTCAAGCACTTCGTCTATTATTTTTTTATCGTGGTTTGAAACACGCATTCCGCTTATACCGCCGGCTCTATGGTTCTCTAAGCGTTCCCTAAATTTTCCTTTCGCTGTACTAGCGCCTATAGCTCCCCATGTAGCTGCACCTATACCTCCTGATATCAAACCGTTCTTTATTGCGTTTTTCATACTACTATCACCGTCAGGAGATGATCCTTGAAGTGTACTCAATCCGCTAAGTCCTCCATGTACCAACCCTCCGGCTGTACCGCTAATCAGTGCAGCCTTTAGCCTCTCCTTCAAATAAGCATCTTGTAGAATTTTGCTTGGAGATATGTGAGTGGCCCTTTTATTCAATCTAGCTAGCATGTTCTCTTTGACTTTGTCGGCTAGATTAATATTTTTTGTGTCTTTGTCTGCTTGTCGATAGATGTATTTGCCTGCTCTGGAAATATTCTCAGGAGCATTCTCGGCTATTCTACTCAAAGAATTGCCATAGTCTTGCATAGGTCCTCTGACACTCCAACGGCGACCTAATTCGCCAGCACCTGCACCTAATGCTGCCCCTGCACCCAAACCAACACCTGCATGTCCACCCATAGCTTTGAGATACTCTGTTATTTTAGCTTTAGTATCAAGCTCATCTAGCTCTCCATTACGATGCCTGTTTATTGTTTTAGCTAGACCCACAGTTCCGCCCACGCCAGCACCAGTCAATCCTCCAGCTACAGCACCTACAGTTTTATAACCTTTGTGTTTATCTAGCATCAGCCGCTCTATTGCAGCTGTGTAAAGTTTTCTTTTTTGTTCGGGTGTCATATCTTTAATATTATATAAGATCGCTCTAATCTCTGATAGCTAAAAAAAAGAATTCTCCCGCCCTCTACTAGAGAGGGGCGGGAGATCCTTTTTACCAACCACGGAAAAAGTGTTTGGTTCGTCAGGATCCATTACCCTTATCCTGACGAACCTTTACCCTACCTACGCTGGTGGCGCTTACCGTTATGGCGCTGCCTGTAGGGCTGCTGCTGATTAGGCATTGTTTTCATGGCCTGTTCCAGCTTAGCTGCAATCTCCTGGTTTATCACAGGAGCAGGTTCGATGCTCACCTTACTCACTGCTTCCTCTGCCATGAGCTCTCTCCCTACATCGTCAACCATTTTGAGGATGGCGTCAGCTGTAGCCTTCTGAACTTCTTCAGGAGACAGTTTTTCTTCCTCTAGCTGTACTTGCAGCTCTTCCACCTTTGCTTCTGTTTCCGTGACGATTTCCACCACTGCAGCAGATGCTTCGGGTGACAACTCTTCTCTATCCGCAATCACATCTACAGTGATTTCGTCAAGCTTTGCTTGAGCTATGGATACCTCCGTGGGAGGTATCACTTCTATGACGATCACCTCTGCCACAGGCTCAGGAGTTACCTCAGCTGCAGGAGCAGGAGCTGCCACAGGCTCAGGAGTTACCTCAGCTGCAGGAGCAGGAGCTGCCACAGGCTCAGGAGTTACCTCAGCTGCAGGAGCAGGAGCTGCCACAGGCTCAGGAGTTACCTCAGCTGCAGGAGC
>Ga0209297_1000018_pt1 | contig 187736 bp, 206 predicted proteins | sample S_130805_MF_Meta_FD_187322 | JGI IMG/M metagenome (GOLD analysis project Ga0209297, IMG submission 187322) | Freshwater microbial communities from Lake Simoncouche, Canada to study carbon cycling - S_130805_MF_MetaG (SPAdes) (version 2) | ecosystem: Environmental > Aquatic > Freshwater > Lake ...
CTCCAGGTAATCGCGGGCGGCCCGGCAGGCCGCCGCCAGGGGCCGCTCCAGCTGGGCCGGCCAGCCGCCACGGCACACCAGCTCGGCCAGATCCGTCACCGCCAACCCCGGATCGGCGCAGCTGGGCTGCTCCCCCTCCAGCAACGCCGCCAGCGAGACGCCGCCCTGGCCGGCGCCACTTTCGACCAGGCTCATGGGCCGCAGCCGCAGAAAGGAGAAGCGCCCGGCCCCGGTGTGGCGCTCGGCATCATCGGCCGGCACCGCCGAACCCGTGAGCAGAAATTGCCCCGGCGCCTCGACGGCATCCACGGCCCGCCGCACCTGGTTCCACAGCGCCGGCTCCACCTGCCACTCATCCAGCAGGCGCGGCCGGGGCCCCGCCAGCACCAGGGCCGGATCCACCGCCAGCGCCTGGCGGGCGGCGCTGTCCACATCCAGCAGCACCGTGGAGGCGGCCAGCTGCTGGGCCAGGCGGGTCTTGCCGCAGGCCTTGGGGCCCTCGATCACCACCGCGCCGGCGGAAGCCAGGCAGGCGCGCAACTCGCCGTCAGCGATGCGGGGGCGGTAGCCGGAGGCCATACGGCAGCAGCCAATGCAGCAGATGTCGGAACTCTAATGCAGGAAAAATGGAGCTTCTGATGCTGGAAAAGCTGGACAGTCGATGCGGGAAACGGCGAGCGCCAAGCCCTGGGTCCGTCCCGTGGCCACATCAGTGGGCGCCGGATCCATCAGGGGAGCTCCAGCCAACCTCGCAGAGCCAGATCCAGATCCACCAGCACCTGGGGCTCCAGCTGCCCCACCATCTCACCCACCGCCTGGACCGGCACGGTGAAGAGTTTGTCGACCATCAGCTGGGACGGCTTGCGCAGGCCGTTGCGCCCAGAGGGCTCCACGGCGATCCGCACCAGGGGAGCCTGCCTGAGGGTGCTGGTGAGCGGGCAGAGGGTGACGCTGGGATGGGCCTGAAGCCAGCGATCCGCCTGGACCACCACCGCTGGCCGTGGCTTTTCGGAGTACACCCCGGGGCTGGCCACGGTCACCACCGATCCACGGCAGAGAACGGCTGGTGTCATGCGGTCCAGTCGTTCCAGTCGGGCAGCTGCTCACTCCAGTGCGGCGGCTCCACCCGGGCGAGGTGTTCCGATTGGCGGCGCGCCTCGGCAGCGTCGCCGTGGCGAGCCAGATAGTGGCTGATGGCCTCGCGGATGCAGGCGCTGCGGGTCTTGCCCAGCTGCTGTGCCAGCTGATCCAGCTGGCGCTCCAGCTCTGGCCCCACCCGCACACCGAGCACCATGGCGACACCCGTACAACGTTGTGTTCAACGCTAGCGCGGGTCGGCCTGCCTGGGCCTTCCGTCCCGTCCAGCAGGTCCACGTCGCCGCTGGGCGTCGGCTGATCAGTGGCAGGGCCAGACGTGATCAAGGATCACCACAAGCAACTCCGCGCAATGGGAGCCAGAGCCAGCCGGTGGGCCTCCAGGACACGCTGGGCTGACGGGAGCGAAAGGAGAGACCACGACCTGGGGCCAACGCCTGGAGCTCAGAGCTCGCCGTTGAACGCCTGGTGCAGGAGGGACTTCTTCAGTTCCTCCAGGGCGGCGAGTTTGCGTTCGTAGATGTGGGTGAGGTGGTGGGTTTCTGCAGCCAGGTTGTCGAGCATCCCGACGATTTGTTTTTGTTCATTAACTGGCGGAAATGGAAACCGCTCATGCTCGAACGTGCCCATGTTGATATTAGCTTGAGCGCTGCCTTTGCCCAGCGCTTGGATGCGTGCCTTGTAAGATTGCAGCAGGTATTCGATGTAGCCGACCTCCGCTTCTCTCGGATTTGCCACGATGCCAATCACGCTATCAGGGAAGCAAGCATCAAAGCCGAGGATTGCGGTCTCCGCGATGTTCGCGGCGATGGTGATGCAGATTGTTCCTTTCGGCCATAACAAACTTTGCGCAAGCCCTGAGTCGCTATAAGTCTGCGAATATTCTGCAATGACGTGGTCAGCGTTGCGAATGTCGCCGGTTTGAATAAATGGATATTTGCCGCCATAAAGATGAGGCGCGTTGCGTGGGCGGTGCTTTGATTTGCCTCGGCCAAAGGTAGTTGCAACTTCTTCGAGCGTTCTTTCTTCCCACCCCTCCCCCCGCTGACTGAAGACGGATTGAAGATGACTCTCAAAGATCGCGCGGGCGTTCTGAAGATTCCGTTCGGCGTTAGCTTTGGCGGTGGCGAGGCCCGCAAACGCTTCGTCGAGCAGGGCGACGATTCGCTGCTGTTCGAGGAGTGGGGGGATGCGGACTTGGAAGGACTGAATATCTCCCTTGGAAATGAACGGCTGAGCAGAACCACGTTTTGGGAGCTCTACGTGCGAGAGCAACTGATATAAGAATCCGCCTGTGCAAATCCCCTTGTGAGGGGTGAGTGTCATAGTGTTCTTGATTGCCGTAAAATCCTCTTCGGGGAAAAACATTCGCCCGCATTGTGCGCCAATCGCGGAAAGAACTGGTGTGTATTTTTCGTGCTCCTTGTGCCCGATCCGGCCGTCGCAACCGGCTGCAGAAACGGCAAGAAACATACCGCTTTCAATGTAAGCCGACTTTGTCAGGCTGGTGTTTCCCCAGTCAACTGTGCAAATGTCTCCAAGGGCTACTAATTGCCAATCTTCACTCATAGCAATTTCCTGATCCTCCCCAGCACCTCCGCACTCTCCACATCCAGCGCCGCAATCTCCGCCATGATCTCCTGCGGGCTCCGCAGCGCCACCGCCTCACCCGCATGGGGGTTCTTCACTGAAAGATCCCAGCTCTGCCGATCAATTCCCGCCACATCCACACTCCAACTCTTGGCTGAATCGGCAAAGGTTTTCTGCAGCTCCACAAACTCGGCCAGATCCCGATCATTTAGCGGATTGGTTTTGCCCAGGTTGCGGCCGGGATCCAGCTGGTAAAACCACACCTGGCGGGTGGGCGCGCCCTTCTCGAAGAACAGCACCACTGTTTTCACCCCCGCCCCCTGGAAGGTGCCGCCGGGGCAATCAAGCACGCTATGCAGTTGGCATTCCTCCAGCAACTTCTGGCGCAGGCCCACCGAAGCATTGTCGGTATTTGATAGAAACGTGTTTTTTATCACCACGCCGGCGCGGCCCCCGGCCCGCAGTCGGCGGATGATGTGCTGCAGAAACAGAAAGGCAGTTTCACCAGTGCGGATCGGGAAATTCTGCTGCACCTCCTTGCGTTCACTGCCGCCGAAGGGGGGATTAGCCAGGATCACATCAAAGCGATCCTTCTCCTGCACATCGCTGAGGTTTTCGGTGAGTGTATTGGTATGCAGAATCTTTGGCGCTTCGATGCCATGCAGGATCATGTTCATGATCGCAATCACATAGGCGAGGCTCTTCTTCTCCTTGCCTGTGAAAGTGCGGGTCTGCAGCGTCTCGAGTCCCTCGGTGCTCAGCTCAGCCCCCGTATCACCACCCTTGCGCATAAACTCAAACGCTTCGCAAAGGAAGCCGGCCGAGCCCACCGCCGGGTCGTAGACCGTTTCACCGATCTGTGGCGCCACCACCTGCACGATGGCGCGGATGAGCGGCCTTGGGGTGTAATACTCACCGCCATTGCGGCCAGCATTACCCATCCGCTTGATCTTTTCCTCGTAGAGCATCGAGAGTTCATGCTTCTCCGCCTGGGAACGGAAGCGCAGGCCATCGATCACATCGATAATTTCGCGCAGGTTGTAGCCACTGGAGATCTTGTTGCGGATCTCGCCGAAGATTTCGCCGATTTTGTACTCAATCGTGTTTGGTCCGCTGGCCCGCTGCTTGAAGCGCTCCAAGTAGGGGAACAACTGCTGATTCACGAAGTCGCGCAGGTCATCTCCCGTTAGCGCAGCGTTGTGGTCCAGCTGGCCATGGGCATCCTTCGGTGCCGCCCAGCTGTTCCAGCGGTAGATCTCCTCCAGGATCGGGCTATAGCTGAGGCCCTCCAACTGGGCCACGGCGGCTTTGTCCTCCTCCAGCCCATCGAGGTACTTGAGAAATAACAACCAGGAGGTCTGCTCGGTGTAGTCGAGCTCGGTGCCGCAGCCGGCCTCCTTGCGCAGGCAGTCGTCGATAACGCGGAACGCCTGCTCGAAGGAGCTGGGGGCTGCACTGCGGGAGCCGTTTGGGGCTCGGGGGCGGGGGACACTGCTGGCGGCCTGGCCAGTGCCGGAGACTTCCACCGCCGACCCATCCGCCAGGGCCACGGAGCCACCCCGGCCCCGGCCGGTCACGATCAGGCGGCGGTTAAGCAGATCGGTTCTCACCGCTTCGTAATCGGCCTCATCCCACTCCAGCGTTTCCCGCAGGCGGCCGTTGCCCGCTGATCCGCCCAGGGCTGCAAGGGCACCGAGGAACTCGTCATGCAGCTGCTCGCCAGTGTCCGCATCACTCAGAGGGCTGTCAGCGGTGTAGGTCAACGGGAAGCAGCCTTGTATCCCTAAGGATGCCAGCTCGATCGAGAAGTTGTACTCCATGGCTGAGCTGACGCCCCTGATCCAAGAATGGGGTACGACGCTCGACGTCATCGGCCGGCACCGCCGAACCGGTGAGCAGAAATTGCCCCGGTTCATCAACGGCATCCACCGCCCGCCGCACCTGGCGCGGATGCCAGGCAGGCCCTGAGCTCGGCATCTAATGCAGAAAAAACTGGGCCTCTGATGCAGGAAAAGGCGAGGCGGTCAGCCGCTGGGCCACACGGGTCTTGCCACAGGCCTTTGTGGCTTCGATCACCACTGCTGCAGCGATAGTGCTTCAGCGATAGCCGTTGAAAGCCTGGCGGGAAGGAGAAGGTGCGGGGGTTAGGGGACCGCAGCGGCGGGCGAGTTGGCGCAGGGCGAAGGCGGCTTCTCCTTCTTTCCGGCCTTCCTCCAAGCCCTCAAGCCGACCTTTCCCCACACCCTCCTCGAGCATCAGCGCCTTGAGCTCTTGCAAGCCGCGGCTGTGGCTGAGGTAGTCGAGGGGGCTGCCGAGTTGAAAGAGGGCATAAAACCAGCGGTCGCTTTTCATGGCGCAGCGCTGTCACTGGGATCAACAGGTTCATTCACAAGATGGCACCGGCGGGAGTGTTCACCTAATTAGTGCCACCAACTGGTGGGCTTGTGTCAGGGGGGCTGGATTTTAACGTCCCCGGTCAGCAACTGGGATAAGGCGCGGCCTCACCAGGCAGCAGAGAACAAAGCTTTATCGGCAGCAGCTTTTTGAAGCGACCCGTCCACTTTGCACTCTCAAATTTGAGCGGCAACTCCGATGCATCGCCCCTTTCCGCCCATTGAATAGTGTAGTAGTCCTTGACTCCTTCAACAACAATCAGAAGCAAGGATTCACTATATTGCTCCTTAGTAGAACTTGCAGATCCGCAACTTATGACGGCGGAGAAAGCATTATAGCCACCGAGCTTACTTTCGCCGAGGCTCGTGGCACTAAATGAATCAGGGCACACCCGTTTAAACCCAGCCGCCACGCTATCAGCAAATATTAGCGGGCTTACATTTGGGCTTAGAGCAAGATCCTTGGCTCCGGTTATTGTTATCATCTGAGTCCACTTATTTACGCTCTCCCCCGCAGGTACTGACTCTTGAATATAACTGCTAGCTTTTACATTCTCAAATGCAGGCACAAAACCCCTGGGGAATGAAAACACCACGAGTTGGCTAAAAATCGGCGTTACAGCCCTTATCGACTGGCCCACCTCTCCAGCTTGAGCCGCAATGCAGATTGTATTCAAAAGAGCCAGGGCCATTAGTTTGCGAGCCATGGGCTTCTTTCGCCGGCATTAAGAACATAGCTTAGGATGGGCGATTGCCCGGCTGTTCGCTCTACATCGGCAACCAGGCATTCAGTGCGTCTCTAAAGGCCTGACAATCATTGACCAGTTGATCACGATCGATCACGCATCTCCATCATCGCCAAACCCATAGCGGCATTCCACCGCAAATGGATTAAGTGCCCAAAGTTCTGCATGGTCAGTCAAAGATATACCCACTTCTGCCACCAGTGCTATCAAACTTCCAGATCGTGGGTAAGTGGATAGATCTGATCACGAGAAACCAAAAGGGCCTTGAGAAGTTTCTCCACCATTTGTTGGGCATGGAAACCAATCACCACATCTGCGCTATGGGGCAAAACGACCAACAGCTGAACCGTTTGCCAATCGCAGTCTGCCGCCCGAACAAACATGTTGATTTCTGATGCCTCAGCCAACGACTTTTCCCTCCCGCAGGGCACGTCCCACCACATGATTAGGGGATGCCGCCCAACGACTGCAGTCCTTAGAACCCGATCAAGAGGTCGAGATCTGAATCAGGGGGGCTCCAGCACCTCACGAATGCCGGCGAGCGCCTGGTCCACAAGTTGGCTTGTTGTTGGCGAAATCACGGCCGTGGCTGACGCTGCATAAAAAAGCAACCCCAGTGCCATTAAAGGCCGTTTTACCGCTGCCCCCCACCGCCCCGCCAGACTGTTCCCACCGCCGCCAACTCCCAGCCCCCTGAACCAGGAAACCCTGCTGTTTGAACCAGCCCAGCCCAGGGCCGGCGCCCTGCGGGCGGTATTGGCTTTCCCCAGCAGCTATTCGGTGGGGATCACCAGCCTGGGCTATCAAATGGTTTGGGCCACCCTGGCCCAACGGTCAGACATCGACGTAAGGCGCCTGTTCACCGACCAGGGGGATCCGCCCCACGGGGGCCAGCGCCGCCGCGGGCCAGACCTCGACCTATTTGGCCTCTCGTTGAGCTGGGAGCTGGATGGGCCAGTGCTGCTGGATCTGCTCGAACAACAACGGATTCCGCTCTGGAGCAGTGAGCGAGGCGACCAGCACCCGCTGGTGTTTGGCGGCGGCCCGGTGCTCACCGCCAACCCCGAGCCGCTGGCCCCCTTCTTTGATGTGTTGCTGCTCGGCGACGGCGAGGAGCTGCTGCCGGCCTTCCTTGATGGGGCCGTGGCCAGCCAGGGGCTGGGGCGGGCCGAGCGGCTAAGGCAGCTGGCCCAGCTGCCCGGCCTCTATGTGCCCAGCCTCTATGCCCCCCGCTACGACTCCGCTGGCCAACTGTTGGCGGTGGAGCCGATCGAAAGCGGCATTCCCGCCACCATTGCCAAACAAACCTGGCGGGGCAACAGCCTCACCCATTCAACGGTGATCACCCCGGCGGCCGCCTGGCCCTCGATCCACATGGTGGAGGTGGTGCGCAGCTGTCCGGAGCTTTGTCGTTTCTGCCTGGCCAGCTACCTCACCCTGCCGTTTCGCACCCCATCCCTTGGGGATAGCCTGATCCCGGCGGTGGAACTGGGGCTCAAGGCCACCAAAAGGTTGGGGCTGCTGGGGGCCTCGGTAACTCAACACCCCCAATTCAGCGAGCTACTCCAGTGGCTCAACCAAGATCGCTTTGCTGACACCCGGGTGAGTGTGAGTTCGGTGCGGGCCGCCACGGTTACCCCCCAGCTGGCCGAGATCCTGGCCAAACGCGGCAGTAAATCACTCACGATCGCGATCGAAAGCGGCAGCGAAAGATTGCGGGAGGTGGTGAATAAGAAACTCAGCACAGAAGAGATCTATGGCGCCGCCCGTTATGCCAAAGAGGGGGGGCTCACGGGGCTAAAGCTCTACGGGATGGTGGGGCTGCCCACCGAGCAGGAGGCCGATGTGGAGGCCACCGCCGAGCTGTTAATCGCCATCAAAAAAGCCACCCCCGGCCTGCGTCTTTCCCTGGGCGTTAGCAGCTTCGTGCCCAAGGCCCACACCCCCTTCCAATGGGAGGGGGTGCTACCTGAGGCGGAAAAACGCCTGAAACTGCTGGCCAAAAGGCTTAACCCCAAGGGGATCGAATTGCGGCCCGAGAGCTATGGCTGGAGCCTGATCCAGGCACTGCTCTCCCGCAGCGATCGACGCCTGGCGCCGGTGATCGTTGCCGTGCGCGGCCACCACGAACAGCTGGGGGGCTGGAAGAAGGCCTACCGGGAAATCGCCAGCCAACCCGTCAACGGCGGCGCCCCCCTGCCCGCCTGGGAGGAGGTGATCCACGGCCGCTGGGCCACAGATCGGCTGCTCCCCTGGGACCACCTGGAGGGGCCCCTACCCGTGGCCTCCCTCGCCAAACACCACCAGGAGGCTCTCAGGGCCTAAACGCCTGGGGCCAACAGGCCGCCCGCAGGCCCGCCAGTAGCAGCCAACCGGCCACATTCAGGCGCCCGTCATAGAAGGGCAAATCCGTGGCGTGCAACAGCACCAGGATCAACACCGCCGCCCACCAGGCCCGCTCAAACACCGGCCCCCCAGCCATACCCAGCCGGGCGGAGCGCAGCAACAGCCAGAGCACCACCCCCACCAACAACAACGCCACCGGCAACCCATGGCTGATGGCCAGGTCCATGGGCAGGTTGTGGGGATGGCCATGCCACACCCCAGCGCGCTTGGGGTACACCAGGGAGAAGGCCGCCGCCCCCCAGCCCAACCAGGGTCGTTCCGCCACCAGGCCGGCGGCCACGGTCCACTGGCCCAGGCGGGTGGAGGCCAGGGGGCGATCGGAAAAGGCCAGATCACTTAAGCGACCCCAAATCGCTTCCGGCACCAGGGCCCGGGCCGGATGTTGCAACAATTCCGGCACCCCCGGCAGCACCGCCAACAGCACCGGCGCCAGGGCCAGCAGCAGCAGCGGCAGCAACCAAAGCCAACGGGCGGGGCCAAGCACCAGCGGCAGCGCCAGCACCGCCGCCCCCCAGCCATTGCGGGAATCGGTGAGATAAAGGGCTGCCAATTGGGCAATCACCAAGATCGCCACCACGGGCAAACGCCAACGGGCCTGGCCGCCCCGAAACCTGCTACAGCACTCAAAAGCTGCCGCCAACAGCAGGGGCCAACTGAAGGCCAACCAGGCGGCGGCGATGTTGGCGTAATCAAACAAGCCGGAAAGCCGGCCGGGGGGCAGGCCGCCGGGGGCCATGTGCCAGATCACCAAACCGCCAAGCGCCTGCCAGGGGCCACTCCAGCCGAGGAAATGCTGGCCCAGGCCAGTTACCAGCACGGGCACGCCGCCCGCCACGATCAGCAGGGCCATGCGACGCCGGGCCCCAGGGGTGGCCATGTAGGGCTGGAACCCCCAGAACCCCCAAAAGAACGGCAACCAATTCATCAAGCCCACCCAGGCCAGCCAGCCGCTATGGGCCCGGGGAGCCCCCAGCAGCATCAGCCCTGCGATCAGCAGAAAAACCCAATTGAGCCGATCACTCCCCCAGGGGCGCCTTAGGCGGCGAGTGCCTTGCAAAAGGGCCCAAAACAGGGGCGGCACCGCCAGTAAGAGGCTGCTGGCCAGCAGCAACAGCCCCAACTGAAAGGCAATCCAGCCGGAGGCCGTGGCCGCCACGGGCCGCTCCTGCCGGCACCACTGCAAGAGCGAATCCAGCCGCATCAAGCCCGGAACCAGGGGTGGCTCAGTCAAACACCGCCGTGCGACCGCGATAAACCATCACCTGATGGCGCAGGTGCAGCCGCAGGGCCCGGGCCAGGGCCAGGCGCTCCATGTCGCGACCCTTACGGATCAGATCTTCCACCTCATCCCGGTGGCTCACATGCACCGTGGCCTGCTCAATAATCGGTCCGGCATCCAGTTCCTCAGTCACGTAATGGGCCGTGGCACCGATCAATTTCACCCCCCGCTCCCAGGCCCGCAGGTAGGGCTGGGCACCGGTAAAGGCCGGCAAAAAGGAATGGTGAATGTTGATAACTGGGCTGAATTGCTGCAGAAAGCTGCCACTCAACACCTGCATGTATTTAGCCAGCACCGCCAGATCAATGGCTTCCTCCGCCAACAACTCCAGCTGCCGGGCTTCCGCCTCGGGCTTGGTGGCAGCCGTTACCGGGATGTGTTCGAAACGGGCACCAAAGTTTTCGGCGATGGGTCGCAGGTCTGGGTGGTTACTGATCACCAGCGGCACCGCCATTGGCAGTTCACCGGCCTTAGTGCGCCAGAGCAGATCCAGCAGGCAATGGTCTTGCTTGCTCACGAACAGGGCCACCCGCGGGGGCTGATCGGAGAAATGCAGTTGGCCCTCGCCCCCCAGGCGCTGGGCCAGGGCCGTGGCCGCCGCCGGCAGGGCCCCCCGGGGCAGGCCAAAACCCTGCAGATCCCACTCGATCCGGCTCAGAAACAAGCCAGCCCCACAGTCGGTGTGGTGGTCGGCATGGCGGATATTGCCGCCGTTAGCTGCCACCCAGCCCGACAGCTCACTCACCAACCCCGGCCGATCGGGGCAGATCAAGCGAAAAATCGCCGTAGCGGAAGACATGAAAGTTAGCGAGCACACCCTTTTCTACCGAGTTGGGCGCCAACGGCCCGTTGGCAGGCCCAGCAGCTGAAATTTTTCAGGGTTTGGGGCCAAACGGCAGTAGACATTGCAAAGGCCCATAGCAACGCACCCGTGGACTTGCGGCGACTGGCTCCTTATCTGGTGGCCCAGACCCGCCGGGGGATCGTGGGCAGCAGCCGCTATGCCAAATCCCTACGGGAGGCGGTGCGCCAGGCCGCCGCCGACCCCAGCCGCCAGCCGGTGCTGCTGATGGGCGAACCGGGGCTGGAGAAAGACAACCTGGCCGCCCTGATCCATTTCGGCTCCGCCGAACGGCGGCTACCGCTGATTCGGCTGGATGCGGCCCTGCTGCGGGCCGATGGCGCCGAACTGTTTACCCCGGGCAGCGGTGAGCAAAGCTCCCTGCTCGATTGCCTTGAGGGCGGCAGCCTGCTGATCGACAACGTGGACCTGGCCGACCCCGCCCTGCAGGAACGCCTGCTAGGCCTGGCGGACAGCCACCCCGGCCGGCTGCTCTTTACCAGCGAAACGGCCCTGCCCAGCTTTGACCGCCGCTGCCGCCTGATCCGGGTGCCGCCGCTGCGGGTACGCCGCCAAGACCTGGGGGAATGGCTGCGCTACGGCATCCGCCAACAAAGCCGTGGGCTGGGCTGGAAGCAACCGCCCAGCGTGGCCCCCGGGGTGGTGGAACGGCTGCAGCAATACGACTTCCCCAACAACCTGCGGGAACTGGAGGTGCTGATCTATCGGGCCCTGCAGCAGGCCCGCCGGATCCAGGGCAATGAACTGCCCCAGCAACTGCCGGAAGACGTGTTTTGGACCGCCAACCGCCAAACCCGGCTGCGTTTTGACCTCTGGCGCTGGAAACCTGAGCTGCGCAACTTGCTGCGCTCGCCCCTGCTCTGGAACGGCCTGCTGTTTGGCCTGGTGAGTTGGGTGTTTGTGCTGGTGAACCTCTGGCTCTGGCTTGGCCCCCAGGACCGGGCCCACAACGGCGCCCTAAACATCTTCTGGGCCTGGTGGTGGCCGCTGATCCTGCTGGGGTTTCCCCTGGTGGGGCGGCTCTGGTGTTCCTTCTGCCCCTTCATGGTCTGGGGGGAGATCGTGCAGCGGCTGGCGGCGCTGCTGGGCTGGCAGCCCCCCCGCTGGCCCCGGGGCAACAGCGACAGCTGGGCCTCGCCATTGATGGCAGCCGGTTTTGCAGCGATCCTGCTCTGGGAAGAGCTGGCCCACCTGGAAACCACCGCCTGGCTCAGCAGTTGCCTGCTGCTGCTGATCACCGCCGGGGCGGTGCTGGGCTCGTTGCGTTTTGAAAAACGCTTCTGGTGCCGTTACCTCTGCCCCGTGGGCGGCATGAACGGCCTGTTCGCCAAGCTCTCAATCCTGGAATTGCGGGCCCAGGCCGGCACCTGCAGCGGTAGCTGCAGCAGCTACGCCTGTTTCAAGGGGGGCCCCGCCGAAGGAGAGGGCCTAGCCAGCGCCGGCTGCCCCCTGGGCACCCACCCGGCCCACCTCAGCGACAACCGCAACTGTGTGCTCTGTTTCACCTGCGCCCAGGCCTGTCCCCATCGCTCCGTGCAGCTGAGCCTGCGCCCCCCCGCCGCCGACCTACAGCGGGAGATGACCGTGCCCGAAGGCGAACCGGCGCTGCTGCTGGTGCTAGCGGGGGGCGTGTGCCTGCACCACTGGCAACCGGCCCTGGAGGCCCTACCCCCGCTGGCCCGCTTCCCCCTGGCCGCCCTGGCCCTGGGCCTGCCCAGCCTGCTGGCCCTGGCCCTAGGGCGCCTGGTGAGCCCAGAGCAGTGGCGCCAAACGCTCTACGGCCTCTTGCCCCTGGTTTGGGGGGTATTGCTGGCCCGCCACCTGCCCTTAGCCATGACCGAAGCGGGCCAGCTGCTGCCGGTGACCCTGGGGCCCGCTTGGCCGGGCTGGAGTGCCGATCCCCATGTGCTGGCCTTTTGCCAGAGCACTGCTGTGTTTACGGGTGTAGGGGCCAGCCTGCTGCTGCTGAGAAGGATGTTGCTTAGCGAAGGCCGCCTGCTCTGGTGGGGCTCCGGCTTGGCGCTGCTGCTGGGGGCCGGCGGCCGCTGGCTGGTGGCGCTGGGCTAGGTCTGCACCCCCTCCAGCTGGGCCCCATCCAATTGCGCCTCGCGCAGGTCGCTGTCGGAGAGATCGCAACCGCGGAGGTCGGCACCGCGCAGGTCGGCGGCGCGGAAACTGGCCTGGTACAGGCAGGTGCCGCGCAGGTCGGCCTTTTGGAGCTGGGCGCCACCAAACTGGGCAAAACTGAGGTCGGCGCCCCGGAAATCCACCTGGCCCAGGTCGGTGAGTTGATCAAGGGCCGAACGAAAATCCACCTCAATCAAGCGGGCCTGCTGCCAATGGCTGTGGGGGGCAATCACCCCCCGCAGGCAGGCCCGGTGCAGGTAGGCCCCTTGGAAATCAGCCCCCTGGAGCCGGGCCCCGGATAGATCGGCCTCATGCCACTGGGAGCCATGGGCCTGGCACTCAGACAGATCTGCCCCCCAAAGCAGGGCCTGCTGCAAACAGGCAGCGGTGAGCAGCACCCCCGTAAGCCGACCATGGCCGAAGCGACTGGCCTTGAAGTCCCCATTGCTTAGGTCACAGCCCGCCAGATTGAGATCAGCAAAGTCCTCCTCCTCCAGCTGGAGACCGGGGAAGCAAAGGCGACCTTCACTGAGTTGTTGCCTCAGGCCATCAAGGCTGGTGGGGAGCGGGGCGTTGCCGGCGTAATCCATCCATCAACCTTGCCAGAGCAAGGTTCAGAGCACCGCCTGCAGGGCATTTAGTTGCTGCTGACGGCTCACCTGCAGCTGCTTCTCGGCCGTCGCCAGCAGCCGGAAAACGCCACGGTCTATTACTTCGTAATAAACGAGGCTGCCCTCGGGCCGCCGCCTCACCACCCCGGCGATCGTCAGCAGCTTCAGGTGCTTAGACACCAAGGCCTGGCTGAGCCCCGTGGCCTCCACCACTGCTGTCACGTTGAGGGACCCCTGGTGCAGGGCCTCAAGCACAGCAAGACGGTTGGGCTCACTGAACACCTTGAAGTACTCGGCCAGGGCTTCCATGGGGTTATCAGGAGTGAGTTCGGCTAACGCTACCAGCGTTCCACAGATGGCTGGCAGTGCTGACCCGGCATGTTTAGTATAACGTTGTCGTGATACCGCGATAGCCGCCGATGACGCTTCGATTGGCCAGGAGGCCCTGGCCCCGAAACTGGTTGAGTCGCAAACCTCTGCTGGAACGCCAGCATGATGGTCTTGAACAGGAACTGGAGGCATTGATCACCGCCCATGGGGCCCAGGCCCCAGACGCAGGGTTGCAGCGGCGTTTCCTCAAGTTGGTGCAGCGATTAGGGCTGCATCTGCGCCTGGAGGAACGTTGGTTGCTTACGGAACGCAGTCTCTGTGGCGGCCACCGGCTCGGCCACCAGGAAATCAAGCAACAGGTCCAGCAGGCGCTCCCCCAGTGCCTGAACGACCCGATCCGGCGCATGCAACTACTAATGGATGTGCAGGAGTGGTTCCACGCCCATCGCCATGGGGCCGATGCAATCGCCTACGCCCGGGCCGATGCCCAGCACAAACAAGCCAAAAGCAATCCCCAATCCCTTCAACTGCAGCAAGCCCACCGATGACCACCTCCGCCCCCCATCTGCGCGAAGACCTGCTCACCCCGCGCTTTTACACCACCGAAATCGAAAAGGCCGCCCAAACCAACCTGGAGGGGGCCCGCCAGCGCTTTGAGGCCCTCCAGGCTGAAATGCAGGCCGACCACAACCGCAACCACTTCGATCGCCGTGCCCCCCTCGATCGCCTTCAGGCCCTCACCCAGGAGGAGAAGGAGGCCTACGAGAGCTATCTGGTGCGCTCCTGTGTGTCGGAATTTTCCGGTTTCCTGCTGTTCAAAGAACTCTCCCGCCGCCTGAAGGAAGCCCAACGGCCGGAGCTCAGTAATTTGTTTCAGCTGATGGCCCGGGATGAGGCCCGCCACGCCGGTTTCCTCAACAGGGCCCTGGTGTCTGAAGGGATCGAACTCGACCTGCCCCAGCTGAGCGGCCGCCGGCCGGTGACCTGGTTCCCGCTGAGCTGGGTGCTCTACAGCGTTTATCTATCCGAAAAGATCGGTTACTGGCGCTACATCCTGATCAAGCGCCATCTAGATGGCCACCCCGGCAACCGTTTCGCACCGCTGTTTGATTTCTTCGAGCCCTGGTGCCAAGACGAAAACCGCCACGGCGACATCTTCAATGTGTTGCTGCAGTGCTGGCCGAAGATGACCCAAGGGCTGCGCGGTCAACTGCTCAGCCGTTTCTTCCTCTGGTCGGTGTTTCTCACCCACAGCCTCACGGTGGCAGAACGCAGTGACTTCTACGAACTGCTTGGCATGGATGCCCGCCGTTTTGACGATGCCGTGATCGAAGCCACCAACCGCACCGCCCGCCAGGCCTTCCCGGTGGTGTTCAAGCTGAGCGACGATCGCTTCCTGGCCCACCGCGATGGTCTGGTGCATTGCTTCCAGCAACTGCAATCCCTGGCCACCCAAGACTGGTCGCTGCAACGTAGCTTCCAAAGCCTTGGCCTGAAACTGCAGTTTGCTGGCCATGCCATCCGCCAACTGTTCAACCCGATGGAAGCCAGCCAATGACGCACCACCCGCCGGTGGCCCAGGTATTCATCGGCTACGACCCCCGGGAACGGGTGGCGGTGAATGTGCTCACGGATTCAATCCAGGCCCATGCCAGCCTGCCGGTGCAAATCGCCCAGGTGCGCCTGGAACAACTGGGGTCCGTCTACCAACGGCCCCAGGATCCGTTGCAGAGCACGGCCTTTTCCTTCAGCCGCTTCCTCGTGCCCTATCTGATGGGCTACGAGGGCTGGGCCCTGTTCATCGATGCAGACATGCTCTGCCTCGCTGACATCGCCGAGCTCTGGGCCCTGCGCGATGAAAGCAAGGCAGTGCAGGTGGTTCAGCACCAGCACCAGTGTGAAGCTGGCCAGAAGTTCCAGGGGATGCCCCAAACCCCCTATCGGCGCAAGAACTGGTCGTCGGTGATGTTGTTCAACTGCAGCCGCTGCACCGCCCTCACTCCCACCTATGTGAACACTGCCTCTGGCCTGGAACTGCACCAGTTCCATTGGTTAAAAGACGCTGAAATTGGCGCCCTGCCAGCCGAATGGAACGTGCTGGTGGACGTGCAGTCGATCCCCCCCGAAGCCAAAATCCTGCATTACACCCTCGGGGGTCCCTGGTTTGACGACTGCCTCAATTGCGCTGAAGCCGACCGCTGGTCTGAGGGCCATCAGCTGCTAAATGCCCCCCTCCATCCCCCCCTTGCCATCGCCCGATGACCCTCTCCACAGCCCCAAACATCGACTACAGCACCGAGGCCTACCGCAAGGCCTATGCCCTGATCAACGGGGTGGTGATCATGGGTGAAAACCACGCCGACCATCACTTCCGCCTGCTGGCAGATGCGATCCCCGCCGACCGGGAGGAACTACTCGCCTTGGCGGCAATGGAAGCGCGCCATGCCCGGGAGTTTGTGGGCTGTGGCCGCAATCTCAAGGTGCAGGCCGACATTCCCTTGGCTCGCAAACTTTTCCAACCCCTGCACGACAGCCTTACCAGTGCCCTGGAGCAGGGGGAACTGGTGCGTCCCCTGGTGATCCAGTGCCTGATCATCGAATGCTTTGCAATTGCCGCCTATCACTGCTATCTGCCGGTGGCTGACCCCTACGCCAAGGGCATCACCACCTGGGTGATAGACGATGAACATCTGCACCTCAACTATGGGGAGCAATGGCTGCAACGCAATTTCAGCAGCCACCGGGAGGAAATCGCTGAGGCCTGCCGCCGGGAACTGCCCACCACCCTCACAATCCTGCAGGAACTCTGGTCAGACCTGGAGGCGATTGGCATCGCCCCCGATGGACTGGTGGCTGAATTCAGCGGTCTCTTCAATGATTCCCTGGTGGCGATCGGCTTTCAACCCAAGGAAGCGATGGCGATCAGCACTTCGGCCGTCGCCCGCGCCTTAGCGCACCTCTAAACCGACTGGGGCGGCGGCGGGGGGCAGGCTGGCGGCCAGGTCTTGGAAGCCAGCGCCCGGCAGGGCCACCTGCTCCAGCAGCTCCCCACCAAAGCGCACCTGCAGCCATACCAGCAGATGGGGTTCACTGCTGATCAGCAGTTCCAAAGGCCCAGTGGGTCGGGGTCCCCGCTGGGTTAGGGCATCGCGCAGCTGCTCACTGAACTGATCAGCGGACACAAACCAGAGATCCCGGCCGGCGGGTTCCTGGCCACGGATGCGCTCCTCAAACACCTCCCGCAACTGGCCATCGCCACTGAGGGAGCCCGGAGGGGCAAAAAGCACGGAAGCGAGACGAACAGCAATCATTTGCAAAGCAGCATGTCATTACAACGCTTCCATTATATCGTTAATGCAGTCGAGCTGATCCCATGACTGCCTCCCATCCAAACCTGCCGATTTCCGTACACGACCAAGGTCGGGCCCCCCTGGGCCCCCGCCTCCAGAAACTGCACCGGGTAATCGGCGCCGCCCACCGCGACGCCGAAGGCATGGTTTTCTCCCGCTCGCTGCTGCAAGGGGAAGCCACCCCCCTCCAGCTGGCCAGCCTGATCCGTGCCCTGTTGCCGATCTACACAGCCCTGGAGACCGCTGTGGCCAACCTGCCCGATGGCCTTGGCCACAGCGGCATTCCCTGGGCCGACCTCTCCCGCCACCAAACCCTGGAGCAGGACGTGGCCGCCCACGCCGACGTGGTGGCCCACCACCCCGAGCTGGCTGAACTCGATGCGCTGGTGGAAACCGTGGTGACCAGCCTGACGACGCTGGCCAAGGAGTCGCCGGCCCGGTTCCTCGCCCATGTGTACGTGCGTTACGGCGGCGACCTCTCCGGCGGCCAGCAACTGGCCGTGCAAGCCAATGAAATCCTCACCAAGGCAGGGCTACCCCCGGTGAACTTCTGGAATTTCCCGCGGCCGATCGCCGAGCTGAAGCAGGAAATGCACGACGGCATTGAGCAGTGGCCCCTCACCGACGCCGAAGAAGCCGCCCTGCTGGAAGAAGCCCCCGCTGGTTTCCGCCTCAATCAGAAACTGCTGCGCGCCCTCGCTGATCTCGCCCCCACCCCCGCCACCGCTTGAGCAGCGGCCAAATCCCTACCTAGCCCCCCCCTCAATCCCTATGGCCACTGCCACCCTGCCGCTCGACCAGCTAATGCGGCACGACCGTCCCGTGCCCCGCTACACCAGTTACCCCACCGCCCAGGCCTTCCACCCCGGCGTGCAGGGCAGCCACCTGCTGGCGGAACTGGCCAAACCCAACCCAGCGCCCCTGTCGCTGTATGTGCACCTGCCCTTCTGCCGGGAAGCCTGCTGGTTCTGCGGTTGCAACCGGATCACCACCTCCGCCGGTTCCAAGGCGGTGCTGCCCTACCTCGATGCCCTCGAACGGGAACTGGATCTGCTGGTGGCGGCCATGCCCAGCCCCCGACCGCTCGCCCAGCTGCACTGGGGCGGTGGCACCCCCAACTACCTAAATGCCGAGGAACGCCAACGGGTGTGGCAGGCGGTTGCCCAACGCTTCCCCCTGGAGGCCGACCTGGAGGCCGGCATCGAGGTGAACCCCGAACGGCTCGACCGCAGTGAAGTGCAACAGATGCGCCAGCTGGGTTTCAACCGGATCAGCTTTGGGCTGCAAGACGTGGACCCGGCCGTGCAGGCGGCGGTGAATCGTCCCGTGCCGGTGGAACAACTGCGGGCCGCCATGGGCTGGATGCGGGAGGCGGCCTTTGAAAGCGTCAACCTCGACGTGATCTGTGGCCTACCGCTGCAAACACCGGAACGCTTCGCCGCCACGATGCGGGAAGTGAGCAACCTGCGCCCCGATCGGGTTTCCCTGTTCAGCTTTGCCTACCTGCCCGAGCAGCTGCCGTTGCAACGGCGGATCAAAGCGGAGGAACTGCCCTCGCGGGAACAGCGGCTGCAAATGCTGGAAAACGCCCATGGCCATCTGCTGGACCAGGGCTATGTGGCCATCGGCATGGATCACTTCGCCCTCGCCGACGATCCCCTAGCCATAGCGGCCCAGCAGGGCACCCTGCACCGCAATTTCCAGGGCTACACCACCCGCGCCAACCTCGATCTGCTGGGGGTGGGCTTGTCTGCCATCAGCCTCTTCCCCGAGCTCTACACCCAAAACAGCCGCTCGCTCAAGGCCTACCAGGAGGCCACAAAACAAGGCCAACTGGCGGTGGACCGGGGCTTGGAGGTGAAGGATCCGATGGTGATCCTGCGGCGCCACATCATCCAGGAATTGATGTGTCATTTCGCCGTGGATTTCTCGCCCCTGGCCGTGGACGTGGCCAGTGTTTTCCCCAAGGAGTGGGCCCTGTGTGGGGACTTGGAGGCGGAGGGCCTGCTCGATCGCCACAGCAACAGCATCACCGTCACCGAACGGGGCCGCTGGTTGATCCGGGTGATTGCCGCCGTGTTTGATCCTGATATCCAGGAAAAAGCCTCCGGATCCCGGGTGGTCTGAGCCGCTAATCCCAGCAGCTCAGCTCAATTGAACCGAATTAAGGGGGATTGAAAACCCAAAGGGTTTCCTAATGCCCCCTTTGCCAAAGCCGCCTAGACCACAGTCAGTTATGAAGGCAAGATTGCGATGACTACAACGGAATTTCCCCCAAGCCCCACCCAGACCCCAGGCCAGCCCTTGGGCGAGCAGGAGCTGCAACAGCTCCATGCCTGGTGGCGGGCCGCCAACTATCTGGCGGTGGGCATGATCTACCTGCAGGACAACCCGCTGTTGCGGGAACCCCTGCGGCCGGAACACATCAAAAACCGCCTGCTGGGCCACTGGGGCTCCAGCCCCGGCCAAAGCTTCATCTGGACCCATGCCAACCGGCTGATCCGCCGCCACCAGCTCGACATGATTTATCTGTCGGGGCCAGGCCATGGCGCCCCCGGCATGCTCGGACCGGTTTATCTAGACGGCAGCTACAGCGAGGTATATCCCGACAAATCGCAAGACGTCATCGGCCTGAAGCGCTTTTTCAAGCAGTTCTCCTTCCCCGGCCACATCGGCAGCCACTGCACCCCGGAAACCCCCGGTTCAATCCATGAGGGGGGCGAGCTGGGCTATGTGCTTTCCCACGCCTGCGGCGCCATCTTTGACAACCCCGATTTGATCGCCCTGGCCTGCGTGGGGGATGGCGAAGCGGAAACCGGCCCCCTGGCCACGGCCTGGCACATCAATAAGTTCATCAACCCGATCCGCGACGGGGCGGTGCTGCCGGTGCTGCACCTCAACGGTTACAAGATCGCCAATCCCTCGATCCTCTCCCGCATTCCCCACGGGGAACTGGAAAGCCTGATGCGCGGCTACGGCTGGCGGCCGATCTTTGTGGAAGGCAGTGAACCCCACGCCATGCACCAGGCGATGGCCGCCGCCATGGATGGGGCAGTGGAGGAAATCCGCGCCATCCAGCAACAAACCCGCAGCAGCGGCAAGGCCTACCGGCCCCTATGGCCGATGTTGGTGCTGCGCTCCCCCAAGGGTTGGACAGGGCCAAGCGAGTTGAATGGCCACAAGCTCGAAGGTTTCTGGCGCTCCCACCAGGTGCCCCTCACCGACCCCAAACACAAGCCAGAACAACTGGCCGCCCTTGAAGAGTGGCTGCACAGCTATAAGCCAGAGGAATTATTTGATGAGGGCGGTCGCCTGCGGGCTGAGCTGCGCCAGCTCTCCCCCACGGGCCACCAGCGCATGGGCTCCAACCCCCATGCCAACGGCGGTCGCCTGCGCCAGAAGCTGCGCTGGCCCGACGTTGATGCCTTGGCGGTGCCGGTGGAAGCCCCCGGCCAAAGCGAAGCGGAGAACACCTACCCCCTGGGCAAATTAATCAAGGAGTTAATCGAGCTCAACCGCGGCCGCTATCGCCTGTTTGGCCCCGATGAAACCCATTCAAACCGTCTGCAGGCGGTGTATGAAACCACCAAGAAAGTATGGATGGCGGAATATCTGCCAGAGGATGCCGATGGCGGTGAACTGAGCATGGATGGCCACGTGGTGGAGATGCTCTCAGAGCACACCCTCGTGGGGATGATGGAGGGCTATTTGCTCACCGGTCGCTATGGCTTCTTCCACACCTACGAAGCCTTTGCCCATGTGATCTCTTCGATGTTTAACCAGCACTGCAAATGGCTGGATGTGTGCGAAGACGTGCCCTGGCGGGCGGCAATCGGTTCCTGGAACTGCCTGATCTCCTCCACCGTCTGGCGTCAGGATCACAATGGTTTCACCCACCAGGACCCCGGCTTCATCGACCTGGCCGGCAATAAAAAAGGCAGTGTTACCCGGGTATATCTCCCGGCCGATGCCAACTGCCTGCTGGCGGTGGCCGAGGAGGCCTTGCGGGAAACGAATGTGGCAAACATCATCGTTTCAGACAAGCAGAAACACCTGCAATATCTGAATCTGGATGCCGCCCGCCGCCATGTGGCCAGGGGCATCGGCCTCTGGTCTTGGGCCTGCAATGACAGCTGCACCGACAGCATGGATCACCCCGATGTGGTGATGGCTTCCGCCGGTGATGTGCCCACCAAGGAAACCCTGGCGGCGATCGAAATCCTGCGGCGGGAACTGCCGTCGCTGAAGATCCGCTACATAAATGTAGTTAAGCTATTCAGCCTTACCCTCCCCTCCGAACATCCCCACGGCCTCCCCGACCGAGACTTCGACGATCTCTTCACCACCGATCGTCCGGTGATCTTCAACTTCCACGGCTACCCCTTCCTGATTCACCGCCTCACCTACAAACGCCATAACCACGTGAATATCCACGTGCGGGGCTATAAGGAAAACGGCAACATCAACACACCGTTGGAGTTGGCGATCATCAACCAGATCGACCGTTTCAACCTGGTGATTGATGTGATCGATCGGGTGCCCGAACTGGGCTCCCGGGCCGCCCACCTCAAGCAACAAATGCAAGACGAAATCCTCAAGCAACGGGCCTACGCCTACAAACACGGCATGGACGATCCCGCCGTGAATGATTGGCACTGGCCGTTTGGCTACGGCTCCTGCGAAAAGAACTGAGGAGTGATGTCCACCCTGGTGCTTAATGCCGGCAGCAGCAGCCACAAGCTGGTGCTGTTTGACGCCGAAGGGGAGCGGCTCTGGCAGGGGGCGATCGACTGGAGTGACCGGGGGGGCGCCCTCGCCCAAGACCAGGCCAGCCTGGCTGCCGCCCTAGGGGAATTGCTCGAGCAGTTGCCCCCCAGCGCCGGGGGGGCCGCAGCGATCAAAGCCGTGGGCCACCGGATCGTGCATGGGGGCGACCACTTCCGCTCAGCCGTGGTCCTTGATGCGCAGGTGGAACATGAATTGGAGAAGTTACGCCGGCTTGCCCCCCTCCATAACGGCCCGGCCCTAGACAGCCTGGCGGTGTTGCGCAAACTGTTGCCCGGGGCCTGGCATGGGGCCGCCTTCGACACCGCCTTCCACCGCAGCCTGCCGCCGGAGGCCAGCACCTATGCGCTGCCGGCGGAATGGCGGGCCCGGGGTTTGCACCGCTTTGGCTTCCATGGGCTCAGCCATGGTTCGATCGCCCAACGCTTCCCAGGGGTGCGGCTGATCAGCGCCCACCTGGGGGGTGGCTGTTCCCTGGCGGTGATCGAAAAGGGCCGTTGTATCGACACCACCATGGGTTACACGCCGCTAGATGGCCTGGTGATGGCCAGCCGCAGCGGCAGCCTCGACCCGGGCCTGTTGCTGGAACTGCTGGCCCAGGGGGTAACTCCGGCGGAATTGCATGAGGGGCTGCACCGCCGCAGTGGCCTGCTGGGCCTCTCCAACCGCTCCGGCGACATGCGGGTGCTGCGCCAGGCCAGTGCCGCCGGCGATGGCGACGCCCAACTGGCGATCGCCGTGTTCCAGCAGCAACTGCTCAAGGCGATCGGTGCCGGCATCGCCCTGCTGGGCGGTTTTGATGTGCTCGCCCTCACCGGTGGCATCGGCGAACACGACAGCGCCCTGCAGGCCTGGCTGCAGCAACGGCTCCAGGGGCTGGGCCTCGCCCCCAGCGGCCCGGCCCAGCTGCAGATCGTGGCCGCCGATGAGGAGTCGGAGATCTATCGCCAGGTCAGCGCCCTGAGGCTGCCCGCAAACAGGCCCGCCGCGTCAACGCCATCGAGGTGAGCGTGGGGCTCTGCCAACCGGAGCTGGGCCAGCTGGCCCCATCGGTCACCAGCAGGTTGGGGCAGGTCCAGAGCCGGTTCCAGCGGTCCAGCACCGAGCGGCTGGGATCGCTGCCCATGGGGGCACCGCCCAGTTCGTGGATGTAATAACCGGGCGGTGCCACCGCCTGGGAACCGGCAACGCTGGCCCGCAGCCAGGGTTCGACCAAGGGCAGGCGGAAGAGGTCTTCGAGCGGCCGCACCTCCCCGCCGGCGGCAGCCACCACGCTGCCAATGCGCTCCAACATCTGGCCCACCAGGGCCTGCTCCGCCGGCCCCCAGCCCATGGCGATGTGGGGGGCCGGAATTCCCCAGGCATCGCGCAGTTCAGGCGCCAGGCTGACGCGATTGCTGGCCTGGGGCTGCACCTCCCCATGGCCAATCAAAAAGCCCACGGCGGCAGCGGGATCGCGCCGTAACAAGGCCGGCAGCCCAAAGCGCTGCACGGCCCCCCAAAGGCCATAGCCAGCGCCGGTATTGGGAATAAACACGCTCTCCGCCCCCGACAGCCCCGTGCCCGCCGGCGCCGGCGGCTGGTCGGGCAGGGCAAAGAAACGGGCCACCGACACGTGATCCATCAAGCCCTGGCCCAGCAGCCCAGAGGGCTCGATCAAGCCACCGCTGAGCCGGTCATCGCGGGAGAGCAGCAACAGGCGCAGGCTTTCGATCGTGGAGGCACAGAGCACCACCAATTGGGCCCGGGCCCGATGCTCCACGCCGCTGAGCCGATCAATAAACAGCACCCCCTCCACCCGGCTCTGGTCTGGGGCCAACAGCAGCTGACTCACCAGCGAATTGCTGCGCAGGGTCAGCCGACCACTGGCTAGGGCCCAAGCCAGGGCACCCCCCTGGGCACTGAAGCGCGGCCAGGGCCCATCGCTAGCGGGGCGATGGCGGCCAAAGCCACGGGAATGGATAAAGGGCAGTTCCAGCTGGCCACACCCCTGGGCCAGGTGGCGTTCGGCGGGGGTAAAGGGGGCTGGCGGCTCGAATTCCCCATCGGGCAACAGTTCCAAATGGTCGCGCTGGCCCCACACCCCCAGCTGCCGCTCCAGGGCGCCGTAGTGGGGGGATAGCTCTTCATGGCTGAGTGGCCAGCCCTGGCGGAACTCCTGGTCGGAAAGCCGCAGGGTGATGCCCCCCCAGCTGAGGCTCCTGCCCCCCACCTGGCGGCCCCGGGTCCAAAGGAAGGGTTGATCGGCGGGGGTGCTGTAGGGGTGTTGGCCCTCATCTACGTAAAGATTCGGGTTGTTTTTCCAATAGCCAGGGTGCTGGCTTTGGAGCCGCTGGCGGCCGGCGCTGAGCTGGGCCAGCCGCCGCAGGCTGTTGAGCGGTTCAGAACCGAGGGCCGCCGCCGGCCCCAGATCGGGCCCGGCCTCCAGCACCAGCACCTGCAAACCCTGTTGCGCCAGGGTGTGGGCGGCCACTGCCCCGGTGGCGCCACTGCCCACCACCAGGGCGTCGTAGTTGCGCTGGGGGTCAAAGACCTGGGGCACGGCGGAACCAGTCGCTAGGCCTGATGCTGCCGCAACACCGCCAGGGCCCAGGCCGGAACTCGTTAAACTCCGCCCCTAGAAGTCCCTCTTTGCTCAGCTGGTGACGATGCTTTCCCCCCTGGTTTCTGTTCTGCGTCGCTTTGCCCTGCTGGCGATGGCCCTGGTGCTGTCCGTGGGGCTAGCCGCCTGTGACGGCGGCAAGGCCAAGGCCGCCCCCAGCCTCAGCCCAGCCGACATCGCCTTCATCACCCACCAGGCCGAGGGCTTCCTCGACGCCAGGGACCACCTGCCTGAGCTGGCCACCCTGGTGAATGAAAAGAACTGGGTGTTCACCCGCAACCTGATCCACGGTCCGATGCAGGAGGTGGGCCGCGAGATGAGCTACATCAACCAGCGGCTGCTGCCCGCTGACCGTCCTGAGGCCAACAAACGGGCCGAAGAACTGAAAACAGCCCTGGCAGAACTGGATGAAGCCGCCCGCCTCCAGGAAGGCGAACGGCTAACCCGCGATTACATCCGCGTTGCCAGTGACTTCGGCCTCTATGCCCAGGTGCTCCCCGAAGAAGTGAAGACCGCCCTGCACCAGGTCTGAGCAGGTCAGTCCTGATAATTGGTGGCGGCTTTGTAGGCCGTTGCTGCGGCTGGTTACTCAGCCAGCTCGGCCATCAGGTAAGCCTGGTGGACCAGGCGCCGGAGCCGCCAGCCCGCAGTGGCAGTGGCGCCGCCCTGGGCCTGTTGATGGCCCAGATGTATCAACGCAGTAGTGGCCGCGGTTGGCGCCTGCGCCAGCGTTCCCTGGCCCTGCTGCAGGAATGGCAGGGGTTACTGGCGGAGGCCGGCCAGCCGGTGGAGCTGCGCCGGGGCCTGTTGCTGCTGGCCAGCGGCGCCGATGAATGGCAAAGGCAGCAGCGGCTAGGGAGCCAACGCCAGGCCAAGGGCTTTCCCCTGGAACTGCGCTCCCGCTCAGACCTGCAGGCGGCGGTGGCCCAGGGCGCCTTGCCGGAATTGCCCCAGGGGGTGGAGGGGGCCCTTTGGTCGCCGGAAGATGGCCAGCTGGACCCCAGCGCCTGGGCTGCCGCCCTCCGGAGCGCTGCTATCCGGCAGGGCCTGCAAGAAATTTCAGGGCGGGTAACTGCCCTAAGGCAACTTTCCCCTGGGGATCCCCAAGCCCCATGGCAACTGGACTTAGCGGATGGTTCGCAGCTGAGCGGCGACTGGGTGCTGGTTTGCGCTGGGCTGGCCAGCCCCAGCCTGCTGGAACCCCTGGGCATTGAGCTACCCCTGGAAGCGGTGCTGGGCCAGGCGGTGGAATTGCAATTGGCGCTGCCCTTGGCGCCGGGCCAAGACCCCTGGGCTGGCTGCCTGGTGTGGCAGGGGGTGAATCTGGTGCCCCGCCCCGGCGGTCGCCTCTGGCTGGGGGCCAGCCTCGAGCCTGGAACTAAGGCGGATCCCGAGGCCCTGAAAACCCTGCTCAGCCTGGGGGGCACCGCCCCCGCCTGGCTGCGCAACGCTGAGTTAGTAAGCCACTGGCAGGGGCTGCGTTGCCGGCCGGTGGGTAGGCCAGCACCGCTGCTGGAGCAACCACTGCCGCGGCTGTTGCTACTCAGCGGCCATTACCGCAATGGCATCCTGCTGGGCCCAGCCAGCGCCGAATGGGCGGCGCAACGGATTGCTGATGCAATGGCAACAACTGGGCAAAGCTATCGACCCACCTAATACCATTAGTTGCGTTGAGAAGTTGCATTGATCCAGGGCCACTACAGCCTGGACGCAAGGTTTGGCTACAGAGATGTTGCTCCTGCGAAGCACGCCAACCTGCCGGTTAGGGGAATGCTCAGGGCAGAACGTGTGTCGCCATGAATTCAGCTGGTCGTCCTCTAGTTAGCGTCTACCGCGAAGCCCTGATAGCACCTCATTATGCCCACCGAACCATCGACACCTACGAGCGCTGGCTGCGGCGCTTCCTGCGCTTTCACCTGCTACGCCATCCCAGGGAGATGGGCGGGCCAGAGATAAATGCATTTCTTACTCATCTGGCTGTGGAGGAGCGGGTGAGCGCATCTACACAAAATCAGGCGCTAGCGGCCTTGTTGTTTTTGTATCGGCAGGTGCTTGGAATGGATCCAGGCTGCCTGGAAGGAGTGGTGCGTGCACGCCGCAGTAAGCGGCTGCCTGTGGTGCTGAGTGTGGAGGAGGTGCGCACCGTGCTCCAGCAAATGGAGGGTCCTCCTGCATTGGTATGCCGTTTGCTCTATGGCGGTGGACTCCGGTTAATGGAGGCCTTGCGCCTGCGGGTGAAAGACCTTGATTTTGCAGGTAAACAGCTGGTAATCCGCGGGGGCAAAGGCAACAAGGACCGCGTAACGGTGTTGCCCCAGAACCAGATGGAACCACTGCAGTTCCACCTGCAAGAAGTCAGGCGTTTGCATCGTTTGGATCTGGCTGCCGGCTGGGGCAAGGTGCCGCTGCCAGGTGCGCTGGAAAGGAAGTACACCTCCGCATCGCGGGAATGGATCTGGCAGTGGGTGTTCCCGCAGGTGACGCGCTGGCGCAATCGCGACACAGCTGAACAGGGTCGCCACCATCTAGATCCGTCTGTGATCCAACGGGCGGTAAGGGCTGCGGTGCAGGCGGCAGGCATCAGCAAACCAGCGAGTTGCCACACATTTCGGCACAGCTTTGCCACACACCTACTTGAGCGTGGTTCAGATATCCGCACGATCCAGGAATTACTTGGCCACAGTGATGTGAAGACCACGATGATCTACACCCATGTGCTCAACCGTGGCCCTGCAGGTGTGACCAGCCCGGCGGATCTGCTCTGAAGCATGTTCTGCGGATTCGCATAAGATCTGGCTAGAACCTCACAAGCCCTTCAGCACTTGGGGGTGCGAACGGCTGCGAAGCAGCTATGGGGACTCAGAATGGATTCATTGAGAGCTACGAGGACGTTCTAAATGGCGTTAGAAGCACTGCCTACCAAAGCAGGATGGCGTGTTTCTCATGGTCACAAGCCACCACGAAGCGCGGCAATCAAAGCTCCTGATGCAAATCTTTACAAGCGTTGTGGGATCTCCATGCTTTGGCTAAAATTACAAAAGAGGGGAATTAGGTCGAATCAATGCCAATTCGAGATATAATCTCCAATGAACTTCTTGCCGAGTTAAAGGCCCGACCTAAGACTGTGAAGATTTGGATCTGCAGAGATAGAGAAAAGCCCTCGCACATTGAATCAACATGCGAGGTGTTGTCAGATACAAGCGAAGACTTTCTGATCTATATTCGGCAGAATAAGAGCCTACGTGATGATTTCTCCTGCGGCATCAAATGGAAGACTCCAGATGGAGAGTGGGTTGTGTTGGCCCGATACAACGGAAGCAGTCATATACATACAAATAGGCTTGATGGAGAAGTCTTTATTCAACGATGCCATATACATCAGATAACCGTTGAGGCCGTACAGCTTGGCTGGTCACAGGAGAATCATGCTGTTGCATGTGATGCTTACGCGACCCTTGATGAAGCCAAGCGACTTCTTGCAAGAGACTTCAATGTTCAAGATCTCGTACCTGAGACAAACCAGTTAGATCTATGGAACTAGACATTCACAGACTGAAAGAGGTTTTGTGCACTAGCTTGTGCAAGGAAGTAAACCTTTACCCTCGGCTGGATGAGAGACTGCTTGTCGATACTCCTTTCAAATTTCCAGACGGCGATAGCCTATTAATACTTGCCGAACCTGTCTCAACTGGTGGCTTGCGTCTTACTGATTGCGGTCATACACTAATGCATCTTAGTTATATCATGGATGTTGACGATATTGCAAAGCCCGGGAATAGGAATGATCTCTTTCAGAGAATAATAAAGGATCACGCACTGACTTTTGAAAATGGGCAGATTTACGTTGATGTAGCAACTGATGACATTGGAAGGGCGGTTTTCAGGCTCAGCCAAGCTTTGAGCCAGATTTTTGATATAACTTTTTTGTCTCGCAATAGAGTAACATCCACTTTTTGTGAAGACTTAGATCGTGCAGTCCACAGGGTTGCTCCACATGCAAGGATCCAAAAGAACTATATAGTAGAAAATCAAGACAATGCCGAAGACTATCCGATTGACTACAGGTTGGATTTCCCTCAAGGAGATCTTCCCTTGTTTCTTTTCGGCATACATTCAAACGAGAAGGCCAAGTTGGCGACGCTTGTAATTCAGCACTGGAGAACACAAGGGCTTCCATTCACATCATTTATTGTTTTCCAAGACCAAGAAAGAATAGGGAGGCCAGATGTTGCGCGGCTTACCAATGTTGGAGATGAATCCATCTCGTCTTTGGGTGCCATATCTGATATGAGGCGTAAGTTTGAAAGGCTTTACAAGTCTGGGGGTGCAATGCCGGTGGAGACATGAATTCCCGATAACTCTATGAGGCTTCTAACATCAAGATACAGAAGACGGGAGCAATAACTAGTTTCTAGGCAGAGATCTCTCCCCGCTTCTGATCTTGAGCGTTAGATCTATTCCTTACTTTTCATTAGTCGTCGTCGTCCTCATCCCAGTCTTCATCCTCATCTTCGAAGGTGCTACCAGAGCTGCCACTGGCTGAAATACTGAATACGTCCGACCCCGAATCAATTGCCTCTATCAAGCAGTCTACAGAACGAATGCTAAAATGAACTGACATCACCTCATCAAGAAACCGACTAGCGCAACTGTGAAGGCGCTTGAAATCATCATCGATATCATCCTCACTTGTTGAGCTGAGAAGGCAAGGGTTGCATGGATAGATTCTGAAAAGTAGCCCGGAGATTCGACCATTCTCTGAACCATCTTGAGCTGCACAAAACTCAACCTTACGCAATTGAATATGCTCATCACTTGGTGAAAAGCTCTCATAGTTGTCGGATCCGTCATCGTAAGTGAGTGACAGATCAACAATTGATATCTCATTGCTCATTTTCCTTGCCTTGGCAACTGGCAAGTCAATTTCAAAGCGATCCTTTAGCTCTAGCTCGACAAACGCAGTTATTACACATTCAACCCGCGAGCCCTTGTCATCGACTAAAGAGGTATCCCCACTCTCTAGGTTGAGTAGACGAGTCAGGTAGGCTTCCAAGGAATCTTCGGCTTGGATTTCGAAGTGATGCCGAAATGCATCGGCTAACCCTTCACCAGAGAATGGAAATTCGTTGAGATCCCTTTCGCCATTGGCGGAGAACTCTGTAACTACAAGACGCCGATCACTATCTGCTGTATCGCAATCACCAACCATGCATATGGCTACTTGTTGTTCAGGCTTTACTTCGAGGCGAAGTAAATGAATCAGTCTGCTTTCGCCTTGCTTGCTAAATCTGTAAAAGACTTCATCTCTCAGTCTTTCTGAGTTTAGGGTTTCTTCCACGATGAGCAACGCCACTTCCTGACTCTACACTAAAACATCTAACGACGCAATGCACCTGTCCCGCGCCACTCGAGGTATGCACCCAGTGAATAACTCAGGCACTGGCTCCTGCGGGCAGGTGATCGCTGGCGTTGGACACACCAGCCCGTGGCGAGCATGTGACTCATAGTCTGTAGACTTATCGGATGCAGCGGGCCAGCCTTGGCTGGTGGATGAAGACACCGCGCTAACAAGGTTTGGTCTGCGTCTTCGCGCATTACGCGAGAAGGCGGGTTTTTCACAGGAAGAACTCGCAGAACGCGCGCAGGTACACCGAACTTATCTAAGTGGAATTGAGAGAGGTAGGCGAAATCCTTCACTCATCAATCTTCTGCGAATTGCTAGGGCGCTGAACTTATCCATATCCGATCTTTTTGAAGAGGTGTAAGATTGGCATCGCCCTACGATGGCGTTCCCTCAAGCGCATGGCTAGAGGTAACGAAAAAGTTGGTGAATGATCATCCACTTCTGCCGGTAGAGATTCGTGATTGCTGCCTAGAGGCATGGGAGTTGTTATGGCAGACCACGATTGGCAAGGATCAGGTATCGATCCCACTTCAGGAAACAAATCCCCCTGCCATTGTCGTTTCTTATTTCTTCGAGAGGTTGCTTTCCAGGGTATTGGGATCTCGATTTCCAGGTCAATGGAGAACAGGGGCAAGCAAAAGTGAAAAGGATATTGTATTCGAAAGTGATCATACCTATTCGCTGGAGGTAAAGTGCTCTGGTCAGTTAGACACCAAGATATTCGGGAATAGGAGTACGGGACAGAAGGCCAAGTCTGTAAGAAAAGCTGATAAGCCGGAAAAATCAGGATACTATGTAACAGTCAACTTCTATGAAACAACTATAATGCTGATTCGATTTGGTTGGATTGACCAAGAGGATTGGAGTGCTCAACAAGCACAGACCGGTCAAGCGGCGGGTCTGCCAGATAGCGTCTACCGAGGCAAGCTAATAGAAATCCCGGGAGAATATCGCAGGAAGTCTCCAATTCAAATAATAAAAGGCGTTGGAGACAAGAAGTCCGTAGAGCTTAGTAGTTTAGGCATAAGAACAATCCATGACCTACTTTGCTATTCTGGCAGCGACATGAAAGTCAAGAAGCTATTGGAAACACTAGATCAAGATTCTCTTGCCTAGGCTTCAATTGCTGCAAGTCGGGTAGAAGCTTTAGTTCTTCCTGATCGGAAAGGCCTCTTGAAAGCCGCTCACACGCAATGTCGCAGTAGTCTTTTCTAATTTCGAAACCAACACAATACCTTCCCCGTCTTATTGCGACCGCTGCAGTCGTACCAGAGCCCAAAAAAGGGTCCATAATTAAGTCATTTGAATTAGAGCATCCAAGTATTATTCTGTCTATTACAGCAATGGGGAACTGTGCTGGATGGGGAGTTCTTTCTTTTGATGCACGCCCGGCACCAGAAGTTACTTTTGGAAACTCCCATACATCGGATGGGTTCTTGCCAATGGGATTAACTTTGATTTTGCCGTTCTTTTTTTGGTTGGGGTATTTAACATTTGGATCACGAATCTGATCGAGATTGAAGGTGTAAGAATCTGAATTCTTGAGGTACCAAAGAAACTTTTCATTCCGTGGTGAGAAGAAACGCTTTCCAGCGACACCAGCCCCGTAATTCCATACTACTTCTTGCTGGAGAAACATAGGTACTTTGTCCCATAGAAGATATGGGATTGGGATCGCTTTACCGCGATCACTTATAGGTATATAGCCTAGGTTAAGCCAGAATGCCCCGTTATCTGCAATCAGTCTGGCCACCTGCTGGAGCCAAGTGCTGCACCACTGTATGTATTCTTCGATCTCCATTGTACTTTCGTATTCTTTGCCGATGTTGTATGGTGGACTTGTGATTGCAAGATTAATGACATCCTTTTGGAGTGCAGTCATGCCTTCTATGCAATCCATATTATAGATCAAGCAATTCGGACTACTGAAATACGGCTTCCCAAGGCGCTCGACGATCTGCGTAAGCATGTTGATCAGTACAGACGTACTCCTATTATACCAGTCGGCGGGCGCTCTGGCCAATTAACTGGTGACCTGAAGTTCTTTATGGGTGTCCAACAAGCCCTTCGAGTGGACAGGCCGCCATCACCCTCTGCTGCGCCTCCCCAAGCTCCTTGCCTGCCACTCAAGGGCAGCGTTAGAGAGATGGGGCGCAGGCACCTGAGACAAAGGGCAGTATAGTCTCTGTATAGCCGCCACAGAGGCATGCAGACGAAGGTCCAGAAGTGGGGAAACAGCCTTGGCGTGAGGATTCCTCGCGGCTTGGCTGAAGAGGTGGGCTTGGCCGCTGGCACCGAGGTCAGGCTCACCGCAAAAGATGGTGAATTGGTCTTGAGGCCCTCACTGCCTAACCGGCTCCGACTTCCGGATCTTCTTGCTGGCATCACGCCAGAGAACATTCACGCCTCGATTGATACGGGTGATGCCGTTGGGGCCGAAGCATTCTGATGTCTTCTTCTTATGTGCCTGACCGTGGTGATCTGGTGTGGCTGGAGTTCACACCACAGGCCGGAAGTGAACAGAATGGAAGACGGCCTGCCCTTGTTCTATCGCCAAAGGCCTACAACGGAAAAGTAGGGCTAGCCTTGTTTTGTCCTGTGACGTCGAAGATAAAAGGATACCCGTTCGAGGTGCAGCTGCCTGATGGATATGCCGTGAGTGGGGTTGTCCTGTCCGATCAGTTGAAGAGCCTTGATTGGCGATCGAGGAAAGCGAAGTTGATCGGGAGGCTGTCCTCGGATGTGCTTGCGAAGGTTACTGCGAGGCTGTTACCTCTCCTTGAACCTGCCACTCTCTAACACACCCCTCGAGTGGACAGGCCGCCGCCATCAACTCTCTGCTTCGCTACCCCAGGCTCCTTGCCTGCCACCCAGGGGCAGCGTTAGACAGGCCAAGCAGCCAGTTGCGCGCCCGTATCTCGTGGGATACACTGAGGCATGCTTGAAATCAGGGAGACGCCTGCCTATGCCGCGTGATTTGCTGCCCTGCGTGACCGGACTGCAAGGGCTCGTATCGACATCCGGATCAGACGGCTCTCCCTTGGTAACTCAGGAGATATTCGCCCTGTAGGAGATGGCGTCTCAGAGCTGCGGATCCATTACGGCCCCGGCTATCGGATCTATCTGACAAAGCAAGGAGATGCTGTCGTCATTCTTCTTGTAGGCGGTGACAAGAGTTCTCAAGACAAGGATATTCGCTTCGCTAAAGAACTTGCTCGAAACCTCTAAGAGAATGCAATGACCAAAACTACCACGACAATCTGGGACCCGGCCACACATCTTGCCACTGCTGATGATGTCGCGGCTTATTTGGAAGCTGCACTTCAGGATGGCGATCCTCAGCTTGTAGCAGCTGCCTTAGGCGATATAGCTAGAGCTAAAGGCATGAGCCAAGTTGCACGTGATGCAGGACTTGGCAGGGAAAGCCTATATAAGTCTTTATCCTCTTCGGGCAATCCTGAGCTAGCAACAGTATTGAAGGTGATTTCGGCGCTGGGCTTGGAATTGCATGTCACTGCTGTTGACGACGCGAAGATGGCTGTCTAACCAGTGACACCATGAATCTCATGAATGTGGATGGCTACCTCGCCAAAATTGACTACGACGAGGAAACGGATCAGTTTCACTTGACATTCTTGGGGCATGCATTGCGATAGAGGATGTCTTGGATGGCGTCAGCGTTGATGAGTATCGGACGAGGCGTTCAATTCAATCATTCTGTTGAACGGGAATTCATCCTCATTGGCGAGGCTCTGAGCAGGCTTAGCAAAACAGAGACAGGCACATTTAGCTCCATCACCAATTCCAGACTGATCATTGACTTTCGCAATCTTCTTGCCCATGACTATGGTGCAATTGATTATGACTCAGTCTATGGTCTCGCCTTTTCTGATCTCATTGTTCTAAAAGCCGAGGTTGCCGAGCTACTCGAAAATCGCGGAGAAGCAAAGTAATCATCACCTTTGCTTAGATCGCAAGTTAGCATAAATTTTTATTATTGAAAATTATTGCCATTCAAAAATGGCAAAAAAAATCCCCCGCTTTTTTGGCGGAGGATTTTAAGCGGAGAAATTAACTAACCGCTTATCACTTCGATTCGGTAAATTCCGCGTCGATCACATCTTCGCCAGCGGTACTGGAAGAGGAAGCCCCGGAGCCATTGGCGGCAGCCTCAGCCCCGCCGGCACCAGCCTGCTGATAAACAGAGGCACCGGCGGCATAGAGGGCCTGCTGCAGCTGCTCTTGCACGGTCTTCATTGTTGCGAAGTCTTCCTTCTCCACCGCTTCCTTCAGCTGGCTGGCAAAGCCCTCCACCTTGCCCTTGTCCTCGGCGGAGATCTTGTCGCCCAGTTCAGCGAGTTGCTTCTCGGCCTGATAAACCAGGGTTTCAGACTCGTTCTTCAGGTCGATCTTCTCGCGACGTTCCTTATCGGCGGAGGCATTGGTCTCGGCATCCTTCACCATCTTGTCCACTTCGCTGTCACTGAGGGTGGAGGCCCCGGTGATCGAAATGGTCTGCTCCTTGCCGCTGCCCTTGTCCTTGGCGGTAACGCTAAGGATGCCGTTGGCATCGATATCGAAGGTCACTTCGATCTGGGGCACGCCCCGGGGGGAGGGGGGAATGCCATCGAGGCGGAAGGTGCCGAGGCTCTTGTTATCGGTGGCCATCTCGCGCTCCCCTTGGAGCACGTGGATTTCCACGTTGGTTTGGCCATCCACCGCCGTGGAATAGGTCTCGCTCTTCTTGGTGGGAACGGTGGTGTTGCGGCTGATCATCTTGGTCATCACGCCGCCGAGGGTTTCCACCCCCAGGGAGAGCGGGGTGACATCCAACAGCAGGATGTCTTTGACCTCACCGGCCAGCACCCCGCCCTGGATGGCGGCACCAACGGCCACCACCTCATCGGGGTTCACCGTTTGGTTGGGGTCTTTGCCGGTGATCCGCTTGACCAGTTCCAGCACGGCGGGGATCCGGGTGGAACCCCCCACCATCACCACCTCATCCAGCTCGCTGGTGGAGAGCTTGGCGTCCTTAAGCGCCTGCTCCACCGGCACGCGGCAGCGGTCAATCAGCTTGGAGGCCAGCTCCTCAAACTTGGCGCGGGTGAGGGTGAGATCGAGGTGCTTGGGCCCTTCCGGCGTAGCCGTGATGAAGGGCAGGTTGATTTCACTCTGGGTGGCGCTAGACAGCTCAATCTTGGCCTTCTCAGCGGCTTCGGTGAGCCGTTGCAGCGCCTGCTTGTCCTGGCGCAGGTCGATGCCTTCGTTGCTCTTGAAGCTGTCGGCCAGGTAATCAACGATCACCTTGTCGAAGTCGTCACCACCGAGGTGGGTGTCGCCATAGGTGGACAACACCTCAAAAACGCCATCGCCCACCTCGAGCACAGACACGTCGAAGGTGCCGCCGCCCAAGTCAAAAACGAGGATGCGTTCGTTGCTCTTCTTGTCGAGCCCATAGGCCAGGGCTGCCGCCGTGGGCTCGTTGATGATGCGCAGCACCTCGAGGCCGGCGATCTTGCCGGCGTCCTTGGTGGCCTGGCGCTGGGAATCGTTGAAGTAGGCGGGAACGGTGATCACCGCTTGGGTCACCGTTTCACCGAGGTACTTGCCGGCGTCTTCAGCCAGCTTGCGCAGCACCTGGGCGGAGATTTCCTCGGGGGCGAACTGCTTGTTCAGCACCGGGCATTTGACTTTGACGTTGTTGCCAACCTTCTCAACGCCGTAGCTCACCTCCTTCGATTCCTCATTCACCTCATCAACCCGCCGGCCGATGAAACGTTTGACGGAATAGAACGTGTTCTCGGGGTTCATCACCGCCTGGCGCTTGGCGATCTGCCCCACCAGCTGGTCTTGGTTCTTCGTGTAGGCCACCACCGAGGGGGTAGTGCGAAAACCTTCCGCGTTGGCGATCACGGTGGGCTTGCCGCCCTCCATCACCGAAACGCAGCTGTTGGTGGTGCCGAGATCAATGCCAACGACCTTTCCCATACCTGTCAGGACTCCTTGTCGGACGTTTCAAACTTGTTGCATCCTCCCCAGTAGGGGGCCGACCCGGCGAGGGGTGGTTCCCGAACCCCAACCGCCCGCCCCGCCCGATCCGACCCCCACCAGAACCCCGATGACCCTGCCGCTACCCAGCCCGATCGATGGGTCCACCCAGCTGCTGGCGGTGCTGGGGCACCCGATCCAGCACTCGCTTTCGCCGGCGATGCATAACGCCGCCCTGGCTGAACTGGGGCTGAACTGGCGTTATCTGGCCCTGGATGTGGCGCCGGAACGGCTGGCGGAGGCGCTCCCCGGCCTGGCCGCCATCGGCTGCAAGGGGTTGAGCATCACCATCCCCCACAAGGAAACAGTGGCGCCGCTGCTGCAAAGCCTTGACCCCGTGGCCCTACAGCTGGGGGCCGTGAATGCCCTGGTGCCCGATGGCCAGGGGGGTTGGCATGGCACCAACACCGATTGGTTGGGCTTCCTGGCCCCGCTGCGGGGTCGCAACTTCACCGGCGCCACCGCCCTGGTGCTGGGCAGTGGCGGCGTGGTGCGGGCCGTGCTGCGCAGCTGCGCTGAGCTGGGGATAGCCCGGGTGGTGCTGCGGGGGCGGCAGCTCGCCAAGCTGGAGGCCCTGGCCGAGGCCGTGGCCAGTTGGGCCCCCCCGCTGGACCTGCGCAGCTGGGATGAACCCCTTGATGAGCTGCTGGCCGACACCCAGCTGGTGGTGAATGGCACCCCCCTGGGCATGGGCCAATGGCGGGAGCAGAGCCCGCTTAGCACCGCCCAACTCGAGCAGTTACCAGCCGAGGCGCTGGTCTACGACGTGGTGTACACCCCACGGCCCACCAGGCTGCTGCTGGAAGCGGCCCAGCGAGGGCTGGCCACCCAGGACGGCCTCGAAATGCTGGTGCAGCAGGGGGCCGTTGCCCTGGGCCTCTGGACCGGCCTGGGGGATCTGCCGGTGGCGGTGATGGGCCTGGCCCTCGAACAGGTGCTCAGGGGGCGGCAGTCTTAGCCTGGGCCCATGAATGACATCCCCATCTGGCAGCGGCTGCTGGGTCTGCTCGCCTATGTGCTGCCCTGGGCCGACGCCCTGCCCTTTGGCCGGGCCCTCTTTTCGTTGGCCCCCCAGCTGCAATGGCTAACCCTGCCGGCCCTGCCGGTGCTGTTGCTGGAGCGGGGGGTGCCCTTTGGCGGCTTCCTGTTGTTTTTGGTGTTGTTTCTAGCGGTGGTCCGCAACCAGAATTTGCCCTACTTCCTGCGCTTCAACGTGCTGCAGGCGATCCTGCTGGACATCGTGCTGGTGGTGTTGGGGCTGGTGTTCAGCGTGCTGCTGGGCCCCCTCGGCGACAACTTCGCCCTGCGCACCCTCAACAACACGGTGTTTATCGGCAGCCTGGCGGTGCTGCTCTTTGCCCTGGTGCAATGCCTGCGGGGTAAGGAACCAGACCTACCCACCCTCTCGGAAGCGGTGCGGCTGCAGCTTTAGCCCAGGGCGAAGGGGTAGGCTGTTTGATTCGGCTACCAGCCGAGTCAAGCCTCCGGACTGCTGGTCCGGGTTCACCCCACAGGCCCCATGAGCGAGAAGCCGAACTACGAAACCATGTACATCCTTCGTCCGGACGTGCCGGAGGAAGAGGTGGAAGGCCATGCCAATAAGTACCGCGATCTGGTGATCGAATCCGGCGGCCAGATCATTGACAGCCAGCTGCGGGGCAAGCGCCGCCTGGCCTACAACATCGGCAAGCACCGTGAAGGCATCTACGTACAGCTGAACTACAGCGGTGACGGCCAGCAGGTGGGCCCCCTGGAACGGGCCATGCGTCTCAGTGAAGACGTGATCCGTTACCTCACCGTTAAGTACGACGGTCAGCACAGCTCCCTGGGCCGCAGCACCACCCCGGTGGCCTCCACGGAGAACACCACGGCCCGCCAGGAACGGGAGCCCGTGGCCGCCAGTGCCGAGCCTGCTGGCGCCGAAGACTGAAGCCCGATAGGGTCCCGCCAGACAGGTGTGGCCCATGCAGGCGGAGTGGTCAGTGGCCCAGGAGCCGATGCCCCACTGGCTGGAAAATCTGGAGGACCAGGCCAGCGCCACCCGGCTGGAACTGGAACAGGAGCAAAGCCAGGCCCGCCTGGCCGAGCTGGAAAGCCTGCTGGAGGAATTACCTGGGATCTTTGAGCGCAAGTTCCAGCAACGGCTGGAACCGGTGCTGGATCGCCAGCAATTACTAATCGATGAAAACGAGCGGTTGCGGGCCCTGGTGGAGCGACTGCTGCCCCAACCCGGGGAGGTGCGGCTGCGGTTCCCCGATCGCCGCCCCCCCCAACAGGCCCTAGGGGGCGCCGATCAGGCCCCCCTGCCGCCGCTATTGCGGCTCATCCGAGGCGGGCGTCCCGACGGCGAGCCGCTGCCCAGAGGCGGGTGGGAAGACCCCACACATAGATGAAACCAGCGGCGGCCCTGTGGTCGAACTGGTCTTCGCTGCCGTAGGTGGCCATATCGGGCACGTAGAGGCTGTCGACGGAGCTGCGGCCCACCACGGTGGCATTGCCCTTGTGCAGCTTGATCCGCACGCTGCCATTCACGGTGTACTGGGTGCGCTCAATGAAGCCATCCAAGGCCTGCTTGAGCGGGCCATACCAGAGGCCCTGGTAAACGAGATCAGCCCAGCTGGCCTCGATCTGGCGCTTGTAGCGCTGCACGTCGGCGGCCAGGGTGAGGCTCTCCAGCTCCTGGTGGGCCTTGATCAGCAGCAACAAACCAGGGGTTTCATAGATCTCCCGGCTCTTGATGCCCACCACCCGGTTTTCCAGCATGTCGAGGCGGCCAAAACCATGGCTGCCGGCCAGTTCATTGGCCCGCCGGATCAGGGCCACGGGATCAAGGCGCACCCCGTCAATGCTCACGGGATTGCCCTGCTCAAAGCCGATCTCCACGGTTTGGCCAAGGCTGGGGGCCGCATCCACCGAAACGGTCATGGCATAGATCTCCTCGGGGGGCTCCACGTTGGGGTCCTCCAAGGGGCCGGCCTCAATCGAACGACCCAGCAGGTTGAGGTCGATCGAATAGGGCGACTTCTTGCTCACCGGCGAGGGGATGCCACAGCGCTCGCCGTAGGCAATGGTTTCCTCCCGGCTAAAGCCCCACTCGCGGGCGGGGGTAAGCACCTTGAGCTCGGGGGCGAGGGCGCCGATCGCCACATCAAACCGCACCTGGTCATTGCCCTTACCGGTGCAGCCGTGGGCCACGGCGTCGGCCCCCAGCTCCCGGGCAATCTCCACCAGGCGCCGGGCGATCAGGGGCCGGGCCAGGGCGGTGGAAAGCGGATAGCGGCCCTCGTAGAGGGCATTGGCGCGGATGGCCGGGAAGGCAAATTCGGTGATGAAGGGTTCGATCAGGTCGGCCACGATCGACTGGCTGGCGCCGGAATCCAGCGCCTTCTGGCGGATCGGCTCCAATTCATCGCCCTGGCCCAGGTCGGCGGCGAAGGTGATCACCTCCTCCACCCCCCACTCCTTGATCAGATACGGGATACAAACGCTGGTATCCACCCCGCCGGAATAGGCCAGCACCACCTTTTTTGCCCGAGCCATGTGCGTTGCCACCGACTTAATCGAGGGAATCAACAGGATTCTCCGATGCCGGGCGCCAGCGCCCCCAGCGGGAGGCAATCCAAAGGCCCATGGCCAGGGGCGGCAGCAACACCAGGGCAAGCACCAGGGGGGTGGCCAGGGGGGGCACCAAGTCGTGGCGCCCGGCCCACCGCAACAGACCGGCCCCCAGCAGGGCCCCACCCCAGGCGATCAATAACTGCATCAACTTTGAGGGCATGGTTTAGGGTGACAGATTGTGGCGCTTGGAGCGGGTTTAAACCATGAGCAGCCTCGACAGTTTCAACCCTTCGCTTACTCGGTACAGGCGCAGCGATCCGGCCCCGGTGCTGCCCCTGCGTGATGAGCCTGATCTGCTCACCTGGCTGGAAAGCACCGGCCGTTTGGTGGCCGATGAAGAAACCGCCGGCGCCGACCTCTCCACCGTGGAAGAGGAAGAGCTTTCGGTACTGATGGGCGAAAAAGAGGACTACAGCCAGCAGGACGAAGCCCAGGAAGAAAACTGGGAAGACTGATGGCCGTGGCCTAGGGTCCCGGCGCATCCCAGTGATTCCCAGGTGCGTTCTTCCGAGGTATCTGCCTTTCCGGGCTCCGGTCGCAGCTGGACCCTGGCCCTGATCGCCCTGCTGCTGCTGGTCTCCCTGGCCTGTGATCTAAGCCTGGGCGCCTTCCAACTAACGACCCCCCTGCTGCTGGCCGCTGGGCTCAGCTGGCTGGTGGGGCTCCTGGGGATCCCGCGGCTGCGGGCCCTGAAGCTGGGCCAGGTGATTCGCCAGGAGGGGCCCCAGTCGCACCACAGCAAATCAGGTACCCCCACCATGGGCGGGCTGCTACTGGTGCCCTGTGGCCTGGTGATTGGGGCCCTGGTGAGCCCCGGCGATCAACGGCTGCTGCCTGTTGCCCTGGTAACCCTCGCCTTCATGTTGATCGGCGCCGTAGACGACTGGCGCAGCCTCACCAAACGCACCAACACCGGCCTCAGCCCCCGGGGCAAGTTGCTACTCCAGGCCCTGGCCGCTGGCCTGTTCCTGCTCTGGGCCGCCCTCCATGGGGCCATCGCCAGCAGCATCGCCCTGCCCTTTGCCTGGGCCCTACCCCTGGGCCTCTTGATCTGGCCCCTGGCCCTATTTGTATTTCTGGCCGAAAGCAACGCCACCAACCTCACCGACGGCCTCGATGGCCTGGCCGCCGGGGTGGGCGCCATTGTTTTCCTGGGGTTAGGGCTGCAATTGATGCTGCGGGGCAACAGTGGTGATCCCGCCCTGGCGGGCTTCTGTGCCGCCCTGGCCGGGGCCTGGCTTGGCTTCCTGCTGCACAACCGCAACCCAGCTCAGATTTTCATGGGAGATACCGGCTCCCTCGCCATGGGGGCCGCCCTCAGTGCCATTGCCCTGCTTTCCAACAGCCTCTGGCCGCTGCTGCTGATCGGAGGGGTGTTGCTGGCTGAATCGCTCTCGGTGATCCTGCAGGTGTGGGTGTTTAAAGCCACCAAGGGCGCCGATGGCCAGGGGCGACGCCTATTCCGCATGGCGCCGCTGCACCACCACTTCGAACTGGGGGGTTGGAGCGAACTGCAGGTGGTGGTGAGCTTCTGGGCGATCAGCCTCGGCCTCGGCGCCCTCGGACTGTTGCTAAGACCCCACTAAACTGCCCCCCATTTGCCCGAATTCAGGGCCAGAATTCAGGGGTCGCCGCCGACCGCCCCGTGCCCTATTTCACCTGGAAGGAAAAGGGACTTACTGAAGACTGCGCCAGCCTCAATGCCATGGCCGCCCGCCTCCAGGAAGCTGCCCAGCTGCTGCGACGCATGGCCGATGAGGGCTTCCAGGTGGAACGGCTGGATGGGCTGCAACGCATCACCCACCACGATCCAGATCTGTTCAAGGCCTATGGCTTCGTTAGTGAGGAGGCGCCGGAACGGCAGCTGGGCCTGGTGCTTGATCCCGCCAGCGACAGCAACAACTAGCGCTTCCGCAGGCCCACTGCCCAGATAATGATGAAGACCACGCCCGAGAGGGCCAGGTACACCAGGGCACCGTTCTGGAGGCCGGCCAGGTCGAGCCCAAAGGGCAGGGCACCGGGATCCCCGGCCGTGGCGTAGGCAAACAACCTGATCCTGCGGCGAACGCCCCCGGTCTAGCAGTCATCCCCCACCTTCCCCTTTCCCCATGAGTTCGCCGCTACTGCCCGCCACCCTGCTGCTGCTGGGCAGCGGTGAACTGGGCAAGGAATTGGCGATCGCCGGCCAACGGCTTGGTTGCCGGGTGGTGGCCGTGGATAGCTATGCCGGTGCCCCGGCCATGCAGGTGGCCGACGAGGCCCTGGTGATCCCGATGACGGATGCGGCGGCCCTCAAGCAATTGGTGCGGGCCCAGCAGCCGGCCCTGGTGATTCCAGAAATCGAAGCCCTGGCGGTGGATGCCCTGGCGGAGCTGGAGGCCGAGGGCATCACCGTGATCCCCACGGCTAGGGCCACGGCGATCACCATGAACCGTGACCGCATCCGCGACCTGGCCGCCGGCGAGCTGGGCCTGCGCACGGCCCGCTACGGCTATGCCCGCAGCGCCGCCGAACTGGCCGAGGCCGCCGCCCCCCTCGGTTGGCCGGTGGTGGTGAAGCCGGTGATGAGTTCCTCGGGCAAGGGCCAAAGCGTGGCCAAAAACAGCGCCGAACTGGCCCAGGCCTGGCAGGCCGCCGCCGCCGGGGCCCGGGGCAACGCCAGCCTCGTGATCGTGGAGGAATTCCTGCGCTTTGAGCAGGAAATCACCCTGCTAACTGTGCGCCAGCAGCAGGGCCCCACCCTCTTCTGCCCAGCGATCGGCCACCTGCAGGCGCGCGGTGATTACCAATCCAGCTGGCAACCGGCGCAGTTGCAACCTGCCCAACTGTTGGAAGCCCAGCGCATGGCCCGCCTGGTTACCGATGCCCTGGGGGGGGTGGGGATCTTTGGGGTGGAGTTCTTTATCTCCGCCGGGGAGGTGATTTTTTCGGAGCTTTCACCGCGGCCCCATGACACGGGCCTGGTGACCCTGGCGGGCCAAAACCTGAATCAATTTGAACTGCACCTGCGGGCGGTACTGGGGCTACCGATCGCGGCGGTGCACTCCACTGGCCCAGCCGCCAGCCGGGTGATCCGGGCCGGGGCAGCCCAGGCGGGGGCCCCTGTCCGTTATGGCGGCGTGGCCACGGCCCTGGCCCAACCCGAAAGCCAGGTGCTGCTATTTGGCAAGCCAGAGGCGTGGCCCCAACGACGCATGGGCGTAGCCCTGGCCCGGGGCGTAGATCTTGCGGAAGCGCGCCGGCGCGCCGATGCGGCTGCCGCCGCCGTAGAGGTACTGGTGGGCTAAAGGGGCCGTGGCGCTGCCACAGAGGGCCTGGGCCACCCGCAGGTAGCGGCGGGCATGGGCAGACCAGTTGTAGGCCTCAGCCACCGCCTCCAGGCCCTGGGCGCGCCAGCTATCCCAGGGGGCGCCGGCGGCGGTGGCCTCTTCGAGCCGCTGGCGCAGCTGCCCCTCCTTGGCCACATTCACCAGTAGGCCATTGCCACAGCGCTGCAGGATGTCCACCGGGCCGCCGTCGTCGGTGGCAACCACCGGCACACCGCAGGCGGCCGCCTCCAGCAGGGTGAGCCCAAAGGGTTCCGTGAGGGCCGGGTTCACAAACAACCCGCGGCGACTCGCCACCCAGCGGAACAGGGCTGGCACCTGGGCCCGGCTGTGCTGCTTGGGATAGGCCACCTGGCCATAAAGATTGTGACGATCAATCGCCTCGAGCAGCAACTGCCATTCCTGCCGTTGCCCCTGCTCCAGCAACTGCAGATCCTCACGGCAGCCCAGCACCAACACCAGGTTGTAGTGCTGGCGGAGCAAGTCACTGCTGCCAAAGGCTGCCACCAGGGCGGGAATATTTTTGCGGCGATCCAAGCGACTTAGGGCCAGCAGGCAGGGGCGCTCGGGTTCCCGCAGGAAAGGGGTTAGCAGGGCGGAGATCTGGCCGTCCTCAGCGGCAAGGCCGTGGGGATGGAACTGCTCTGGGTCCACGCCGGGGGGGATCACCTCCGGCAGGTCGGGGTGAAAGTTTCGGTATTGAACGTATTGACGCTGGGCCTCCTGGCTGCTGCTGGCCACCACCAGGCTGGCGGCGGCCAGGGCCGCTTCCTCGGCGGCAATGCGGCGGTCAAGGCAGTAGTCGCGGTTCAACTGTTCGGGCAACTGGCCGAGGGCCAACAGCCTTCGCTGTTTTTCACGGCCAAGGGAATGGCCCGTAAAAACCAGGGGAATACCCAGGCGCCGCTGCAGCTGGGCCCCCACCCAACCGGCATCGGCGTAGTGGGCATGGATCCAGTTTGGGCGCCGCTGCTGCAGGGAAATATGCAACACCAAGCGATTCACTAATTGCTGCAGATAGGGCCAGAGCTGTTCCTTGCGCAGATAACGGCGCGGCCCAAAGGGCAGCCGCAGGATCGAAACTTTTTGGGAAAGAGTTTCCCCCCTCAGGGCGTAATCAGCGCTGAGGGGCGGATCTTCAATGCAACGGGTGATCAGCTCAAGCCGCTCCAGTTCTGGCCGCTCCCCCAGGGCCCGGGCCAGCTCAAGCACATAGCTGCTCTGGCCGCCAGTATCTGCATCTCGGCCCAGCTCAAGGTTGTGGCCCCGGAATAAACCGTGGAGATGTAGATGCAGTAGGTACAAACCCATGCCGTGGGGCTGAGATCGCAGACCTAACTTCTCTTAGTCACATTTCCCTGTTACCGGTTACAACAGGGGCGGCGATGCCTCGCGGCAGATCCGCAGCATCCGGGCCCATGGGCGGGGTTCACTGGCGGGGCGGCAGTCGCATAGATAAACCAGCAGGATCCGCCAGGCCACTGCTGGCATCAATGGGCTGGCCCTGAACCCAACGCAGCAACAGGGCCCGCAGCGGACCGCCATTGGAATCAGCCGCCGCCGGCAGGTTGAAGTGGGTGCCCCCCTCCACCAACACCAACTGACTCCCCGGCTTGGGGTATTGGCCAAAGGGACTAAGCGCTTCCGGCTGGGGCGGCACCACCACATCCCTGCTACCTGATACCACCAACACCGGCACCTTTAAATCCGCCAAACCAGCGGCAAAAACCAGCCCCTGGGGGGGGCTTACCGCCACCACCCGAGTGATGCGGGGATCCGCCAAGGAATCAGGAATCGCCGCCGATAGGAAGCTGCATTGCAACACCCAGCTGATGTTGCGTTTGGGGTGATCGGGATCCGTACAGGATTTCCAGAGGTCTGTGGAGCGGCTGCGGGCGCCGGCCAACTGCAGGGCGGTGGTGGCCCCCCAGGAATGGCCGATAAACACCACATTGCGGGGGGCAATGCCCTCGGCGCCGGGGAAGCTGCCGGCCTCGAGGCCATCGAGCACCGCCTTCACCTCCCGGGGCCGCCGCAGAAATTCCTCGGGATCCGGCGGAGCAGCCTGGCCAGACAACATCGCCGCCTGCTGGTTGATGTCACTGCCGGCATGGCGGGGCAGGAACACTGGTGCCCCATGGGAAGCCAGATGCTGGGCCCAGCCCAGGAAGCTGCTGGGGGAAGACCAAAGCCCGTGGGAGAGCACCACCGGCGCCAGGCTGGGGGCCCCCACGGGCCGCACCATGGTCACCTCGAGGGGTTCGGCCTGGCCCTCAATCGCCAGGGAGACCACCTCAGTTTTGATCGGAAACTTCCCAGGTTTTAACTGGGCGGCGGCGGCAGTCCCAGCCTTGGCAAAGCTGGGGATCAATTGATCCACCGCCAGCTGTTGCGCCTTCATGCGCTGCAGAAAAGGCAAGGCGCGATCAAGGCGAATGGTGACGCTCTCGCCGGGAATCGCCTGCAATAAAGCCAACAGCGTCACCTTGCCCCCCTGGGCCTGGGCCTGGGCCGCCTTAAGACCGGCGAGCACCGGCTCGCTGGCCAGTTGCTGGTGGTTGCCGGGGTCCACATCAATCAATCGCCTGAGCAACAGCTCCCCCTGCTGGGCCATGGCGCTATCGGCGTCGTTCTGGAGGGGCAGCGGAGCATTCAATAACTCCTGGATCGACCGCGCATATTGACCATTGGTGGCGCGATTCAATTCAGCCAGATCACTGGTGCCGGCCCAGAGGGCATCGGGATTTGCCAGTTCCGACACCCGGGCGGTGAGGTTTTCCTGCAACAGCGGCAGCCGCAGGCGCAGCTCCTCGATCGCCTGGGCGGGGGAAGCCGTGGCCATACCCAGTAGGAACAGCGCAGGCGCCGCCTTAAACCAACGCAGGGAGGCAATACCCAAGGGATCAACGTGTACTGAGCTGGCTGAACTCTAACCGCCTGTTTTGATCACACGCTCACGAATAGGCTGCAGGGGTCGAGCATTCATGGGATGCAAGCGCCTAAAAGCTTCCAGCTGCTCAGTTGAAATCGAAATAGGCTGCTTTAAGATATAAAATTGCACCCCTTCTGTGCAGGGGGGAGTTGTGAGCGAACCGGGATATGTGAAGTAGCTAAGACTGTCAGGCAGCAGCCCAGATAAGGATGGCAAGTTAAGTTCCAGCTTGCCCCCCTTAGTGGTGGGCAGCTTGTCCCAGAACGAGCCCAGAAAAGCATTGGCAGCACCCTTCTTAAAGTTGACGCCAATCACCGCCAACTTGCCATCAGCGCCCTGGTGAACAATGTGCACGTTCATATCATAATGAACACCATTAATCGCCTCTTCACTTGGGGTGTGAAAATGATATTGCAGCAGCTTGTAATTGGAATTGCCAATCTTTAGATTGCCTGAGCTATTTACCTGAATGGTGGTGCCAGTGTTCACCACCAGATCACCGCTGGTGGGCCCATATTCAGGCTTAAGGGGCTTGGATTCGCTCTTCTTAACAGTGGCGCTGGTCACGATATTCAGCGGTGCCTGCTCAGCACCATCGGCACAGGCGGCATATTTAGGGCTCAGCTCCCCCCATTTTTCCGGGGCCACATCGCCCTTATAGCCGTACTGGGGCTTAGCTGCAGCCAGGGAAGGCAGCAGCAGCAGGGCCACTGCTGAGGCCCTCAAAAGAGACAGCGGCTTGATCAAGGGGCTGGTCATCGGGGCGAAAAAAGTATATTTTTCTAAGCCAAGCCTAGACAGATCTCAACGACAGTGTCAATAGCTAGCTGCGTAAATACTTAGACCGCCGCCACCTCAGGCGGATGCTGCTGCAGCACCTGCTTGAGATACCTACCCGTGTGACTGGTGGGGTGAGCCGCCACCTCCTCAGGGGTGCCAACGGCAATGATCTCACCGCCCTTGTTGCCGCCCTCCGGACCAAGATCAATCACCCAATCGGCACAGCGGATCACATCAAGGTTGTGCTCGATCACCAGGATTGAATTGCCTTTATCCACCAATCTTTGCATCACCTCCATCAACTTGTGCACGTCATAGAAACTCAAGCCGGTGGTGGGTTCATCAATCAGGTAGAGGGTTTTACCGGTGGCCCGCTTGGATAACTCTGTGGCTAGCTTCACCCGCTGGGCTTCCCCGCCGGAAAGGGTGGGGGCCGGCTGGCCCAACTTCACATAACCAAGCCCCACATCCACCAGGGTGCGCAGGCGATCGGCCGCCTGGGGGATGGCAGAAAACACTTCGGCGGCCTGTTCCACCGTCATTTCCAACACATCAGCAATTGTGAAATCACGATATTTCACCTGCAAAGTTTCGCGGTTATAGCGGGCCCCTTTGCACACATCACACTGCACATATACATCGGGGAGGAAATTCATTTCAATCACATTCACCCCCTGACCCCCACAGGATTCACAGCGGCCACCCTTCACATTGAAACTAAATTGACCCACCTGATAGCCGCGCGCCTTGGCCTCCACCGTGGCGGCAAATACCTGACGGATTGGATCAAAGGCGCCCGTATAGGTGGCAGGATTTGAACGGGGGGTGCGACCAATCGGCGATTGGTCGATCACAATCACCTTATCAATGGCGCTGATACCCCTTAGTTCATCAAGGCCAGCCGGGAAAGGCACCTTTGTGCCGAGCTGATGCTCCAGGGCCGGATGCAGCAGTTCATTCACCAGGGTGCTCTTGCCACTGCCGCTTACCCCTGTTACCGCCACCAAGCGGCCGAGGGGAATCTCCACATCTAAGTTCTGGAGATTATTGCGTTGGCAATTCAGCATAGACAACTTACGGGTATTTGCCTGGCGCCGTTCGGGGGGAGTGGGAATCGAGAGGCGACCACTCATGTAGGCCCCCGTTACTGAATCCTCGGCAGCAATTAGGTCAGCCAAGCCCCCTTGGGCCACAATTCTTCCCCCATGCACGCCGGCGCCAGGGCCGATGTCTACGATGTAATCGGCGGCACGGATTGTGTCCTCATCGTGTTCAACCACGATCAGGGTGTTACCCAGGTCGCGCAATTTAACAAGGGTGGCAAGCAAGCGATCGTTATCCCGCTGATGCAAACCAATGCTGGGTTCATCCAGCACATACAGCACCCCGGTGAGCCCTGCGCCAATCTGGGTGGCAAGCCGAATCCGCTGGGCTTCCCCACCGGAAAGCGTCATCGCCGGCCGATCAAGGCTGAGGTAATCAAGGCCCACATCAATCAGGAAGCGCAGGCGCATGCGGATCTCCCGCAAGACCAAATCGGCGATCTGGATCTGACGGGGACCCATCAACGGTTCGCCGTCAACACCAACCCCCATCAAAGCCTCAATCCGCTCCAAACACTCGCCCACACTCACCGCCGTGAGATCGGTGATGCCATAGGGGCCAATGCGCACGGCCAGGGCTTCCGGGCGCAAGCGTTTACCAGCGCAGGTGGCACAGGGCACCAGTTCCTGAAACTTCTCCAGCTTCTGGCGGGCCGCTTCACCACCGGCATCCTGCAGCTGCCGCTCCAGGATCGCTAGTACCCCCTCAAAGGGCTTTTCAAAACCCTTCGTCTTGCTGTATCTACTATCCGCTTCAATCAGGATTGGCTCCTTAGTGCCAAACAGCACCGCCTCCTGCTGGGGGCGACTCAACTCCTTCCAAGCGGTTTTCAGTTCAAAGGAAAAAGCTTGGCCAACGCTATAAAGCAGCGAGAAGTAATAGCTGTTTTCCTTATCACTCCAGGGCACCACGGCGGCATACACCGGCAGGCTTGGATCTGGCACCACCCGCTGTTCGGTGAACTTGCGCAGGAAGCCGATGCCATGGCAATCGGGGCAGGCGCCATAGGGACTGTTAAACGAAAACAACCGCGGCGATAACTCCTCCATCACCGCCCCATGGACGGGACAGGCAAAATTCTCGGAATAAAGCCGTTCGCGCTCCACCCCCTCAGGTAATTCCTCGCCGGTCTTCGGTACCACCTCCACCAGGGCCAGGCCATCGCCGCGTTTTAAGGCGGTGCGCAGCGAATCCGTGAGCCGTTCCTGCACCCCCTCGCGGGCCACCAGGCGATCAACCACCACCTCAATGTTGTGGGCGTGGTTTTTATCAAGCTCGATGTTGTCGGAAAGTTCGCGCACCTCGCCATTGATCCGCACCCGGGCAAAGCCTTCCGCCACCAAACCACTCAAAAGTTTGGTGTGGGTGCCCTTCTTACCGCGCACCACCGGGGCCAACAACTGATAACGGCAACCCTCCGGCAACAGCAGGATCTGATCGACCATTTCGTCGATCGACTGGGGCTGGATTGAGCGGTCGCACTGGGGGCAATGGGGTTCCCCGGCCCGGCCAAACAGCAGCCGCAGGTAGTCCTGGATTTCGGTCACCGTGCCCACGGTGGAGCGCGGGTTATGGCTGGTGGACTTTTGATCAATCGAGATTGCCGGCGACAGCCCTTCGATCGCATCCACATCCGGCTTATCCACCTGGCCGAGGAACTGGCGGGCATAGGTGGAAAGGCTCTCCACGTAGCGCCGTTGGCCCTCGGCAAAGATCGTGTCGAAGGCCAGGGAACTCTTGCCGCTGCCGCTCACCCCGGTGAAAACCACCAGGCGATTGCGGGGCAGGGTGAGGTCAACATTGCGCAGGTTGTGCTGGCGGGCCCCCCGCACCCGGATCACCTCCCCCAGGCTGCCGCCGGTGAGGGCCTCCAAGGCCTGCCCGGGAACGGCTTTAGCGCGGGGCATTGATCAAGCTCGTTGATTGGCGACTCTACTGAGGCCAGCTGGTGCTGGCGGTCTGCAGGAGGCTGGCCGCAAACTCGCGCGCCTTACCGCTGTCCCCGCCCGCCAGTTCCGCCAGTTCCCGTTGGCGCTCCTGAAGGTCCCGCAGTTGGGACACCCGGATCAACGTTTGGCCCCCTTCCACCGCCTTACTCACCAGCAAATGCTGATCCGCCGCGGCCGCCACCACCGGCTGATGGGTCACACAAAACACCTGGCGCCGGGCCGCCAGGCGGCGCAACAAGCTGGCCATGGCAGCACTCACCCGACCGCTGACGCCGGCATCGATCTCATCAAATAGCAGGCTGCTCTCCTGATCCCCCTCCACCAAACAGGTTTTCAAGGCCAGCAGAAAGCGGCTCATCTCACCCCCGGAGGCCAGCTCCCGCAGGGGCGCCAACGGTTGGCCCGGATTGGCAGAAAACAGAAACTGAACGGTTTCCGCCCCCTCTTCGCCGGGGCTACAGGGCTCAAGGCCAACGCTGAAGCGCACCGCCGGCAGCGCCATGGGCCGCAGCGCCGCCATCAATTCCGTTTCCAGGGCCTGGGCCGCCCGTTGCCGCTGGAGACTGAGCAGCCCACAGGCCTGATCCCGCTGCTGCCGGGCCCGCTGCTCAGCCTCCGCCAGCAGCGCCAGGGCCGTCTCCACTGCCCCCTCAAACAACTGGTCCTGCAACTGGTCCCGCCGCTCGATCAAGGCCGGCAGATCAAGCCCATGGCGCCGCTCCAGCGCCTTGAGGGCGGCAATGCGTTCCTGCAGGGCGGCCAGGTGTTCGGGATCGGCATCGAGGCCAGCGCCGTAGTGGTCCAGCTCCCGGGTCAGATCCTGCAGGGCCCCATGGGTGTCGAGCCAGCGCTGCTGCAGGGGCCCGAGGCTGCTGTCGAGGCCAACCATCGCCGCCAACTCCTGGTCACAGGCCGCCAGGTGTTCCAGCACCGCCGGTGCCGCCTCAGCCCCCTCCTGCAGCCGCCCCAACAAATGCAAACAACCCTGCTGGAGGCGCACCCCGTGGCAGAGCCGGTCCTGTTCCTGCTCCAGCAACTGGCGTTCCAGGGGATCATTTAACTGGGCCCTCTCCAGTTCCTGCAGTAGCCCGAGGGCCTCCTGCCTTTCCCGTTCGAGCCGCTCGCCATCGGCCTGGGCCTGGGCCAGCTGTTGGGCCAGCTGTTTCCAACTGCGCTGGGCCTGGCGCACTGGCTCCAAACAGGCCAGCAGCTCACTGCCACCAAAACGATCCAGCCAGCGGCGCTGCTGACCGGGGCGCCCCAACTGCTGGGTTTGGCCCTGGCCGGTGAGATCCAGCAACAGGGGCCGCAACTCCGCCAGCAACGGCTTGCTCAACACCACCCCGTTCAAACGGCTGCGGCTAGCTATGCGCCCCTCCTGCAGCCTCAGCTCTCGGCTGAGCAATAACTCCTGTTCCTGCTCCAGGTCGAGCTGCTGCTGGGCACACCAACGGCGCAACCCAGGGGTAAAGCCAAAGCTGGCCTCAATGGCACCGCGGTCACAGCCCACCCGCAACAAGCGCTGGGGCTGACCGCCACCCGTGACCGCATCGAGGGCATCGAGCAGGATTGATTTGCCGGCGCCTGTTTCACCGGTGAGCACCGTTAAACCCGGCGCAAACGACAGTTCCAGACTGTCGATCAGGGCGATATTGGTGATCTTTAGAGCCGTAAGCAACCTTGGCCTCCGGTCGCCGGGCGCAGCGTAACGGGTTTGCTGTCCTTTAAAAGAGGGATAGTTGCCGCTGTTGCCATGACCGCCCTCAGCGATTTCATCGAAGCGGCCGGGCTAAACAGCTACGACCCCGCTGCGATCAGCCGGATCTATGCCGGCCATCCCCAGCGCTTACTGCGGCGGCTGTATCAAACCCTGATACCAATTGGTTTGCTGTTGCTCGGGGTATTGAGCGACAAACTCCTGGGCCGGCTCAAAAATCCCCAGGTGGCCCAAGCCCGGTCCCGGGAAACCGCCAACCTGCTGGCCGAGCTGGGGCCGGCCTTCATCAAGGCGGGCCAGGCCCTTTCCACCCGCCCAGACATCGTGCCACCAACGCTGCTGGAGGAACTGGCCAGGCTCCAGGATCAACTGCCCGCCTTCCCCAGTGACCTGGCCCGGGCCTGCATCGAGGAAGACCTCGGCGCCGATGTGGACAGCTTGTTTGGCAGCCTCGAAGCCGAACCGATCTCCGCCGCCTCCCTCGGCCAGGTGTATCGCGGCAGCCTCCACGATGGCCGCAGCGTGGCCGTAAAAGTGCAAAGGCCTGGCCTACGGGAACAGATCACCCTTGACCTCTACATCGTACGCATAATTGCCGGTTGGCTAAAGGCAAATGTTGGCCTGATCCGCAGTGATCTGGTGGCGTTGATCGATGAATTAGGCAAACGGGTTTTCGAGGAGATGGATTACTTCAATGAAGCCTCGAATGCTGAACGCTTTGCTGAGCTCCACCGCCCCAACCCTCGGATTGCCGTACCGGCCATTTACCGGGAACTCACCAGCCGGCGGGTGCTCACAATGGAATGGATCGAAGGGGTGAAACTCACCCGGCTCGAGGCGGTGAAGGCGATGGGGGTAGATCCAGAGGAATTGGTGCAGGTGGGGGTGAACTGCAGCCTGCAACAACTGCTGGAGCACGGCTTCTTCCATGCCGATCCCCACCCAGGTAATTTGCTGGCCCTGGCCGATGGCCGGCTGGCCTACCTCGACTTTGGCATGATGAGCGAAGTTAGCCGTGAATCACGCACCGGCCTTATCCGGGCGGTTGTACATCTGGTAAACCGTAATTTTGACGCCCTTTCCAAGGATTTTGTAACCCTTGGATTTCTGGCGGAAGAAGTTAATCTAAAGCCGATTGTTCCCGCCTTCGAACAGGTGTTCGGCCAGGCGATAGAACTGGGGGTAAGCCGCATGGACTTTAAGGCGGTTACCGATGATCTTTCCGGGGTTATGTATAAATTTCCATTCCAGGTTCCCCCTTACTACGCCCTAATAATCCGCTCCCTAGTAACCCTGGAGGGCATTGCTCTGAGTGTGGATCGCAACTTCAAGATCCTTGGGGCCGCCTACCCCTATTTCGCCCGCCGCCTGCTGGAGGATGCCGATCCAGACCTGCGCCGCTCCCTCAAGGAAATGCTCTTTGATGGCGAAATCTTCCGCTGGAGTCGCCTCGAAAACCTGGTGGTGAGTGCCGGCCAGCAACAGCAGCTAGATCTCGATGGCCTGCTAGATCAAACGATTGATTTTCTGTTCTCCCCCAAGGGTGGTCTGCTGCGCCAGCAACTGGTAGATGCCACCGCAGATCAAATCGATGCCGCCGGCTGGCAACTGCTCCAGGGCCTGGGGCGCCAGCTGCCCCGCCGCCTGCGCCCCCCGGGTCTGCAACGGCCGCGGCCCCCAGAAGCAAATCCATTGCTGAAATTGGAACCAGTCCGCGAGTTGCTTGGCATCCTCCAAAAACTGCCTGGTTTTGAACCGCAACTGCTCACCAGCCGGCTGCCGCGACTGCTGGCGGAACCAGACCTGCGCCGCATGGGGGTTGATTTGGCCAGGGGTTTAGCCGAACGGGGCCTGGTGCGCCTGGTGCGCGATGTACTCGTGGAACCGGAGCTGCGGCTCCAGGTGATCGAAACGACCTAATCGAAGCGAGCGAGCAATACGGCCTAGATTTAATGGTCGCTTTAGTGAGCCATGCTTCGTTTCCTTACTTCCATCGGCTTGGCCAGCCTGCTGCTCAGCAGCCCCGCCCTGGCCACCGAAAACATCGTGTTTGTGAGTGGTGCCTTCCGCCGCACCATCTTCGTAAAAGACCTGGAAGACTTTGTCCAAACCGGTGTACCCCAGGGCCTGCTGGCCGATCTAATCAAGTTCAGTAAGCAGCCGCCAAAGTCTGTGCAGGGCCTGCTCAAAACAGAACTGCCCCTGCCGGTGATCCTTACCAGCCGCCTGCTAAATACCCGCATCGGCGAAGCGATCCTGGAACGGGCCACCGCCATCGTTCACCCGCTGCGGGCCCCCAAGGCCGGGATTCCAGCCCTGCGCTCGGCCCTAGTGCTTGGCGTGGTGGATGGCAGCGGCAAATTGAGCCCGCTCAGTTTCCTAAGGGCCTATCCCGCCGAAGACATGGCTGTAGACATTCCCCAGTTGCTGGTGCTGGTGAAAAAAGCCGCCTCGATCAGCGACCTGGTGCGCTTCTTTTCCGACGCCCCCCTGGATGGTTTGCGCGGCTCCTGAGTAAATTGCGCTTTTGGCAGCCCCGTGCCGTTCTCTGACTCCATTCGCCGCTTGCTTCAGCGGCCGATCCATCAGAACTGGCAGGGGCTGATCAACGGCTACAGCCGTTGGCTGCCCGTGAGTGATCGCACCCCGGTGGTGAGCCTCTGCGAGGGGGCCACGCCGCTGGTGCCTGCCCCCGCCCTCTCCGCCCGGCTGGGCCGGGGCATCACGGTGCATCTAAAGGTGGATGGCCTCAACCCCACCGGCAGCTTTAAAGACCGCGGCATGACCATGGCCGTGAGCAAGGCCAAGGAGGCCGGCGCCGAAGCGGTGATCTGCGCCAGCACCGGCAACACCTCGGCCGCCGCCGCCGCCTATGCCAGCCGGGGGGGGATGCGGGCCTTTGTGCTGATCCCCGATGGCTATGTGGCCCAGGGAAAACTGGCCCAGGCCCTGCTCTACGGCGCTGAGGTGCTGGCGGTGCGCGGCAACTTCGACCGGGCGCTCACGATCGTGCGCGAACTGGCGGACCGCTATCCAGTCACCCTGGTGAATTCGCTGAATCCCTACCGGCTGGAAGGTCAAAAAACCGCCGCCTTTGAGGTGGTGGATGTGCTCGGAGAGGCCCCGGACTGGCTCTGCATTCCCATGGGCAATGCCGGCAACATCAGCGCCTACTGGATGGGCTTCAAGGAATACAAAAAGGCTGGTCGCAGCAAGATTCTGCCGCGGATGATGGGTTTCCAGGCCGCCGGCTCGGCGCCGTTGGTGCTTGGCACCACCGTGGAAAACCCAGACACAATCGCCACCGCCATCCGCATCGGCAATCCAGCCAACCGCGAAAAAGCGCTGAAGGTGCGGGAGGAAAGCGGTGGCGGCTTTGCCGCCGTAACCGACGCCGAAATCCTTGACGCCTATCGCTTCCTAGGCCGGGAGGAGGGGGTGTTCTGTGAACCAGCCAGCGCCGCCTCCGTGGCCGGGCTGCTCAAACGGGCAGAGGAGGTTCCTGCTGGCGCCCGGGTGGTTTGTGTACTTACCGGCAATGGCCTCAAGGATCCCACCAGTGCCATCGACCACAGCGAGGCCACCTTCCACGGGGACCTGGACCCTGAAGTGGACACTGTTGCCAAGGTGCTGGGCTTCTAAACCGCCGCCAAAACCTGCCCAAACCCCCCTCCCCCCACCAGGGAGGGGGTTTTTTAATGGCGCCAAAGCCCAACCAAAGCTGAATCTGTCTGGGGAGCAGCAGGCTTGAACCTGTGCAAAAACTGGGGACAGGCGAGGGGCGCTTCTTGGTTGGTTTTTCCCCAGGCTGAGGAAGCGGTGGAAAAGCCCTTTGTTATCCCCTTACCCCCCAAAAAACTCCCCATGGACAAGCTTGCAAAAAACGCGCCTGGCCAGGGGCTTTGCTGCTTTTTCCCCCGTTTCCCCAGGCCCTACTACTGCGGATTGTTCTTTTTTTTTAAACAAAATCTTTAATCCGTTTCGTAGAGGGATAGCGAGCCACGCGTTGCGGTTTGGCGATCGGTGTGGAAGCTTGGTAGCGCTCAAGTTGGCAATGGCGATGAAGTTGGTCTGCAGCCAAACGGAACTGAACGGGAGCCTGCAGTTGGTCAGCCGCGCCATCGCCGGCCGACCCACCCATCCGGTGCTTGCCAACGTGCTGGTGACCGCCGATGCGGCCGCCGGCCGGCTGAGCCTCACGGGCTTTGACCTCAGCCTCGGCATCCAAACCAGTTTTCCGGCCCAGGTGGAGGCCAGCGGCGCCATCACCCTGCCGGCAAAGCTGCTCACAGACATCGTGAGCCGCCTGCCCGCCGATGGTCCGCTGACGCTTTCCTGCCCGGAGGGACAGGAACAAACTGAGTTGTCGGCCCTCACCGGCAGCTATCAGATGCGGGGGATGACCGCCGAGGATTTTCCGGAACTGCCCCTGGTGCAGAACGGCCAGCCGATCCTGCTGAGCGGCAAGGCCCTGGTGGAAGGTTTGCGCAGCACCCTGTTTGCCAGCAGTGCCGATGAGGCCAAGCAGATCCTTACGGGCATTCACCTGAAGGTGGAAAACGGCGGTCTCGAATTCGCCGCCACCGATGGCCACCGCCTGGCCGTATTGCGCAACAGCAACAGCGGCAATTCGAGCGCCAATCCCAGTGCTGGCGCCGATGAAGGGGCGGAAGCTTTTGCCGTCACCGTGCCCGCCCGCTCCCTGCGGGAACTGGAACGGCTGCTATCGGCCCGGCCCAGCGATGAATCGATCAGCCTTTTCTGTGACCGCGGCCAGGTGGTGTTCCTCTGGGCTGACCAGGTGCTCACCAGCCGCACCCTGGAGGGCACCTACCCCAATTACGGCCAGCTGATTCCCGAAAGTTTCAGCCGCAGCATTTTGCTGGAGCGCAAGGCTCTGGTGGCCACCCTCGAGCGAATTGCCGTGCTGGCTGACCAGCACAACAACGTGGTGAAACTGCGCTCTGAGCCCGCCAGTGGCCTGGTGTACCTGAGTGCCGATGCCCAGGACGTGGGCAGTGGTTCCGAATCGTTGGCCGCCGAGCTGGAGGGGGATGCGATCGAATTGGCCTTCAACGTGCGCTACGTGCTCGAGGGCTTGAAATCGATGGCAGATCAGCGGGTGCAGCTGCGTTTAAACAGCGCCACCAGTCCGGCGGTGATCGCTGGGGCTGAGGATGATGGTCGCTTCACCTACCTGGTGATGCCCGTACAGATCCGCACCTAGGGCTTCGATGGTGAAGGCCCCTCAGCTATTGATCAGCAGCCTGTTGCGGGCCCGGGTGCGGGATGCTGCCGGCCTGGATCTTGGGGTGGGCCACCTGGCCTGGATGCATCCCCCCTGCCATCGGCTGCTGGGCTGGAGCACCAGACCCTCCGCCTTTGGGCCCCGCCGCACCGTGTGGCGCCTGGATCAATTGCTGGAAATTGCTGAAGGGGAGTTGATCGTTAAGGGGGAGCCGGCCGAAACCGACCAGGCCAGCCTCGATTTATTGCCCACCCTGCTGGATGCTGAGTTATTAGGCCGGGATCAACGCCCCCTGGGGCGCCTGGTGGATGCGGTGGTGGAACTGCGTACGGGGCAGATCCTCCATTACCTGGTGGCCCGCAGTGATCCGCGGCTGCCGGGCAGCAGCCGCTGGCGGCTCGATCCGGATCGCTTACTGGATCAACAACCGGGTCAGGTGATTTCCGCCCTGCAGGAACTCGATGATCTGCCCCTGGAAAAGGCCAGCATTCGCCAGCAGGTGTTGAGCCGCACCCGCCGCTTCCGCGACCAGGTGCCGGATTCCTTTGATGGTTTGGAAGATCGGCTGCGCTCCTGGGGGGAACGACTGCGGGATGGCGGCGAGGAGTTGATCGACCGCTGGCGCGAGGATGACGATGACCGCCCCCAAGAGCGCCCCGACCGCCCCAAGCGGGCCGATTCAGACCCCTGGATCTGAGTTCAGCGACACTGGGTAAGCCCCCGGTCCGGTTGTCCTTGGTCTCCACCTCTGCCCCCGGGGCTTCCGGCTTTGAACAGGCCCTTCCCGAGATCGCTGCCCAGGTGAAGCAGGAGGGGCTCACCCCTGCTGATTTCAATGAAATTGTGCGGCGCCTGGGTCGCCAGCCCAACCGGGCCGAACTGGGCATGTTTGGGGTGATGTGGTCGGAGCATTGCTGCTATCGCAACTCGCGGCCGCTGCTGCGTCAGTTCCCTACGGAGGGCCCGCGGGTGCTGGTGGGTCCTGGGGAAAACGCCGGGGTGGTGGACCTGGGGGAGGGCTATCAGCTGGCCTTCAAGATCGAAAGCCATAACCATCCCTCCGCCGTGGAACCCTTCCAGGGGGCGGCCACTGGGGTGGGCGGCATCCTGCGCGACATCTTCACCATGGGGGCCCGGCCCCTGGCCCTGCTCAATGCCCTGCGCTTTGGCCCCCTGGAGGATCCCCACAACGCCGGCCTGATGGAGGGGGTGGTGGCGGGCATCGCCCACTACGGCAACTGCGTGGGGGTGCCCACCGTGGGTGGTGAGGTGGCCTTTGACCCCAGCTATTCCGGTAATCCCCTGGTGAATGCCATGGCCCTAGGGCTGATGGAAACCCCTGAGATCATGCGTTCCGGCGCCATTGGTGTGGGTAATCCGGTGGTTTATGTGGGCAGTACCACCGGCCGCGATGGCATGGGCGGCGCCAGTTTTGCCAGTGCTGAATTGAGCGAAGCCTCCCTCGATGACCGGCCGGCGGTGCAGGTGGGGGACCCCTTCCTGGAGAAGGGTTTGATCGAGGCCTGCCTCGAAGCCTTTAAAAGTGGTGATGTGCTGGCCGCCCAAGACATGGGGGCCGCTGGCCTCACCTGCAGCTGTGCCGAGATGGCCGCCAAGGGCCATGTGGGCATTGAGCTGGATCTGGATCTGGTGCCCGCCAGGGAAACGGGGATGACCGCCTACGACTTCCTGCTGTCTGAATCCCAGGAACGGATGTTGTTTGTGGTGCAGGCCGGCCGCCAGGAGGCGCTGATGGAACGCTTCCGGCGCTGGGGTTTGCAGGCGGCGGTGGTGGGTCGGGTGCTGGAGGAACAGCTGGTGCGGGTGCTGCAGCACGGGGCGGTGGCGGCGGAAGTGCCGGCCCGGGCCCTGGCGGAAGACACCCCGATTAACGAGCGGCAGCTGTTGGCAGAACCGCCCGAGGCGATTCAGGCCCATTGGCGCTGGCAGGAGAGCAGCCTGGCGCCCCTGCCCCCCGAAGGGCTGGAGTCGGTGTTGCTGAAGCTGCTGGATGACCCCAGCATCGCCAGCAAGGCCTGGGTGTGGCGCCAGTACGACCACCAGGTGCAGGCCAACAGCGTGGTGCTGCCGGGGGCCGCTGATGCCGCTGTGTTGCGCCTGCGCTTCCAGGAGGGTCCTAGGGCCCTGCAAGCCAGCCAGCGGGGGGTGGCGGCCACGCTGGATTGCCCCAACCGTTGGGTGGCCCTTGATCCGGAGCGGGGCGGCATGGCGGCCGTGGCCGAGGCGGCCCGCAACCTCAGTTGCGTGGGGGCTGAGCCGATTGCAGTCACCGACAACCTCAATTTCCCCTCCCCGGAAACGCCCACGGGCTATTGGCAGCTGGCGATGGCCTGTCGCGGCCTGGCCGAGGCCTGTCGGCAGCTGGAAACCCCAGTAACTGGTGGCAACGTTTCCCTCTACAACGACACCCGCCTGCCCGATGGCACGGTGCAACCGATCCAGCCCACCCCGGTGGTGGGCATGGTGGGGCTGCTGGAGCGCTTAGATCGCCTGGTGGGTTTGGCCTGGCCGACCCCAGCTGAGGGGGCTGAGCCAGATCAGTTGCTGCTCTTGGGCTTGCCCCTCGCCACCGCTGGCGACGACGACCGCATCGGCCTGGCCGGCAGCAGCTATCTCCAGGTGGTCCATGGCCTTTGCACCGGCCGGCCGCCGCGGCCAGACCTGGCCCTGGAAAAGCAAGTGCAGGGGGCCCTCCGGGTCGCCATTGGCGCTGGTTTGGTATCCGCAGCCCATGACCTCTCCGATGGGGGTTTGCTGGTGGCCGTGGCGGAGATGGCCATAGCTGCGGGAACTGGGGTGCAGTTGCAGCTGCCAGCCTTGGCTGCCACTGGTTTGCGCTTGGAGCGTTTGTTGTTTGGCGAATCTGGGGCCCGGGTGTTGGTGACGGTGCCCAGGGCCCAGCAGGGGGCTTTCCAGGCCCTGATGACCGCCCACCAGTGCCCCCAGGAATTGCTTGGTGAGGTGCAGCTCGCGCCGCGCTTACAACTCCAGCTGGGGGCAAAGCTGGCCCTGGATCTGGAGATTTCCGCCCTGCAGGCGGCCCATGGGGGGGGGATTCCCCGCCGCTTGCAGGGCCATGCCCTCGGGCAGAATGGTTAACGAGCAGTGAAGAATCTCGAATTGGTCTCCCCCGACTGGCCTGACGAATCCGTTTCCAGGCCCGATCGGATGCAGGAGGCCTGTGGGGTGTTCGCTGTGCTTGCCCCTGGGGAACAGGTGGCCAGCCTTTGTTATTTCGGGCTCTATGCCCTGCAGCACCGCGGTCAGGAATCGGCGGGGATTGCTGTTTTTGAAGGGGAAAAGGTGCGACTCCATAAGGACATGGGGTTGGTGAGTCAGGTGTTTGACCAGGAGGTGTTGGAGCGGATGCCCGGGGACCAGGCGGTGGGCCACACCCGTTACTCCACCACCGGCAGCTCCCGGGTTTGCAATGCCCAGCCGCTGGTGATGATGACCCGCATCGGTCCCTTTGCCCTGGCCCACAACGGCAACTTGGTAAACACCGGGGAGCTGCGGGAGCGGCTGGCGGCCGAGGGCATGAACATCAGCACCAGTACTGATAGTGAATTGATTGCCTTTGCCCTGCAGTTGGCCGTTAACAGCGGCCTGGACTGGGATGAGGCGATCAAATCGGCGGCTCGCCAGTGTCAGGGGGCCTTTAGCCTCGCCATCGGCACGCCCAATGGCGTTTATGCCCTGCGGGATGGCCATGGCCTGCGGCCGTTGGTGTTTGGCAGCCTCGGCGATTCCGGCTCCGGTGGTTGGGTGGTAAGCAGTGAAACCTGTGGTTTAGATATCATCGGCGCCCGTTTTGATGATGATATAGCCCCTGGGGAGATTGTGCGTTTTTGTTCCGGTGAGCCGCGGCCATTTCGCAGTCGCTGGTGCGAAGAAACCCCGCGGCTATGTGTATTCGAGCTTATTTACTTTGCGCGCCCTGACAGTCGCTTTTTTGGTGAATCTCTTTATAGCTATCGCAAACGGATCGGCCAGCGGCTTGCCCAGGAGGCACCGGTGGAAGCTGATTTGGTGATTGGTGTTCCCGATTCTGGAATTCCAGCGGCGATTGGTTATTCCCAGAGCAGTGGCATCCCCTTTGGTGATGGTTTGATCAAAAATCGCTATGTGGGCCGCACCTTTATCCAGCCCACCCAGGCGATGCGGGAAGCAGGTATTCGGGTGAAGCTAAATCCGCTGCCGGATGTGCTTGAAGGCCAGCGGATTGTGGTGGTTGATGATTCAATTGTGCGCGGTACCACCAGCCGTAAGTTGGTGCAGGCCTTCCGTGATGCCGGTGCCCGGGAAGTGCACATGCGAATTAGTTCGCCACCGGTTACCCATCCATGTTTTTATGGAATTGATACCGATAGCCAGGATCAGTTGATTGCCGCCCGTTTTAATCTTAAGGAAATTACAGCCCATCTTGGCGTCGATTCGCTTGCTTATCTTAGTAAGGAAGGGATGCTCCATTGTGCCCAAGAGCAATCCCAACATTTCTGCACCGCTTGCTTTGATGGCCAGTACCCAATTCCTGTGGAAGAGGGCTTGCGCACCCGTAAACTGATGCTGGAACCTGCGGGTATGGCGGGATCTATTTAGGACAATTGTTTAGGATAATTAGCTTTTTAGGATAATTAGTTCTACTGGAATGGAAGTGCTGGAATGACTTTTCATAAATAGTAGTTCTGGAATCGAAGTGATCGAATCTCATTAATTGAATCTCATTAATTGAATAGCAGTGATTGAATAGCAGTGATGTAATAGCCGTGATTGAATGACAGATATGGAATAACAGAGATTGAATAACAGAGATTGAATAATAGAGATGGAATATTTTTTGTAATAGCAGGGCTTGAAATGCTACGGGATTCACCTCCTCCACCCTCAGCGGAGCCTATGGCCGATGGGGGAGCAAGCTGCTGCGCGATTAAGGATCCACCACTCTATGGAAAATGACCAGGGTCAAATGACTAGGGTCATTTTCCTAGAGGTTGGCGGGAGACCCAATGACTCAATCACTTGGCCAAAGCATTTACAGATACAGCATGGTTCACACTGGTCGCGGTTTCCCGCTGCCCCATAAGGGCTTGAATCTGAGGGACCCCATAAAAATCTTGGTGCCAAGAGCCCATGAACCTGGATAAAATCCCGCGGTCGATTACTTTAATTAATGCTTATTTTTCATCTTACCAGGTTACATCTTAAGAATTTATATATAATATAAGTATTTAACTATAAAAATCAAATAGTTTTTATATATTAAATAATTTTAATTCAATAATTCAATAATTCAATAATTCAATAATTTATCAATTATCAATATTTAAATTATCAATAGTTAAATTAATCACTTGTTTCAAGGGGCACCAGCCGCTCCAGGGTCTGCCCCTTCGGTAGCTCCAGTTGAATGCCGGCCCCACGGCTATCTTCCGCTGTGATTTCCTTGGGCTGGAAGCGCAAGCTGCCGTTTTTAGTTTCAGCGGCGATCAAACCATTGCTGCCCGCCCTCAGCTCCACCAGTTGATCACTGCGGTCGCTGAACCGCAGGGCGATTTCACCAAGATCGCCCCGTTGGCAGAGCCGCAGGCTGGCAACCGAAAGTCGCTTGATTCTGCCCAGGGCACTGGCCAGCAACACATCCCCAGTGGCGGCGCAGGCCACGGCCCCCACGATCTTTTCGCCGGGGAGTAGTCGCATCAGCGTTGGCCCCTGGGCGGTGCGACCCATCAGCGGCACGCTGGTGTCATCAATCGCTAGCCGCAGGCTGCGGCCGGTGCTGCTGGCCACGATCAGGTTCTGATTGGCAGCACAGAGCACTACCCGTTCCAGTTCCACCCCTTCCTTCAGCTTCAGCACCGTGGCGGCTCGACCGGAGAGGTCGCGGAATTCTTCCCCCGCCAGCCGTTTGAAGCGGCCATCACTACTTAGTAAGCCCAGGCTGAATTCTTCCCCGGCCGGCGGCAGCAGCAGCACCTCCACCACCCGCTCCCCTTGGCCATCAACGCTGTCGGGCAGGAATTTCTCGAGGGGGCCCGGCTGCTGGGCGGCAAATTCCCATCGCAAGGCCGCCACCCGGCCACCACTGGTGAAGGCCAGCAGGCTGGGGGCCGGCTGCACCGACAGGATCATCCGCGCGCTGGGGCCGTGGTCGCCGTAGGGCAGTGGCTCCAGCAGGTGCAGGCGACCCAGCACCTGGGGGGTGGCGATGCGCAGCAGGCCATCGCTTTGCAGCAATAAACGACCATCAGCGCTGATGGCGGATCGGGCTTGCTTCCTTTGGGCTTCGGCATTGGGGCGCTGGGCCTGCTGTCTTTGGGCTACCAGGTCGTCACCGCCCTCCAGTAGGCGGGTGCGGCGGGGGGTGGCAAAGCGTTTGCGCAGGTGTTTCAGCTCGCTGACCATGGTGTTCAGCAGGGTGGGCCGGTCGTCGAGCAGGTGGCGCAGTTGGGTTTGTTCCTGGCGCAGTTCCTCGAGTTCCTGGCGCAGGCCGTCCTGTTCGAGGCCGGTGAGGCGGCGCAGGGGCATGGCCAGCACGGCATCGGCCTGGCGTTCGCTCAGCCCCAGCCGCACCTGCAGGCTGGCCCGGGCCGAGGCGGCATCCCTGGCCGACTGGATCATTTCAATCACCTCAGCGAGGGCATCGAGGGCCTTGATCAGGCCTTCCACCACCTCCAGCCGATCTTCCGTGCGTTTGAGCGCATGGCGGGTGCGCCGCACGATTGTTAGTTCCCGATATTCGAGGAACTGATCCAGCAATTTGCGCAGGCTGAGTTGCTGGGGTTGACCATTCACCAGGGCCAACATGATCGCCCCGAAGTTGCTTTGCAGGGCCGTGCGTTTGTGCAGTTCGCTGAGCACCTGTTCGGCATTGGCATCCCGCCGCAGTTCCACCACCACCCGCATCCCCTCCCGGTCGCTTTCGTCGCGGATGTCGGCGATGCCAGTGATGCGGCCATCGTTTACCTGCTCGGCAAGTTTTTCGATCCAGCCGGCTTTACTGAGTTGATAGGGCAGCTCGGTGATTACCACGGCGCCGCGTTTATGGCGCCCCTTGCCCGGCTGCACTTCTTCGATGTGGGCAACACCGCGCATCGGGATGCTGCCGCGGCCATTCAGATAGGTGTCGCGCACACCACTGCCGGTGAGCACCAACCCACCGGTGGGAAAATCCGGGCCAGGGATTAGCTGCAGCAGTTTTTCATCACTGAGGTCGGGCTGGCGGATCAGGGCCACTAGGGCATCCACCACTTCGCCGAGGTTGTGGGGCGGAATGCTGGTGGCCATGCCCACGGCAATGCCGGTGCAACCATTCAGCAGCAGGAAAGGCAGCTGGGCCGGCAACACCGTTGGTTCCTGTTGGGAGCCATCGAAATTGGGGGCGAAATCAACGGTGTCGTTGCTGATTTCTTCGAGCAGCGCCTCGTGGGAGAGGGAGGCCAGCCGCGTTTCCGTGTAACGCATGGCGGCCGGGGGATCGTCATCCACCGAGCCGAAGTTGCCGTGGCCATCGAGCAACGGATGGCGGCTGGCAAAGGTTTGCACCTGGCGCACCAGGGCGTCGTATACCGCCTGGTCCCCATGGGGGTGGTACTTGCCGAGCACATCCCCCACCACCCGGGCGCATTTGCGGTAGGGCCGATCGGGGGTGAGCCCCAGTTCGTGCATCGCGAAAAGGATCCGACGCTGCACGGGCTTGAGCCCATCGCGCACATCGGGCAGGGCCCTACCCACGATCACGCTCATCGCGTATTCGAGATACGAGCGCTGCATCTCCAGATGCAGGGAAATCGGAACGATGCGCTCGTCCGCCATTCGGCGTGGCTTCAAGGCCTGAAGGTGCGGCTCAGCCTACAGATGACGGCTAGTTGTCCTTGATGCCGGCCAGGCCGGTGGCCCGATCCACGGCCCCCTGCAGGCGTTCGTCGTGGAAGAGGTTCTTGGTGGCCTGGCGCAGTTTTGCCCCCCAGAGCTGGTCTTTTTGGTAACTCTCCAGGGCGTAGTCGGGTTCCTTGGCCAGGGCCTGGATCGCCATTCCCACGGTTTCGCTGGAGGTTTTGCCCTCCGCATAGAGCGCCGCGGCCAGGGCCAGGCTTGGTTCTGCCGCCCCTGGGCTGAGTTCCAGGGCCCGGCGCCAACGGCTGATTGCCTCGCTGCTGCGGCCCTGTTCAAACAGCACGATTGCCTGGTTATTTACCGCCTCCCAGAAGTTCTTGCGCAGGCTGGCGGCCTTTTCAAACGAGGCCAGGGCGGCCCCCAGGTCCTTTTGTTGGATTTGGGCATTGCCCAGGTCGAAATAGGCCCCAGGGTTGTTTGGATCCAGCCGCAGCCCTTCACGGATAAGTTTCTGGGCTTCCTCTGTTTTGCCATTGCGCAGGTTCAGGGAACCTTCGGCAAACCAAACGCCGGCGTTATTGGGGTCCAGCTGTTTGGCCCGGGCCAGGGCTTCAGCGGCCTTGCCGGATTTCTCGCTGCGCAGTTCCGCCTCCGCCAGCACCAGCCAGGAGCGGGGGTCCTGGGGCAGCACCTGCACGGCCAGTTGGGCCAACCTGCGGGCTTCCTCCACCTGGCCGATCTGCAACAGACCAGCGGCGGCCCCGGCAATACCCAAACCGGCCTTGCCCAGGTCTTGGGCGCTGGGCACATACACGTAGGGCACCAGGGCCCGGGCGGGGGCGCTCGGGAGCCATACAGCGGCCGCCATTAGCGGAAGCAGCCACCGACGCATGGCAGGTAAGCAAAGGGACCCACAAGCCTAGGTGTTTTCCTGGGGGCAATTTTTGGGGCTGGCTTGTTTGGCCGCCCGCAGGTTGCGGCGCCACATCCAGGGTTTGATCCGGCGTAGGGCGGAGGCCCGCAGGGCTTGATCCCATTGCTGCTCCCCCCAGCCCAGCAGTGTTTCGCTGCTGGCCTCCAGGATCCAGGGCCTGGCTTGTAGTTCCGGGTCGGGGTTTGGCTGGGCCTGGTGCTGGTTCCAGGGGCACACCTCCTGGCAAATGTCACAGCCCGCCACCCAGCCATGCAGCGCTATGGGCAGGCTGGGTTCACGGTTTTCAATTGTGTGGAAGGCGATACAGCGGCGGCTGTCCAGCACAAATGGTTCCGGCAGGGCGCCGGTGGGGCAGGCCTCCAGGCAACGGCTGCAACTGCCGCAAAGCGGTGTCGCTGGTTTGTCTGGGGGCAGGGCCAGGTCGGTGAGCAGGTGGCCCAGCAGTAGCCAGGAGCCATGGCTGCGGCTGATCAAATTGCTGTTTTTAGCGATCCAGCCGAGGCCGGCTTCCTCCGCCCAGGCCTTATCGAGCAGCGGGGCCGTATCCACACAGGCGCGCCAGCGGCAGCCCGGCACCTGTTGCTCCAGCCAGCGCCCCAGGCGCCGCAGCCGCTGGTCGATCAAGCGGTGGTAATCGCGGCCCCAGCCGTAGCGGGCGATGCGGGGGGCGCCTGCCGCCTGGTTTTGACCTACGTAATAGTTGAGGCCCACCGCCAACAGGCTGCGCACCCCTGGCAAGAGGCTTTCCACCGCCCGGCGCCGGGGGTCGTTCATCCAGGCCATGTCTGCCTGGTGGCCGGCCTGTAGCCAACGGTCCAGGGCGGCGCTGCGCATTTGCAGCTGGCCACTGCCAGGTATGGCCGCCAGCCCGGCCAGGGCAAAGCCCTCCTTGAGGGCCTGGGCTTTGAGGGCCTGGGCCCAGGCGGCGGGGTCGCCCTGGGGGTCGGCAATTTGGTTCGGCACCCGTACAGTTGCGCCGCGATTGCATTCTCCCGTGCCCGAGCTTTCCTCTTCCCGTTTGTCTGGTCTATTGCGCTGGATCGGCGGTGTGCTGGTGCTCGTGCTCGGTTTCGAGTTGCTGGCGGTGCTGTCCGCCAATGCCTGGGGGGAGGAAGCCTTCCGTCAGTTGGTGGTGGACACCCTGATCAAGGGTTCCCCCCTGGCCCTGGTGGGTTTGCTGTTGATGTTGATCGGTTCCCGCCTGGATAGCCCCCAACAGCAGCGCACCCCCCTGCGCTGGACAGTGTTTGGCGTGGGTATCGCCCTGGCTCTTTCCCTGCTGGTGGCGGTGCCGGTGTCGATCAGTGGCAACACGATCCTTGCCGCCCAGGCAGACCAGGCGGTGGATCAGAAGCGGGCCGAATTTGAACGGGCCTCGGCCGAAAGCCACAACCCCCAGTTGCTGGAAACCCTGGTGGGTCAACTGCAGCAGGCCGGCCAGTTGCCCCCCAATGCCACCCCTGAACAACAAAATGCCCAAGCCCAGCGCTTCATTGATGGCCGCCTCGGTCAACTGAAGCAACAGGTGCAGCAGGCGGAGCGGGCCCGCTCGCTCACCCTGGGTCAAAGGCGCTTTAGTGGCACCGCCGTGGCGCTGGTGCTGGCCCTGGCCACCGCCGCCGTCGCCCTGGCCGCGGTGCTCTAAGCGGGCAGCCCCGTCGCTAAGTTGCAAGGGCGACACCGTGCGCAGGACCCGCCTTGGTGCAGACCCGCCCCAAACCAGAGCCCACCGTCAATGTGCGGCTGCAGCAGGACCTGAAAAATGACCTGATTGCAGGTCTGCTGGTGGTGATCCCCCTAGCGACCACCATTTGGCTCGCCACTTTGGTGACCCGTTTTGTGGTGAGTTTTCTCACCTCAGTTCCGAAACAGTTCAACCCGTTCAATACGCTCAATCCCCTGCTGCAGGAGCTGATCAACCTGCTGGTGGGGCTGCTGGTGCCCCTGTTGGGAATCCTGTTGATCGGCCTGATGGCCCGCAATATCGTTGGCCGCTGGCTCCTGGATTTCGGTGAGGGCACCCTGGCCCGCATCCCCCTGGCCGGCTCGGTTTACAAAACCCTTAAGCAGCTGCTGGAAACGGTGCTGCGCGACAACAGCACCCGGTTCCGGCGGGTGGTGCTCGTGGAATACCCGCGGGAGGGGCTCTATGCCCTTGGTTTTGTGACCGGTGTGCTCGGGGCCACGGTGCAGGCCGGTTTCCCCCACCCGATGTTGAGTGTGTTTATTCCCACAGCGCCTAACCCCACCACCGGCTGGTACAGCGTTGTGCCAGAAACCGCCGTGCGGGACCTCGACATGACCGTGGAGGATGCCTTCCGCACGATCATTTCCGCTGGCATTGTCAGCCCCGATGATCGGGAGAACCCGGTGAATCGCAGTTTTGCCAGTTTGTTGGCCCAACTGCGGCCCAGCTCCGTTCCGGCACCCCCCAAGGCCTGATTTAGATGCAGAACCGATCCATTGCCCGGGAACTGGCCCTGTTGATCCTTGGCCAGTTCAACGACAGGGCCGCCGGCCCCGTGCCGGCCGACCAGTTGCTAGCCCAGGCGCTTAGTTCCCTCAACAGTCACCTGCGCGAGGGACTCGACCGCAGCGAGCAGGAGTTGCAGCAGGCCCAGCAATCGCTGCTGGAAAGTGAACTGGTGGATGGCGAAGTGGTGCGGGTGCGGGAGCACCTCAGGCAGGGGCTGGAGCGGGCCGAACAGGTGCTCAACAGGCTTTCCGCCAGCCTTGAATTGCCGCGGCTGCTGATGCTGGCCGACCAGGAGGAGCTGCGGGCCTGGGCCCTCGGCCGTGCCCGGGCCGTTTTCCAGGCCCAACCGAGCTTGGATCAACGGATTGATGCGGTGATGGAAGGCTGGCGGCTGGGGCGCCTGCCCCGCATCGACCAAGACATCCTGCGGCTGGCGGTGGTGGAGATCGAACAGTTCAAGGTGCCGGCGGCGGTGGCCTGCAATGAGGCCGTGGAGCTGGCCAATCGCTACAGCGATGAGGCTGGCCGGCGGATGATCAACGGTGTGTTGCGCCGTTACACCAACGCGGTCCAGGCCTAGGTCATGGCGGAGTTCGATTGGTTCCAACGGGAGGCCGCACCCCAGGCGGCAGAGCCGGAGGATGCCCTGGCCTGGGCGAAACAGGCCTATGCCCGCCTCAAGGCCCAACAGGAGGCGGAAGCTGCCCCTGAAGCTGAGCCAGTGCCGGCCGCAGCGCCCCCAGAACCAGAAGAAGAACCAGCCCCAACAGCGCAGCCAGAACCAGCACCGCAACCGCAACCCGTTCTTTCCCTGCTCGAACAGGCGGCGGCCCAGCGCCAGGAACGCCTGGCCAGCCTGGTGGCAGTGGAGCCTGAATCTGCAGCCCCAGCGGTTGCCGAAGCCGAACCCCAGCTCGGTCAGCTGGACCAGGAATTCCTCTGGTCGGCGGAGGTGCTGGCCGCCCAGGGGCGGCGGCTGGACCAGGTTTCGCTCGAAGAAATCGATTGGCTCAGCCGCCTGCGCCGCGGCATGGAGAAAACCCGCCAGGGGTTTGTTACCCAGCTGCTCGACAACCTCGGCAGTGACCCCCTCTCTGCCAAATCCCTCGACGAGATCGAAACCCAGCTGCTCAAGGCCGATGTGGGCGTGGTAGCCACCGATCAGGTGTTGGAAAGCCTGCGGCGGCGCATGAATGAAACCGTGGTGGATGGCAGTGCCGCTTTGCAGTTGCTCAAGGAGCAGCTGCGCGGGCTGCTGGATGCCCCCCTCCAGCCTGGGGTGCCGGCGTTGCTGGCCCCGCGTAAGGGGGTGCTCAATATTTGGTTGCTGGTGGGCGTCAATGGGGTGGGTAAAACCACCACCCTTGGCAAGCTGGCAAACCTGGCCGTGCGCAGTGGTTACAGCTGCCTGGTGGCCGCCGGTGACACCTTCCGGGCGGCGGCGGTGCAGCAATTGCAGGTGTGGGCCGACCGCAGTGGCGTGGCGGTAATTGCCAATCCCTCCGCCAATGCCGATCCCGCCGCCGTCGTTTTTGATGCCATCGGTGCGGCCCGCTCCAAGGGCATCGAGCTGCTGTTGGTGGACACCGCCGGTCGGCTGCAAACCAAGCACAACCTGATGGAGGAACTGGCCAAGGTGCGGCGCATCATCGATCGCCTGGCGCCGGAGGCGGCGGTGGAATCGTTGCTGGTGCTCGATGCCAGCCAGGGTCAAAACGGTTTGCGCCAGGCGATGGCCTTTGCCAAGGCGGCGGGGCTCACCGGGGTGGTGCTCACCAAGCTGGATGGCACCGCCCGCGGCGGGGTGGCCCTAGCCGTGGCCTCGGAGAGTGGCCTGCCGATCCGTTTCATTGGCGCCGGCGAGGGTCTGCGCGACCTGCGGCCCTTCAACAGCTTTGAGTTTGTGGAGGCCCTGTTGGCCACGGGCTAATCCAGGGCGGGATTCAATTGGGCTGGATTAAACCGGCGTCGCTAATTTGTAGGCCCCTGCGGCAGCCCCATGGGTGGTTCGCCGCCTTTTCACCGCCCCCAGGTGTCGATCACCCCTGCGGCCTCCCTGCGGCAGCTGATCGACAGCCTCAACCGCGAGCAGCGCCGCAATCAGGAGTTGCTTGCCTCCTTGGGGTTTGCCCTGCGCAGTTTCACTAACCTCAGCCGTTTTCTGGAGTTGGTGCCCCTGCTCACCGCCCGGCTGGTGGAGGCGGAGGGGGCGGTGCTGCTCACTTTCCGCAGTGATGGCAGCCTCTGGCGTGAGCAGTTGCATTGTTCCTGTCCAGAGCGCTGCGCTGAGTTGATGCGCTTGCTTGCCGGCCTCAAAGACAAAGATCTGGATCGGGAGGCCGGCGATGAGGCGATGGCCTCGCGGCTGGATCAATTGGTGCGGCGCCAGCTGGGGGATGTGCAGCTGTTTGGCACCTCAGTGGTGGCGAAAAACCGCCAGCGGGGTCGGCTTTATGTGTTCAGTAGTGATCCGCAGTTTTCCTGGAGTGAGGTGCGCCGCCGCCATGTGCAGCTGGTGGCAGATCAAACCGCCGTGGCGATCGAAAACGAACTGCTGTTGGAGCAGATGCGCTTGCACCAGCGCCTCGACCAGCAGCTCAGCATCGGCGGCGAAATCCAGGCCCAACTCCTGCCAGACCACTGTCCGGTGATTGAGGGGGTGGAACTGGCGGCCCGCTGCCGGCCGGCCTTCCAGGTGGGGGGTGACTACTACGACTTCATTCCCACTAAGCCGCAATTCACCGGCAAACGGCGCGAACAGGGCCGTTGGGCCCTGGTGATGGGTGATGTGATGGGTAAGGGGATCCCCGCTGGTTTGTTGATGACCCTGTTGCGGGGCATGTTGCGGGCGGAGGTGCTCACCGGCTTGCCCCCCGATCGCATCCTCCATGACCTCAACCAGCTGGCCCAGGAGGATCTGGCCCATTCCAACCGCTTTGTGACCCTCTTTTATTCGGAGTACAACCCCCGCACCCGGCTGTTGCGCTTTAGCAATGCCGCCCACAATCCACCATTGATCTGGCGCCGCCAGCGCCACACGGTGGAGCGGCTTGATGCTCCAGGGCTACTGATTGGTTTGCAACCAGAGGCCCACTACGGCTGTGAACAGGTGCAGTTGGAACCGGGGGATGTGCTGCTCTATTACACCGATGGCGTTACCGAAGCCAGTGGTGTGAACGGCGAACGCTTTGACGAGGAACGCTTGATGCGGGCCCTGCTGGTGATTTGTAAGGGGGGCAGCAGCGCCCAGGAGATCCTCGATCAGTTGTTTGCCCGCCTTGATCGCTTTGTGGGGGTGGGCCGGCAGCTGGAGGACGATGCCTCCGTGGTGGTGTTGAAGGTGAAGGAGGAACTGGTGCTGCCTAGCCTGTAGCGCTATGCCGGGAAATGGGGATGGTGGCGTCGGAAGGGGTGACGGGTGGGGCGGGGGCTGGCTGGAGCGATCGCTTTGAGCAGGGCTTACATCCGGCCATCGAGCGCTTCAATGCCTCGATTGGCTTTGATATCGAGCTGTTGCAGCAAGATCTCCAGGGTTCCGTGGCCCATGCGCGGATGCTGGGCCGCTGCGGTTTGATCAGTGCTGCCGAGAGTGCCCAGCTGATTGAGGGGCTCGATACCGTGCGGCAGGAGGCGGCCGCTGGCCAGTTTCGGCCCGGTTTGGAGGCGGAAGACGTGCATTTCGCCGTGGAGCGGCGCTTGATTGAGTTGCTGGGGCCCCTGGGCAAAAAGTTGCATACCGGCCGCAGCCGCAACGACCAGGTGGGCACCGACCTGCGGCTTTGGCTGCGCCAACGTATCGATGGCCTGGAGGGCTCCCTGCGTCGTTACCAGCGGGCCCTGTTTGAGCACGCTGATCAGCATCTCCACACCTTGATTCCGGGCTACACCCACCTGCAGCGGGCCCAGCCCCTCTCCCTCGCCCACCACCTGCTGGCCTATGTGGAAATGGCGGAACGGGACCGGCTGCGGCTCCAGGATGTGCGCCGCCGGGTGAACATCTGTCCGCTGGGGGCGGCGGCCCTGGCCGGCACCCCCCTGCCGATCGACCGGCGTCAAACGGCGGAGGAACTGGGTTTTGAATCCATCTACGCCAACAGCTTGGATGCGGTTAGCGATCGGGATTTTGCGGTGGAGTTCAGTGCCGCCGCGGCCCTGGTGATGGCCCACCTCAGTCGCCTCAGTGAGGAGGTGATCTTCTGGGCGAGCGAGGAATTTGGCTTTGTGCGCCTCACCGACCGTTGCGCCACCGGCAGCAGCCTGATGCCCCAGAAGAAGAACCCGGATGTGCCGGAACTGGTGCGCGGCAAATGTGGCCGGGTGTTTGGCCATCTCCAGGGCCTGCTCACGATGATCAAGGGGCTACCCCTGGCCTACAACAAGGATTTCCAGGAAGATAAAGAAGCTCTGTTCGACACCGTGCGCACCACGGAGGATTGCCTGGAAGCCATGGCGATTCTGTTGGAGGAAGGCATCAGCTTTAGGCCGGATCGTTTGGAGCTGGCTGTGGCCAGCGACTTCTCCAATGCCACCGATGTGGCCGACTATCTGGTGGCCAAGGGGGTGCCCTTCCGGGAGGCCTATCAGTTGGTGGGAGGGTTGGTGAAGACCTGCCTGCAGGAATCGATCTTGCTGCGGCAGTTGCCCCTGGAGCGCTGGCAGGAGCTGCACCCGGCCTTCGAGGCCGATATTTTTGCGGCAATTACGCCGCGCCAGGTGGTGGCTGCCCGCACCAGTGAGGGGGGTACCGGCTTTAGCCAGGTGCAGGCGCAATTAGACCGTTGGCGTCCTGTTTTGATGTTGTCTTGACAACAGCAGCCAAAGGGGTGGCGCCGGTCTAGATTCGGTGTTGATCTCCACCGGGTGTGGCGATCTTTCCGTGTCCATTCAACGGTCCAATCGGTCCCCTACGGCCAGTGAGCATTTTTGTCGGCAACCTCCCCTTCCGTGCGGAACAGGAGGACATCATTGAATTGTTCGCCGCCTTCGGCGAAGTGAGCAACTGTTCCCTCCCCCTGGAGCGGGACACCGGTCGCAAACGGGGCTTTGCCTTTGTGGAAATGGCCGATGACGCCTCCGAGGAGCGCGCCATTGAGGCCCTCCAGGGCACAGACCTCATGGGTCGCCCCCTCCGCATCAATAAGGCCGAGCCCAGGGGCGGTGGTGGTGGTGGTGGCGGCGCTGCCGCTGCCCCGCGCCGCAATGGCGGTGGCTACGGCGCTGGTGGTGGTGGTGGCTATGGCGGCGGTGGTGGTGGTCGCTACCAGGACCGTGGCGCCGGTGCTGGCGGTGGCGGTGGCTATGGCGGCGGCGGCTACGGCGGCGGTGCTGGTGCTGGCGGTGGTGAGCGCAGTTCCGGTGCCCGGGGCTGGGAAGATCGCAGCTACGGATCCCGCGACACGGCCCCGGCTCCGGCCCCAGCCGCTGATTTCGGCGCCGGCGCCCCTGAGCTGAGCCGCGACAGCTTTGACGACGGCCGCAGCCGCCGCCGCCGCAGTGGTGGTGATCGCCCCGCCGCCGCCCCCACGGAAGATTGGGGCGATTACGGCGGCGCCGAAGGCTGATTTGCCGAGGGCTGCTGATCCAGCCCTAAAAGCATCAGAGCTGGCGGTTCTCCAGGGCCCTGGAGAGCCGATCTGCTGCTGCGGCCAGCTGGGTTTGGGGGTCGGGGCTGCCTTCGGCGGCCTCTTGGCGCTTGAGGCTTTGCATCGCCCGCACGATCAGAAACACCACGAAACTGATCACCACGAAGTTGATCAGGGCCACCAGCAGATGGCCGGCGGGCCAGGCATTGATCTGATTGATCCCAAGACTTTTCAGGCTGGGGGTGAGCAGTTGACCCATCACCAAACTCACCACCGCATCAATAACCTTGCCGAAGGCGCCGCCGATAACCACGGCGATGGCCAAATCCACCACGTTGCCGCGATTTAGAAAGTCGCGAAAGTCACGCAGAAAGCTGCTGGCCCTAGGTCGTCCCATGGAAAAACCAATTTCTGGAAGGGGTTTAAAGGGAATTGGTTAAACCGCTATTAACGCTGGGTTAACAGTTGCTTGCTCATAGCCCCTGCTCCTCCAGCTGTTGGCTGGCCCGTTCCAGCACCTCTGGCCCGGCCGTGCGCCCGCCGGCCGCTTCCCCCAGCTGTCGGCGCCAGTGCCTGGCCCCACTCACCCCTTCCACCAGGTGCACCAGATGGCGGGCGATCGGCCAGAGCCGTCCGCCGGCACTGCACCAGCGCTCGGCGTAGGGGATCACGCCCCGCAGCACCGTGGAGGCCTTGGGGGGTTCATCGGCCCTGGCGCCAAAGATCTCCCTGTCCACCAGGTTCCAGTGGAGCGGATGGTTGTAGGCGGCCCTGCCCACCATCACCCCATCGGCCCAGGCCAGTTGTTGCTGGCAATCCTGCAGGTTCTCAAGGCCGCCGTTCAGCTCCAGCCTGAGCTGAGGGCGATCCTGTTTGAGCGCCTGCACCAGGTCGTAGCGCAGCGGCGGCACCGTGCGGTTTTGTTTGGGATCTAGGCCCTCCAGCCAGGCCTTGCGGGCATGGACGCTGAAGCGCTGGGCCCCGGCCGCCGCCAGCGTGTCCACAAAGGCCAACAGTTCCCCATAGCTGTCGCGCTCATCAATGCCGATGCGATGTTTCACCGTGACCGGCAGCGGGCTGGCGGCGGCCATCGCCTCCACACAGCGGGCCACCCGCTCCGGATCTGCCATCAGGCAGGCCCCAAAGCGCCCCTGCTGCACCTTGGCGCTGGGGCAACCCACGTTCAGGTTCACTTCGTCGTAGTTCCAGGCGGCGGCCAGGCGGGTGGATTCCGCCAGCAGTTGCGGGTCATCGCCGCCCAGCTGCAACACCAGCGGTTTTTCGAGCGGATCGAAGTCCAGCAGCCTTTCCCTGCGGCCATGGTGCAGGGCCTGGGCCACCACCATTTCGGAATACAAAAGGGCATGGCGGCTGATTTGCCGCATCAGCACCCGGAAGTGGCGATCGGTGTAATCCAGCATCGGCGCCACGCTGAAGCGATGGGCCGGGGGGATCTCAGGGCTGGCGCTGGTGGGGCTCACTCCCCCATGCTGCTGCTTGGTAGTCCCCTTTCCCTTATTTCCATGGCCGATCTCCAGCGGCGCTCCTTGCTTAAGGCCCTCGGCGTTGGGGCGTTGGCGTTTCTGCGCCCTGGCAGGGCCCTGGCCGCTGCGCCGGCCTCGGATCCCGCCTGGCAACTCTCGGCGGCGGAATGGAAAAAACGCCTGTCACCGCAAGCATTTGAGGTGCTGCGCCAGGAGGGCACCGAAGCGCCTTTCACCAGTCCTTTGAACCAGGAAAAACGTAAGGGCACCTATGTCTGTGCCGGTTGTCGTCTGCCCTTGTTTTCCAGCACCACCAAATTTGATAGCGGCACCGGCTGGCCCAGTTTCTGGGCACCGCTTAGCGATGCGATCGGCACCAAGCTCGATTTCAAATTGATCGTGCCCCGCACCGAATACCACTGCCGCCGTTGTGGTGGCCACCAGGGCCATCTGTTTAACGACGGCCCCAAGCCCACCGGCAAGCGCTATTGCGACAACGGTGTGGCCCTGGCCTTTGAGCCCGATGCCTGATTCTCAGCGGGAGTTGCCCTTGGTGGTGGCCGGTGGCGGTGCCGCCGGCTTCATGGCGGCGATCACCGCCGCTGAGGCCGGGGCGCCCCAGGTGGAGCTTTGGGAAGCCACCGCTGACCCCCTGGCCAAGGTGCGAATCAGCGGTGGCGGCCGCTGCAATCTGACCAATGCCTGTTGGGATCCCGCTGAGCTGGTGGGTAATTACCCCCGGGGCAGCCGCCCCTTGCGGGGGCCGTTTAGCCGGTTTGCCGCCGGGGATGCGGTGGCCTGGTTCGCTGAACGGGGGGTGGAGCTGGTGGAGGAGGGCGATGGGCGGATGTTTCCGGTAAGCAACAGTTCCGCCACGGTGGTGGAGGCCCTAAGCCGGGCGGCGGCGGCGGCCGGGGTGCTGCTGCGCCCCCAGTGGGCCCTCCAGGCGGTGACGCCGCGGCCAGGGGGGGGCTTCCTGCTCCAACGCCGCGGGGGCAGCTCGCCCCTGGCCTGTCGCCGCCTGGTGCTGGCCACCGGCGGCCATCCCAGTGGCCGGCGCCTGGCCGAGGCCCTGGGCCACAGCGTGGTGCCGCCGGTGCCCTCCCTGTTCACCCTGCGGCTGCAGGCCCCCTGGTTGCAGGAGTTGGCCGGGGTGAGTCAGGCGCCGGTGGCCCTCGAGCTCCAGGTGGGGGAGGAACGCTTTCGCCAGACGGGCATCGTGCTGATCACCCACTGGGGGATCAGTGGTCCGGCCTTATTGAGGCTCACGGCCTTTGCCGCCCGGGCCCTGCATGGCGCCGGTTACCGCGCTGAATTGCGCCTGGATTGGACCGGTGGTCTGGCCCCAGAGGCCCTACAGGAGCAATTGCGCCAAGCCCGCCGCCAGCTGGCCCGCCGCCAGCTGGGCAATGGCCGACCGCTGGAGCAGCTGAAGCGCAGGCTGTGGGTGGCCCTACTGGCCCAGGCCGAACTCAACCCCAGCCAGCCCTGGGCCGAATTGACCCGCCAGGGGGAACAACGCCTGCTGGAGGTGCTGCAGCGCAGCCATTACCCCGTGACCGGCCGCGGCCCCTTTGGCGAGGAATTTGTTACCGCCGGGGGGGTGGCCCTGGGGGAGGTGAACCTGGCCAGCATGGAAAGTCGGCTTTGGCCCGGGCTTTATTTCGCGGGGGAACTGCTCGATGTTGATGGGGTCACCGGCGGCTTCAATTTCCAGCACTGCTGGACTAGCGGCTGGTTGGCTGGCACTGCGGCGGCGGCGTGATGAGCTCGGCCCAGCCTGGGGTTTATCCCTATCGCCACGACATCCAGGCCCTGCGGGGGGTGGCTGTGCTGGCGGTGATGTTGTTTCACCTCTTCCCTGATTGGTTGCCCGGCGGCTATGTCGGGGTGGATGTGTTCTTTGTTATTTCCGGCTATGTGGTGAGCTACTCGCTGCTGGCCAGCCAGGCCCAGCGCCAGCGGCCGGTGGGTTTTGGCGAGTATCTGGGGCGCCGAATCCGGCGGATTTATCCACCACTAGTGGTGTGCATAGGCCTGATTGCCCTGGCCACATTCCTGATCTATGACAAACGTTTATTTCATAGTTTTTCGGGTTATTCACTAACAAGTTTGCTGGGGATTTCAAACCTAAAGCTGATCTTCCAGCACACGGATTATTTTAGCCCAGATGAGCATCTGAATCCCTATCTGCATGCTTGGTCCCTGGGCATCGAAGAGCAGTTTTATCTGCTTTATCCCCTCATATTTCTGCCCTTATTGGGGCGCTCCGCTGCCCAGCCCCTGGCCCGGCCGCTGGCTTGGTTTGCCGCCGCGCTTACGGGGGCTTCACTGCTCAGCTGTGCGCTGCTGTCGCTGCTTAACCCCCAGCTGGCTTACCTCAGCCCCTTGACTCGTTTTTGGGAATTGGCCATCGGGGTGCTGCTCTGTTTGGCGCTGGAAGCCCCCCGCTATCGCCAATGGCTGAAGTTGTTGGCGGGCCGTGCTGTAGCGCCGATCTGCCTGGGGATCCTGCTGCTTTCCTTCTGGGGCCTTTCCGATAAAGGTTGGTATCCCTGGCCGGGCATCCTCTGGCCCGTGGCCGCCAGCCTGGGGCTGCTGGCTGCCGGTGCTTTGCGGGGCCCTGGCTGGCTGGGCCAGGCCCAGGGGCTGCACTGGTGTGGTCGCCGTTCCTATTCACTTTATTTGTACCACTGGCCCTGCATTGTTTTTAGCCGTTATCTGTTTGGACAGAGCTCCGGCCTATGGTTACCGGTGGCGCTTATTTCAACCCTGCTGCTTTCAATTGGCTCCTATCAGTTTGTGGAGCAGCGCTTTTGCCGAACGCTTTCCTTGCGGCGGCTGGGGGCTTTTTGTGCCGGCGGTTTTGTGGGCTTGTTGTTGTTAGATAGTCAGGCCGCCGGCCTACGCCAGCTCACGGGGTTGGCCCGCTTTTCTGAGTTGGCCTGGAAGGCGGAGGATCCCCGGCCGCTGCAGGATTTAGGCGGCCCCCAGCTGAAGGGCGAAGCCCAGGCGCAACGCCTGGTCAGCCCAGCCCTGGCGCTCACGCTGATCCGCTCCCCCCAGCGGCCCCCTGGCCCCAGCCAGCGCCTGTTTGTGCTGGGGGATTCCCATGGGGGTTCCCTGGTGGCGGCGCTGCGGGTGGTGGTGGCGGCCAAACCGCAGCTGGAGGCCCTGGTGATTACCCCCCCCGGCCTGGGGGGTTGTTCCCTGGTTTCCTACAGCTTTGATCCGAGCCGCTGCATTGCCTACGAGAAGGCGGCCCTGGCCCTGGTGCAGCAACGGGCCCGTCCAGGGGACCTGTTGTTATTACCCAGCCTGCGCTTACCGCGCCTGGCGCCGCGGCTAACGGACCGCTTCTACCGGGACCTGCGGCGGCCCCTGGCCGGTCCGGAGTTTGCCCCTGGCCTGCGGGCCCTGGGCCAGCGGGGGGTGCATTCTTATCTGCTGGCCCCCTGGCCTGTGTACAACGTGCTGGGCAAACAGTGCCTGGGTTGGCAGGGGCGCCTAAAGCCGGATTGCCAGCTGGACCGTGCCAACTTTGAGGCCGAGCGCCAGCCGGCCCTGCAACGCTTACGGCAGTTCCAGGCCCTGGTGCCAGGCCTGGAAATCCTCGATCCCCTGCCGCTTTTCTGTGGGGCTGAGCTTTGCTCAAACACCGAAGGCTCCCTGCCGCTCTATGCCGACCATGACCATCTCTCGGCCTATGGCAGTGCCCGCTTTGGCCAGTGGCTGTTGCAGCAGAAGCCGCTACTTGATCTTGTCGAAAACGGAGAACATCGGCAGATACATGGCCAGTAGAATTGAACCAACGATTCCGCCCACCAGCACGATCATTGCCGGTTCCAGCATGGCGGTCATCGCCTTAACGGTGGCGGCAATTTCATCCTCATAGAAATCTGCCACCTTGGAGAGCATTGCATCCATCTGGCCGGTTTCTTCGCCGATGGCTAGCATGCTCATTGCCATGTCGGGGAATACATTGCGGCGAATCAGGGCATGGCTGAGCATGCCCCCATCTTGCACTTCCAGCTTGGAGCCCTCCACCGCATCGGCGAGCACACTGTTGCCCACGGTGTCGCGCACAATGTCTAGGGCCATCAGGATTGGCACGCCGGCGCGGCTGAGGGAACTGAAGGTGCGACAGAACTGGGCAGTGGCAGTTTTCTGAATTAGATCTCCAAACAGCGGTAGTTTCAGCATAAATCTGTCGATTTGCCGGCGCCCCTGGCGGGTGGCATAGGTGCGGCGCAGCAACCAGGCCGCCAGCAACAGACCCCCCACTAGCAGAATCGAAAAAGAAGAGCGCAACAGGTCGCTGAGATTTACCATCATCTGGGTGAAAACAGGTAACTCAGCCCCCAGATCTTTGAAGATGCCCGCAAAGGTGGGAATCAGGAAGATTGTCATGCCTAGGAACACCAGAATGGCAATCACCAGCACCGTTATTGGATAGCCCAGGGCCCCGCGGATTTGGTTTTGCAATTTGGCGTTGTCTTCCAGCAATTTCGCCAGCCTTTTCAGCACCTCCTCCAGCACACCCCCCGCCTCGCCCGCCTCCACCATCGCCACGGTGAGGGCATCAAACACCTGGGGCCAACGGCGCATGGCGGACCCCAGGGAGGCCCCCTGGTTTACATCCAGGGAAACGCTGCTGATCGCCTTTTTGAACATCGGCATTTTCTGTTGCTGGGCCATCAGGTCGAGGCTGCGCACGATCGGCACCCCGGCACTCACCAGGGCCGCCAGCTTGTTGGCGAACACAGCTTTATCTCGCACCCCGGGCGGTTTTTCAAAATTGAGGCTCAAGCCCCGGGCCACTGTTTTGCTGGTGGTAGTGGCGGTTTTTAGGCTGATCGCCAAGATGCCGCGCTGGCGCAGAGTGCGTTTGGCACTTTGCAGGTCTGATGCCTGGATCTTTAGGGATTTTTCCTTCCCCTGGCGGTCTTTGTAGGTGGCCTCAAAGGTTTGGTTTGCCATTAGTTGTCAGCCACCAGCCGCGTTAGCTCATCCGGTTTTCCGGCCTTGGCCAGGCCCTCCTCCTTGCTGATCGCCCCGGCCTGGATCAGGTTGGCCAGGGCCCGTTCCAGGGTTTGCATGCCGTATTGACCGCCGGTTTGTAACTGCGAATAGAGCTGGGCGGTTTTGCCCTCGCGGATCAAGTTGGCGATGGCGGGGGTGTTAATCATGATTTCCTGGGCCATTACTCGACCGAAACTGCCTGGCGGCGGATTTAGTCGTTGGCAAAGGGTTTGGGAGAAAACCGCCAGCAAGCTGCCGCTCAGCTGTACTCGGATCTGGGTTTGTTGGCTGGGGGGGAACACATCCACCATGCGATCTACGGTTTGGGAGGCGGAGCTGGTGTGCAGGGTGCCAAACACCAGATGGCCGGTTTCGGCGGCGGTGACCGCCAGTTGGATGGTTTCCAGGTCCCGCATTTCCCCCACCAGAATCACGTCGGGGTCCTCCCGTAGGGCGGCCCGCAGGGCATTGGCAAAGCTGCGGGTGTCTTCCCCCAGTTCCCGTTGGTGGATCACGCTGCGGGCGGAGTGATACACAAATTCGATTGGATCCTCCACGGTGAGGATGTGTTCGGCCCGGGTCTGATTGATGTGCTCCAGCAGCGAGGCCAGGGTGGTGGTTTTACCGGAGCCGGTGGGGCCGGTTACCAATACCAGCCCCCGGGGCCGTTCACTGATTTCCTCAACGATCGCTGGCAGGCCCAGTTGCTCGAGGCTGGGGATGCGGTCGCCCAGGGCCCGCAGGCAGGCGGCGTAGGAACCCTTTTGCCGGTAAACATTCACCCGAAAGCGGGCGATGCCGCGTAGGCCGTAGGAACAGTCCAGTTCCCAGTTCTGTTCCAATTGTTTGCGCTGGTTGTTGTTTAGCAGCGTGAAGATCAAACGGTTGCAGGCTTCCTCACTGAGGGCTTCCGGCTGCATCGGCTCCAGCTTGCCGCTGAAGCGGCCATAGGGGGGTAGCCCGGCGGAGAGGTGCAGGTCACTGCCGCCACGCTCCACCAGGGTTTCCATCAGCTGTTCGATTTGCAGCTCCATGGTCCTCTGGCTTACTTCTGCACTTACTTCTGCAGTGTGCCCCTGGGGGTGACGCAATAGGGGCAATCAAGCCATTCATCCCTTAAGCCGGCCCCACAGCCCCGGCAGGTGGCAGTGCTGATCTGCCGGGCGCGGACTTCCTGCTCAAGGCCGGAATCCGTGAGCAGCACCCGTTCCACCTCCTCCAGGCTGGTGAGGCCCTGCTGGGCCAGTTCCAGCCCATAGCTCAGCAGGGTTTTCATGCCATTGGCCATGGCCATGCGGCGCAGTTGGTCGGTGGGGGTGCCCTTGCCGATCGCTGCGGCCATCGCTTCATTCACCCGCATCACTTCGTAAACCCCCACCCGGCCCCGATAGCCCATGCCGCCGCAGTGGGAGCAGCTGTTATTGCTGGGGATCTTGAAGAAATTGAGGTTGCCAGGGTCACTGGCCAGCAGGCCCACCCGGGCCAGTTCCGCCTCCTGGGGCTGGTGGGGCTGGCGGCAGTGCGGGCAGAGCCGCCGCAGCAGCCGTTGGGAGAGCACTCCGATCAAGGAGGCGCTGAGCAGGAAGGTTTCCACCCCCATTTCCTCCAGCCGGGCCACGGCGCTGGGGGCGTCGTTGCAGTGCAGGGTGGTGAGCACCAGGTGGCCGGTGAGGGCTGCCTCCAGGGCGGTTTTTGCCGTTTCTAGGTCCCGGGTTTCCCCCACCAGCAACACGTCGGGGTCCTGGCGCATGAAGGCCCGTAGGGCCTGGGAGAAATCCAGCCCCTTGTCGCGGTTCACCTGGGTTTGGGTGATGCCCGGCAGGGTGTATTCGATCGGGTCCTCCACCGTGGAGATGTTCAAGCCCGGATCGTTGCGTTCCGCCAGCAGCGAATAGAGGGTGGTGGATTTACCAGAACCGGTGGGTCCCGTCACCAACAGAATTCCGTAGGGCTTGCGGCCCATGTCACGGATTTCCGCCAGGGCGACGGGGTCGGTGACCAATTGGTCCAGGTCCAGTTGGGTGGCGCTGGAATCCAGCAGCCGCAGCACAATCTTTTCGCCGAAGCGGCTGGGCAGCACGTTGACGCGGAAATCCACGGTGCGGCCCTTGTAGTGGCGCCGGATCCGACCGTCCTGGGGCAGCCGCCGCTCGGCGATGTCGAGGTCGGCCATGATTTTGAAGCGGCTGGTGAGGGCCGGAATCACCTTGGCGGGCAGGGATTCAAAGGCCTTTTGCAGCACCCCATCCAGCCTTAGCCGCACCTGCAGGCCCTTTTCCTGGGGTTCCACATGGATGTCGCTGGCGCCAATTGCCAGGGCGCGCACCATGATTCGATCCGCCAGCTGCACCACCGGGGCGGCGCTGGCATCGGCGGCGCTTTGCTCAAGATCCGGTCCCTCAGGGGCTACCGGGGGGGCAAAGCTCTCGAAACTGTCGCTCAGCTCGAAGCGTTCCACTGCCCTCCACACAATTGCTTCAGGATGGCGGGGTTTCCCTCCCTTGATTCAGGTGCCGTCGCACCAGCAACATGTTGAGGTTCCAACGGTCTGCCGCATGAACGGAGAGTCCACCGCCTCCCCCTCCCCTTTTGAGGCTGAAGCAGGGGTGGAGCTGCCGACCCCGGCCGCTGAGCAAGAGGTCAGCAGCAGCGAGGCTGCCCCCCTAGAAACCACCGCCGCCGGATCGGCCGCTGATCTGGAGGCAACCCTGGCCAGCCTGCGCCAGGAGCACGAGGCCATGCGCAGCCAATACATGCGCATCGCCGCTGATTTCGACAATTTCCGCAAGCGCCAGCAGCGCGAAGCCGAAGACCTCAAGGTGCAACTCACCTGCAGCACCCTCAGCGAAATCCTGCCGGTGGTCGACAACTTCGAGCGGGCCCGCCAGCAGTTCAACCCGGAGTCCGAGGAGGCCCAGGCGCTGCATCGCAGTTATCAGAACCTCTACAAACAGTTTGTGGAGGTTCTGAAACAGCTGGGGGTTTCGCCGATGCGGGTTGAAGGCGAGGCCTTTGATCCTTCCCTGCACGAGGCCCTGTTGCGCGAACCCAGTGAGTTGTTTGCCGAGGATTTGGTGATCGAGGAGCTGCAGCGCGGCTACCACCTGGAGGGTCGGGTGCTGCGCCACGCCCGGGTGAAGGTGTCCATGGGGCCTGGTCCGGTCGCCGCCGCCGCTGCTGAAGCGAACTGATGGCTGATTACTACGACCTGCTGGGGGTTTCCCGGGATGCCGATGCCGACAGCCTGAAGCGGGCCTATCGGCGGCTGGCCCGCCAGTACCACCCGGATGTCAACAAGGAGCCGGGGGCGGAGGACAAGTTCAAGGAGGTGGGTCGCGCCTATGAGGTGCTGGGTGATCCCAAGACCCGGGCCCGCTACGACCAATTCGGCGAGGCCGGGGTGTCTGGGGCCGGTGGCGCCCCAGACATGGGCGACATGGGCGGTTTTGCCGATCTGTTCGAGACCTTTTTCAGTGGTTTTGGTGGGGCCGCCGGGGCCGGGGCTGGCGCCCAGCGAGCCCGGGGACCGCGCCAGGGGGATGACCTGCGCTTTGACCTCAACATCAGCTTCAAGGAGGCGGTGTTTGGCGAGGAGAAGGAAATCCAGATCCGTCACCTGGAAACCTGTGGCACCTGCAAGGGCAGTGGCGCCAAGGCGGGCAGTGGTCCGGTGGGCTGCAGCACCTGTGGGGGGGCTGGCCAGGTGCGGCGGGCCACCCGCACCCCCTTTGGCACCTTCACCCAGGTGGCCCCCTGCCCCGCCTGCGAGGGCTCTGGCCAGGTGATTGCCGACCCCTGCACCGACTGCAGTGGCCAGGGGGTGCAACAGGTGCGCAAGAAGCTCAGAATCAACATCCCCGCCGGGGTGGATTCCGGTACCCGCCTGCGGGTGAACAGCGAGGGCAACGCCGGCCAGCGGGGGGGCCCCCCGGGCGATCTCTACGTGGTGTTGTTTGTCCAGGCGGATCAGAAGCTGCGCCGCGATGGCATCAACATCCATTCGGAGCTCACGGTGAGCTACCTGCAGGCGATCCTCGGCGACAAACTTCAGGTGGACACCGTGGATGGCCCAGAGGAGTTTCAGATTCCCGCCGGCACCCAGCCCGGCACGGTGCTCACCCTTAAGGACCGGGGCGTACCGCGCCTGGGCAATCCCGTGGCCCGGGGGAACCATCTGTTCAGCGTCAAGGTGGTGTTGCCCCAGAAAATCGATGCCAGTGAGCGGGAGCTGCTGGAGCAGCTGGCCACCATCGCCGCCAGCCATCCCAAGGGCAAGGGGGGGCTGTTCGGCGGCCTCTTCCAGTGACGCTCAACCTGCGCGGTACCCCCTGTCCGCTCAATTTCATCCGCACCAAGCTGGCCCTGGAAAAGTTGCAACCCGGCGAGAGCCTCACGGTGGAACTGGATGGCGGTGAGCCGGATCTGTTGGTGAGTGAGGGGCTGCAGGGGGATAGCAGCGGCCTGGTGGCGGGCTTTGAACGCCAACTGTTGGCTGATGGGGCCGTGCGGCTGCGGCTTACCCGTGGCTGAGGCCGTCCGCGGCCAGGTGATGGCGCTGGAGGCCAATTTTTGTCGGGTGCGCCTGGAGCAGCCGGGTCCCGGCGGCCAGCGCCAGCTGCTTTGCACCCGGCGCAGCCGCCTGGCCCATGGGGGCCAGCAGGTGATGGTGGGCGATTGGGTGGGGCTGGAGGGCCTCGACTGGACCGATGGCCGGGCGGCGGTGGCCTCCCTGGAGCCCCGCCGCAGTGAGCTGCAACGGCCCGCCCTGGCCAATGCCGATCGGGTGGTGGTGGTGGTGGCCCTGGCCCAGCCCCAGCTGGATCCCGAGGCCCTCAGCCGCTTTCTGCTCTGCGCCGAAACCACCGGCCTGGAGGTGCTGGTGCTGCTCAGTAAGGCTGATCTGGTGGAGCCGGCCCTGCTGCAGCAGTGGCTGGAGCGCTTGGCCGCCTGGGGCTATGGCGCCCAGGGCATCGGCCGCGGCGACCCCTTGGCCCTCGAGGCCCTGCGCCAGCGGCTGCAGGGGGGGGTGTCTGTGCTCTGTGGCCCCAGTGGGGTGGGCAAGAGCAGCCTGCTGAATGCCCTGGTGCCGGCCCTGGCCCTGCGGACGGCTGCTGTGTCTGGGAAGCTGCAGCGGGGGCGCCACACCACCCGCCATGTGGAACTCCACGACCTGGCGGTGGATACCCTGCTGGCCGATACCCCGGGCTTTAACCGACCGGAGTTGCCCACCGACGCCAGCCAGTGGCCCCTGTTGTTTCCAGAAATCCGGCACCAGCAGCAGGCCGGTGCCCGTTGTCGCTTTCGCGATTGCCGCCACCTGCAGGAGCCGGGCTGTGCCATCGACCGCCACTGGGAGCGCTACGACTACTACCGCGCCCTGTTTGACCAGAGGCCTTAACCGCCCAGGCCGGTGAGGCCGGGCAGGTTGAGGCCACCGGTGAGTTCTTCCATGCGTTCCTTCATGGTGGCGGCCGATTTGGCGTAGGCGTTCTGGAGGGCCTCCAGGGTGGCGGTTTCGGCGGCCTGCTGGCCTTCCGCCAGCAGGTCCGGGGCTAGCTGCACCCGTAGGGGCTGCTGGTTGCCGGAGAGCCAGATGCTGGCCCGACCATCAACGCTGCTGCCTTCGATCTCCATGGCATCCAGCTCCTCTTGGAGTTTCTGGGCGTCCTGCTGGATCTGTTGGGCCTTGCGGAAGGCTTCGGTGAGCTGTCCGAAGTTGGGGAGACCGAAGCCAGCCATCGCACGAGAGCGTGAACCTTCCAGATTAGGCAAAGGACCCGAGCCGCATCACCTCGGGGTGCAAGCGCAGGCCATGGGCCTTTTCCACCTCCGCCTGCACATGGCGGATCAGGGCATCCATGTGGGCCGCCTGGGCGCCACCGGTATTGACGATGAAGTTGGCGTGCTGGGTTGATACCTGGGCCCCACCGATTTGATAGCCCTTCAGCCCCAGGCTTTCGATAAGTTTCCCGGCCTTGAGCGGTTCGGGGTTGCGAAACACACTGCCGCAGCTGGGCAGTTGGTAGGGCTGACTGCTGGTGCGGCTCTGCAGGTTGGCGCTGGTGCGGGCCCCCACGGCGGCCGGGCTTTCCCCGGGTTGGAGCTGGAAGCGGGCGGAAAGCACCACCCAGGTTTCCGCCTGCAGGCGGCTGTGGCGGTAGCCATAGGCCAGGGCCTCGGCGGGCAACACAAAGGCTTCCCCCCCCGCTGGATCAATCAGGGTCACATCCAGCAGGCAGTCGGCCAGGCAGCCCCCCTGGGCGCCGGCATTCATCACCACGGCGCCCCCCACGGTGCCTGGGATGCCCACCGACCACTCCAGCCCCCCCAGGCCCGCCTTGGCGGCCCGGCGGGCCAGGGTGGGGATAGGTTCGCCCGCCTGGGCCACCACCACCCCAGTGGCGGGATCCAGCTGGGCCCCCTGCAGTCGGCGGGTGCAGATCACCAACCCCGGCAACCCCTGGTCACTGATCAACAAATTTGAGCCGGCACCGATCAGTTGCAGCTGCTGGCCTTCCGCCTGGGCCCAGTGCAGCAGCAGCTGAAGTTGTTCCAGGTTCTCTGGCTCAGCAAAGTGTTCGGCCGGGCCCCCCACCTTCCAGGTGGTGAAGTCCGCCAGGCCCACCTCAGACCTGTATTTCACGCGGCTGCCGGCAGCCCTGGGTCGGAGTGGCAGGCCTCCAGGTGTTCCCAGAGTCGGTTCACATCGCCGGCACCCATCACCAGCAGTAGATCCCCGGGGGCACTGAGCTCCAGGCTGGCGCTGGCCAGGTTCTTGAGGCTGGGGCAGGCCAGCGCCTGGCAGCCCAGTGCTTCCAACTGCTGGGCCAGGGCTTCACTGCTCACCCCGGGGATCGCTGCTTCTCCGGCGCTGTAGAGGGGGGCTAGCAGCACCACATCCGCCTGGGTGAGGGCGCTGGCAAAGCGCTCCATGAACTCCGCCGTGCGGCTGTAGCGGTGCGGCTGGAACACGGCCACCACCCGTTTGGGCACCCAGGGCAGGGTGCTGCGGCCGCTTTCCACCATCAGCTGGGCCATGGCCAGGGTGGCGGCCACTTCGCTGGGGTGATGGGCGTAGTCATCCACCACCAGGCGCCCGGCGATTTCACCGCGCAGGTCAAAGCGGCGGCCGGGGGGTACCAGCTGCCCCAGGGCCTGTTGCAGGGCCGGGAAGGGGGCGCCCACCAGGCGACAGGCGGCGATGGCCGCCAGGGCATTGCTGAGGTTGTGGCGGCCGGCCATGGGCAGCAGCAGTTCCCCCAGGTGTTGGCCGTTTTCCAGGTAGTCGGCGTGGCTGCCGTCGCCGTTAAGGCTCAGGGGCACCGCCCGGAAGCTCAGTTCCTGGGCGCCGGCCTCCTCCTGCAGGCCCCACCAGTGGTCGGCCTGGAAGTGCTGGCGCAGCACGGGGCAATCGTGGTTGGCCAGCACCTGCTGGCAGTTGGCGGTGAAGCGACCCATGGTGGTCACCAGGGCCGCCAGGTCGGGATAAAAATCCGTGTGGTCTAGTTCCAGGTTGGTAACCAAGCCCAGGGCGGGTTTGAACTGCACCAGGGAGCCATCGGATTCGTCGGCTTCCGCCACCAGCAGGTCGCTGGCGCCGGAGCGGGCGTTGCTGCCGAAGGCAGGCACCACGCCGCCAATGATCGCGGTGGGGTCCATGCCCACGGCGGCCAGCAGGCTGGCAATCAGGCTGCTGGTGGTGGTTTTGCCATGGCTGCCGGCCACGGCAATGCTGCGCTGGTTGCCGATTAACCAGCTGAGCAGTTCGGCCCGGTGGCGGATTTCCAGACCGGCAGCGCGGGCGGCGGCCAGTTCGGGGTTATCGGCGGGTATGGCGCTGCTCACCACCACCAGGGGGGGCTGCGAAACGCCGCTGCGGATCGCGTCCACCGTGGCGGCGTTTTGGTCGCGGAAGATGCGGGCACCCCGGTGGCGCAGGGCTTGGGACAGGGCCGTTTGTTTGGGGTCGGAGCCACTCACCTGATAGCCCCGGTCCGCAAGAATCCCGGCCAGGGCAGACATGCCGATGCCGCCGACCCCAATGAAATGCACAGGCCGTTGAGTCGAGAGGGAAAGGGTCGAAGCCAACTCTGCAAACCGCCTATGCCGAACTTAAGTCCATCCGCTCTGCTTGTCCGCCCCTGGGGCCCTAGGTCCCGGGGCCAGGAGCTTCTGTATGATCGGCAGCCAAATTCCCTTTTCTACCGGGTTTTCCCTTCTTTGCCATGACCCTTCGTGTTGCTATCAACGGTTTTGGCCGGATCGGGCGCAATTTCATGCGCTGCTGGTTAAGCCGTGGGGCCAACACTGGCATCGAAGTGGTGGGTCTTAATGACACCTCGGATCCCATCACCAACGCCCATCTGCTCACCTACGACTCGATGTTGGGTCGGATCAAGGATGCGGAAGTGTCTTACACCGACGACTCCATCATCGTTAACGGTCGTTCGATCAAATGTTTCTCCGATCGTAATCCTCTCAACCTGCCCTGGAAGGAATGGGGCGTGGACCTGGTGATCGAAGCCACCGGGGTGTTTGTGGATCAGGCCGGTGCCGGCAAGCACATCCAGGCCGGTGCCAAGAAGGTGCTGATTACGGCCCCTGGCAAGGGCGAAGGGGTGGGCACTTTTGTGGTTGGCGTTAATGCTGATCAGTACCGCCACGCTGATTTCGACATCATCAGTAACGCCAGTTGCACCACCAATTGCATGGCGCCCCTGGTGAAGGTGCTGGATCAAAGCTTCGGCATCGAGAAGGGCACCATGACCACCACCCACAGCTATACCGGCGACCAGCGCATTCTTGATGCCAGCCACCGCGATCTGCGCCGGGCCCGGGCTGCGGCCATCAACATCGTGCCCACCTCCACCGGGGCTGCCCAAGCCGTTGCTTTGGTTTATCCGCCGATGAAGGGCAAGCTCAATGGCATCGCCCTGCGGGTGCCCACCCCCAACGTTTCCGTGGTGGACATGGTGCTTGAGGTGAAGCGCAATACCTCCAAGGAAGAGGTGAATGCCGTGCTTAAGGCTGCCTCCGAGGGGGCAATGAAAGGAATCATCAAGTATTCCGATCTGCCGCTGGTTTCCAGTGATTTTGCCGGCACCGATGAATCCACCATCGTTGATTCAGACCTCACCATTGTGATGGGTGGCAACATGGTGAAAATCATTTCCTGGTACGACAACGAGTGGGGCTACAGCCAGCGCGTTGTTGATCTGGCCGAGGTGGTGGCAAAGAACTGGGCTTGATACTCGACTGAATTTTTTAATTAAATCGGGCCTGGGTTTTAGTTGAAATGTTCATAACCCCTGCCTCCGGGCAGGGGTATTTTTGTGGCGCCCCAGCAGAGTGGCCCCGGTTCGGCCCGCAGCCAGCCGATGCAGCGGGCCCCGGGCAATTGGGCCACAAAGGCCTCGGCCCAGGCGGGGTTTAGGGCCAGCACCAGTTCGAAATCTTCACCGCCATCGAGGCAGAGGCGCTCTAGGGCTGTGTCGGCGCTGAAGCCCGGAGGCAGGGGCAGCCCGCCTTGATCCAGCTGGGCCTGGCAGCCGCTGGCCTCGCTGATCAGGGCGAGGCTGCGGCGGAGGCCATCGCTGCTGTCGGTGCCGGCCACCCGCCAGGGCTGCCCCTGGGGCCGGCTGCGGTGCAGGGCCTCCACCGCATCAAAGCGTGGTTGGGGCCGCTGGTGGGCCTCGATCGCCCGGACCCGTTGCTCCGGGCTGGGCTCCCGGGCTAGGGGCTGTTCCCCCTGGAGCAGGGCCAGGCCGAGGCCACTGAGGCCATGGGCCCCACTCACCACCAGTCGATCCCCCGCCTGGCCGGCCCCCCGTTGGATCACCGCCCCCGGATCCACCCGCCCCAGGGCGGTGATCGCCAGCAGCCGCACGGGGGCCCGGCTGCAGTCACCCCCCAGCAGCACGCCGCCAAAGCGTTGCAGCAGCTCCGTTAGGCCCCCGTAGGCCTGCTCCACCCACTGCAGTGAGGTGGCCCCTGGGGCCCCCAGGGCCACGGTGAGCCCATCCACCTGGCGGCAGCCCATGGCGGCCAGGTCGGAGTAGTTGGCGGCGCCGGCCCGCCAGCCCACCGCCTGGGCTGGGGTGGTGGCCTCGGAGAAATGCACCCCCTCCACCAGGGCATCACTGCTGATCACCCGCCGCAGCGCCCCCTCCGGCGCCAGCAGGGCGGCGTCGTCATTCAGTTGTTGGGGTGGGGCGAAGGCCTTGAGCCGCTCCAGCAGTTGGCTTTCCCCCAGCTCAGCGAGGCTGGGCCCCTCAGCCATGGGGCTGCAGTTGCTCAGCACCATTAAGAACTTTGGCTGAAACGATCCTGTCGTCCACCGTTAGCTCCCCCAGCACGTCAAAGCCATCAACCACATAGCCAAAGGCGGCATAGCGGCCGTCGATCAGATTGAGACCGGCGGGGGTTAGTTCCGGTTCAAACAGGAACAGGAAAAACTGGGAGGAGCCGTCATCAAGGGCGGCATCGGAGTGGGCCCAGCCCAGGGTCCCCTTGGCGGCAAACGGCAGCACCGGCGTTGTTTTAAACAGCCCTAGTTCTTCAAAGGTTTCGTTGTAATAAGGAGCTGTAATGCCGGGGGCACGGATTTCCAGGGGTACGGGCCGCACGCTTTTGCTGCCCGGTGCCACGAAGCCAGTTTCCGGGCCCTTGGGGTCGCCGGTTTGCAGTACATAGAAGTCTTCGGCGCGGTTAAAGCCCAGGCCGTCGTAGAAACCGCGCTGCACCAGATCCACAAAGGCCCCCGCCGTTAGCGGAGCGTTGTAACCATCCACCACCAGGGTGAGGTCCCCCTTGTTGGTGCTGAGCTGCACCGTGGCGCGCCCCAGCAGCCGGGGTAGGGCCTGGAATTCCTCAGGGATCTGGAAGGGGAAATCCTCCACAAACAGGGCTTCGCTGGCGCCGATGCTGGCCAGGGCCTGGCGTCGCAGGCTCAGAAACCCGTCCCGGTCCTGCTGGTCAGCGGCAGTACAGAGCTGTTCCAGTTGGCCCTTGAGTTGGCCCAGGGTGTCGCTGGCCTGGCCCTGGCGCTGCTGGGGCAGGGCCGCCACGATCGCCTCCTGGTGCTGGGCCAGCTGTTGCTGGGTGCGGCCACAGCTGGAGCGGAGGCCGCTCCAGCGGCGGGCGCGCAGGTCTTCGCTGGTGGCCTCCAGCCGGTGTTGCAGATCCTCCAGATCGGGCTGCTGCACCGGCAGGGCATCCCTGAGCAGGGCGGCCGGATCGGTAATCGCATTGCCCGGGGGCAGGTAGGCCCAGGCGCTTTCGGCAGGGAGCAGTATCCCCAGCGCCAGGGTCAGGCTGAGCAGCAGCGAAAGCAAGGTGCTGGGCACGGCCGCCGACTCGGTAGCTGGGACCACCGTACAATCCGCCCCAATACTTTCCGCCGGAATGATCTCCAGCAACGATTTCCGCACCGGTACCACAATCGAACTGGATGGCCAGGTCTGGCGGGTGATCGAGTTTCTGCACGTGAAGCCAGGCAAGGGCTCCGCTTTCGTGCGCACCAAGCTGAAATCAGCCCAGAGCGGCAGCGTTGTTGAAAAAACCTTCCGGGCCGGGGAAATGCTCACCTCCGCCCTGCTGGAGAAAGCCACCCTCCAACACACCTACATGGAGGGCGACGACTACGTGTTTATGGACATGGCCAGCTTTGAGGAAACCCGGCTCACGGCTAAGCAAATTGGCGATGGTCGCAAGTACCTCAAGGAGGGTATGGCGGTGAGCGTCGTCTCTTGGAACGGCAAACCGATTGAGGTGGAGCTGCCCAACTCCGTGGCGCTGGAGGTGACCCAAACCGACCCGGGCGTCAAGGGTGATACCGCCACCGGTGGCACCAAGCCCGCCATTGTTGAAACCGGTGCCCAGGTGATGGTGCCGCTGTTTATCACCATCGGCGAGAAGATCAAGATCGATACTCGCTCTGATAGCTATCTGGGTCGGGAGTCCTGAGGAGATGCAGATGAATCAACAGGAATTACAGGCCCTGCTTGAGTTTCTCTCCAGCAGTGATATTCAGGAGCTCAAGCTCGAAGGCGACGACTTTCGACTTGAGGTGCGACGTAATTTGCCCGGCCCGGCGCCGGTGTTGATGGCGGCTGCCCCGCAGCAACTGGCGGCGGCCCAGCCCCAGGCTGCCCCCTTGGCCCCACCGCCGCCGGCCGCCGCCGCGGCCCGCAGTGACCTCGTGGATGTGCTCGCTCCGATGGTGGGTATTTTCTACCGGGCTCCGGCCCCAGGGGAGGCGCCATTTGTGGAGCTGGGCAACCGGATCAGCGTTGGTCAAACCATCTGCATCCTTGAGGCGATGAAGTTGATGAATGAGCTGGAGGCTGAGCTCTCCGGTGAGGTGGTGGAAATTCTTGTGGAGAATGGCACCCCCGTGGAATACAACCAGGTGCTGATGCGGCTGCGCACCTCCTGAGTTCAGTACTGCTTGAGTTCAGCCCAGTTCCAGGGCTGTTTCCAGGGCGGCCACCATGCTGTCGGCCCTGGCGCTGCCATGGCCGGCGCGATCGAAGCCGGTGCCGTGGTCTGGGGAGGTACGCAGAAACGGCAGGCCCAGGGTGGTGTTTACCGCCTGGTCAAAGGCCAGCAACTTCACGGGGATCAGCCCTTGGTCGTGGTACATGGCCAGATAGCCATGGGGCGCCTGGGCGGCGGCGCTGGGCTCCCGCCAGGCCTGGGCGGCCCCGAGCCAGCAGCTGTCGGGGGGTAGGGGCCCCTCGAGGCTGAGCTGCGGCCGCCGCCGCCGTTGCTCGGCCAGCAGCGGTTCGATCCAGTCCTGTTCCTCCTGGCCCAGTTGCCCCGCTTCGCCGGCGTGGGGATTTAGGCCTGCCACCACTAGCCGGGGGGCGGCCGTGAAGCGTTGGCAGAAGTCGATAAGTTGCTGCAGGCGCCGCTCCAGCAGCTCGCCGTTAAGGGCGCCGGGCACCTGGGCCAGGGGCAGGTGGGTGGTGGCCAGCAGGGTGTTGAAGCGCCACTGGCTGTGGGGGGAGCGGGCCGTGAATAACATCGCCACATCTTTGGCGCCGCAGAGTTCGGCCAGCCGCTCCGTTTGACCTGGGTAGGGATGGCCCGCCTGGTGCCAGGCCACTTTGGCGATCGGGGCGGTGGTGAGGGCCCCACAGCGGCCGTCCAGCACGGTTGCCACGGCGGCGCTGAGCCAATGGAAGCTGGCGGCCCCACTGCGGGCGGAGGCCACCCCGGGTTCAATGCTGGCCCCCAGGGGTAGGTCGAGGATTTCCAGCTCGCTGGGGTTGGCCAGGGGTGTGGCTGTGCGCTTCAACAGTTGCCCGTAGCTTTGCTGCAACCAGTGGCGACAGCCCACCAGCAGGGGGTTGAAGCTTGGATCCAAGCGCTGGAGTTGGGCGATGGCCTTGAGGGTTACTTCGGCGCCGATGCCTGCCGGATCCCCCAGGGCGATGGCGAGTCGTGGCAAGGGTTCAGGCCAGCGCCATGGGGCTGTCTACTTCCACTCCGGGCAGGGCTGTGAACAGATTGACCAGTTGTTTAAAGGTGTCGAGACAACGGTTGTTGCCACTGCCGGCGATCGCCTCGTTGCTCACCACACACTGCAGTTCAGCGCGACCATCCCCGCTGCGGTTTTGGTCGAGCACCACCACCACCCGATCCCGCAGGCGTTTGCTTGGTTTCATGTCGATCAGGCTCACCGACTCGCCAAGGGCGGAGCGGAGCTTGAAACCTTCGCTTTCAAGCGCTTTCGTGGCCAAGGGCAGGAGCATCGCCCCATCCTGGGTTCGGGAGAAGCACTCGTAACGGGCCATCAATCCAATCCAGCCGAGGGGCAGAGTTAACTCGATGCCGTTTAAGAAAGCACCCCTAGGTCCTTGATCCAAGTCACCTGAGGATCACTTCCCCTTCTGGTATCCATGCTACGTCTGTTGTTGTTGGCTCTGCTGCTTCTCGGTTTCGGTGTGGGCCTGCAGCGGGGTTGGTTGGAGATCCGCTGGGATCGGCTCGGGCTGGAACTGCAGCGCTCCATTAGCCCTGGTTCCCCCAGCCCGGCAGCTGCTCCTCAACGCTGAGACAGGCCCTTAACCCCTCTCTGTAGCTGGGGTAGAGCAGCTGATAGCCCAGCCCTTCGGTGAGAAGTTGGTTGCTCACTCGTCGGTTCTCCTGCCAGAAACTCAACGCCATCGGGCTGAGCTGGGGGGCGATCGCCTCGAAGTTCTGGCAGGGGGGCAGGGGGCACTGCAGCAAGTGGGCGGCAAAGCCCAGCAGTTCGCTGCTGGGGGCGGGCTGCTGGTCCACCAGGTTCAGCAGCGGCGGCCGTTGGCTGGGGGGCAGCGCCAGGCAATGGAGCAGGGCGCCCACGATGTCGTCCCGATGGATGCGACCAAACACCTGGCCGGCTTTGTGGATCAGGCGCGCCTCCCCCCGCCGCAGGCTCAGCAGGGGATTGCGGCCGGGGCCGTAGATGCCGGGCAGGCGGAATATTTGCAGGGGCAGGCCGCTGGCTTGCCAGGCCTGCTCACAGGCCAGCCGGGCGGCGCTGCGCCGTTGCAGGGGCGGGCCCACCGCGCTGGTTTCCGTGACCCAGCCCCCTTGGCGGTCCCCATAGACCCCGGTGCTGGAGAGGTAACCCACCCAGCGCAGCGGTAACTGCTGCAGCTGCTCCCCGAGGCTCTGCAGCACCGGGTCGTGGCCCTCTGGGTCTGGGGGAATGGTTACCAGCAGGTGGGTGGTGCCCGCCAGGGCGGCCGGGGGGGGCAGCAGGCCGCTGCGGCTGTCGAAAGTGAGGTCGTCGCTGCTGGGTTCCGGTTGGCGCCGGCTCACCCGCACGGAGCCGCCCAGGCGTCGCACGCTGGCGGCCAGGTGCTGGCCCGTATAGCCGCCGCCCAGCACCAATAGCTGGCCTTGGGCCAGCTCCGCCGGCAGGGCCTTGACATCTAGCCCGGTCATGAGTACATCTGTACTGTCTCGTAATCCCTGCCGCCCATGGCCCCCCGTTCCTTGCCTGTCCAGCGACCCCGGCGGGCGCTGGTTATGCCCTCCATTCTCACGGCCCTGCTCGCCACCGCTGGCTTGCTATTGCCTGAGCAACCCCAGCTGCAGCAGCAGATCTGTGAGCAGCACATCAACCCCGAAGCCTGCCGTGTTTGGTGAGGCCTCAGGCCGCCTGCAGGCTCAGGTCCCCGGCCAGGGGAGGCAGGGTATTGGCTGGGTTCCGTTGTTCCATTCGCGACTGTTCTGATCGCGGTTGTTCTGCCCGCGGTTGTGCTGATCTTGTTTCCGCCTGGGCGGGGGTGGCCCATTGGAGCAGGCGCACCGCCAGGCGCAGGTCCCCATCCAGCCAGGCCCTGATCGCCATGGCGCGGCGGGGGTCGTAGAAGCGCTGCCGGCGGTACCACTGGAAGGCATCGGCATCACTTTTGTGGCCGTTGCAGGAGAGGCAGGAGGGCACACAGTTCTCGGTCACGCTTAGGCCGCCGCGGCTGCGGGGTAACACGTGATCAATGGATTCGGAACCCCTGCCGCAATAAATGCAGGTGTGATGGGTGTGGCCGTGAAGCGATTGCCGCCAACGTCGGACTCGGAGCTTGGGACAGAGTTCCTCCAGGAACACCGCATCGCTCTCGTGCATCCGAAACCCCCGGATATGCGCCAAGTGTGAAGGGATCCAGGCCCCTGTCAATGTGTCGAAGGCTGCACTTCTGAATCTTTTCAGGGCTTTCTTAAATCTCCTGGTCTGGGGGCCTTTTAGCCCCTTGTGCCGGGCCTGGAAGGCTTTAGATTTGCCTTTCGCTCTGCAGCCCCCTGAAGCCTTCCCCCAACGGTCTTTCACTCACCGCCAGCGGCGATGTGCTTTTCCGTTGCCCCTTTGATCCGGTCACCGTGGCGCAATTGCGGCGGATCCGGCCCAGGGGCCTCTGGCAAGCCCGCCTGCAGGGCTGGGTGTTCCCCTTTGAGGCGGTGCTGCGCCTGGTGGACTGCTTTGGTGAGCGTTTCCCCATCGACCCCAGCCTGCGGCAGTGGTGGCAGGCGGTGGATCAGCCCTTGCCGCCGCTGCCCCCCCACCGGCAACTGGTGAATGCTGCGGATCTGCAGACCCCCCTGCCCGATGGCCGGCAACTGCTCGCCCACCAGCGGGCGGGGGTGCGTTGGCTGCTGGCCCGCCGCGGGGCGCTGCTGGCCGATGAGATGGGGCTGGGCAAAACGCTCACGGCCCTGGCGGCGGCCCGGGCCCTGGTGCGGCTCACGGACTGCCGCCTGCTGGTGGTGGCGCCGGTGGGTCTCCATGACCATTGGCGGCGGGAGGCCCTGGCCCTGGAGTTGGCGCCCCAGCTGTTCAGTTGGGCCCGCCTGCCGGCGGAGCCACCCCCCGGCGGCTTGGTGCTGCTGGTGGATGAGGCCCATTTCGCCCAGAACCTCCAGGCCCGGCGCACGGCCGCCCTGCTGCGCCTGGCCCGCCACCCGCGGGTGCGGGCCGTGTGGCTCCTCAGCGGCACCCCCAGCAAAAACGGCCGCCCGATTCAGCTCCTGCCCCTGTTGATGGCCATTGGCCATCCCCTGGCCCGGGACCGCCGGGCCTACGAGGAATTGTTTTGTAATGGCCATTGGCGCCAGGCGGGTCAGCGGCAGGTGTGGGACTGCCAGGGGGCCAGCCGTCTCGATGAATTGGAACGGCTGTTGCGGCCCCAGCTGCTGCATCGGCGCAAGCACGATTGCCTCGATCTACCCCCCAAGTTGCGTTGTTTCCACCCGGTCACCCTGGCGGCGGCGGCAGAGCGGCAGTTCCAGCAGCTGTTAACGGAGCGGCTGGAGGCTTACCGCCGCCGGGCGGCGGCGGGGCTGGTGCGTTCCGACGCTGAATCCCTGGCCCTGCTCACCGTGCTGCGGCGCCTGGCGGCCCTGCAGAAGTTGCCCGCCGCCGTGGCGCTGGTGCAGCAGTTGCGGGCCGCAGGAGAGGCGGTGGTGCTGTTCAGCAGCTTTGTGGCACCGCTGCAGCAGTTGCAACGGCTGTTGGGGGGCGAACTGCTCACCGGCCAGGTGGCTCCCCCGGAACGGCAGGGGCGGCTGGCCCGTTTCCAGGCGGGTGCTGCTGATCTGTTGCTGGCCACCTATGGGGTGGGGGGCCTCGGCCTTGGTTTGCAGCGGGCCTCCCAGGTGGTGTTGCTGGAGCGTCCCTGGACCCCCGGCGATGCGGCCCAGGCGGAGGACCGTTGCCATCGGCTGGGCTCCCGGCGCCCGGTGACCAGCCATTGGTTGCAGCTGGGCAGCGCCGACGCCTTGGTGGATGGCTTGATCCTCAGTAAGGCAGACCGGATTGAGGTGCTGTTGGGCCAGCGGCGCCGGCTGCTGCGGCGCCAGCCCGTGGCCCGCATGCTCCAGGAATTGCTCCAGGACTAGTGGCAGCTGTCTAGCCGCACCTGGATTTCGTCTTGCAGGTCCTGGGGCACGGTTTTGCCCTGGCCTTGGCTTAATTCAGCGGCCCGCTGGATGTCGGCGCAGGCGGCGGTTTTGTGCTGCAACAGGGTGTGCAGCAAAAAGCGGTCATTGAGGGGGCGGGGGTCCCTGGGATAGGCGGCCACCACGGCATCGCAACGGTCTAGGGCCTGGGGCAAGGCATTGGCCTCCACCCCCGCCAAACAGCTATTCACTGCGGGCCGCGGTTGGCCACAGCCCCCCAGCATCAGCAGCCCCAGGCCTGCCCCCAGGGCTAGGGCCCCAGCCCCTGGCTTCTGCCCCCTGCCCATGGTTTGGATCAGTAGCTGTAGCGACCGCTGTCCGTTGATTTGGCGCTGCCACCACCCCCAGTGCTGCTGCTATTGCCTATGCCCAGGTTGGGGGTGTGATCTGCTCCGGTTTCCTCGCGGCCGGAGTACAGGGCCCCGAGGAAGCGGGCACAGCTGCCGAATTTGTCTTTTTGGTTCACCACGGTTTCGGTGATCAACACCGCCGCATGTTCCGGGGAGGTTTTGAACAGGCCATTGCTTTGGCGCTTGATGCGGGCATAGGCCGCATCCCAGCTCACCCCATGGGGGTTGCCGGCCTGGCGCATGAAGCAGTAGATCTCGGCGCCTTTTTCGCCCAGTTCATCGGCAGCCATTGGCAGCGGCAGTGCGGCGATCCCGCCCATGGCCAGCAGCAGGGCGCCGAGCAGCGTTCTACAGCGTGCAGCCATTGTTCATCCATCACTAACTGGGCCCAACTTATCGATTGGCAGGCGTCTGTCCAGGGTGCCCCGGCTTGAGTTGTCCCTGGGTCTGTGCTGTCATCGCCCCAACGCCTGTTTTTGGTTTTTATGGTGTCGGAATCCCTTTCCTTTCGCGTTAGCCGCAGCACTGAGGGGCTGGCGGAAACCCTGGCCACCCTGTCCCAGCGCCTGGTGAAGCTGGAGCAGCGCCTCGGGGCCCTGGAATTACAGATCCAGAATCAGCTGTCCCCCCATCCCGAGGAGCTGGCCTCCCTGCGCACGGTGGAAACCCTGCTGGAGGATTGCCGCACCCTGTTAGATCAGTCGCCGCCCCAAGCCCCTGGCGAGGTGGTTTGGGAAGACTGGCCCAAGGCAGAAGCCGAAGCTACCCCCTAGAATTGGTACAGATGTACTGACGCCATGGTGATGGGGGTGGCGACGGCCCTGGGCCTAGGGATTGCTGTGGTGGAGGCGGGTTTTCCCAGCCCCGCCGACGACTACATCGAGGCGGGCGTAGATCTCAATAGCCAGTTGATCCCCCATCCGATTAGCACCTTTTTGCTGCGGGTGAGTGGCGATTCGATGCTTGCTGCCGGCATCCACCATGGCGATCTGCTGCTGGTGGATCGCAGTCTTCAGCCCCGGCCGGGGCGGGTGGTGGTGGCGGTGCTGGATGGGGCCTTCACCCTCAAGCGCCTGGAGCGCCATCGGGGCCGTTTGCGGCTGCAGGCGGCCCATCCCGACTATCCCCCCCTGGAGTTGGAGCGCTGCGGCGAAGTGCAGATCTGGGGGGTGGCCACCCAGGTGATCCATGCCCTTTGAGGGGTTAGGGCCGGGGGCAGCCCCCCTGGCCTTGGTGGATTGCAATAACTTTTATGCCGCCTGTGAGCAGGCCTTTGACCCGGCGTTGCAGGGGCGGCCCGTGGTGGTGCTTTCCAATAACGATGGCTGCATCGTCGCCCGCAGCCGCGAGGCCCGGCAGCTGGGCATTGGCATGGGGGTTCCCTATTTCCAGCTGGCAGATCGGCTGCGGCAGTTGGGGGTGGTGGTGCGCAGCTCCAACTACGCCCTCTATGGCGACATGAGTCAACGGGTGATGGCCTGCCTGGAGGCCCAGGTGCCGGAGCTGGAGGTGTATTCCGTGGATGAGGCGTTTGTGCGCCTGCCGGCCCTGGCCCCTAGGGCCCTCAGCACCTGGGCGGCGGAGTTGCGGGTCACCGTGCGCCAGGGCTTGGGTTTGCCCATTGCCGTGGGCCTGGCGCCATCCAAGGTGCTGGCCAAGTTGGCCAATCAGCTGGCCAAGCGGGATCCCCGCCGGGGGGGGGTCTTCAATTTTTTGTTGGAGCCCTGGCGGGAGCCCTGGTTGGCCCAGTGCCCGGTGGAGGAAGTGTGGGGGGTGGGTCGCCGCTGGGCCCGTTGGTGTCGGCTGCGGGGCCTGGCCACTGCCCTAGACCTCTCCCAGGCCGACCCCGAGCTGTTGCGGCGCAAGCTCGGGGTGGTGGGTTTGCGGCTGCAACAGGAATTGCGGGGGGTGAGTTGTTTGCCCTTGGAGTTGCTGCCGGCCCCCCGGCAGGAGACCTGTGTGAGCCGTAGTTTCAGCCCTCCGATCCAGGAGCTGCAGCCCCTGCGGGAGGCGGTGGCCAGCTATCTGGTGCGGGCCGCTGAGAAATTACGTCGCCAGGGGCAGCGGGCCGGTTGCCTCACGGTGTTTGTGCGCACCAGTCCGTTTGCCGCTGGGTTCTATGGCAACAGTGCCAGCCTGCGGCTACCGCTCGCCAGCCAAGACACCGCTGTGCTGCTCCAGGCCGCCCTGCCCCTGGTGGATCAGCTGTTTCGGCCGGGGCGCCTGTTTCAAAAGGCAGGCGTGCTGCTCCAGGAGCTGCAGCCCCTAGACCAGTGGCAAGGGCATTTGTTTGTGAGCTTGTCGGCGGAGCAGCGGCAACGGCGCGAACGGCTGCTGGCCCTGGTCGATGGGCTCAACCGTCGCCATGGGGCCGGCACCCTGCAGTGGGCGGTGGCCGGCCTGCGGCCGGCCTGGCGCCTGCGGCGTGATCACCTCTCTCGGGGCTACACCACCCGGCTGCAGGATTTGCCCTTGGTTTATGCCCGTTAAGGGGGGCCAAACCGGGCCCCAGGAAAAAATGCGTGGAAATGCTTATCAGAAAAGCGTCGATTTCCCTTGGAAAGCCTGCTAAGGGGTGGCAAAATGAAAAGAAAGCGAACCATGGGCAGCCTCACCCACGTTCATCACCAAGCCCTCCCGGCCACCCCAGCCTGCCAGCTGCGCGGTTTCATCGAGGGCGATCACCAGATCGAAAAGCTGGAATTTGCCCTGGCGGTGGCGATCAGCCGCAAGGATGAGCAGCGCATCCAGGAATTGCGGTTGCGGATTGCTGAGTTGGGAGACAACAGGGAAGAGCCTGGCACCTGAACAAAGTCTCCAAGGCCTGAATTATTGGCCGCCGGCGGAGGAAGTGCCCTAGGTGTTGGGCTAAGGATTGCTTTTGGCGGCGAAATTTGCCAGGCTGTGAATATACGTTGGTGGTGAAAACACCTCCGCCATGGTCACGGCTCTACAAGTGAAGACAATTCCCCCAGGCACCAATGCCATGGGGGCGGCGGGAGCTGATCGACAGCGGCTATTGGATCAGGCCAATGAATGGCACGAAAAAGCCCGTCGCTTGGCGGCCAATGGTGAAGTTGTTGAAGCTGGGGCGCTGATCCTGAAGGGGCTGGATTTCGAACGGCGGGCGCGGGCCCGCGGCCCCCAGGTGCTGGGAGTGATCAAACGTCGCGTTTGAATTTCACTGGCTAGGCCCACTGCTGGGCATTGCAAATATCCTGGCGCTGTTGATTGGCCTGGTGCCATGGCCAGCAAACTCAGCCTCAACGCCACAAACCTCGAGGCCCTTGGCGCCGCCCGCTTAGCGGAACTGTTGATGGAGCTCAGCGGCGGTGATGCCGTTGCTAAGCGGCAGCTGCGCCTCGCCCTGGCGGCCGGCAGCAGTGCCGAGGAGGCGGCCAGGGAGGTGCGTAAGCGTTTGGTGGCGATTGCCCGTTCTGAGAGCTACATCGATTGGCGAAAACGCAAGACCCTGGTTAGCGATCTGCAGGCCCAGCACCGGGCCATCACTGGTGCAATTGCCACGGCCGACCCTGCCCTGGCCCTCGATTTGCTCTGGCGCTTCCTTGAGCTGGCCGAGGGGATTATGGATCGCTGTTCCGACAGCACTGGCACTGTTATTGAAGTGTTCCAACAGGCGGTGCTGGATCTGGGGCCGCTGGCCAGCGCCGCCCAGGCGGATCCCCTGGCCCTGGCTGAGCAGGTCACGGAGGCCCTGGCCGAAAACGGCTACGGCCAGTTTGACCAACTGATCCCAGCCGTTGCTGAGGCCCTAGGGGAAAAGGGGCTGGCCCATCTGGAGCAGGAATGTAGGGAGCGAGGGGCCCAGCCCGGCCATCCCTCGCTCCTGACCATCGCCGAATGCCGCGGTGATGTGGATGCCTATGTGTCTCAATTCACAGAAGACGATCTGCAGTGGCCCGATAGCGCCGCCCAGGTGGCCGAACGACTGCTTAAGGCGGATAGGGCCCAGGAGGCCCTGGCGGTGCTGGACCAGGCGGCAAGGGCCGCCCAAACCTGGCATGCGCCCCACTGGGATGACACCCGCATCGCAGTGCTGGAGGCCCTCGGTAAGGGGGAGCTGGCCCAGGGCCTGCGCTGGAGCTGCTTTGAAAAAACCCTCTCGATGCCCCACCTGCGCGATTACCTCAAGCGCCTGCCGGATTTCGAAGATGTGGAAGCTGAGGAACGGGCCTTTGAGGTGGTGGAGCAGCATCCGAGGTCCCTGGAGGCGCTGCGCTTCCTGGTGAACTGGCCGGCCCTACCGAGGGCGGCCAAGCAGGTGCTGAACCATTGGCAGGACTGGAACGGTGAGGCCTTTGAATTGCTGGCTCCGGCGGCGGAACGGCTGGGCAGCAGCCAGCCCCTGGCGGCAACGCTGTTGCTGCGCTTGATGGTGGTGTTCACCTTGGGCATGGGCCGCGCCAAGCGCTACCGCTATGCCGTTGAGCAGTTGCAAAGTTGTGGGCAACTGGCCGCGGTAATCAACGATTGGCAGACCATTGAAAGGCACGAGAATTTCGTGGCCCGCCTGCGGGAAGCCTTTGGCTTGAAGTGGAGCTTCTGGGCGGCAGTAGACGCTGGGGCTGCCAACTAAAGGCCGCCTACTAAAGGCCGCCTACTAAAGGCCGCCTACTAAAGGCCGCCTACGTAGTTGATACCGGGCAGTGGCGGCAGGGGATGTTGATTCGGTCAGTTTTGAGTTCTGTACGGACCGTACGGTTTTCGATTTGAAGGTTGCAGAGTTCTTCTGGGCCCTAGTGGGCCCTAGCCCGGTGATCTGCCAACAGGCTTTTGCGAGGCTGAGGGGAATATTGGGACTTTCGGGATTCACATCCAGCCGGCCCCTGCACTCCCCGACGCCTCAGCCAGCGCCGACCTGCGGCGCTTTTTGTAAGGAGTCCTTACCGCAAGGGCCCATTCCGCCTAGGGTGACCTCATTCAAGGGGGTGGCTCCATGGAGCTGGCCACACTCACGTCCAAGGGGCAGGTCACGGTGCCGAAGGCGGTGCGTGAGGCTCTGGGATTGCGCCAAGGCGATCAGCTGAGTTGGGAGCTGGAGGATGGCTCAGTGCGGGTACGGGCGGTTGCGCCGTTGGATCTGGCTTACCTGCGGGGGCTAGATGAGACCCTGGCTGAGTGGAACAGTCCAGTGGATGAGGAAGCGTTCCGTGATCTATGAGCGCGTTCGATAGGTATGCCGTGGTGCGGGTACCTTTCCCGTTTAGTGATCGGCTTGCACAGAAGCGGCGTCCAGCGGTGGTGCTGTCTGAACCTGGGTTTCAAAAGGTCTCCGGGCATCTGCTGCTGGCGATGATCACCACGGCCCATCAATCAACCTGGCCTCTCGATTGGCCCATTAAGGATCTTCAGGCCGCAGGTCTGCCACAGCTCTGCCTGGTGCGTTTCAAGCTGTTCACCCTCGACGAGCGACTGGTGCTGGGGAGTCTGGGATCCCTAGCGGCTGCCGACCAGGCAGGGGTTGAGGCCCAGCTGGGTAAGTTGCTGCCCGCCATAGCCGCAGGCCCGCGGAGCGGTAATCGGGTAGAGCTTTGATGCGGGCGGTGGTGGCAGATAAACAGGCCGAGAAGATCAGACAGGCCCCGCAAGTTCAATGCTGGCAGCTTGTCAAAGCTCGAGTTATCTCAATTAATTCAGCAGCGCAACGCCCAACTCCTTTGCCAAGGCCGCCAGGCGACGGTCCTCAGTCCAGAGACAACACCGGGTCAGCCTTGCGGACGCCAGCAGGTGGGCATCTACATAGCCGATGCCGCGTCCCATCAGCTTTTGCTGCTCGATCAGCTGAAGCACCTCGGAATCACTGGCCACCGTTGCGGCAGGCAAGCCCTGGAGCAGCTCAAGAACACGGCCGCGATCGTGCAGGTTGCCGCAGGCGAGTTCACCAATCACCCAAGGATGGATCAACACCTTGCCCCCATCCAGCGCTGTCGTGAGATGGGGCAGCCCGCTGCGCAGGTGATCCACCCACACGGAGGTGTCCACGAGAATCAAGCAGCGCTCCGGCGGCGAGGGATCGGCTCGAGATCCGGTTGGCTACCGCCCAGGGCGGCCAGGCGTTTGGCGCTCTCCCGCTGCACCAGGGCCTGCAGAGCTTCCTTGAGGAGGGCAGTGCGCTCCAGCTGGCCGCATAACTGCTGGGCCTGGGCCAGCAGTTGATCATCAAGGGTGACGGTGGTACGCATGGCCGAGCGCAACTGGCATCGCATCAGTTTAGTCATCAAATGATGCCTTTAGGCTCGGCAGCGATCGGGTGCAGATCAGCGGGGCCCACGTCATCCCCGCACCAGCGGCTGTAGGCCGCCAGGTGGCGAAGGCTTCCAGCACATGCTTCATGTGGTGCCGATGAACCCTGGTCCAGGTTGACTCCTTGATTTCGCCGCTGCGGATTTTGTACTCGCGATAACATTCAATCAGGGCATTCCAGTCTGTCTGCTGTTCAGGATTTGGCCTTTGGGCAGTAGTGGATCCGTCATTTGATTCTTCGGCTGAAGTGAACGCGATCTTCTTTGTTGCCAGTTCTGGTTCTATTCCGCTGCTGAAATCGTCGTAAATCTTGCAAACGGCCTCGCCAATCTTCTTGGCATGATCGAAATACCAGGGGATCGGAAGTTGTATCTGGCGAAGCCTCGGTGCTCCGTGAGCGCCCAGCCCCTAGGACATCCCTTGCGGGACAAGGCGTGAGCGGTCTCAACGCGGATGGCGATCTCCCAGGGAGCTGCCTCAGCCATGTGAGAAGGCCTGTGAGAAGGTCGGCCCTAGAGCCTGGCACGGCCTGTCAGGTGCGGTCAGCCGCTGGCAGTCCTAAAGCCAGTACCTGACTAGCTTCTCGTGAGATTTTCAAGGTCTGGTCTACAAGCGGGTGACCGGACTCGAACCGGCGACGTTCAGCTTGGGAAGCTGACATTCTACCACTGAATTACACCCGCATTTCTTCAATTTAGCAAAGAAAGGGCCCCGCCTGGGGGGCAGGGCCCAAGGCCGCTACTTTTTCATGGGGGCGGCGGGTTCTTCCACGCACTCAACCTCGGCTAGGGCCTGCTGGCGGGCGGCGATCACAGGTTGGGCCTTGGTGCGCAGCTCCTGGGCGGCCTGCTCGAGGGTGAGCTTCTTCTGCTTGGCCACCTTGTCAACTTCCTTGTTGAAAGTTTTCAGCTGGTCGCGCAGTTCCCGCACCCGGGCTTTTTGTAGGGCTTTCTCTGATTTCTCGAGGCCGTTGAGGGCCGTCACGAGGTTTTTCTGGGCTTTTTCCGCATCACCCACGGTGGAGGTGGGGGTGAGGGCCCGAACGGATTCAAGGGCATCGCCAACGGCGGCTAGCTGGTCACAAACGACCACTTCGGCTTTCTTTTCGGCTTTTTCAGGGTTCTGTTGACAGGCCACGAGGCTCAGGGCCAACAGGCCGGTGCCGAAGAGGAGTGCAGGACGCATGGGGAAAGGGTCTGGCCGCCTAACGGTAGACAGACCCTTCTCCGCCGCAAGGGTGCTGAGCAATTAGCTCTGGAGCACCGCGGCTGCGGCCGCTACTCCGGCCCCGGGTTGGGCGGGGGGCCGTCCTAGTTCCACCAAGGCCCCTTCGATGGCGGCCACGGCGGTGAGGATGTCGCGGTCGCACACAAAGCCCAGGTGACCGATGCGGAACACCTTGCCCTTGAGATGGTCCTGGCCGCCGGCCAGCAGGATGTCGTAGCGGTTTTTCACCACCTTGCGCACGGCCTCCGCATCTAGGCCCTCAGGGGCCACAGCGGTGATCGAGGGGCTGCCATGGCCAGGGGCGGCATAGAGGGGCAGGCCGATGGCCTGCATGGCGGCCTGGGTGGCCCGCTGCTGGCGGGAGTGGCGGGCAAAGATCGCCTCAAGGCCCTCCGCCTGCATGATCTCCAGGGCAGCTTCCAGGGCGAAATAAAGATTCACCGCCGGGGTGAAGGGGTTGCTGTCCTTGGCGGCGGTTTTCCGGTAGGGCCCCAGGTTCAGATAAAACTTCGGCAGATCCGAGCGTTCATGGGCCTGCCAGGCCCGTTCGCCCATGGCCACGAAGCCCAAGCCAGGGGGCATCATGTAGCCCTTCTGGGAGCCGGAGGCCACCACATCCAGGCCCCAGGCGTCCACCGGCACGGAGGTGGCCCCGATGCTGGTTACCGCATCCACCACGATCAGGGCCTCCCCATGGGCCTTCACGTGGCGGTTGATCGTTTCCAGGTCGTTGAGCACCCCGGTGGAGGTTTCCGAGTGGGTGATGATCACCGCCTTGATTTGTTTGCCGGTGTCGGCCTCCAGGGCGGCCCGGAAGGCCTCTGGGTCGAGCGGTTGACCCCACTCGGCGGAGATCACCTGCACGTCAAGGCCATAGGCCTTGGCCACCTTCACCCAGCGTTCGCCAAACTTGCCGTTGTCGCCGCAGATCACCCGGTCGCCCTTGCTGAGCACGTTGATGATTCCGGCCTCCATGGCGGCGGTGCCACTGCCGGCCAGCACCAGCACATTGCCCTTGGTTTGATGCAACCACTGCAGCTGCTCGGTGGTGCGTTTCACGATCGCCTGAAACTCACCGCTGCGGTGGCCAATCGGATGCCGGGCCATGGCCAGCAGCACGCTTTCCGGCACGGGGGTGGGGCCGGGAATCATCAGTTGCAGTTTGTCTTTCATGCCGCAAGGCCGGGTGCGGTGCCCGGTTATTGGATCATTCACCTTAAAAAGCGACCGGACCCCCCTTGGTAGAGCCCACTACTTTCACCCTGCCGGTATGGGTGGCGGTGGCCGCCCGGGGGGCCCTGCGCCAGCTGCGGGGGGAGCCCTTCCAAGCCGAGGAAAGCCTCGAATTGCTGGAGCCCCCGGGCCAGTGCCCTGTACCCCTGGAAGAGGCGGCCCCGCTGGGCAACGGCGAGGCCCTGGCAATCAGTCGCTGTGATCCCGGCCCCGGCCTGGACCTCACCCGCGGCTTGGCGGTGTGGGTGCGGGCCCGCTGGGGGGAAGCCAGCGGGGCTGCCCCTGGTGATGCCAGCGCCCCTGGCCGTTGTTTCCAGCTGCGGGCCGGGGAGGGGGTGGGGCGCCTGGGCACCGGCGGGGACCCCTGCCTCTCCGACTACTGCCTGCGCCTGCTGCAGGTGAATCTCGCCCCGCTGGTGCCGCCAGATCGCGTGGTGGAGCTGGAGGTGCTGTTGCCCCAGGGGCGGGCCCTGGCGGAACGCACCAGCAATGCCGCCTTTGGGGTGGTGGAGGGCCTGGCCCTGATCGGCACCCAGGCCCAGGTGCAAAGCAGTGCCGCCCCCCAGCAGCTGGAGCGGGCCCTGGGGGAACTGCGGCGCCGGGCGGCGCTGCCAGGGGGCTGCCCAGACCTGGTGTTGGTGGTAGGTGAAAACGGCCTCGACCTGGCCGGCCGTTTTGGTTTGCCGGCGCCGCTGTTGCTCAAGGCGGGCAATTGGATCGGCCCGTTGCTGGCGGCGGCCGCGGAACTGGGGGTGCAACGGCTGTTGCTGTGGGGTTACCACGGCAAGTTGCTGAAGCTGGCGGGGGGAATCTTCCACACCCACCACCACCTGGCCGATGGCCGCGCCGAGCTGCTCACGGCCCTGGCGGCCCTTGAGGGGGTGGCTGGTGCCACCCTGGCGGCCCTGTTTGAGGCCCCCACGGTGGAGCAGGCCCTGCGGGGCTTGGCCCTGGCCGATGCCGCCGCCGCCGAGCGCCTGCGCCAACGGCTGGTGCGCAGCATTGAGCAACGGGCAGCGGCCTATATCAAGCGCACGGCGGGGCTGCAGTTGCAGCCGGGGGTGGCGCTTTTTGACCGCTCCCGCCAGCTCTGGGCCCTGGGGCCGGTGGGGGAACAGCTATGGAGGGAGTTGGCCCCGTAGGGTGGAGCCATTGCGCAGAAGCTGATGTCCGCTGCTCTGGCCGGCCTGGAGGGGGCGGAGGGGCGCCGCCCGGCCATCATCATCCTTGATTTTGGCTCCCAATACTCCGAACTGATTGCCCGTCGGATCAGGGAAACGGAGGTGTATTCCTTGGTGCTTGCCTACAGCACCAGCCTCGAACAGATCCGCGAGCTGGCGCCCCAGGGGATCATCCTCAGCGGCGGTCCCAGCTCCGTGTATGCGGCCGGGGCGCCGGTGTGTGACCCAGGCCTCTGGGACCTCGGCATTCCCGTGCTTGGGGTTTGCTACGGCATGCAGTTGATGGTGCAGCAGCTGGGCGGTCGGGTGGAGGCCTCCGAGCGGGGCGAATACGGCAAGGCGCCGCTCTACGTAGATGACCCGATCGATCTGCTCACCAACGTCGACAACGGCGCCACGATGTGGATGAGCCATGGGGATTCAGTGGCGGCCTTGCCCGAAGGCTTCACGCGGCTGGCCCACACAGACAACACACCGGAGGCGGCGGTGGCCCACCACGGCCGCAAGCTCTATGGGGTGCAGTTTCACCCGGAGGTGGTGCACTCCAGCGGCGGCATGGTGCTGATTCGCAATTTTGTGTATCACGTTTGTGGTTGTGAACCCGATTGGACCACCGATGTATTCATCGATGAGGCGATCGCCAAGGTGCGGGAACAGGTGGGCGACAAACGGGTGTTGCTGGCCCTCTCCGGTGGCGTTGATTCCTCCACCCTTGCCTTCCTGCTGCATCGGGCCATCGGCGACAAGCTCACTTGCATGTTTATTGACCAAGGTTTCATGAGGAAGGGGGAACCGGAGTTCCTCACAGAGTTTTTCGACAAACGCTTCCACATTCGCGTTGAATACATCAATGCCCGCGAGCGTTTCCTGGCCAGGCTAAATGGCATCTCAGACCCGGAGGAGAAGCGCAAGATTATTGGCGCTGAATTCATCAGGGTTTTTGAGGAGGAAAGTAGGAAACTGGGTCCCTTTGATTACCTCGCCCAGGGCACTTTGTACCCCGATGTGATTGAGTCGGCGGGCACTAATGTGGATCCCGCCACCGGCGAACGGGTGGCGGTGAAGATCAAGAGTCACCACAATGTTGGCGGGCTACCTAAGGATCTGCAATTCAAGTTGGTGGAACCCCTGCGCCAGCTGTTCAAGGACGAGGTGCGCAAGGTGGGTCGCAACCTCGGCCTGCCCGAGGAGATCGTGCGCCGCCATCCCTTCCCCGGCCCCGGCCTGGCGATTCGCATCCTTGGCGAAGTGAGCAAAGAGAAGCTCAACATCCTGCGGGATGCCGATTTGATTGTGCGTGAGGAGGTGCGTGATGCCGGCCTCTACCACGACATCTGGCAGGCCTTTGCCGTGCTGTTGCCGGTGCGCAGCGTTGGCGTGATGGGTGATAAACGCACCTACGCCTACCCAATTGTGCTGCGTTGCGTTGGCAGTGAAGACGGCATGACCGCCGATTGGTCACGGCTGCCCTACGAGCTGATGGAGCGGATTTCCAACCGGATCGTTAATGAGGTGGAGGGGGTGAACCGTGTTGTGTACGACATCACCAGCAAGCCTCCGGGAACGATCGAGTGGGAATAGGGCCCTAGGGGGGGCTGGAGACCCCTTGCCTATGCCGATACGATCGGGGCCCATAGAGCGAGCAGTGAGCGCGTCTCTTCAGCAGGATCCCCAGTTGCAGCGCCGGCTGCAGCAAGACAGCATTCAGCTGGCTGGTAAGACCGTTTATCTCAACCCCTTTCTGTATTGGCGCCGTTTTGACGCCAATACAGACCGCTGGCTGCGGGAACCCGGCCAGCTGGGGGAGGAGCAGATCGAGAGCAATCGCTTCCGCTTCTACCCCGAGGTGGTTTGGGATGGCCTCAGCGAGGAGGAGCGGGCCACCAAGGACGGGGCCGTGGAGATGTTCCTCAAGAGCCTTGAGCTGATCAGCACCTTCAACCCTGAGCTCACCTCCGGCCAATTGCTCGAACTCGAGCGCAAGATGGCCGTTACCAAAAAGCGGGCCTTTGAGCGCTGGGTAGACAAGTCGTTGCGCCGGCGTTCCCAGGCCGAAAAGGCGGAGAAGCGGCGCTTTTCGCGGGAACGCTGGCTGCGGGAGTGGCAGGAGTGGGCCCTGGATCCTGTGACCCGCAAGGCCCTGTTGCCGCTCAGCGGTGTGGTGCTGCTGGCGGCCTTTGGCGGTTGGTATCTGGGTTCCCAGGAGTTTTGCCGTCAGCTGATTCTTCAACCCGGCCTGCAGAAAATCCGCTGAGGCGGGGGGCCTGTGCCAGCCTTGGGGGAATGCCCCGTCGCCATGGCTGAACAGAACCCGATCAACCCGCTGCTGAGCCTTGGTCTTGAGGCCGCTGGGCGGCTGTGGCGGGAAGGCCTGGGCCGCTGGCAGCCCCCCGCTGGGGAGGAGGTGGTCACCGTGCAGGTGAGCGTTAACGAACCGGAGCCCCCGCAGTCGGAGTCGCAGCCAGAGGAGCTGGCGGAACGGCTCAGCGGGATTGCCCAGCGATTGCGGCAACTGGAGCAGCAGTTGCTGCCATGACGGCCTTTGGCGGGCGGCGCCACCAGCGGCGCACCGGCATGGCCCAGCAGCCCGCCTGGTTGCTGGCCCTGCTGGCCCTGTTATTGACGGCGATGGGCGCTCGCCTCGCCTGGTTGCAGTTGGGCCATGGGGCGGAAAACCGGATCCTGGCCGATGAAAACCGGGTGCGGCTGGTGCCCCGTACGCCCATGCGCGGGCGTCTGCTGGATCGCCGCGGCCGGGTGATGGCCGGCAACATGCTCACCTACAACCTCTATCTATTGCCCCGCGAGGTGAGCGACAGCCGTTGGGCCCAGCTGCGGCCGCGGCTCAGCAGCTTGCTGCGCCTACCGGAGCCGCTGCTCGACGGCCAGCGCCTCCATGGGGCCAACCCCGAGGGTTACCGCATCGAACTGGTGGCAGACCTCAACCCCAGCCAGGTGCTGCGGCTCAAGGAACAGCTGCCCAGCCTGGCGGGGCTGCAGGTGGACCAGGACTATCGCCGCTCCTACCCCAACGGCGTCGTGGGGGCCCATGTGCTCGGTTATGCCAGCCCGATCACCGAGGAGGAGTACAGGGCGCTGCAGGAGAAGGGCTATCGCATCCAAGACCGCATCGGCCGCATTGGCGTGGAGGCGGTTTATGAGCCCCACCTGCGGGGGGAATGGGGCGGCCAGCAGCTGGAGGTGAATGCGGTGGGTCAGGTGCAACGGGTGTTGGGTGAGAAGCTGGCCCGGGCCGGTAAGGATCTCACCCTCACCCTCGACCTAGACCTGCAGCGGGCGGCGGATGAGGCCCTAAGCAGCGTGGCCAAGGGGGCGATCGTTGCCCTTGATCCCCGCACCGGGGCCGTGCGCGCCATGGCCAGTCGCCCCAATTTTGATCCGAATGTTTTCGCCAAGGGCATCACCACCTCCCAGTGGACTGAGCTGAACCGTCCGGATGCCCCGCTGCTGAACCGGGCTTTGCAAGGTTTTCCGCCGGCCAGCACCTTCAAGATCGTGACTACCACGGCTGGGATCGAGTCGGGAAAGATGAATGCCCAGTCCACCCTGCCCACCACCAGCTCCTTTTGCTATGCCGGCATGTGTTACAGCGACCATGGCAGCTTCGGGGCCATTCACTTTCCCTTGGCCCTGGCGGTAAGCAGCAACAGTTTTTATTACCAGGTGGGGCTCAAGGTGGGGGAACCGGAGTTATTTAAGGCCGCCCGCCGCTATGGCTATGGCAGTTACACCGGGATTGAACTGAAGGCGGAGGAGTCGCCGGGCTTGCTCGGGGATGCGGCCTGGAAGAAGCAGGTGTTGAAGGAACCTTGGACCCCGGTGGATACGATCACCTCCGCCATCGGCCAGGGGGCCCTGCAGGTGACGCCGCTGCAGATGGCCCGGCTCTATGCCGCCGTGGCCAATGGTGGCTATCTGGTGACCCCCCACCTGGTGGAGGGGCCCCAGCGGCCGAAGCCGCAGCTGATGGGCCTCAAGCCAGACACCCTGAAGATGCTTCACCAGGGTTTGCGCATGGCCGTAACCGAGGGCACCGCCCGGGTGCTCAACGACCCCAGCCTGCCGCCGGTGGCCGGTAAAACCGGCACCGGTGAGGACCCGCCGCGGCCAGACCACGCCTGGTTTGGCGGCTATGCCCCGGCCGATAAACCCCAGCTGGTGATCGTTGCCTTTGCTGAAAACAGCGGTGGCTTTGGTGGCACCGTTTCAGCGCCGATGGTGAAAAAACTGATGGAGGTTTATTTCCACAAGGGCGCTAACGCACGCTGAGCTGGGGCACTTCGTTGCGGATCACCTGGAGGTAGTACTGGCGCAGTTGGGCGGTGGCCCCTGCCCAGCCCCAGCGTTCCGCTTCCTTGCGGGCCTCAAGCCGCAGCTGGTTGCGCTGTTCGAGGTTGCCCAGCAGCCGTTGGCTGGCGGCAGTGAAGCTGCCGGCGCCATCGTCGCTGCCATCCGGTTCATAGAGACAGCCGTTTAGCCCATCGCTAACGATGTCTGGGATGCCGCCGCGCCGGGCGGCCACCACTGGACAGCCGGCGGCCATGGCCTCCAGCAGCACCAGGCCGAGGGTTTCGGTGCTGGAGGGGAAGAGGAAGGCATCGGCACTGGCGTAGGCCCCGGCCAATTCTTCGCCGCCCAGATAGCCCACAAAGGTGGTGGCGCTGCCGGCAAACACTTTTTCCAGTTGTTGCCGGTGGGGACCATCACCCACCAGGGCCAGCCGCGCCTGGGGCATGGCATCCAGCACCGGGCGGATCCGTTCGATCTGTTTTTCAGCGGAGAGCCGGCCCACGTAGAGCAGCAGGGCATCACTGTCGCTGTGGCTGCCCAGCAGCCGTTGGCGCAGTTCGGGCTTGGCCCGGTCGGGGCGGAACAGCTCAGTGTCTACCCCCCGCTGCCAGAGGGCCGTGTGCTGGATGCCCCGCTCGCTGAGTTCCTCCACCATGGCGCTGGAGGTGCAGAGGTTGAGCTGGGCTTGGTTGTGGGCGGCCTTGAGCAGTTCCCAGAGCAGCGGCTCCAGCATGCCCATGCCGTAGTGCTCGAGGTATTTGGGCAGGTGGGTGTGGTAGCTGGCCACCAGGGGCAGTTCCCGGGTTTTAGCCAGCCAGATGCCGCCAAGCCCGAGCACGGCCGGATTCACCACATGCACCAGATCCGGCTGGAATTGGTCGAGGGCGTCAGACACCGCGGGGCGCGGCAGGGCCAGCTTCAGCTCGGGATAGAGCGGTAGCGGTACGGCGGGCACCCCCACGATTTCGGCCCCGGCGAAGTGGGAGGGGGCCCCCTCCGGACAAAACACCATCACCTGGTCGCCGGCGGCCACCAGCTGCTCGACGGTGCGGGTAAGCCGGGTAACGATGCCGTCCACCTTCGGCAGGAAGGTTTCGGTGAAAAAGGCGATTTTCAATGGCGTCAGCCTGCCGCCACTGCCTTGGCTTGGGTCTGGGTCCAGGCGGAAACACAGGGGATGCGGCGCCGGTCACATCGGTCGGCAAAGCGGCGGGCCACATCCACCACTTCCGCCAGCAAACCGTCGTCGAGGGTGGTGGGCTTGAGGCCCAGGTCGATCAAACAACGGTTGTCCACGATCAGATCGTTTTCAATCGCCTCCTTGCGGGGGTTGGGCAGGAAATTGATCTCGGCACCGGTTACGGCCGCCACCTTTTCGGCGAGATCCTTAACCCGATGGCTTTCGGTCATCTGGTTGAAGATCTTCACCTTGTCGGTGGAGGTGGGTGGATTCTCAATGGCCAGCTGCACGCACTTCACCGAATCACGGATGTGAATAAAGGCGCGGGTCTGACCACCGGTGCCGTGGACGGTGAGCGGATAGCCAATCGCCGCCTGCATCAGGAAGCGGTTAAGCACGGTGCCGTAGTCACCGTCGTAATCAAAGCGGTTGGAGAGCCGGGGGTCCCTGTCGGTGAGTTCGGTGTTGGTGCCCCACACAATCCCCTGGTGGAGATCTGTGATTCGGATTGAATCGTTTTTGTTGTAGTAAAAGAAAAGCAGCTGATCCAGCGTCTTCGTCATGTGATAGACGCTGCCGGGATCAGTGGGGTGCAGGATGTTTTCCCGGAAACGGGTGCCATCCGGCTGGGGCACTTCCACCGTGAGGTATCCCTCGGGGATCGTGGCGCCACGGTGGGAGCCATAGCCGTAAACCCCCATGGTGCCGAGGTGCACGATGTGGATGTCTAGGCCGCTCTCAACGATGGCGCAGAGCAGGTTGTGGGTGCCGTTGACGTTGTTATCAACCGTGTAGCGCTTATTGCGCGACGACTTCATTGAGTAGGGCGCCGCCCGTTGTTCGGCGAAATGGACCACGGCGCCGGGCTGTTCGCTGCGCAGCAGGCCCAGCAGCTGGTCGTAATCATGGGCAATGTCCATGGACACAAAGCGCATGGCCCTGCCGCCGCTTTGTTCCCACACCTCAAGGCGGTCGCCGATGCCGGCGATCGGGGTGAGTGACTCAACCCCGAGTTCCAGGTCGATCTTGCGACGGCTGAGGTTGTCGACCACCACCACGTCGTGGCCGTTTTCGGCCAGGTTCACGGCACAGGGCCAGCCACAGAAGCCGTCACCACCGAGTACCAGGACCTTCACGACTGTCTCCTGCGATTGGAGCATTGCTCCATCGGGGCAAGCTACTACAGGGATCCGGCGGCTCAGCTGATGCGAATCGCCACGGCCACCATGGCCACCACCACCCCTACCCCCACACCGATCAACAGCAGTCGGCGACTGGTGGAACCGGCGCTAGGGGGATCCACGTAGCGCATGCGCGGTTCGGTGGCGAAGGCGTTCAGGCGGCCTCCGTCTTCTTTGGTGACTGCCATCGGACTCTGATCTCTGATTTGACCCTATGGATTTACGGCGCCCTTGGGGTGGGCCCTTAAGAAGCTGCAATAGCCCAGGGGCGGGCTAGCTGCCCACCCGCCCCTGGCTGGGGGAACTGGCGGCCGCCTCGGGCCGGCGGCCCATGGGTTGGGCCTGGAAGGCCCAGCGACCGGCTTGGGTGGCCAGCTTCATGGCCAAGGCCATGGCTGCAGGCTGGCCGCTCAGGGCGATGGCGCTGTTGATCAAGAGGGCATCGGCGCCGGCCTCCATGGCCAGGGCGGCATCACTGGGCACGCCGATGCCGGCATCCACCACCACCGGCACCTGGGCGGCTTCGATGATCAGGCGAATGTTTGAGAGGTTGCCCAGGCCCTGGCCGCTGCCGATGGGGGAGGCCAGGGGCATCACCGTGGCGCAGCCCACTTTCTCCAGGCGCTTGGCCAGCACTGGGTCGGCATTGATGTAGGGCAGCACTGCAAAGCCCTCCTTCACCAGCAGCTCAGCGGCTTCCAGGGTGCCGATCGGGTCTGGCAGTAGGTGGGGTCCGGGGGGGATCACCTCCAGTTTCACGAAGTTGTTGTCTGCTTGGCCGGCCAGCTTGGCCAGCTCCCGCCCCAGCCGTGCCACCCGAATTGCCTCTTCGGCAGTGGCACAGCCGGCGGTGTTGGGCAGCATCCAGATCCGGCGCCAGTCGATTGCTTCGATCAGGCCTTCGTGGCCGGGGGCCTGGCTCTGCACCCGGCGCACCGCCACGGTCACGATTTCGCAGCCGCTGGCCTCGATGCTTTGCTGCAGGCTGCTGAGGTTTGGGTACTTGCCGGTGCCGGTCATCAGGCGACTGTTGAAGCGCCGGCCGGCGATCACGAGGGCATCGTCCTGGGCCATGGGATAAGCGAGCTGCATGCGAACGGATAAGAAGCTGGCGTTGATCGCCCGTGGGTCGGGCGCAGGCCCTTTAGTTTGGGGCCAGAAAACCCTTTGGCCATGCCGCTGTTGCTGCCGCCCCTGCCGCCGGCGCCACTGCCGTTGCAGGCATCATTGCCGTTGTTGGCGGTAACACCGGGATCCTTTATCCCGTTCCAAGCGCCAACCCCCGGCAGTATTGGCCCCTTGAATGTGGAGCCGCTGGAGCCGATCAATGCCGATCGGATTCAGGTGGACAGCTTTGATCCGGAGGCGCGGGCCCGGCTGCTGGCCGAACAGATGCCCCGGCTCTGGCGGGGGGCGCTCAGCACCCCTGGCGCCTTAAACGCCATACCTGCTGAATTGGTGGTGACCCGAATGGTGGCCCTGGGCCAGATGCTGGATATCACTGGTTCCCTCTCCCTGGGGGGCGCAACGGTGCCGGTGCAAGCCAATATCAATGCCGAGAGTGACCAGCTTGATCTGTTGCTGTTGGGCGACAACCTGCCGGCCGGCCTGGAGGCCGGGGGTGGTTTTCAGGGGCTGGAGATGCTGCGCTTGAGCAACTGGGAAGGGCCCCGGCTCACCAGTGCCGGCGCCATCCTCGAGTTGGCCCCAGCCACCAGGCCGGCGGCCGCGGCGCAGCCGGTGCGGGGCCTCTGGTAGGGCCAACGCTCTGCTGCTTTAAGCCTGAAACTGCTTCAGCCCTCGGGGCTGAGCAGTTTCAGGCGACGGCCGGCGGTGCGATTACTGGGCTCGAGTTTGAGCACCTGGCGATAGAGCTCAATGGATTCCCCCTGCTTGAGCTGTTTTTCTAGGGAGTAGGCCAGGTTATTGAGCGCTACTGGGTAGTCGGGCTTAGCCCTGAGGGCAATGCGGTAATGGCGCACCGCCTCAGCGTGGTTCTGTTGGGCCGCCAGGGAGAAGCCAAGGGCGTTTTGGATCAGCGCCTGGGCCTCAGGGGGTTCCTGGTCAGCCTGCTTTACAGCCCGTTTGAGGGTGGCCACCGCTTGGCCATAGAGGCGTTTGTTTAGTTGAACGGAACCCAATTCATAGAGGCTGGCGCTGTCTGTGCTGGGTCCGTTGCAGTCAAGTTCAAGGCTGGTCAGACGCACTTCGTCTTGGCGCACCCGCCATACCTGACGGCCCACCACCACAGCCACAACGCCAAGAAGCAAGATCAGCCCCAGCAGATAGGCCTGGGGCAAGCTGATGTCCATGGGACCTTGCTGGCCCCTCAGGCCTTGGCGGCGCCAACCACCGTCTCGAACCCATTGGGATCAAGAATGGCGAGTTGGGCCAACATCTTGCGGTTGATCTTCACTTCAGCCTTCTTGAGGCCACCGATCAGGCGGCTGTAGCTGATGCCATTGATCCGGGCGGCGGCGTTGATCCGGGCAATCCAAAGGCGACGGAAATCACGCTTGCGGCGACGACGGTCCCGGTAGGCATTGCACAGGGCCTTCATCACCCGCTGGTTGGCCGTGCGGAAGAGGGTGCCATTGCCCCCCCGGAAACCCCGGGCAAGGCGAAGGATCTTGTTGCGACGTTTGCGGGCTACGTTGCCCCTCTTAACGCGGGCCATGGTTCAAGTACGAACAGAGAGAATTTTCAGTGGGGTTGGGGCCGGGGCCGCAACTCAGGCGTAGGGGAGCATGCGGCTCACATTGTCGTGGTCACGCTCATCAACCACGGCCATGGTGCCCAGGTGCCGCTTCCTTTTTGGGCTCTTATGGTCGAGCAGGTGGTTGTGGAAAGCATGGCGGCGCATGAACTTGCCACCGCCCGTGATCCGGAAGCGCTTGGCGGCAGCTCGGCGGGTCTTGAGCTTTGGCATTTCTTACGCCCTGCGCACAAACAACCAAAGTACGTCCTCACCTTCCCTTTCGCCAAGCCCCATGGTCCTGTTTCCGACTGCCCCGCTCTGGGGGCTGCTGCTGGGGCTGGCGCTGGTGGGGGGCTGTCGCCAGACCACCAGCGCTGGGGACCTGCCCCTGCACTGGCCCACCCAGCCGGCCCCGCCCCTGCGGGGGGCTAACCCCCAGCTCTGGGTGGCCCTGGCGGATCGGTTGCCGGGGACTGCCGTTGCCGGGGGCCCTGAATTAACCCTGGAGTTGCGGGCCGCCACGGGTCGGCTGCGGCTGCGGGATGGGGCAGGGCTCGATAAACAGGCCGATCAGTTCGAAATCCGCTGGCTGCGGGAGGCGCTGCCGCAGCCGTTTGTGCTGGAAAGGCAGGTGATCGGCCCCTTCCCTTCCTATGAATCCGCCGCTGAACAGGCGCGGCTTTGGCAGTTGAAGGGGGCCAGCCCCGTGCTGGCCCGGCCGGGGGAATGGGAGGTTTGGGCCCCCCTGGCCAGCCCGCCCCCCGATGGGCCGGTGCGCCAGGAACACCAGGAGCACCACCAACGCTGGCGGCCGGCCCTGGTTGGCAAGGCTGCCGCTGCCCCCCAGTTGCTCCAGGGGCCCGTGCGCCTTGAGGCCCCTGGCGGTTTGCTCTGGAAAGGGGTGCGTTATCCCGGGCCTTTTCGACTCCAGGCCGATGCCTACGGCAGTTGGACCCTGGTGGAACAGCTGCCGATGGAGACCTACCTGGGGGGGGTGGTGCCCCATGAGATCGGCGCCGGTGCTCCGCCGGCGGCCCTAATCGCCCAGGCGGTGCTGGCCCGCACCTGGGCCGTGGCCAACCAGCGGCGCTTCCAGGTGGATGGTTACCACCTCTGTGCTGACACCCAGTGCCAGGTGTACAGCGATCCCACCCAGGCGGGCAGCGAGCTGCGGGGGGCCCTGCAACGCTCGGCCGGTCAGGTGCTCACCTGGAAAGGGGCCCCGGTGGCCGGGGTTTATAGCGCCAGCAATGGCGGGGTGGCGGCGGGTTTTGAGGAGGGCTGGCGGGGCCAGGCGCTGCCCTACCTGCGGGCCTTTGTGGATGGACCCCCGGCCCAGCAGAAGCGTTTTCCCCTGCCCCTGGCCGGCGAGGTCGCCCTGGGGAGATTGTTGAAGGGGGGCGGCGAGCTCTATGGCCAGGGGCATCCCCGCTATCGCTGGCAGCGGCGCCTTACGGCGGCGGAGCTCACGGCCCTCACGGTTCCGGAGGGGCTTGGCCCCATCAAGGAGTTAGTGGTGGCCAAACGCGGACCGAGTGGTCGGGTGCAGGAACTGCTGTTGGTGGGTGCTGCTGGGGAGCTGCGTTTGCAGCAGGACCAGATCCGGCGGCGCCTGCGGATGCTGCCCAGCACCCTGTTTGTGCTGGCGCCGGAGGGGCCAGGGGTTTGGTTGCTGGAGGGGGGTGGTTTTGGCCATGGGGCCGGCCTTTCCCAGGCGGGTGCCATAGACCTGGCCCAGCGGGGCTGGGGCAGCGATCGGATCCTGCAGCATTACTTTCCCGGCTCTAGCCTCAGGCCACTGAAAACACTTCAGCCCCAGGGATCCCCTTAAAGTCTCGCTCACTGCTTCAGGTGCCATGGCTGCGGGCGATTCAGCTCACCGTGAATCGCTTGCTGCCGACCTCCATGGCTGGGCAGAGGGACGCCGCCGTAAGGCCTTCTTGTTTTTGGTGGCCTGCCTCGGGGCCGGAGCGGCGCCCCACTGGCTTGGTCCGCTGCGGGGGCTGATGCCCGCCCTCGGTTGTGCCTTAGTGCTCGGGGGTTACAGCCTGCACACCCTGTTGGCGGCCCGGGATTTGGGGGTTGATGCGCTTGGGGAGTTGCCCCCTGGGGAGTTGCCCCGGGTGGATGTGTTGGTGGCGGCCCGGGATGAGGAGACGGTGATTGCCCGGCTGGTGGAGTCTGTGGCGGCCCTCGACTATCCCCAGGATCGCGTCAGCCTCTGGGTGATGGATGACGGCAGCCTGGACCGCACCCCCCAAATCCTTGAGAACTTGGCCGCCAGCCATCGCTTTCTGCAGGTGCGGCGGCGGCCCCGGGATTCCGGCGGCGGTAAATCTGCGGCCCTGAATGCCCTGCTGCCCCAACTGCAGGGGGATTGGTTATTGGTGCTGGATGCCGATGCCAGCCTGGCCTCGGATTTGCTGCAACGGCTGCAACCGCAGCTGCGTTCCCCCCATTGGGGTGCCCTGCAGCTGCGGAAGGCGGTGGTCCATGCCGGCGCCAACCTGCTCACCCGGGCCCAGGCCCTGGAGATGGCTTTTGATGCGCAGATGCAGGAGGGGCGGATTGTTCGGGGCGGGATCGGTGAATTGCGCGGCAACGGTCAGTTCCTGCGGCGCCAGGTGCTGCAAGCCTGTGGCGGCTTCAACGAAGACACCGTTACCGATGACCTGGACCTGAGCTTTCGTTTGTTGTTGGGGGGATATCCGATTGGTCTTGTTTGGAATCCGCCGGTGCAGGAGGAGCCCGTTACCCAGTGGTCGGCCCTACTGCGCCAGCGGCAGCGCTGGGCCGAGGGGGGCTTACAGCGCTTCTTTGACTACTGGCCCGCCCTGCTTTCTGATCGGCTCAGCCGCCGGCAGCAGCTAGATCTGCTCGTTTTCTTCTTGCTCCAATACGTGTTGCCAGTGGCCACCGTGGGTGATTTGTTGGCGTCCCTGGGTTGGCGCCAGTGGCCCTTACTTTGGCCCCTTTCGATCTCCACCCTCACCCTCAGTGCCCTGGCCCTAGGCCTGGCGGGCCGGCGGCGCAGTGATGGTCCCCCCTTGCCCGAGAGTTCAGGGCTGCACCTGTTGCTGGCAAACACTTATCTGTTGCATTGGTTCTTGGTGATCCCTTGGGTGAGCTTCAAAATGGCCACTCGACCGAAGCGCTTGGTGTGGGCTAAAACCGTCCATGCGGGCCTGCCTGTAACCAGTTGAACTTAGCAATTTTTAATACAGTCATTTGCAATAGATTCAGCGGAGCTGTATTTGTTCGTGTGTTAGTTCGGCTCCGCTGATGAGCTCGTCAGTCCATGGCTAAATATATTTAATTTTCAGCTTTGAATGGAGGCCAAGTCGCTCTGTTCGTCATCTTCAGTTGCGATCACTTCGCCGTTGAAAAACTCTGCCAGCCGTTTGGCCTGTACCTGCAAGCCGCTGCTGGCTGGGTTGGAGGTTGCAGCAATTGCCGCTTGAGGGGTGGGAAGCGCTGTCCTGGGCAGTGGTGCCGCTGGAGTTGGCGCAGAGCCTGTTGCTGCTGAACTGGATGCCTCTAGGCCTGTTTGAGCAGCAGTTATTGGCGCAGAAAATGTTGGCGCAGCAGTTGCTTGAGAAATAATTTGTTGAGCAGCAGTTGTGGGGGGAATGGTTGTGGCGGGATTTGGCGATGCCGCTGCTGCCGGTTGCTTGGCTTCCGGTTGCTTGGCTTCCGCTTGCTGGCTAGTTGTGTTGCCGGTTTCCAACACCACCTGACGGTGTTGCCCTAAGGCCCGTTCGGCGGCCTGTTCCAACAGGGGCAGTCGGCTTTGCACCATCGCCACCCAGTTGGGGGCCACCCGTACCACGGCCCGTTGGGCATCTAGGCGCACCAGTTCCGCCTGCTGGGAGAGCAACATGCGGGTGGAAGGTAGTTCGAGGCTGGCCAGGATCTGTTGCCAAAGTTCGGCGAGATTGGTGCCGGTGCCGGTGCCGGTGCTGGTGGTGTCGGTGGCGGCTGCGGCGGCAGCTGGGCTGTTTGTGGGAGCTGTGCTGTTTGTGGGAGCTGGGCTGGAGGTTGGTGTTGGGGTGGTGCTGGAAGTGCGACCGATTGTTGAAATCAAACTGTTGGTTTGAGGTGGATCTGATCGGCTTCCAGGCACGGGATTTACTGCTTCATTTGCAATTACCCCTGGGTTTGCAGCTGCCCTTGCATTCGCAACTATTCCTGGATTCGCAACTACCCCTGGATTTGGCTCTGCCCGAGGCGCCGGGGCGGTTGTGCCGACTGTTGTTGCTGCTGGATTGGCGTTCTGTACGGCCTGTACAGGTTCCGCCAATAGCCCCAGCAGTAATACCTCCAGCCAGAGCCGCGGCTGGGCGCTTTGGCGCAGCTGGCCTTCGCTGCCCCGCAACTGCTGCTGCCAGCGCAGTAATTTCTCCCGCCCCAGCCCCTGGGCCAGGGGGGGCAGGGCGTCGCGGCTGGCGGGGGAAAAGCCAGTTAGCTCCAATTGGTTGGGCGCCACCAGGGCCAGGCAGAGATCGCGCAGCAACCCCGCCAACCCCTGCAGCACCGAGGAAGGTTCCCGCCCCCGGTCGAGCAGCTCCCGACAACCCTGGAGCAGGGCCAAGGGGTCCGCGGCCACCAGAGATTGGGCCAGATGTAGCAATTCCTGTTCCGGCACCGCCCCCAGCAGTTCCCACACCGCCTCCGGCTCCACCGGCGGCGGCAGCAGGCTGAGCTGATCCAGCAGGCTTTCGGCATCCCGCAGGCCCCCCTGGGCCAGCTGGGCCACCAGGTGCAAGGCAGCGGCACTGATCTCGATGTTTTCTTCGCCGGCAATCCAGCTGAGGTGACCCTCCAGGGCCCCCAGGGGAATCCGCCGGAAATCAAAGCGCTGGCAACGGCTCAGGATCGTTGGCAGCACCCGCTGGGGATCGGTGGTGGCCAGCACAAACACCACATGGGGGGGTGGTTCCTCCAGGGTCTTGAGCAGGGCGTTGAAGGCGGCGGTGGAGAGCATGTGGCATTCGTCCACCACATACACCTTCCAGCGGGCCTGCACCGGGGCAAAGCGGGAGCGTTCGATCAGGTCGCGGATGTTGTCTACGCCGGTGTTGGAGGCGGCGTCGATTTCGATCACATCCAGGGCAGCCCCGGCACTGATCGAGCGGCACAGCTCACATTTGCCGCAGGGTTCCGGGGTGGGCCCCTCGCTACTCAAACAATTGAGTGAACGGGCGAGGATCCGGGCACTGGAGGTTTTGCCGGTGCCGCGGGGGCCGCTGAATAGATAGGCCGGCGCGATTCGATCCCTGAGCAGGGCATTGCTGAGCGTGGCGGCGATGGCCTCCTGGCCCACAAGTTGGTCAAACCGTTGGGGTCTGTACTTGTGGTGTAGGGGTTCATAGGCCATGGGCCGAGGCTACTCAGACCTGGGTGCTTCCCCCAGCAGTCGCTGCAGGCGGTCCTCCAGTTCCTGCACCGCCGCCAGTTGATCCGCCAGGGTTTGGGCGGCCAGCCGGTGGGGTTGCCTTTCCTCCAGGGCCCTTTGGGCCAAGCTGTCTTTACCTTCCCGCACGGCATCGGCGGCCGCCTTCCACCAGCTTTCCGTTTGCTGAAGTTCCCGCTCCAAGCGCGCCTGGAGCCGTTGGCGGAGGCCCTCCAGTTCCGCCAGGCTGCGTTTGGCCAGCCCCAGCCCCTTGGTCATGGTGAGACCTTGCTGCAACAGCACCCGCAATACGGCTAGGGCCGCCGCCGGCAACAGTTGCCCCAGGGCTAGGGCGCCGAGGGCACCACTGCCTAGGGCCTGTTCCACCTGGCCACTGCGGTGCTTGCCGGTTTTGCACCACACGGCGAAGTGTTCGCAGTTGTTAAACAGCAGGTTGTAGCGCTGCTCGCCGATGCGACCCATGGCCCGCCGCAGGGTTTGGCCGGGGGCATCGGCCTGGGGATAGCTCACCACCAGGGGTTGTTCGCCGCGGCAAAACTCCAGCAGCGGGCTGCGCAGGATCTCCTGGCCCTCCAGGTAATGGGCCACGGTGCCATCGCCCAGGTCGATGCCGTGGTGCATGAACAGGCCGTGGCGCCGGGGTACCTGTAGGTGATCGGCCGTGGCCATGGCCTCAGGCGGTTTCCTTTTGCTCGAGGCTGGTGGGGTGGGCCAACACCTTGGGGCCGTGCCGTTCCTCCACCATTTCCTGGGTCACCACAAACTTGTGCACGTCATCGCGGTTGGGCAGGTCGTACATCAGGTCGAGCATCAGTTCCTCAACAATGCCGCGCAGGGCCCGGGCGCCGGTTTTGCGACGGTGGGCCTCCCGGGCGATGGCCCGCACGGCCTCCGGTTGGAATTCCAGTCGCACGCTGTCCATCGACAGCAGGGTTTGGAATTGCTTGATCAGGGCATCGCGGGGTTCGGTGAGGATTGCCTCCAGGGCGTCCTCATCGAGGGGTTCGAGCACGGCGCTCACCGGCATGCGGCCGATGAACTCAGGGATCAGGCCGTAGCGCACCAGGTCGTCGGCCTCCAGGTGGCGGAGCACATGGCTGCTTTCCGGTTCCTTGTGGCGGCTGCGGCCGCGGCTGTCGGCCTGCACGAAGCCGATCGAATTGCGGCCTAGGCGTTTCTGGATGATGTCTTCCAGACCCACGAAGGCGCCACCGCAGATAAACAGGATCTGGCTGGTGTCGATCTGGATGCAGTCTTGGTAGGGGTGCTTGCGGCCCCCCTGGGGGGGCACGTTGGCCACGGTGCCCTCCAGCAGCTTCAGCAGCGCCTGCTGCACCCCCTCCCCCGACACATCACGGGTGATCGAAGGGTTTTCGCTCTTGCGGGCGATCTTGTCGATTTCGTCGATGTAGATGATGCCGCGCTGGGCTTGCTCCACATCCATGTCGGCCTTCTGCAGCAGCCGCAGCAGGATGTTTTCCACGTCTTCCCCCACATAACCGGCTTCGGTGAGGGTGGTGGCATCGGCCACGGCGAAGGGCACCGCCAGCATTTCGGCCAGGGTTTGGGCCAAGAGGGTCTTGCCGCAGCCGGTGGGGCCGATCAGCAGGATGTTGGACTTGTGCAAACGGGTGGCGTTTTCGTCGTGTTCCCCCTTGCCGTCGCCCTGCCAGGCCAGGCGTTTGTAGTGGTTGTAAACCGCCACCGACAGCACCTTTTTCGCCTCGTTTTGGCCCACCACCTGGCTGTCTAGGAAGTTTTTGATCTCCTGGGGTTTAGGGATGGTGGCCAGGGTGGGGGCTGGCTTAGGTGCTTTTTTGCTGGGGGTCGCCTTGCGGCTGGTTTCGCTGGTTGCTCGGCCGCTGCCGCCATGGCCCTCTACGAGTTCCTCGTCGAGGATCTCGTTGCAGAGATCAATGCACTCATCGCAGATGTAGACCCCTGGTCCTGCGATCAGCTTGCGCACCTGTTCCTGGGACTTGCCGCAGAACGAGCACTTCAGGTGGGCATCGAATTTGGCCATCGCCTGCTGCGGGGTGCCTCAACTTCAAGGATCGGCCGTAAAAGCCTTTCCGTCACCCCCCACTAGGGGGGGTTATTGGATTGTCAGTCGCGTACGACACGATCAATCAAACCGTAGGTCACTGCTTCGTCTGGCGAAAGAAAGTAGTCCCTGTCTGTGTCTTCAGCCACTTTCTCCAGGGATTGACCCGTGTGCTCGGCCATCAAACCGTTGAGGGTGTCTTTCAAGTAAAGAATTTCTTTGGCCTGGATTTCAATGTCTACGGCCTGGCCCTGGGCTCCGCCCATGGGCTGGTGGATCATGATCCGGGCATTGGGCAGGGCTAGGCGCTTGCCTTTGGCGCCCCCACACAGCAAAAATGCGCCCATGCTGGCGGCGAGGCCGTAGCAGATGGTCACCACATTTGGGCTCACCTGCTGCATGGTGTCGTAGATGGCCAGGCCGGCGGTAACCGAGCCCCCCGGCGAATTCACGTAGATCTGAATGTCCTTTTCGGGGTCTTCAGCCTCGAGAAACAGCAGCTGGGCCACGATCGCGTCGGCGACGGCATCGTCGATGCCGGTGCCCAGAAAGATGATCCGTTCCCGCAGCAGGCGGGAATAGATGTCAAAGGCGCGATCCCCCCGGCCCGATTGCTCCACCACCGTGGGCACCATTGAGTTCTGCCAGTGGCTGTGGACCGGGTGGGGACGGAGGGCGTCAATCACGGGCAGGGGGACAGGCGTGCGGTAAGTGGAACTCAATCTATGGGCTGCTGTCAGTGGGCTGCTGTTAGTCGCTGGCCGCAGCGGCATCAGCATCGCCAGCTGGGGCTGGGTCTGCCGCTTTGGCTTTGGCCTTTGGCTTGGCCTTGGCTTTGGCTGCGGGCTTGGCTTCGGGGTTTTCTGCCTCCAGCGTCGCTGGCGCAGTGGCTATGGCCACGGTGCTGTGGGCCTCCAGAAACTCAAACAGCTTTTCCTTCAGCAGGTCTTCGGCCACGGCGGCCTGCAGCCGGGCGGGGTCGATGCGGTTGGTGTCGCTGAGGCCGCGGCTCACTTCCTTGAGCTTGGTGGCCAGCTCCTGGTCATCGAGGCTGATCGCCTCTGCCTTGGCCAGGGCCTGGAGGGCGAGGCTGCGGCGCAGCCGTTCCTCCGCTTCAGCGCGGGAGCCTTGGGCCAGGTTGCGCACCACATCAGGGGTAAAAAGTTTCTTGATGTCGAGCCCCTGCTGGGCCATCTGGGAGGCGGTTTCCTGCAGCAGCACGTTCACCTCCTCGCGGATCAGGCTTTCGGGCAGTTCCACCTCCAGTTCAGCCACCAGCGCCTTGAGCAGCGCCTCCTGGCGATTGCTGCGCTGGCGCCGCTCGGCGTCCTGCTTCAGCCGTTCCTCCAATTGCTGGCGCAGTTCGGCGATCGTCTTGCTGTCACTGGCCTGCTGGGCAAAGGCATCGTCTAGCTCCGGCAGTTCGCGGCCCTTGAGGTCATTGAGGGTGATGGCGAAGCTGGCGCCGCGGCCGCGGCAGGTTTCCTCGGGATAGTCGTCTGGGAACTGGCAGTTCACCTGGCGTTCTTCGTCCAGCTTCATGCCAACGATCCCTTCCACAAAGCCAGGGATCATCCGGCCATCTTCCAGTTCCACCTCAAGGCTTTCGGCGCTGCCGCCGCTGATCGGCTCCTTGCTGTCGCTGAAGCTGCCGCTGAAGCTCACCACAGCCACATCGCCGAGGGCGGCGGCCCGGTCGGCCACGGGCACCAGGGTGGCCATTTGGCGGCGGGATTTTTCGAGCAATTCATCCACCTGGGCGGGGTCAAACTCCACGGCCTCGGCTTCGGCCTTCAGCCCCTTGGTGGTTTTCAGCGATGGACTCGGGGCCACGTCCAGTTCCAGGCTGAGCAGCAGCTCCTGGCCGGGTTCAAAGGCGGCGAGCAGGCTGTCAAAGCCACCACGCAGTTCCGGTTGACCGATGGCCTCCAGCTGCTCCTGGGCCACGGCATCACGGAAGACGCTGTCCACCAGTTCTTCCAGGGCAGTGGCCTTCACCCGCAGGGGGCCGATCTGTTGCAGCAGCACCGGCCGCGGCACTTTGCCCTTGCGGAAGCCGGGCAGCTTGATGGTGCGGCTCAGTTTTTCGAGGGCGGCGTCATAGGAGGCTTGGCTGCGGTCGGCGGGCACCCCCACCTCCAGGGCCAGGCGACTGCCAGGGCGGGTGGAGGTGGTGACCTTCAGGGTCGTACTCATCGGCGGCGATCCGGTAGCAAGCCCGCGATCCTAGAAAGCGATGGTTCACCCCCCCTAGGTGGCGCCCAGCACGTATTGTTATTTCGGCAGAAGCACGTAGGGATATTTTCCAAGTTCAAGTTCAGCGGCTTCAGCCGCCGAGCTTCCACAGTTGACCCCATCTCGTTTCCTTGACTCCCGTTTCCGCGGCAGAGCCGCAGACCGTTGCCATCCTTGGAGCCACAGGCGCTGTGGGTCAGGAACTGCTGGCCCTGCTGGAGGAGCGCCGCTTTCCGATTAAGGAACTGCGGCTGCTGGCTTCCCCCCGCTCGGCCGGTGTAAGCCAGCAGTGGCGCGGCCAGTCGCTGCAGGTGCAGCCGGTGGGGGCTTCCTCTTTTGAGGGCGTTGATTTGGTGCTGGCCTCCGCCGGTGGTTCCGTATCGAAGCAATGGGCGCCGGTGGCGGTGGCCCAGGGGGCGGTGGTGATCGACAACTCCAGCGCCTTCCGCATGGATCCCGAGGTGCCGCTGGTGGTGCCCGAGGTGAACCCCGAAGCGGCCTTTAGCCACCGGGGCGTGATCGCCAATCCCAACTGCACCACGATCCTGCTCACCCTGGCCCTGGCGCCCCTGGCGGCCCGGCGGCCCCTGCGGCGGGTGGTGGTGAGCACCTACCAGTCGGCCAGTGGTGCCGGCGCCCGGGCGATGGAGGAATTGCGCCAGCTCAGCCGCACGGTGCTGGATGGCGGCGAACCGGTGAGTGAGGTGCTGCCCCATTCGCTTGCTTTCAATCTTTTCCTGCACAACTCGCCGCTGCAGGCCAATGGCTATTGCGAAGAGGAGCTGAAGATGCTCAACGAAACCCGCAAGATCATGAATTTGCCTGGCTTGCGGCTGTCGGCCACCTGTGTGCGGGTGCCGGTGCTGCGGGCCCATTCCGAAGCGGTAAATATTGAATTCGAGGAGCCCTTCCCGGTGGCGGAGGCCCGGGCCCTCTTGGCGGTGGCCCCGGGGGTGGAGCTGCTGGAAAACTTCGAAACCAACCGCTTCCCGATGCCCACGGATGTGACCGGCCGTGATCCGGTGGCGGTGGGTCGGATTCGCCAAGACCTCAGTGACCCCAATGCCCTGGAGCTCTGGCTCTGTGGGGATCAAATTCGCAAGGGGGCAGCCCTGAATGCGGTGCAGATCGCTGAGCTGTTGTTGCAGGGGCAACGGCCATGAGCGCTAGCCCCACCCCCTTCGGCCGCTTGGTTACGGCGATGGTTACCCCCTTTGCCGCCGACGGCGGCGTCGATCTGGCCCTGGCCTCCCGCTTGGCCACTCACCTGGTGGAGCAGGGGTCCGATGCCCTGGTGGTTTGTGGCACCACCGGCGAATCCCCCACCCTCACCTGGGATGAACAGCACGCTTTGCTGCTGGCGGTGAAGCGGGCGGTGGCGGGCAAGGCCCTGGTGCTGGCTGGCACCGGCAGCAACAGCACCGCCGAGGCGGTGGAAGCCACCCGCCAGGCGGCGGCCCTGGGGGCCGATGGGGCCCTGGTGGTGGTGCCTTACTACAACAAGCCGCCCCAGGAGGGTCTGGAGGCCCATTTCCGGGCGGTGGCGCTGGCGGCACCTGAGCTGCCGCTGATGCTTTACAACGTTCCCGGCCGCACCGGCTGCAGCCTGGCGGCCGCAACCACAGCCCGACTGCTGGATTGCCCCAACGTGGTGGCCTTCAAGGCCGCCAGCGGCAGCACTGAAGAGGTAAGTGCCCTGCGGGCCGCCTGTGGCACCCAGCTGGCCATCTACAGCGGCGATGACTCGCTCACCCTGCCCATGCTGGCCCTGGGGGCCGTGGGGGTGGTGAGCGTGGCCAGCCATCTGGTGGGCCCCGAGCTGCGCCAGATGATTCAGCACTTCTTCGCCGGTGAGCCCCACCAGGCCCTGGCCCTGCACGAACGCCTCTTGCCGCTGATGAAGGGCCTGTTCTGCACCAGTAATCCGATCCCCGTGAAAGCGGCCCTTGAGCTCGAAGGTTGGCCCGTGGGTGCGGCCCGTTTACCCCTCGTTCCTGCCGATACCACCGTGCGTGAATCCCTAGCTGTTTTGCTCGCCGCCCTGCGTCCTACCTGAACGGATGGCGATGGGTAGCTCTGCTGCCGCATTGGGTTTACAGCTTCATTTATTCCTTTTTTTCTGATCTCTCCATGGCTCCTAATAACGGTTCCCAGCCCAAGCAACCAACCCTGCGGGTGATTCCCCTGGGCGGATTGCATGAAATCGGTAAGAACACCTGTGTGTTCGAGTACGGCGATGACCTGATGCTGGTGGATGCCGGCCTCGCCTTCCCCAGCGATGGCATGCATGGGGTCAATGTGGTGTTGCCAGACACCAGCTTCCTGCGGGAAAACCAGAAGCGAATTCGCGGCATGATCGTGACCCACGGCCACGAAGATCACATCGGTGGGATCCCCCACCACCTGAAGCATTTCAATATTCCGATCATCTATGGTCCGCGGCTGGCCCTTTCTCTGCTTGAGGGAAAGATGGCTGAAGCCGGCGTGGCCGATCGCACCACCCTGCAAACGGTGGCCCCCCGCGATGTGGTGAAGATCGGCCAGCACTTCAAGGTGGAGTTCATCCGCAATACCCACTCGATTGCCGACAGCTACAGCCTGGCAATCACCACCCCGGTGGGGGTGGTGGTATTCACCGGAGACTTCAAATTTGACCACACCCCGGTGGATGGCGAATATTTCGACATCCAGCGCATGGCCCACTACGGCGAACAGGGGGTGCTCTGCATGTTTAGTGACTCCACTAACGCTGAACTGCCTGGCTTCACCCCCTCCGAACGGTCGGTGTTCCCCAACCTTGATCGCCATGTGGCCACCGCCGAAGGCCGGGTGATTGTTACCACCTTCGCCAGCTCCGTGCACCGGGTGAGCATGATCCTTGAGCTGGCGCTCAAGCACGGCCGCAAGGTGGGTCTGCTCGGTCGTTCAATGCTGAATGTGATCGCCAAGGCGCGGGAACTGGGCTATATGCGTTGCCCCGATGATTTGTTTGTGCCGATCAAGCAGATCCGTGATCTGCCCGACCGCGAAACACTGTTGTTGATGACTGGCAGCCAGGGGGAACCGTTGGCGGCGCTTAGTCGGATTTCCCGGGGTGAACATCCCCAGGTGCAGGTTAAATCCTCAGACACGATCATCTTTTCGGCCAGCCCTATTCCTGGCAACACCATTTCCGTGGTCAACACCATTGACCGCCTGATGATGCTTGGCGCCAAGGTGGTGTATGGCAAGGGCGAGGGTATCCACGTTTCTGGCCATGGCAGCCAGGAGGATCAGAAATTGATGCTGGCCCTCACCCGCCCCAAATACTTTGTGCCGGTGCATGGTGAGCACCGCATGTTGATGGCCCACTCGCGCACGGCCCAGTCGATGGGTGTGCCTGCGGATCACATGCTGATCATTGATAACGGCGATGTGGTGGAGCTCACCCCTGATTCAATCCGTAAGGGTGATCCGGTGAAGGCGGGCATTGAACTGCTGGATAACTCCCGCAACGGCATCGTTGATGCCCGGGTGCTTAAGGAACGGCAGCAGCTGGCCGTGGATGGGGTGGTAACCCTGCTGGCGGCGATCAGCACCGATGGCCTGATGGTGGCGCCGCCGCGGGTGAACCTGCGCGGGGTGGTGACCACCGCTGAACCGCGCAAGATGTCGATGTGGGCCGAGCGTGAGATCGGCTGGGTGCTGGAAAACCGCTGGAACCAGCTGTCCCGCAACACCGGTGGCAAGGCCCCAGATGTGGATTGGGTGGGGGTGCAACGGGAGATTGAGGTGGGTCTGCAGCGGCGCCTACGCCGGGAACTGCAGGTGGAGCCCCTGATCATCTGTTTGGTGCAGCCCGCCCCCGCCGGCACCCCGGCCTTCAAGGCCCGTAATCCTGATGAGCGCCCTGCCGCCCCCCGCCAGGAACGGGAGCGGACCCCTGCGGCGGCGCCTGTGGCAGCCCCTGTCGCCGCCCCAGTGGCAGCCAGTGCGGCTCCCGCCAGTGCCGCCGCCGCTGAGGAGCCCAGCCCCGAAGACACCCGCCAACGCCGCCGCCGCCCCAGCGCCGTCGCCTAGGGCTCCGGGCTGGTGAGGTCTACCCAGAGCCAGCCCCGGGCCAGCTCCGCTTCCTCCTCGGCCGTGGGGCTAGGGGTGGAATCAAGGAGGGGGATCGGCTCTGGCACAGGTTCCTCTGGCTCCTCCAGTTCCTCTGGTTCAGGGATGCTGGCGGCCAGCAAGGCTGCAGCCTCAGCCAAAGGTGTGCTGGCTGGGATGATCGGCCCCAGCCAGGGGGTGGCGGCCATTGGTGCGGGCTCGCCGCACTGACTAAGGCCGTCCTCGGCCAGCTGCCGGTAGGGGCCATCCCCAGCCAAGCTCAGCAGCTGGCTGTAGCAACTGGCGGCCGCAGTTTTGTTTTCAAAGCCGAAGAACTGGATGTAGCCCCGCAACAGCAGGGCGCGCAGGTCGTCGGGTTGCTCGTTTAGGTGCTCCTCCACCTGGCTGAGCGCCTCCTCAAAGCGCCGCTCCTGGTAGGCATTTTCTGCCGCCTCGTAGGTCATGGGCTCTGCAAATCGAGGCTGACAGTCGGGCTGGCAGCCGGGGGTGCCAGCCAGATGTTATGGCGATCCCAGTGCAGCTCCTGGCCCTGGCCCCCCAGGACGAGGCGGCCCGGGCCCCGCTGCGGCTCCAGTTGCTGCAAGAGTTTTTCCAGTTGTTGGGCCGCCAATGGCCCCACCCCCTGCAGGGCCAGCCAGCGCACCAGCAGTAGGCCGCGGTTGGCCGGTTGCAGGGCCAGCAATGCCCGCCGTTGCAGCCGCGCCCCTGTCGCCGCATCGGCCCCTGCTTCTGAGTTGATCAGAGCCTGCAGGGCCAGATCCGCCAATTCATCGCTGGCCCGCTGCTCCTGGGCCAGCCGTTCGGCCATGGCGGCGATGCGGCGGCTGGCGCCGGGGTGCAGCGCTTCCAGCACCGGCAACACCTCGGCGCGGATGCGGTTGCGGCTGAAGCGCAGATCCTGGTTGCTGGGGTCGAGCCAGATCGGTAGGGCCAGTTGCTGGCAAATCCGGCTGGTGTCTGCCCGGGAGAAGCCCAGCAGGGGCCGCACCAGGGCAATCCCAGGGGTGAGGGGCCTGAGCGCCTGGAGGCTGGCCAGGCCGCGGCGGTGGCTGCCACGGGCCAGTTGCAACAACAGCGTTTCGCTGCGGTCGTCGGCGGTGTGGGCCGTAACCACATGGCTGGCGCCGCAGGCCTGGGCCCTGGTTTCCAGGCAGCTGTAGCGCCATTGCCGCGCCGCCGCTTCCGTGGGCAAGGGTTCGGCCCAGCTGTCGATCTGTAGGGGCAGGCCTTGGCCTTGGGCCCATTGGGCCAGCTCCTGGGCCTGCTGGCTGGATTCCGGCCGCCAGCGGTGGTCCCCATGCCAGAGCTGCAACGACCAGTGGTGCAGCCGCTGCAGATCCAGCAGCAGCGCCGTCATTGCCATCGAGTCTTGCCCGCCAGACACGGCCAGCAGCAGTGGGGCGCCCGCCGGCAGCAACTGCGGCTCACGGCTCAGCTGCTGGTGCAGCCGCAGGTGATCGGTGCTCCAAGGGGCGGCCATCGTTCCAGCTTGGCTGGATCCCGGTAACTTGCCCCCATGGCTGCTCCTTTCGCTGAGATCGCCCTGCCCTGGTTACTGCCCCAGCCCCTGGCGGCAGCGGTAAACCTGGGCCCTGGCCTGGAGGCGGCGGCGCTGCAGGCGGGCCTGCAGCGCTTGGTGGCCTGTGAAGACGTGCGGGCGGTGGTGGCCTTTGGTTCTAGGGGCAGGGGTGATGCCCAGGCCGATTCGGATCTGGATTTGGCGGTGATCTGTGCCCAAGCGCAGCTCACACCCCAAAAGAAACAAGCCTGTTACCAGCGTTTTCGGGCGGCCCTCGGTGGCTTGGGCTGTGGGGTGGATCTGGTGGTGCAGGGCCAGGCGGATGCGGCCTACCTGGCCCAGTCGCGCTGGCACGTGATGGGAGATGTGGCCCGCGAGGGGAAGGTGCTCTATGTCGCCGGCTGAAGACGCCCGTTTGTTGCTGCAGATCGTGCGGCGCCATCTGCGCAGCTTGGCGCTAACGATGGCTGTCGCCTTCCCTGATGAGGACTGGGGATTCACCGCCCAGCAGGCCGTGGAGAAGTTGCTCAAGGTTTGGCTTGTGCTGGCCGATAGGCGGCCGCCCCGTAGCCATGAGCTGGAGCTGCTCAGTGGTTTGGCTGGGGTGGAGTTGCCTGCGGAGCTGCTGGCGCTGCAGACCTTTGCCGTCGAGGCCCGTTATGAGGAGGGTCCATTTCCGCTGCCGGCGCCGCGCCAGCAACTACTGGACCAGATCGAAGAATTGCTAAACCGTTGCCTGGCAGCGGTGGAAGCCATGGAGCAGCAGTCCTGAGGCCCCAGGCCTGCGTGGGAGAATCAAAGGATTGCGTTTAGTACCGGTATGTCGCGCCTCGCCCAGTTGCCCGCCTCGCTCCGTACGGCCCTTAACGAGCGGCGCCTGCTCAAGGTGATTGCCGGTTTGGCCAATTTCGAGGCGGCTTCAGTGGCGCGGGTGGCCCGGGCCGCCGCGGCCGGTGCTGCCGACCTGATCGATGTGGCCTGTGATCCTGAGCTGGTGCGGCTCGCCGCTGCCGAGTCGGGGCTGCCCATCTGTGTGTCGGCGGTGGACCCGGAGCTTTTTCCCGCCGCCGTGGCCGCTGGCGCCTCCATGGTGGAAATCGGTAATTACGACAGCTTCTATCCCCAGGGCCGGGTATTTGGCGCCGAGGAAGTGCTCGAACTCACCCGGCGCACCAGGGCCCTGCTGCCCCACGTATCCCTCTCGGTAACCGTCCCCCACACGCTGCCCCTCCACCAACAGGAGCAGCTGGCCCTGGAATTGGTGGCTGCCGGCGCCGACCTGATCCAAACCGAAGGCGGCACCAGCGCCCGGCCCTATAGCGCCGGCGTGCAGGGCCTGATTGAAAAGGCGGCCCCCACTCTTGCCGCCGCCCATGCCATCAGCCGGGCAGTTGCCGTGCCGGTGCTGTGTGCCTCCGGCCTCTCCGCCGTGACCCTGCCCCTGGCCCAGGCGGCCGGTGCCGCGGGCGTGGGCGTGGGTTCTGCGGTGAATCGCCTCAACGATGAACTCGCCATGGTGGCGGTGGTGCGCAGCCTGCGGGAAGCACTTGTTGCCGTACAGCCCGTACAGGTGGGCGAACGGGCCAGCTGAAACAGCCCTAGGCGTTCTGTAAAGCCTTTAGACATTTCCCCAGGCGCCCCGGCTCCGGGGTTGTTACGGTTTGGCCAGTCGGTTTTCTGCTGCCATGGGCGGATTTGTGTGGTTGCTGCAATGGCCGATCCGGGCCCTGGTGCTGCTGCTGATCACCTATCTGCCCCTGGGGGTGGAGATGAGCAGTTTCCCGGTGGCGCTGCTGGCGGCCGTGGTGATCGGCCTGCTGGGCAGCCTGCTGATCCTGCCGCTCAAGGCCCTGTTTGCCCTGCCCTGGTTGCTCACCAGCTTTGGCGGGCTGCTGCAGCCGGTGAGCTTGCTGTTCAACTGGATCATCACCGTGATCCTGTTCGCCCTGGCCGCCTGGCTGATCGAGGGCTTTCGGCTCAAGAACGGCATCTTTAGCGCCATCCTCGGCGCCCTCGCCTACAGCATCATCAGCACGATCGTGTTGCGGCTACTGGGTTTGGATGTGGATTTCACCCGGGCGGCCCAGGCCCTGGTTAGCGCAGGAGTTGCCTAGGATCGTCTGCCAGTGCTGTAGGCCCCGGTGGATTTCGGCCTCCATGCTCCTTACAGCCCCAGTGGCGACCAGCCCACGGCGATTGAAACCCTGGTTAAGGGGGTAGAGGCTGGCCAGCGCTATCAAACGCTGCTGGGGGCCACGGGCACCGGTAAAACCTTTTCGATCGCCAATGTGATCCAACGCACCGGGCGTCCCACCCTGGTGCTGGCCCACAACAAAACCCTGGCGGCCCAGCTCTGCAATGAGTTGCGGGAGTTCTTCCCCCACAACGCCGTTGAATATTTCATCTCCTATTACGACTACTACCAACCCGAGGCCTATGTGCCGGTTTCGGATACATATATCGCCAAAACAGCATCGATCAATGAAGAGATCGACATGCTGCGCCACTCGGCCACCCGTTCTTTATTTGAGCGCCGCGATGTGATCGTGGTGGCTTCAATTAGCTGTATTTATGGATTGGGGATTCCCTCCGAATACCTGAAGGCAGCGGTGCCTTTTAAGGTGGGTGAAACCCTAAACCTGCGCAGCTCCCTGCGGGAATTAGTTAATAACCAGTACAGCCGCAATGATGTGGAAATGGGCCGGGGGCGCTTCCGGGTGAAGGGGGATGTGCTGGAGATTGGCCCGGCCTATGAAGACCGGCTGGTGCGGATTGAATTGTTTGGTGATGAGGTGGAGGCGATCCGCTATGTGGACCCCACCACCGGTGAAATTCTCCAAAGCTTGGAGACAGTAAATATCTACCCCGCCAAGCACTTTGTAACGCCAAAGGATCGGCTTGAGGGGGCAATTGCTGAAATTCGCCAGGAATTGCGTCAACGGCTGGATGAATTGCAGGGCCAGGGCAAGTTGCTGGAGGCCCAGCGTCTGGAGCAACGCACCACCTACGACCTGGAGATGTTGCAGCAGGTGGGCTATTGCAACGGCGTTGAAAACTACGCCCGCCACCTGTCCGGTCGCCCTGGCGGCACACCACCGGAATGTTTGATTGATTATTTCCCAGAAGACTGGCTACTGGTGGTGGATGAAAGCCATGTGACCTGCTCCCAGCTGCAGGCCATGTACAACGGCGACCGTTCCCGCAAGCAGGTACTTATAGATCATGGCTTCCGCTTGCCCAGTGCAGCTGATAACCGGCCCCTTAAGGGTTCGGAGTTTTGGGAAAAGGCAAAGCAAACGATCTTTGTAAGTGCCACCCCCGGCGACTGGGAGATGAACCAGAGCATTGGCCAGGTGGCCGAACAGGTGATTCGCCCCACCGGGGTGCTTGATCCGATCGTGGAGGTGCGGCCCAGTGGCGGCCAGGTGGATGACCTGCTCGGGGAAATCCGGGTGCGGGTGGAGAAACGCGAACGGGTGCTGATCACCACCCTCACCAAACGGATGGCGGAGGATCTTTCCGATTACCTGGCCGAAAACCAGGTAAAGGTGCGTTACCTGCACTCAGAGATCCATTCCATCGAGCGCATTGAGATCATCCAAGACCTACGTAATGGCGAATACGACGTGCTTGTGGGCGTGAACCTGCTGCGGGAGGGCTTAGATCTGCCGGAGGTGTCCTTGGTGGCGATCCTTGATGCCGATAAGGAGGGTTTCCTGCGGGCGGCCCGCTCTCTAATCCAAACCATTGGCCGCGCCGCCCGCCATGTGGATGGCCGGGCCTTGCTCTATGCCGACAACCTCACGGATTCGATGGTCAAGGCGATCTCTGAAACCGAGCGACGCCGTGCCATCCAGCAGGCCCACAACGAAAAACACGGCATCACCCCCACGGCCGCGGGCAAGAAGGCCACTGGTAATAATCCAATCCTGGCCTACCTGGAAATGTCGCGCCGGCTCAATGATGACCAGCTGGAGGTGGCAGTAGAAGCAGCCCAACACAACAGCGTGCCCTTGGAATCGCTGCCAGAACTGATCACCCAACTGGAAGAAAAGATGAAAGAAGTGGCCGCCAAAATGGATTTTGAACAGGCCGCTAGCCTGCGGGATCGCATCAAGCAACTGCGCCAGAAGTTGGTGGGCAGGGCCCCCCAGGCCTAGGGGTGGGGCTTCAGCGGCCGGCGCCCTTGAGCACGGTTTTGATCGTTTTGGCCATGATCAGTAGATCCAGCCAGAGGCTGGCATTGCGCAGGTAATAGAGGTCGTAGGAGAGTTTTAGTTCGGCATCATCGAGGCTGGAGGCGTACGACATATTCACCTGGGCCCAGCCACTGAGGCCCGGTCGCACCAGGTGCCGGAGCCGGTAGTGGGGGATCTGCTCCTCCAGGGATTCCTCCAGTTCCGGCCGTTCCGGCCGGGGGCCGATCAGGCTCATCTCGCCGCGGATCACATTGAGCAGCTGTGGTAATTCATCAAGGCGGCTGCGCCGCAACCAGTTACCCAGGGGGGTGATGCGATTGTCTGCCACTGGCGACCAGCGCGGTCCATCGGTTTCGGCCTGCTGGCTCATGCTGCGCAGCTTGTGGATCTGAAAGGGTTCACCAAATAAACCGGTGCGGATCTGGGAATAAAAAACCGGACCGCGGTCCTGCAGGTAAATGGCCAGGGCCACAGGCAGCAGCAGCGGTAGGGCCAGCAGCAGTAGCAGGCTGCTTAGTAGCAGATCGGCAAAGCGTTTTAATTGGCGGTTCAGGCCCCGTTGGCGACCGTCGGCCCGGTGGCCCAGGTGCAGCAGTGATTTATCCAGCCATTGGGGTGGAATCCGTTGCAATTCCTCCTCCGCCAGCTGGGCAAGGCTGGAGAGGCGCATCCCCTGGCCGAGGGCTTTTTCCAGCAGCGGCTGTAGATCAGTGCGTTGTTCCATTTCCGGACTGATCGCCAACAATCGACCTTGTTCCCTGATGGTTGGGGCCAAACTTTGCGGATCGATTAATTCGGGCTGGGGCCGGTTATGGGAGCCCCGTTGGCGACGCCATTCGCGCACCAGTTCCTGTTGTTCCGCCGGGGAGGCCAGGGCGGACCACTGGGGTAATTGTTGGCGGCCTAGGTGGTGCAGCCAGGCACGGATTACCACGGAGGCGAGGCCGGTGCCCAGCAGCAGCGGGCCGAGGCTGCCCCGTTGCAGCAGCGGTAGGTCGAGGGGGGAGATGTGCCACACCCAGCCAATCAGCAACACCAGCGTCAATGTGGCGACGGCGGTGAGGCTCACCCGACCGATCAGCAGGGGCCAGCGCAGCCGCGGCCAGCGCAACATTGAATAGGAGCCGAATAACCAACCCAGCCCCCAGTAGCAGAACAGCACCCCGATCAGGGTCACGGGTTGGCTTAGCACCGTGCCGTAACGCATGCCGTCGAGCAAAAAGGCGATCAACAGCATCGCCAGCCCATCCAGCAGTGCGGAAAGCAGCAGCGGTTGCCGATGTCGCAGCCAGCTCATTTAGCCGAGACAAGTGCGACGACCCTAGGAGCTATTTCTTGGCCAATTGAAAGCATTGGTGCACTGCCTGTAGTGCCCGCACCCCATCGGCTTCTGCCACCACGCAGCTGATCCGGATTTCGCTGGTGGCGATCATTTCGATGTTGATCCCCTCCTGCGCCAAGGAGCGGAACATGCGGGCGGCGGTGCCGGCGGTGGAGGGCATCCCTGCCCCCACGGCACTCACCCGGGCGATGGCAATGCCCTCCTGCAGCTGGGCGTTACCCCATTGCTTCAGCAGGGGCGCCAGGGCGGCGCGGGCGCGGCTGCGGTCATCGCGGGGCAGGGTGAAGGCGATGTCGCGGCAGGGGCCGCCGCTGCTTTCCCGCCGCCGTTCCGACTGCACGATGGTGTCGAGGCTGAGGCCGGCTTCCGCCAGGGCGCGGCAGAGGGCGGCGGCGGAGCCGGGCCGGTCGGGCACATCGGTCACGGTGAGCTGGGCCTGGTCGTTATCGAGGGCCACGCCGCGCACCTCCGGTTCACCGGCACCGCTGGGTTTGGGGTTATGGCGCAGTTGGTGGTCTTCCAGCTCAAAGGCCTGGGCCGCCGTCCGCAGGGCCTTTTCCCCCTGGTCCCCCTGGATTAGGCAACTCACCTTCACTTCGCTGGTGGCGATCATGCGCAGGCTGATGCCGCCGCGGCCGAGGTTTTCGAACAGCCGCGCCGCCACCCCAGGGCGCCCCATGATCCCGGCCCCGGAAATGCTCAGCTTGGCCAGGTGGGCCTCGGCCTGGAGCTGGCAGTTTTGCCCCAACAGCTCCCGACAAACAGCTTCAGCGGCCTGCAGGTCGGTTTCCTCCAGGGTGAAGGCGATGTCGTTGGTGTGGCCCTCATGGGTGGCCTGCACGATCAGGTCCACCGACAGCCCAGCGGCGGAAAGCGCCTCAAATAGGCGGGCGGCGATGCCGGGCTGGTCGGGCACATGGGCGAGGGCCAGCACCGCCTGGTGTTCCAGCAGTTCGGCCCCATCCACCGGTTTACCCAGTTCCAGGCCTTCGCTGCCGATGCGGCGGCCGCCACTACTAAACAATCGGGTGCCGGGTTCATCGGTCCAGCTGGAGCGCACCACCAGCGGTACGCCGTAGTTGCGGGCGATTTCCACCGCCCGGGGGTGCAGCACGGCGGCGCCAAGGCTGGCCAGTTCCAGCATTTCGTCGCAGGACACCTGCTCCATCAGCTGGGCCTCAGGCACCTGGCGGGGGTCGGTGCTGAGTACCCCAGGCACATCGGTGTAGATCTCGCAGGCGTCGGCGCCGAGGGCGGCGGCCAGGGCCACGGCGGAGGTGTCGGAACCGCCGCGGCCGAGGGTGGTGATCTCCTGGGTGCCGCCGCTGCCGGCGGTGGTGCCCTGGAAACCAGCCACCACCACCACCTGACCCTCCTGCAGCCGCCGCCGCACCCGTTCGGTGCGCACCTCCAGGATGCGGGCGCGGCCGTGGGCTGATTCGGTGACGATGCCCACCTGGGGACCAGTCATCGACACTGCGGGCACCCCCTCCGCCTGCAGCGCCATCGAGAGCAAGGCGATAGACACCTGTTCGCCGGTGGCCAGCAGCATGTCCATTTCCCGCTGGGGCGGGTCGGGGCTGATCGCCCGGGCTAGGGCCGTTAGTTCGTCGGTGGTGTGGCCCATGGCCGATACCACCACCACCAGGTCGTGGCCTTCGTTGCGGCAGGCCGCCACCCGTTTGGCCACCGCCTGGAGCCGCTCAACGCTGCCCACGGAGGTGCCGCCGTATTTCTGAACCAGCAGCGCCATGACCCGGATGATCCAGCGCTGATTATCCGTCTGGGCCGGTCAGAAACCCATCGCGGAAGGCATCAGCTGGATTTGCCCCCAGCTTGAGGGCCGCTTCCACCTCCAGCAGCCGCGCCAGCAGCTTGAGCAGGGCATCGGGTTTGCGACCGCGCAGTTGCTTACGCATTACATAGATGCGTTTGGGGTTGCCGATGCCGGCGGCCTTGGCGATCACGGCCACGTCCTGTTCCCCCTGGCGGTCGAGCAGGCTCACCCAAAGCCAGCCCCGCAGTTGACTGGTGAGGGAAGCCACCAGCCGCAGCGGTGGTTCGTTGGCGGCGATCAGGGCATCCAGATGGCCAATGGCCTCGCCCAGCTGACCATTGAGCAGCGCTTCCCCCACCTGCAGGCTGGTGTGGTGCTGGCCGCCGCCCAGGGCGGCCACGGCGGCGGCGCTGATCGGCTGGCCGTTGCTGTAGATGCTCAGTTTTTCCAGTTCTGTTGCCAGATGGGCGCTGTCACTGCCCACGGTTTCGGCCAGGGCCTCGGCGGCGGCCCGTTCCAGCTGCAGCCCCAGGGCTTCGGCGCTGCGCTGCACCAGCTCCAGCTGGCCGGCCCCATCCCAAATCGCCGGCAGCACAAAGCTTTTTTCCTGGGCGATGGCCTTGAGGGCCTTGGTGGTGCGCAGGCGGGCGTCGGGTTTGTTGGGGCTGCTGAGCAGCAGGTGGGTGTCGTTGGGGATCAGCGCCAGGCTTTCCTCCAGCTGGCGGCCCAGCTCCGCCGGACACTGACTACAAAAGGGGCTGCGTTGCAGCAACACCACCCGGGCGCCAGTGCCAAAGGGGGGGGTGCGCGCTTCGCTGAGGGCCTGGGCCGCCTGGGCGGTGTCATTGCCATCAAGGCGGCTGAGGTTGAGGCTCTGCCAGGCGGGATCCACCAATTTTTCAATCAGTTGATGCAGCGCCCGCTCCCGACCGGCCTCGTCGTCGCCCCAGTAGAGGTGAATTGGCATCAGCGCAGGGCGGTTAGCACTGGTAGTTCAGCAGTTTGGGCCAATTGCGGGTTGTGGGTGGCAATGGCGATGGCACCACCATGGAGGGCAGTGGAAAGATCGAGGGCGGCGGTTTCCGGGAGGTCTTGGCTTAGCTGCAGGCGGGCGGCGGCCTGAACGATGGCGGCGCAGGGCGCTACTTGCTGCCAGCCGGCAGGATCACTGAAAACGGCGGCATAGCGCTGGGCGAGGGCCTCGTTGCCCTGGCGGAGGGGGCCGATCAGTAGGCGACCAAGGCTGAGGGTGCTGATCAGTCCGCGACAGCGGCCAAGGGCAATGGCCTGCAGCAGCGGGTCATAACCGGCGCCAGCGCCACCAGTTTGGCTGAGAAAGGCGATCAGGGCTGAGCTATCGATGGCAACCATGGCCCCGTGGGGGAGCTGGCTCAGATGCACTGGTCGCCAGGCTCGGTGCCCATTTTCGGCCTGCCAGCAGTGCCGACCACTGCCCCGCAGCCCCAACAAAATCTGTCGCTGGGGCAGCATCCGTTGGTTTAGCGGCACGAGGGCAGCCACGGATTGGCCATGGCGGCTGATCAGGGTTTGTTTACCCAGCAGCGCCCGCTCCAACAGTTCCGGCAGGCGTTTTCGGGCGGCTTCGGCACCAACTGTCTCCATATCAGTTTTCTCCATTCTTTTCCGTGTATTTCCGTGGGGTTGGTTTGCTGGTCGCTGATCGCTGGTCGCTGGTTGCTGGGTGCTGATCGCTGATCGCTGGTTGCTGATCGCTGATCGCTGATCGCTGGGTGCGGGTCGCGGGTCGCGGGTTGCTGGTTGCTGGTTGCTGGTTGCTGGTTGCTGGTTGCTGGTTGCTGGTTGCTGGTTGCTGGTTGTTGGTTGCTGGGTGCTGATTGCTGGGTGCTGATTGCTGATTCTGTTTTTGGTTTTTGGTTTTTGCTTAGGTAATGGCATTCGTTTTGGGCTTCATCTGACTCGATATCTGACTCGATACCTGACTCAGCACCCGATTCAGCACCCGATTTGGTGCCCGCCTCGGTGCCCGGGACCCGCTCGGGACTATCCCCGCAGCCGATTTCGAGTTCTGTACGGCCTGTACAGAACCCCATTTCGCCTCCAAAGAGTTACTTCGCCCCGGCGGCGGCCCCGCCCAGCCCTCGCCTTTTCCCATCAGTCTCAGCCTTTTCACTTTTCCAGTCTTCCCCTTTTCCGGTTCTCCACTTTTTCCTCCAGTTCCCCTCCCCTCCCCTCCCCTCCCCCTCCCCCTTTTTCTCTCCAGTTCCCTCCCCTTTTTGCCAAGCTCCAGCTTTAAAACCATTCCCACGGCCGATTTCCCACTTTGAGCGCCAATAACGAGCCAGAACCGAACAGTGTCCGGAGCAGCTCTCCCAGCTCTCCCAGCTCTCCCAGCTCTCCCAGCTCTCCCAGTTCCCCCAGTTCCCCCAGCTCCCTCGATCATCCGATTTTCACGGAGAGCGTCGGGCGGATCCGGGCTTGGCTTGGACCCACAGGCCTAGGGGCCCCAGAGCAGGAGCTCCTCGAAAGATTGGTGCACAGCAGTGGCGACCTGGCCCTAGCCCCGTTGCTGCGCTTTTCGCCAGGGGCCTGCGCCAAGGGCATGGCGGCCCTGGCCGGGGGGGCCCCGATCCTCACGGACACAGCCATGGCGGCGGCGGCGGTGGCACCGATGGCGCGGCGCACCTTTGGCAATCGCGTTTGCAGCGTGCTCGATTGGGCCCCAGTCGCAGCACCCCCGGGGGGCACCCGCAGCGCCGCAGGGATGGCAGCCGCCCTGGCGGAAAATCCTGGAGCGGTGGTGCTGATCGGCAGTGCCCCCACCGCCCTGGAGCGCCTCTTGGAACTTTGCGCAACGGAGTCCCTTGCGCCGGCTTTAGTGATCGGCATGCCGGTGGGTTTTGTAGGGGTGGCTGAAAGCAAACGCCATCTGGCCGCCAGTGGCCTGGCCCAGATCCGCCTGGAGGGCAGTCGCGGCGGTGCTGGCCTGGTGGCGGCCGCCGTTAATGCCCTGCTGCGGCGGGCCTGGCTGGATCAGTGTTCGCTGGGGGGCTGAACGATGGACCTGCGGGGTGGGGGATTGCACTGGCGTCTGGATCCAAAGCAACTGTTTTTGAACCACGGCAGTTTTGGTGCCGTGCCCCTGGAGTTAGAGCAGGAGCGCCAGCGCTGGCAGCGGGCGCTGGAACTGGATCCGGTGAGCTTTTTGGTGGAGCAGTTGCCGGGGGCCCTGGCCAGGGCCAAAGGCACCCTGGCCCGCTTCCTGGGGGCAGCCAGCGCCGGTTTGGCCTTTGTGCCCAGCAGCACCTATGGCCTTAATGAACTGCTGAGCCAGCTGGCACTGCCGGCGGGTAGTGGCGTGTTGCTGGGGCTAGATGCCTACAACGCCACCGCCAACATCGTTGAGTACTGGGCCGCCCGGCGGGGTTGGACGGTGCGGCGGGCCCGTTGGCCCCTGCCTTTGCCCTCCACGGAGCTGTTGCTGGAGGCCTATCGCCGCGAACTGGCCGCCGGGGTGGAGCTGCTGGTGCTTGACCACATCACCAGCCCCACCGCCCTCTGGCAGCCCCTCGATCAGTTGTTGCCCCTGGCCCGCAGCCATGGGGCCAGGGTGATCATTGATGGCGCCCATGGGCCCGGTTCGCTGCCCCTAGAGCTGGATAAATGGGCCGCCGCAGGCATGGACGCCTATGTGGGCAACCTGCACAAATGGCTCTGTTGCCCCCGGGGCAGCGCTTTTCTTTGGGTGGCTGATCCCTGGCGGGCTTGGCTGCGACCGCTGGTGATCAGCCATGGCGCCAATGCCCCCGCCGGCGAACTGTCGCGTTTTCAGCAGGAACACGACTGGATCGGCACCCACGACCCCTCCGCCTATCTGTGCCTGCCAAAGGCCCTGGAATTACTGGGTCTTGCCCAGCCCGGGGCCCAACAACGGCTGCTAGACCAGCGCCGTTCGCAGCTGCTGGCGGCCCGGCAGCAACTGCAGCAGGCCCTCGGCGGCGGCGACGCCCCACCCCTAGTGCCCGCCGAGGGGGTGGCCTCCATGGTGGCGCTGGATCTGGGGGTGTGTGATCCCCTGGCGGTGTATCGCTTTTTTCGGGATCGGCGCCTGCAGGTTCCTGTGATTCCGTTGATCCCCCACCAGGCCCCCAGCCGTTCCTTCCTGCGGCTCTCCTGGTTCGCCTACAACGAACCGTCGGATCTGGAGCTTCTGGCCCAGGCCCTTAGGGAGGCCGCTAGCTATTTCGAATTTGCTCCCTGGGGCTGATCAGGGTCGTCTCAGCCGTTGCAGCAACTGCAGGATCAAGAGTGGTTTGTTTTGGTGGCTGTAGGCCTCAGCTTCCTGGGGTTCGGGGTGGCTCAGGCTCTCCTGGGGGTTGCTACCAAGACCGATGGGATCCACCCCCTTCAATCCCCGGCTGAAGTGCTGCAACACATGGATCATCTCGTGGGTGATCAGCTGGCAGCGGGTCGCTGGACCCATGGGCCGCGGTGAGAGGGTGATCGTGCCCGGTCTGCCATGCAGGGCCCGGTAGCTGGCATCCTTGCCCGCCAGTTCCGCAGGCCCCTGGAATACCTGAATCCCGAGGCGGGTGGCCTCGCCTAGCAGTCGATCAGCCAGCTGGGGGGCGCTGTTGCAGTCAGTGCTGCCGTTGCTGCTGTTGCCGGTCTGCAGCAGCAGCAGCGGCAGTAGCAGGGCTCCCCAGTAGTTCAGCTGAACTGGATGCTGTCGTTGGCGCCGGGGCTGGGATCGTTGCCAAAGGTGACCGGACTGTCGCCGAATTCCACCAGGGCCTGGAGTGATGACCACGGCGCCTCATCTTCTGCAAGGAGCAAGTCTGACCCTCCCCAGAGGTGGTCTGGGGCCTCCATGCCAGCGTCGAGCAGTTCAATGTCGCCGCTGGGCTTCTGAACTTGCTTGCTGGGGGTGGGCTCAAGAAAGCGCAGGATCTGGGGCTGGATCAGCAGGCGATCGTCACCGCCACAGACATCTGCAGCGGCGGCGGAGCGCCAACCGAGATGGGTATTTGTGTCGTAATCCTGTGCCATGGCAATGGTCTGGAACAGCTGTCTTTTTTCTAGCAACGGCTAGGGGCTATGGCTGGGGGCTAGGGCCGGAGCTTTTTTGCAGCGGTTGATCGTTCAGTCGTTTGAAGATCATTAATGGCAGATCGCCAAGTTGATAGATCTGCACGAATTCCCAGCCGTCATCCCCAAGGCGGTCCATGAAGCCATTGATCTGTTCCCGAGGGTTGCCTTGGGCTGAGGGGGCATAGATCTCAGGAAACTGTTTGCGGAGGCCTTCGGCACTGAGGGCGCCGCTTAATTTGCGGCTGGCTTGCTCAGGGTCTGGGGGCTGATGGGGCACCATCTGCACCACTTTGTAGAGCCAACGGGGTTTTTGCGGGGCCCGGGGCTGGCGCCGGAGGCGGGCTCTGAGGCGACCCAGGAGGCCAGTCACAGGGGGATGGCAACGGTTCCACAGCCTATGGCTTGCCCTCTGGCGCGCCCCCTGGCTCCCCTGCCGGCGCGCCATTAATCGCCTGATTCGCTTCGATGCGGCCAAGGATCTGGCGGGCCCGTTGCACCACCGCCGCTGGCACCCCCGCCAGCCGGGCCGCTTCGATGCCATAGCTGCGGTTGGCGCCACCGGCCACCACCCGGTGCAGAAACACCAGCGCTTCCCCCTGTTCCTCCACGGCCACCTGGAAGTTGGCCACGTTGCCCTTGGCATTGGCCAGCTCATTGAGCTCGTGGTAGTGGGTGGCAAACACCGACCGGGAGCGCAACTCGGCGGCGAGATGTTCGGCCACCGCCCAGGCAATGGAAAGGCCATCAAAGGTGGCGGTGCCGCGGCCGATCTCATCCAGCAACACCAGGCTGCGGTTGCTGGCGTGCTGCAGGATGTTGGCGGTTTCGGCCATCTCCACCATGAAGGTGGATTGGCCACTGGCCAGGTCATCCACGGCCCCCACCCGGGTAAAAATCCGATCCGCCAACCCCAGCCGGGCGGAGCGGGCTGGAATCCAACTGCCCAGTTGGGCCATTAGTTGCAGCACGCCGGTTTGGCGCAGGTAACAACTCTTGCCGCTGGCATTGGGGCCGGTGAGCACGATCAGATCGGTGCTTTCGCCCAGGTCAATGTCGTTGGCCACAAAGTGGCTGTCGATCAGCAGTTGTTCCACCACCGGATGGCGGCCGGCTTCGATCACAAGGGCGCGACCCTCAACAATTTCCGGTTGGCAATAGCCCTGGGTGGCGGCCAGTTCCGCCAGGCCCGCCAGGGCATCCAGGGCGGCCACGGCCCGGGCTGCCTCGCGGATTGGTGCCGCCAGTTCAGCCACCTGCTGGCGTAAACGACAAAACAGGTCGTATTCCTTTTGGTAACTGCGGGCCTTGAGCTGCAGGATCCGCCCCTCTCGTTCCTTGAGTTCGGGGGTTACAAAGCGTTCTTCGTTGGTGAGGGTTTGGCGGCGGATCCAGTGGTCGGGCACGGTGGCGGCCTTGGCCCTACTAACACTGAGGAAATAGCCAAAGCTGCGGTGGAATTGCAGCCGCAGGTTGCTGTTGCCACTGGCCACCCGTTCCCGCCGTTCCACCTCCGCCAGCCAGTTCTCCTGTTCATCCAGGCGGTTGCGCAGGTCATCGAGGTCCCCATCAACGCCGTCGTGGATAAGGCCCCCCTCCAGCAGCGCCAGCGGTGGGCAGTCCACCAGCTGATGGCGCAACAGCTGGGCCAGCTCCGCCAAGGCCGGCCGCGGCTGCTGCAACGCTGCCAGCGGTTCACTGGCGCTGGCCTTGAGCAGGGCCGCCAGGGGCGGCAGCCGTTCGAGGCCATCGGCGAGGGCCACCAGGTCGCGGGCGCTGGCACTGCCGGCGGCACAACGGCCCGCCAGCCGTTCCAGGTCGGCCATCGGCCGCAGCAGCCGCCGCACCGCTAGGCGCAGGGGCCTTTCCCCCACAAAATCCGCAATCGCCTGCTGGCGGCCGCGGATGCCGTTGGGGTCCATCAGTGGTGCCTCCAGCCAGCGGCGCAGGGCCCGGGCCCCCATGGCGGTGTGGGTGCGATCCAGGGCCCAGAGCAGGGAGCCCTGGAAGAGGCCATCCCGTTGGGTGGCGGTGAGTTCGAGGTTGCGGCGGGTTTGGTGGTCGATCACCAGGGCATCGCCGGCAAAGAAGCTCACGGGCCGTTCCAGGGGCAGGGTGCTGCCGGGCTGACTTTCATCGAGGTAGTTCACCAAGCCGCCGGCGGCCCGCAGGGCCAGGGGCTGGTCTGGCAGGCCCAGGCCCTCCAGGGAGGCGAGCCCAAAGCGTTGCTTGAGGCAGCGGCTGGCGGCGGCCTTCTCAAAGGGGGTGCGGGCCAGGGGTGTGATGCCCAGGGCTTCCGGACACCAGGGGGGCCGCTCCTGCAACCCCGGCAGCAACAGTTCGGCGGCCTCCAACTGCAGCAGTTCCTGCTGGAGGCGGTCGAAGCCTTGCCGTTCCGTAACCCGAAACTCACCGGTGGACACATCAGCCACGGCCAGACCCCAGCGGTCACCGTCCCCCAACAGCACTGCCGCCAGCCAGTTGTTGCGGCGGGCCGAAAGCATGCCCTCCTCCAACACGGTGCCGGGGGTGAGCACCCGGGTGATGTCGCGTTTGAGCAGGGCGCCCTTGGCGGCGGTGGTTTCCAGTTGGTCGCAGAGGGCCACCGCATGGCCGCGACGCACCAGTTCGCCGCAGTAGCGCTCGGCGGCGTGGTGGGGAATGCCCGCCATCGGCACCCGGCCAAAGGCCTTGCCCGCTTCTTTGCCGGTGAGGGTGAGCTCCAGCAGGCGATTCACCAGCAGGGCGTCCTCAAAGAAGCACTCAAAAAAGTCGCCCAGCCGGTAGAGCAACACCCGCTCCGGATGGGCGGCCTTGAGCTCCACGTAGTGGCGCAGCATCGGCGTGAGTAGGGCGGCCTCCACCAAGCTGTGGTGATGCCAGCGGGGCAGGTCGCTGGCGGTGGCGTCGTCGCTGGGTTGGTCGCCCGCCTTGGGGTCGTCGCTGGCGGCGTTGAGGTTTTTGACCCCCGGGTGCTCACGGCGCCGGCGGGGTTGGCCCGCGACCTGGGTTTCGGCTGCGCTGGGTTGCGGCGGCCCAAACAGGCTGCCCTGGATGGCGGTGTCGGGCACTAGCGACAGTTGTTGTTCGCCGGCAGCCACGGCAGCGGATCAGGGGGCTCGATCGTAGGCAGGGCCCAACGGGGGTTCAGTGCGGTTCAGCAGCGCCAGGCCCCTGGGATTTATGCCTCTGGGATCACGATCACGCCCGCCACGGCAACGCCCGCTGCGCTGTTGAAGCTCTGCTCCAGGGTGAGCACGGTGGCGTTGTGGCTGCGGGCCGTGGCTAGCACGATGCTTTCCGCCAGCGGTAGTTGGTATTGAAGGCTGAGTTCGGCCGCCTGCAGGGCTAGGGGTGTGGTGAGGGACACCACCGTGGCCTGTTGCATCAGGGCCACCGCCTGTAGGGCTGGGGTGGCGCCATGCTTGCGACCCACCCACTGAAACACCTCCAACAGGCTGAGGCTGGCCACCACCAAGCCCTGGGATTCTTCGATGGCGCTGGCAAAGGCGCCGGCGTTAGGACCATTGGTGAAGTATTCAATCCAACCGGAGGAATCCACCAACTGGGGTCCAGCCGCAGCGGAACTTTCCTCAACTGGGTAGAGCTCAGAGTTGTCTGTCGCCTTGCCTGTCGCCGCGAAGTTCATAGACGATCTACTTCGCGGTCAAAGTTATTTTCGCCTGGCAGAAAGCCCCGCAGGGCAGTGGCCGGTTGCAGGGGCACCAGTTCCAAACGATGGGCTAAGGCCACCCATTGGAGCCGCTGACCAGCCTTGAGCCCATAGAGCTCCCGCAGCCTTTGGGGGATCACCACCTGAAATTTGCTGGAGAGAGTTACGGCATCCATGGACGGTGGCGCAGTGGATTGTGGGGCGGTTGGGTTGACAGTTCCTCAGCTGCCAGAGGTGGGCTTGGAAGTTTCTCTGATGCCAGAGGGTTGCATGGAGGTTTCTCCGATGCCAGAGGGTTGCATGGAGGTTTCTCCGATACCAGAGGGTTGCATGGAGGTTTCTCCGATACCAGAGGGTTGCATGGAGGTTTCTCCGATACCAGAGGGTTGTTTGGGGGTTCCTCCAACGTCAGAGGTTTGTCTGGAGAGGTTTGGCCGGAAGTATCGCCGCTGCCAGCGATTTGGTTGGAAGTTGCACTGATGCCAGCTCTGCCCGCGCTGGGAACGCTGCCTGAGCTGGGAACGCTGCCCGAGCTGGGAACGCTGCCCGAGCTGGGAACACTGAGTGCCTCATAGGTGACGCGCCGCTCGCCCATCGATGCCCTAAGCGTAAAACGCTTTGCCGATCGATCCGCCAAAGTCACAAGAGACATACCGCTCACCCTTGAGTCCCAATCCATGCTGCTCCCACTGACCCTTGATCGGAAGTCCTTGGGGAGGGTTTGGAAAACCAGCAAAGCCTGTCGGTCATGGGCGTGAGACCCGTGTCCATTTTTGGCATCCACTTCTCGCTAGGCAGTTACCAAGGGCTTCCTTGGCTCAACCCCTAAGCCCTAAGCCCTAAGCCCTAAGCAACTAACCCAACCCCCAACCCCCAAACCCCAAACCCCAAACCCCAAACCCCAACCACCTCAAGATCTCAAGCTTCGAGTCCCCAAGCCCCAAATTCTGAGCCTCACTGCCTTCATTGCAAAGTCCTCACCGCCAACCACGCCCACTCTTTTCTCCCACCTCTCACGCCGCCCACCGCCCATCACCCACCGGCCATCACCCGCCACCCGCCGGGTTCCCACCACAACCTGTGAAGTTCCTGGTGGTCGTCCCCCCAGGGCCCCGCCGCCCCATGGGAGAATCCACTCCGCCAGTCCCATGGTTGCGCCTTCGCCATGCAGATCCTCAACACCCTCACCGTTCTGGCGCTGGTGGTTTTCTCCTTCGTCTTGATCGTTGCAATTCCGGTGCTGTTTGCCAGCAACGAAGACAGCGGCCGCACCAATCGCCTGATCCTGCTGGGCAGTCTCGCCTGGGTGGCCTTGGTGCTCGTTAATTGGGGCATCAGCTTCTTTGTGGTCTGATAGGGGCCTGATCCCGGCGGGACCCTAGGTATGACCGTTTTTGAAGGCCGTTTCACCGATGCGTCCACCCTGCGCATCGCTGTGGTGATCGCCCGTTTCAACGATCTGGTCACCGGCAAACTGCTGAGCGGTTGCCTCGACTGCCTCGGTCGCCATGGCATCGACACAGCCCCCAGCAGCACCCAGCTGGATCTGGCCTGGGTGCCGGGCAGTTTTGAAATCCCCCTGGTGGCCCAAAATCTGGCCCGTTCCGGCCGCTACGACGTGCTGATCACCCTCGGCGCCGTAATCCGCGGTGACACCCCCCATTTCGATGTGGTGGTGAATGAGGTGAGCAAGGGCGTAGCCGCCGTCGCCCGCGACACCGGTGTGCCGGTGATCTTTGGGGTGCTCACCACCGACAACCTGCAGCAGGCCCTCGAACGGGCCGGCATCAAGAGCAACCTGGGCTGGAGCTACGGCCTGCAGGCGTTGGAAATGGGCAGCTTGCTGAAGGCATTAGCCTGATTTTTAAGCTTGATTGGCCAAGGCATTAGCCTGATTTCCTCTGCTTCGCCCAGGCTTCCATGTGCCAAAGCTGTTATCTGATCACCGGCAATGCCGCTGACCTGGAGCAGGCCCATGGCAGTTCCCTAGGCAGCAGCTCCTCAAGCAGCGGTGCCCAGGCAGTGGGCGCAGCAGGGGCAACAAGCCTCACAGTGGCCAGCATTCCCACCAATGTGTTGATTTCTGCGGAGCTTTCCAACTTCGCAAAAAAGGTGGTGGCGAAGGATAAAGTTCTTGATATTTACTTGCATAGCAGTGGCGCCTCAGTAACTGTGGGTGGCGGCAGTTTTGGCTCTCAGCAGATCAACCCGCTCCCGATCGCCCAAGACCTGCAGCAATTCATCCAGGACACCCTAGTTAGACTGGATCCACTGATTGATCTGGATTTCAGATTCACCAGCAGCAAAGATACGGCTGACCTTGATTTCTTTGTAGATAGCACAATTTCCCTTGGGGGTTCAGGTACCACCCTGGGTATCACCCTGAGTAATAGTTCAGCCACCAGAAGCTGGTGGGAGATTGCCCTGAATGGTCCGGCCCTCCAGAACCAGCCCGATTACCTGAGCTATGCCACGATCCACGAATTAGGCCATGCCTTGGGCTTGGAGCATCCCTTTGATAACAGTGATGGCGATTACTACGGCAGCACTAACTCCTCCGCCAGTGCCTATCCAGAAGACACGGTGATGGCCTATCGCTCCCCCCAGGGCAGCAGCTGGCCCAGTTGGTACAGCACTAATGACCTAAACGCCTTGGTAAGTATCTGGGGGGCGGAAGCCACCCCTAGCCCCGTGGCTAGCACTGGGGCTACGGCAGTAACCAGTTCACCTGTTTATCGATTTTATAATTCTCAAAATGGCGAACACTTTCTTACGGCTAGCGCCGGAGAGAAGGATGTGTTGCTTGGCCAGTTTGCCTCTGTCTTTACCTATGAGGGGGTGGCTTTTAATGCCCCTTCCCAAGGCAATCAACCCCTCAATCGTTTCTGTCGCCCAGGCACCAGCCAGCACCTACTTACAGCCAGCAATAGCGAACGAGACGCGTTGATTGCTAATCCGAATTCGGGTTACAGCTATGAAGGATCCGTCTGCAATGTGTACTCGGCGGCGGCGGCGCCCTTGGGGTCAACGGCGGTGTTTGGTTTCCTTGATCCCAGCAGCGGCCAGTATTTTTATACGGCCAGCGCGGCGGAACGGGCGGCGGTGAGCAGTGGTGTGCCCAGCTGGAAGGATCAGGGGGTCGTTTTCTACGTGTGAAACAATCCCCCCAGTGAGACGCGGCAGCCGTGGCACGTAAGGGGATCATCCTGGCCGGCGGCAGCGGCACCCGGCTGGCTCCGATGACCACGGCGGTCAGCAAGCAGCTGATGCCGGTGTATGACAAGCCGATGATTTATTACCCGCTCAGCACCTTGATGCTGGCGGGCATCCGGGAGGTGTTGGTGATCAGCACCCCGGTGGATCTGCCCGCCTTTGGGCGCTTGTTGGGGGATGGCAGCGCCTGGGGCATGGAGATCCGCTATGCGGAACAACCCAGTCCTGATGGCCTAGCCCAGGCGTTTTTGATCGGCGCTGATTTCCTGGCCGGCGCCCCGGCGGCCCTGGTGCTGGGCGACAACCTCTTCCATGGCCACGACCTCTGCGTACCCCTGCAGGCCGCCTTTAAGCCGGGCCCAGGCGCCACGGTGTTTGCCTATCCGGTGCGGGATCCGGAGCGCTATGGGGTGGTGGAATTTGCCGACGACGGTCGGGTGCTGAGCCTGGAGGAGAAACCGTTGAAACCGAAGAGTCGTTTTGCCGTTACCGGCCTTTATTTCTATGACGCCAGCGTGGTGGACCGGGCCCGTCAGGTGCGGCCCTCCCCCCGGGGGGAACTGGAGATCACCGACCTGAATCGCTCTTACCTGGAGGAGGGCCTGCTGCGGGTGGAGCTGATGGGTAGGGGCATGGCCTGGCTGGATACGGGCACCCCGGATTCGCTCCATGAGGCGGCCGCCTACATCCGCACCCTCGAACATCGCCAGGGCATGAAGGTGGGCTGTCCGGAGGAGGTGGCCTATCGGATGGGCTGGATTGCTGGCGAGCAGCTGGAACGCCTGGCCCAGCCGCTGCGCAAGAGCGGTTACGGCAACTATCTGTTGGAGTTATTGGTGGATCGCGAGGTGGCGCTATGAAGCTGGAAAAGTTTGCCCTGGAAGGCCCCTTGCTGCTCACCCCGCGGGTGTTTGGCGATGACCGCGGTTTTTTCCAAGAAAGCTGGAATGCCAAGGCTTTTGCTGAGGCCCTAGCGGAGGCTGCCCCTGGGGCACCAGCTGGTTTTCAGCAGGCCCCAGTTTTTGTGCAAGACAACCATTCCCGCTCCAGCCGTGGGGTGTTGCGGGGGCTGCATATGCAGGTGGCGCCCCACCCCCAGGCGAAGTTGGTGCGTTGTGTGGTGGGGGAGATTTTCGATGTGGCGGTGGACTTGCGGCCCGGTTCGGCCAGCTATGGCGAATGGGTGGGGGCACGGCTCAGTGCCGAGAACCACCACCAGCTCTGGATACCGGAGGGGTTTGCCCATGGGTTCCTCACCCTGAGTGCGGTGGCGGATGTGCTCTACAAAACCAATGACTACTGGAGCAAGGAGAGCGAACGCTCCTTGCGCTGGGATGATCCCGATCTGGCGATTGCCTGGCCCCTGGAGGAGCTGGGCGGCCTGGCCCCGTTGTTGTCGGAGAAGGATGCGGTTGCTCCGCTTTTGGCTGCCGCCTAGGTTCCTGCTGTCGCCAACCAAGGTGCTGGCTGCGGTGATGGTGCGGGCCAGTGTCAGGATTGCCCCGCGCCTCCCCCTGAGATCAGCATGCGTGTGTTGCTTACCGGTGCCGGCGGCCAGTTGGGTTATGCGCTGCAGGCCAGTTGTCCGCAGGGGGTGGAACTGATTGCCACGGACCTGGCCCAGCTTGATCTCAGTGATCCAGCTGCCTGTCGCCGGATAGTGGCCGAGCTGCGGCCCGATTGGTTGCTGAATGGCGGCGCCTACACGGCGGTGGACCAGGCCGAACAGCAGCTAGAGCTGGCCGAGGCGGTGAATGCCGGCGCCCCCCGCGCCTTTGCCGAGGCCCTGGCGGAATTGGACAGCGGCCGGCTGCTGCAGATCAGCACGGATTTCGTTTTCAGTGGCCAGCAGGGCCACCCCTACGGCCCCCAGGACCCGGTGGCCCCCCTAGGGGTGTATGGGGCAACTAAAGCCCGGGGCGAGGCGGCGGTGCTGGAGCTCCTCGGGCCGGAACGGGCCTGCGTGCTGCGCACCAGTTGGCTGTATGGGCCGGTGGGTAAGAACTTCTGCCTCACGATGTTGCGCCTGCACCGGGAGCGGCCGGAGCTGGGGGTGGTGGCCGACCAGGTGGGCTGCCCCACCCACACCGCCGGCCTGGCGGCAGCCTGCTGGGCGGTGATTGCTAAGGGGGTGGGCGGCTTGCAGCAGTGGAGTGATGCCGGCGCCGCCAGCTGGTACGACTTCGCGGTGGCAATCGGTGAGGAGGCCCAGGCCCTGGGGCTGCTGGAACGCCAGGCCCAGGTGAAACCGCTGACCACGGCGGAATACCCCACCCCGGCCCAGCGGCCCGCCTATTCCTTGATGGATTGCCGCGCCAGCCGCGAGGCCCTGGGACTTGCTCCGCTGCATTGGCGCCAGGGGCTGCGGCAGGTGCTTGCTGCCATCGCTAGCCAGTGAATTTGCTTGCGCCCGTTTCTAGTTTCGAGTTTCGAGTTTCAAGTTTCAAGTTTCAAGTTTCCATTTTCCATTTTCCAGTTACCTGGTGTCCATTCCGGGTAGCTAGGTGCTTGTTGCCAAGGGCGATTTCGGATTCCGTACGGCCCGTACAGAACTCAAAATCACCGCCGAGTACAACCCACGCCCTCAGGTTGGATCATTTCCTTGCTTGCCGGCGCTTGCCGGCGCTTGATGGTGGAGCTGGATTGGTAGTACTGGCTTGCCGGCGCAGTTTTTGGCTCTGGTAAAGAGTTCTCGCTATGGGCTTTGGCAATGGGCTCTGGCAAACGGCTCTGGCGATGAGCTATGGGTTTTGGCAATGGGCTCTGGCTAACGGCTCTGGCGATGAGCTATGGGTTTTGGCTAGGGGTTATTGCTGCGGTGCCCTTCGCATCCTGTTGAGGCGAATAATGCCTGGGCTGATTGGCTGATCGATCGCCAAAGCGTTTTACCGAAAGGGGATCGATCGACTTGAGGGGGCCTAAAGAAAGTCCGCCACGCCGCAAGCCAGCTTCGATTGAGCTCCCAGCCACCACCGCCACCACCACCACCGCCACCACCACCGCCACCGCCACCACCACCACCACCACCACCGCCACCACCACCGCCGGGAGCACAGCCGAACCCCTGCCCCGCCGGGAGCCCTGCCACAATCGCCCCCAGCTGAAGCGCTCCGATGGCCCCCTTGCTGCCTGCTGCCACCCGTCGGGTGTTGGTGACCGGGGGTGCCGGTTTCATTGGCGGGGCGGTGGTGCGCAAGTTGCTGCGCGACAGCGATGCCCAGGTGTTCAACCTCGACAAGCTTGGCTACGCCAGTGATCTCAGCGGCATCGAGGCCAGTCTCCAGCAGCTGGGCAGCGCCGCAGAAACCGCCGGGGGACCGCGTCACACCCTGCTCCAGGTGGATCTAGTAGATGGCAACGCCACGGCGGAGGCGGTGCGGCGGGCGGATCCGGATCTGGTGTTGCACCTGGCGGCGGAAAGCCATGTGGACCGTTCGATTGATGGGCCGGGGGCCTTTATTGATAGCAATGTGACTGGCACCTTCCAGTTGCTGCAGGCGGTGCGTGCCCACCACGAACAACTGTCGGAGGAGCGGCGGGCCCAATTTCGTTTCCATCACATCAGCACCGATGAGGTGTTTGGTTCCTTGGGGGAAAGCGGTCGCTTTTCGGAAACCACCCCCTATGACCCGCGCAGTCCCTACTCGGCCAGCAAGGCGGCCAGTGACCACCTGGTGAGCGCTTGGCACCACACCTATGGCCTGCCGGTGGTGCTCACCAACTGCAGCAACAACTACGGCCCCTGGCAGTTTCCCGAGAAGCTGATCCCGGTGGTGCTGCTGAAGGCGGTGGCGGGCGAGCCCATACCGCTCTATGGCGATGGCGCCAACGTGCGCGATTGGCTCTATGTGGACGACCACGTGGATGCCCTACTGCTAGCCGCCACCCGGGGCGCCATCGGCCGCAGCTACTGCGTGGGCGGCCATGGGGAACGCAGCAATAAGCAGGTGGTGGAGGCGATCTGCAGCCTGCTGGATCAACTGCGCCCGGAAGGCGCCCCCCACGCCCGGCTGATTACGCCAGTGAAGGACCGTCCCGGCCACGACCGCCGCTATGCGATCGACCCGACCCGCATCACCAACGAACTGGGCTGGCAACCGGCCCATGGCTTCTCCGCTGGCCTAGAGGCCACCGTGCGCTGGTATCTCAGCAACCTCGACTGGTGTGAGGCGGTGCGCCAACGGGCCGGCTATGACGGCGGCCGGATTGGCACCACTTGAGCAGACCTACTTGAGCAGACCCGCCTTGCGCAGCTGCTCATCAAAGCCGGGGGTGTGGTTGGGGTCGGGGAAGCCGATGCGCTTCTTTTCGCTCCGCAGGAAGGCCTGGGCCTCAGCCACCGTGAGCTTTTTGTCTTTCACTGCCTTGAGCAGTTCCTGGTCTCGCATTTTCAGGAAACCAGGCTCATCGCTGGTTTTGGTGAAGCTGAGGCCCTTGTAGGTAACGGTGCTTGGACCCACTACAGGGTTCAGTTCCGAGGGATTGGGGGAGCAGGCGCTGAGGGTGACGGCCAAGGCGATCACCATTATCCGGAGGGCTCTTGTCATGGGAGACAGGGCTGTTCGCGGTCAATTTAGGGCGCCTCTGGCAAGATATCGAGGCTTTCGGGGCGCTGGAGCTCTGCTCGCGTCGGGGCGTCAGTTAGGAATGTTGTGTGGGAAGGGTGCAACGGTGGGTGCCAGCAGAGAACCCTGGGGTTTCAGCTTGATCGTTAATGGCCACCGGGAGGGGCCCCTGCTGGCGGCGGCGCTGGCCAGCGTGGAGGAAGCGGCTTCGCCGCTGGTGGCGCGGGGAATATCGGTGGAACTGATCCTTTGCCTGGATCGTCCCGACCACTACACCCTGGCGGTGGCCAAAATCCTGCGGCAACGGGCCCGCTGGCCCTTTCGCCTATTGCGCCTAAATCACGGTGATCTCGCCCTGGCCCGCAACAGTGCGGTGCGGGCGGCGCGACAGCCCTGGCTGGCCTTCCTGGATGGCGATGACCTCTGGGCCGCCAACTGGCTTGAGGCCGCCCTGGCGCTGCTGCAGTGCGAGGAAACACCAGAGCAGCTGATCCTTCACCCCCGCTACAACGTTTATTTCCCGGAACCTGGGGTGTTGGTGTCGCCTGACCAGGGGGAACTCGCTGACCCCCTGGGGGTGCTGCTGGCCGACAACCTCTGGACCGCCCTTTCCTTGGCCCATCGCCGGGTGTATCGCCGCTATCCCTATCGACCAAATCGCTTGCAGGAGGGTTTCGGCTATGAGGATTGGAACTGGAACCTCCGTACTGTGGCCGCAGGTTTTCAGCACCGGGCAGTGCCAGATACCTGTCATTTCCTGCGACGCCAGCCCCAGTCCCTCGGCCAACGCAGCCAAGCCCTGGGGGTACTGGTAACCCCGCTTACATGAGCGACCCCCGCGCCACCGTGGCCCCCTCCCAGCCGGGGGAGATCTGGCTATTCCATGGCTCCAGCTATCGGGCGGCCCTGGCGGAGCCGCAGCGCTTGGAGTTGGCGGCTGCCAGCGAGGAAGAGTTGCTGCAGCACTGGCTGGAGCAGGGCCTGGCCCAGGGGCTGAGCCCCAGTCCCCGCTTTGGGGCGGAGTACTACCTGGCCTCCAATCCGGATGTGGGGGCGGCAGGCCTGAACCCCTGGCTGCATTGGTGTGAGTACGGGGCCCAGGAAGGGCGCTTACCCCATCCGGCTTTCCCCAGGGCGTTAATGCAGGGCCGTTCAGGCCCAGCGGCCCTGCGGGCCTGGATTGCTGAGGTGGGGGAGACCCCGCCGGAATTGAAGTGTTTAGAGCCGTTGTGGCGGCGGGCCCTGGCGATTGAGCCCTTGCTGGGGCGACTGCAATGGCAGGACCAGCTGCAGGGCCAGTTGCTGTCTGATCAGGCTTACAAAGGCACGTTCCGGGCCAGTCATATCTGCCGGATCCGGGCCCTGGTGCCCCAGCTGCGCCGCTTGGTGTTGCTGCCCCAGCTCGACCTGGGGGGCGCCATCCGGGTGGCATCCCATGGGGCGCAGTTGGCGGCGCAATTAGATGGCGGCGAGGGCACGTTGCTGCTCTGCACCGATGGCAGCGACCGGGGGGCGGCCGCTTGGTTTGCCGGGGCTGGGTTGATCTATGGCCTCCAGGATGATCCGCTGCTGGCGTTAGACCGTGAGCAAGCGGCACTGCTGGTGGCGCAGTTGATTTCGGGGCTGCAGCCCGCCCAGGTGCTGCTGGCCAATAGCGCTGCGGGCTGGGATGCCTTGGCCCGTTGGGGGCCGCAGTTGAGCCGTTGCAGTTCAATCACCGCCCAGCTCAATTGCCGCGATTACGGACCGGGGGGGGTGCCCTTGGGGGGCTATGCGGATGATCAGTTGCGCAAGGCCCTGCCCCAGCTGGAGGCGGTGTTGTTTGACCACCGCCGTTTTGCCGATCAGTTGGTGCAGCAGTTCGCCCTGCCGGCGGCCGAGGCGCGCAAGCTGAAGCTGCAATATCAGCCAGTAACTACAGCAACGGCCCTGGAGCAATGGGGGCCGGCGGTGCTTTGGGCGGGGCGACTGGTGGAACAGAAACGGCCGGAGCTGCTGGCGGCGGTGGCAGGGCTGTTGCCGCATAGGTGCTTTGAACTGTGGGCCCCTGGCCGGGAGCTGGAGGACTGGCGCGATTGGGGGTTGGAGCTGCCGAATGTGCATTGGTGTGGAGCGTTTACGGCGGTGGACCAGCTGCCGCTGGAGCGTTACGGCGCCTATTTGCATACGGCGGCGTTTGAGGGAATGCCGAATTTGGTGTTGGAGCTGGGGGCCCGGGGTATGCCGGTGGTGGCCAGTGATGTGGGTGGGCTGCCGGAATTGTTGAACCGTGAAAATGGCTGGTTGGTGAATACCAGCACAGGGGATCTAGGGGCCCAGGCGGGGCGGCTGGCGGGGGCGCTGGAGCAATTGTTTGGCGACCCGGCCCAGGCCCGCCAGCGGGGGCTGGCCCTGCAGGAGAAATTGCGGCAGCAGCACAGCCCCGAGGTCTTTGGCGCTGGGGCGCCGGCGTTGAGTGGTTTCTTTAGGCCGATTAGGGGGCGGGTTGGTTGAGGAAATGGGTCACGGTGCCCAGGAGTAGTTCTTGGAGTTGCTGACGGCTGCGGCTTTCACTGGCGACATCGTTGCCACTGAATTCTTCCAGTTTGGTGATGCTGAAATGCACCCACTCGGGGCTTTCTTCGATAACGCTGGTGGTGGTTTTTACTTCTAAACCAGCCTCAATGCTGATCCGTTCGCCTTGGTTCCAGAGGATCGGACGACCGTCGGCGGTGTCGATATTGAACTGATGCAGGCCGTGGTATTGGGCGTTTAGGCCTTCATTGCGTTTGTGGGAACAGATCAAGAGGCCGCCAAGCCGCACCACCCGCAGCATTTCGTTGAGGGAACGGATCGGATCAAAGGAATGGTCGAGGGCGTTGTTGCAGGTGATCACATCGATGCTGGAGGGGGCATAGAAGCTGGAGAGGTATTCGGCCAGGGCAAAGCTGGGCGGATTGGGGATCGGGATGCCGTGGCGGCTAAAGGCCTGTAGGTAGGCGGGGGCGAGGGGATCGCAGGTGTGCACCCGGATCAGCAAATCTGCTGGTGATTGGTGGCCCACCTTGGTGAGGGGGCCGGAACCCACATCAAGGACCTCCAGCTGGGTTTTGCCAAGGCTGCGGCCGTGGGCCACCACCCGGTCTTGTACTGGGGTAGCTGGGTTAGTGCGTTCGGCATGGTGGGCCGGGTTAGGGGCACCTTTGGATTCGGCCCAGTAGGACCAGAACTCAAGCTCCTCATGGAGGTTTGCGGCCCAGCGGAAGAAGGCCGTGGAGAAGCTTGGGGAGGTCATAGGCTGCTCAGTAACTGGTGCACACCGCCGAAACCTTAAACCTGTAGCCATGCCCTGCAAACCCGATCGTTCGTTGTTGTTTATCCATATCCCCAAAACAGGGGGTTCCAGCATTGAGCAAGCCCTGGGGATGTATGGCCCTTGGGAGCTGGAAAACCAGGAAATTCTCTTTGGCCTAATCCAGTCAGCGGAGCTGCTGGCCCATGGCTGGGGCAGCGCCTTTTTGCAACACCTGGGCTGGCAGGAGTTGCAACAGCAGTGGGATTTCAGTGGGGCCGAACGTTTTGCGGCGGTGCGTAATCCTTGGGCCAGGTTTGCTTCTGTGTACACCAATACCGACACCAATCTCAAGGAAACAGCTCGGCTCCAGGGCCTGGAGTTGGAGGGACTCAGCTTTGAGGAGTTTGTGGATGCTACGGAGCAATTGGAACATGCTCATTTGCGACCGCAGCTTGATTATTTAGTGGCGGCTGATGGTGAATTGGCTGTTAAAAATCTGCTGCGCACTGAACAATTGAATGCCGATTTCCAGCTGTTATGTAAACAGTTGGGACTTGAGCTGGAGCTGCCTTGGGTGCACCGTTCTTCGCCCCGTAGTCAGTCCTTTGAAGAGCTCTACAGCCCGGCCAGTTGGCAGCGGATTGGCGAGCGCTATGCCATGGATGTGGAAAGGCTGGGTTATGGAGCTTTTGCCTGATGGGCAGCACTGTTGCGCTGGGCTGGGCTGGCAAGTGTTGTTATGGCCGTTTTTAGTTTCTGTACAGCCTGTACGGAACACAGCAGCCCAGCAGACTGCTGGCCAATAGCTGCCGCAGCGCTTTGGCAAGCGACAAACTCTTTTTCCTGATCTTTCAGAGCGCGCCGGATCTGATTCTGCGCTGGCTGCAGGACCTGCCTGCTAATCCCGGCTATCCTGCTTTCAAGGTTTAACGATCGTCCCATTCAGGAGATTTGCGCCATGGGCGGCATCACTGTTGAGGATTTCACCAAGAGCAGGGCTTACCGCGAGATCTTTGGCGAGGGTGAAGCCCGCGGTGAAGCCCGCGGTGAAGCCAAGGTGACCCTGCGTCTGCTCAACCGCCGCTGCGGGCCGTTGGATGCCGCCACCACCGCCCGGATCCAGGCGCTGCCGCTGGATGAGTTGGAGGCACTGGCGGAAGCCCTACTCGACTTCACCGGTCCCGTCGACCTCAGTAACTGGCTCGTTCAACAGGTCTGACCAAGCGGCTTTCGCTGGGCAGCACGGCACGGCTGGGCTGGCAAGTGTTGTTATGGCCGTTTTTAGCTTCTGTACAGCCTGTACGGAACACAGCAGCCCAGCGCACCACTGACTCAGGTGCTGAGCTTGCTGCTGAGCGAGATCAATCCACTGGAATCACCACCAGCTGCTCGGCGCGGGCCTGGGGCACCAAAGCCAAGGAAATGCGCGCATCAAAGCTCACAAATCGCCCGCCCTGGGCAACCGCCACAGCTAACAGGTAGGCGTCGGTGACCTGACGCGGCCCCAGCAGCTGACGCCAATTCACGACTGTCTCAGCGAGCAGGCTGATGCCGCCAGGCCAGAAGTGATGGCTGGGGTGGCTGCAGGCTTCGGCGAACCGTTCGGCTACTTCAGCGACAGGTCTGTGGTTGGGATAGGCGGGTTGGGAGAGGATGCGCAATACGCCGTTTTGGGTCACGGGGCAGCTGGCCCAACCGGCCTTCAGTTCGCGTTCAAGCCAACGCCGCGCAGAGGCATGCATCACGTGATCGGCATCCAGCAAGGCGATGATCACGTTGATGTCAAGCAGGGCGCGCATCAGATGCCCTCCTGATCGCGAATGGCCTCCACCTGGTCGTTGCTTACTAGCTGATGGGCAGCGCTGCTGAAGGGCCGAAAGCCAGCCACGCCTGTCGCAGGCTGGGTTGCAGGTGCCTGAGCGCCTCCTCCGACCAGGGCCTGCCGCAACAGCCGTGACACCACCTGCCCAGCCGAGAGCCGTTGCCGGCGGGCGAGCTCCTTGGCCGCCTGCAGCACATCGTCGTCTAGATCGAGAGTCGTTCGCATGATGCGCTGATGCGCAAACATCAGCGCATCATAGGTGGCGCGCCATCAGAGCGGCCCGCCCGGTTCCTGCCGATCAATGCGGTTCTGCTCGGCCAACAGGGCGAGAAAGGCGTTCAGTCTGGAGCGGTTGAGCTTGGAGGGATCGAGCTGGACTCGGGCGCTGAGCAGAGCAGCGCCGCGGAGGAGAGCAATTCCCTGCCCCTGGCGTTGAGTTTCCTCAGCCTGGCGTTCACGAGCCTCAGTTGCTCGGTCTCGCTCCTCAGCAGCCTCATGCGCTGCTCGTAGCCGGGATCGCGACGCCAGTTGAGCATCGATAGCCACAACCGCCAGCGAGGCAACGATGAGCCAGATGCCCCATTGCTGGTTGAGATAAATGGTGCTGCTGAAGAGGTTGACATGGTCGTAGGAGCTGTAGAGAGCAATAAGACCGATCACAAGGCCGCCAATGGCCTCAATCCAGCCCTGGCAGTCGAAGCCGAGCAGCATCCAGCTCGGGCCTTTTGATTCTGGCGCAACTTCAGCGCCGTTGCTGGCGGAGCTGTTCGCCTCGGACAAGCCCCAATTTCGCTCCCTTTTCGCCAGGCAGCTCACGGACCTAGGGCCGGAGTCTCTCCGCAGCAGTAAACAAGTTCCGTACGGACCGTACAGAACCCAGAAACGTCGCGGAGCAATCACCAAGCGCAGCTGCCCCCCTACGGCCCCAACACCAGCACTTTCAGCTCCTCCAACGACGAAGAAGCCCAGGCATCAGCCGATTTTGGGCGCCAGTCCCTGGGGTGCTTATGGGCGATGATGGATTCAACCTGTTCGCGGCGCTGAAGCTTGCTCGCGCTCGAATGGGGCTGAAGCAGGGAGATGGTGTGGCTGTGGGGTGTTTGGCCTCTGCATACCAGCCATAAGCTGCACGGGCAGATAGGCCTCAGCTGCTCGGTCTCGCTCCTGCTCTCGACGCCTGGATCCCGCCGCCGGCTTGATCGAGCCTTGGCGGTAGAGGCCCAGGAAGGGCCTGGGTAACTGCCTGCGCAACTAGCCAATTTCGCCGTCAGGACAATCCCCAGAAGCAATCACGGCAAAGGCGCCCACGGCATCTTCCGCCAGTAAGGGCAAATAGGCAGTCAGTCTGGAGCGGTTGAGTTCGGAGGGATCGAGCTGGACTCGGGCACTGAGCAGCATCCAGCTCGGGCCTTTTGATTCTGGCGCAACTTCAGCGCCGTTGCTGGCGGAGCTGTTCGCCTCCGGCGAGGCCCAATTTCGCTCCCTTTTCGCCAGGCAGCTCACGGACCTAGGGCCGGAGTCTCTCCGCAGCAGTAAACAAGTTCCGTACGGACCGTACAGAACCCAGAAACGTCGCAGAGCAATCACCAAGCGCAGCGGCCCCCCTACGGCGCAAACGCCGCCTTAAGCAAATCCTTCAAGCCCCAATAGGGCGGGATTAAAGGTGAGCAGCCGGCGTCGTGGGGCTCTTGCCGTGGTGAAGGTCGCCGCAGGCCAGCAGCCGCGGGCCAGGCCCAGAAACACCAGCATCGAACGGTTGAGCAATTCATTCTTGACCACAGCCTCGCTGGCGGTTCAGGCTCAAAGCCTCGGTCAGCACCTCACGCAACGAAGCCAGCAGCGCTTCCTTTGTGCTCTGCTTAGCCAAAAAGTAATACCCCATGACAGCGCGTATGATGTGTGCAAGCACCGGCACTGCTCATGGCCCTTCTCACCGTGAAGCTCACCCCTGAGCTTGAGGCCCAGCTCCTGGGCCGCGCGTCCTTGGAGGAGCTGAGCAAATCAGAGCTCGTCCGTCGTGCCCTGTGGGCTTATCTCACGCAACAGCCCTGCTCTGCGCCGAAACAACGCCTGTCGGCTCTGGATCAGGTTGCCGATCTGGCGGGCATCTGCGCCGGCGCACCAGCTGACCTGGCCTCCAATCCTGAGCATCTGACTGGTTTCGGGGAGCGCTGATGCCCGCCGTTCTGCTCGATACAGGGCCTTGGGTGGCCCTTCTGAGTGCTAACGACACCCATCACGCCTGGGCCAAACAGCAATTCGCCAGCCATCCAGGCCCCTTTATCACCTGTGAGGCTGTGGTGGCAGAAGCCTGTTTTCTGCTGGCACGCTCAGGCTTTGATCCGTCGCTGCCTTTGGTTTTCATTGAACGGGGTGTTGTGCAGTTGCCGTTTTCGTTGCAGGAACAAATCAGCACGGTGCAACAGCTGTTCAGGCGCTACAAAAACGTGCCTGCATCCCTGGCAGACGCATCGTTAATCAGGCTCAGCGAACTGATCGATCCCTGTGAGCTGCTCACGCTGGACAGCGACTTCAGGGTGTATCGCCGCCATGGCCGCAAGCTGATTCCCCTCATTTGCCCGTAGAAGCCGCTCCGCCACCTTTGCTCAACCTGAGCACTCATATTGCTAGCCCCAGATACAGGCAGAGGCCCCTATCGATGGCCTCAAGCTCTGCCGCCGACACCTGGCCATAACGCCTGCGGATCCGCTGTTTGTCAATTGAGCGCACCTGATCGACAAGAGCTGTTGACGGTTTGGTGAGCCCACTGGCCCCAGGTGCGAGATCAGGGTATAGAGCGCCCTGGGCGGGTGTGCCCGTCACGGGGACCACAGCAATCAGGGGGAACCTCTGATTGCTGTTCACAGCCTGATCGCTCACCACAACGCAGGGCCTGGTGCCCTGCTGCTCATGCCCCTCGGTGGGTTCAAGATCCACCAGCACCACCGCGCCCCTGGCCAGGCTCATGCATCCGACTCCTGCCAGCCCTTCTCCCTCTCCCAGTGGAGCGGCACACCGGCACTGGGGTCAAGAAGGTTGTGATCACCAGCCGGTAGCCCCTGGCTCCAGGTCTCAAGACCCAGTTCGGCAGTGATGAGGCTGTCTGGATGGGGCTCCTGCAGCGAGCGCAGCAACTCCTGCCGTTGCCTGCGTTTGAGCTCGTGGCGCACAGCTTCTGCAATGAAACGACTTCTGTTGCGTTCGATCCGATCAATCCCTGCCACCAGCTCCGCCGGCATGGTCACGGTGACGCGCTCAGAGAGGGCCGAAGCCATGGGACGGTATGAGCATTTATATGATCATACTGCGAGACGTTGCCGCCGTAGGTGTGGACCAGCTCCTCGGCGATGGCCTGAGGTTGCTCAAGCGCTTCTTCAACCCGTGCTGCACCGGCTTCCACGATCCATTCCAGCCCCTGGGTAGAGGCCCATCACTACGGCCCCAGCTGATCCAATAAGGCTTGTTCTGCTAACAGGGCCAGGAATGCGTTCAGCTGCTTCAGCTGCTGTTCTCTCATCCTGGATTCTTCGATTTTCCTCTCCAAGCCTGGATCGCGACGCCAATTGAGCAACTGCTTCGCAGAAGCCTGCGGCTACGATAACTACAACCGCCAACGAGGCAAAGAAGAGTCAAACGCCCCATTGTTGGTTGAGGTGGATGGTGCTGCTGAAGAAGTTGACATAGTCGTAGAAGCTGTAAAGAGCAATTAGGCCGATAACAAGACCGCCGATTAGCCGCAGACCACCCTGGCCATCAAATCCAAGGAACTTGAAACTGCCCTGCTTGATTCTGAAGCAACTTCTGCCACAGCGAGCGCCCCAACTATGGCTCTCTGGGACAGCCTCGATCAAGAGGGCCGCAACTCATGCTCCAAGCGGAAGAGGGGAAGCAGAGGAGCGATTAGTGTTCAGCAACGCGTACGATAAAATCTTTAATGCGTGCGATACTGAACTTTATGAATTTAAGGCGTTGACTGATGAAAGGCCGTAGTGACCGCCTGCTGGCCATCCCGGCGAGACGGGCCCTGCGCAAGCTGGGGGAGGATCTGCACGATGCCAGGCGGCGGCGGCGGATTCCGATGGCCCTGCTGGCTGAGCGCGCCCAGATCAGCCGCACCACGCTCACCAAGGTGGAGCAAGGAGATCCAGCGGTATCGCTGGGGATCTACGCCGCCGTGCTGTTTAGCCTGGGGCTGATCAACCGGCTGGCATGCCTCGCCGACCCGGGGCTTGATGCCGTGGGGCTGCAGCTGGAGCAGGAGCAGTTGCCCCAGCGCATCGTGCTGAAACGTTCGAGATGAACCCAACTATTGAGGTGGTGATCGAACTGGAGGGGAAGCCTCTGGTGGTGGGAACACTGTGGACGCGCCGGAAGCAGGGGCGTGAGAGTGCCAGCTTTGCCTACAGCGAGCACTGGCTCCAGCACCCCCAGCGCTTTGCGCTGGAGCCGGCCCTCCAGTTGGGCCCGGGCGTGATGCACACTCCCGGCAACAAGGCCTTGTTCGGAGCCTTGGGCGACTCTGCGCCAGACACCTGGGGGCGTGTGCTTATCCGCCGGGCTGAACGGCAGGCGGCGCTGGACGAACAACGTATGCCGCGAACCCTGGGGGAGGCTGACTACCTGCTGGGCGTGTGCGATGAAGCGCGGCAGGGTGCGCTGAGGTTTCGGCTCCAGGCCGATGGGCCCTATCTGGCACCCAGTGGCCCCAATGCGGTGCCGCCTCTGGTGGAACTGCCGCAGTTGCTCAGCAGCAGCGAACGGGTAACGCGTGGCGACGCCAACAGCCAAGATCTACGCCTGCTTCTGGCCCCTGGCTCCTCGATGGGGGGTGCCAGGCCCAAGGCCTGCATCCGTGATCGCAGTGGGGAGCTTGTGCTGGCCAAGTTTCCGAGCAACAGCGATGAGATCGATGTGGTGCGTTGGGAAGCAGTGGCGCTGAAACTGGCCCAGCGGGCTGGCATTCCAGTGCCGACGCACCGGCTGGAGCTGGTGGCGGGGCGCGCTCTGCTGTTGGTGAGCCGCTTCGATCGAAGGGGCACCGAACGGGTGCCATTCCTGTCGGCCATGAGCATGCTAGGGGCGGTAGATAACGAACCCCACAGCTATCTGGAGATCGCCGATGCCTTGCGCCTTTACGGAGCGCAACCACGGGAAGATTTGGAGCAGCTCTGGCGACGGATTGTGTTTGAGGTGTTGATCAACAACACCGACGACCATCTACGCAACCATGGCTTTCTCTACCAAGACGCCACCGGATGGGTGCTCTCGCCGGCCTACGACCTCAATCCCATGCCGGTGGATCTGGCGCCTCGGGCCCTTACCACCGCGATCGATCTGGATGATCCAACCGCCAGTCTGGAACTGGTGCTCAGCACGGCTGGCGACTACGGAATCAACAAAGAACGTGGGGTGGCAGTGATTCAGGAGGTGGTAATTGCACTTGAAGGGTGGGCTGCTGTAGCCAAGAGCTGTGGCCTCAACAACAACCAGATCGAGCGCATGCGCAGTGCGTTTGAGCATCCGGAAAGGATGCTCTGAACCACCTCGGTTCCGGTAACTGTCAGGAAAGATGACGTCTCTGCCGCTCGGCTTCGCGATCAGCAAACAAGCGCTGGCTGGAGCCACCACGTTGGCCCATGCCGCGAAAGGCTTTCACCGGCGAGAGATCCACCGGCACCACCCGGATAGAGCCATCAGCTTCCACGATCCATTCCAGCCGCTGGGATGGGCCAAGGGAGAATCGCGCCCGAATCGGAGCAGGGATAACGGTTTGCCCCCGGGCGGTAATGGTGCTGCGCATGGGAAGCCCGAATCACGTGAATTACCAAACCCTAGCCGGGATCATTCATGCGATGGGGCTGAATTGCCCGCATCCCCTGGGTAGAGGCCCATCAATCTGGCCCCAGCTGATCAAGAAACGCTTGTTCTCGGAGGGATCGAGCTGGACTCGGGCGCTAAGCAGAGCAGCGCTGCGGAGGAGAGCAATTCCCTGCCCCTGGCGTTTAGTTTGCTTAGCCTGGCGTTTTCTAGCTTCAGCTGCTCGGTTTCGTTCCTCAGTTGCTGTGCGCGCCTCTTCGCATCTTCGATTTTCTTCTCCAAGCCTGGATCGCGACGCCAATTGAGCAACTGCTTCGCAGAAGCCTGCGGCTACGATAACCACAACCGCCAATGAGGCAAAGAACAGCCAAACCCCCCATTGTTGGTTGAGGTGGATGGTGCTGCTGAAGAAGTTGACATGGTCGTAGGAGCTGTAAAGAGCAATTAGGCCGATAACAAGACCGCCAATTAGCTGCAGGCCTCCCTGGCCATCAAATCCAAGCAGCCTGAAACTGCCTTTTTTAGATTCTGGCGCAACTTCTGCCATAAAGAGCGCCTCAACTAACTCGCCTTGGCATAGTACATCTGTTCGACCATCGGACGATTCGGTGCGCAACTCGAGCCCTACGGCGCAAACGCCGCCTTCAGCAAATCCTTCAACTCCCAATAGGGCGGCGGCGCCACAGGAATTGCCCGCAACCGCTCCGGCTCAGCAAATAACCCCAACACCAGCTCTTCCAGCTCCTCCAACGAAGAAGCCCAAAACACATCAGGCCGCTCCGCCAGGGCCCGGTGGTCCCCTACCAAGCCACGATCACCAAACACCACTTGGGGCACCCCAGCGGCCATCACCTCAAAGAAGCGATGGTTGAGGTCGTGGTTGAGGGGCACATTCAGCACCAGGGCGTGCTGGGCGTAGAGGGCAGCGGCTTCCTCAGGGCTGGAAGTGGTGGCATGGCGAAAGGGCAGCCGCCCGCGGGCCTGCAACCCAACCACTAGCTCCCTACGGCGGGGATGGTGCGGCCCAAGGCTGCCCACATGCAATAACTCCAGCCGGGGACGCTCAACGGGCATGGCGCTGGGGTAACGAAAGAACGTGGGCGGCAAACAACGCACCGGCGCCCGTAGCCGCTGACGCACCTCAGCAACTAGGGCGGGATTAAAGGTGAGCAGCACGGCGTCGTGGGGTTCGGCCTCCAGGTAGGCGGCGAGCACCTCAATGGGGTTGCTGCCGTGGTGGAGATCACCGCAGGCCAGCAGCCGCGGCCCAGGCCAATGGCGCAGCCCGCGCAGGGGGGCGGACCGCAGCAGGAAGGGGTCGCTGTAGTGGAGCAACACAGCACGGCGATCATGGCCGCGCTGCTGAAGCGCCTCAAGCAGAGCCTCCACGGTGGGGGGCGTATCCATGGCGGGGCCGGCCTGGATCAGACCAGGTTGCTGCCAGAGGGGTTGGCAGGGTCCGTAGTGGAATAGCAGGGTTGGAACGGGCATGGCTGACTTACCCGCGAGGGCCTCTTGGTTGCTTGAATTGTTCAAATCATGCAAAGATATTGTACTGTTTGAGTTTCAAGCTCCTTGGGATTGCTTTGATTGAGAAATTCTTTATGATTGCCAATACTTGTCAACAATCAAGGCATTAGTTTGCTGGGCATTTTCTTTGTGGTGTCAATTTATTTACAGCAATCAAGATAATTTGCAACCAGGTCTAATTTTTATCATGCGCTAGCCGATTTTCAGGCGTTGGCGATCGAGGCTGAGATTAGCGATGTATTTGAGATTGGTATATTTTGAAATTTCAGTCGCTCCAAGCCGGTATGCAGTCAGTGATGCGGGGCCTGACGGCGCTGCTGGCAATGGCGAGGAGTAAGCTAGCTCCGAGCTAGAGTTCAGACTAATAATCTACCCTGATCTTTCATCTCAGCCTAGGCTGGGCCATAAAGGCTAATTCATTTTAAAATTCAGAATCATTTCATGCCATTTAATAGTTCTTCCCGCATACTAATCACCGGCGGCACAGGCAGCTTTGGCAAGGCTTTCATTGCTGAGGTATATCACCGCTTCCCGGATATCCGCCGTTTGGTTGTTTATAGTCGTGATGAGCTAAAGCAATGGGAGCTCCAACAGCTTTATCCCGAACATCTCTACCCTAAGCTTCGTTTTTTTCTTGGTGACATACGTGATCGCAGCCGACTTACGCGAGCGCTTGAAGGTATTGATACTGTTGTTCATGCGGCAGCACTAAAGCAGGTGCCAGCAGCGGAATACAATCCGATTGAATTTATTAATACAAACGTATTTGGTTCTGAAAATGTGGTTCAGGCTTGCTTCGACGCACGGGTAAATCGAATTGTTGCCCTTAGCACAGATAAGGCCGCTGCTCCAATAAATCTCTATGGCGCCACCAAGCTTTGCTCCGATAAGCTCTTCATCGCAGCTAACAATATAAAAGGCGATCGTGATTTACGCATATCAGTAGTGCGCTATGGCAATGTGATGGGCTCTAGGGGCTCGGTAATTCCCTTCTTCCTTGATAGGGCAAAACAGGGAATATTGCCGATCACTGATCCTGAAATGACACGATTCAATATCTCTCTCAGTGAAGGAGTGGCAATGGTGCTTTGGGCCCTGCAGAATGCTTTGGGTGGTGAATTGTTCGTGCCCAAGATACCCAGCTATCGAATTACTGATGTAGCTGAAGCGATCGGACCAAGTTGTGAGAAGCCGATCACCGGCATTCGCCCCGGTGAAAAGATCCACGAGGAGATGATCACCTCAAGCGACAGCTTCACCACCGTTGATCTTGGTGATTATTATGCAATTCTGCCCTCTGATGGGCGCTTGCAAGGCCTATATCAGCAATCAAGTATTTCACTAAAAGCAGTCCCCCAGGGCTTTGCGTATAACTCAGGCACCAATCCAGAGTTCCTCAGTGTTGAACAGTTGCGTAGCTTGATCAGAGAGCATGTGGATCCTGCCTTCCAGCCCCTATGAGCACCCAGCCGCCGCAGCCTTTCCTTCCCTACGGCCGCCAAACGATCAGCGAGGCAGACATTGAGGCGGTAGTGGCGGTGCTGCGCAGCCCCTTTCTCACCCAGGGCCCAGCCGTACCAGCCTTCGAGCAAGCAGTGGCCGCCAAGGTTGGTGCTGCCTACGGCGTTGCCACCAACAGCGCCACCAGTGTGTTGCATATTGCTTGCTTGGCGTTGGGGCTTGGCCCAGGCGATCGGCTTTGGACCTCCCCAATTACCTTTGTGGCTTCTGCTAATTGCGGCCGCTATTGCGGCGCCGAGGTGGATTTTGTAGACATCAACCCCGCCACGGGGTTGATGTGCACAACCGCCCTGGCCAACAAACTGAAGCTGGCAGAAGCCAACGGCACGCTGCCCAAGGTGGTGGTGCCAGTGCACTTGGCCGGCAGCAGTTGCAACATGGAGGAGATCGGCCAACTGGCTGAGCGCTATGGCTTTGCCGTACTGGAGGACGCCAGCCATGCGATTGGTGGCAGCTACCAGGGAGAACCTGTTGGTAATTGCCGCTTTAGCGCTATTAGCGTATTTAGCTTTCATCCGGTGAAGATCATCACCACCGGGGAGGGGGGATTAGCCACCACTAACGATCCCCTGTTAGCGCAGCGCATGGCGGAATTGCGTAGCCATGGCATCACGAAGGATCCCAACAGCTTTGAGCAACCGGCTCCCGGCCCGTGGAGCTATGAACAGCAGCAGCTTGGTTTCAACTATCGGCTCACAGATATCCAGGCTTCCCTTGGCTTGAGCCAGCTCAAACGATTGGATGAAGTAGTAGCCGAACGCAATGGGTTGTTCTGCCGTTATCAGGAACTGCTCGCGAATTTACCATTGCGGCTGCTGGAGATCCCTGAGGGAGTGTATTCGGCCGTGCACTTGGCGATAATTCGCCTGACTGATTCAGATCCAGCCCAGCATCGGCGGGTATTTGAGGGACTGCGTGCTGCTGGTATCGGCGTGCAGTTGCATTACAGCCCTGTGCATTTGCAGCCCTATTACCGGCAGCTTGGATTTGCCGAGGGGGATTTCCCTAAAGCAGAGGCTTATGGATTTAATGCGATTAGTTTGCCTCTATTTCCAGGGCTCAAGGAGAATGACCAGGAGCTGATAGCCAAAACACTTAAAATACTACTAAATAACACTAGTCTGTAACTATATGAATCTCTGTATTATACCAGCCCGAGGAGGGAGTAAGCGCATCCCTAGAAAGAACATTCGAGAATTCTGTGGAAAGCCAATGATTGCTTGGTCGATAGAGGCCGCTCTTGCTTCTGAATGTTTTGCAAATGTGATCGTTAGTACGGATGATGATGAGATAGCCTCAATTGCACTTGATCTAGGTGCGCAAGTCCCTTTTCGCCGCCCCTCAGTGCTGGCTGATGATTATTCAGGCACTACTGATGTAGTGCTTCACTCGATCGATTGGGCTGAACAAGCAGGCCTTTCGCTAGAGGCAATTTGTTGCTTATATGCAACTGCTCCATTTGTTACGGCAGATGTTCTTCGGGATGGTCTTCAGCTTCTAGGTTTGACAGATGACGATCGTTTCGTTTTTACGGCCACTACCTATGCATCCCCCATTCAACGTGCATTACGAGTTGATTCAGATGGGCTAGCTCATATGTTTAATTCGTCACAATTCATAATGCGCAGTCAAGACTTAGAGGATGCTTATCATGATGCTGGTCAGTTCTATTGGGGTTATACACAATCTTGGCGATCCGATAGGCCCCTGTTTGAAGCCAGTAGGCCACTAATACTGCCAAGATGGAGGGTACTGGACATCGATACCCAAGAAGACTGGGTCTTGGCTGAAGGGCTGTTCCGGTTCTTTCAAGATCAAAATCTCAATTTCATTAACTGAACAACAATGAGTTTTCAAACTGCACAAGAAGCTTTTTGGCATGGTCAATTTGGCTCTGCTTATACTGAAAGAAACCAAGGGTTACAATCAAATCTTTCTGCGCTGCATTTTTGGAGTAGTGTGCTGAGGCGCACGGGGCCCCTTGGCAGTGCTTTTGAACTTGGATGCAATCGAGGAATAAACCTTGATGCAATTAAGAATTTCCTGCCAGATTGCCATACTTCTGGAATGGAAATCAATAAGGATGCTGCAAGTATAGCTGAATCCAATGGGCACAATGTGTTCAGGGGATCAATCTTAGCCCCCCCCCCACTGCCGGTATCCAATGGAATTGCCGAACTGGCTTTTGTTAGCGGTGTCTTAATCCATATTCAACCCGATCAATTACCCTGCGCCTACGACCTCCTTTACACTATATCCAAAAAATATATTCTCCTGTCTGAATATTTTAACCCAACGCCCGTGGAGGTTGATTACCGTGGGCATGAGGATAGATTGTTTAAGCGAGATTTTGCTTCTGAGCTTTGGGATAGGTTCCCGGATCTCAGTTTAATTGATTATGGATTTGTTTGGCGGCGTGATCCCTTGGCAGCTAAAGACGATACTACTTGGTTCCTTTTTGAGAAAACATGTCAGTAACTTCTTCCTCGATTCTTATTGTAGCCGCCCACCCCGACGATGAAGTGCTCGGCTGCGGTGGCAGCATCGCCCGCCACGCCGATGCCGGCGATCATGTTCAGGTGTTAGTTGTGGCTGAAGGCGCCACATCGCGCCAGCAGCAACGTGATCGAGGACAGGTAGACACGGAGCTGAGTGATCTTGCCTTTGCAGCCCAGAAAGCTGGTGAGATTCTTGGGGCCACAGGTGTCGAACTTCTCGACTTGCCCGATAACAGGCTCGACTCGATAGATCGTCTTGATCTGGTTAAACTAATCGAGGAAAAAATTGAGCGTTATCAGCCCCAGATCGTTTATACCCATCACTCTGGTGATCTAAATATCGACCACCGCCGATTGCATGAAGCGGTGGTCACGGCCTGCCGCCCCACGCCTGGGCACTCTGTCAAGCGCCTACTCAGTTTCGAGGTGGCCAGTAGCACCGAGTGGCAGCCGCCAGGATCCGCGCCGGCGTTCCAGCCCAATTGGTTTGTAGATATCAGTGATCAATGGGACCGCAAGCGGCTAGCTCTTGAGGCCTATGCCAGCGAAATGCGCCCCTGGCCCCATGCCCGCTCGCTAGAAGCTCTTGAACACCTGGCCCGCTGGCGTGGTGCCCAGGTGGGGGTAGAGGCGGCGGAGGCGTTTTGCCTATTGCGAGAGCTGCGCTGAGCCGCTTGCCGCGCGGACTACAATTTGATTACGCCCTAGATCCAGTCGCGAACCAAGCCTGTTCCTGTTAAGCGGGTACCCATCAGCGAAGCCCGGTTTCGTGATCGAGTCGTGCGTATGGGGGTGGTGAAGCGACCAACCACCACGTCTGCGGCCATGGAGGGTCTGTTGCGCCAGGGGATCTGCACCCAGGCGACCCGGCAGTGGCTCGATCAGAAGCAGGAGGCTGGCCCTATTCGAGATTCGCTGCTGGCGCAGGTCTACGAGCGACTGCAGCAGTGCCCGTGTCCCACCACCGAATGGCAGCCGTGCGCGAGGTACTTGATGACGACGATCTGCTCGCTGCTCTGTTGGGGATTCGGCCGATCTCCGTACGCCGCTATGCCAAAGGCGAGCGCCACTGTTCCGACCCGGTTGCGGCTCGGCTGCACTGGCTGGCCCTGCTGATCGATCAGCTGGAGGGTACCTACAACGCCTATGGAATCCGCCGCTGGTTCAAGCGTCCTCGCGCCGTGCTGAGTTGCCAGGCTCCGCAGGATCGGCTCAAAGGCGATTGGGACCCCGATGATGACGCTGTGCGGCCCCTCATGATTCTGGCTCATTCGGCCAGCAGCGGGCTGGTCGCCACATGAGACGGGCCCCATGAGGCGGTATTGATTTGAGCCCGTTTCGCGTGGGCTTTCGCGTCTGCGATCGCCGCTATCCATTCCTATGGCAAACGCCAGGGCAACAGGCCGGACGCTGGAACCGTTCTGGAGATGATCCTGTGCACTACCTGGCAAACACCCCCACGGTTGCCTGGGCCGAATGGATCCGCCATCAGGAAATCGAGGATCAAGCAGATCTGGAGGGCGTGGCAGCGGCCTTGTGGGCCGTGCTGATTCCTGCTAACTGGGGTGATCGGGATCTTCATGTTGTGGAGATGCCCCTAGAGCTTGTTCGGGGCACCACGCCAGAGGCAGAAAGCGCCCGGCTTGCACTGGTCGATCAGCTCAAAGACCAGGGCGCACAGGGCCTGCTGGCACCCACTGCAGCACTGCATCACAGCGATACCGTTATGCCCCTACCTACTTCTGCGCAGGTGATCCTGCTTTGGTGTGCGGCAGAACAACTGCCGGGTTGGTGCTGCGTGCCCGAGGGGCGCCCCGGCCCTGAGCTGCTGCCGTTGGTGCGGCGGGAGGGGATGTTGATCCCATGAGCCCGCTCAGGCAGCTCAACTGCTCTCCGGTGAGTCCATGGCTTTACTAATGACAATGCAACGACCCCAAAGCTATGCTGCTGCTGACCAACAGACCAGATGACCATGCGTACGGTTGCTTTGGCAGAGGCTAAGGCCCAGCTTTCGGCATTGTTAGACGCGGTGGAAGCTGGCGATGAAGTGGTGATCACCAGGCGCGGTAAGGCAGTGGCACGATTGGTGCGCGATAGGCAGGGGCCCCAGAACGAGGTTGCTATGCCTTGGCCGCAGCGGCTGCGCAGTTTCCATGCGGGTGAGCCCAGCCTGGCGCTAAGTGCTGTGGAGCTGGTGCGTGAGTTGCGGGAGGAGGCGTGATCGCAGCTGGAAGCGCTGCGCCGGTTTATCTGGATAGCTGTGTGGTGCTGTCTTTGTTTCTTGGTGATAGCGGCTATTGCGCTGCTGAGCAGTGGCTACTGGCCCAGGCTGATCAACCCCTTTGGGTGAGCCATTGGGTGTTGTTGGAGTTTTCCGGTGTGGTGGCGTTATGCCTGCGCCGCGGTGAGCTCACGGCCGAGCGCTGCCTGGCTATTAATGCTGAATTTGAGTGTTTCCGGCAGGAGCGGCTCAGCTTGCTGGAGCCGCGTGGCGCGGACTATCTCCTAGCGCGCCAATGGTTGCAGGAGTTCAACGGCCCTTCGCTGCGCAGTGGTGATGCCCTGCATTTGGCCATGGCCAAACGCCAAAGCCTCACGATTGCCAGCGCCGATCAAGGGTTGGCCAAGGCTACCAAGGCACTGGGCCTGCCCTTTCAGCTGATCACCTAGTGGGGCAGCCATGCTGCCTTTCCGCCTTGCCTGCTGCGCCAACTGGTTTAAGCCCGGACGTTTTAGTTACACTGAAATCACTGCCGGTCTACGGCGATGAGCCTCACCACCAGCCCAGCCACACCCAACGCAACGCTCCTGAGGCTTCCTGCTGATCTGAAGCTCACACCTAAACAGTTTGAGTTGGTGTGCGCCGAAAACCGTGAATCAGTCTTAGAGCTCACTGCCAATGGCCGGGTGTTAGTGATGACACCAACCGGCAGCGAAACGGGTTCCCGCAATGGTGAACTGTTCTTCCAGCTCAAACTTTTCGCGCAGCAGCAGGGGCAATGGAAAGCCTTCGACAGTTCCACTGGCTTTCTGCTGCCCGATGGCTCTGTGCTCAGCCCCGATGCGTCATTGGTGCGTCTTGATCGCTGGCAGGCCCTCAGCCCCGAACAGCGCCGTGGTTTCGCACCGCTCTGCCCGGATCTAGTGGTGGAACTAGCCAGCCCTAGCGACGAGGGCCCCCGTGGCCTAACAGCACTGCGTAAAAAGATGGGCGCCTATCAGGCAAATGGTGCCCCTCTGGCCTGGCTGCTGCTGCCCCAAGAACAAGCAGTTGAGGTGTGGTCTGCCAATGCTGAACCGCAGCGCCTAGAGCAGATCCAGCTGCTTGATGCCAGTGGTGAGCTTTCGGGTTTGCAGCTGCAGCTGGCCAAGATCTGGGCTGGCTAGCTGAACTCTGCGTTAGCATGTGCAGCACATGGTCATAGGCTTTGACTGATGAAACAGGCCTCTTTGGGCAGCGCTGAGCGCGCCACCGAGCGTGTTGCTGTTTTGATGACACCAACGGAAAAAGCCACCTATGTCGATCGAGCCAGCAGCATGGGGCTCTCGCTGGGGCAATTTTTCCGTGAAGCTGGAGCTGCCTATGCCTCTGTCTCAACCAGTGAGCAGGCCGAGCAGGACGCCCTAGAAGCGGCCTTGAAGCAGCTGGAGCTAAGCACCGACCGCACTGAGAAGGCGCTTGATCAAGCACTTGCTGAGGTACGGGGAGCTCTGCAGGTTCAGCCAGCCAAGCAGCCATGAGCGTTACCGACCGCATCCTGTCGGCGCTCACCACCGTAATTCGAATGAACGACAAGGTGGAAGAGATGGCAGGCCTAATGAAGGAACAGCAACGCCGCATCGATGACTTGAACGCCCGGATGATCCGGTTGGAAACAGTCCTTGAGTTGGCACTGAATCGCGCTTCAGTGCAGCGCACCCTGGAGTGAATCACACATTATTCCGCTGTGACGCCTCGTTCGAGATCGGCAGCGGTCATGTGATGCGCTGCCGCACTTTGGCCCGTGAACTGCGCAGCCGGGGTGCTGAAATCAGATTTATCTGCCGCCAGCAGCCCGGTGATCTGATTGAGCTGTTGCGCCAGGAGTTCCAGGTATTGGTCTTGCCGCCCCTGGGAGCAGTTGCCAGCTCGAGCCCCTTGGAAGGCCGGCCTCTTTATGCCGCCTGGCTCGGCTGCAGCCAGCAGCAAGATGCCGCCGATTGCCTCGCAGCCCTCGCGCAGGCCGGCATCAACAGTGCCCAGTGGCTAGTGGTAGATCACTACGGCATTGATGCCAGTTGGGAGAGGGCGCTGCGAGAAGGGCTCGGATCTGAGCCCCCGCCGCAACTTCTGGTAATCGACGATCTGGCCGATCGAACCCACAGCTGTGAGCTGCTGCTGGATCAGAATTTCTTTGGCGCGGCAACCCAGCAGCGCTATGGGGGTTTGGTGCCGCCCCAGTGCCGCCAGTTACTGGGACCCCAATACGCCCTGTTAGGTCCGGAATATGCCCTGCTCCATCCCTTGGTGCCGCCCCGCACAGAGTTGCGCCGGGTGCTGGTGTTTTTCGGCGGGGTGGATCCGGCCAATTACACCTGCCAGGCCATTAAGGCGCTGATGGTCCCCGAGCTGGCCCACCTAGCGGTGGATGTGGTGCTTGGGCTCCAGTGTCCGCATCGCCAGGCAGTGGAAAGCCTCGTGGCCCAGCGGCCCCACACCACCCTGCATGGTCCCCAACCGAGCCTCGCCGGCTTAATCGCCCGGGCGGATCTGGCCATTGGTGCCGGTGGTGCCACCACTTGGGAGCGGGCCTGCCTGGGGTTGCCAAGTGTGGTTATGCCGATTGCGGCAAATCAGCTTCCTTTTAGTGAAGCTCTCGCCGCCGGAGGCTTGATTCATTTGTTGCTGGATCCCGCTGATCTAGTAAGCGAACTGGGCACGATTGAGCCGCACTTGCTAGCCCAAAGCCAGAATTGCCAAGGGCTTACTGATGGCTGGGGCGCCCAACGATTGGCCACGGCTCTGCTTGGTGTGGAACGTCCCTTGCGGCTGAAGCCAGTGTCTTGCGCTGATGAAAGTCTGCTATTGCGCTGGGCCAACGATCCCCAGGTGCGTGAACGCAGCTTTTCAGCTGATCAGATCAGTGTTGAGGCCCATCACAACTGGTTTCAGGCAGGTCTTGTCAATTCAGATCGTTTGCAGTTTATCGGCAGTGATATTCAGGGCTGCTCCCTAGGGCAGGTGCGTTTTGATCGCCTAGCCGATGGGGAAGACAGCCCTGTTGCAGTGATCGACATCTCGGTGGATCGCAGCGCCCAGGGGCATGGAGTTGGTGCCGAGCTGCTGCGGTTGGCACTGAGGGCCCTGGAAGATACTTGGGGGAGTGCGGTTATGGCCCAGGCCGATGTGCTGGAAACTAACAAGGCCAGCCGGGCCCTGTTTGTACGCTCGGGATTCTCGCCTGTCCCCCCCCCCGTCTCACGCTGTGATTCGCTATCGCTGCCACCTGGCCGCATCACCCTGCTCTCCGACGAAAACAGCTGGCTAAACGCCTACCTCCCAGAGCTAGTGATCGCCCTGCAGCAACGCGGGCATGCCTTGCGCTGGATCCATGAACCGGCCCGGCTTGCCCCCGGCGATGTTTGCTTGCTGCTCAGCTGTGGCCAATTACTCAGTGCCGAGCAGCTAGCGATGCATCGCCACAACCTTGTGGTGCACGAGAGCGATCTGCCCCGTGGCCAGGGCTGGAGCCCAATGACTTGGCAGATCCTTGAGGGCGTCAGCTGTATTCCAATCAGCTTGTTCGAAGCGGTGGCAGATCTTGATGCCGGTCCAATCCACCTGCAAACTTCAATCAACTTGAATGGCAACGAACTCGTAGACGAGTGGCGCCAACTGCAGGCAGAAGCCACGATCAACCTTTGTCTGCAATGGGTAGATAACTACCAAGATCTAATCAATAGTGCCCATCCCCAAACAGGAGAGGCCAGCCATTACCGCCGCCGCCGGCCTGCTGATTCCCGCCTCGATCCCGAGCGCACCCTGGCCGAGCAGTTTGAACTGCTGAGGGTGGTTGATAACGATCGCTACCCGGCCTTCTTTGAATGGCGAGGGCGGCGCTATGGGCTGGGTATCCAAGCAGCGCCCCTACAATACCTGTAGCTTTTGGGCCCATGAGCTTCCGTGACCTGTCGCCACGGCTAGAGTCCATGCCGTCAGCCGTCAGGAAATAGTGGCCTAAACTGAGAGGAGTTTAGAAAATTTTGAGGGACACGCCCTTCAGTAAAACCCTTACAGCCATTGGAGTTTGAATGGGATGACAACAAGAGCGAACAGATCTTCCGTACCCGTGGTTTCGACTTCGGCTTTGCCGCCCAAGCCTTCCTCGATACGAAGGCGGTCCACAGGCCAGACACGCGCAGCAACTAAGGAGAAGAGCGCTTTAGGATCATCACAGCCTGGAAGGCAAACGAGCGTGAGATACAAGATCACGCCGGATGGCAGCTTGCTGAAGGAAACATCTAGCCATCAATGGATTGTTGCCACAACACGTGTTGATTTCTTACGCCTCGACGCCACCACCGACAATTATATTGATCGCCAGAAGCTCATAGACTTGGTCGATGAAGCACTGCGTACGTCGATGGGTAGCGTGACTGCTCTTGCCAAAGACTTGTATCTCAGCCCTTCTACGATTCGCCGTTGGCGTCGCGGCATAAATGTCCCAACTGCCACCAATATGGACAAACTGCAAAAACGTCTTACTTACTATGCACTACAGCATTAGCTTACTTAATTAGCAGTCGCAAATGTGTCAGCAGCGCGCTCAGCAAAATCGCCCCCTGCTCCTCCTCTCCAGTCGCCCCTGGAACAGTGGCCTAGCCGAGCGACTCCAGGTTCAGCTGGCTAGGCCAGTGCACACGATTACTTCACCAGCAGCACTAAGCCCTGAAGCTGTGGCGACGCTCGATCCCGAATGGATCTTCGTGCCCCATTGGAGCCAACTGATCCCAGAGAGCATCTGGGGTTCCTGGCCCACGCTGATCTTTCACATGACAGACCTGCCCTATGGGCGCGGCGGCAGCCCCCTGCAAAACCTGATCCAACGGGGCCACAAAAACACCATGCTCACGGCGTTGCGCTGCGGCGCTGAACTCGATGCTGGTGATGTGTACCTAAAGGAAGTGCTGAGTCTTTATGGCAGCGCTGAGGAAATCTTCCTGCGGGCCGATGCTCTGATTGAGCAGATGATCCTGCGCATTGTGCATGAAGCCCCAACCCCCCAGCCCCAGCAGGGTGAACCGGTGCTGTTCAGCCGCCGCAAACCAGCCCAGAGCAACCTTGCCAATTGCAGCGCTGGCGATCTGGATGCCTGCTACGACCAGATCCGCATGCTTGATGCCGAGGGCTATCCCCATGCCTTCATCGAGATCCATGGCATGCGCCTGGAGTTCCGCCGCGTTAGCCGCCGTAGTGATGGGCTCCATGCTGACGTAAGAATCACAAGTCTCAACAACTTGCCCCCCCCCCCCATAAGCGAAGAGAGCTGAGTTGCGGCAGCCTTAGGCCCCTAGCCATCGCTAAGGGGAGGCCGTGGTGATCCACGAACTTCCCCTCACCAAGGCCCCTTGGCAGCAACTGCAACAACTGCTTGATCAATCCTTTCCGCTGCCCCCGCGTGATGTATTCGAACTGGTGGTGCAGGCCAGCCATCGGCCCCAGCGCCTCTGGATCGCCACGTCCCCACAGGGCAGCGCCCTGCACGGCTTAGTGATGCTGTCGCCCCACAGCAAAGGTGGCCACCTAGACAACCTGGCGGTGGCACCCGGTGCCCGTGGCCAGGGGGTAGGCCGTGCACTGGTGCAACGCTTGCTTGCCGACAGCGCTGTCGATGGTCCGGCGATGATCAGCCTCACCACCCGCATTCCAGCATTCTTCTCGGCTCTGGGTTTTCAGGTTGTGGGCCCCCTGGGCGATGCTGCCATCGCCATGGTTCAGCTACTACCGCCCCTTCCTATGCCGCCAACTCGCTTGCAAACCCCATGACGATTGAGATCTCCGGACGCCAGATCGGCCCCGACCACCCACCATTCGTGATTGCCGAAATGAGCGGCAACCACAACCAAAGCCTGGAGCGCGCCCTGGCGATCGTGGAGGCTGCCGCCGCGGCTGGCGCCCATGCCATCAAGCTGCAGACCTACACCGCTGATTATGACCTTCAACAATAATGCCTGCATGAGGTCAGTCAGCTCATACAGGCATTATTGTTGCTGCCTCGATTTCCCGGATTGTGAGTCTGGGTTTTCCAGCCCATCTAGAAGAAGAGGTCTCCACTGAATTGCGCATTCTGCAATTAAGGATCTGTCTGAATCAACCGAGCTGATCAAAAGTTTAACAGCATTCGAGATCTGACTGCGCCTGTTCACCCCGCCAACATAGCCATAGGTTCTCCAGTCATGCTCATCTGCAAGGTTGCGCATGCATAATGCAAAGGAAAAAAAATCTTTTGACTTAACCTTTTACCAGTGTTTCTCATGATTTTTGCCTAGTTTCGCTACATCAAGATCCATTGATTGTTTCCCGCCCTAATTATGACTCAAGCAAACGCCTCGCTAAGTATTTCAGAAATCCGTTCAGACGAATATTTGGATCTTCAAGTTTCCGCCTACCAGAGGGACCTTGAGCGCCTACATGCTCGACTTGGTGATTTTGTACAAGTCGTCTGCCCAGCCTGTGGAGCCGATGACACTACGGCTCGCTTCGAGAAATATCGTTGTCAGTTTGTTGAATGCCGTAGCTGCGCAACTCTGTATATGTCGCCAAGGCCGTCGCCTGAGGTTATGGAAGATTACTATAGAAACTCTGAAAACTATGCTGTTTGGAATCAATACATCTTCCCAAAGTCTGAACATAGCCGTCGGGAAAAAATTTGCCGCCCTAATCTTGAAAGAATCATTTATGAATGCCGTAACCGCTACTTGGTTCGCCCTTCATTGTTGGAAATCGGACCTGGCTTTGGTACCTTTGCTGCGCTTGCTTCAGAGTCAGACTTTTTTGATAAAGTTACAGTTGTCGAGCGAACTACGGAAATGGTAGCCGCGTGCCAAGCTAAAGGTCTAAATGTTATCGATTCGTCACTGGAGGACCTCCATGATGCAGAAGCAGATTTTGCAGACGTCGCAGTTTGCTTTGAAGTCATTGAGCACATATTTGATCCCACCCTCTTTCTAAAAGCCGTAAATCAAATTCTTAAGCCTGGCGGACTGTTCGTGTTTACATGCCCTAATGGCGCAGGCTTCGATACAATGCTTTTGCAATCTTCCTCGCCAGCAGTCGATACTGAACATGTTAATCTGTTCAACACTCAGTCTATAGGTACTCTGCTCTCACGCTGCGGATTTGAAACGCTTTCAATTGAGACACCAGGCCGGCTTGACGTGGAATTAGTTAGGCGCGCAGTGCTTGCTGGTGAATTTAACATCACTGATCAGCCATTTTTACAAGAATTACTTGTCAATCGCTTCGAAGAACTCGGAATGCCGTTTCAGCAATTTCTGGCGCAGCATGGCCTTTCTGGAAATATGCGTGTATTTGCTAGTAAATCAGCTGAATCTGTAGCAAAATGATATACTGCAATCTTTGCCTTCAACCTGATACACGTCCAAACACCTTCTTTAATTCAGACGGGGTTTGCCCTGCCTGTGCTTACTTCAACAAAACAAAGGACATTGATTGGCAGGAGCGCGTAGAGATCCTGCAGGATCTATTTTCTAGCCGTAAGCGCCGCCCCGGTGTTTATCATGACTGCATTATCGGCATTAGCGGTGGCAAAGACAGCACGCGCCAGGCTCTGTGGGTGCGCGACTATTTCAAAGTTAACCCGCTGCTAGTGTGCCTTAGCTATCCACCCGAGCAAATTACGCAGCGGGGAGTGGATAATCTTTCCAATCTGATTGAGCTCGGCTTTGATGTTGTTGTTTCTGCGCCGGCGCCTGGCATATGGAGAAACCTAAAACGCGATGGCTTTGATGAGTTCACTAACTCTTTTAGATCTACCGAATTAGCGCTTTTTTCCTGTGTCCCACAGGTAGCGCTGCGCTACGGCATCGACCTAATCCTGTGGGGCGAGAACCCCGCACTGCAGTTGGGCGACATGAAAACGCTTGGGAATACAGGTTTTGATGGCAATAATCTACGCAATATGAACACATTGACGAGTGGCAAGGCCTGGATGTTTGCACGTGGCTATCGAGAGTCTGAGCTCATCCCCTACACATACCCCGAAGTCGACGAATTCCTAGCCGCTGGCCTTAATATAATTTATCTGGGATGGTTCCTTGGCGATTGGTCGCTCGTCAACAATGCGATGTACTCATGCGCATCTGGATTGCAGATCCGCACTGACAATGTCACTGCTACAGGAGATCTGTTCGGAGTAACTGCCCTTGACGAGGACTTTACACCAGTCAATCAAATGATCAAGTACTTTAAATATGGCTTCGGACGAACCACGGATTATGTCAATGAAGAAATCCGCATTGGCCGCATGACACGCAATCAAGGCGTCAAACTCGTTGAGCATTTCGATGATAATTGCTCGCCTGATTACATCTCACGATATTGCGACTACTTGGAGATCAGCGTCGAGTTGTTCTGGGATAAGGTAAGAGAAAGCTGTGATCTCCGTTTGTTCGCCATCAAGGAAGATGGCACGATCACACGCAAGTTTGAAGTCGGTGTTGGCATATGAGTGCACTCACGATAGGAATTATTGATTACGGCGTAGGCAACCTTGCATCGGTGCACCGCTGCCTAGAATTGCTTGGCTATCGCTGCAGGGTCAGCCGCGAGCCTGCGATACTTGATCACACAGACCTATTTGTATTACCAGGTGTAGGCGCGTTTACTGCCGCCATGGAAGCGCTTAATTCATTTAATCTTGTTCAATACCTACAGCAACAAGCTCACAATGGCAAGCCTATTGTAGGTATCTGCCTGGGTATGCAGTTATTAGCTGAGGCCTCCAATGAGTTCTCCTACACTACTGGCCTGGGCCTTATCCCCGGAAAGGTATCGGCGCTAGCACCCGAGCGCTGCCACATCGGCTGGAACACAATCGAGGTCCATCATCGCGATATGTTGCTCAAGCCCAGCGATGGTATGTCCTTCTACTTCAATCATTCCTACGTCCTTGAACCACCAGTGGAATATCAAAGTGCCCTTGCGCGTTTAGGGGCGCCATTCACAGTGGCTGTTCGGCATGACAATATAGTTGGCTTGCAATTCCATCCAGAGAAGAGCCAGGGCGAAGGTCAGAAGCTACTTCGCAATGTCATTGAGGGGCTTTGCTGTGCTTAAGAAGCGCCTTCTCGGTGTTGTCACTGTCCGCAACGGCTGGGCGGTGCAGTCCTTTGGCTACCGGCAATACCTGCCGCTCGGCAGGCCTGAAGTGCTAGTGGAGAACCTTGATCGATGGGGCGCAGACGAGATCTTATTGCAATGCATAGATCGCAGCCACCACGAGGCTGGCCCGGATCTCGGCCTCCTCGAGCGAATAAGCCGACGTGGGTTGGCCACGCCGCTTATCTACGCCGGCGGCGTTCGCAATGCAGACGACGCGATTTCCGTCATAAAATTAGGTGCAGACCGTGTATGTGTTGATGCCCTGCTGCACGAGTCGCCAATTAGACTTCAGGGATTGGCAAGGAAGTTAGGAGCCCAGGCCATCATTGCCAGTTTGCCGCTCTCGATTACCGGAGGCGGAGAGATTGTTTGGCTTGACTATCGCAGTGGGCAGCAGCAGGTCTTGACGCCTGAAGTGGTGGAATTTTTAGATTCCAGCTTCGCGTCTGAAGTATTGGTAATCGACTGGGTTCACGAGGGCAGGCCTGTCGCATTCGACAGCAGATTGGTGGCACGCTTCCCAGCGAGTAGTATCCCATTGATTGCATTCGGCGGGCTAAGCGAGGCATCCCAACTACGCCAACTGCTACAAGAGCCTCGCGTTTCTGCCGTTGCTGTGGGCAATGCTCTGAACTACCGAGAGCATAACATCAGCAAATTAAAGACCGCGCTTATCGAGCAACCATTACGGCCTCATCTCATCCAATGCTCAAGATGACTTTATTCCCCGTTGAAACGTGCAAGCGGTGCCTCTACAACACGAACCATCCTCTTGGCTTGGTAATTGATCAAGATGGTATCTGCAGCGGCTGTCGTATCCACGAGGAGAAGGATCAGCTGAACTGGAGCGAACGCTGGCAGCTTTTGGAGTCGATTGTGGCCCCCTACCGCAGTCTTTCTGGTCACAACTACGACTGCATCGTGCCGGTTACTGGTGCGCACGACTCTCACTTTATCGTCCACTTGATAAAGGAGCGGCTAGGTTTAAACCCATTGCTCGTTACCTACAATAAGTATTTCAATACCAGCCTTGGGATCCGCAACCTTGCCAACTTGCGCATCCGCTTCAACTGCGATATTCTTACTCAAAATGTAAATCCGGTGTCGGTGAAGAAGATCACTCGCACCACGCTTCGAATTTTTGGCAGCATGTATTGGCATTGCTTGGCTGGCCAAACCGTCTTCCCGGTGCAAACCGCAGTGCGTTATAAGGTACCTCTAATCATCTGGGGAGCCCACCAGGGGCTGGAGCAGGTAGGCATGTTCTCGCATCTGCATGAGGTGGAGATGACCCGCCGCTACCGCAAGGACCACGACTTGATGGGTCATGAGGCAGACGATCTGCTGTGTATTTTTGATACACTCAATGAGGCTGATATTTGGCAATATCGATACCCTGATGAAGCATCACTGGAGCAGGTAGGCGTTCGAGGAATTTACTTGGGCAACTATGTCCGCTGGGATCCTCTCGCCCAACACCACGCGATGGTTGCCACTCATGGCTATCAGGGTGCCAGATTCGCACGCAGTTTTGATACATACGACCATGTTGACTGCTGGAACTTTCTCGACTTGCACGACATCATCAAGCGCTTTAAGCATGGCTATAGCAAAGTCACAGATCATGCCTGCCGAGAAATCCGCCATGGCCGCCTCACTCGCGAGCAGGGCGCCAGCCTAGTACTACATCACTCAGATCGAGCAGCCGAGCACAGCGATTTATTTTGCGATTGGCTTGGAGTAGATCGCGGCGGGCTGCAGTTCATGCTTGATCAACACCGCAACCCGCTGTACTGGAAGCAACCTATACCAGGCCAGTTTGAAGCTACGTCAGAAATTGATGGCCCTGCCCGCGAAAGTGTTCAGCATAGTACAGTAGATACAAACACCGTAGACATCCAGCTTGGGATGCGCTCCCATCGAGGCCTAGATGGATCAGAGGACAGGCGTTACATCACTATCGGGAAAGGATATCCAGTTTGAGGCGAATGACCCTTGAAGCAGCCGCATTGATCGCAATGGGCATAATATCTTGCCCTCCTTTCTTGGCAAAGTTGTCGTGTCCTATGTTTACTCTCTTATGGCCAGATTTTAGCTATTGCTTTACGTTCATATTTTATCAAAATATTTTCTCACCCCATGACGATTGAGATCTCTGGCCGTCCGATCGGTCAAGACCACCCACCATTCGTGATTGCCGAAATGAGCGGCAACCACAACCAAAGCATGGAGCGCGCCCTAGCGATCGTGGAGGCTGCCGCCGCTGCTGGCGCCCATGCCATCAAACTGCAGACCTACACCGCCGACACGATGACGCTCGACGTGCGTGGGGACAGCTTCGAGATCAATGATCCAGATTCTCTTTGGGCCGGCCAGAACCTCCATGACCTCTACAAAAAGTCCTACACCCCCTGGGAATGGCATGGCCCGATCATGCAGCGGGCCCGCGAGATCGGGCTGATCTGTTTCAGTTCACCCTTTGATGAAACAGCCGTTGATTTCCTAGAGGATCTCGGTGTGCCTGCCTATAAGATCGCCAGCTTTGAAAACAACCACCTGCCCCTGATCGCCAAGGTCGCCTCCACCGGCAAGCCACTGATTATTTCCACCGGAATGGCCACGCTTGGCGAACTGGATGATGCAGTGAAAACTGCCAGGGAGGCCGGCTGTCAAGACCTAGTTTTGCTCAAGTGCACCAGCACATATCCAGCCAAACCTGAGAACACAAACCTGCGCACGATCCCCCACCTGCGCCAGCTGTTCAACACCGAAGTAGGCCTCAGCGACCACACCATGGGCATCGGAGCCGCAGTGTCCGCCATTGCCCTGGGCGCTTCCTTAGTGGAGAAGCACTTCACCCTTGCCCGTGCCGATGGTGGGGTCGACAGTGCCTTTTCCCTGGAGCCATCGGAACTCTCAGCCCTAGTGCTGGAAACCGAGCGGGCTTGGCAGGCATTGGGGGAGGTGCGCTACGGGCCTACGGAGGCTGAGCAGAAGAGCTTGGTGTTTAGGCGGTCGATTTATGTGGCAGAAGATATTGCAGAGGGAGAGCTATTTACTACTAAAAACTTAAAGGTCGTAAGGCCTGGCGATGGTGCTCCGCCCAAATGGCTTGATCTTGTTTTAAATAGAAGATCAGCCTGTGCATTGTCAAAGGGTCTGCCTCTTCAGATTTGTCAACTAATGGGTAAACAAGCATGATCGTTGAAACCTTATTGATTCCTATATTAAATAATGTTGCAGGTAAGTTGGCTGAGAATAGCTGGAAAAGCTTCGCAGTAGCCATGAAGTCAATGTCCTCAAGGCTATCAGTCGCTCTAGGCTTCTAAGAGAGCTATCATTAAATCTTGAAGTAAGTAAACTCCTCTACGCTAAGCGTGGATCTGTGGCTTCACTTGAGGAGTGCAAGTTCATGGTACTAGAAGAGATAATGGAGGGCACGCTTCCGCTGGATTACCTCTTGAATCGTGCGCGATTGGATGATCCGGCAAGGGCAATGCTAGGTCAAGATAAATCAGAGGAAACAAAGAATAAAAACTTTGCAAAATGGGCTAATAGCATTTTCCCTGAGGTTGACTTGGCAACTAGATTATGGCATAGATGGCGAGTTTTTCAGATCCGAATGGTTCACGAAGATTTGGGCTCAGGAAACCCCGCATATATCAGATTTTTAATGGCAGCATTACAGGTTTCCCTCAGAGAAAATACAAAGTAAGAGCACTTCGAAAAATCAAATACCATAGAGATTTTGGATAAGCTGAGTGAAAATCCTGTGAAGGTAAGCTAGGTCTTGATTGGGTGGCAATATCAACACTCCTCATGAGACGTTCTAGCCAGGCTATATGATCGCCACCACAAACAGCAAGCCTTGGTTTTAAGGCCAAAGAGCTGCGTTAAATTGAACGGCTAGTCAGCATGAACCGAGCTATCCTGCTGAAAGCATGGGAGGAGTTTCATGGTTAACCCTGGCGAGCGGGTTACAAACGTTGCCTTCACAGAGGACAGTCTCACAGTCGACCTGG